>Ga0193726_1000012_pt1 | contig 657863 bp, 551 predicted proteins | sample H2c1metaG_FD_144928 | JGI IMG/M metagenome (GOLD analysis project Ga0193726, IMG submission 144928) | Soil microbial communities from a riparian zone of the East river system, Colorado, United States - H2c1 | ecosystem: Environmental > Terrestrial > Soil > Riparian zone | place: USA: East...
GCAGCCTCTTACTAAAAAACAACCACGGCGACTCCACCAGCAAAGCCCCCATCCGGCTCACCATCCCCGGCTTGCTCCCTGCCGTCGTCAACCATCCTGCGACTCCCCTTTGTTCATAAACCCGAGCGTAACGCTCAACACTATCCAGGTAAGCCAGCACACCAGCGCCATGGTTATTCCTCTCCACTGCAATCAACGCCCCGCCATACTCCCTTGCTATATCGGCTGAAACCCGCGCCAGCTCCAGCGTCCCCAGCCTCTGCTGCAGCTCTGCGCATTGCATCCCCGACTCCAAATCGATCACCTGCACCGCGGCAAAGTCCCCATCCGCTCCCCCACCCGCCGTATCCACCGCAACTAGATACTCCTTGCCCGGCACAGCAGGCAGCCAAACCCGTAAAGCCCCGCCACGACGCATCTCCACTGGCTCCGGCACCACCCGCAGCCGAGCCTCCACCGCCTCCACCTCAAAGCAGCACTCGCCCGTAGCCTTGAAGCAGCCCTCCGCATCCTCGGCAAACTCCTGCGACCGCAGCCCGCGATAGCTAGCCTCCAACCCCCGCCGAAACCCAATCTGCTCCGCCATCAGACCATGAGCGAGCACAAGCGCCCGCTCATCCTCCCGCAAATCTGTGACCGACGCAGCTACATAAGCCTTCTCCATCCACCAAGGAAAGAAATGCCGCACCGCGCCATTCTCCTCAGCCCTACCCCACTCCTCATAAAAGCACCCATAGGCCCCATTCGGCGTCGACTCCATCACCATATCGCCCCCAGGAGCCAGAGCCGCACGCAGCCCCGCCAGCGTTGCCCCCGCATCTCCCGCCCACCGGCTCACCTCGCTGCAATGCAGATGCTGCACCGTCAAACCACGTCCCGCATTTGCATCTCCCGCACTCACCACACGAAACTCACTATCCAGCTCCGGAAAATACATCTGCCCTGAATTAGCGATACTTCGCCGCAGCGGCCCCTCACGCATATCCTCCGGCAGACACTCCCAGAACCGCTGCACCATCCGAAAGATCCCCTCCGCTGCCTCTCTCGTCTGCGCCACCTGCAGCGTAAGCACCCCAGGCTTCGTCACCGTCTTCAAAAAAAACCGCCCCGCCACCCACGTCGTTATCCCCATCTGCCTGGCCTTCAGCACAATATTCTGCCGCTTACGTTCCCGCTCAAACGCCAACTGCACAACATTCGCCTTCAGCGGACGCTCCACGCCCTCCCGATCCCGCACCCGCAGCAAACCCTCCACATACGTCGCCATCAAATCCGGCCGCGCCTCCAGCCTCCTTCCCATCTCCAGCAAATCCTTAAGATCCCGCATGTCCCCACCTCATTACTCGACATCTCACCCAGCCTCCCGCACAATGAAACCGAATGAACATCCATCTCTCCCCTGTCAAAGAGACCGAGCTCACCGATCTCCTGCCCTTTCGCGCGCGCTACAGCACCCACACCCTCACCGACGACCCCGCCGCCGCCGATCTCATCCTCCTCATCGGCAGCTTCGGTGCCGAGCCCCACCACCTGCTCGACCACCCTCTCTACAACGCCTTCCCGGAAAAGTGCGCCGTCTACACCGACGACGACAACTACCTTCCCCTCGCCCCTGGCGTCTACTGCTCTGCCCTGGTCGATCGGCACAGCCAGATTGGTCGCGTCTCTACTTACTCCTACGTCTCCGCCAGCGGCCGCTATTCCAACCAATATGTAACTGAATCAGGCACAGATAAAAAATACCTCTTCACCTTCCAAGGAGGCAGCACCTCACTCCTGCGAAAGCGCCTCTTCAACCTAACCTTCAACCGCCCCGACGTCCTGATTGAAAACACCAGCACCTACTTCCACTGGGATCTCAACCAGCCCAACCGCGAGCAACGCCAGCAGCGTTACGCCGAAACCATCACCTCTTCGCACTTCGTCCTCTGTCCTCGCGGAGCCGGTACCGGCAGCATTCGTCTCTTCGAAGTCATGCAGGCCGGAATCGCCCCCGTCCTCATCTCCGACGACTTCCTTCTGCCCCCGCACGTCCCCTGGGACACCTTCCTGCTCCGCATCCCCGAGCGCGACATCGCCCGCCTTCCCGAGCTCATCGAGCCGCATCTGGCAACCAGCGCCCAGCGTGGCCGCCTCGCCCGCGAAGCCTGGCTCAACTACTTCGCCCCCGAAAAAGAGTTCGACGCCATCATCGCCGCTGCCTTTGCTGCACTCCATCACGGCCCACCAGACGAATCCGTCTTTCGCAGTCAGCAGGCTCGCATCATTGCCCGCGCCAACCGCCGTCGACAGCTACGCGATCTCGCTCGCACCACCGTCCTCAAAACCCTCAAAGTCCTCCGCCTCAAATCGCCCTATCAGATGAATCGCTAGCCGCAGGCGCAGCCTCATGTAAGAAGCCGCGCCCGCTCATCGCCTACATCTCCCAGTGGCAACCGCTAACCGTCTTCGCATTCGGAACATCCCTCAGCATCAACGATCCATTCGCCGGTACCGTCACCGCCGTTCCAAACGCCAGCCCATTGATCAACTGGTTGGAGTTCAACGGCCCCAACGTCACAGCAAACGCAGCTTGCGGATTACTGATCCGGTACGTAGCCCCGCTCTGCCCGGTGCAATCCGGCAGCGTCAGCGTCCCCGCAGCCGTCAGTCCACCCACACTCACAGCGCCATCGCCAGCCGTCATGCTGTACGGCAACGAAGTCACGCCATGCGGGTTTGTCTCGTTATATCCAAACGTGTAGTTCAGCACGTTGCTCACTGCATTTGCCAGCAACTGCTGTCCCGTCTGTGTCGGATGAATTCCATCCGTGTTGAAGTACGTCGTATTCGCATTCGCACCATCGGCACCCAGCAGCGGGTTCGCCGCGAAGTCGATGACTCCATCCGCGCCCACATGTTTTGCCTGTCCAAGCACCAGCGCATCGAAAGCATTCTTATCGCTGTCCATCACGTTCCCGCTTCCATCCGTACCCACTCGAGAGATCATCGTTCCCACAAACACGCGGCAGCCCGCCTGCTTCAGCGTCTGAATCTCGCCCTCCATGGCCTCAAACGTAAACGCTGGAGAAAATCCCGACGACATGTCGTTCGTCCCAGCGAAGACAATCGCAATCGCTGGCCCGTAACTTGTCAGGCAACGCTGTCCTACGCGGTTCGGCTCCGACCCATCCAGCGACTGCAGCAATATCCCGTAGATTCCCCAGTTCGTCGTCGTATACGTCGGCTGGTTCGTCAGCGTCAGCAGCGAAGGCCACGGCGTCGATGCACCCGCTCCAAACGTAATCGAGTCTCCAATCGCGTGCAGTTGAGGCGTTGCCGCCGTTATCGGCACAGGCGATACCGCTACACCACGCCCCGCAACCTCATTCCGAATCGATGCGCTGATCGTCTGTACATCTCCCGCCGCAAGCTGCGTCGTATAGGTCCGAAACCGGTACGCTGTTCCGTTGAAGCCCGATCCCGCCCACGGGCCCGTATTGCTCGACCCGAAATACAGATTGCCGCTCGTCTGCAATCCTGCCGAAGAGCCCTGCCGTATGTAAGACCCAACCTCCGTGCCGTCGACATACAGATGGTCGACCGATCCGCTCCCACTCCCCAGCGTTACCGCCAGCACATGAAAGCCTGAAAGCAACGTCGGAGACGCGGTCGATACATTCCCGTTTACAAATACCCTCGGTGCATACGCCTGAGGTATCAGCCCGTTCCCATCCGCCGTCGTCGCCAAATACATAAAGTTGAAATCGGCAGCACCGTTGCTGTTGGAGATCAACACCGGATAAGTATCACCCGGTTGATCACCCGCAGACAGCGGATTGATATGCACCGCCATGAAGAACGTTCGTGTCCCATTCAGCGAAGCCGGTAGAGATACGCCTTGCGATCCGCTGAATTGGAGCCCCGTCGAAGTCCACGCCGGAGCCAGCGTCCCCGTTCCCAGCGTTCCGTCATTCCCATTCGTCGTCATGTCGCTCAGCACACCGCCCGAGCCCTGCAGAAAGTTATAGTCTGCCGTTGCACCCGCCAGCAGCCCAACGTTGGACCCAAGCCCCGTGCCAAGCCCCGTCGATCCACTGCCGCTCGGCGCAGCCCACGTCCCGTCCTCTCTCAGAAACCGCGCCGTTCCTGCAGTCGCTCCAGGATCAGGCACCACACCCTGCGCATGTCCGCTCCCCGAAGCCTGAAACACCGGCAGTTGGGCCGCACTCACCGCGCCGTTCAGAGTCGTTGCATTCACCGTCCCTGCATTGATCGTCCCCACTGTAAACGCCTGCGGACTGAACCCATAGGTCGCCCCTCTCAGACCCAGCGTCAACGTGCTTGTCGTCGGCTGAAACGAGATCGTATCCGTAGCCACATTGCTGTCCAGTTCAAACAGGTTGTAGCCGGAGTTCCACTTGCCGCATCCATGCGAGTTGCAGTGAACTGTGAATACACTCTGTTCACCCGCATCCAGCGACATCGTCCGGTTCCACACACCCTTTGCTTCATAGGCCCAGTCAGGAGCCGTATGCGTTCCACCATTGCCCATGTATGCCGTAGCTGGTGTCGCATTCGTCACCGTCCACCCTTGTAGCCCAGGTCCGTTGTTGCCTTCATACTGCATGCCTGCCCGCATAAATGAGGTCGGCCGTGGCGTCGTCTGCCCAACAAACGTCAGATCGGCCGACACCTGCTCCTGATAGTAATGCGGTTGTTCCACCGCATCGTTCGTCGCCCACGCCACCGTGTTCGGAGCCAGCGTCATCTGTCCGTCGACACTCTTCGTCGCCGGATTCAGCACACTCTGCACCTCCGCCATCGGATACAGAGCATACCCGCCCGTAACCACGGCCATCGTTCCGCCGGTGCTCGTGCTGTTGGCTCCACTCTGCGCATACGTCAGAGTGCTCGGCCCCGTCGTCGTCACCGTGTAGTTTCCGTTGTAGCTGCTATCGGCGACGCCGCTCACTGTCAGCGTCAGTCCATTCACATCCACCGGCAAACGTCCGGCTGTCGTCACCGTCACCACATTGTTGTTGCGCACTATCGAGGCCACATTCAGGCTCAAATTCAAATAAGCCGAAGTGTGTCCCATCAGTCCTGCAACCGCCGTTGCTCCGCCGGCATAGTAAAGTCCGGTAGCAGAGTACGATCCAATCACAGGAAACACCTGCCGTATCCCCCCGGCCGTATCCACCGTCTGCTCCAGGCCATATCCGCACAACCCGCCCATCGCCACTGTCGCAGGCAGATAGTGCGCCTTGTTCAGCGTCATCTGCAGATGCGTCCCATCCACCACCGTATAGTTCGCCATCTCGTAGTTCTGTGCGTTCGTTCCGTTGATCGCGTCCGACACGCAAGCCACACCGCTCGACTGCGGTGCCGCCGCCGTATTCGTCGCAAACCCCGCCGTCGCCCCGCTCGTTGCAATCGCAAACGTCACGGTACCCGGAGACACATTATTCGCCTGCGATGGAATCGTCTGCGCCGTCTGAAAGAACACGCTCATCGGAAAACCACTTCCGCTGAACACAGCCGAGGCATGAGGTCCGCTCACGCCGGGTCCCGTCAGCACACCCGCCGTCAGCACCTTCGCCGGATTTTTATCGATCAAAAACCGTCCATCTCCCTGCGTTCCCGGACCCGTACTTACCGCCACCGTCACGCTCGTCGATCCCGTGCTGCATCCGCTCGCGCACGTTCCCTGGAACACCAGCGAGTCCTCGCGAACCTGCAGGTCCATCGGATGCGTCCCCTCATCCGCGTTGTCTCGAAAGCCTCCCGAAGCCAGCAAAAACTGCGAACCGATCAGGCAGTCGCCCACCCCATAGCAGTTCGTCACCATCGGCGCCAGAACATGCTGTCCCTGCGTGTTGTACGTTCCATTCACCGTCAATGCGCTATAGCCCGTCTTGAAGTAAGGAACCGCACTGTCAATATTCTGAGGAAACTGGTTCGACCCTCCAGCCAACGCCGTATGGTTGATCTGCAACCCAATCGATGCAGGTTCCTCGTTCACCACCTGCGGCTGCAACATCGCATCAATATGCGTCGATGTCACATCAATCACCTGTCCAGCCTCCAGGCCCGGCGAAATAACACTGGCAGGATTCATATAGGTATCCCGCCGCTGCCCGCCGCGAGCGTCCTCCACATGGGTCTGGTCGTTCCACGTCGCAGAGAGGTACCGCTCTGCCGAAGCATAGCTCTGTTCCGACTTCACCTCGCACCCGCTCGCGCAGTCCGTGCCTGCCACCGCATTCGCAACGCCATTATCCCCTCGTCCGCTGATGTACTGGCTCGCATACTCCACACCATTCAGGCGATTGGTTTGCAGCATCGTTCCTGTCGGTTGTGCAACCGTCTGGGTAGCAGCCGGCAGCGTAGCCACCTTCTGCGCCAGTCCGCTCGCCAGCGCCGTCACATTCGTATCCACATACTGCTTGTCCGCAGCCTGCAACGGCGACGTTGGATCACCCAGCAATGTCAACGCTCCCGTCATCGCATCGCCACTCTTCAGCACATACGGTGTCGAGCTATCCAGCGGATGCCCCGAGATCGCTGTAGCTATCGCCGTATCCACATAGCTCTTGCTCACCGTCTGCATCGCCACCGACGTAGGCAGCACCGTGCTCTTCACCACACTCAAATGCACAGGTGTCGAGCTCGAAGGCACCACCCAGAACTCCCGGCTCACCGTCCCATCATCCAGGTGATACACCGCCGTATAGTAGCTCCCAATCGGCGTAGCTCCCGCATTAGGCGCAAGCTGCACGGTCAACAAACCACCCGCTGCAATCGTCGCCGATGTGCTTCCACTCGGAATCGTCTGCCCCAGCGCGCTCGAAAACGCTGGCCAGCTGACAATCACAGTGCCCGTCGCCGTAGTTCCGTCCGCTCGATAAATCGTATCTGTAACAGTAGTGGTAGCAATAGAGCTCTGCGCCACCGCACTCACCGTCACCACCGCCAGCAGCATCCCCACCAGCGTCAATCCCCTAACCTTCCAATGCATCATCATCCCTTTCATCCCTCGCGCCCACCGCATCCTTGCCGTCGCCGCATATCCTTGCAGTTGCAGTTGCAGTTGCAGTTGCAGTTGCAGTTGCCGTCGCCGTCGTAGTTGCCGTTGCCTGTCCTTTTTTTGTCATTCTGTAGGAATCTGCTTCTGTCTTTGCCGTCGCAGTTGCTTTTCCCTAACCAGCCACAAACGAACGGGTGCCCCATCCATGTCGCAGTTTCATCGCGACATGGGTGGGAATGTATGACCTAACCCAACCAGCTCTTGCCGTTGCTTCTAGGTACCCCAAGGCTTCAGCCTTGGGCCTCTAGTCCCTGCGGAAAGAAAAGGGGGCTTTAGCCCCTGGGATATGCTTTTCTATCCCAGCCAGCAAAGCCAAGCTCACCCCGGCAGATAGCTCCTGAAACAAAGCACCATCGCCCCATCATTCGCATCCTTCACCGGCAAAGCTCTAAAAGCCCCCATCAGCCGCACCTTCTCCAACGGTGCCGCCAAAGCCTCCGTCATCTCCGCCGCTCCCTGCATCGCCTGCAGTCGCGGATAGTGATAGATCACCCGATCCCCCTGCTCCCCATCCATGCAGAACATCCCCGACCACTCCTGAAAGAACCCGCCTCCCTCGCGATCCACAAAACCCACCAGCCTGCTAATCTTCATCCCGCCCGCCGGAACCCCCGCTAGCAAAGGAGCCTCAAGCTGCAAAGCCCCACCAGCAATCGAAGCCACCCGCCCCACATTCAACGAAACCCGCCGAACATAATTCACATCCCCGCCAACCGAAGCAGACGAGCCAACATAAGCCCCACTTACACCGCTCCCCACAAACCCAACCTGCCCCGCATAGTCCACATCCACCGCAACCAGGTCCCCCACAACAAACCCGCTCGCCGCCACCGCTCCCACGTTCAACGAACTTGCAGTAGAGCCCACCGCCAGCGCCAGCGCCACCGCCTCCGCCGCCACTCCGCCACTTCCATTCGCCGCCGCTCCACCCGCAGTCCGCAGCAGATTCATCTGCTGCGACCCCGCCGCCAGCGCCATCTGCAACTTGCCCCAGCTCTCAAACTCCAGCGTTACCATAGCCTCAACCTCAGTCAGCACCTGGCTCTGCACCATCGCCGGAGCACCACCCCGCAGCGCCCCGACCTTACTCGCGCTCTTTCTCGCAAACCCCGCGCACCAGCCCAAATCCACCCACGGAGCAGGCGGCGAATCCAGCGCAAATTTCCCCATCTGCGCCGCATCGAACAGCGTCGGTGTTCCCGCTGCACGATTCACCGGAGCAAAGTACGCCCGCACCCGCCGCACCACCGGAACTAAGTTTTCTCCACTCACAGCTCACCCGCTTCCTGGTAGCAAAAAACCTCAACCGTAGCCACTCGCTCCACCCGTTCCCCATTCACAGCAGCATTTCCAAACACCACATCGCCCCAGAACACATTCGTCCCCATGGCAACAGCGGGCACAGCAGTGTAGTTCCTCTTCCCCACGTTCTGCGGCGAAGCATTCACCGCAGCCCCCAGCTCCGCATCCATCGCCGCTATCAGCCGCCCGCGATCCATCCCACCATTCCCCGCATTGCCATCCGTCGCATACCGAATCTCGCAACCCATCGCCACCAGCGGCAGAGCACCCTTCGCATCCACGCGAAGCGCCGTCCAGCGCAGTCGAAACACATTCGCCGGTGGGTTCGCAGAAGCCAGCTCGTTCTCCTCCACCAGCAGGCCAGGCCGCACCACACTCCTCACCAGCATTGTCCGTGCCGGATTCAACGCTGCCAGCCTGTCCCGCAGCGTCACATAAAACGTATCCCTGGCATTCTGCATATATGTAACCCTTTCAGTACTAAATAACTCAAACCCGCAAAGCCACAGGCTCTTGCAAAATCAACCGATAGATAGCAGGAGCCCCGCCCAGCTCCGTCTCCGTCACCGACTCCACCTCCATCAGCACACCATCCACCAGCACGCCAAACGCATCCGCAAACAAAACGTTCGCCGCCGAATACCCCATCGAACCCACCACCGCATTCACCGCATTCGCCGAAACCACCATCGTCCGCGTCTTCTCATTCCCACGCGTCAGCACCACAGGGGCCAGTTCCACATCCTGAAACTCCGGTACCGCCAGCCCGAGCTGTTCGCTGACATCACCGGCACTCGCAGGAGCGGGCATCCGCAGCATCACCGACCGACCGCCAACGCCGCGCAGCAGAACATCCGCCGCCCTTCGCATCGCCACCGCATTCAGCAGCAAATCCGCCATCGCATCACCCCAGCCTCTCCGCCACATAAGGCCTCAGCATCGCCTGCACCTGCGCGTCCACCAGCACCCCGCTGAAATACTCCATCTGCATCTGTTCCATTCGGCTGCTCTTCACATTCATCGCCGGCGTCGCCTGTGCATTCTTCACAATCTGCGCGCAAGCCACCTTCACCGCCGCCGGAACGGTAGCCAGCCCAGACGTATACGTCACCTCAACCTCGTTGTAGTTCAGCCCCAGAAAGTTCTCCGGAAACGTCAACTCGCCTGTAGCCGCATTCACATCCACACTCGCTACGTCCAGAACATTCCAACTTCCCGGCACGCTGAACGCCCATGCAATCTGCTCGCGAAAAGGATCAGGCATCTCTCCTCGCCGAGGCCGCCCATATCGCACCCGCACACCCACCAGCGCCGAAGCCACTCCAATCGCCGCCGCCAGTGGACGATAGCTCAACCGAACCGTCTGCGCCCCAGCCGTCAACCGCATCCGTTCCACATACTCAGTCACCAGCAAACTAGGCCGCCTGCAATGTGCCTCGATCATCACCGAAGCCATCGCAACCCAATCGTCCCTAGTCTCCGCCTCAAGCCCATACTGTACATACTCCGAAGGCAACAAATAACCCACACCCACCTCCCAAATTGTTGTTGCTTTTGTTCCTGTCCTTGCTCTTGTTGTTGCCTGTTCCTTTGTTTGTCATCCCATAGGGATCTGCTGTTTCACTTGCCTTTGCACTTGCCTTGCACTTGCCTTGCACTTGTCTTTGCACTTGATGTTGCTCTTGCTTCTAGGTACCCCAAGGCTTTAGCCTTGGGCCTCTCTGACCTCAAAAGAAAAGGGGCTTTAGCCCTGGGGTATTCCGTCCTATCCCAGTCGCAAAAGCCCCAGTCTTCAATGACTAGCGATCCACCAGCACCTGATAGTGCGCATAGTTCGCGCCCTTCACCACAAGCCCGCCAAATTTCACCACCACATACTGCGAAGCCAGCGAACCCGGAACGCCCAGTTGGAAGATCCTCGGATTCGGATCGCTCAGCCAGTGATACTCAATCAGGTCTTCGGTAACGATGTAAGCCGGCAGCACAGCCGAACCCGAACCAGGAGTTCCCGTATAGCTCAACGTCCACTCGGGAATCAGCGGAATATCACCAGCCTGTGTCGAAAGTGTCTTCACCGTCAAGCCGGCTGCAATCTCCTTCGTGTTCAACACAACGTTGAACTCAGCCTTCATCTCGCGATCGATCAAATCCAGCAGCACCGGATTCGCATAGATAGCCGTAGGACGAACACCATACGAGCTGTTCGCAACCATCTGCGCAATCGTCGACTTGAAGCCATCGACAATACTCTGGCTTGCACCGATCGTCGTTGTATTTCCGCCAGCGGCAATCTGCGCACCCGCACCAAAATACTGCGCCGTTGTTGGCGTGCTGAGACTGGTGTCCGAGCCATTCCAAAGCGCAACATCGTGCGTACGCAGAACGCCATCGACAGTATCGGCAAGATCCTTCGCCTGCAGATAAGCAAACTGGCTCTGCTGCTGGCCCAGTTCGATATCGAACAGGTTGTAGTTGATCTGTGCGACCAGCGCCTTCAGCGGCACACTACGCTCTACGCGAGTCGGTGTCACCAGCGGCGCAACAATATTGCGCGGATCAACGAATCCGGAGGTAGCCGCAGGCGAAGGAATCGCCGTCTCCTCAAAGAACCGTGAAGGATGGCCCGTTGCCGGAACCTGTTTAATACGCTGCCCAAAAATACCTCGGCGGCGAACAATATCCGTAATCTCCGACTGGTACAACGGAACTTCAATCGCACCAGGTCCAAGGTAATCCGCTGCCGCATGAATCTCAGTAAACTTCGCGTTCATCATTTTCCCTTTCAAAAACAAAAAGAGCGCAGCCTAAGCCACGCCATTCAAAATCGTTACGTTTCCTCTGACAACGGCAACCAAAAATCAGCACTAACCTCGCTCAACCAATCACGACACCCAATCCATCACACAGCCTGATCTTTTTGACGTCGTCATCCTGAACGAAGTGAAGGATCTCTTTATTTGCCCTTGCCCTTGCATCTGAGGGAAGCCCTGACACTCACCTGCCGCGACCCTTATCCCAACAACCCAGCCCGCATCAACTGCGCCTTCACCGCAAACCGCTGCTCCATGCTCAGGCTCACCAGGGCAGCATCCAATGCCCCAGCCTCCATCGAATCAACGGTTACGCCCTGCTTCGCCAGCATTGTTGTCATACCCACCGGCAAAGTCTTGCGACCATTTGTAACCGTACTAGGAACAGAAGCAGCAGCAGCCTTCAGCTCAGAAATCTGAGCCTCGGCAGCAACCAGTCTCTCCTCCAAATCGGCATCCACCGTAGCCGAGATGCGTCCAATCGAAGCCTCAGCATCCTTCTGTCTTTCAGCCAGCCGTTCCACAGCCTGCTCCAGCAAACCAGCCGCGGCAGCCAAACGATGCACAAACGCACCAAGCTCGTCCTTCATCTCCATCTCCATACTTTTCTCCTTTTCGTTCTGCACCATCAGTCCACCCACCGAATCCGTTCAGGCAGCAGCTGTCTGCGACTGCTGCACATTCAAAATCGCCACCACAGCCGACACGATATTTGCCACATAAGTCGCGTCCACAGAGATTCCCGCCTTCGTCAGCAGTCCCGTCACAGCCGACTCCGTCAGCAACATCACCTCGGACAGCTTCTGCGCTCCCGTGCCGCTTTGCACGCCGCTGGCCGCATACTTCTGCTCCACCAGCAACACTGCCGTCTGAATCAGCGAAGTAGCATCGGCAACCTCATTCGCCACAGGGGCAATCGCCGGAAACAGCAATCCCACCAGCTTCTCCACTGGAACCGCATACGTTACAGCCCACTTCAAACCCTTCTCAAAACCCTTACCCACAGCCTCCAACACACTCAAAAAACTCATCCATCCTCCGTATTGTCGTTTCGTTGTTGCCTTTGCTTGTTCTCTTACAGCCAGCCACAAATGATCGGGTGCCCATTCATGACGCAGTTTCATCGCGACATGGGTGGGAGGTAAACGCTTGACCCATCGCAAGCTTTTGTCTTTCATCCGTGTTCATCCGCGAAACTCCGCGGTCGAACTCCTACTAACGAGCCAAAGCCACCCGCTTCGAAGCCACTGTCCTCTTCAGCCGAAAGCTCGTACTCCGATAAGCCGCCTTCTCCCGCAACAGAATCGCCGCCCCTGTAAAAGTCGCCCGAGTCAAAGTCCAAACCTGCGCTCGCATATCGGCCACATGCGCATCCGCCAGCTCATAGCTCATCCCCATCGCCCCTTCCATCCCCACGCCGGAACTGATCTTCGCCTCCATCTCCGGAAAGTCCCGGGCAAACAAATAGCCCGCAACCGTCAGCCTTTTTCCATCCACCTCAGCGGCGGTAATGATGCCGCACTTCTGCCGCGCATCATGCCCATCCCATCCGGCCTTGTAGTCCACCGCCATCCCCAGCAGACTGGGCAAAGCCGCCTCCGCAGCCGCACGCGTCAAAACCACCCGATGCCCCTTCGCCCCATTGGGAGCCTTGTCGCTGGCCACATCCACCAGCGTCAACACACCCTCAAACGGCAGCCGGTTCGGGTGCCCATGCACCTCCGGAAACTCCACTGCCATCGCCCGCATCTCCAGGCCAGCCGCCCTGCGAAAACCCTCCCGCACACACGCCTGTCCCGCACTGCGCCGATGAAGCCCATCCGCCTGTCCCATCTCCCACCTCCCTTATTTCCCTCACGCCGACCAACTACGTCATCTCGACCGAAGGCGGCGTAGCCGCCGTAGTGGAGAGATCCCTGTATTTGCCCTTGCTGTTGCCGTTGCGGGTGCCCCATCCTTCGCGCTTTTGCGAAGGGTGGGTAGCGAGCGAAGCTCGACCGCTCTTGCTTTGCCCGTTCTTTTGTTTGTCATCCCGTAGGGATCTGCTTTTCGTTGTTGTTTGTTCTCCCAACAAACAACAATGCCGCCATGCGCTCCAAACAGAGCCTTCGAGCGCCCTACACCGGATCCTTCGTCATATCCAGCAAACGCCTCACCACGCTCTTGCCCCGCCGCTTCTTCACCACTGGCGCCTCACCCTTATCCAGCCCCCCAAGAGTCGCCAGCATCTTCATATGCGCCACGCTGCCTTTCTTGGCCTCGCGTGCAAACGCCTCCACAATCTCCGGCAACGCTTCCGCCACCCTCTTCCGTGCAAACGTCCTGCAGTACCGAGGCCGCGGTGCACTCACCGCGGCCTTGGTCTCTTCCTTCACGTCGTCCACCCCATCCTCCCGAACAAACCGGCCCTTCTTCCGTTTCCTCTCCATCTCAGCCCCCAAAGCAAAACGGGAGAGCAGCCCTTAGGCGCTCTCCCGTCTCATTTCTTGATTACCTTTCCAGAATAGCAGTTGGAGCAAAACTCCCACGCAAAATCCAAGACAAAATTTTCTGCAATTGAATCAAAGAGTTACAGGCAAAATCACGTTTTCCACATCTTGACAAGCAATCAGAGGCTCCAGAAGTTTGCGTTCCAGGAATATCTCCGTCAGCAGATCCAGCGCATCGGAGTATCCCCGCGTTACCGTCCACAGGTGCAGCCCCATCATCCCGGCCGTCTCGCCATGCGTGTACTCCTGCAAAGCGATCCGCTCGATCAACAGTTGCTGCTCCTCATCCAGTATTGCCAGGCACTTCTCCACGTCATGCACAAAAATCACCACGTCGTCGAAGCATTTCACCCGATAGTTGGTCACCTTTCCACGGAACATCTCCCGTCCCAGCAGCGAAGGCGCACGTCCTGCCTCCATCGACATCTTCAGGTATCTCCGCAGCAGTCCCTCCGTGTATTTACGGTAGAAAGCCAACTCCGGAGCCGTCTGTCGCCGCTCCACTACAACCTCAGACCGTGCTTCAGTAGCCCAAACCACCGGCAGAATCATCAGAGCTGCACTCATCGTGCACCTCCCGTTGACCCTGTGGCTACCTCGCACCGCGAAACCCGCGCCAAACGCGGCTTCCGCCCACCAGCATGCTTCCGCCCTGGTGCCGGAAAACCAGCCAGCCGTCGTGCACATCCACGGCAGTAAACCTCTACCGCCGCGTCATTGCGGAGCCAAAGCGCTCCACATCCTTCACATACCTTCAAATTCACGCGCAAGTACTTCATTTTGTTCCCTTTCAAGACGTGGTTCTCCCCCGACGGGCCTCAGTGTTTTTCAGCGGTCGAATGGGCCCGCTCAGGTTGCTATGAAATGCCCTAACTCCTTTCGTAAGACTCTTTTGGCCTTATCGAACAGGTTTACGGCATTATGGTTGTGCGGTTGTAATACCTAGGAAAATCGTTACTACACGTTCTTCCACCCTTTTAGCCCAGCAACAGACGAGATTAATCCTTCATCAAAGACAACTCCTCTTTCGCTGGTCCGCTCAAATGGAAAGTCTCAAGGTTATAGCTTTAGACAAAATCGCTGTCAATAGTAATCTTTCCTCAGGCTCAATTTGACTCTAAATTCATCCATTTCTATCTCTTGCACGCAAAATGCGTTGCAGAAAGCTAAATTTTCGCCTAATCTTCGTCTTATTGGATGATATGGTTCGCCAACGGGACACCCATTACCTATGAACTTTCAAGACTTGCACGAGCTTCTCCGCCTTGAACTGCTCCGGCGCATCGAACGCGGCATCCTCACCGGTAGCCGCCTCGCCCATCAGGCTGGCTTTCAACAGGCCCACATTTCAAATTTCCTCAACCGCAAGCGTGCCCTCTCTCTCGAAGGCCTGGACCGCGTCCTCGCCTCCCAAAACCTCACCATCGATCAGATCCTTCCGCTCGAGCTCACTGCCGTTGCTGCTACGCCGATCAGCGACCCCACAGAGGTCGTGCCCGTCGTCTCCGCCTCCGTAGCTATGGATGACGCCCGTGTCCCCCCATCCGCCATCATCGAAACCATCCAGGTCTCTGCCTCCCGCCTGCACGACAACCGCTCCCGCCCCTCCACCAAACATGCCCACTGGCAACGCTTCCTTGCCATCCGTGCCGACGCTCAGCAGGCCGCCGCCATGGACCCCCTGGTCTCAACCGGAGCCATCGCAGTCCTCGATCGCCACTACAACTCGTTGTCCCCTTACCGAGCCCACCAGCCCACGCTCTACGCCATTCGCTGCGGTGCCGCGCTCCTGCTGCGTTTCGTCGACTACGACGAAGGCCGCCTCATCCTTCGCCCCTACTCACGCGAGTTCCCTGTGCAGCTACTCCCGTTAGCTACTCACGAGTCACCAGCCGACTACATCATAGGCCGCGTCTGCATGATCTTCTCCGAGCTTTAGAGTCGCCTCTCACTCTCTCCCTGCAAATACCTCGCGCTTCCCTGCAAACCGCTGGTAGATCAGTCAGTGTTGCGCGATGCTCCAGGCATGAAAGCCTCTCGTCAACTCTTCACGCTCACTGTCCTGGTTCTTCTCGCTGCAGCTTCGTTCGCCCAGCACGCTCTACCTCCGCAGCTGCTTCAGGCGCAGTCCTTGAGCGCGCGCGGTCAGTCTCGTGCTGCGATCGCAATTCTCGAGCCCCTCGTGCAAAGCGATTCGCACGTGCTCGACGACGCCGATCTAGGAGTCGCCTGGAACCTGCTCGGCTCCGCCTACACCGACTTTGAAAACTTCGACAAAGCGCGTCGTTGTTTCGAAAACGCCATTCATATCCTCAGAGAAATTCCCGACGAACAAATGCAGTACGCCACCGCTCTCGATAACCTCGGCTCCGTCGAAGGATCGACCGACCACGTCGATGAGGCGAAAGCGCTGCACACCAAAGCGAAAGCTGTGTATCGCACCTTGGGCAATCATGCCGGTATCGCAATCTCCTCCAGCAATCTGACGATGGTCAACCTCATCCAGCACGACCTTCGAGCTGCGCGCGCGAATATCGCCGAAGCTCTCCGCGAGTCACAACTCACCAAACAGCTCACCGAGAATAATCTCGCGTCCCTGTACACAGCGAAAGGCTCTCTGGCCAGAGCCGAGCGCGACTTTCAAGGAGCCGTCGCGGCCTTTCAACTCGCCATCGATCTGTGGACCCACAGCTATGGACCGCGCTTCTTCATGTTGGGAGTCGTCTATGCCTTGCGTGCCCAGGTCTTTGAGTACATGGGCGACCACCCAAATGCAATCGCCGACTACCGACAAGCTCTCTCGCTCCTCGAAGAAACTCCTGGCCGAAACGCCCCCGCCTATCTCACCGTGCAGATCGCTTACGCCCAGGCGCTTCGTCATGTTGGCTCAAAGCAGGAGGCCGCACGCCTTGAAAAAGAGGCCAGGTCCACACTGGCAAACGTTCGCGTCCAGCAGTGCAGCGGCTGTACCATTAGCGCAGAAAGCTTCCGGTGAGGTTCACGATGGAGCAACAGCTGGAGCGCAGCAGCAATTCATTTCCGCATACACCTAAAACCGCCTCGTTGCCCTTTCGCGGTGCCATCGTTGTCTTTGCCGCGACCATCGTCATGACCTTCCTCACCGCCATCGAGTGTCATGGCTATGTCGTCATAACCCATCCAGACGCTACCATCGCCTCTCTTCTGCTCTTCGCCGCCATCTACTGGCTCTGGTGGGGAGTCCTCGCCATTGCAATGTGGACCTTCGCGCAACGTTGGCCCTCCACTCTCACCTGCACCGCGCGAACCTTCATGCCTCACCTCGTTCTCGCCTGTTTGCTTGGCGTCGCGCATCTCGTCTTGTTACAGCGTTATCTAAACTTCGCAGCCAAACACTGGGGAAATCCCGCCGCCGTTCCAGATAATTACCTCACCGTCGTGCGCTTCGGCTTCGAACTCCTCCTCTACGGCTTTATCCTTGGCTTCTCCGGTCTTCTTCACGCGCAGGCGCAGTCGCAGAAAAACGCCATGCGTTCGCTTGAATTGGAAAAGCAACTATCACAGGCACAATTAAAAGCCCTGCAGATGCAAATGGAGCCTCACTTCTTATTCAACACGCTCAACGCCGTCACTACGTTGGTCGAACTGAAGAGAAACGACGAAGCCTCCGAAACTCTCGCCCATCTCAACACCATTCTCAGAAAAACACTACAACGCAACGTCCCCGAGAAAATTCCCTTCGCGCAAGAGCTTCAGGTCGTCGAGAGCTACCTCGCCATACAGCAGGTCCGCTTCGCGGATCGCCTTCACGTCAAAATCGAAACCACGCCCGACGCACTCGAAGGCCTCGTCCCCTGTTTCCTCCTCCAGCCAATCGTCGAAAACGCCATTCGTCACGGCATCTCCCGCCTCGAAGGCGAAGGCCTTCTCGAAACTTCAGTCGAGCGTATCGGCGACACGCTTCGCCTGCGCGTCCGCGACAATGGCCCCGGTCTCACCGGCTCCTCCGCCAGCACTGGTCACGGCATAGGCATGCAGAACACCCGCGATCGCCTCTCGTACTTTTATCCCGGCGCCTACAACTTCGCCGCCATCGAACCCGAACATGGCGGATACGAAGTCACCATCCAGATTCCATACGAGCGCAGTCCGGCATGAAGCTCAAAACCATCGTTACCGACGACGAGCCACTGGCACGAGAGCGCCTCAAGCTCCTCCTCTCGCACGACTCAGAGATCGACGTCATCGCCGAATGCAGAAACGGCAAAGAGACCATCGCGCGGCTAAAATCCGAATCGACAGACCTTCTCTTCCTCGATATCCAGATGCCCGGCGGCGGCGGCTTCGACGTCATCGATGCAATCGGCCTCCCGCACATGCCTCCTACCGTCTTCGTCACGGCGCACCATGAGTTCGCCGTCAAAGCCTTCGCCGTGCAGGCCGTCGATTACCTCACCAAACCCATCGAACCCATGCGGCTTCAGGAGACGCTCGTCCGCGTCAAAGAACGCGTCGCCGGCAAAACCGCTCTACTCACACACGAGCAGTTATCCCAAACCCTCGCAGCCCTGCGAAACTCCCGCGAAGACAAATCCTGGCAGGAACGTTTCATCGTTCGCGACGGAACCAAAGATATTCTCATCAACGTCTGCGATATCGATTGGATTGAAGCTGCGGACTACTACTCCTGCCTCCACGTCGGCAGCAGAAAGTACATGCTGCGCGAGACCATCAAAGAATTGAGCGACAAGCTCGACCCCGCCAGATTCGTTCGCATCCATCGCTCCGTCATCGTAAAGATCGCACAGGTTCAGGAGATCCACCGCGACGGCCACGCCGAATACTTCGTTGTCCTCACCAACAGCCAACGACTCCGAATGAGTAAAGCCGGCTGGAAAAACCTCATCACCGCCAACAGCGCCTAGCAAAGAGAAACCTCCGGGCGAGCCAAGCGAACGGTGGGGCGGCCTGGCTGCCAGCCGCTGAGGGCTACGCCTCACGTACTGGACTTGTCGAATCACGCTGTGCTCGCCCTTCGTTCTGAAGCAGGCGCGCGCTCCAAGGCGGATTGTCGAAAAATCTGCTTTGCTTAAGCCGCTACTTCATAGCTTGCCAAAAAACTGTCTCGCTTAGAGCACGTCTTCATAGCCTGCCAAAAATCTCGTCTCGCTATGGGCACGGCATAAGAGTTTGCCAATAACCCCCGTCTTGCTTAAGGGCACGGCTTCAGCCGTGCCGTAGATACTGCGTTTTGCATGCGGCTTTAGCCGCTGAGGTACCCGTTCATTCTTACGGCAGTATCTCTTCGAAGACGTTCGTTCCCTCTCCCGGGCGCGTCAGCCACCGGAACCTCTCAATAAGGCGCAGCCGCCCATCAGCCATGCACTCGATTGTTCCGGTCGATACACCAGCATCAAGGTTCCCTTGGTCATCCACCTGTACGTATCGAAATTGCAGCGTGTCCCCATCGACCAGACCGATAAGATAGCCGTCGACGATCGAGCCACCGCGGTATCTGGCGGAAACTACCTTGCCAATCTGTTCGAAGACCAGGATCGTGTCACTGGAAACCACGCCGGTTGCATCCGTCGACATCACACGCATGCGTCGGCCATTGAATTCAAGTCCAGTGCTCGGTGTGTCCTTCTGAAAAGAAAGCGCTCGAGCGCCAGATCTGAGATTCGTTCCATTCGGTAGTGTTTCCTGTCTTTTCACCGGCTCACCTCGCATCTCTTGCACTGGTCTTCAACCAAACCCTATCAGTCTCCCTTGCTAAACTGGATTAATGCTCTCAAGGCTTTACGCGAAGTGGATGTTCTCCTGGGAGACTGCCCTCACGACTCGCGACACCAACCGAATCGTCCGTCCCGTCGAGTGGGGCTTCGATTGGCTCCGCGACCTCAGCCGCGCCGACCAAAGCCGGGTGCCCCATCCTTTACAGTCTCACCCTAAAGGGTGGGATATTCGCGCCACGCGCGAACCCGAGGATCTTCAGGACGTCCAAGCTCCTACCGACGATCTCTCCCGCATGATTGCCCTCAACGAAGACATCGTCCGCAACGCCGACGACTTCTACAGCTACCAAACCCCCACCGACTTCCGCCTCGAGCGCCGCCATCCCCAGCTCTTCCCCACCAACGTCCGCCCCGAAACCCTCGCTCAGGACGCCGAGCTCAAACTCCAGGCCGCTGTAGGCGAGCTCGAAGAAGCAGACTTCCTCCGCTTCACCTCACCCGTCCGCACCATCTATCCAGAGAACGACACCGTCAACGCCCGCTGGTATCCTGCCTCATCTGAAAAACAAGCAGGCAAGGCCAAACAAGCCATCATCGTCATGCCCCAGTGGAACGCTGACGCCTTCTCGCACAACGCGCTCTGCTCTCTCTTCAACCGCTTCGGCATCTCCGCCCTCCGCCTCTCCAAGCCCTACCACGACATCCGCCGCCCCGCCGAGCTCGAGCGTTCCGACTACGCCGTAAGCTCCAACATCGGCCGCACCATCGCCGCCTGCCGCCAGGCCGTCATCGACATCCGCTGCTGCATCGATTGGCTCCAGTCTCAAGGCTACGAGCAATTCGGCGTCCTCGGCACCTCGCTCGGCAGCTGCTACGCCTTTGTCGCCGCCGCCTTCGACCCACGCCTCCAGGTCTGCGCCTTCAACCACGCCTCCACCTGGTTCGGCGACGTCGTCTGGACCGGCCAGTCCACCCGCCACATCCGCCAGGCCTTCGAGAACGCTGGCCTCACCCAGGACACCGTCCGCCAGATCTTCACCGGCATCTCCCCCATGTCCTACATGGATCGCTTCGCCGCCAATCCCAAGCAGGTCCTCGTAGTCCACGCCACCTACGACCTCACCTTTCTCCGCGAGTTCTCGCTCGATGTCCTGACCAACTTCGACCGCCACAAAGTCGACTACGTCTCAAAGGTCCTCCCCTGCGGCCACTACACCACCGGCGAAACCCCCTACAAATACATCGACGGCTGGTACCTCGGCTCCTTCATCCACAGCGCCTTCAAACGCCTCGCCACGAAGCCAAATACACCGTAGAACTGGGTGCCCCATTCATGCGGTTTCATCGCATGAGTGGGACATTCGCGCTACGCGCGAACCGCTTTTCTTTCCCCCAAAATAAATCTCAAAAACCTGCAAAAAAACCCTCCCTTAAAAACCGTCCACCCACAAACCATCCTTCCCATCCAATCCACCACACTCAGTCCACAAAAACACCACGCCGAAACACCAATTTCCCCAAAACTCCCAGCAAAACCCCCAATCCACCACACCCAAAAAATTCCGCATAAAATATCCTCATGCCCATCGACCTGAACGCGACCCTCGCCGCCTCTGACCCAGACATAGCCGCGCAAGTAGAAAACGAGATCATCCGCCAGCATGAAGGCCTCGAGATGATCGCCTCGGAAAACTTCGTAAGCCGCGCCGTCCTTGAAGCCGCAGGCACCGTATTCACCAACAAATACGCCGAAGGCTACCCCGGCAAGCGCTACTACGGCGGCTGCGAGTTCGCCGATGTCGTTGAAAACATTGCCCGCGACCGCGCCAAACAGCTCTTCGGAGCCGAGCACGCCAACGTCCAGCCCCACTCCGGCTCACAAGCCAACGCCGCCGCCTGCATGACCCTCCTCACCCCCGGCGAAACCATCTTAGGATTGGACTTAGCCCACGGCGGCCACCTCACCCACGGCCACAAGCTCAACTTCTCCGGCAAACTCTATCGAGTCGTTGGCTACCAGGTCCGCAAAGATACCGAAACCGTTGATTATGATGAACTTGAAGCCACCGCCCTGCGCGAAAAACCAAAGATGATCATAGGCGGAGGCAGCGCCTATCCACGCCAGTTCGACTTCCCCCGCATGCGCGCCATCGCCGACAAAGTAGGCGCCTACCTCATGGTCGATATGGCTCATTTCGCAGGACTTGTAGCCGGCGGCGTTCACCCGTCTCCCGTCCCGCACGCACATGTAGTCACTACCACGACCCACAAAACCCTGCGCGGCCCACGTGCCGGCATGATCCTCTGCGGACAGGACTTAGCCGCCGGCATTGACCGCAGCGTCTTCCCCGGCCAGCAGGGTGGCCCATTGATGCACATCATCGCCGCCAAAGCCGTGGCCTTCAAAGAGGCCCTGCAGCCCGAATTCGCCACCTACGCTCAACAGGTCGTAGACAACGCGAAAGTCCTGGCAGAAGCCCTCGCAGCCGAAGGCTATCGCATCATCTCCGGCGGCACAGACACGCACCTGATGCTCGTAGACGTCTTCCAGAAGGGCATCCTTGGCTCAGAAGCGGAAAACGCTCTTGGCGAAGCCGGAATCACAGTCAACAAGAACGCAATCCCATACGACACCAATCCGCCGATGAAGCCCAGCGGCATTCGCATCGGAACGCCGGCACTCACCACACGCGGCATGAAGGAAGCTGAGATGCGCACCATCGCAGGATGGATCGCGCAAGCACTGGAGCATCGTGGAGACGCGGTGAAGTTGCGTAGCATTCGTAATCAGGTACAAGAGCTGGCCGAGCAGTTCCCGCTTTATGGTTGGGCTCGCGAAACCGCCAGCCTGAGCTAGGCCAACTCTCCAAGACTAGTAACCACGCGGTAGCTGCTTAGATCGTCTGAGCGCTGCCGTTGTCCGTTACGGCTCCGTGGGGTGATCGGGATGGCATGCTGAAACGCCTCACATCTTGAGATATAGTGGCGTTGCAGAAGGCTTAGCGAAGTCATCGAGACGATAGAGGAACCAATGGCACTTGCAATGATGGCGTGGATGATCGCGATCCCGCTGCTGGGGGCCGTAACTGGACTGCGGTCGATGACTCCGATGGCCGTGCTCTGCTGGTTTGCCTATCAGGGTCACCTGCAGCTTGATGGAGGCTGGGATGCCTGGGCAACAAAGCTTCCGACGGCGATCATCTTTACGATCCTGGCTGTAGGGGAATACGTAGCAGATAAGCTGCCCCAGACACCGAACCGCACAAGTCCCGGTCCGTTGATCGCGCGAGTCGTGCTGGGAGGTCTTGTCGGTGCAATCATCGCCGACGGGCTCGATGGACCAGGTTTTGAGGGTGCCTTCCTGGGTGTTGTCGGTGCGCTCGTTGGGACCTTTGGCGGGTTCCTGATCCGCAGGGAGCTCGTCGAACGCGGAGGCGGCAGCGATTGGCCTGTGGCGGTCGTGGAGGATGCTATCGCCATCGGGTGCGCGATCCTGGCGATGGGGATCGTTACCGGATAACGCTTATTCGGACGCGGCGGCTCTCAGCCAGCTCTCCATCACGTCGTGGCCCACGACTCCAGCTTGCTGTTTTACGAGCTTATTTCCGGAGAAGACGACGAAGTTCGGAATACCGCGAACGTTGTAACGAGCGGCGAGTTGAGGATATTTCTCCGTATCGACCTTCAGGACAACCGCTTTTCCTGCCATTGACGCGGCTGTGCGTGCGACATCCGGCGCTGCCATGTGACAGGGTCCGCACCAATCGGCCCAGAAGTCGACCAGAACTGGAACGTGGGAGGTCTGAATGACCTCATCGAACAGCGCAGCATCGACTTGCAGCGGCTCGTCTATCGGTGGCAAGGGAGTCTTGCACGCGCCGCAGCGGCCTGTATCGGCAAGGTGGTCCGCGCTAACGCGATTCTTCTGTCCGCAATTCTTACAGGCTCGTATTACCGGCATCGAAAACTCCTGCTGATTAGTATCTAAGCGCGGCGGCGATAGCGAATTGCGAACTCGTATCCGGGATTCGGTGGAAAGAGTTTGGCTACGAGCCGAAGTCGTTCGGCCAACGCTTGAGGAGCGAGCAATGGATATTCGCGCTCTCGAAGTTCGGAGTAGTCGAAATCGACCGACAGCGAAAGCTGATAGATTGCAACAGCGTCGGAGAAAGCCGATTCGAGGAAGCTGCTTCTGGCCTTCTCGTCGATGACCGGTTTGCCATCAATCTTTGAGCCGCTGTCGCTGCCGAGCGCGAGATTCCGGCTCTCCCATGCATCCTGGCTGGTCTCGCCGCGAACATCGGCGACCGCCTGAGCCCAGACAAGCTGGTTGAAGCTCTCCGGCACTCCGGCGGCGTCGACGAAAGCATGGCCGACGTTGATGAAGAACTCGAAGGCGAGGGCGAAGCGGTCGCCGAGCAGGCGAGTGGAGATGAAGACACCGTCAGTAGCGCCAAGGCCGACGTTGCGGTGGCAGATCGCCTGATCGCCAAGCTCAGGCGTGTAGGCGGGAGCGACGAGGGTGCCGTCGCTGATTCGGCCTTCGCTGAGCGCGAGTGGAACGAAGTAGTACGTCTTGCGGCCGAGAGCGCCGGCGATGACCACAGGCACTGCCTGCACCATGCGCTCGAGGTCCTTCTCCTCTAGATTCGTTTCGCCGAATGCAGCGTAGTTGATGCCGTTAGGCGTTTGCCGTACTGCTGTATCGCGGGCTACCTGCGCCGCCTGAATCAATCCGCTTTGAACGCCTTCTGCCATAAAGCAGTATTCTACTGGTATGACGCAAGCATCGCAGAGCGGAAGTTCGGCCACACCTCGGGCCATTGGTGGAGGCTACCTTTTCGGAGTTCCTGTGGGCGGTCTCGGCTGGTTCGCCAGTCTGCTGATCGGCACGGCGGCAGGCTTCGCGGCGTTCTTCGCGGCGACCTTCTGCGGTATCTTCGGCATTCTGATCTACAACACAGCGACACATCACGCCGTGGACTACGCCATGAGCTATCGGCTGATCGGGCTGCCTGTTGGCAGCGTTGTTCTGGTTCTGGCGCTCGGATACCTGGGAACGCAGTGGGTGCGGCGGCTTGGACGCCGCTGATCTGAACCGGAATTCTGTCAGACCGCGAAACCATTTGGCCTTGCACTTCGTCTCCCGAGCATTCTGCTATTCTGCTTGCTTCTGAAACAACCTGCTCTCTGGAGGATTCATCCGCATGTCATTTGCCCGCACGTTTGTGCGCTGGAGCTGCTGTTCGGCTACCATCGCTGGCCTTGTTCTTCCATCCTTTGCCGCTGATACGAAGAAGAAGGACGCCGTCGCAGAGACGACGCCTTCCTACTATGGTCCGCAGCCGGCGCAGGAGAACATCGACTTCACGATGTACACGCGGATCCGCGAGGAGGGCTTCAAGCACTCGCACGTGATGCAGTTCGCGGGGGCGTTAACCGATGGAATCGGGCCGCGGCTTACGGGCTCGCCCAACATGGCGAAGGCGAATGCGTGGACGCGCGATACGCTGACGAAGATTGGCCTTGAGAACGCGCGCCTGGAAGATTGGGGCGAGTTTGGCATGGGCTGGCAGCAGATCAACACGTCGATCCGCATGGTCACGCCTGATCCGGCACCTCTGATGGCGCAGGCTGCACCGTGGTCTCCGGCGACGAGCGGGCCGGTCTCGGGCGAGGCTGTCTACATCGATATCCAGGATGTCAAAGACCTTGATAAGTACAAGGGCAAGCTGAGCGGCAAGATCGTTCTGTTTGGAGCGATGCGTCCGACTCCCGACCTGACCGAACCGCTGTTCCGCCGCTATACGACCGAAGAGCTGGCCGAGATGGAGAACTATCCGACGCCGCGAGCGGGAAGCCCTGACATCCAGAAGCTGCTGGCCGACCGCGCGAAGCTGACGCAGCTTCGCACAGCGGCCCTGAAGATGATGACCGAGGAGCATGTCGCGGTCATTATCACGCCTTCTCGCGATGGCGGCAGCGGTGGCGGCACGGGCATCATCTTCGACGACAACGGAGCGAACCTCGTCCGCGGCGCGCAGGTGAAAGAGACTGCTATAACGATTCCGAATGCCGTGATGATGATCGAGCACTACAACCGGCTGGGCCGTATGCTGCAGAACCATGTTCCCGTGACGCTCGAGGTCAACATCGAGACGAAGTTCACGGGCGACCACGAGCATGGTTTCGACACGGTTGCCGAAATTCCGGGCACCGATCCCAAGCTGAAGGACCAGGTGGTGATGGTCGGCGGTCACCTCGACAGCTGGATCTCCGCCACGGGCGCGACCGACAACGCTGCGGGCTCGGTGGTCGCGATGGAGGCGGTTCGCATCCTGAAGGCGCTGGGCGTGAAGCCGAAGCGCACGATCCGCATCGCGCTGTGGTCCGGTGAGGAGCAGGGTCTGTTCGGCTCGCAGGGCTATGTGAAGCAGCACTTCGGAGCATTTGCCGATCCGAAGAATGCCGATCCGAATGTACCTTCGTTCATGCGCCAGCACGGGCCTTTGACGACGACCAAGGAGTGGGAGACGCTGGACGCTTACTACAACCTGGACAACGGTACCGGCAAGGTTCGCGGCGTATACACGCAGGAGAACTGGGCGATTGCACCGATCTTCCGGCAGTGGATTGCTCCACTGAGGGACCTTGGCGTGAGCACAATTAGCTACCGCAACACGGGTGGAACCGACCATCTTTCGTATGACGCGGTCGGGCTGCCGGGTTTCCAGTTCATCCAGGATCCGATGGACTATGAGACGCGGACGCACCACTCGAACATGGACACCTATGACCGGCTGCACCCGCTCGACCTGGAGCAGGCGGCGGTGGTCGAGGCGATCTTCCTGTACAACACCAGCGAGCGTGAGGCGATGATGCCGCGCAAGCCGTTCCCGCACCCAGAGAAGGAGAAGGAGCTGACAGCTCCGATTCCGGATATCTATCCGAATGCGGTTCCGGAGGCTAAGTAAACGGGCGTACCCCCCTGGGATACCCTTCCCTAAACCACTTTGAATCAATGATTTGCTGAATTTGATCTTTGCAAATTCGTCTTTCTAAATGGCTTACGGGTAAATTCGTCCAGTCAAAGGACTTAGCTCCCAGTCTTAAAATTTGAATGCCCCGGTTATCGCCGGGGCCTTTTTTTTGTTCTCTAAATCAATTATAGCGAGTTGGATAAAACTCCCACGCAATGCGGATCTCCATTGCTGACACGGAGATACGTGGTTTTGGGGCTTGACAGGAATTTGCTGTGGATAATTTGGAGCGGCTTCGCAAGTGCAATGAAAAACAGACAAAGGAACCGCAGGTCTTTCGACTTCGCAACTCGCAAAAATGCGAGTTGCTGCGCTCAAGATGACACTTCATTTTCAGCTGGACTTTTTCAGCCGATCATTGATGAATCGCTGTAGTCCTCTAGAGTCCCGACTATTTATGGAGGGCGAAGGCCATGTAGATGCCGCCGATGGGGCCGCGTGGGTTCATGGTGCTGCCGCCCGCGGCGATGACGATGTATTGGCGGCCTTCGACCTCGTAGGTTGCGGGGGTGGCGTTGCCGGCAAAGGGGAGGACGGTCTCCCAGAGTAGCTTACCGGTGGTTTTGTCGAAGGCGCGGAGTTTGTGGTCGAAGTTGGTTGCGCCGATGAAGATGAGGCCTCCGGCGGTAACGATGGGGCCGCCATAGTTTTCGCTGCCGGTGTCGGGCATGCCTTTGGCTGCGAGCTCGGGGTATTGGCCTAGCGGGACCTGCCAGAGATATTTGCCGGTGTTGAGGTCGAGGGCGCTGAGGGTTCCCCACGGGGTTGCGACTGCGGGATAACCATCGGGATCGAGGAAGCGGCGGTAGCCGGTCATGGTGTATTGTGCGGCTGCCGGTGCCTCTGTGTTCGGTGTGTTTACGGGCCGGAGGAAGCGCATCAGGTCGTCGAGATCGTTGCCTGCGAGTTTGGGAAAGCCGGGCATACGGCCTTTGCCGCTGTGGATGAGGGCGAGGATTTGTGGGTCGGTCATGCGGTTGCCGATACCGATGAGCGCGGGGAAGGAGGGCACGATGCCTTCGCGCTTGTCGCCGTGGCAGATGGCGCAGTTGGTGTCGTAGAGGTGCGCTCCGCGGGCGAGCGTGGGGTCTGCTTCAGGGGATGCGGTTGGTTTTGATGATGAACTTGCTTGTTCTTCCGTTGCGGCGGTGTTGTTCGCAATGGGGTCGCTCGGAGTCTGGAGATAGTCGAGCAGGGATTTTAGTGTGGCGTCCTGGATGTTCGGGAGGGCGGGCATGCGGCCTTTGCCGTCGTGGATGGCGGCGGTGATCTGGGCTGGCGTAAGGCGGGTGTTGATGTTCAGGAGCGATGGATATTCGGCGGTGCCGGCGCGATGCTCGCCGTGGCAGATGCTGCATTGGTTGAGATAAGTGCTGCGGCCGGGTGATTCGCCGGAGTGGACGGCGAGAGCGCCGATGGAGGCGTAGTTGTTGGCGTTGACGTAGAGGATGTGGGTGGCGGGATCGATGGCGGGACCGCCCCACTCGCCGCCGCCCTCGAAGCTGGGCGAGACGAGGGTGTCTTTGCCGACGGTGAGGGGGACGAACTGGCCGTCGTTGCGCATCTGACGCAGACGGTCGACTGCCCACTTGTGGGCTTCGGGGGTGCGGTTGGTGAGGGTGTCTTCGGTGACTGTCTGACGCGCGAAGGGCTCGGGCTTGAGGGAGAATGGCTGATGGGTGGCGGCGACCTCACCGGGTGTGGAGCTTGCGGGGTAGGGGCGTTCTTCAACGGGGAAGATGGGGTCGCCGGTGACGCGGTTGAATAGGTAGAGGTAGCCCTGCTTGGTGGTTTGGGCGATGGCGGGAATGGTGCGGTTGTTTTTTGTGACGGAGACGAGGATGGGCGCGGAGGGGAAGTCGCGGTCCCAGATGTCGTGGTGGACGCCCTGAAAGTGCCAGAGGCGTTTGCCGGTGTTGGCGTCGAGCGCGAGGAGAGTGTCGGCGAAGAGATTGTCACCGAGGCGGGAAGCGCCGTAAAAGTCGGGCACGGCAGAGCCGGTGGGGACGAAGATGATGCCGCGTTGCTGATCGAGGGTCATGCCTGCCCAGTTGTTGGCTGCGCCGCTGTTCTTCCAGGCGTCCTTGGGCCAGGTGCCGGAGCCGAATTCGCCGGGGTGCGGAATGGTGTGGAAGGACCAGCGAAGGGCGCCGGTGCGGACGTCGTAGGCGCGAATGTCGCCGGGTGGCGCGGGGAGAGTTTCGGGGGTGCGGCCGCCGACGATGAGGAGATCGCGATAGATGACGCCGGGGCTGGTTAGCGCGATGGATTGGGTGGCTGGGTCGCGGCCGAGGCCTTCGCGGAGGTCGATGCGGCCATTGTTGCCGAAGGAGGGGATGGGTTTGCCGGTGGCGGGATCGAGCGCGTAGACGAAGTTCATGACGCCGGCGAGGAGGCGTTTTTCTTTGCCGTCGGTCCACCAGGTCAGGCCGCGATCGGGGCCGGTGCCGTTGATGTCGGAGTCGAACTTCCAGAGGAGCTTTCCGGTGGATGCATCGAGTGCGATGATCTTCTGCCTGGGAGTAATGGCGTAGAGGATGCCGTCGATGACGATGGGCGTGGTTTCGAGGCCGCCGGTCTCGCCGGTATCGAACTTCCATGCGAGTTGAAGCTTTGCGACGTTGGCGCGATTGATCTGCCTGAGGCTGGAGTAGTGAGAATTGCCGGGGGTTCCGCCGATGGTGGGCCAGTCGGCGCGGGTGCGCATGGCGTCCTGGGCTAGTCCCACGGTGGCCGCGGTTGCGGCGACGATGCCGGCAAGTGCGGCAAATCGGAAAGACCTCATCCTCTGTGTCCTTTTCGGGGATGAACTTTGATTGAACCAAAGGGACCAGCGAGTGCGGCGCGCCTCCGATCTCGAACCGTCACCCATAGTAATGGTTTGCTTCAGTGGCATGCACTGTTGGTATTACGAAAGCGGGTTTCGGCGGCGACGGGAGTATTGGGTATAGGCTGTCTTCGTGAGCGGGGACGAGGCGGCGGAGATACTTTCGGTCGATGGGCGCGAGGTGCGGGTGACGCATCCCGGCAAACTTTATTTCTCAAAACAGGTGCAGGTGTCGAAGCTCGATCTTGTGCGCTACTACCTTGCGGTGGCGCCGGGAGCGCTGCAGGGGATTCGCGACAGGCCCATTGTTCTGAAGCGGTTTGTGAATGGGGCGGAGGCGGAACCCTTTTACCAGAAGCGTGCACCGACTGATCGTCCGGAGTGGCTGCGGACGGTGACACTCTCGTTTCCTTCGGGAAGGACGGCGGAGGAGATTGTCGTCGATGATGCGGCGGGGCTGGCGTGGATTGTGAATTTGGGATGCCTGGAGCTGCATCCGCATCCTGTGAGGACGGGCGACCTCGATCATCCGGATGAACTGCGGGTGGATCTCGACCCGATTCCAGGTGTTGGGTGGGACGATGTGCGGCGCGTGGCGATGGAGGTGAAGACGCTGCTCGAAGAAGTGGGCTTGCGCGGTTGGCCAAAGACGAGTGGATCGCGTGGAATGCATGTCAATGTGCGGATTGAACCGCGATGGAGTTTTACGGAGGTGCGGCGGGCGGCGCTGGCGCTGTCGCGTGCGGTAGAGCGGAGAGCGCCGGGACTTGCGACTTCGAAGTGGTGGAAAGAGGAGCGGCATGGCGTGTTTCTGGACTACAACCAGAATGCGAAGGACAGGACGACGTGTTCGGCGTACTCGGTGAGGCCGCTGCCGGATGCGCGGGTGTCGACGCCGGTGGAGTGGGATGAGGTGATGGCATGTGATCCGGCGGAGTTTACCGTGTTCACGGTGCCGGAGCGGTTTGCGAAGAAGGGCGATCCGCATGTCGGGATGGATGGTGCGGCGGGATCGCTGGAGGCGCTGCTGGAGATGGCCGCGCGTGATGAGGCCGAGGGCCTCGGCGATGCTCCGTGGCCTCCGCACTTTCGCAAGATGGAGGGTGAGGGTGCGAGGGTGGCTCCTTCGCGGGCGCGGTCTGCAGGGAAGAAGAGTGCCGCGAAAAAAGTTGAAGACGAGACGGGTGAGGTGAAGACTGCTGCTCCAAAGCGGAGGCAGCCGAAGATGCCGCTGGTCGTGGTGGCGAATTCGACGAATAAACAGGCGGCACTGGAGGGATTGGAACGGTGGAAGGCGCGGCATCCGGAGGCGGCGAAGATGTTGGCGGTGGATGATGTGTTGGTGGACTCGATGCGTGGGAGTTCGTCGACGTGGACGCGGGTTCGTGTGAATCTACGGCCTGTGCCGGAGGAGATCAGGCCTGTGCAGGAGACGCCTGATCCGGATGACGATCCTACGCGGGAGTGGAGGGAGGCTCGGGGTGAAGGTGGTGGGGAGAAGCCGAAGAGGGCAAGGAAGAAGAAGGAGTAAGGCTCAGCTGCTTCATTGAAAGAGAAAGGCACAGGTCGCTCGCTCCCCTCGGAGATGCGCGGGTTCTTCGCTCAGAATGACAGGCCAAAACAATTGCAAATACAACAGCAAATCCCCTTCGGGGATGACAGGCAAGAGAAGCAAAACATCAATGATCAGCGGCCGGTGGCGAAGATGGCGGCGAGTTCGTGTGGTGGGACGACTTCGAGCTGGGCGTAGGTGCATTCTGCGGGAGGCTTGTCGGTGCGCCAACGGCGGAACTGCGCCATGTGACGGAAGCGTGTGCCCTGCATGTGCTCGTAGGCGACCTCGACGACGAGTTCCGGGCGCAGCGGTTGCCACGAGAGATCTTTGCCTTGGCTCCATCGGCTTTGGCCGCCGGGCATGCGTTGGTTTTCACTGGCCTCACCGGCTTCGGCCCAGGATTTCCATGGATGATTGGCGAGTGCATTGCTGCGGTAGGGCTCGAGAAATTTTACGAGCTCGCGGCGTTTTGCCTGCGTGAAGCTGGCGCAGACGCCGACGTGCTGGAGTGCGCCGGAGGCATCGTAGAGGCCTAGCAAAAGGGACCCGATGGCCTCATTCTCCGCGTCCTTGTGCCAGCGAAAACCGGCGACGACGCAGTCGCAGTCGCGCTCGTGCTTGACCTTGAACATGGTGCGTTTGTTCGGCGTGTAGGTGCCGTTGACAGGCTTGGCAATGACGCCGTCGAGGCCTGCGCCTTCGAAGCGCTGGAACCAGTCGTGTGCGGTAGCGGTGTCGCGCGTGGCGGGCGTGATGTGGATTGGTGGCTTCGCTGAGGCGAGGATCGATTCGAGCTCAGCGCGGCGTGTTTCAAAGGGCTCGCGGCATAGATCGCGGTCGCCGATGCAGAGCAGGTCGAAGAAGACGATGGAGGTTGGAATCTGTTGCGAGAGAAGTTTCACGCGCGAGGCGGCAGGGTGGATGCGAAGTTGGAGCGCCTCGAAGTCGAGGCCGTTAGTACCGGCGATGACGATCTCTCCATCGAGCACGCAGCGTTCGGGGAGATGCTCGAGCAAGGTATCGACGAGCTCCGGGAAGTAGCGGTTGAGGGATTTTTGATCGCGGCTCTGGATGAGGATCTCGTCGTGGTCGCGAAAGATGAGCGCGCGAAAGCCGTCCCACTTGGGCTCGAAGATCCACGCGTCGCCGTCGGGGATGTCATCGACACGCTTGGCGAGCATGGGCAGGACTGGCGGTGGCACGGAAAGGTTCACGCACCGATGGTATACCGGCGGCGGGCGGCAAGGCTCAGCACCAGGCGGAGAGGAGGCGGCCGGCGGAGCCGAGGACTTTGAGGTTGTCGGTGCGGCTGGCGAAGTAGCGGGCGTTGATCTCGGTGGAGCCGATGTCTTCGATGGTGTGGAAGCTGGTTAGCTCGGCTGCGATTTCGGATGGGGTAAAGAAGAGCTGGAAGGGTTCGCCGGCTTGTTGAACGCGCGAGGCCAGCGAGTCGTGGGCGAGCTGCTCGAAGAAGGGAAGGGCGGAGCGGGGCTGGCCGTAGTCGAAGACAACGCCGGAGCCTGCGGGCTGTGCGGCGATGAAGCTGAGCGTGGCGCGAAAGGCGGGGAGTGTGAGGTAGGGGACTACGCCGAGCCAGGCGAAGAAGGTGGGTGCATGCTGGTTGAAACCAGTGGCGAGAAGCTGCTCGGGAAGCGTCTCGTGTTCGAAGTCCACCGGTGCGTAGGTAAGGTTCGCGGGCGTTGGGAGATCGTTGCCTTCGAGCAGCTCGCGCTTCCACTGCTGGGTTGCGGGATGGTCGACTTCGAAGACGCGAAGCTGCGAGTGCGGGTTTCTGTGGGCGAAGGTGTCGAGGCCAGCGCCGAGAAGAACGTATTGCGTGACGCCGTTGGCGACGGCATGGGCGAGGGTGTCTTCGGCATAGCGGCTGCGTGCAACGAGAAAGGCACGAAGGGAGACGGAGAAGGGTTTGTGTAGTTTAGTCGCGGTCTTGTGGACCTCAGGAAGATAGTCCGGGCCGAGGATGGGAACGGCGATAGGGTCGTCGAAGACGAGGGGCGGCGCGTCGTAGAGTTGATGCGCAGCGCGACGCATGGCTACACGGAGAGCGGTTCGCGATGGACTGGCGGTTTGCATATATTTTCAAGTGTAGCGGTGTCCTAATCCGGATACGATAGGTCTCTTACGACTCGGAAGTGTGAGGGTCGAAATAGATCATTTTCTGATCGTGCGAATCCAACGGACAAGTTGAAAAAGGGAGATAACTGATATGGGCAGGCTCGACGGCAAACGCGCGTTAATTACAGGCGGTACGACAGGCATTGGTCTCGAAACGGCGCGCGAGTTTCTGAAAGAAGGTGCGCGCATCGCCGTGACTGGAACGAATCCGGCGACGCTCGATGCTGCCCGTCAGGAGCTTGGCAGTGAGGTGCTTGTGCTCTCGTCCGATGCAAGCGATGTTGCGAGCCAGAAGTCGCTGGCGCAGGAGGTACATAAGGCCTTCGGTAGCCTTGATGTCTTGTTTGTGAATGCGGGCATTGCGGAGCTGCGACCCGTGGAGCAATGGGATGAGAGTGCGTACGACCGCACCTTTGCGCTCAACATGAAGGGCCCGTTTTTTCTGGTTCAGGTATTGTTACCGATCTTCGCGAACCGGCCTCGATCGTGCTGTGCGCCTCTGTGAATGCGCATATCGGCATGGCGAACACGAGCGTCTACGGAGCGTCGAAAGCGGCGCTGCTCTCGTTGACGCGGACGCTTTCGGGTGAGCTGATTTCGCGTGGCATACGCGTGAATGCTGTAAGTCCTGGGCCGATTTCGACGCCGCTCTATAGCAAGCTTGGATTGCCGGAGGCGGAACTGAAGGCAGTCGCTTCCTCTATTCAAGATATGGTTCCCGTGAAACGCTTTGGAGAGCCAAGCGAAGTTGCGAGCGCGGTTGTCTATCTTGCGTCCGACGAATCTGCGTATACCGTTGGCAGTGAGATTCAGATCGATGGCGGACTGGGCAATCTGTAAGGCGTGAGCCTGCGAAGAGGCTATGCGCTTTTTGCGGGTTCGCTGCTCATCCACGTGAGCGCCTGAGACAGATACTGCTTCATCTCCTTGCGCGGAACGATGGCGTCGAGGAAGCCGTGTTCGAGCAGGAACTCGGAGCGCTGGAAGCCTTCGGGGAGCTTCTGGCGGATGGTCTGTTCGATGACGCGCGGGCCTGCGAAGCCGATGAGGGCTTCGGGCTCGGCGATGTTGAGATCGCCCAGCATGGCGAAGCTCGCGGTGACGCCGCCGGTTGTAGGGTCGGTCATCACGGAGATGTAGGGAATTTTTTCGTCGTCGAGGCGCGCCAGCCCAGCGGAGATCTTTGCGAGTTGCATCAGGCTGGCGATACCCTCCATCATGCGCGCGCCGCCGGAGGCCGAGACGATGATCAGAGGGTGCCGCGTCGCAAGCGAGCGGTCGACTGCTCGCGCGATGGTTTCGCCAACGACGGCGCCCATGCTGCCACCGATGAAGCTGTATTCCATAACGCTGAGGACAACGTTGTGCGGGCCGAGCTGACCGATGGCGTTGATGATGGCGTCGTTCAGGCCGGTCTTCTTCTGGGCGTCGGCGAGGCGTTTTTTGTAGCGCTTGAGATCGGTGAAGTCCAGTGGATCGGTAGAACGTAATTCGAGGTCGACGAGTTCATAGCCGGGCTCGAGCAGGTTCTCGATGCGCGTGCGGGCGTCGATGCGGAAGTGATGACCGCACTTGGGGCAGACCTGCTGGTTTGCGTCGAGGTCGGCCTTGAAGATGATCTGGCTGCAGCCGGGGCAGCGGACCCAGAGGCCCTCGGTGCGTACCGTCTTCTCCGAGTCGTTAACGATCTCGTTGTCTTGGCGTTTGAACCAGGTCATGCGTCGTTGCCTTCCAGTGTGCCTTGACTATTGTAGCGGGGGGAGGGGAATGAGTCGAAATAACGAGAAATTTGATTATTTTTTACAGTGAAGTTTGCTGCTTGAACCGACTCATTCTGCGTAGTTTCCGGGAATTTCCACATTCATTTCACGCAAGACTCGGCCTTAACTCGATAGCGTTCGATGCTTAGTTGGCATCAAAATCAAGCATGTCTTCGTACGTGAGCACGTGGAAAAAACCCGAGCAATTTGAGCTCTATGTTAAGAAGTTCCGATCGCTCTTCGATATGCATAACATCGGATGCGGATCGCCAGAGGACTTCCCTGGCTTCATGCAGAAGTTGATTCAAGACAGACACTTTGCCATGGACTTCTGGGCGCTTACAGGAACCCTCAGCAAGAGAGAGGGTGGTGAGCTCTCCGTGGAGGAGATGCTCGCGGTCATCGTCGATTCCGTCATTGGTGGTGAAGTACCTGCTGGTGACGACGGGATTAAGACACTTGTAGATGAGCTTGGCACACTGCTTTCAGGTGTCGACCTATATAGTCCATCTCGGTTCAATGATGTTGATGAGACAGATGAGGTGAAGAAGCCTCCGCCTCCAGAGGCTCCACAGTCGCATACGGTTTCGCAGACAAGATTTACGGATATGACGGAGCGTGCCGCGGGCAAAGTTCCAGTGGCAGCTCCAACGAATCGAGCTCCTGCCTTTACTGCGAACACAGTCGAGAGCGTATCGATTCAGTCTTCTTCCATCGCTGCCGTGCAACATCATCTGGATGAAGCTCTGATGCGGCTCGAGCTGAAAGAACTCGAACTCAAGGAGCATCTCGAAGATCTCGACAAGAAGATGAGCAGAATAGAGCCTCATCTTGAAGCGCTCTCTTCGAAGGTCGACTCAGCGGAACGACTTCGCAGTTCTGTTCAAGAACCAGTAGATAGCTCTTTTGAAAGAGCGGTTCGCAAGCCCGCGGGCAATTCCAGGCTCGTCCTTGAACCCAAGCCAGAATCCTTCTCCGATAAGCCGGATGGCCCTCCTATTCCTACGCCACTGTCAGGCTATTCCCAACCGAGCAGTCATCGCAGCGCGGTTGTCTTCGTCGTCCTCTTTTTGCTGGTGATCGCTGGCGGCTTCGTACTGCAACAGAAATATGGCTCGGCGCTCTGGCAAAGTTATGGAGTGGATTTGAAGGAGAGATACAACGCACTTCTCGATAAGGTTCATAGTTCGGATACAAAACAGGTTGCGACGAACTCAGCCAGTCCAAACGCGACTCCGAGTACGGTCACTGAAGCAAATCAGACGGCGGCAGCTGCCAGTGATGCTGGCAGCCCTGTGAACCCACCCACACCAAGTGCGCCGACGACGCCACTGGCTTCGACTGCGGCACCGTATAGCACACCAGAATCAACAGTGACGCCGCATCCTTCAGCCCCAGTCACTAACGAACCAAAGACTGTCAGCCCGCTGTCCAATCCTCGATCCAGCCGAAGAACGACACATACGGCGGTTGATGAGCCAGTGGAAACAGCGCCTACCCAAGCGGAAGCGAGTGCGGTCAAAGTAGCTCCGTCCGTGATGGAAGCTAATCTTGTCGCATCGCGCGTTCCTGCTTATCCGGAGGGTGCGAAGGCCAATCATATTGAGGGGCCCGTCCTCGTGCAGGCGTTCATCTCAAAAGATGGATTCGTCGATCGCGTTCATGTCATCGAAGGCAATCCGCGCCTTCGCAATGCAGCAGCAGAGGCTGTTCAGAAGTGGCGCTTCAAACCCTACCTGCTCAATGGCAAGCCAGTCGAAGTTGCGACGACCATCACGGTCGATTTCAAACTGGATGACTGGTAGGGCACGAAACGATTGCTTCTTCGATTTACTGCAGAGGAGTGCAGCAATAAACGCTTAATGAACTCCTTTGGTTGTGATATCTGAGCTTTATACCAACCTGCTGAAGATTTACTAAACGTACTAGTCAGTTCAGGCGAGCGTAAGCTGCAACGTCGTAACGCTTGCTGGCGGAAAGGTATGGAGCAGGCGGCCACCGCTGGGCTGAGCTGTAGTCGCGACTGCCGGTTTCACGGCATTGGGATTCGCGAAGTCATTGTGATCGTGTATATCCCTGCTGGCCAACACCGTGCCCTTCGCAGAGGCGATGCTCGCTCCGCGCACAGCAACTTCCGTGGTGATGGGTCGATCAATGTTCGGATTGACGACGCTGAGCGTGAGCAGCTTTCCATTGCCGGTCTCAGCGATGGAAGCGGACCCGCTCAGGCCAGCCAAGGTCTTCACGGCGTCGAGCGAACCGATATAGCTGTTACCTCCTACCGGAATTGGCGCACCAGCGAGAGGATTCGTAATGGTCGGAGCAGTGAACTCTGCGCGGATAGCCTGGGCTCCGCTGTGCGGCAGATACATCTGGAAGACGTGGAACGTCGGTGTGACGGTGAACTTGTCTTCCTGCGCCAGCATCAGCGAGTGGATGCAGTTGATCGACTGCGCTACATTGGCCACCGCCACCTTGTCGGCGTGGCGTTGGAAGATGTCGAGCGTAATGCCGGTCAGCAGAGCATCGCGCATGGTCGACTGCTGCGAGAGGTTGTACTGCGGCGCAAGCTCAGTGCCTTTGCCGTACCACGCGCCCCACTCATCGACGACCAGTTTCACCTGGGGATGGCCCGGCTTGTTATCGACGGCCTTCCAGTGATCGTTGACGACGCGTTCCATAATGCTGGCGCGAGTTAGCAGATCGTAGAACTCATCGTTGCTGAACTTCAGCGCGTCGCCCGCGGCAAACTCACTTGGGCTGCCGGAGGTGTAGTAGTGGATGGAAAGCCCCCACAGACGACGCTGTTCGGGATTCGCGTGGAGAGCCTTGAAGAGGCGGGTGGTCCAGTCGACGTCATCGCCATTGGGACCAACAGCGACGAAGCGCAGCGGCTCCCTGCCGTAGCTCGGCGTCCATGCTGTGAAGCGCCGATACTCGGCGGCATACTCTTCGGGAGTCATATTGCCACCGCAGCCCCAGCTCTCATTGCCGACGCCCCAGAGATCGACGTTGAAGGGCGTAATGTCGCCGTTCGCCGCTCGCTGCGCGGCAAGCGCGTTAGGCACCGCTGCAGCGGCAGAGTTCGACGGCACATTGCCGGCGGGAGCGTTGCAGTATTCGATCTCCTGGTAGAAGTCGCGGCCGGGTAGAGTGCGAAGATTCGCTGCGAGATAAGGCTTGCAGCCGATAGCGCGGCACGTCCGCATGAACTCGTGCAGACCGTACTGGTTGCTGTCCTGCTGGTTCCAGAAGCCTGCGCGGGCGGGTCGTTTGTCGCGTGGGCCGATGCCATCACGCCAGTCGTAGGAGTCGGCAAAGCAGCCGCCGGGCCAGCGCAGAACCGGTGCCTTCACGGCGCGCATGGTGTCGATGAAGTCTTTGCGAATGCCGTTGACGTTTGCGATCTTCGACTTCTCGCCGACCCAAACGCCGTCGTAGATCACGCCGCCGAGATGCTCGATGAAGTGGCTGTAGATCTCAGGCGAGATAGATGCAATGGGCTCACCAGGAAGTATCTCGATGTGCGCATCCGCCTGTGCCGACTGCGCGAGAAGACTGGGCCCGCGCAAAGCAAGCGCGGAGGCGGTGAGGGTGGAGGCTTTTAGGAAGCTGCGGCGCGAGGACGGATTCTGTGACATGAGTAAACGTTCTCCGGATGACGAATGAAACGATATAGATCGAATGCCTGTGGGTGCAAGTGCTCTTGGTTCTATAGGACGAACTAAGCATGGAACAATATATCGTTTTGGCAGGCGTAACATCGGGCGGGAGGATTGATGCCGTACATCTATATCGACAAGGTTTTCAATGAACTGCGGGCAGAGATGTTGTCGGCAATGCATTCGGCGGTGGAGCGCGAGGTGCGGAATGGGCAGGTGGACGTGCAGCGGTTGCTGCGAAGCTTTACTCGGACGATGGCCGGGAAGTGCGCAAGTCCGGTAAGGGTATCGGATAAGTGCATTGCGGAGGCCGGGTCCGTGACGCGGGCGTTCAGGCCGAAGGAGCGGAAGGAATAGAGCAAATCTATTTAATTACAGGTTAGGTTTAAAGGTCACATCTGTCGCTTCAGCCCGGTTCCCCTCTAAATGGAAGTGCGCCGTGACCTCTCCCATCCAGTCGCAGGCATGGCACTTCGCATCGATCTTCTGTACGCCTGACTTGATCAGCTGTTTGTCGAGGTGGAGAGCCCAGCAACTCGAGATGAAGATTGTGTTTGCCGGAAGATGATCTGTGATCGCTTTCTGTAGCGGCGAGAAATCGACCTGAGTATTCCCTGAAGCAGTGATGCGCCAGTAGCCTTCGTAGCAACCGCCGCCGTTGCCGCCGTCGGAGTTGTTAATCATCAGTATGTCTCCGCCGGGTACATGCACAATGCGGGATGGCTCGATTGGAAGAGCGATTCCTCCATCAGCCTGAAGATGATAGATCTCGTTGTAGGCCTGCGGAGCTGTCTCAACAAGGATGGATATCCACCTCAAGGTGAAGTCATCGTTCTTGTTGGTGAAGGCGTAGTCCACTTCCAGGATGGGGAGACCGCTGATTATGCCAATGTGCCGGACATCCACATTTGCCTTGTGGTTTAGTGCGGAACCGGCTTTGTCCTCAGCGGTGCAAAGCGTGCAGAGCGACGCTCCGTCATCACGCAGGAAAGGATTCTGAGTGAAGTAGTCAAAAGAGTGCGCGGTAGAAGTATCTATTGATTCACCTTTGCCGGATTGAACAGTGCGTTTCCATTCCGCCGCGAGCGGCGCGGCAATGGACAGGCACAGGAGGCTGCACGTTAGAGATCGAAGCAGGCGCATGGCGGCATTATAGGGTGGCCAGTTTCGCGGTGGAGTTCATTTTTTGGCAGCGGTCTTGCATAAGCTAGAATTCGATGCCGCGTTGCGCAAGAATGCCTTTTTCGTAGGCATGCTTTACCTCCCGCATCTCGGTGACGGTGTCGGCGAGTTCTACAAGGGTCGGATGGGCGTTGCGTCCTGTGAGGATGACGTGGACCATCTCCGGTTTTGCGCGCAGCACCTCGGCAACTTTTTCCGGGTCGAGCATCTTGTACCCGATGGCGTAGTTAATCTCATCGAGCACGACGAGGTCCCAGTCACCGGATAGAATCGCCTTGGCAGCTTCAGCCCAGGCCTCTTCGACCATCCGAATATCTTCAGGATCGGTCTCGGCGCCGCCGACCTTCACAAAGCCCCGGCCCATCTGTCGGATGACGAAGTCTTCGCCAAGCAGCTTCGCGGCATCGAGCTCGCCATAATGCCACGAGCCTTTAAGGAACTGAAGGATGAGCACACGCATTCCATTGCCCGCAGCCCGAAATGCCGTGCCGAGAGCGGCCGTCGTCTTGCCCTTGCCTGGGCCGGTGTTGATGAGGATCAGCCCGCGTCGTGAGGTCTCGGTCATATCAAACAGGAGAACACAGGTCTGGCTGCGAAGCTCTAGTGGCCCGAATGATACGGGTGGCCAGCGAGAATGGTCAGTGCGCGATAGACCTGTTCGGCCAGGACGAGCGCCGCCATCTGGTGCGGCAGCGTCATTGGCCCGAAGGAAAGCAGCAAATTGGCGCGTTTGCGGCTGGCCTCCGAGAAGCCATCCGCCGGGCCCACGCAGAAGATAAGCTCCTGACTTCCTGTCTCCTCTAATTTGCGAAGCTGGTCAGCAAATTGGATCGAACTAAACTGCTTTCCCCGCGAGTCAAGAAGTATGAGAAAGCTTGGGCGCGCCTTTCTGTCCAGGGCAGAACTGAAGCGCTGTTCCGTGAGATAAACCTCCTCTTTCACGGAGGCATACTGCCGCATCCGTTCCATATAAGAGTTGATGAGCGGACTCCATTCGGAGCCTTCGCGGACTCTCCCGATTCGGCAAAAAACTAAATTCAATATGTATCCTATGAAAATCGGGATATGGCGCTTATCGAACGCTGCTGATGACGTTACATCCCAGTAAACTCAATAAAATGGCCGCCTCGATAATGGCATGCAAATTGCTATATCCCTCCTGCACGCCAGCATATTAGTTCTGTTCTTTACCTCCCCAGGTCCTGAAGTGAGCTGACTTGTTGGCGTCGATGGAGATCATTAACATGCGACGATTATTGACCAAGATTGTAGTTCTGGTTCTTGCCCTTTCGATACCTGCCTTGTTGAAGGCACAAAATGTGGCTTCCATGACGGGTGTGGTCGCGGATTCAACCGGAGCTATCATTCCAGGAGCAGATGTGACGCTGGTCAATACGACGACCGGCACGACCTATCATGCGATCACCAACTCGTCCGGCTCATATACGATCACGAATGTAACGCCGGGACCAGGCTACAAGGCGACTTTTTCTCTCAAAGGCTTTGAACCTCTCGTCATCTCAGACATTTATCTGACTGTCGCCACTACCCGCACCCAGAACGCAGCATTGCATGCTGGCGGTGAGGCGGTAACCGTAGAGGTGTCAGCGGCGAACTCCGAAGTTACGATTAATACCACCGACGCATCGGTGGGAAATAACTTCGACGCAAAGATGCTTAATGAGCTTCCCGTTCAGAATAGAGATAGTCCCGCTGCCCTCTTCACGCTGCAGCCAGGTGTAACGCTTGACGGAGCTGTGACAGGCGCGCGTGTCGACCAGAACAATGTTACGGTTGACGGTCTCGACGTCAACGATTTTGCCACTGGGGGCGCCTTCGATATCGTCGGCCGGGCCCCCGTTGATTCGGTCCAGGAGTTCCGCGGCACTGTTGCCGGTGACACCGCAGGCAGTGGTCCTGGCGGTGGCGGACAGTTTCAATTGGTGACCAAGAGCGGCACAAACTCATTTCACGGCTCGTTGTACGAGTATCACCGCAATACGTCGACCGTGGCGAACGATTGGTTTAACAACAACGCTGGTGTCGGCAGAGCCCCGCTCATCCGCAACCAATTTGGCGGCACTCTCGGCGGTCCGGTCCTTCATGACAAGCTCTTCTTCTTCTTCCAGTACAACAACTCCCGCATCGTCCAATCCGAGCAGGTAACCAGAACCGTTCCCCTGGACTCATTGCGTAACGGTACCGTCTCTTATATTAAGGACACGGATGGAGCCGGCAATACTTGCACGGCGAGCAGCCGTCAGAACTCCACTCCCCAGTGCATCGGAAATCTAAGTTCGGCACAGGTTGCGGCACTTGATCCCGCTGGCATCGGTGTCAACAGCAACCTCTTGACGTTCGTAAACCAGCGCTTTCCTCACGCCAACGACCTCACTAGCGGTGACGGCATCAACACGGGCGGTTTCCGCTTCAACACGCCGACGCCCGATTTCATGACCAACTATGTCGGCAAAATCGATTACGACCTTACCAGCAAGCAGAGGATCTACGGTACGTTTGCCCTAACCAGAGAGAATGCCACCCAAGACCCTGTGCGGTTCCCAGGGGATCCTGTGACCAATCCATTTATTGACAGAAGCTATCGCTTTTCTTTTGGGCACACCTGGACAATTAGCTCGAAGAAGGTAAATCAGTTCTTTATCGGCGAGACTGTCTCGGACCTGGCCTTCCCCAATACTTACAATCCGCAGGGGATAAACCTTCTGACTTTTGGGGATGGAACGACGACCCTTCTGTCGGATGCATATTCTAGCCCGAGGAATGCGCAAAACCGCAGAATTCCAATTCCGGTCGTTGGCGATGACTTCAGCTGGATAAAGGGCAACCATAACATTCAATTCGGCGGAACCTTCAAGTGGATCACGGCCAATGACAACACGATCCTGGATTACAACACCGCCACGATCGGTCTGGGCGGACAGACGCTCGGGCTCAATTCCAGCCTTCGCCCCGCCGACATCCGCACCGCCGGTACCACGGCGTCGAACACCTACGATAGCGCGTTTGCCTTTGCTCTCGGCCGCGTGGGCTCGATCGACAGCAACTTCAACTACGACAACAGCGGCAACGTTATCCCACAGGGAACCGGTAGCAAGCGTCAGTATAAGTACTATCAAACCCAGCTCTATCTTGGCGACACCTGGAAGATTACTCCGAACCTGACCCTCTCGTATGGCGCCAACTACCAGATCTTCTCCGTGCCATATGAGACGCATGGTCTTGAGTCCACTCAGGCGCTCACCTTTGACCAGTACTTCTCCCAACGCGTCAAGCAGAGCGCTGCCGGGGCAACGGGCGATAGTGCAGTCCCCCTCATCACCTATGTCCTTGGTGGTAAGGCCAACCACGGTCCTGATCTCTATAAGCCAAGCTGGAAGGACATTGCTCCGAGATTCGCCTTTGCGTTCAACCCCAGTTGGGACCGCAACACTGTTTTCAACGGCGGAGCTGGCATCGTCTATGACCGCACGATCATCAATGCAGTGCAGTATCAACAGGATCAGAGCTCTTATCTGTTCCAGCAGGATCAGGTGACACCGTATGGCATTCCGGGCGACCCGGTTGGATCGCTGGCCACCGATCCCAGACTCGGCGCGAACAACTCGTTTCCTGCTACCTCGGCCCCTGCCGCGCCCAAGGCCCCTTACCAGCCGTTCACAGACGCCGACGGGGTCCCTTTCGGCCTTCAGAATGGTCAGGCGTTCAACACGATCATCGATCCCTCACTCAAAACTCCTTATTCCATCGGGTTAAACGCCGGAGTCCAGCACGCGTTTCCAGGCCAGTTTGTCATGAAATTGAGCTATGTGGGTCGTTTTGGCCGCCGTCTGCTCGGTCAGGCTGATGCGAACCAGATCGTCGATTTCGCCGATCCGGCATCCGCCCAGCTTCTCTCTAACGCCTTCGCCGCCATGACAACGCAGTTGAGAGGTGGAGCAGACTCTGCGAACCTTCCGGCTCAGCCCTGGTTTGAAAACCTCGTCGCTCCTGGTATTGGCGTTGCCAACGGCTACCCAAACAACACGTCTTTCCTTGCGGATAATCTGGGTGGTATTCCTGCGAACGGTGACTTCGCCGACTTCGTCCAGCAAATCTCCGGCTTGATCCCCTCCAACGTAGGCATGGCTTCGCAATTCTCGGAGAACACCTTCTACACCAACAAAGGTTTCTCCACTTATCACGGAATGCTTGCCACACTCCAGAAGAACGTATCGCACGGTCTGCAGTTTGACGCGAACTATACCTGGGCCCACTCTATCGACAATGTCTCATTGATAGCGAACCAGGGCGCCTCAGGCGGGTATGGTTTTATCTGCGATGTACTAAAGCCACGTAATTGCCGCGGCAATTCGGACTTTGACGTGACTCACTACATCTCAGGCACCTTTACTTATAACCTGCCGTTTGGTCGCGGTCGAACATTTGGCGCTGACACTCCATACTTGGTGAATTTGTTCATCGGCGGTTGGGACTTGAGCGGAATTACTCAGTGGCATAGCGGTCAGGCGTACACCACGTTCTCCAGCGCATTCGTGGCTGGCTATTCTAACGATGCGCCTGCCATCTTCAATGGTGACACGGGTGCCATCCGAATCCGTCCGCATAAAACAGCTGACGGCTCGGTGAATCTCTTCGACGATCCGGCGAGAGCACAGGCTGCCTTTAGCGGTCCTGTTGGCTTCAACATCGGCAGCCGCAACATTCTTCGCGGTCCCAAGTACTTCAATCAGAATCTTGGCCTCGCCAAGAACTTCCCACTAATTCCGGAGAAGCTGAACCTGAAGTTCCGCGCGGATGCGTTCAATGTGCTCAACCATCCAAACTTCGCATTGCCCGCTCGTACAAGCCCCAGTACTAATTTCGACATTACGGGGGGCACGTTCGGACAGCTTACCGCCATTGACAGTGGGAATCCCGACCCGCTGAATGCGGGCAACGGTAACGGAGCTCGCGTCATGCAGTTTGCACTTCGGCTCGAGTTCTAACCTCACCGCAACACAACAAAATCCCCCCCGAACTTCGGGGGGGATTTTGTTGTGTCACTTTCAACTGAAGCAAGTAAAGATAAGTTACTGGTTTGCGAAACCGCGAGCGATCCTCACTCTCTAATCGTGCATCGCAAAGTGGCTCTACTTCTTTTTTGTCGCAGCTTTTTTTGCAGGTTTCTTGGTCGTAGTCTTAGCCGCGGCTTTTACGGGCTTCTTCGTCGCCGTTTTGGTGAATAACTTGATGGCAGTCTTCTTCTTTGCTGCGGCCTTCTTTGGCGACGGCTGCCTGGCCGTCTTTAGCGTAGCACTTACCTTCTTCGGAGCTTTAGCCCGGCTTGCCGCGATTCGTTCTTTCAACTCTGCATTCAACTCCGCGACACTAAGGGTCGTCGCCGACTTACGCAGACGCTCCAGGCCATAGAAGGCGCGCTTTTCAGCCGAGAAGACATGAACGATGAAATCGACATAGTCCATCAGGATCCACTCGGCCTGCCGTCGCCCTTCGACAGAGTTCGGATAGATGCCGAACTCGCGCTTGAGACGAAGCTCTATCTCGTCGCTGATGGCGACATTCTGGCGATCATTCGTTCCGTTGCAGATGAGGAAGTAATCGGTGAGGCCGCTCTCGGCCGGGTCGAGAGCGAGAATGCGAATGTCTTCAGCTTTCTTGTCTTCGCAGGCGGCAGCGGCGGCGAGCAGTAGCTGGTTGCTTTCAATTGATGGCATGCGACTCCTTGGAGTTCCATGGTAGCTGGTTGCGGTCGCCGATGCCAGTATTTGCGGGGATATTAGCGGCTCCAGCCTCATTTCCCCTGCCGAACCCAGGCGGCCAGATCCTCCGGCGTCTTGATGCGATCCGCAAGGATGCCATCCAATAGCGCACGGGTGCGGACCGCATCAAAGCGATCGTCAATGCGACTCCCCTGCTGCTGATTAGGCAGCTTGACGATATAGGCAGGTCGGTCATCAAACTGCCCACCATGGCTGGCCGCCTCATCTTCTGGGGTCCACCATAATGGCCAGGACAAGAGCAGCTTTGTACGCCATGAGTGATCCCCCATAACGATCACAGCCGAAGAGTTCCATTCACCCTGCTGCTCAAGCGCCAGACGGAGGTGGGCCAGATATCGGTCGGCCAACGCGAGATTGTCAATGTAGGAAGAGTTATAGGTAGCGAAGGCAGCCTTCTTGCGGTCGTAGATACCCCCGGGATGCGGCACCGGCATATGCAGGAAGACGAAGTCGTCGTCTGGATTGATCAAAAGCTTATCTGCCGCCGCAAACAGCTCGAGGTAGTCCTTCTGGTGGAATTGTGTGTCAAGAATCGTATTTCGTGGTTGACTCCCTGGACTCAAGAGGGAGAGAAGAGTGCCAAGATGGGACAGTACAAACTGTCGAGTATTCCACGCGATTGACTGATTGGAATACATTCCACCAGCGACACCGCCGTAACTAGACCAAAGGCATTCATCGAGCACTTGAGGCAGGATACGACAGTAAGGGTTGAACCATCCTGCCACGGCCGTGTTGTAGCCACTGTCCAACGCGTCCTGAAAGACAGTCTGGTGTGCCTCAAAAGGAATCCATTCGCCATTTTTAGGATTATGCAGGGTCAGCTGCCTCCCGTTCGTGGAGGCCCGGATTTTATCTACAGGCAAGCCGGTCATCAGCGATGGGATTACATTTTCGGTGAAAACTCCGGCAGGAACAACATGTGTGAAGACGGTCGCTTGATCCGCTAGTAGGTCAAATGCTGGCAAATGAAGTCCGGGGAAGCGTTGCTCGTAGACCTGCTGATAGGAGAGTTCGTCGAGCAGTATCCAGATAATTCTTGGCCTTGGACTAGCTGTGACTACTGCAGATTGCCGCCGATGAAGAGGCAGCGAAGCGTTTTGATCATGCGCTTGCCAGGCAAACCATAGAAGCTGACAGACGACGACGAGCGCGCTAAGAGAGGCGAAACCCAGCAGCAGCTCGGAAAAGTCGCAAATCTTTTTAAAAAGAGGGGCAAAAGATGGTCGCCGGGCAAGAAACACAATTACACAAATGATGATGGGCGAAAGCATGCCGAGACCGCGAAGCCAGTAAGGCATCTGTCTGTTTGTGAATGTGAACCAGTCCCTCAGAACCAACCAGGGAAGCAATATAACTACGCTGGTCCAGATGATGATGTGAAACCAGCCTGGCTTGCGCGCGAACCACAGCAAAAGGGTGAAAGCAAGCCACACCATGCAGAGATTGATCAGGACTGGAACGAAGATCGAAAGAGCAGATCCGCTGAGGTGGTAGACGGCTGTGTGGTACGGGGAGACAAGGGGGCCAATCAGTGTAAGGAGGCATAGCGTTGCTGCTCCCAACGCAAGCATCGCCGGGTGGGTCAAAATCTTCATTGTTATCGTCTCTTGAAATGGAGCAGAATGCGGCCATTCGCCAGCGTCATCTCGATCGCGATTTTGAAATACCTCGCAAATGCCTCGCGGAAAGATTCCTCCGTGAGGTGCGCATAGATGTCGTCGCGCCCTCGCAGCAGTTCGCGGAACTTCACGTCGGTGGGCGGCACCCACTCAACGATGAGGTTCTCAGTCGTGAGATTGCCGCACAACGCTGCAATCCGGTCCATCGGCACCTGGCTATGCAGCAGAAGATGATGGATGACAGCCAGCATCATCACGGTGTCGAAGTGGCCCTCGCAGCGGCTCAGGAAGGAAGCCGTTTCACTGTTCTCCCAGCCAACCGAAGGACTCGGATACGCCAGGTCGACACATAGCGGAAGAATATTCTTTCCGCTCCCTTTCAGCTTCGCGCACAGGCGATCCACCGTCTGCAGGTCCGTGTCGATCGACACGACCTCGGCGCCCGCATCGGCCGCCAGCAACGAATAAACTCCGGTATTGCAGCCCACGTCAAGGACTCGCACCGGCTTCGATGCAGCAAGCGCGCCGGTCACAAAATCCCTCTTGCGGGAGTGGTCGTCTTCGCTGTAGTGCGTCGCGGTCTCGGCGTAGTCGGTCCATGTCGAAGAGCGATGCGCCGGCGTAACTTGCCGCATATGCTCGAGCAGGTTTTTGAGAGTCTTCAGGATGATCTGTCTTGCCAGATCGGGGTCTTTGACCCTGCGCGCAGCAAGATTGCTGTTTCCCTTTGCCTTCCCCGCCAGCAGCGACGGCAGCGTAACCGCCGACAGAGCAGGCTGACGCAGACGAGCAGGCCACGACAGCGCAGCGAAGATCTCCTCCGGCTCGTAGCCGTCCCGCCGGGTAAGTGCAACCTGCAGTGGCCATCCCAACCGCGAGTGCGCCAGCATAGGCAGCAGAAAGGTACGCACAAACTGCCCATAGGCCATCCAGATCGGCAGATCAGGCGCAGCGCGCTCAATGGAGAGTACATCGACGAAGACCGGCTCCATTCCCTGGAAGAGAACGTTCAGCGGTGTCGCGTCCTTCAGCAGCCAGCCCTGGTTTATCAGGTCGCTGCACAGGTTCAGCGTCAGCTCTGCCGCCGTGAGCCAAAGTGCGGGTGGCCACTCCCATGGGTAGGACTGGAAGGAAATCCGCGGATGACGAAGTACAAGGGTCTCGGCGTCAGAGCCTTCCGTCACGATCTCGCTGGCGACTAAGCGGCCATCGGCAACCAACTCAGCCGCCAAAGGCAAGGAAAGAAAGTCCAGCATTTCCACGTCGAAGGGAGAACGAATACTACGATAGGCTCCGTCTGGCCTGAGCTCTACACTGCCTGCCGGATCGCGAAACGTGGGAAGGGGGGAAAAGGAACGCGACTCGACCATGAACGCTACTTATCGGACACTTCGGTCGAAGAGGTTGACGTTGAGGAGCGGGTGAAGAGGGACTTCAGGCGCTTGCGGAAATAAAAAAGTGCGCCGGTAATCATCGCGCTGATGCTCTGAAAGATCAGAAGGCTCGAGCCGGGATCGACATACGCATAGGCCCGCTGTTCCAGGCAGAAACTGACCGCAAGAAATAGAGCTGCGGTAACTGCGACATACTTCAATCTAAGGGCCATGAAAGTCCTTTAAAAACATCCAAGGGGGATTAAGCAAACAAATCTATTGCGGCTTGTATCCAAGATGAACACCATATAAATCAAATAGTTTCGCGGTTAGGTAACCATTGATCTACAAGAAGTTAGCTATGTCACCGTCTCTAAGCATTATCCGCCATCAAAGCTCGGAAATCCAGTCGAACCGTGATCCAATACGAAGCTTTTACCGCATCGGGAAATATTTCATTTTGCGTAACATCAGCTATAGACGTGGTGCTCGACGATATAGTTTACGACCGTCGGCAAAAGCGTCTCCGAACAGGAATCGCCCCCCTTTAGCCGTCGCCGTAGATCCGTTGCAGCCACGTCGTAGTGGACCGTCTCCAGCAGATGAATCCGCGAGCGCTGCTGCGCCGTGAACCCCAGCCCCGCCAGGTCGCCCAGCAGATATCCCGGCCTGCTCGCGACGATCCACTCCGCCAGTTCCAGCAGCCGATCCGGTTCACGCCAGTGCGGAAGCCCAAGCAAGCTGTCGGCCCCGATGAGGCTGAATATCTCCGCATCCGGCATCGATCTCCTCAGCTCAGTCAACGTGTCCACCGTATAGTTCGGAGCTCCATCCGCCCTCGGTGCATCAATCTCCGAGGCAAAGAACCGGGCATCCTCCGCACATACCAGCCTCACCATCGCCAGGCGATCAGTGAACTGTGCCGGCACAATCTCTGTCTTCAACGGCTGCCTGCCCGCAGGGGCGAACAGCACCTTATCCAGCCGAAATGCATCCGCAGCCGCACTCGCGATGCCGATGTGGCCCCGGTGGGGAGGGTCGAAAGTTCCGCCAAACAGAGCAACGCGCATAGGCAGGACGCGAAAATTTCGTCAGAGTCTCAGAACAAGTCCGGTACTGAATATCTTCGCATTCACCGAGTTGCCGGACACAGCGCTGTAGCCGAACTCGATCACCCGCCAGTCGATATGCGGAAGGATCGTCGCATCGATCCCGCCAAGAACCTGATAGTTCAGCTTCGTGCTGCTCGAGGAACCATTCCCGTCTTTGAGACTCGCAACGCCGACAAGCCCTTCCACATACGGCCTGAACGGAAGGATTGGAGGCTTGATAGAGACCCGTGGCCCGGCCGCCCCGGTAAAGTAGTTGAACCCGTTACGCGTAAGAAACGAACCCCGGACGTCCCCGCCGAGCGATATATATCTCCCGCTCTGTGCATACAGGCCGAACATCGGGCCAAACGCCGACCCAGTCGCCCCACTGCCGCTCACCGGAGCGCCGCTGAAACCCGCATAGACGGCCACCTGCGCTTCCGCGCTGAACGTAAAACCACTGACAAAAACAAGAGCAAACAAAACCGCAAGCAATGGCCGATGAAGCTTCATATCGAGAGCCTAGCCCACTCAAAGCGCAAATATTTGCACATTCTTCAAGGCAGAACCTCGTTGAGAACGGGCAAAGATCCACACTTCAAAATTTTAAATCGCGGTCGATCAACCCCTGCGTCGTGCCGAACTCGGCGGTGGTGGGTAATTCGGCTTCAGCTTCACCGGAGCCGTCACCTCCAGCTTCACCTCAACCGGCCTGTGCTCCGCCACCATCTCCGCAATCGCGAACTTCAACGCCTCCACGCCCTCGCCCGTGACAGCCGAGATCGCATAGAACGGCAACTTCCGCCGCTTCGCCATCGCGGCCAGCTTCTTCAGCTTCTCCGGATTGGCGACATCCACCTTCGCCGCCACCAGAATCGTCGGCTTAGCCGCCAGCGCTGGATCGAAGCTCTTCAGCTCATCCGTGATCACCTTGTAGTCGTCCACCGGATTATCCCGGTCACTCGAATCCGACACATCTACCAGGTGCACGATCACGCTCGTCCGCTCAATGTGCTTCAAAAACTGGATCCCCAGCCCCGCACCCAGATGCGCGCCCTCGATCAGCCCCGGCAGATCGGCCACCGTATACGACTGCTCATGCGGCCACTCCCCCACCGACACCACGCCCAGGTTCGGCTCCAGCGTCGTAAAGGCATAGTTCGCAATCTTCGGTTTCGCCGCCGAAAGCCTCGAGATCAGCGTCGATTTCCCCACATTCGGATACCCGACCAGCCCAGCATCCGCCAGCAGCTTCAGCTCCAGCCGATAGCTGCGTTCTTCGCCCGTCCGTCCCAGCTCATGCTCTCTCGGAGCCTGGTGCGTGCTGGTCGCAAAGTGTTGATTTCCCCGCCCTCCGCGACCGCCCTTGGCGATCACGATCGTCTCGTCCGGGTGCGCGAAATCATGCACCAGCTCGCCCGTCTCATCGTCGTAGAGAAGCGTGCCCACCGGAACCTTCAGCGTCGTCGACTCACCCGCGTAGCCCGAGCAGTTCGAACCCAGCCCGTGCCCTCCGCGCTGCGCCTTATGCTCCGGGTTGAACCGGAAATGAACCAACGTATTGTGGCTCAGCGACGACGACATCAGAATATCGCCGCCATGTCCGCCATCCCCACCCGACGGCCCCCCTCTGGGGACGAACTTCTCGCGGCGGAAGGCCATGCAGCCATTACCGCCGTCGCCGGCCTTGATGCGGATTCGTGCTTCGTCAATAAACATTGTTCAGTCTTTAGTGTACAAGCCCCCGCGATTTGCCGACACCAGAGCCTTCACGCCGTCATTCCATCGTTTCACGCCGTCATCCTGACCCGAGCAGCGCCGAAGGAGGAACAACCCTGTATTCGCCGTTACCTGTTTTTGATCCGTGTCATCGGTGTAAATCGGCGTTAAGCCTTGCCCCACGGATATACTGGCTTCATACAGCAAAGACTGGAGTCCCGGCGAATGATTTCAAGCCGCCGAGCACGACAACTCAGATCGGGATTTTAGGGTGGTATCCCACCCCCAGAACGATTTACCGGGTATTCATCACGGTATGCGATCTTGAAGTAAATCCAACTCACGTCTGAACGAAAGCCGCTATTTAGACACGCTTGCGTATCGCAGGCGGCGCACCACCTTGAGGAGACCAAACGATGTTAAAAATGATGAAGCGATGGGGACTGGCTGCAACCCTGTGCGCAGCCGCCGCAACCTTCGCCCATGCGCAGTCCACGACGCAGGGCGCTATCGCCGGTACGATATTTGACGCGACCGACGCCATTGTTCCCAATGCTACAGTCGTCATCCGCAACGACGGCACCAATGCAGAGCAGAGGCTGACAACCGACAACGCGGGCTACTTCAGGGCTCCCCAGCTTCCTCCCGGAACCTACACCGTCACCATCAGCGCACCCGGCTTCTCCGAGGTCCGCTCCCACAACGTCGTCGTGCAGGTCAATCTTGTAACCCAGCTCGACCAGCACCTCCAGACCGGATCCACCGCACAGACCGTCGAGGTCACCGCCGAAGCTCCCGTCCTCAACTTCGATTCGCCCACCTTCGGCGGACATCTCAGCAACGTCGAGATTGAAAACATCCCTATGAACAACCGCCGCTGGTCCACCCTCGCCCTGCTCACTCCCGGCGCAACGGTCGATACCAACGGCTTCGGTCTCATCCAGTTCCGCGCCATCAGCCCTCTGCTCAATAATGTTCAGATCGACGGCGCCGACGACAACCAGGCCTTCTTCGCCGAAGAGCGTGGCCGCACCCGCGCGGGCTACTCCACCTCGCAGGCTGCGGTCCGCGAGTTCACCGTCAACAGCGGCGTCTACTCCGCAGAGTTCGGTCGCGCCGTCGGTGGCGTCGTCAATTCCGTCACCAAGAGCGGCACCAACGCACTCCACGGCGAGCTCTACTTCTACAACCGCAACTCCAGCCGCTCCGCCTTCCAGCCTCTCACCACCATCACCACCTTCGACCCCGTCGGCAATCAGTACCTCACCACACCCTACAAGCCCAAAGACAACCGCAATCAATTCGGCTTCGGCGTCGGTGGCCCCATCATCAAAGACAGGCTCTTCTGGTTCTACGCCTTCGACATGTACCGCAGAAACTTCCCCGGCACAGCCAAGGTCAACACCCCATCCGCCTTCTTCACCGCTCCCACTCCTCTCCAGTCCGGACAGGTCTGCAATACGACAACCGGAAAAGTCTCCGGCTCCGGCGTCAGCACCATCAACAATGCGGGCTGCCTCCTTGCAGCGCGTCTCGGTGTCACCTACGCCGCCGCGTCCACTCTTTACAACCAGCAGCTTCAGGCCATCCTTACCAACCTCGGCTCCGTGCCTCGCTATGGCGATCAGGAGATCAACACTCCCAAGCTCGACTGGCAGATCAACAACCACAACCAGGTCAGCTTCCTCTATCACCGTCTCCGTTGGGATTCGCCAGGCGGCGTCCAGACCCAGAGCACCAATAACTACGCCATCGACAGCTTCGGCACCGACTTCGTCAAGCTCGACTACGGTGTCGCCAAGCTCAACAGCGTCTACGGCCGTTGGGTCAACGAACTTCGCTACCAGTACGGCCGCGAACTCAACAACGAAGGCCGTCAGGATCCCAGCTCCTACACCAAAAACAATCTCACCAACTCCACTGGTGTTCCTATCCAGCTCGGCCTTCTGTCGTCCGCAACTCAGATCGGTCTCACCATGGGCACGCCCTACTACAGCTTCCGCTACGCCTATCCCGACGAGCGCAAGTGGCAGGTCGGCGACACCGCCGCCACTATCTGGGGCAGGCACAACATTAAGTTCGGCGTCGACATCGTTCACAACTACGATCTGCAGAACAATCTCTACGAGGGCAACGGCTACTACAACTACAGCTCGACCATCGTGAACTACTTCAGCGATCTGTTGAGCAAAGGCAAAACCTGCGACGCCGCGCTCAGTGGTGTCGGCTCCTTTCCCTGCTACAACAACGTGTTCCAGGGCTTCGGTCCGCAGACCTTCGCGCTCAGCACGCTGGACTACGGCTTCTTTGTTCAGGACGACTACAAGATCACGCCCCGCCTGACCTTGAACCTCGGCCTGCGCTACGACTACGAGAAGCTTCCCGCTCCGTTCAACGGCCTCACCACCATCGCGCAGACCACGAACCACCCCAGCGACAAAAACAACATCAGCCCCCGCGTCGGCTTTGCATGGGATCCCTACGGTCTCGGCAAGACGGTCGTCCGCGGCGGCTACGGCATGTACTACGGCCGCATCCCCAATGCAGTCCTGCTCAACGCGTTCCAGAACACCGGCTCGCCCAACAGCCAGGCCGCTTATACCTTCAGCTCCACCACTGCGGGCGCTCCAACCCTTCCCGGTGTAGCCTCTGCTCCGCCGCCGGCAAGCGCCGCTGGTCCTAATATCCAGTACCTCGCCAACAACATGCAAAACCCGATGACCCACCAATTCGATCTCGTGGTCCAGCAGGAACTCGGCTGGGGATCGGTCTTTTCAGTTAGCTACATCGGCGCGCTGGGTCGTCAGCTTCCTAACTTCCTCAACCTCAACCTGAGCAATCAGTACACCTACAACGCAAACTACACAGTCACGCCGGCTGCCGGTGGCAGCACCTGCGGGCCTATCGCCTGCGGTACGGTGATCACGTCCAAGGTCTACGCAAGCAAACAGCAAACCGGTGCTACTGCCAGCACCTACAACTTCATCACTCCGAATCCGAACTTCGGTGCAATCACGGCAGTGCAGAGCAATGTAAACTCCAGCTACCACGGTCTTACGTTCGAGCTACAGAAGCGTGCAAACAAACTCCTCAGCTTCGACGCTCTCTACACCTGGTCGCACGCTCTGGACTTCAACCAGAACGCCTCTACCTCTGCCAGCACCAACAACTGGTACGATCCTCTCGGCAACGGCCGCCTGAACTACGCCAACTCCAACTTCAACATTCCCCACCGCATCGTCTCGTGGGCATTGCTGAACCTCCCCGGCGTCAGCGAAGGAAGCAGCTGGAAGTATCTGGCAAATGGCTGGTCGCTCAAGCCATTGCTGCAGGCGCAGTCGGGTCTGCCCTATAGCGTAACCGTGGGTGGCACAACGCCAAGCCAGTGCTATGTAAATACCTGCCTCCAGCCCTGGGGCTCTGGCCTTGGCGGAACCAGCGTTACCTACATTCCGCAAGTGGGTCGCAACACCTTCCAGTACCCGTGGACCATCGTCGCCGACCTTCGCGTGCAGAAGGACTTCCTCTTTGCCGAGAAGTACAACCTCCAGTTGATGGCCGAGGCATTCAACCTGCCTAACCATCAGAACATCACCGGCCTCTCAACTCAGGGCTACAGCAATACTGTGACACCGGGAGTAGGAACGAACGCCCCGGCGTCCGCTCTCACCTTCCAGCCGACCTACGGCTCGGTGACCACGGCCAACTCCAACTACGCCTACGGCCCACGGCAGATCCAGCTCGCGGCCCGTTTCGTGTTCTAACTAAAGCAGTCTGTAGAAAGGAAAAGCGGCAGCCTCGGCTGCCGCTTTTCTCTGCCCTATCGGTTGCTGTTGCTGTTGTTGTTGCGGTTACTTATTCTCCCTCCCCCAAAACGTCATCTCGACCGAAGGCGGCGAAGCCGCCGCAGTGGAGAGATCCCTGTATTTGCTTTTTGCTTCTCATTCCGATCCTGAGCGTAGCCAAAGGGGAGAGCGAAGACCCAAAAAATAAATCCCAAAAAACTGCATAAATTCCATCACCCAAAAAGCTCACATCCGAAAACCGTCGTATCCGCTCAATTCACCACACGTTGTCCACAAAAACACCACACCAAAACCCCAATTCCCCCGAAAACCCCCGCAAAAACACACAAAAATTCTTCACGCGACACCGCAGAAAAAAATCCCTATTCTAAAGCCCTGAAGAAAATTCGGGAGAACCTATGGAGCAGTGCCTGTATCGCGCAGGGCTCAACGCGATCATCCTGAAGATCATCTTTGCTTTGTTGAGCTTGCACACCCCAAGCGCACTTGCCCAGACAGCGATAGACGGCGCAATCAGTGGCACAGTCACCGATCCCACCGGAGCCACCATCGCCTCCGCCACCCTCCAGGCAAAGGACTTAGCCACCGGCCTCACAATCCAGACCACCTCAGGCCGCGACGGCGAATTCCTCATCCCCCGCCTTCCCGCCGGCGACTACCAGCTAACAGCCTCGGCCCGATGGTTCAAACCACTCATTATCAATAGGATATCCGTCGAGATTGACTCCTCCACCCAACTCAATCTCAAACTCCAGCTAGCCTCCGCCACCACCGAAATCACCGTAATCGAACCCGACCCTTACTCCGCCACCGCCGTCTCCAGCACCATCACCTCCACCGAAATCGACTCCCTCCCGGCAAACGGCCGCCGCTGGCAAACCTTTGCCCTGCTTACACCTACAGTCAATCAAGACACCGGCGGCCTCCTCAGCTTCCGTGGCTCAGCCGTCACCCAGAACAGCACCCAGATCGACGGAGCCAGCGACGACCAAAGCTTCGGCGCCGTCCCTCGCGGATCGACTCCCCCCGAGCCCGAAGGCGAAGACGACGGCGAAACCGGCGGAGCCAATAGAAATGCGGGTTCCCGTCGCCGATCCGGCGCAGCTTTCACCTTCTCCACCGAAGCTGTCCGCGAATTTCGCGTTAGCGGCCAGAACTACTCCGCCCTCTATGGCCACGCAGCAGGCGGCGTCGTGACAACCATATCCAAAAGCGGCACAAACACCCTGCACGGCTCCGGCTTTTATTTCTTTCGAACCAGTGCCCTTGCCGCAACCAATCCCTTCTCAATCGCCACAACCTACACCAACGGAGCCATCACCAGCGCAACAGTAAAGCCTAACGATCTCCGCCAGCAATTTAGCGGCAGCATCGGCGGCGCCGCCATCCACGACAAGCTCTTCTACTTCTACGCATACGACCAGCAGCGCCGCCGTTTCCCCGCAATCTCCTCGCCAGCCGATCCCGCCTTCTACTCCTTGACGCCCACACAACTGGCGCTCCTGGGCAATCGCGGCGTCACGCGAGCCAAAATCAACACAGCCTTGAACTACATCGATAGCCTGTCCGGCGAAGTCCTCCGTCGCAGCGACCACACCATCAACTTCGGCAAGCTCGACTGGCAGGCATCCTCCAAAAACCGCCTCAGCGCACAATACGACAGAGCGAGATCCAGCGCGCCCGGCGCATTGCGAACCGCACCCGTCGTAGACCGCGGCCTCGCCAGCCTTGGCAGCAGCACCGGCAAAGTCGATGCTGTGCTCGCCCGCTGGATGTGGCTCGCCTCGCCTCATCTCACCAACGAGCTGCGCTTCCAGTACGGACGCGATCTTCAGTCCGAGCAGGCGCAGGCTCCCCTGCCGCAGGAGCCCGCAATTGGCCCCGGAGGCTACGCACCCGAGGTAGCCATCGGCTCACAGGACTTCACCTTCGGAACTCCGCCGTCGCTTGGCCGCAAAGCCTACCCCGACGAGCGGCGCTTCCAACTCGCCGAGATGGTGACATTCGCACACGGCCATCACCTCCTTCAAATCGGTACCGACGCCAGCTTCGTGCACGACGATGTATCTTCGCTCAGCAACGCGGAGGGAGCCTTTCACTACGACAGCGGCACAACCGGCGGACACGCCGGCGGTCTGGTCGATTGGATCACCGACTACACCTTCAACGTGAACGCATATCCCAACGGCGGCTGCCCTTCCATCAACGCCACAATCCATAACTTCTGCTTCCGTTCCTTCACGCAAAGCTTCGGCGAGCAGGCCGTGTCCTTCAACACGCAGGAGTGGGCCGCATTCGCCGAAGACACCTGGCGCATGCGGCACAATCTCACACTCACCGTGGGCCTGCGCTACGACTACGAGTTCGAACCCTTGCCGCAGCATCCAAACGTCGCGTTGGATTCGCTGTTCGGACAAACCGGCGCTACGAGCATCTTTCCCGAGGATCGCAATAACTTCGCTCCACGCATCGGTCTCTCGTGGGACCCCTTTGGATCCGGGCGCGGAACAGTGCGATTGGGTTACGGACTCTTCTATGGTCGCTTGCCGGGCTCGACCCTGCGAAGCGCTCTGCTCGACACAGCCCTGGCATCTTCGACGACGCATGTCAGAATCACTCCCAGCACCATCACCGCGTGTCCGCAGGTCGCAAACCAGGGATTCGGATACGCCTGCGCCTATCTATCAACTCCACCCGCCGCTGTCGGCACAACAACCTCCGCTATAGTATTCGACCGCAGGTTTCGCCTGCCGATGGTGCAACAAGGAAGCGTCAGTGTCGAGCACGAGGTCGGCGCTAATGTAATTGGGAGCGCCACCTATCTGGTAAATCTCGCCCGCCAGCTTCCAAACTCGGTCGATATCAACATCGTTCCTTCCACGGCGATGAAGACATTTCAAATCGTTGGTGGAACTGGAGCAGCGGGCCTTCGCGACGGCGAGACATTTGCCATTCCTCTCTACACACAACGCGTCAGCTCTAATTTCGGTCCAGTGACCGATGTCGTATCGAACGCCGACGCGAGCTACAACGCTCTTGTGATCGAGGCCCGCCGCCGCGCACGCAGAAGTCTTGAGTTACGCGTAAGCTGGACCTGGGCCAAGGCCATCGACGACGGGCAGAGCATCGGCGCCGGGCCGCGAACCAACGGGCAGTTCGATCCCTTCAACCTTCAGTACGACAAAGGCCTCTCGCGACTGAACTTTCCACACAAGATCGTCGCCAGCGCGGTATGGGAGCCGCACTTCGAGACGCCGCATCAGATGTTGCGACAGACCGTAAACGGCTGGCAGATCGCTCCGCTCTTTACAGAAACCAGCGGCCGTCCCTATAGCTTCGATATCTTCGGCGGCACGCGGCTCAGCGGCGGTCACGAGAGCATCAACGGCTCCGGCGGCGCGGTCTACCTCCCCACAGTTGGCCGCAACACGCTGCGCTTGCCCGACACCGCCAATCTCGATCTGCGCATCAGCCGTTCCGTCCGCGCGACCGAGCGCGTCCATATTCGCGGTCAGGCGGAGATCTTCAACGTAACCAATCGCGTCAACTATTCGGGCATCACGCAGCGCGCCTTCCTCGTCGGCACCGCGGCCGCCGGTATCACTCCGCTGATCTTTCAGGATGCCGGTACGGTAGCGACCGAGGGATTGAACGTCCGTCCCTTCGGTACGCTCACTGAGGCTACAAACGGCAACATGCACGAGCGCCAGGTGCAGCTCGGCCTGCGAGTCGAGTTTTAGCAAGATGGATACGTTTAGAACTTTGGTTTGTCATCCCGTGCTGTGCTGTGCTGTGCTGTGCTGTTCTGTTGTTGTCACCTATCCTTCCCAAAACACAAACGTCATCTCGACCGAAGGCGGCGAAGCCGCCGTAGTGGAGAGATCCCTGTATTTCGCTGTTGTTTGTTTCATGTCATTCCCTGTCCGAACAGTAACCTTTAGTTTTTAAACAGATCCTGAGCAAAGTCGAGTGGTATCCGCGGTTGTTTCTAAAAAAACGCACCCATCAAAATCACTAGCTTCTCCTCAATGCTGAGAGATCGAGAGCGTATTGCCATCAGGGTCCGGAAACCAGGCCACCTTCGCTCCACTGGGAGCAGTCCATACGCCATCCGGACTCTGCTCGAACCACGGATACCGATTGAACTGAACGCCATTGGCACTCAGCTCCGCTACCTTGGCGTGAATATCGTCGACCTGCCAGCCGACGATAGTGAAAGGCGCAGGAGTGAATTCGCCAACGCGGACGATCCTGACCATGGTCCCGTTTGAATCCATGACGATAGCAAAGCTGTCGTCGCTGACGAAGCGGAGACCGAGCGTGTTCTCGTAGAAGCTGCGGGAAAGGCTCGCATCCTTGCTGGGAATGAAGGCGATCAGTGGGTTCGTGGAGAGCATGCAGTGTCTCCCATAAGAAATGTAGGGTGGAGCGACACGATCTAGAAGATCAGTTCTAACAGGTATACTCGGCATCGTGGGAGTGAAAATGGCAGCAGAACAAGAAATAGATGTAGTGGTTCGAGAGCGGTTTTTCCAGGGAAAATGTGAAGGCGTCCTAATTGAAGTAGGAGCTGCTCGTCCGGACTATCTCTCTATAGGAGCCAGTTATCGGGAACGAGGCTGGACCGTCATAGCAATCGAGCCGAATCCCGATTTCTGTGACATGCATCGAGCGCTGGGACATGAAGTCCTCCAATACGCCTGCAGCGATCAGGATAAAGACGAGGTTGACTTCTATGTGGTGGATTCAAAGGATGCCGAGTACCTTGGCGGTCGCGTCTCATTTGAGAGCTTCTCCTCCCTCGGAATCAAAGGAGAGTTTGCCGAGGACCTTCAGAAGACCAGCAGCGATCGAGAAATCAAAACCATAAAGGTAAATGTCAGAAAGCTGGACACCATCCTTCAAGACCATTACCCAGGGATTACAGAGATTGACATGTTAGCTGTCGATGTTGAGGGCTGGGAACTTGACGTGATGCGAGGCTTGTCGACTAAAAAGTATCGACCTCGTGTAGTGATCCTTGAGAATCTGTTTCGATCGCATAGCTATCGCACCTTCATGAATCGCAATGGCTACACGCTATGGAAAAGACTTAAGCCAAATGAAGTCTATATTCGATCGGATATGAGGCAAGGATTTCTAGAGAGGCTGCATAGCAGAATAACCACGCTCTTGTCGTTCTAGTTCCCGGTGGTTCTCAGCCGAGCGGGCTCTCTTTCGATCCCGTCCGATGACCGTATAGTAGATAGTAGCTCCGTTAAATGTAAACGAATCAATGACATACAAGAATTAATTTTCAAAAACCCCAGTAAATTCGCTTGTCAAGCCCCTGAGCAAGCTAAAGTCAACAAAATAAAGCACATCCTCATTGCGAGGGAGTTCCTTCCAACCCGCTATAATTGAGTAAGGAACCAAGAGAAGCCCCGGCCAAAAGCCGGGGTTTCGTTCATTAACCGCTAAATCCTTTAGAAAGAGTATTTTACCCGTAACCCCTTTGAAATGACGATTTTGCGCCAAGCCTCTATTGCTATATCTATGATTCAAAACAGTTTATGGATTCAATCCAGGGGGGGGGGGTACCCTATCAGGAAATAAGAAACTGCTTCTACTCACGAAGCACGTCAGCAACAGAGCAGACCGAGCCTTAGTTTGGTGAAACAATCGATCTATGGCAAACCTAACATTGGTCTATGGAATGAGGCTGCTCCCAGCCGACGAGGTAGCAGAGGTCGGCGACGCTCCAATCGCCCTCAAGAATGGAAATGCGGCCCGGGTTACCATGCACATCCTCGAAGGAAGCCGGGAGCAGATTGAAGCCCAGCTCCGCATGAGCCTCGATGCTTTCTTCGACTTTTACCCTGAGATTTAAAAACCTTTCGTAACGTGACCTTTGGTCGCATTTCCATCCGCTACCTGCGCTAGTCCCGCCCTCCTCTGACGAAGAAGGAAGCAGGACGGAGGCACGGCGATGGGCAAAAATCGACGGATTCTGCGGCACATGGGCACAGCCGCCCTGCTGTTCGCGTCTTTTGCTCACGCGCAGAACACAGCCGCTGGCGATACCACCGTCGAAGACGCGCTGCACCACATGTCCGATCAGGCTGGAGTCGTCTTCCTCGGAGAAGTAGTTGCGATCCGCCGCATCGCAGGCGAAGGCGGAGCTTCAGGCTTGGTCGAAGTCGAGTTCCGCGTCGATCAGGCAGTTCGCGGCTGCACTGCAGGCTCGTATGTCCTCCGCGAGTGGGCTGGCCTGTGGACAGGAGGCGATCAGCGCTACCGTGTCGGCCAGCGGCTGCTCATGCTTCTTCACGCTCCCGGAGCCGGCGGCATTACGTCGCCTGTAGGCGGAATGGCCGGAGCAATTCCAATTCGTGGTTCAGCCAGCTCGCTTCAGGTGACGGCAACAGCAACGTCCACACCGTCTCCTGTAGCCGATCTTCGTTGGGTAGGAACAAGGCTGCAGCGCTCCATTGCGTACAGCAACCCGTCGACGCCATTCGCGACTGCAACCAGCGCATCAAGAGCAACCACCGCATCCACTGTGGCGAGCGATGCTTCAACGGCAGCACAACAGGCGTCCGTCACCACCGTCGTCAACATGCTCACAACCTGGCAGAAGAAAGATGCCCGGTAAATTTTCAAGGAGCTTCGCGCTCATCTTATTCACCACCGCGATTCAGGCCTTCGCGAGCGGACCTCGCTGGGTTACGGGCCAGCCGTACTACTATCCCGAAGGCAACCCGATTGTCTGGTATACCGACAGTCCGCAGTACTTCACCGACTCCGGCGACCTCAGCGCCTACGTGAACAACGCGCAGGCGAACGCGATCGTAGCCGCCGCCGCAGGCGTCTGGACCATCCCCACCTCGCGCCTTAATCTTCTTTACGGCGGCGCTCTCAGCGAGCACGCCAGCGCTTCCAATGTCTACCCTGCTTCCACCGGTTTGGTCTTTCCCTCCGACGTCCAAAGCACCAACTACCTCAACAAACAGATCGCCGTTCTCTATGACTCTGACGGTGCAATCACCGATCTGATGCTTGGACAGGGAGCGAGCGATCCTTCGAGCTGCCGCCAGAACGCCGTCACCGAGAGCGTCGACTCCATCTCCACCTCCGGCAAGATCCAGCACGCGATCCTTATACTCAACGGCCGTTGCACCGGTCCAGCGCCGGAGCAGCAGCTTCAGATGCAGTACCAACTCATGCGCGCCTTCGGCAGAGTCGTCGGTCTCGGCTGGTCGCAGACCAACGACAATGTCTTCACCGGCAATCCTGCACCCACGTACAACCAGGCGCTTTACTGGCCTATCATGCACCCCATTGACGTCATCTGCGGCCCTTACACCTACCAGTGCATGCCGCAGCCCTTCACGCTGCGCGATGACGATATCTCAGGCCTTGGACTGCTCTATTCCGTCTCGGTCTTCGATCCCGTCGCCCCAGGCAAGACCGACACCCTTGCCCGCGGGGGCCGCACCACAGGCACAATCACCTTCCCGAACGGCCAGGGCATGCAGGGTGTTAACGTAGTCATCCATCGCCTCGAACCCTTCTGGGATACTCCCGAGGCGTGGGAATCTACCTCCGGCGTCTCTGGGTATCTCTTTCGCCGCCGTAGTCCTAATCCCGTAAACGGCAGCATAACATCACCGACTACCAATATGGGATCGCCAGACCCCTTTTTCGAAGGCTATTACGAGATAGCTCGCACACCTCTTTACGACTGGGAGGTCTGGCAGAACCTTATCCTTTCGACGCAACCAATCAATCCTCTTTACGTCGGGCCGTATGCCGTTGGACCTTATGATTCCAACTCTGTGGAACCCTCAGGTGCGATCATGCAGCAGGAGTTTTATGTCACCGGAACTTATGCGAGCGAGATTGTAGACTTTCCGATCAGCGACGCAGCTACCGGCTGCCAGACGGCGCAGGATGGGACCGAATCCGCACCAACGGTAATGTCTTCACAGGGATGGTGGACCGATAATCTTTGCACCTATGGACATACGGCCTGGTCCACTATTTCCGTCAAAGCTAATCGCACACTGACCGTTGAAGTCACGGCGCTGGATGAGCGATCTATTGCCACCTCATCGAAGACAATGCCGGTCATCGGACTCTGGAATTTGGCGGATGCACGGGGCACACTTCCGACCATTGCTGCGACACCGGGCGCGTTCAACAGTGCCTCGACCGGAATGAGTACACTCACCGCACAAAGTACGCAACCGCAACAGTTACGAATCGCCATTGCAGATCGCCGCGGAGATGGCCGCCCTGACTATGCATACCAGGCTCGTGTTCTTTATGCTGACACTATCGCCCCTGCCAGTGTTCCTGCAACCGGAGGCGTCGTCACTATTGCCGGAACGGGATTTCGCGCGGGCAATGCAGTGATTGTCAATGGAATGTCAGCTGCCGTTTCGAGCTGGACCGCGAATACCATTGTCGCCGCTGTGCCGTCGCTTCATGCGCTTGGCATTACTACTGCGCTGACCGTAGATGTAACCGTGAAGGATCTCGCCAGTGGAGGCACCACGGTGATGGCAGGTGCACTCTCCTATGCCGCCCCTACACCGATGCTGAATCTTTTAGCTGCTCCCATGGAAACAATTTTTGTTGGCGATTCGGCGATCTTTGCTGTTCAGGCTATCGACGCTGATGGAGTAACTCCGCTGGCAAACCAGAGCATCACGTTTACTGTGAGTGGGGCGACCGCCATCCTAGGAGCATATGCGGCGACCACCTGCACGATTTTCACAGATGCCACAGGCACGGCTTCGACAACCGTCCTTCCGCAGGCTTCCGGCGTTGTAACGCTTACTGCCACAGGGGTTGCGGGGACACAGAGAGTTACTTTCACTGCGATAACTCGCGTCCGAACTATTACGCCGCTTAATCCGACGTTATATATCGCCGCAGGAGCTACTGTCGTCTGGATACCGCTGGTCGAACTAACCGATAATTCGGGCTCGACAGCTGATATTCCAGTGAGTTGGAGTGAAGGTACTGGCTCGATGCTTATGGCGCCGTCTATTTCAACAACGGATATCCAGAGCATTGCGCAGACGCAGGCGATTACTGGCCCGCTGACCGCTGGAGTACAAGCTACGGGTACAGCCTGTGCGTGGACGCTGATCTGTACCAACTTTACTGCAACTGGCGTTGATGCGAGTCGATGGCAGCTTGTAGTTGTGAGCGGAGAGGGTCAGACGATCCCTGCAAGTGGAACACTTGCTCCGGTGGTGCTTCGTGTAGTCGATGCGGCATCTCATCCGGTCGCCGGTGCAAACGTCGAAGTTCATCAGAGTCTCGATGGTTGGGAGGCTCCGTGCCTTGATCATGGACGATGTCCTATTCCGCCGATCTACGGCACATCGACTACAACTGTGGTATCAACAGCGGATGGGCTTATTACAATTATCCCGATGGAACTTCCAGGAGTGGCGGGCGTGACCAATATAGCGGCCGCTGCTGGTCCCCACGGCTTTGTTTCTCTGGCTCTTCAGCAGCAACCTTAGTCAAAGCTCTGTCCAGGATGTCAATGTGACGTAACCCCTAATATCTGCATCAAAATCAGGACGATCGAAATGGGGACTGACAGATGGCAGCAACTACGGCGACCAGCAGCAATGTACGCAAACGCGTAGTAGTGATCGGTGGCGGGTTCGGCGGAATCAACGCAGCACTGGAACTGGCGAAGCTCCCGCTCGATATCACGCTCGTCGATAGGAAGAACCATCATACTTTTCAGCCTCTCTTGTACCAGGTAGCGCTTGCTGTTTTATCGCCAGCCGAGATTGCGCAGCCGATACGTTCCATCCTTCGCGACTACCAGAACGTTGAAGTGCTGATGGATGAAGCCATTGGTTTCGATGTGGAGCAACAGCGTGTTCTCCTCAAGACCGGTGCTCAGCTTGAGTACGACTATCTCGTTGTGGCTACCGGCTCGACTCATTCCTATTTTGGTCACGATGAATGGGCTGCACTTGCGCCGGGTCTTAAGACCATCGAAGACGCGACAGAGATTCGTCGACGCGTGTTGCTTGCCTTCGAACTCGCAGAACGGCAGATGCAGGAGGCTGGTATTCATCCTCCGCTTAAATTCGTCATCATCGGCGGTGGGCCTACCGGGGTTGAACTCGCGGGAGCCATCAGCGACATTGCGCGGCTTTATATGGCCAAGGATTTTCGTCATATCGATCCAGCAGCTGCTGAGGTCCAGATCTTCGAAGGCTCCCCCAGTATCCTCGCAGCGTATCCTCCTGACCTTCAGAAGAAGGCCCTGGAGCAGCTTAACGCTCTCGGCGTTGAGGTGCGTGCCAATGCTCATGTCACAGATGTTCAACCGGGGTATGTCATGGTTGGCGACGAGTGTGTCGAAGCCGCCGTTACTCTGTGGGCAGCAGGAGTGCAGGCCTCGCCGCTTGGCAAACTTCTTGGGTTTCCAACTGACAGGCGCGGCTGCGTGTTGGTCGATCAGTTCCTAAATCCTCCGGGACACCCAGAGATCTTTATCTGTGGTGACCTTGCCCATGTAGAAGAGAATGGTAGGCAAATTCCTGGGGTAGCACAGCCCGCCATGCAGATGGGAACCTACGCAGCTAAACGCATTGGCCGCCTTACCGCCCGCGATTTCGGTAGTGACGGCACCGGACTCAACGCTCCCTTTCACTACTTCGATAAGGGCGACATGGCTACAATCGGGCGCAAGGCGGCTGTCGCGAATATCAAGTGGCCATTCAAAGGTCATTGGAGCGGTTTGCCTGCCTGGGTTACATGGCTCTTCGTCCATGTCTTCTTCCTTATCGGCTTTCGTAACCGCATCGCTGTCTTCCGTCAGTGGGCGTGGACTTATCTCACATTCAGCGATGGAGCCCGCCTCATTACCGGATCGCAGAATCTTCCTGGCTGGAACGAAAAATACGGAAGTCAGGAAACTCCATCGACGCAGAAGCCGTTGGATCTTGCATCTCCTAAGACCTGAACAGACACAGCCTGCAGGGAAGGCGATTAGTTGGCCAAGCCCTTACAGGCTGTAAGTGATTAGAGTGACGAGAGCAGCGTTTCGAGCTGGTCGTAGCCGAGGGACATGCCTTTGTCCATGGGGATACGAAGGACGGCGTCGCGAGCTTCTTTAGAGGAGTAGACAAGAGCGTTGGTGAGGGTGGTCTGGCCATCGTGCCGGTCCAGTCTTGAGCGAAGAGTTGAGTAATAACGCTACGCTCGGGTGGAACGACTTCAAGATGAACCCCCTCCAACGCCGATCTCTTCACCCTTGGGGCCGTGCCAGACCCAGCGATATTTGCCGCCTATGCGAAGATCGACCTCACAAACGGCAAACGGGAGCACCCGTGAGCCAACGCTTGAGCAGTTCGGGTTTGGTATGAGCATCGAATACGAGCTGGCGCGGGGCATCGAAGATGCGAGTGACTACGATCTCTTTATCGGAAGGCGTGGCAAGTTGCATTGTTCCATTCGGTTCATTAGTAATCTCCCTGTTTATCTTTTTCGCGAGCGATTTTTCTTTTTAGTCTGTTTTTTCTTTAATTCGTCGAGCAGAAAGTCCAACTGCTGATAGCTAGTCTCCCAAAAGCGACGGAAGTCTTCTAGCCACTCGGTCGCTTCAGCAAGTGGAGCGGCTTCAAGCTTGCGGGGGCGTCTTTGAGCGTCGAGTCCCCGTGAGATGAGGCCAGCGCGCTCTAGTACCTTGAGGTGTTTGGAGATGGCAGGCTGGCTTATCTCGAAAGGCGCGGCCAGCTCTGTTACTGAGGCTTCGCCGGATGCCAGATGGGCGAGGATCGCTCGGCGGGTGGGGTCGGCCAAGGCGGCGAATGTCGCGTCGAGAGCGTTAGAAGGCATTTCAATATATAACCTAATGGTTCCATAACTAATTGGCAATATAATAATAAATAAATGAATTGTCAAGAAGATTTAGACCGAAATAATTGGTTGACACCCCAGGCACCCTTTGAAGATTGAGCACAGACTCAACCTTTTGGGCGAAGACGGTGGTGGCTGACTTCACTTAGAGTTGGGGGCGCTCCAATCAATGATTTTTGCGTAACGTTTTTGCGGGGCCAATTGTGTTTGAGGGTGGATCATGAAAAATTTACAGCGATCGATGATGTTGGTGGCAGTAATTTCGATGAGCGTGGCGAGTATTCGTGTGTTGGCGCAGGGATGTGTCGCGGCGCACTCGAATCAACGGACGATGGATGAATTGGTGAAGGACTACGACGGCGGGTCGCACGGGTTGTGGTCGATCCATAACCTGACTGTCGATATCGGTTATCGCGTGTTCAATTCGAACAAATATTTCATCGGCGATGAAGAGATTGCGCGACCCACTGTTGTAAGGAATCACCAGAATATTTTTGATATCGGGGTGGAGTACAGATTGTCGCCACGGTGGAGTTTTATTGCCGATGTGCCGGTGTACAACGGAACGCGCAATCAGATCTATCCGCCATCAGGGATCTACCAGGTGAGCGGATTGGGTGATATGACACTAGGAGCACAGGCGTGGATCTTTCGCCCACCGACAGAGAATGGTGGGAACATTGCGGTGAGCGCATCACTGAAAGTGCCTATGGGTATTAACGATGCAACGGGTTCCGCGCTTTATAAGGGGCAAACGATTAAAGCCACGGCGGACCAGTCAATGCAGCCGGGCGATGGTGGATGGGGTTTCACGCTTGGGACGCAGGGTTACAAGTCGCTGTGGCGTCGGGCAGATGCTTACTACCAAGCACAGTATCTGTTCAATCCAATGGATACGAATGGCGTGGCTACGTTTCGGAGTCAGCCGGGGCAAAGTGTGATGTCGGTGACGGACCAGTATCTGTATCGGGCGGGAGTTTCGGAGGGTGTGCCGAAGGTACGTGGTCTCGCGGTGAGTCTGGGGGTTCGCGGAGAGGGGGTTCCAGTGAGGGATCTACTCGGCGACAGCAATGGATTTCGGCGGCCGGGCGCTATTGTGTCGCTGGATCCGGGCCTTATGCTGAATGTAAGGCGGACGACGCTGTCGGTGAATGGACCGTGGGCCCTATATCGGAATCGTCCACCAAGTGTGCCGGAGATACAGAACAATACAAAGAATGGCGATGCATTCTTCGCCGACTATACCGTGATTGTGAGCCTGTCGCATCACTTTTAACGAGCGATCAGTGGCCCTGTCTCCATCGAAAGATGGAGGTAAAAATGGCCCATCGTGTTCATGACAACGGAGGGTAGGAATCGTAACCTTGTCTTCGTTACGTATTGCTCTCCAGGAGGCACCCATTGGGTGCCTCTATTTTTTGGTGCTTAAGCGTAGGCTTAAGGCTTCTAACTTTGCCGGAGGGTTAAGCCATGGCAGTAATGCTGAGCGCACGCGAACGGATGACGAGTGGACAGCAGCGACGCAAGCAAATGCGGCGAATGGATCATGCGGTATGGAAGGCGAAGGAGCGGAAGGCGGATCCGCTGAAGTTACTGGACGCTTCAATGAAAGGGCGGGTCGCAGCCCTGGTGGAGATGAAATACCAGCTGATGGCGGTATCGCCGTTTGGGTATTTTCGTGGGGCGGTGCCGGTGATGGCATATGACTTTTCGTTGGGAGCGAATACGGGAATTGTGAGCCAACTGTGCGGCGATGCGCATGTGCGTAACCTGGGGGCGTTTGCAGGGCCTGATGGGCGGCTGGTATTTGACATCAATGATTTCGATGAGACGATGGCAGGACCGTTTGAGTGGGATGTGAAGCGGATGGCGACCAGTTTGGTGCTGGCGGGTCGCGGCGCAGGTGCGAGAAATGTGGATTGTCGTGAGGCGGCGGCGGTTTTCCTGGAACATTATCGAACGACGATGCTGGGATTTGCGAGGATGCCGGTGCTGGATGTGGCGAGGTTTCAGGTGCACCGGCTGCGAAACGTGTCCACGGTAGGTGGGATTCTGCGAATGGCGGAACGGGCTACACCGATGCATACACTGTTGACTCTGACGGAACGCGAGACGCGGGGTAAGAAGAGGAAAACCGAGAGTGAAGCAGAGAATAAGGCGGGGCGAGTATTCAGGACGATACCGCCGAATCTGACAAGGATGTCGGGGGCCGCGGCAGAGAAAGTGGTGGGATCGCTGGAGACGTATGCGGAGAGCCTGTTGCGGGAGCGACGACACTTTTTGGCGCAGTACCGGCCTGTGGATGTGGCGTTCAAAGTCGTTGGAACGGGATCGGTTGGGTTGCGCGACTATTGCGTTTATATGGAAGGAAATGGACCACGGGACCCGCTGTTCTTGCAGATCAAAGAGGAAGCTGCTTCGGCCTATGCTCCGTATGCGGGACGTGCGAGTGGAGGCCCTAACCGGCGAGGAAATTTTCATCAGGGGCGGCGAGTAGTGGAGGGATCGCGTGCTATACAGTTACAGTCGGATCCATTTTTGGGATGGACGACAATGGAAGGCCGGGACTACCTGGTACGCCAGTTGAACGATCATAAAGCTTCGATTCAAGTGCAAGATTTGAAGGGTGCGGGATTGATGGAGTATGCGGAGGTGTGCGGCGAGTTGCTGGCGCGTGGTCATGCGCGATCAGGCGATGCCGCGATGTTGGCGGGATATCTCGGTACATCGGCACGGTTCGATGATGCGGTTGTGGCGTTTGCAGTGGCCTATGCGAACCAGACAGAGGTGGACTGGGAGGAACTGGTGCGGTCGTTGAAACCTGCAGCGAAGAAGAAGATCGTGAGTAAGAAGCATCGTTGAGGTGGGCTCGTTTACGTGGGTGTAACGAGAGTGTTAGAGGCTGGAACCACCCTTATGAAAAATACCTTGAGAATTTTTCCCTTCATGCTGACCTTTACCAACTTGCTGCCTGCTCAGGAGGTTGCTAATCCGTATACCGTGCTGATGCAGCAGGCGTGGACTCATGCTCAGGCCCATGGAGTGACGATACGGCCGGTGTTGTCGCCGGTGGATGGGACGGTGCTGAAAAAAGAGGTATCTGTAGAGGCATTGCAGGCGGCTGGGTTCCGTGTGGTGCCGTGGACGACGAACGATGTGGAGAAGATGAGGGAACAGATTCGAATGGGTGTGGATGGGATCATTACGGACCGGCCGGATATTTTGCAGCAAGTGTTGAAGGAAGAGCGCGCGGCGGCGAGTACGGATGTTCAGCGGAAACAGCTGGCGGACTTCGATGTGTCGGCGCATCGGGGTGGGCGTGGTCTGCGGCCGGAGAATACGCTGCCTTCGTTTGAGTCGGGTCTGGACCAGCTAAGCACGACGCTGGAGACCGATACGGGTGTGACGACAGATGGAGTTTCGCTGATATGGCACGATCAGTTTCTGAATCCGGAGTCGTGTCGTAAGGCGGACGGATCCGGATATACGATGGAGAACCGCGTTTATACGCAGGGTATATCGAGCGTGGAAGCACAAAAGACTTTTATCTGCGACAAGCTCCACTTCGGGCCGGACCAGAAGAATGATCTCGCGCTTTCGCCGGTCGCGGTAGCGTTTGCGAAGCGCGAGAAGCTAATCAGCCCGTATGTTCCGACTTATGTGGAACAGCTGTTTCGGTTTGTGAATTTCTATGCGGAGTACTACCGGACGGGAGCGGGCAAAGGAAATTCACAGGCAAAGGAGCGGGCAGAGAACGCGGACCACGTGAGGTTTAACCTGGAGACGAAAATTATGCCGGAGGGGATGGGCGAAGCGATGGCCAATGCAGCGGGAGCCAGCCATATTCCGGCGGAGATGCTGAAGAATCATACTGTAGGGCCGCAGAAGTTTGTGGATGTGCTATGTGGCGCGATTGCGCGAAATCATATGGAGGCGCGATCGGAGGTGCAGAGCTTTGATTTCCGCACCCTGGTTCTAGTGGAGGAGCAGCATCCTAATATTCCAACGTATTACTTGACGAGTGGGGCGCGGGTGTTCAGCAGTCCGTTCGTTCCTGAGGGTCTGCGCCAAACCGGGCAGCGTTAGGTTTTAAGATAGTCGGCCTAATTAAAGTGCGAAGACAACCTACAGTAGGACAGCGCGATTTTGTTTCTCGGTTCTCGTAGGTGAGCTTTCTCGTCTCTCTTTAGGATGGAACAGGTAGTTGTGACGGTGGGCCGAAATGATCTGTTCATACTGTAGTTACAAACGGGAAACACATCGTTGTTACGTTAGCGGTTATGTGCAAATCATTCCGCATCTTTCTGATGGCAGTCGTGTGCCTGCTTTTATTCCCAGTTGCAGGTTTTGCTCAATATGAAAATGGCAGTATTGTAGGTACGATTCGCGATGCATCCGGGGCTGTGGTCTCCGGGGCGACGGTAACGGTAACGAACACTGGGACGGGTGTGGCGAGTACGCGCACGACCAACGACAACGGTGACTATGAGGTTCCTGCGCTGCGCGTAGGTCAGTACAACGTATTCGTGTCGCGTGAAGGCTTTTCGCCCGCAAATGCGACCGATATCACGGTTTCGGTTTCGAGCCGTCAACGAATCGATCTGACATTGAAGGTGGGGAGCAACGAGACGACCGTGGAGGTTTCCGGTGTGTCGCTGCAGGTGGAGACGGATACGAGCCAACGCGGTCAGATTGTGACGCAATACCAGACGGCTGCACTGCCGCTGGTGAGCAGGAACTACTCCGATCTGATCGGGCTTACGACGGGCGTTCGTCAGACGACAGGCTCAATGTCTAGCACATCGAATACAGGTTTGCTGCGCGAAGGCTCCTTTAACGTCAACGGACAGCGCTCGATCTTTAACAACTTCCTGCTAGACGGTATGGACAACAATGCCTATGGCGAGTCGAACCAAGGATTTTCGAACCAGATCATTCAGCCCGCGCCGGATTCGATTGCGCAGTTTCAGGTGGTGACCAACAACGAGTCGGCTGAGTACGGACGTGCTTCAGGTGCCGTGATTAACGTGGCGTTTGTCCAGGGAACGAATCGGTTCCACGGACGCGTGTATTACTTTTTACGAAATACGGATTTGAATGCCACGGGATTCTTTCGTCCGTCTGGGGGACAGAAGCCGCAGTTCAACCGCAACCAGTTTGGCGGCAATATTGGTGGACCGATTCTGCACGATCATCTTTTCTTCTTCCTTGATTACGAAGGCTTTCGGCAAATCCGCAAGCAGTTTGCTACCGCTACGCTGCCGACGCCAGTTCAGCTTGCGGGTAAGTTCAGCACCGCAGTTGTCGATCCGTACACGGGGCAGTCGTATGCGGCGGGTCAGTCGATCCTGAGCGCGCCGGATATCTCGCCGGCAGCGTTGACGATTACGGGAATGATCAGCAAGTTGAATCCTGGTACAGCGAGCGCGAATAACTTCACGACGCTGCAGCGGTCGCAGAATTATTCGGACAAGGGCAACGTACGATTGGACTATACGCTGGACTCGCGCAACGCTTTCTTTCTTCGCGTGTCGGACCTGAAGCAGAATGCAACAGACTTCCCAATCTTCGGACTTCCATTGGATGGCAATTCGAACGGGAAGCAGCGCATTTTAGACCAGCAGGTGGCTGTGGGCTATACGCGCGTGGTGAACTCGAACCAGATGCTGGATGCGCGGCTTGGACTGTCGCGCACGAAGGCTGGAAAGTTTTCGCTGTCGATCGGTGCCGACCCTGGCATTACGTTTCCAGGACTGCCTACGGACGCGACCGTCGCAGGTGGCATTCCGGGCATAGGCATCTCTAACATCTCGGCGCTTGGGCGGCAGACGACCAATCCCCAGTTTCAGAATCCGGCGATTCTCGATCCGAAGATCAATTACACGTGGGTAATCCGCAAGCACTCGTTGAAGGCCGGCTATGAGTATCAGCACGTATGGATGGCGGTGCAGGACACGAATCCGCTGTATGGAGGATTCACGTTCTCTGGTGGATATAGCCGTCCTTATACGAATGGGAAAACGACTGCGACGGCCACAACAGACAACTACTTTGCCGACTTCCTGTGGGGCGCATCGAGTGCTTATTCGCTTTCGTCGTACTTTGTTGCTCACCTGCGGAGCCAATCGCACTTCGCGTATGTGCAGGATGACTGGAAGATATCTCCGAAGCTAACGCTAAACATCGGGTTACGCTACGAGTACACAACACCATACTATGAACAGAAGAATCAGCAGGCGAACTTCAATCCGACGCTTGCGTTGACCTCGCCGTTGACTGCGTTTACACCGGCAACATCAGGAAATAGATATACGATCAATCCGGACCGTAACGATTTCGCTCCCCGGTTTGGTTTTGCGTATGCACTCAATGACAAAACGGCTATTCGTGGAGGCTACGGCATCAGCTTCTCGCACTACGACCGCGCTGGCTCAGGCAATATTCTTGCGATCAATCCGCCAGAGGCTTTGTTTGTGACGGTAACGCAGGCGCCTAAGAACGCAGGTGGAACCGGCGCATTCACTTCAATCGATAAGGGATTTCCTTCGAGCACGCTAACGTTCAACCCGATTACGGACAATATCACTTACATCGATTCAAACCGGTACCGCGACAGTTATGTCCATAACTACTACCTCGACGTTCAACGCGCGATTGCGAAGAACGCGCTGTTGGATATCGCGTATGTCGGCAACCATGGTCTGAAGCTGCTGCAGTTTGCGAACTACAATCAAAAGGACCCGCTGAACGGATTCGTTCGTCCGATTCCGACGTATGGCGATATCACGATTGCGCTGCATGAGGCTTATTCGCACTACGATGCGCTACAGGTGCGGTATGAGCAACGCATGTTGGGTGGTCTTACGCTGCTGAACTCGTTTACGTATTCGCATTCGTTGGATAATGCTGGAGCTTCGCTGGAAGCAAATACCCCATCGATGCAGGACTATCGCAACCCGGCGGGTGACTACGGTCAGTCGGAGTACAACCAGCCGCTCATCAATACAACGTCGCTGGTATATGAACTGCCCTTTGGTCGCAGCCGTCGTTTTCTGAACAGTGGTGGCATCGTGAACCAACTGGTGGGCCAATGGCAGGTCTCGGCTGTGAACCAGGCACAGGGAGGGTTTCCGTTCCAGGTGACTTACAATCCGCCGACGGCCAACCAGGTGTCAGGTATCTCGGCAAGCTATCGTGGATCCAATCTTTATCGGCCTAACCGCGTTGCTGGCGCCAAGCTGAACAGCCTGAACAAGGCGGCGTCCACGGGGACATCACTGCAGTACATCAATATCAACACAGTTGCGAATCCTATTGGTGGAGCAACTGCTATTCCCGCTAGCACGGTTAACGAAGAGATTGCCAGCCCCTTTGGCAATCTCTCTCGCGATCCGGGCCGCGGCCCCATCTATAACAATCTGAACCTGGCGTTCAACAAGCGGTTCGATACACCGATGGAGTCGCTAAAGCTAGAGTTCCGTGGAGAACTTTACAACGCGTTCAACCACACGAACTTCACTACGCCGGGCGGCACAATTGCCAACTCGACTGCCAAGGACGTCAGCGGTAATACGGTAGCCGTGCAGACAGGTGGAGCGATTGCGAGCACATTCGATCCACGTATTGTTCAGTTTGGATTGAAGGTACTGTTCTAAATAGGTAGCAGGTCTTACATAGGTGCCAGCTGCCCTTCGGGTGGCTGGCACTTCTTTTTTGGTTCAGGCAATTACTTCGGATGATGTAGGGTGAACCTTGTCGTATGGGGGAGTGGATGAACTGCCCGCGTCTGCCTTGTGAAGAAGGTGCGATTCTTGCAAAACGTTCCGTTGCGATAGGGACAATCAGCGGCGCATGGGTGTTGGCGGCGACTGTGCTGGGCACGAGTATGGAGTTTATCGACGGGACAGTGGTGAATGTCGCGCTGCCCGCGATGCAGACGGGTTTTGGAGCGAGCGGGTCGCAGGTGCAGTGGGTGGTGGAGGCATATGCGCTGTTTCTGGCAGCGCTGCTGCTGCTTGGTGGGTCGCTGGGGGACATCTTTGGGCGACGACGAATCTTTGTTGGCGGGATCGTGCTCTTCACGTCCGCTTCGGTGTGGTGTGGTCTGGCGCTAAATATCCAGCAGTTGATAGCGGCACGGTGTTTGCAGGGAGCTGGTGGTGCGCTGCTGGTGCCAAGCAGCCTGGCGATCATCAGCTCGTGTTTTCCGCCGGAGACGCGAGGGAAGGCGATTGGGACATGGTCGGGTTTCTCGTCGATGATGACGGCGATGGGGCCGGTGGCGGGCGGGTGGCTGGTGCAGCATGGATCGTGGCGGTGGGTATTCTTTGTAAATGTGCCGCTAGCGGTGGTGACGGTAGCGATTACGCTGTGGAAGGTTCCTGAGAGCCGCAGCGGGGTTGGAGCGCGCACGCTGGACTGGAGAGGTGCTGTGCTGGCGACGACTGGGCTGAGCGGCATTACGTATGCGCTGATCGAATGGACCCAGGGTGGGCCGGCCGCGCACATTGCGGGCGTTGCAGGTGTCGGTCTACTAGCGGCGTTTCTGTGGGTAGAAGAACGATGTGTTGCTCCGATGATGCCATTGAGTTTATTTCGGAGCCGCAGTTTTGTCGCGGCGAATTTGTTGACTTTCTTTTTGTATGCGGCGTTTGGGGGTGCTTTGTTTTATCTGCCTCTGAATCTGATCCAGGTGCAGGACTACTCGCCTACGGCTGCGGGTGCTGCGCTGCTGCCGTTAATCTTGCTCCTGTTTGTCCTGTCGCGATGGTCGGGTGGGCTGGTGGCGCGTTATGGGGCCAGGCCGCCTTTGATTGCAGGGCCCTTGATTGTTGCGGTGGGCTACGGCTTGATGACTCGGCCGGGGATCGGTGGGGCGTACTGGACAACTTACTTCCCGGCTGTGCTGGTGCTTGGGCTGGGCATGGCGGTGAGCGTGGCGCCACTGACGACAGTGGTGATGAACTCTGTGGACGAGGGACGGTCGGGGGCCGCTTCCGGGGTGAACAATGCAGTGTCGCAGGTGGCGGGGTTGCTGGCGTTGGCGGTGTTTGGGGTGCTGTTTTTTCAGGTATTTTCACAGGCTCTCAATAGAGGGTTGAAGCGGGCTGATATTTCGGCGGATGTGTCGCGGAAGATTGAAGGGCAACGGACGAAGCTGGCTGCGATTGAGACGGATGATGTTCGAGGCAAGGGTGCGGTGGATGAGGCGTTCGTTGCGAGCTTTAAGGTTGTTCTCTGGCTGGCGGCTGGATTAGCGGGAGCGGCTTCTTTGAGTGCGGCGTTGATCCTGCCGTCGGAAAGGGTTTCTGAGAGGTAGTGAGTTTATAGCGGTTTGTCCGGTTGGCGTTGCGCGATGATCAGCGAGACAAGGAGCATGGCTGCGGCGGTGAAGAAGGGTATGCCTGGGATGTGGAAGATGGCATCGGTCCCGATGGATTTGCTGAAGATGTAGGTGAAGATGCCGGGGCCGATGAGGCCGGCGATGCCGCGCAGGCTGTTGATTGCGCCCTGAAGTTGTCCTTGTTCGGACGGGCTGGTTTTATGGGAGAGGATGCTTTGTGCGGCGGGCCAGGTGAAGCACATCATGTTGAGAAATGGGATGCCGAGCCAGAAGAAAAAGCCTGTTCTGGAGATGCCGAACATAGAGTAGCCTAGCGCCCCCCCGATGAGGCCGAGGATCATGGCTCCACGCTCGCCGAGTTTGGCTACGATGGGTTTGACGAGCAGGGCTCCGTAGAGGGCCGTGGTCACGCCGACGGCGGCGAGGGATAGGCCCACGGTGCGAGTGGTCCAGTGGTAGCGGTAGTCGGCGTAGATGACGTAGACGTTCATGAGGGACTGCTGGGCGATGTAGCCGAGTAGAAGGAGCGCGGCGATGGAGAGCATGGTGCCGCGTTGAAAGAGGGAGAGTGAGCCGATGGGGTTGGCACGCTTCCAGGAGAATGGGCTGCGGTTTTTCCGGGTGAGGGATTCGGGCAGGACGAAGAGCCCGTAGAGTCCGTTGACGAGGCTGAGGGCGGCGGCGACCCAGAAGGGCAAACGTGGGTTGATATTGCCGAGAAGACCACCTATGGCGGGGCCGAGGACGAAGCCGATACCGAAGGCGGCGTTCAACATGCCGAAGGCTGCGGCGCGCTTTTCGCGCGGGGTAACGTCGGCCATGTAGGCCATAGCTGTGGGGATGCTGGATGCGGTAAGGCCGGAGATGATGCGGCCTAGGAAGAGCCATCTGAGTTCGGGAGCCCAAGCCATCAAGAGATAATCGAGGCCGAGGCCGAAGTTGGAGAGAAGGATGACGGGGCGGCGGCCGAAGCGGTCGGAGAGTGAGCCGACGATGGGGGAAAAGAAGAACTGCATTGCGGCAAAGACGGTGCCGAAGAGTCCAAGCATCTGTGCGGCGCTGGCGGTATTGCCGTGGAGAAAGCCTTCGATGAGACGTGGGAGGACCGGTGCGATCATGCCGAGGGCGAGCATGTCGAGGCAGACGGTGAGAAAGATGAAGGCAGCGGCAGCGGTGCGTCCCTGCTGTGGGGACGGTTGAGGTAGGGCAGGGTCGATGGGTGTAAGGAGCTCTGGCTCGGTCAAGAGCGGGTTCGGAGTCTGGTCCGTCGATTTGTCAGGAGAGTGGGGCATCCGGATTGAGCGCTAGTCTACGTGACTAAGCTAGGTCTTCCTTGGAGATTTCGGCAAGGAGGCATCTAACGGGATCGAGAGGTTCGATTGAAACGAGTTAAGTTGTTTGCGATGAGCGTGGGACTGGTGGCGTTGGCGGGATTTTGTCCAATACCGATGGTAGCGGCTGAGGATGGCCAGAACGCGCGACAGGTGGTGGATGCAATGCTGACGCAGGAGAGAGCGGCGGAACTGCATCGAAATAAATATGCGTACCTGTCTCAGGAGCGTTCGGATCGGACCGGAGGACATCTGTGGACGGAGCGTGTGGTCGAGACCTCTGCGGGGAAGATGCGAATGCTGATCGCTGAAGACGGCCAGCCTTTAAGCGGGGACCGGGCTGCGGCGGAGCGAGCGCGGTTACAGGGAATTGCGGAGCATCCGGATGCATTTGAGAAGAGCTCCGCGGCGTTGAAGAATGATGAGCGACACGCGAAGGAGATGCTGGACCTGCTGCCGAAGGCATTTCTATTTGAGAATATGCGGCAGGAGGGCGAGTTTGTGAAGATCGATTTCCGGCCCAACCCTGCTTATGTGACGCAGTCGATGGAGGAGAGGGTTCTGCATGGGATGTCGGGTTCGCTGCTGGTGGACCAGCGTGTAATGCGGCTGCGCGGGATTGAAGGCAGGTTGCCTGAAGACGTGAGTATTGGGTTCGGGTTGGTGGCGACGATCAAGGCTGGAAGCAATTTCGATACGACGAGAGAGCGAGTGTACGGAACAGAGTGGAAGACGCAGACGCTGGATACGGATATCAATGGCAGAGCAATCTTCTTCAAGATGATTGGGAGGAAGGAACACGCCGTGCATAGCGATTTCAAAGTGGTGCCGGACGGAATAAGTGTGGCTGACGCGGTGTCAATGCTGGAGAAGTAGATGGTTCAGTGTGGTTTTTCGGTGGTCTCACGATTGATGATGGAGACGCGGAAGGGTGGCCGGATGGCTTCGGTGGGATCTTGTATGTAGATCTGGGTAGTGCGGGCGGGGTCGTAGTCGCGCCAAAGCCAGATCATCTCTTCGGGGAACTCGGCTGCTCCTTCGGATGGGCTGTGAGGGCCGACGCCAAAGCTGAAGCGAAAGTCGTATGACTTGAGCTTGAGGGCGTTGACCATGCGGATGTTTGCGAGGGGCCAGCTACCGTAGCGATCGTTCTCCTGATCGTTACTGCCATCCTGAATCCAGACGCGTAGATTGCGGTGGGGTTCGTGGAGGATCTTCTCGGGATAGTCCTGGCCGCCGTCGGGGACGGTGGGGTCTTCGTGCCACTGGATGCTGGTGAAGCTGCCGATCCAGGTGATGACGCGGCTGAACTGGTCGGGCATCTGCCAGGCAGCGTTGAAGGACGCGATGCCGCCGGAGGAGAGGCCGGTGATGGCGTGGCTGTAGGCGTCTTTGCGGAGGTTGTATCTAGCGGCGACTTCGGGTATCAGCTCGTCGCGCAGGAAACGGGCGTAGCGGTCTGAGACGGTGTCGTACTCGGTGGAGCGCATGGAGTCTTTGAGGGTGCGCGACCATTTTTTGGAGTAGGCGTCGACGAAGCGGTACGTGGGGGTGGTGGGTGAGGCGGAGATGTCGCCGGGGTCGGTGAAGATGGCGATGATGACGGGTATCTTGTGCTGGGCGATGAGGTTGTCCAGAACGTTGAGGGCGGGATGGTCGCCTTTGCGGTTGCTGTATCCGCTGCCGTCGTTGAAGACCATGTAGGGGGTGGGAACTTTGGGATCGTATTGGGCGGGGACGTAGATCGAGTAGTCGCTGGTCATACCGTCGTAGATGTGGCTGGTGATAGAGAGCTTCGGCGAGAGCATTCCGGCGGGGACACCGGGTTGCTGGATGGAGTCTGCGGTGAGCTTCGGATGTGGAGGCGCAGAGGGAGTCTGGCAGACGGCGGGAGCGAGTAAGAGGAGCGATGCCAGGAGCTGTCGGACCATGGGCTATCACTATAACGCTGGCAGTGAGAAGGATGCTTCTACAATTTGAATAATGGCGCTTACGTTTGAGATTCAGAAGACAGCAGAGAGCGGTGGTCGTAGAGGCGCGCTTACACTGCCGCATGGTGCGGTGCAAACTCCGGTGTTTATGCCGGTGGGAACTGTGGCGAGTGTGAAGGCGGTAGAACAGGGTGTGCTGGAGAGGATTGGTCCTGATAGCAGAGGGGCGGAGATCATCCTGGCGAATACGTATCACCTGTATCTGCGGCCGGGACATGAGCTGGTGCGGCGGATGGGTGGAGTTCATCGGTTCATGAGCTGGGAGCGGCCGATGCTGACGGACTCGGGTGGGTTCCAGGTGTTCAGCCTGAGCGGGCTGCGGAAGGTTACACCGGAAGGCGTGGAGTTTCGGTCGCATCTGGATGGAAGCAAGCACTTCTTCTCGCCGGAGCACTCGATGGATGTGCAGATCGCGCTGGGCGCGGATATTGCGATGGTGTTCGATGAGTGTGTCGAGACTCCGGCGACGTGGGAGCGGACGCGAGAGTCGATGGGACTGACTCATGCGTGGGCGCAGCGGTCGAAGGATCACTTCGAGTCGAACATGCATCTGGTTCCGTGGTTCGCGGAGAAGGATGGGCAGACGCAGAACCTGTTTGGGATTGTCCAAGGCGGAATGTACGTCGATCTGCGGAAGGAGTCTGCGGAGCGGCTGGTGGAGATGGATCTTCCGGGATATGCGATTGGCGGTTTGGCGGTTGGTGAGCCGCGCGAAGTGACGCGGGAGATGATTGCGCGAACGCTGGAGTGGCTGCCGAAGGATAAACCTCGTTATGTGATGGGAGTTGGTTACCCCGATGAGATTGAAGAGTACGCGAAGATGGGCGTGGACATGATGGACTGTGTTTTGCCAACGCGCGCGGGACGGCATGGGCTGGTGTTTGCCCGCGATGCGAGCGGTGCGGTGGTGCGGATGAATATCAAGCGCAAGGAGTATGCGGAAGATTCAGGACCGATCGATGCTGCTTGCGGATGCATGGTTTGTGCGCGGTATACGCGGGCTTATCTGCGGCATTTGTTTGTGGCGGGCGAGCCGCTGGGGCTCACGTTGAACTCGGTGCATAATCTGCATTTTTATCTGGCTACTATGGACCGGGTGAGAGCGGAAGTGGGTGGGTAGCGCTCTCGGTTGAAGGCAAAGGCAAATACAGGGATCTCTCCACTACGCAACGGACGGTGAGGCCGTCCGTTGCTTCGGTCGAGATGACATTCTTTTTCCGGAGTGGAAGAAGGACAGACAACCTGCAACGGCGAACAGCAGATCCCTACGGGATGACAAACAAGAGAGGCAAGTGCAGGAACAACTGCAACTGCAACTACGACTGCAACTGCTCCTGCAATTGGTATTTCAACGGCACGGCAGCAGCAGCGATGGTTTATGGGAAGACGCCGGCGGATTTGAAGAACTGGTAGTCGTCGTATTGTTTGGCTTCCTTGAGCATGTCTTCGACCTGTTTGGGGGTGAAGTGGGAAGCGAAGGGCTGAGCGGAGTCGGCGATGGCGTAGGCGGTGACGGCAGTGGTGGCTACGCCCTGCGTGAGATCGGCCTGGACTACGGCGTCGAAGGAGTCTGAGGCTTTGTGGTGGAGCTTGAAGTACTTGTCGGTCGAGTTCCAGAGGACGAGGGTGGGGACGCCGAGGAGGTCGAAGCTGATGTGGTCAGTCTGGAAGAGAAACTCGACGCTGGGAGTGGTCTTGTCGGAGCCGAGGCCGGAGAGAAGAGGCTCGATGTTTTCGAGGGCTTTGGTCTCGTCGTCACGACCCATAACGTACCAGCCTTTGGCGGGCTGGGCACCTGTGTCGGAGATGAGGACGGCGGCGATGTTGGGCATATCGGCGAGGTGGCGGCGGACGTAGGAGGTAGAGCCGATGATTCCCTGTTCTTCGCCGCCGAAGAGGATGAAGCGCATGGTGCGGCGGGGCGGACGGCCAAGTGCCTTGACGGCGCGGGCGACGTCGATGACGGTTGAAACTCCGGTTCCGTTGTCCTGGGCGCCGGTGGCGGGATGCCAGGAGTCGAGGTGGCCGGCGACGATGACGACCTCGTTGGGACGTTCGATACCGAGGATCTCGGCTACTACGTTGTTGACCTGGGTCGCTGGACGGACGCGGTTCTTGAAGGAGAACTCGACCGTGACCGGACCCTGCTCGAGGAGTCGCTTGATGAGGAGCTCGTCTTCGACACCGATCTGTCCGATGGGGAGCCTGGCGAGGGAGCCGTCGAAGGTGAGGGAGGTGGCGGACTCGGTGCCGTCGGTGCTGGCGTTGAAGAGGACAGCCTGCGGACCGAGCTCGTAGAGGTGATCGAGGGCTTTGAGGATTTTACTGAAGGTTGGGTCGGCGCCGAAGCTGGAGTTGTCTACAAGGACGATGGCGCCGCGGATCTTATCTTTTTGAGCATCGAGGGCTTCATTGGTGAGTTGGGAGGCGTAGACGACCTGGCCTTTGACGCCTCCTTCGGGGGTAGAGGGGCTCCAGCCGGTGGAGTAGATATGGAGGGTCTGGAGGCGAGGCGATGTGATGCGGCCGGTGGCGAGGACTTCGGGCTCCCAGAGGGCGGGCATGGTGAAAGGCTCGGTGTGGACGTTGACGAGACCGAGGGAGTTGAACTGTTCGGTGGCCCAGGAGACGGCGTGGACGTAGTTGTCGGAGCCGGTGAGGCGGGGGCCGATGTTGTCGGCGAGCTGGCGGTCATAGTCATAGGCCTTGCCGTTGACGATGATGTCGCCGACGAGCTGGCGGACTGCAGCGCGGGTCTCGGGGGAGACCGATGATTGAGCGTGGGCACACGGAGACAGGAGAGCGGCGAAGAGGAGTACTTTGGTGCGCATTGCGGAACGGTAACACATAGAGGAATGCCGGCTCGCTTTCAGGGGGGCCCCCTTTGGGTGTGGATGATAAGTGCCTTGTTTTCAGGGATTTGTCAAAATATATCCTGGCAAAATCGTCATTCTAAATGGGTTATGGGCAAAATCGTCATTCTAAAGGGTTTAGGGTAATGCTAAAAGTCCCCGATTTTTAGCCGGGGACTTTTTTGTCTCTATATCAATTGTAGTGGATGGGAGGTAACTCCCACGCAATGGGGATGTCGTTTATTTTGTTGGCATTAGGTTGTTTCGGGGGTTGACATGTGATTTTGCTTTGATTTTTGAAATAAATTTTGTAAGTTATTGATTTTTAGGGTGATGTTGGCAACTGCAAAGCAACGGCACGGCAAAAACAAAAGAAGGGTCGCCAAGCTCCCACTCAGCTAGAACTTGTAGATCAGGTCAGCGCCAAAGAACAACTGGTTCCGCGCCTTCCCATTGTCATACCCCCTCGCATCCCACGAGTGATCGAACCTCAACTCCGGCCGCAACAGCACTGTGCTGCCGAAGTACTTCGTGGCATACAGCGTATTCTCCGTGTACCTTCCCGGAATGCCTGTGCGCTGTCCCTTCTTGTCATTCAGCATGTCCGAACGGAATCCAACAAACAGCTTTGGATTGAACTCCCGGTTCACATAGTTCACAAACGCATACTCAGGAGCCGTACACCGCAACTGGTCCGGGGCGCAGAAAGCTCCATTCGCTCCTGTCTCCGGCGTAACCGGATTCTCCACATTACCTGCAACATTCGGCACTGACCGCTCATACATGTACCAGACCTCTGTCGCCATGTGCCACTTCGCATTGAACTTGTGATACCAGGTACCGTCATAGTGCTGCAGGTTGTTGTACGCATACCTGCCGTTATTGATGCCATTCGCGCAGACATAGAAGTTGTCGTGGTTGCTCTTCGTCGAGTAGTTTAAGCAGGCAATCGCCGAAGCCTTCCGGTCGTCCGACCAGATCGCCACATCATGCCCCGCGGAAACGCCAAACTGCACCATCCACTGCTTCGTCAGCTTCAAACTCGCGATCGCACCGGTATCGGTAAATGGATCGATCGTATAAAGCAGTGAGTGCGTCATGTTGTAGTTGTTCGGAGCCAGCTGCGCTTCAATCCCCGGCACCGACAGAAACCGTCCAATCCGGATATTCAACCCTTGCTTCACCGGAAAATAAAGGTCGGCATACTCCAGCACGGGATCGAATCCATACCGCCTGTTCTTCTGTAACAGTTGCTGGCTCAAATAGTCCTTCGCCGTCGTAAACCGGTAGTCGATTCCATAAAACGCCGTAAGATGAAATCCCCAATCGAAATGCGTGTTCTGCACCGTATTCGGCAGCCGTTCGACATACACCACGGCCTGATTTAGCTCCACGCGATTCGGAAAGATGTCATACGACAACGGAAAGTTACTCTTCGACGACGTACTCGCATTCCCGCTCGCCGCAATCCATCCATACACCTTCGTCCGGCTATTCTCCCGTCTCAATGCCGTCATCAACGGATACACATTCCCATCCGGAACTCCGATCAGCGGAGACCCACCATAACCCCAATCCGAGCTGGGAAACGGCGGCGAATTCAAGGGTGCATCCAAAGCCCGTCGCGCAGGTGCAGGCGAACTCGGCAGCCTGCCCGTCCAGTCCGCTTTATAAAAACCTCCGAGCCGCTGCAGAAAATTTCCCTGCAACCCGGCTCCCGGTACCGATGGAGTTGCAGTCGAAGCAGCAGCCTTCTGCAGCTCCGCCGAATCCAGTGGAATCCTGTACGTCACACCCTCTTCCGCACCTGGTACCGAAGCGATTGTCGTATCACCATTCACCTGCGCCACACTTGCACTACAAGCACACACCAAAAAAAGGCCCAGCCATATCTCTCGTGCCGAGCCGTACTTCTCAAAAGTTAGCGTCATACCTCTCCTGCCGGCAGCCGCGCAAACATGCGGCAGCAAAAAGCGGCATGTCCAAGGCTAGGCCGAAAGACATAAAGGAACCGTAAGCAAGCCCTAAAGAGTCTGTATCGTGGCCCCACCCACTTCGTAGCTTCGCCGGCTTCGACGCTATCCGAATCTATCGAATACCCTTCTCGATCGATCCGATCGGGGATATGCTGACAGCGTAACTAATTCCAAAAACACAACTCCGAGACCTCCAACTTTGACGCTTGCATTCCTCTCCTCCAGATGGTGCCGATGCCTGACGGCCGCCTTCATTTTCGCAGCCTGCCTCCAGGGCACCTCAGCGCTGGCCGTCGGTTGCAAGGTTGCGGCGGCTCACGTAGCCTCCGAGGCTGAAAGCGCCTTCCTCCACAGCGACTACGATCGCGCTGTAACCCTTTATCAGGCACAGCTTCAAAGCAATCCGGCCGATCCTGCTCTCACCGCAAGCCTTACCACGGTCCTGCTCAGGCAACAGAAGGTAAATGAGGCAGAGGACATCGTTCAAAAAGCTCTTTCCAACAATCCCAAATCAGCGATTCTTCTCACCTCGCTCGGCGAGGTCCAATACCGCCAAGGTACGCCCTGGCTTGCAGCAGCCAGCATAGATGCAGCCATGAAGATCGATCTATGCTATCCCCAGCTCCACCTGCTCTATGCCAGACTTCTGCGGCTCAACTCCTTCTACGCCTCTGCCTCCAAGGAGATCGCTACCGCCTATTCGCTTGACCCGTACGATCCTCAGATCCGCCGCCGATGGCTCGACACTCTTCCAATCAATGAACGCATCTCCGAACTGGAGACTTACCTTGCCACCGGTGGCGGCGATGACCCAGACACAATCAAAAGTCTCCGATTCTATCTCGAATACCTCAAGCAGCAACTCGTCACACCGCACAAGGCCTGTCGACTCGTCTCCAATACCAATACTGCGACCATCCCCTTCGCTGCGATGATGCGGGACGCCACTCACATCCGCGCCTTTGGCCTCGATGTCAAATTCAACGACCACAACGCACGCCTTCAAATCGACACCGGAGCCAGCGGTCTCGTCATCAGCCGATCCGTAGCAGAGCACGCTGGCCTGAAACAGTTCAGCCGCATGGAAGTCGGTGGCATCGGCAGCGAAGGCCGCAAGTCCGGCTACATCGCCGTCGTCGACGATATCAAGATCGGCTCTCTCGAGTTCCACGACTGCGAGGTCAGGGTTGTCGATGAACGCAACGTTGTCGACAATGACGGCTTAATCGGCATGGACGTCTTTTCGCGCTTCCTCGTCACGCTCGATTATCCGCTACGCAAGCTGCTGCTCGCGCCCTTACCTCCGCGACCCGACGACATCACTCCCGCTCAACCCACACTCGAAACCACCAGCGACGCGGCCTCCGCTGACTCTTCCACCGCAGAGACGAAAACCTCCACGCCTAAAACTGTCTTCAAAGGACCCCGCGACCGCTACGTCGCACCCGAGATGAAAGACTGGACCCATATCTATCGCATCGGGCATAGCCTCCTTATTCCAGCCTCGCTCAACAACAGCAAGCTGAAGATGTTCCTGTTGGACACAGGCGCATTTTCCACGACCATCTCTCCCGATGTCGCACGCGAAGTCACAAAGGTTCACGCCAACGATCGCATGAGAGTTCATGGAATCAATGGAAAGGTAGACAACGTCTACAGTGCCGACAGCATTACCTTCCATTTTGCCAACATCTCCCAGAAGGTGGAAGATGTAGTCGCCTTCGCTACGCCCTCCATCAGCAGGAGTCTGAGCATGGAGGTCTCGGGCTTCATCGGTTACACCGCTTTGGCCCAGATGACAATCGGCATAGACTACCGGGACGGACTCATGAAGTTCTCCTACGACCCCAATCGTGGCTACAAATTTGGCCAATAACTGCAGTACACCTTTAGTGTCTGTTAAACGGATACGGGGCGCATCCAGAAATCTGGACACGCCCCGCATCAAATAAATTTGCGCCTCTGAACCTATACCGGCAGCGGATTCCGCTCCTCAAACTGTACCTGGTGCCAGTACGGGTAAGCTCGCGGCACCTCGCTCGCCGCATCCAGCTTTGCAATCTGCTCCTTGCTCAGCTCCCAGCCAACCGCACCCAAGTTCTGCTTTAACTGTTCCTCATTGCGAGCCCCGATAACCAGAGTCGAAACCGAAGGCCGCCGCAGCACCCAGTTCAGTGCAATCTGCGGAACCGTCTTGCCTGTCTCCTTCGCAATCTCATCAATCGCATCCACGACCTTATACAGCAGCTCTTCCGGTACCTGCGGCCCGGAGTCTGCCACTACCTTTGCATTCAACCGGCTGTTCTTCGGGATACCAGTCTCCCGCCGAATCTTCCCCGTCAGCCGACCCCATCCCAACGGCGACCACACCAGCGCTCCTACACCCTGGTCCAGCGCCAGCGGCATCAACTCCCACTCATAGTCGCGTCCCACCAGCGAGTAATACGCCTGGTGCCCCACATACCGAGCCCATCCATAGCGCTCGCTTACACTCAACGACTTCATCAGGTGCCACCCCGAAAAATTCGAGCACGCGATGTACCGTACCTTCCCTTCGCGCACGAACTTGTCCAGTGTATTCAGCGTCTCTTCCACCGGAGTCGTCGCGTCGAACGCATGCAGATGGTACACATCCACATAATCTGTTCCCAGTCGCTTCAAACTCCGCTCCAGCGATTGAATCAAGTGATATCGGCTAGACCCCACATCGTTTGGCCCCTTGCCCAGCCGAAACGTAGCCTTCGTCGAGATCAGCAGATCTTCGCGCTTGTGATGCGACAGTGCCTTACCCAGCGCTGTCTCGCTGCTCCCATCCGAGTACACGTCGGCGGTATCGAAAAAGTTCAAACCCGCGTCCATACAAATCCCGACGATCCGGTTCGCCTCTTCCTGCGTCGTCTCCGACCAAGCCTTGAAGAACTCGTTCGCCGCGCCAAACGTCCCCGCCCCGAAACAAAGCTCCGGCACCTTCAAACCCGACCTTCCAAGCTGTCTATATTCCATACAACATGGGATGCCCTGATCCTCCCGAACGTTTCAAACGATCACGGAAAATGGCCACCTCTTCACAAAACCGAAAATGCTTGAGAAACGGCTTACATTTAAATCTCTTGCTAAAACATATAAGTTTGTACTTATATATAAAATCATGCCGGAGAAACGCCAGGCCGCCCTCTTTCAAACCCTTGCCGACCCCACCCGCCTCGCCATCTTCGAGCATCTCTCCCGCGGCGAGTCCACGGTAAACGCACTCACCAAGCGGTTCCCGATCTCACAACCCGCCGTCTCCCAACACCTCGCCGTCCTTCGCCGCTGCGGCCTAGTCGTCCATCGTCGCGAAGGCCGAAGCGCCATCTATCAGGCCCGCTCTGAAGGCCTCACCCCACTCACCGACTGGCTCACCCACTACCGAACCTTCTGGCCTGAGCGCCTCGCCACCCTCCGGAACCTGCTCGACCAGCAAACAAAAGCTCAAGGAGATAAAGCATGAAAGGCCCCGAATCCATCGTCGTCGACTACACCCTCAACGAGCCGCCAGCCCAGGTCTGGCGCGCCCTCACCCAGCCTGCGCTCCTTGCCCAGTGGCTCATGGAAAACGACATCCAACCCATCGTCGGCCACAAGTTCAACTTCCGCGCCAAACCCATGGGCGACTGGAACGGCGTCGTCAACTGCGAAGTCCTCGAAGTCGACGAACCCAACAAACTCGTCTATACCTGGCAAGGCGGCTCCGACGAGGACAGTAAGCGCCTCGACACCACCGTCACATGGACCCTCACGCCCACACCCACCGGAGGCACCCTCCTCAATCTGGTCCACCATGGCTTCCAGCCCGACGACTACGCCTTCCAGATCATGGGCCAGGGATGGCGCAACATGATCACCGGCGAAAAGATGACCCGCATCCTGGCCACCGTCACGGTCTAACGCCGTGCAACCATTCGGTGGAGTTCGGAAGCATCCTCTCCCAACTCCACCGCCCTGTCCGCACGCAATAGAGACGCGGGCTCCACTGCAATCTTCTTCGTCAACGTCGCAACCGCCTGCCGCAACCCCGCCACATCCTGCTCAAATCCCCACCCTGAAATCCTGGCCCGCGCACTCTCACCCATCCGTTCCGCGAGCCCTGGAGCATCCACGACCTGCCGCAGCGCCGCCGTCAGCGCGCCAATATCTCCGACCGGATATACAAATCCTTCAACCCCATTCGTAATCAGGTCCGGATGGCACCCCACATCATCCGACACAATCACAGCGCGGCCCGCATTCATTACTTCATTCACGATCAAGCCCCACGGCTCATGCCGCGAAGGCAGCACAAACACACTCGCCAGATCGAAAAACCGCGGCAGCTCCGACTGATTGCGAAATCCGCAAAACCTGACTCCATTCAAACCATCAGCCGCAGCCTCTAACTCCGCTCGCGCCTCGCCATCACCCACAATCACCAGATACGGCTCAGGCCCCCCTTCTTTTTTTGCAAGCAGCTGCTTATACGCTTCCAGCAAATGGTCACAGTGCTTGCGATGCTGCAGCTTCGACGCAAACAGAATCACTTTGCGACCAGCCTCAAGCTTCAGCTCAGCCATCAGCTCTCTGCGTCCCGCCGCTGCATCCTCACTCTTCTTCCGGAAGAACTCGTTATCGACCGCATACGGCATATCGAACAAAGGCACCCTGTCACCAAAGTAGTGCTGCCAGTACTGGCGGTTCAGCGTTCCAATCGACAGCACACCATCCACCATCTGCTCGAGCCCCGCAAAGAAAGCCTGCTTCGCCCGCAAACGCACTCCACTCCGCGACCGGTCCCGCAGCCACGACTCCGCCCGCAACAGGACCGGAATCCCAAGAGACTTGGCCGCAAGCATTCCCTGCATCGTATTCACCGTGTTGTACCCATGCACCCACAGCAGGTCGTACGCAGGCTGCCCATCCCTTCCGCTCAAACGCCCCAGAATTCCCCTGCTTATCGGACTTGTAACCGACTGAGTTGCTTTATCGCGAAGCGCCGGCAGAAACTCGTAGTTATATCCATCCAGTAGCGGAACATCCCACTTCACCGCCACTCCAAAACCTTTGTCTTCGTACCCACGCACAGAAAAATCCGACCCGAACAACACCGTCAGGTCGATATCCGGCTCCTTTGCAATCCGCCGCAGCAAAGGTACCTGGTATTGAATTGGATGACTGACAAGATAGGCAAGCCGTACGCGTCGTTGCACTCCCAAATACTACCGCAGTCTCAGCTCGTCTCCACCGGCTTATCCACCTGCGATTGATACACCTCCTCCACCCGCTCTACCGTATCGATCTCGCCCACCGGCTTGTCCGTCCTGATCCGCAGAATCCGCGGAAACCGCAGCGCAAAACCGCTCGCATGACGCCCGCTCCGCATAATGTTGTTGAACGCGACTTCCAGCACCATCAGCGGCTCAACTGTCCTGAAGAACCCCTGGTCCTCCAGCGTATGTTCCATCATCCACGCGCTCATCTCCGCAATCTCCACGTCTGTCAGGCCGGAGTAAGCCTTCCCCACATTCAGCAGCTCACCGCCGTCGCCCCGCACAGCAAACGTATAGTCGCTCAAAATCCCCGCCCGCTTGCCATGTCCAAACTCCGCACCCGTCACCACCACATCCAGCGTCGCCAGCTCCCGTTTCAGCTTCACCCACGCCAATCCCCGTCGCCCAGGCTGATACACCGACCCCGCCGCCTTCAACATCACCCCCTCGTTCGCCCTCGCCCTTGCATCCGCGTAAGCACGGTCGATATCCTCCGCACTCTCCACCAACCGGCTCGGCGAGATCAACAACCTCTCCACCCCATCGCCATCCGCCTCCGCAAACATCACTCCCTGCGCCTGCTTCTTCCGCTCATCCACAACCAGCGGAGACCGCACCACCTCCACCAGCTTCTCCACCACCGCCTCCAGCCGGTTGCGCCTCTCCCGCAAAGGCAGCTCCAGCAGCAGCGACCCATCCGCATACATCAGGTCGAACGCCATAAACACCACTGGAATCTGCTGCCTCCACTCATTCGAAACCCGCTTCCGCCCAATCCTCTGTCCCAGCACCGCAAACGGCAGCGCCCTAACCGCCTTCAAATCCCACCCCAGAATCTCCCCATCGAAAATCAATCCATTCAGGCTCAGCGGCCCCACACCCTCCTCGCCAACCAGCGCAAACGCCTCCTCCAACTCCGGAAAGCTCTCCGTCACATCTTCCTTATTCCGCGAATAGATCGCCACCCTCCCTACCTGCTCCGGGTCGCCGCAATGCACCTGCGCCCGCATCCCGTCATACTTGTCCTCCAGAAACGCCTCAATATGCATCGCCTCCACTTTTGTTGTCTTTGCCTTTTTAGTTGTCATCCCGTAGGGATCTGCTTCCGTCGTTGCAGTTTCATCTCCTTCATCTGTCACTACACCCTTCCCCGCAAACCGTTCCACCGCCTCTTCAGGCGAATCCACCGGACTCGCCAGCATGAATCCCAGCGGATGAAACAGCCGCATCCGCGTCTTCCCCAGCGTTCCCGCAAACGCCCTCCGCACCGCGCCTCCAAGATCCGCCTCCAGCATCACCGCATTCCGTACCTCACCAACAGAAACCGCAGCTGAACCAGCGACCGAAGCCGCCACCGCAATCGCCTCCTCCACCAAACTCTGTTTCACCCCGATTCGCATATCGCCGCTCATCAGCTTCAGCAGATACTTCGCCTCCAGCGGTGTAGCCCGTCGCAACAAACCCTCCACCAGCGCCGCCCGCACAGCCGTGGTCCGAGCCACAGCCATCCCCGCAAAAGCCTCCGCCACCTCCCTCAACGTCAACCCAGCCGAAAAACCGGGTGCCCCATCCTTCGCGTCTTCTGCGAAGGGTGGGGCATCGTGCGCAGCACGACCGCCTTTCACTCCCCCAGCCGAAGCACTCGAAAGCAAATCAAACCCAGCCGCCCCCAAATCCCCATGCCGCTTATAAGCCTCCGTCAGCTCTATCCCTGTCGCCCCACTCACCTCCAGCAGAGCCTTACTCAACAAAGACCCACCCGCATTCAATTTCCTCGAGTCCGCCTCCGCAAACGGAGTTCCCGCTAGATACATCGCAAACAACCCGGCATCCTCGCCATCAGGCGAAGCCTCTTGCACAATACGAAGAGCCTCCGCAATCGCGGCGCGCTTCTTCAACCGGCTGGTCTCTCCCGCCAGCCTCTCCGCAAGTTCGGCCAAATCTTTAAACCGAGCCATCCTCGAAACCTCAACCAATGCAGTTCAGTCTATGCAGTCTCAGTTTGAATGGATGCCGGATTCGCATCCCTCGAAAGCTGACCCCCTTACTCGCCCTCTCGAAACAGCGCCGTCAACCGCTCCAGCTTCTCACCCTTCCGTATTCTGGCAGCCTGTCGATGCAAATGCCGCACAGGATCATCCGGGCCGCCCTCGGCCTCTTCATCGGCCTCTTCATCAAGCTTCTCCTCCACCACATACGCTACTCGCGGCTCAGCCAGTACCTGAAGCTGATGAAGAGCATTGCCCAACGCCGCTCCGCCTGGATAAAACCCAAGCTGTGATCTACCCAGCCTCTTCCTGCGTCGCCAGCGCCAACGCTGATAAAAAAATCCGCACCCAACAAAACACACCAAACCGTAAAAACCGCTAAGTAACAGCAGGTCCAGATCCATGCGAACTCCTCAAACCCTCTGGGCTAAAAGGCTGATTTAACCTCGAGACACCTCGCGCAATATCAATTGCGAGGTATGCCAGACCAAACAGTTTTAGGTGGTTACAGGAGGTGGACGCTGAAACAGAGATAGCCACGGTACGGTAGAGCCCCGAAGCCTGTCGTTGGCCGGAAGAATTCGCCAAAGGCAATCCTGCACTACAACCGTTCCAAACAAGAAGACCGGAAGGAGTGTGAAGCAGGCCAGAGCTATGCCATGATGGTCTGCCGCATGGGCAGCAAGCAGCAAAAGCAAAAGGCTAACCGTCGCCACAAGAAAAACTGCGACTCGGAGCCTTCGTTGCTGGTGGCTATCGCGCACAATAGTCATGGTACATCCAGGCATTGAAGCTCGCTGCTTCAGCTCCGTTTTGCGAGAAGTTCTAAGTTCTATCACAGCGTCACATCCGTCTAAACTCATGGAAAATGCACTTCCTCAATCTCAGCGCAAAAATCGCCATGTTCTTCGCTACGCTTCTCACCGCGACCTGCATGGCAGCCCCCGTCAGCAGCTACACCGTCGTCGCAAAATATCCGCACTCCACCGACAACTACACCGAAGGATTTTTCTACCTCAACGGCCTTTTCTACGAAGGAACAGGCCTGAGCGGCCACTCCGCGATTACAGTCACCCAGCCGGATACCGGAAGATCCATCCAGAGATTAGACCTCCCATCCCAATACTTCGGCGAGGGCATCGTCGACTGGGGACCAAACCTCTACGAGTGGACCTGGCAATCGCACATCTGCTTTGTCTACGACCGCTTCACCATGCGCGAAATCAAACGCTTTCCCTACACCGGCGAGGGCTGGGGCATGACCCGCATCGCAACCGAAATCATCACCAGCGACGGCACCGACACCCTCCGATTCCGCGACCCCAACACCTTCAAAGAAACCCGCCACATCGTCGTAAAAGATGGCCCCTCAAAGATCGACCAACTCAACGAGCTCGAGTACATCAAGGGACAGATCTACGCGAACGTCTGGCACTCCGACCGCATCGCCCGCATCTCCCCGCGCGACGGCCACGTCATCGGCTGGATCGATCTCTCCGGCCTCTTACCCGACGACCAAAAGATCAACGCAGAATCCGTCCTCAACGGCATCGCCTACGACAAGCAACACGACCGCCTCTTCGTCACCGGAAAACAGTGGCCCACCATCTTCGAGATCAAGATCGTACCTCCCAAAAAATCCCGTTAGGAGACGGCTCTAAGTAAGTTATGAGCCGGGTGCCCCATCCTTCGCGTAGTTTGCGAAGGGTGGGGTATTCGCGCTACGCGCGAATCGCTTTCCTCAACGCAGCCAGTAGAACCGGGTAGCCAACTTCGCGCCGCCAAAATTTTATCCGCTGCAAACGAGGCCGCTCTTAACCGATAAGACCGGTGGAGTTTGCCAACAGCTGATCCCGGATGGAGTTTTGGCGAGGCACACCTCCAATGTAGGCTCGGCTAGTCGGTAAACCGGTACCAAGTCATCATTGATACCTTTACCATGACAAATGTGAAGGCGACAGCAAACAGGTCCCAGCTCCAGATGCCTGTGACATAGAAACGATAGGCAAAGAGGCTAATTGCCAGCAAACCGCCAATAATTCCAGCGTAGCTCGTAGACTTCAGGCGATGGTTGAGAAAACGTTCGTCGATGACCTTACCCAGAACGGCGATATTCATTTTTCCTCCAATGTAAAAACTTGTTCAAAGGGACAACCGAAAGCTCGAGCGAGCAACATACCCAATGGAAGGCTGGGCACATATCTTTCTCGCTCGATCGAATTAATACTCTGGCGCGAAACCCCAACAGCTGATGCAAGCTGTTCCTGCGTCCATTGACGGGCAGTGCGCAGTTCTTTCACTCGATTTGAGATGAGAAGATTCATGTCAAGCCTGCTTTCCATAAAAGCGTACTGAAAAGGGTCGCGTTATGTCAAGCCAGCTTTACATTTTGACGCCATTCAGCGATCACAGTCGTGTTGGGGACGACTCGAGTCATTCTGCATTTAGAGCGCTTTCTTATATGAAAGAGGGAAACAGTCACTGGCTAAAAGTCTTTGCATTCGACGTGTGTACCGTCGACAAGAAGCGCGACCGCATCTTCGTCACCGGCCCACCATCTTCGATGGTCAAGATCGTACCCCCCAAAAAAGTCTCATTAGAGGTTTTAACCTTCCCGTGCTGCGCAAAATATCTATCCTTCGCAAAGGAAGCGAAGGATAGGCACCCGTTTATTAGTTGTTAGCGGGGGTCGAGGACGATGAAGTTGCCGTCTGGGTCGGTGAAGGCTACGGCGTCTTTGATTTTGATGATGGGGATTTGTTCTCTGTGGAGATGGCGGGTGGCTTTGCCGAGACTGCCGGGGTGGAGGATGATGCGGGCGCGTGTGCCAAGGGTGGATTGGGCGATCTCGACCTCCTGACCGGAGTCGCCGGGCATGTGCAGAAACATGGGGTCGCCGGCGATGGGTTTGAAGTTGAGCTGGTTGATGTAGAAGTCGCGGGCGGAGGCCTGATCCTGCATGGAGAGGGAGACAGCGATGATGCGGTCGGCGATGCGGTCTTCGTCGAGGTGTTTGCCCTCGTCGTTGGAGTGGAGGGAGCCGGGGAGGTATTGGGTGTACTCGATGAACTGGCGCTCCGGGCCGGTGAGGCTGAAGAGGAGATTGCCGGCTTCGGCTTTGCGGATGGGGACGGGGGTGAGGCCGCGGGAGGCGTAGTCGTCGAAGACGGCGTTGAGGTTGGAGGCCTCGAGGCAGAGATGGAGGAAGGCGGGCGCAGGGTTTTGCGGAGTGACCGGGTAGAGCTCGATGAACTGGTGGTCGTTGAGCTTGATGAAGGATTCGGCGATGGCACCGTCTTTGGAGAGTGAGAAGGCCTCCTGGAAGCCGAGGCGGGCGTAGAAGTCGCGGGTGGCGGAGATGCTTTGGACGCGGATGGCGATGTGGGCAATGCCGGCGAGAGGTGGAGTTTGGGACTGGGAGTGGAGAGCCGGTACGACGGGTGCGGAGAGCAGCGTGAGAAGTGTGGCTTGCCTTAGGCAGCGCAGGAGGCTGCGGTGTTGCTGCGTCATGATTGCTCCGGTGGTGCGCGGTAGTGATTGTCGCCGACGCGGTAGTTGATTGGCTAGTTGTCGCCGTCCGGGACGATGTGAGACGTGACGGTGAGCTTGTGGCAGTTGCTGTAGTGGGCGGTGAAGGTCCAGGCGATGGGGAGATTATTGCTGGCGGCTTTGGAGGTAATAGCACCGGGGAGCCAGAAGGTCTGGCCGCTAAGATCGACGGGGTGGAAATCGATGGTCCAGGTCCAGAGGCCACCGCCTCCGGGCATGGGATGGTCGAGGGTTTTGTCTTCGATGCGGACGATGTGGAGAGTCTCGGGGTCGATGAAGGCTCGGCCGGAGTTGGATTCGCTGAGGCAGGTTTCCGGGTGCTCGGGCGCTTGCTTTGTCGAGTATTCGATGACGAGGTTATGGCCGTGGTGGCTCAGCCTGTAGTCGAAACAGGCTTTGGAGCCGGAGTTGACGAGAGCGAGAGCGTCGCTGAAGCCTCCGGTAAAGATGGCGGCGCCGGTGATGATGCTGCCGGGCGATGCGGGTTGATTGTTGATGGTTTTGATGTCGCGGGATTCGTACAGCGCGGTGTTGCCGTTGTCGGTGTTGCGACGAAGGCGAAAGGTTGAGTCGGCAATGGTGGGAGGGATAGAGGTTCCGCGTTGATGGACCGCGGAGACGACGTGTTCGTCACAGAAGAAGCTGGGAATAGTGGCGTGATACTGAACGAAGTCATCGCGAAGGTGGAGGAGGATGTCGTCCAGAGATGGATTGGATGGTTGCTGAGCCGGTGAGAGAGAGGACAAGGCTATAAAACTGACAATCAGCAATAGCCTGGGTACGATGAGATTGCGCGAGTGCATGATCCTCCCGTGACTATTTAAATGATGCCACTACGGAGGCGCGCGAATCTTTAATCAGGGCTGCGGAGAGGAAGGCGAAGGGAGGATGGTGGAAGAGACAGCGAGACGATGGTAGTTGGTGTAAGTGGCGTTGGTCTGGAAAATGTACGGCGAATTGAAGACGCCGAGCTGGGTACGGATGGTGGTAGGCATGTTGAAGAGGCGGTCGCCAAGCATTGTTGGGGTGAAGTCGATCGACCAGAGGAAGGTGCCGCGACCCGCGCCTTCGGCGTGAGGAACGGTGCGGTCGATGTGGATGGGCTGCATGGTCTGGAGATCTAGGAGGGCCTGCCCGGTTTCGCCTTCAATAGAGGCTGGGCAGCTCCTGACTGCATCTTTTGCGGTGAAAGAAAGCAGCAGGTGCTTGGGGTCGGGCGAGGGCAAAAGCTTGTAGGTGAAGCAGGTGATGTGCGAGGCGGTGAACATGGTGAGTGCGGTGTCAAAGGAGCCGTTGAGGACCATGGGACCTTTGACACGGTCGCCGTGTGCGGGTTTGTTGTTGATGGTACGGACTTCACGTGACTCGACAGTTTTGACGGGCTTGTTCGCCTCTCCTGGTTTGTGCACAACGCGCAGCGTGGAAACGGTGGTGACGCTTTGGCGCATGAGTGCCCCGGTAAGCTCCTGCGAGGTAAAGGTTTCGTCGACGAAGAAGTTGGGGAGCGAGAGGGTGTAGATGGTGGAGTTTTCCTGCAGGCGCGTGAGGACGGTGTCCAGCGTGGGCTGCTGGGCAGAGGAAGGGACGGTAAAAAGCAGTGTCGCGGCAAGAGGAATGAGAATTGAGGGAATGAGGCGTAAAGGCATCTTCTTGAGGATACAAGGCGCCATTTCTCAGCCGTGTTGACGCAAAGCGCTGTTTAGGCAGCGTCGCTTCCGCCTTTAGTTTCTCAGCCGTGTTGACGCGAAGCGCTGTTCAGGCAGCCGTCGCTTCCGCCTTTAGTTTCTCAGCCGTGTTGACGCGAAGCGCTATTCAGGCAGCCGTCGCTTCCGCCTTTAGTTTCTCAGCCGTGTTGACGCGAAGCGCTATTCAGGCAGCCGTCGCTTCCGCCTTTAGTTTCTCAGCCGTGTTGACGCGAAGCGCTGTTCAAGCAGCTGTCGCTTCCGCCTTTAGTTTCTCAGCCGTGTAGTGGGCGATCAGGGCGTCGATGGTGGGTTGGAGCATGCCCTCCATGACCATGTTGAGCTGGTGGTTGGTGAGACCGATGCGATGATCCGTGAGGCGGTTCTGCGGGAAGTTGTAGGTGCGAATCTTTTCGCTGCGATCGCCGGTGCCTACCTGTTGCTTGCGGTCCTTAGCCTGGAGCTGGTGGATGCGTTCGGCTTCGACCTCGTAGAGGCGGGCGCGGAGGACGCGCATGGCCTTTTCGCGGTTCTTGATCTGAGACTTCTCGTCCTGGCAGGAGACGACGGTCTGCGTGGGCAAATGGGTGATACGGATGGCGGAGTAGGTTGTGTTGACGGATTGTCCGCCGGGGCCCGAGGAGCAGAAGGTATCGATGCGGAGATCCTTGGCTTCGATCTTGATGTCGACCTCTTCGGCCTCCGGAAGGACTGCCACGGTGATGGCGGAGGTATGGACGCGGCCCTGTGTTTCAGTTGCGGGGACGCGCTGGACGCGATGCACGCCGGACTCGTACTTCATCTGCGAGTAGACCTTGTCGCCTTCGAAGATGGCGGTGACTTCCTTGAGGCCGCCGCCAATGCCAGTTTCTGACTCGGAGAGGACTTCGACCTTCCACTTGTGCTGCTCGGCGAAGCGGAGGTACATGCGGAACATCTCGGAGACGAAGATGGCGGCCTCGTCGCCGCCGGTGCCGGCGCGCAGCTCGATGATGATGTTTTTCTCGTCGTTAGGATCCTTGGGGAGGAGCAGGACTTTGAGCTCTTCCTCGACTTCGGCGAGCCGTGGCTCCAGGGTGAGGAGCTCTTCCTGGGCCATGGCGCGGATGTCAAGGTCGGTTTCGGCGAGCATGGCTTTGGCGTCGGCGACGGCTGTCTTGATGGAGCGGTAGTCGCGGAACTTTTCGACCGTGGGCTCCATGTCGCGGTGCTGCTTGGCGATGGCCTGAAACTTCTTCTGATCGTTGACGAGGGTGGGATCTGACATCTGACGGCTCAGATCGTCGTAGCGGGCTTCGAGTTGGTCGAGGCGGTCGAACATATGTGGTCCTTTGGAGGCAGGGAGTAGGGGTGGAGTGTAGGGAGTAGAAAGCGCAGCTAGGCAAAGTCGTGACGGATCACGAAGGGCCGGGCGGCCAGGACGGCGTAATTCACCGGATTTGCGGGTGCGTTCATCACTCTCTTTTGATGTTACTCCTGTCGCCGAGGGTTCGGGCCTCTTAAACGGTTTGACCGCTTCCTCTCTTCCCACACACCCATACTTCAAACAGTCGCCCCAAACTCTTTCACTACAATGAAGCAGCCACCATGACCCTTCGCCAGGCCTTAACCCTCGCCACCCAAACCCTCGCCACCAGCGAGCACCTCCGCCCCAACGCCCACCGCGACGCCGAGCTCCTCCTCCTCCACACCCTCCAGATCCCCCGCACCACCCTCCTCGCTTATCCCACACGCGAGCTCTCTCCCACCGAACAATCTCTCTTCGAATCCCACATCGCCCGCCGCCAAAAAAACGAGCCCATCCAATACATCACCGGCCAGCAGGAGTTCTACGGCCTCCCTTTCAAAGTCACCCCAGCCGTCCTCATCCCCCGCCCCGAAACCGAGCATCTCGTCGAATCCGTCCTCCACCATCTCCCCCACAATCAGCCCCTCCGCATCGCAGACATCGGCACCGGCTCCGGAGCCATCGCCATCGCTCTAGCCGTTCACCTCCCTCAAGCCCAAATCACCGCCCTCGACCTCTCCTCCGACGCCCTTGCAATCGCCCGCGCTAACGCCGAAACCAACAACGTAGCCAACCGCATCACCTTCCTCCAATCCGACCTCCTCTCCGCCATCACCAACGAAGCCCACTTCGACGCCATCGTCAGCAACCCACCCTACATCCCCCAGACCGACGAGCCCACCCTTCACCCCGAAGTCCGCGACCACGAGCCCCACACCGCCCTCTTCGCCGGCCCCGAAGGCCTCGACATCTACAGCCGCCTCATCCCCCAGGCCTACACCCTCCTCAAACCCAACGGCCTCCTCGCCTTCGAGATCGGTCACGGACAGCGCGAAGCCCTCTCCACGCTCCTCACCAACTGGCACGATGTAAACTTCGTCGACGACCTGCAGCACATTCCACGCGTTGCTCTAGCCACCAGATGAACGCCACCAGATAAACAGGAGCGCCATGCCCGCGAAGTTCCTCCTCCGCATCACCTCCAGCCTTACCCTCTGCCTCATCCCCTTCACTGCCGCATACGCCCAGCAACACCCCACCGTCACGGTCCAGCAATCCCCCACCGGCCTCACCGCCCGCATCGACGACGAGACCCTCAACCTCATCGTCTGCCAGCCCACCGTTATCCACGTCATCGCCGGCCCCGGCAATCCTTCCACTCAAACCAACCCTGACCAACAACCCTGGATCACCTCCAACTCCTGCCCCGGCACAAAGTTCACCTTCGCGCAGGACGCCACCTCCGCCTCCCTCACCACCTCCGCCCTCAAAGTCTCGCTCTCCCTCCGCGCCGGAAACCTCACCTACACCAAAGCCGACGCCGCCTCCGACGACAACTACAGCGCATCCTCCGACCTCTTCCGCGAAGGCAACCAGGTCCCCCGCACCTACGAGTCCGCCACCGTCAACAACGAGCAGACCCACCACGTCATCGACCGCTTCCGCCCCGACATCACCGAAGCCTTCTACGGCCTCGGCCAGCACCAGTCCGGCGTCTTCAACTACCGCGGCTCCGTCATCGAGCTCGGCCAGAACAACACCGACATCGCTATCCCTCTCCTGCTCTCCACCAAGGGTTACGCCATCCTCTGGAACACCGCCTCCTTCACCTACTTCGACAACCGCTTCCCCCTCGAAGCTCACTTCGACACCCTCGCCGCCGACACCGTCGACTACTACTTCCTCTACGGCCCCGAGTTCGACTCCATCATCCACCACTACCGCGACCTCACCGGCCACACGCCACTGTTCCCCATCTGGGGCTACGGCTACATCCAGTCCAAAGACCGCTACAGCTCACAACACGAGATGCTCGACGTCGCCCACGAGTACCGAGCCCGCCATATCCCCATCGACGCCATCGTGCAGGACTGGTTCTGGTGGAAGCACGACGGCGAAGGTGACCCCGTCTTCAATTCCAACTATCCCGACGTCCCCGCCGAGCTGCGCGATCTCCACCAGAACCACTTCCACACCATGCTCTCCGTCTGGGGCCTGATGGACGCCAACTCGACCAACTTCAAAAAAATCGAAGCCCTCCACTTCGACATCCCCAAGACCCACGTCTACGACCCCTCCAACTCCGAAGCCCGCGACTTCTACTGGAAGAATCTCCTCGCGCCCCTCCACGCCCAGGGATGGGACTCCTTCTGGCTCGACAGCGCCGAACCCGAGGAGTACTTTCCCCACGTCGGCGACGCCATCCTCCGCAACAAGCAACTCCACATGGGCAGCGGAGCACGCTACACCAACATCTTCCCCCTCCTCCACACCGGCGGTGTCACACAGCACTGGAAAGATACCGACGCCGCAGGCCCTGCCACCGCCAAACGCACCCTCATCCTCACCCGTTCCGCCTTCCTCGGCCAGCAGAAGAACGGCACCGTCTCCTGGTCCGGCGACGTCTACTCCACCTTCTGGGCTCTCCAGCGCCAGATCGCCGCCGGCCTCAACTTCGCCCTCTCCGGCAATCCCTACTGGACCACCGACATCGGCGGCTACTGGCCACCCGACGGCCGCTCCAACGACCCCAAAGACCCCAACGCCTTCGACCCCACCAACCCCGCCTTCCAGGAGCTCTATACCCGCTGGTTCCAGTTCGGAGCCTTCTGCCCCGTCTTCCGCTCCCACGGCCACCGCCCCCACAACGAAATCTGGACTTACACTAAAGTCGAGCCCATCCTCATCCAGTACGACAAGCTCCGCTACCGCCTCATGCCTTACATTTACTCCAGCGCATGGCGCGTCACCGACGCCGACTATACCCTCATGCGTCCCCTCGTCATGGACTGGCGCACCGACCCCAACACCCACAACATCGCCGACCAGTTCATGTTCGGCCCCTCCATCCTCGTCAATCCCGTCACCCAGGCCGGAGCGACCAGCCGTACTCTCTACCTTCCCGCCGCCCCCGCCTGGTTCGATCTCTGGACCGGAACTTCCCAGCCCGGCAGCCGCCAGATCACAGCCGATGCTTCCCTCGACCGCCTCCCCCTCTACGTCCGCGCCGGTTCCATCCTCCCCCTCGGCCCCGAGATCGAATACACCAACCAGAACCCCTCAGGCCCCATCGAGCTTCGCATCTACCCCGGCGCCGACGCTGACTTCACCCTCTACGAAGACGAAGGCGATACCTACGCCTACGAAAAGGGCGCGCACACCCTCATCCCCATCCACTGGACCGACGCCACCAAAAGCCTCACCATAGGCGACCGCCAGGGGACCTACCCCAACATGCCCACCACTCGCACCTTCAATCTGGTCCTGGTCCGCCCCAACCACGGCACCGGAGAATCCCCCACCTCAACCCCCGACAAATCCCTAACCTACAAAGGAATCTCCACCTCCACGCACCTCTAACAAACTCACCCTCACGCTGCTCTTGCCCTTACCCTTGTTTTTACGTCGTCATTCTGAGCAAAGCGAAGGATCCCTTTCCTCGTCGGTGGTGGCAACAATGCGGGTGCCCCATTCATGCAGTCTCATCGCATGAGTGGGCATTCGCGCTACGCGCGAACCGTTTCCCTTCCCCGAAAAATAAACCTTCAGTTCCTGCAAAAAGACCCCCACCCCAAAACCCACCTCCAGCAAACCACCTTACCCACCCAAGTCACCACACCCTGTCCACAAAAAAACCACGTCTACACACCAAATTTCCCTAAAACCCCCGGAAAAAGTACACTCCACCAAGCAAGAAAAATTTCCTTGAAACCCTTCCTGAAAAAGGAACGTCCATTAAAACACCATGACCACGGCCGAGCTGCAACAACACCTCCATTCACTGGAAGAGCGCCTTCTCCACCCCGATCGCGAACCCAATCGCAAGGACCTTCTGTCCCTATTGTCCAGTGATTTCAAGGAGTTCTGCGCCTCAGGCCGCATCTTCAACCTCCAGCAGCTCACCGAGTCCCTCCTCAACAGCTCCCCCCGCTCCGCCACCATGACCCGCTTCTACGTTTCGCCCCTCGGCCCGGACGCCGCCCTCGCCACCTACCACATCGCCACCGCTACCTCCTCCTCCATCCACTCCTCCATCTGGGTCCAGCGCAACAACCGCTGGCAGCTCATCTTCCATCAGGGAACCGTAGCTTCCTGATATAACAGTACTTAGGAGTCCTGCCGCTCCCGTTCCCAATCCTCGCGGCGCTCCCGCTCCACCAGATCATCCGGATCACGCCGCTTCTCCCACTCCAGCCGCTTCTCCCTTTCCTCTCGCTCTTCACGACCGTCGCTCATCGCGCGCCTCCTCTCTGGCAAACTTCGCCTCCGGCACGCCTCAATTACATCAGATTTGTCTAGCGAAGCACCACCCTCACCCCATCTCCATTTCCATCCTGAAAGCTAACTTCCTTGCTGCTCATCACCACATTGGGCTGATATCCCACCGCACCCAATGGCGCCACCGCGGCAACATCTGCCTCCGTCCAACACACCATCCCACGCAAACAACTCAGCTTCGCCGGTGTACCCGGCACGTTTCCGCGCTGCACCAGGTAAGGCGCGGCATCCACATTTTCCACCAGCACATCGTTGTAATAGTTGATAAACACACTCGCGCCATCCACCCGCATTCCATTCCGCTCCACCTTGCCCAGCGGATCGCGCAAAAACAGCCGCTGCCGATACATCACCGCCATCACAATCAGCAACATCGTAAGAACAATCAAAATCTTCTTCAAAACTCAGCCCCTCACGCCACAAGCTTCGCAACCCACCGCGCAGCAACCGGGCGAAAACCAAATACAAGAGTTGTAATGAATTCGCAGAATCTTGTCTTTCAAATTCTTCCGACCGTCGCCCGGAAGACACTACCTCTTCTCTTCGTGATACTCCTGCTCCGTATTGATCCCCCACAAGGCGGCCTTGTCCACCCTCCCGGCCACAATCCCATCCACCACCGTCATCGCAGTCAACATGCTGTGGTCCTGGTTGTTGTATTTATGCATCCCATTCCTCCCCACCAGAAACAGGTTCTCGAACCCATCGGTAAACTCTCGCAGCTCGTCGAACCGGTCATACGTTCCAAAATAAGCCGGATAGGTCTTAGGCACCCTCACCACATGCCCATCGCTCACATCCTCGCCGTTCAGAATCCCGATCTTCGCAACCTCAGCAATCGCGAACCGCTTCAACTCCTCGTCGTTCATCTTCCAAAGATCATCTGTGTCATAACAAAAGTATTCCAATCCAATCCAGACCTTCGACGGGTCCGCCACCAGGTAGGGGCTCCAGTTATTGAATATTTGTAACCGTCCCAGTATCACATCCGGTTCCTGCACATAGATCCACGTATCTTTTAGTAGCCCGCCATCCGATTCCTTCACCTTCAGCCGGTCCACCAGTAGTCCCACCGTAATAAAGTCGCGATACTGCAGCCCCTCGCTCACCTCGCGCACGTTCTCAGGCACCTCAACTTCGCCACAGTCCATCGCAGATATAAGCTCTCTCATCGGCATCGTTGAGAAGAAATAATCGCCTTCAAATCGTCGCCGTTCGCCCGCGGCATTTACGGCTTCTATAGCGACGATCTGTCGAGCCGCGTGACTTATCGGATTACCGCGCTTTGTCAGAATCCGATTCACCTTCCATCCCTGCAGGACCTCTCCACCCTTCTCTCGCACCAGCTCTGCCACATGCTCCCACAACTGCCCCGGCCCAAACTTCGGATACATAAATCGCTCAATCAGGCTTGTATCCGTGCCTTTCTGCGCCACATCCTTCTTCGCGCCCGCACTCACACTCTTCTTTACAAAGTGCTTCAACGCAGTCGTCAAACTCAGTCCCTTGATCCGCTGCGCCCCCCACTCGGCTGAAATTTCATAGCAAGGCATTCCCCACACTTTCTCCGTATAGCTCTTGAAAAAAGTCAGATAAAGCTCGCGCCCAAATCGATTGATCAAAAAATCCTCAAGGCTCTTCTCTGGTCTGATCTGGCTCACCCGCGACCGTAGATAACTCATCCCCACCCTGAATGTCCGCATCGCCCCAAGGTTCCGCAACGTGGTCGCAGTGACAGTAATCGGATAATCGAAAAACTTACGCAGATAATAGATCCGGCTTTTCCGCGGACGAATCAGCATCACCAGATCCGGATCCGGCGATGTCTCAGTCTCCACCATCGTCTCCGCGGAAATCTCTTCCGCCTTCACCTCTTCCTCTACCTTGACGATCGGCCCCACCCCGCGAAGCACAGGCTCTTCCTCAAGCCGCGCAGGCACTGCAACCATACGCCTCTTTCCCTGGTAGCTGATCTCCTGCGACTCCTCCGGAGGCATCAAGTCAATCCACCACTGCATCACCCGATCGCTCTTGGAAAAAAATCGATGTCCGCCAATGTCCATCCGGTTGCCCTTATACTGAATCGTCCGCGAGATCCCGCCAATCTCGTCACTCGCCTCAAGAACAATCGGCTGAACTCCGGTACGCCGCAAAAGCTCCAGCGCCGCTGTCAATCCAGCAGGCCCAGCCCCAATAATGATTGCTCTCTTCCCCATAGGCCGATTCAACTATACGGTGCCATCCACCCCTTACAACAGCGCCGTTGCAGTGGCCTTCCGCTTCTCCGTTTAGACGGGGCGCGGCCACGGAAAGTCGCTCATCCAATGTAAAGAGCTCATCATGCCGATGTAAGAAATAAGTCATCGCAAACAAAAAAATTCTCCCCACACCAACGGTGCAGGGAGATATCTCTTTCACAAAGAGGGATCAGGCTTACACAGCCACCCGCTCCTCCCTCTTCGTAACCTCAAACGTCAATCCATCCTTGCCGGCATCCACCACCACATGGTCGCCATGCAGCACCGTGCCATCGAGTATCTTCACCGCCAGTTTGTCCTGCACCATGCGCTGAATTGCCCGCTTCAGAGGCCTCGCGCCATACGCACGGTCGTACCCGGATTTGAAGATCGCCTTGCGCGCCGCATCCGTAAGCTCCAGCGTAATCTTGCGGTCGCTCAGCAGCTTCTGCAGATCCGCCAGCCGCAGGTCAACAATATGCGTCAACTGCGGTTCATCCAGCGGATGGAACACAACAATGTCATCCACGCGATTCAGAAACTCCGGCCGAAACTGCTTCCGCAGCTCATCCATCACGCGTGCCTTGGCCTCTTCAAATCCATCCTCGCCCTGGGCCCACGCCGTAGTTAACTGCGCCGCACCCACGTTCGAGGTCATGATCAGCACTGTGTTCTTGAAGTCCACCGTGCGACCCTTCGAGTCCGTCAGCCGCCCATCATCCAGCACCTGCAACAGCACATTGAACACATCCGGATGCGCCTTCTCGATCTCATCGAACAGAATCACCGCATAAGGCCGACGCCGCACAGCTTCTGTCAACTGGCCGCCTTCGTCATACCCCACATATCCCGGAGGCGCTCCAATCAACCGCGCCACCGCATGCTTCTCCATGTACTCGCTCATGTCTATTCGCACCATCGCGGCCTCGTCATCGAACAAGAACTCCGCCAGCGCTCTCGCCGTCTCCGTCTTTCCAACGCCCGTAGGCCCCAGAAAGATAAACGAACCAATTGGGCGTTTCGGATCGCTCAACCCCGCGCGCGAACGCCGAATCGCATTCGCCACCGCACTCAGCGCTTCATCCTGTCCAACCACGCGCTCGCGCAAACGATCCTCCATCTGCACCAGCTTCTGCATCTCGCCCTCAAGCATCTTCGAGACAGGAATCCCCGTCCACTTCGACACAATCGCTGCGATGTCCTCCTCGTCCACCTCTTCCTTCAGCATCCTCGAAGGCTTCGCCGACACACCCGTCGCTGCCTCAGCAGCATCCTCGCGCACCGCAGCATCCTGCAGCGCAGTCAACTCACGCAGCTCTGTCTCCAGCTTCGGAATCTCGCCATACTGCAACTCCGCCGCTCGCTGCAGATTGCCCTTGCGCGTCTCCTCCTGCATCTGGAACCGCAGTTTTTCGAGCTGCTCTTTCAGCTCTGCAATCCGGCCAATCGCTCCACGCTCCTTCTGCCAGCGGGCACGCAGCGCCGTCGCAGTCTCCTTGACCTCGGCAAGCTCACGCTCCACAATTTCGAGCCGCTCCTTTGAAGCTGGATCCTTCTCCCGCTTCAAAGCCGCACGCTCAATCTCCAGCGAAGTCGCACGCCGCTCCAGGTCATCGATCTCCACCGGCACGCTTCCAATCTGAATCGCCAGCGCAGCCGCCGCCTCATCCACGAGATCGATCGCCTTATCCGGCAAAAACCTATCGCTGATATACCGATGGCTCAAAGTAGCTGCCGCCACAATCGCCGAATCCTTGATCCGGACCTTATGGTGCGCCTCATACTTCTCCTTCAGCCCACGCAGAATCGCAATCGTATCCTCAACGTTCGGCTCACCGACATACACCACCTGAAAACGCCGCTCCAGCGCCGCATCCTTCTCGATGTACTTCCGATACTCATTCAGTGTCGTCGCGCCAATCGCGCGCAAACCTCCACGAGCCAGCGCCGGCTTCAACATATTGCTGGCATCCATCGCACCTTCAGCTGCTCCGGCTCCGACAAGAGTATGTAACTCATCGATGAACAAAATAATCTCGCCGTTCGAGTCCTCAATCTCTTTCAGCACAGCCTTCAGCCGCTCTTCGAACTCGCCGCGAAACTTCGCGCCCGCAACCATCGAGGCCAGATCCAGCGCACACACCCGCTTGTCCTTCAGAATCTCCGGAACATCGCCCTGCACGATCCTCCGCGCCAGTCCTTCCACAATCGCGGTCTTACCGACACCCGGCTCGCCAATCAGCACAGGATTATTCTTCGTCCTCCGTGCCAGCACCTGCACCACCCGCCGAATCTCCTCATCGCGCCCAATCACCGGATCGAGCTTTCCCTTTCGCGCAAGATCCGTCAGGTCCTTCGCATACTTTTCCAAAGCCTGAAACTTACCCTCAGGATTCTGGTCCGTCACCCGCTGCGACCCGCGCACATCCGCCAGCGCCTTCAAGATCGCCTCATGTGTTGCCCCCAGCGCAGCCAACGCCGTGTGCACCGCATCGCCCTTCTGCTTCGCCAGAGCCAGCAACAAATGCTCCGTCGAAACATAGTCATCCTTGAAGTTGTCCGCCTCTTTGAAACCCTGCTCCAAAACCTTCTGCAGCGGCGCGCTCATTCCCGGCTGCGCTCCACCCTGCACCTTTGGCAGCTTTTGTATCGCCGAGTTCACTCCACTCAGCAACTGCTCCACCGGCACTCCCACCTTCTCCAGCACCGGGATCACCACACCCTCGTGGTCCTCCAGCAGCGCCGCCATCAAATGCAGCGGCAACACCTCCGGATTCCCATTCTCAGCAGCGTGTCCACTCGCCGCCTGCACCGCCTCCTGCGACTTCACCGTTAATCTATCCCACTTGATTGGCATTCCTTTTCTCCTGTAGCTAATCTCAACCAAATAGATGTCCAGCAAGCCCAAAAGTTGTAAAACTTGACAGTAACTCGCTCACATATTGAGTGAGCGATGGACAAACCTCATACCATCAATACGTTGCCTTATCCTTGATTTACCCCAAGTTGCAGCCCAAATCCGAGAACGGCATTCTTGCCGCTTCAGCCGTGCGATACAAAAACTATAGTCCTTGATCCTTCGCACCTCATGTCATCTCATCCGCATCACCCTCGGCCTGGCCCTCTACGCCGCCACCACCATAGCCGCCGCACCCAAACTACCCAATCAATACGCAAACTATTTACGCCCTCGCCGCAGCCTACCCCGTTGACCATTCTCTTCTGGCTTCTCACTCCGAATAAAACCCTCTCACCACCTCAATCCTGAGATTGATCGCTGTGTCGCCAGACAGTGGAGGGGGGATCCCTTGTCGTTGCCTTTCTTGCCGGTCATTCCCGAAGGGGGTCTGCTGTTGCCTTTGCTTTTGTCTTTGCTTTTGTCTTTGCTTTTGTCTTTGCTTTTGTCTTTGCTTTTGTCTTTGCTTTTGTCTTTGCTTTTGCTTGTCATTCTGGAGCGAAGCGAAGACCCCCGCATCTGCATTTGGTTTCGCTGGTTTGATCAAGCGGAGGGAGGGTCGATTTTTGTGGGTGGCGGCGCGGGCGATGTATAAGGGGAGCGAGGTTCTCAAGCACAGTGTTGTGTTGATGAACCTCGACCATTGGGGGAATCGCCTTGCGCTCTAAATTGCTGGTTGTGCTGTTGTTGATGGGATTTGCGGTGCGTTGTTCGGCGGAGCCTGGTGTGCAGGAGACGCCGCATCATAGTTTTGCGGTTGCGGGTGGGCAGTTCGTGTTGGATGGCAAGCCGTTTCGCGTGATCTCGGGGGAGATGCACTATCCGCGGATTCCCCGGGCTTACTGGAGGGACCGTCTGCGCATGGCGAAGGCGATGGGGCTGAACACGATTACGACGTATGTGTTCTGGAATGTCCATGAGGGGCGACGTGGAGTGTATGACTTCAGCGGCAACAGGGACGTTGCAGAGTTTGTGCGAGAGGCGCAGCAGGAGGGCCTGTATGTGATTCTGCGGCCGGGGCCGTATGTGTGCGCGGAGTGGGAGTTCGGTGGATATCCGGCGTGGTTGCTGAAGGATCATGAGACGGTAGTTCGGAGCAGCGATCCGAAGTTTATGGAGCCGACAGCGAAGTGGATTGCGCGGATGGGGGAAGAATTGGCTCCGCTACAGATTGGCAATGGCGGACCGATCATCCTGACGCAGGTGGAGAATGAGTATGGATCGTACGGCAATGACCACGCCTATATGGAACAGATCCATAAGCTGTTGGTCGATGCCGGATTTACGAAGTCGCAACTGTATACGGCAGACGGGCCGGAGCAGGTGCGGGATGGTTCGCTGCCGGAGCTTCCGGTGGGGATCAACTTTGGCGGTGAGAAAGACGGCGATGCGGCTAAGGCGTTTGCGACGTTGAAGAAGTACAGGCCGGACGGGCCGTTTATCAATAGCGAGTATTGGGCGGGATGGTTCGATCACTGGGGTTCGCCGCATGCGCATACTCATGCGGACAAGCAGGCGGCGAACCTGGAGTGGATGCTGGGACAGGGCTACTCGGTGAGCATTTATATGTTTCATGGCGGGACGAGCTTTGGTTGGATGAATGGCGCTAACACGGATGGCAAGGGAAGCTATGAGCCGGATGTGACGAGCTATGACTATGACTCGGTGCTGGATGAGAGTGGGCGACCAACGGCGAAGTATTTTGTGTTTCGCGATTTGATTGCGAAGGCTACGGGAGTTACGCCTCCGCCGGTGCCGAAGGTGGCTCCGGCGATCCGTGTGCCTGAGGTGAGGATGATGGAGGCGGCTTCGCTTTGGGCGAATCTGCCTAAGGCGTTTCGCTCTGAGCAAGTGATGAGCATGGAGGATGTGGACCAGAACTATGGGTACATTCTGTATCGGACTCATCTGGCGGATGGCGGTTCGGGCGAGCTGGTGCTGGATCAGTTGCACAGCTATGCGCAGGTGTATATGGATGGGAAGATGGTGGGCGTGATCGATCGTCGGCTGAAGCAAGACCGGTTGGCGCTGGACCGTGTCGGAGCGAACGCGCAGCTCGATATTCTGGTGGAGAATACGGGGCGGGTGAACTTCGGTAAGACGATTGGCGAGGAGCGCGCAGGTATTACGAAGCAAGTGACGTTTGTCGGCAAGCCGGTTATTGGATGGGAGATCTTTTCTCTGCCGATGGACAGGTTGGGCTCGCTCTCGTTTTCGGCGGAGCCTTGTGAAGGTCCTTGCTTTTATCGGGGTGGCTTTGACTCGAGCGCGGCGGGCGATACATTTCTGGATACGGGTGAGTTTACGAAGGGACAGCTTTGGTTGAATGGATTTGCGCTGGGACGGATATGGAATGTAGGGCCGCAGAAGACGCTATATGCTCCAGCGCCGCTGCTGGTGAAAGGAACGAATGAGGTGATTGTGTTCGACGCGCAGGGGAAGATGGGCCGCAAGCTGCGCGGTTTGGAGAACCCTGTGCTGGAAGAGTGAAGGCACTCGGGTCGCTACGCTCCACTTGAAGGGTGTGGGTCCTTCGCTCCGCTCAGAATGACAGGCAACAACAACGGCAAAGCGAGATACAGGGATCTCTCCGCTGCGGCGACAAAACGCCACCTCCGGTCGAGATGACGTTTTGGGGAGCGGTGTAGAGACCAACGGCAAACGCGATAGTGTTAGCATTTGCCGTTGCTTTTAGTGGCCTGCGGAGGGGCTGGCGTTTTTGGGTGGCTTAGGAATGAAGAAGAGTAGCGGCAACATGCAGGCGCAGAAGATGACAAGGTACTGGATGATGTCCAGGTAGGCAAGCATTCCGGCCTGACGGTGGAGTTGGTTGTAGATGTAGGCCTGGGCCGCGTGCGAACCTGTGCCGGTTAGCGGATTGCCACCGCTGTGTCCGCCGAAGTAGTGCTTGAGCTTTCCGACCTGATCGGCGAAGGCGTGATTGCCGGAGGTGAGGTTGCGGATCATGTTGGTTTCGTGGGTGGCGGTGCGTCGAATGAGCATGGTGGCGACGAAGGCCGTTCCGCAGGAGCCGCCGATGTTGCGGGCGAGGTTGGTGAGACCGGAGACGTCGTTGCTCTCGGACTGCTTCGCCCCAATGTAAGCGAGCATATTGATTGGAATGAAGAGAAAGGCCAAGCCCGAGGCCTGGAAGACGCGCAGGAAGACGAGGCGACCATAGCTGACGCCGAGGTCCATCGTGTGCATCGTAATGAGCGACAGTGTGAGCATGGTGAAGCCGTAGCCGAGGAGCTTGCGCGGGTCGACCTTGCTGGAGAGGAAGCCGACGACAGGCATCATCGCCATCATCATGAGGCCTGCCGGTGAGAGAACCATACCGGCAAGCTCGGCTGTGTAGCCAAGCAGCGTCTGGACGAACTGCGGGATGAGGACCGTAGTGCCGTAGAGAGAGAAGCCAAGCACGAACATCAGGATGAAGCCGATGGCGAAATTGCGGCGCTTGAAGAGCGTGAGATTGATGATGGGACGATGGCCGATGCGGAGCTGCCGCAGCTCCCACCAGATCATGGCGATAAAAGCGACGATCATGGTGACGACGAAGAAAGTAATCAGGTTGGAGGCGAACCAGTCGTCCTCCTGGCCCTTGTCGAGGATGAACTCGAGGGAGCCGAAGGTGAGGCCGAGAAGGCCGAAGCCGAGGAAGTCGAGCTTGATGCCGCCCTTCTGGGATTGTTTGACCTGCTTTTCAACCCATGGCGGATCTTCGACGATGCGATGGGTAAGGAAAAGCGAAAGGATACAGATGGGGATGTTGAGGAAGAAGATCCAGCGCCAGTCGAAGTTGTCGGTGATGTAGCCGCCGAGGGTGGGACCGATGGCGGGGGCACAGACGACAGCGAGGCCGTACATGGCGAAGGCCTGGCCGCGTTTTTCCGGTGGGAAGGTGTCGGCGAGGATGGCCTGTTCGGAGGGGGCGAGGCCGCCGCCGCCGATGCCCTGGAGGATGCGGAAGAAGACCAACAGGGGGAGCGAAGGGGCGAGGCCGCAGAGCGCGGAGCTGATACCGAAGAGCGCGACGCAGATCATGTAGAACTTCTTGCGCCCGATGAAGGTGGTCATGTAGGCGCCCGCCGGGAGGATGATGGCGTTGGCGACGAGATAGGCGGTGAGGACCCAGGTGGCCTCGTCCTGCGTGGCGCCGAGGCCGCCGGCGATGTGAGGCAGGGCGACGTTGGCGATGGAGGAGTCGAGCACCTCCATGAAGGTGGCCAGAGTGACCGTCATGGCGACGATCCACGGATTGATACGGGGCCGCCATGGCTTGTCGATTGTGTGCTGTGCGGCGGATAGTTCCGCGCCGGGGAGTTCGATCGTAGAGGCAGCCATGAGTGTTGATTGGATTTCGTACGGGTGGGGTGGGATTCAGTTTGTGGTGGAGCGCAGGGATAGTTTGGGCGATATTCGGCTAATTTGGGACGAGCCGCATGGAATGGGAGAAAGTTCTCCCATTCTCCCCGACGGGTAGTTTCAGGTTTGAGGGCAAGGCCTTGTTTGCATCGGCCTTGCCTCTAGTGTAACCGCTGAATCAGCGGGTGTAGTTTTGGGTGTAGATATCGCGGGGAAGACCGTCAGCATGCGCCTTCTTTTTGAAAGCATTGGCCTCGACGTGGCCCATGGGGCCTCCGACGGTGACGAGGAAGGGCGCGTGGCCGGTGGGGGTGAAGACCTCGGGGTTGAGGTCAGGGTGCTGCCGGGAGATGGTGTCGACTTTCTGCTGAGCTTGATCCTGATGGTTGTAGGTGTAGGCGACGACTCTCCATTGATTGCGGCTGTCGGATGAGGGTGTCGGTGCGGGGCTGGGTGTTGTAGCGGCTGCGGCTGGAAGGGAAGAGGCTGGAGTTGGGGTAGTGTCTTCGCGGCCGGCAGTAGCCAGGGTGGAGACGGGTGGGGCGGCTTTCGTAGAGAGTGTCGCAGGATCGGCGCGCAGGAAGTGCCAGGCAAGAAACAGCAGAAGGAGTGCACCGATGGCGCTTGCGATCCAGAGGCCGAGGCGGCGCGTGGGTTCCGGTTCTACCGGGCGAACGATACGGTCTCGAACCAGAGGGACAGGAGGCGTGGGCGCGGGAGCCGGTTTGGGCTGGATTGTGGGCTCGGAGACAACTGGCTTGGGCTTGGGTGTGGGTGCCACTGCGGTGGGGGTGGCGGCGGTCGCCGGTGCGTTGGATGTTGCGCGTGGGGCAAGTGCGGCTTCAATTTGAGAGAGACCCCAGGCGCCGCTGATGCCGTTGGGAATGATCTGGCTGTAAGGTGTCGGCAGGGCTGTGCCGGAGGGGAGCGTGCGCTGCCGTGTGAGAGCCTGGAGCAGAACGGTGGCAAGGTCGTGGATGTCGCGGGCCTTGAGATTGAGACCTTCCTGGCCTTCGGGAGCTTCGCGGATGCAGTCGCTGCGGAGCTTGATGACCTCGCCAACGGCGAGGATGTTGGCTGGTTCGATGTGCTCGTGGATGAGATTGCGGGTATGGAGAGCCTGGAGCGCCGCGACGAGACTGGTGGCGACCTGGTTGGTTTCTTCCACGGTGAGGGGTCGGTCCTGGAGAACTTCGGCGAGGTTGGCGTCAGTGTTTTCGAGGAGAGCGTAGACGAGCGGAGTGCCATCGACGACGGTCTGCCCGCACTTTTTCAGGGTGACAAGGTTGGGTTGTTTGATCTCGGCGACCTGACGCCAGCGGTCGAGTATCTCGGCCTCATCGAAGTGAGCTTCGATGAGACGGATGACGGCGGGCGTTCCAGTGCCGTTGGTGGTGGAGAAGAAGGCGCTGCGACCTTCTGGCGCTAGGAGCTTGGTGAGGGGGAAGATGTCTGCGATCGTTCTTCCTTCGTAGTCGTTCCAAAGTTGCATAAAAGAGTCCATTCCTGGGGATTTGGTTCAAGGAAGAAGGCCCGGTAAAGGCGAGTGCAGCAAAAAGACGTTCTTGCGCCGGAGATGGACACGGCACACGTCGTCTCGTGAAATCATTATCCTCCAATGAGCTGGCGTTCTCAACGGACGGGTACGGGGTGAGAGACTTGATGGAGTGGTAGACTTCGATTTTTCCGCTGTTGGCGAGAATTTTGTCGGCTGACTGCGATGATGTGAGGTGGTGTCAATGCATCCGGATCTTGAAAAGTTGGTTGTGCTGCAGGGGCTTGATGTGGAGGCGAAGCGTCTGCGCGATGAGATGGCTGCGCTGCCGAAACATGTGGCGGGGCTGGAAACCAAGGCCAAAGCTACGGTGGGCCAGCGCGCCGTCGTTGTGGCACTGATTGCCAAGGAAGAGACTCTGCGTCGAAGGCAGGAGTTGGACGTGAAGGACTACCAGGCGAAGATTGCCAAGGTGCGAAAGCAGCTCGATCAGGCGACGACAACTGTGCAGGTGACAGCTTTCGAGCATGAGATTGGGTTTGCCCAGGCCGAGGTGAGCAGGCTCGAGGACGCCGAATTGGAGAGTATGGAGCGAAGTGAGGGGCTAGAGGCGCAAAAGGCGCTGGCGGATGAGGGGGTGGCCTCGGACGAGAAGATTCTTGAGCGCGAGAGGGCAAAGGCGGCGGAGACGATTGCGGCAGACAAGGCTGCGCTGGCGGAAGTAGAACAGAAGCGAGCAGCAGTGAGGCCGGAGATTGAGGAGAACGCGCTCTCGATATATGACCGGATCGCGAAGGCGAAGGGAACGGCGGTGGCTGAAGCACTGAATCAGAAGTGCATGGCTTGCCAGATGATGCTGCGGCCGCAGAAGTGGAACGATCTGCGCGATCGAAATAACGACGAGACGATGATGACGTGCGAGAGCTGCGGTCGGCTGCTGTATTACGATCCCGCGCGGGACGCTCCGCAGCGAAAGACGGTACCGGTGGAGAGCATTGCGGCGTCGATCATACGATCGCTTTGAAATAAGGAGATTGAGGGCCCTGTGAAACGGATTTGTGTAGACATGGACGAGGTGATTGCAGATGCTCTGACCGAGCATCTGCAGCGGTACAACGAATACTTCGGAGAACAGATTACGGTAGAAGACATGCACGGCAAGTGGATCTGGGATGTGGTTTCGACAGACCGCCATGAGGTAGTCGATCGCCATATGCGGTCGGAGGATTTCTTTGAAGTGCTGACGGTGATGCCGGAGTCGCAACGAGTGCTGCGGCGGCTACAGATGAGCTACGAGGTATTTATCGCCACGGCGGCGATGGAGGTTCCGACTTCCTTTAACCAGAAGTACAGGTGGCTCGCGAAGCATTTTCCGTTTATTCCGACTTCGCACATCGTCTACTGCGGAGACAAGGGGATTCTTAGGGCTGATTACCTGATTGATGATAATCCGCGGCAGCTACGACGATTTCAGGGTGAGGGAATTCTTTACAGCTCACCGCATAATGCGAACGTGACCGGATATAGACGGGTGAAAGATTGGCTCGAGGTGGAAGAGCTGTTTCTGGGTGCACGCTGAAGCCCGGGCGACCACGGATTGCACGGATAAAACGGATTTAAAAACAAAAAGCGGTTTAAGGCAAAGACCAGGGGAAATGCTGTGTGATTTGGTCTTTGCTTTTTGATCCGTTTTAATCTGTGTGATCCGTGGTCGTGTTGTTTGTTGGTCAGGCGTAGAGTGCGGATTCGAAGCGCTGAAAGGCGGCTTCGGACCAGGCGTGGGTGGATTTGCGCCAGGTATCGCCCTGCTCTTCGAGGAAGTTGGGGAAGTCCATGCGGCAGTAGCCGGCGCGAGCCTCGAAGTCGTAGAGGGCCTGAGCGGTGGCGTCGAGGTAAAGAACGGCTTGCAGGCCATCGCGTGACCACTCGACTGAAGCGATGCGTTGGGGTTCGGGACGGTTGAGTTCGGCATCGCTTTTGGCGAGGGCCGCAACGTTGTAGATGAGCATGGCGTCGATGATGCTGTGCTCATGCTTCTCCTGCGAGCGGTCGCAGGCGTAGAAGTAGGCGGCGATGCCCTCGTCCTCGAAGACTACGGTCCAGGGAACGATAGGAGAGTTGACGGAAAGAAAGGCGCGGCCGGGGGTGAAGGAAAGCGACTGCATATATCTCACGATACGATAAGTACAGGGAATAGGGCGCAGGAGTAGAAGACGAAAGCTATGGGCGAAGGTTGGCTGGTGGTGTTAGAGGCATGAAGTTTCCGAAGATTGAGATAGGCCGGCCACAACGACTCGCTGCGCTGCTGTTGCTGTTTTTTATGGCTCAGTGCCTTTGGGTGGTGCACAAGCAGGAAATTTCGCCGCAGGACTACCGGTTTGCGCGATGCGGACGGGAGATGTGGGAACGGCCGTCTCCGCTGACGGGATACTTTACGACCTGCGGAAATCTGAATGGGGATGGGACGTTCGCCTATCGGTTGGCTGGATTTCCCCTGACAGCGCAGCGGCTGATATTGCTGGCGGGCGACAAACTGCGAAGGCCTGAAAACCGCCAATACGTGAATGGGTCGCTGAATGGATCGACGTGGGAGGCACGGCACGAGCTGTTCAGCGTGAAATACCTGCTGCATCTGCCGTTTATCTTCTTCGCGATGTGGTTAGGCGCGGGGTTATGGTGGGTGGCCCGAAGGCTTTACGGGAACGAGGGCGGATTTTTTGCGCTGGGGCTTTACTGTTTCTGTCCTGAGATCGTGCGCTATGCGGTGACGCCGAATAATGACATGCTGGCGATGTGGGGGCTGTACGGACTCGTCTACACGGCGATAGGCGTGGCCCATGCGATGCAGGGGCCACGGAGGAAGTGGCGACCGCGGATTGTGCTTTTGACAGCGGCACTGGGTCTTACGGCGGCGGCACACCTGCTGGCGGCAATCATTGGGTTTGTGGCCGCGCTGGTGTTGATGATGTATCTCGCGGAGCGGCGGCGGAGCCATGTGATGCAGATTCTAATCTTCTCGGTGCTGGGCGCGATGGTGATACTGTTCGCGTTCTATGGGTTTCGGTTGGCTCCGTTCAGCTACGTGTTTACGGGTGGGGCGGCGCGGTTCTGGTTTTCGCTGCAGAGTACGAAGAATTTTTTCACGAGCGTGGGGAACTTACCGATTGCCGCTGCATCGGCAGTTGGAGCGATGCTCTATGTGGCAGTTCGGCGATGCCGGTACTTTGGCAATACCGCTCCGCTGGTAATGGCGCTGCTGCTATTCCCGTTGGTGACGACGCAGGTCGTATCTCAGCCATGGTTCTGGGCGCTTCCGTTCCTGTTTACATTTATCGGGGGGGTGTTCGCGGATGTGCTGGAAACGCGTTATCGAAAGATGTTTCTTGGGCTTTCGGGTGCGCTGCTGGTGACACAGGCGTTGGCTTGTTTTGCGGTGTTGCCCTCGATTGCGCGGTGATGGTTTCTTGAGCAGGAAGCTTTAAAGCGTCGATTTTGCATCAGAATATACACAAGTCCTAAACACTAGTTGCGCCCCCTGAATAGTCCAGCCTGAAGGATGGTTTTGAAGAATGAAAGTCTCTCTCCGCACTGTTGCCGTTGTGTGCGCTTTAACCCTGCTTGTGACTGCTGATGGATGCCGTCGGCACCGTAAGAGCAAATCTGCCCCGAATACGACGAAGTACGCGGAGAATCTGCAGAAGATCGTGGAAAAGAGAATGCTGCCGAAGGAGATGCTGGGCGCGACTTCGAATCCGAATCTGCGCTGGCCGGATTTTTCGGATTATCAGCCGATCGTCTCGCAGTTTTATGACGATCGCAACTATGAGGTGGCGTGGACACGCGATGATGCCCCGACGGCTTCGGCAACGGCGTTTATCAAGGAGTTTCAGAGCGCGGATGCGAAGGGCTTGATCCCGGAGGACTATGACGCTTCGCGATGGGCGGAGCGGGTGCAGAAGCTGAAGGGTGAGTCTGCCGATACGATCTCGGCCTTCGACGTTGCGATGACCGTGAATGTGATGCGATACATCTCCGATCTGCGGATTGGCCGGGTAAATCCTTCGCACTTCAATTTCGACATTAACGTACAGGAGAAGAAGTACGATCTGGCGGAATTTGTTTCGGATAATGCCGTGGATGCGACGGATGTGCCCGGGTTTATTGCAAAGGTTGAGCCGGACTCGGAGCAATATCGGAAGTCTGAGGGCGCGCTGGCGCATTACCTGGAGTTGGTGAAGCAGCAGGCCGGCGTGGAGCCGTTGCCGATGGTGGAGAAGGCGATTTCAGTTGGCGGAAGTTATGCCGGAGCCGCGCCATTATTGACGAGATTGCAGCTCGAGGGGGACATGGAGAGTGGTTCGTCGAAGACGACTGTCTTTGATAAAGAGCTGTCGGATGGGGTGAAGCGTTATCAGGAGAGGCATGGGATTGAGCCTGATGGGAAGCTGACACCGCAGACGGTGAAGAGCTTGAATGTGCCGATGACGGAGCGAGTGCTGCAGCTGCAGAACTCGCTGGAGCGGTGGCGGTGGCTACCTGATCCGTATGTGAATCCGCGGCTGATGGTGAACCTGCCGGAGTTTATTCTGCGCGGATTTTCGGCTGACCAAAAGCTCGATTTCAGGATGAAGGTTGTGGTGGGCAAGGTAATGGGGCAGCACCAAACGCCTGTGTTTACGCACATGATGAAGTACCTGGTGTTTCGGCCTTACTGGAATGTGCCGGTGGACATCGCTCGGAAGGAACTGGTGCCGCACATGGAGGCGAACCAGGGGTATCTGGCGAGCAAGAACTTTGAGGTCACTGATAGTAAAGGGAATGTGCTGACAGGTTACTCGGCCAAGCAGGTGGCGCAGGGCGGCGTGATGGTGCGGGAGAAGCCGGGGCCGAAGAATTCGCTGGGTCTGGTGAAGTTTATCTTTCCGAATCAGTACGACATTTATCTGCACTCGACGCCTGCGGTTTCGCTGTTCGACCGGTCACGGAGGGACTTCAGCCATGGATGTATTCGCGTGCAGAAGCCGGAGGATTTAGCGGCGTGGGTGCTTGCGACGCAAGGCGGCGATTGGGACCTGGAGAAGGTGCAGGCTGCGATGAACAGTGGGCCGGACAATCATACGGTGAGCTTGAAGCAGCCGCTGCCGATTGTGATCTTCTATGCGACGGCGTGGGTCGAGGAGGATGGGGATGTTCATTTCTTCGACGATATCTATGGATATGACGCGGAGATGGACAAGGTACTGGCGAAGGGACCGCCGTATCCGATCAAGCCGGGGCCGATAGTTCCGAAGACAAAACCGGGAGATACGCTGTAGGTCTGGTGTAGACTTTTGGCGTGAAAAGTACAGATTTTAATCCGCTGGTGGATGCTTATATTGCGAAGGCTGCACCGTTTGCGCAGCCTGTGCTGGAGCATCTGCGTGAGATGGTGCATAAGGCTTGTCCGCAGGTGGTGGAAGAGATCAAGTGGAGTATGCCTTTCTTTGTGTACAAAGGGCAGATCCTCAGTAATATCGCGGCTTTCAAGGCGCATTGCAGCTTCAATTTGTGGGGTGGTGAGGTTGCGGCGGCGATGCGGAAGGATGGCGTGTTGTCCAGCGATGGATTGGGGAAGTTGGGGAAGCTTACCAGCGTGAAGGACCTTCCGCCGAACAAGGTGATGGTGGGATACATCAAGCAGGCCGCGGCTTTTGTCGATGGTGGGGGCAAGACGATGCCGAAGAAGCCGAAGGCGGCGAAAGACGAGGCGGAGGTTCCAGAGGAGCTAGTGGCGGCTTTGAAGAAGAACAAGGCTGCGGGGGCCACGTTCAAAGGATTTAGCCCGGGTTGCAGGCGGGAGTATGTGGAGTGGATTGTTGAGGCTAAGCGGGCGGAGACTAAGGAAAAGCGGGTGGCTCAGGCGGTGGAGTGGATGGCGGAGGGGAAACAGCGGAACTGGAAGTATCAGAATTGCTGATTTTTTTGGCGTGGTGGAAGGCGCGATTTTGCTGGGGGTTTGCGATTTTTTGGTGCGTAGAACGTGGTGAATTGTTCCCACGGCGTGGTGGATTGTCTGGCAAAGGTGGATTGCTGACGGACGGTTTTTGGGTGGCGAAAATTATGCAGCTTTGGAAGGTTTATTTTTGCACAGGGTGTGGAAGAGTTGCGGGCGACGCTCTATTTCGGACCTGAAGCAGATGGAACCGGACCGGATTGGGTGTCGGTGGTATCGGCTCGTCGATTGCCTTTGTAGTTTGGTGGGAGAGCGAATCGTTACGAATCGGCGAGCCCTGCGGAGATTTGGATGGAGATCGGGTCTTCGGGGTAGGTCTGGATTAGGCTGCGCAGATCGATAAGCAGAGCGTCGTGGCGCTCGATCTTCCCTTCTTGCCTGGCATCAAGCAGGGTGCTGAACAGACCTTTAGCGAATCGCTCGCGCACGGCGGCATCCTCGGGATGGGCGTGGGCGAGGCTGCGCAGATCGGTGAGCAAAGGGTCGCGGCGTTCGAGCTTCCCTTCTTGCTTAGCATCAAGCAGGGTGTTGAACAGACCCCTGGCCAGATTTTCGCGCACGGCGGTATCCTCGGGATAGTCGTGGGCGAGGCCGCGCAGATCGGTAAGCAGAGCATCGCGATGCTCGAGCTTCTCTTCTTGCCTGGCATAATACAGGGCATTGTAGAGAGCTTTAGCGAACTGCTCGCGCACGGCGGCATCCTCGGGATGGTCGTGGGCGAGGCTGCGCAGATCGGTAAGCAAAGCGTCGCGGCGCTCGAGCTTCCCTTCTCCCACGGCATCATTCAGGGTGTTGAGCAGGACCATGGCCAGATTTTCGCGCACGGCGGCATCCTCGGGATGGTCGTGGGCGAGGCTGCGCAGATCGGTAAGCAGAGCGTCGCGGCGCTCGAGGTTCCCTTCTTGCCTGACATGATTCAGGGTGTTGTACAGACCTTTGGCGAATCGCTCGCGCACGGCGGCATCCCTGGGATAGTCGTGGGCGAGGCTGCGCAGATCGATAAGCAAAGCGTCGCGGCGCTCGAGCTTTCCTTCTCCCACGGCATCATTCAGGGTGTTGTACAGACCCTTGGCCAGATGCTCGCGCACGGCGGCATCCTCGGGATAGTCCCGAGCGAGGCTGCGCAGATCGATAAGCAGAGCGTCGCGGCGCTCGAGCTTTTCTTCTCCCACGGCATCATTCAGGGTGTTGTACAGACCTTTGGCCAATCGCTCGCGCACGGCGGCATCCTCGGGATAGTCGTGGGCGAGGCTGCGCAGATCGGTAAGCAGAGCATCGCGACGCTCGAGCTTTCCTTCTACCACGGCATTATTCAGGGTGTTGTATAGACCTTTGGCCAGATACTCGCGCACGGCGGCATCCTCGGGATAGTCGTGGGCGAGGCTGCGCAGATCGATAAGCAGAGCGTCGCAGCGCTCGAGCTTTCCTTCCTCCACGGCATCATTCAGGCTGTTGTACAGACCCATGGCCAACAAGGGTCTCAGGGATTGATCGACCTGCTGGAGTTCGGAAGCGGAGCCTAAAAATGCATCCGGAGCAGTTAACGGTAAATCGAAGAGCGAGCGGGCGGATTGACAGAGGACAAGGGATAACCGGCTAAGCTCAAGATCGAATGCGAGTGGAGCGATGGTGACGAGGCTTTCCGCGTAGGGCATCGCTTGTGGCGACAGGTCGCGAATGTTGCCGGCAACGCTGCGGATGAGGTGGTCGCAGATTTCGCCGAGCGCGCCGGGACGTTTGCTTTTGAACCAGCGCAGGGCGGCCTCTGTGCGTTTGATGTGGCCGTAGGTGGGAGGGGCGACGGATTCAAGGACACCGGCCACGCCGAGGTCGTCGAGGTCTTCAGCTTTGGCGTCTGCAAGGATCAAGGGCTTGAGGGTGCGCCACCGGTCGGGATCTTTGGTTGCGGGCAGGATGGAGAGGCGCATGGCCAGAGGGCGAAGGTTGGCGGGGAGAGAGAACAGGAGCGACTCGAGTTCGCTGTAACGCTCCTTGTGGGCATCGTCGGCTACTCTGCGAAGGTCGTCGATAGAGGCGCCAGGGCCGAGGAGTGACGGAGTGGTCCAGCGGTTTACGACCTCCGGATGGCCGGCGATCATGTCGAGCAGATCGGCGTCGGAGACATTCTTTGTTACGGGGACATGTTCCCGGAGATATTGCAGGAGATCGAGGGCGGACTGGCCTTCGAGGTGCAAGGGAGGCAGATTGTGAATGCCGGCCGCGGCGGGCCATGCGCTTTGAAATGATTTGACGGCCTTGTGGGGGTCGCCTTCCGGACGCAGACCGAGGAAGATGTGGCATGGGGGCCATTCGCGAATGTGTCGCAGGAAGGTGTCGAGGACGTTGCTTTCGATCTGGATGTTGAGGGATTTCTCCCACTGGTCGAAGACAAGGACGATGGGGTGGCCGGTGATTTCGTGGATGATGGTGAGGAGTTCGAGGGCCTGCTCGCTTTGCAGGCGGGGCGGGGCCTGAACGCCACCGCTGAGCAGATTGTCGTTGGCGGTGGCGAGGGTGTCGAAGCCTTTCTGAACGAGGTCGCCTATATCTTTGAGCGGCGTAGCGGCGGAGAGTGCCTTGAAGACGGTGCCTACTGCTTTGCCGGTCTTCGAGATGCCGTTTTTTTTCTGTTGGAGCCAGGTGATCCTTGCCTGATCGCTGTAGGAGGAGTCGGAGAGCCATCGGGTGTAGAGGTCGATTACGCCGCGGAGCATGATGTCGGAGGTTTCGCCGGCGGATTCGGTGAAGCCGATGAGGCGGGGCTGGGGGCCGAGGAGACTGGGGGGAGGGTCGTGTGAGAGGCGGCGGGCCAACTCCATGAGGAGGGTGCTTTTGCCCATCTGGGAACGGGCTACGACGGCGGTGATGCCGGGGCGCTCGCTGCGTTGGAGGAGGTGGTCGAGGTCGGGCGCGCGTCCGAAGATGGTGTCGCTGCGGTCGATGAGCTCGCGGAACTCCATGGGGAATCGATGATAACGCAAAGCTTTCTTTGGGTTTGGCGCGATGGAGGGGTGACGGGGGAAGACGTTGAAAACTGGCTCGACTTAAGCGTGGATTGAGGGGCGGGTGGAGGGTAGACTTGCAACGTGCGTGCGAATGGTAGTGCAGTACTCCTGGACGATTATGAAGAGTTGCCGGTGGTTCCGGCGAATACAGGGCTGGATGCGGTGCTCTTCCGGCGAAGATTGATGAACTGGTACAGGACTCATGCGCGAGAACTGCCGTGGCGTGGAGTGATTGATCCTTATCGGACGTGGGTCTCCGAGGTGATGCTGCAGCAGACGCGGGTGGCTGCTGTGATCGACCACTATGAGGATTTTCTGCGGAGGTTTCCGACGATCGTAGCGCTGGCGCTGGCTACGGAGGAGAAGGTGCTGGCGGCGTGGTCGGGGCTGGGGTATTACAGGCGCGCTCGGATGCTGCACAAGGCGGCGAAGTTCATTGTGGAGGAGCGTGGAGGTGCGTTGCCGCATACCTCGGTGGAGCTGCGAACACTGCCGGGGATAGGCGAATATACGTGCGCCGCGATTGCGAGTATAGCGTTTGGCGAGAGCATTGCCGTGGTAGATGGGAATGTGGAACGGGTGTTGCTGCGGCTGACGGGAAGGCCGGAGGTGGGGACTGCGGCTGAGAAACAGTTTGTGCAGGTGCAGGCGAGTGCGCTGGTTCCGAAGCGAAGGATGCATGGGCGATGCAATGCGGCGGGGAATCACAACCAGGCGATGATGGAGCTGGGGGCGACGATCTGTTTGCCGAAGGCGCCGCTGTGTCTGCACTGTCCGGTGTATGGGATGTGCAGGACGCGAGGGGAACATGCGACGCCACCGCGTGCCGCGCAGAAGAGCAGGCCCGCGGCGTATCTGCTGAGTTTGAAGAAGAGCGGAACGATGACGGAGGTTCTGCTGGAACGGAGAGCGGAGGATGCGAGCCTGATGCCTGGAATGTATGAGCTGCCTCCACTGCCGCAGGATGCGGTTCAAGGACGAGAGCCGATGCTGCGGGTGCGGCATGCGATTACGAATACGAATTATTACGTTGGAGTGTTTGCGGCGAGTGGGCCGGGAGACCGTGGGCTGCGGCGCGCGGTGCCTGCGGGCAAGGATGATCTGGAGTGGGTGCGGACGAACCGGCTTGGGGGGATGGCGCTGACGGGGCTGACGCGGAAGGTGTTGCAGCGGCTTGGTGTGATGGCGGTGAAGCCGGTCCGGATGCCTGAGGTGTAGGTAGGAGATTCAGGGGCAGGGATTCTTCGCTTCGCTCAGAATGACAGGCAAAGGCAAAGTTGGGTGGGAAGAGGGATACCTTCCCACCCATCGCGGTGAGACTGCGATGGATGGGGCACCCGTTCTTTGGTGGCTGATGGAAGAGAACAAAGAGCGGGAAGCAAAAACAAAGACGAAATACAGGGATCTCTCCACTGCGGCGGCTTTGCCGCCTTCGGTCGAGATGACGTGGTGGGTGGAGAGAGCGAGTAAGAGTAACGGCAACGACAAAAGCAGAGTTGGCTGGGAAGAGGGATACCTTCCCACCCATCGCGGTGAGACTGCGATGGATGGGGCACCCGTTCTTTGGTGGCTGGTGGAAGAGAACAAAGAACAGCAGGTCCCCTTCGGGCTGACAACGACGAGCAGCAGGTCCTCTTCGGGGGGGATGACAACGACAAAGGTGATATACGGGGTTTTTCGCTTCGCTCAGAATAACGAGGCAAAGCAGGGTTAAAGACAAGGCAAAAGGCAGCGACAGGTTTATGTGGGGTGGGGCCTCTGGTATGGTTTTCGCGTTGGCTAATGGTTGTTATTTCTGTTGCGAGATTGGGGTGGCTTTGCATGAGGAATTTCTGCGTGAGGAATGTGGTGGCGCTGGGGATTGTGTTGGGTGGAGTGTCGATGGTTGCGGCGGCTGCATCGAACGATGTGCCTAAGCCGTGGGCGGCGCAGTGGATTGCGAGGGCAGATGGGCCGGCGAGAGATTATGACGTGGCTTATTTTCGGAAGACGATCTCGCTGGCGAAGGTTCCGTCGCGGTTTGTTGTGGATGTAAGTGCGGATACAAGGTTTGAGCTGCATGTGAATGGAAAGCGCGTGGGGATGGGGCCTGCGCTGGCCGATGTTCATCGTTGGAGATACGAGACGTTTGACCTGGCGCCCTATCTCCGTGCGGGGGAGAACGATGTTGCGGCGATGGTGTGGAACTTTGGGACGGGGGCGGCGATTGCGCAGATGAGCTCGCAGACGGCGTTTCTGCTGTCGGCGGAGGATGCGGGGAATTCATCGATCGATACCGGGGATGGATGGCAGGCGAGCCAGGAGCAGGGGCGTACGTTGGGCGAGACGCGGGTGAAGGGCTATTACGCGGCGGGTCCGGCGGAGGTGATGGATGGAAGCAAGATGAATTGGGATTGGGATAAGGCCGGGGCGAAGGATTCGGGGCGGTGGTCGCAGGCGAAGTTGCTGGGGCATGCGGCGCCGAGAGGGTCGCAGGATAGCCCTACGAGATGGATTCTTGAGCGAGATGAGTTGCCGGCGATGCAGTATGCGCCTGTGTCTGCGGGGCATGTTGTTCGGTTGAGTGGAGTGGATGTGGGATCGGTTGCGTCGCTGGAGAAGGCTGTGACGGTTCCGGCTAACTCGAGTGCGACGTTTCTGCTGGACCGCGAGGCGCTGGTGACGGCTTATCCGTCGCTTGAGCTTGAGGGTGGCAAGGGTGCGGCGGTGGAGCTTACGTATGCGGAGGCGCTCTATGACGCGAAGGGGGCGAAGGGCAATCGCAATGAGGTGGGGGAGCGGCAGATTGAGGGGCTTCGCGATCACATTGTGAGTGATGGGGAGCGGCGAATTTACAGGACGCTGTGGTGGCGGACGTGGCGATATATCCAGGTGGATGTGAAGACGGGAGACGCGCCGCTGACGATTGATGGGTTGAGCGCGTTTTATACGGCGTATCCGTTTAAGGCGATGGCGCAGTTTGCGAGTGACGATGCGGAGTTGAGCAAGATATGGGATGTGGGCTGGCGTACGGCGCAGTTGTGTGCGCATGAGACGTACATGGATACGCCGTACTGGGAGCAGATGCAGTATGTGGGGGATACGCGGATTCAGGCGCTGATCTCTTATGGGGTGACGGGGGATGACAGGCTGGCGCGGCAGGCGATGCTGGCTTATCGCGATTCGCTGCTGACGGATGGGTTGACGCAGAGCCGCTATCCTTCGTCGCTGACGCAGGTGATTCCGCCGTTCTCGCTGCTGTGGGTGGGGATGCTGCATGACTTCTGGATGTACAGGGATGATGCGGGATTTGTGCGGTCGTTGCTGCCGGGAACGCGGGGCGTGCTGGATTGGTTTGCGGCGCGGCAGCGTGCGGATGGGTTGATGGGGCGGGTGGAGTGGTGGCCGTTTGTGGATTGGAGTCCGCCGCAGTTTGAGGGGGGTGTGCCGCCGCAGATGACGGATGGTGGGTCGTCGGCGCTGACGCTGCAGTTTGTGGAGGCGCTGCGGTATGCGGCGGAGATGGAGGATCGTTTTGGCGAGAAAGAGAGAGCGGCGCGTTATGTTGAGCTGGCGAAGCGGGCTTCGGATGGATTGCTGTGGTTGAGTTGGGACGAGAAGGCGGGGCTGCTGGCGAATACGCCGGAGAAGAAGAACTACAGTCAGCAGGCGAACTCGTTGGCGGTGTGGCTGGATGTGATTCCGAAGGAGAAGCAGCGGGCGGTGATGGAGAAGGTGCTGGCTGCGCCGGATGCATCTGCTGTGCGGATGGCGGAGGCCAGCTATTATTTTCGGTTTTATGTGGCGCGGGCGATGGTTCATGCGGGGCTGGGCGATGAGTATGTGGCTCAGCTGGAGCCGTGGCGGAAGATGCTGGGACTGGGCTTGTCGACGTGGGCGGAGACACCGGAGCCGACGCGGTCGGATTCGCATGCGTGGAGCGCGCATCCTACGTTGGATTTGCTGGGAGTGGTTGGAGGGATCACACCGGGAGCAGAGGGATTTCAGCGGGTGCGGATTGCTCCGCATCTCGGCAAGCTGCAGCGTGTGAGTGCAACGATGCCTACGCCGAAGGGGCCGGTGGAGGTGAGCTATACGAAAGAAGGTGGCGGGTGGAGTGCAGTTGTGACTCTGCCGGATGGTCTGCCCGGAGAGTTGGATTGGGGCGGCAAGGTATTGCCGCTGCATCGGGGGAGACAGACGATCGCGCTTGAGGGAGCGCGATAAGGCGGTGGATTTGTAGATGGAAAGGTAGCCGTTCAACGAGACTGGCACCTAGGCGCGGCCTCGTTGAGCGGCTTGTGGGAAGGCTGTGCCTAGCTGAGGTTGCGCAGAATCGCTGGATCGAGGCTCTTGATGATGGCGCCGTTTACGCCGTCGGGGAAGAAGCCTCCGCGGGTGACGTCGGCGACACCACCGAAGGCAAGGTTGAGCACCTGGCCGGGCGTTCTGGTTGCGGGCAGGCCGTTGGCCTTGTTGATGGAGAGGTATTGGGTTGTCAATCCGCTGGGTGGCGGGATGAGATCGGCGTGATCGAGCGCCGTGGTGGTGATGCCCATTTGAGCGATCTGGGTGCGGACGGTGGAAACGTGCTCGGCCTCGGCCGCGAGGATGCGTGCCGCGGTGGTGATGATGGCTGGTGTTGAGAGCAATCCCGCAGCACCGGCATAGGCACTGACGCCGACGTCCTCGAAGATGCGGGAGAGACGGAGGAAGTCGCTCTGGTTGGCGAAGCCGAAGCCGAGAGCGTTGAGGTTGATGTTCGGCTTGGCGATTGCTGCGGAGCCGAGGGCAGAACGAAGCAGGACGACGTGGGCACGTTCGTCGGTGCCTATCTCGGCGGCGATGTCGTGCGACATGCTGTTGGAGAAGGTGACTTTGCTTCCGCCTGCGGTGGTTCCACCAGAGGTGGAATTGGAGCCGTTCGCTTCTCCATTGATGCCGATGCCGAAGCTGGTGATGGAGAGGCCGTAGAGTGCGTAAGTGTAGAACTCGGCCTCAAGATATTCAAGGTTGAGGGCGAAGTTCAGGACGTCGACTTCGGTTGCGCTTTGAGCTTCGGCGGAAGGAGCGCTGGCGATGGAAAGGGCACCGATGGCAGCGGAGGCGGCGCCAAACTTCTTGAGGAAGCTACGGCGGTTAGGAGAAGCGGATACAAGTTCGTCGATCAGGTGGGTTGACATGACATTTCCTCATATACGGTTGATCGTTCGTGGTTAATGGAATGTCCGGAAGAACACACGGATCCGCAATGCCCGCGGCAGCGGGAGCTTCCAGAGAAAGAATTGTTTGATGGAGCAGCTTAGGCGCTGCAAATATTGCTGAAGTTCAGGCTAAAAGGTGCCGATTGGCTACGTGTCCCCCCGTGCGAGCCTGGGGATGGAATGATCCGTAGGTCGGTGTACTGCGCTTCGTCGGTGAAAGCTACAGAAATGCCGGGCCCAAACGCAAAGGAACTATACCTCGTTTGTTGATTACGTGGCTTCGCGATGAATGGATTGAGAGATTTCTAAAATTAATGAGATTTTTGCGGATGAGTCGCGCGGGCAGACAGGTTAGTGTGGGGTTTGGGTGTGCGGGGCCAGAGGGAGGGCGAAGCTTTCGACGATGACGCCTTCGGTTTCGAAGTGGGTGATGCGATGGTCGGTGCTGTGTCCCATGAAGATGGCTTTGGCGAGGAGCTTGATGAGAGGGCGGGAGTTCTCGGAGAACCAGCGGTCGTTGGACTGATCGTAGTCGACCATGAGGAGGTAGGTGGCGTCGCACCTGGGGCAGATGAGATGGGTTTCGAGGGCGCGATGAAAGGAGCGTCCAATCAATTTGCGTACGGGGTCGGAGCCGGAACGAATCGCTGCAATCCTCAGGTTCATCTATCTGTCAGACTATCACTGAGATTATTGGGTTATGGTTGCGACAGAAAACAGGCGAATGACGAAATACAGGGATCCTTCGCCTTCGGCTTCGTCCAGGGTCAGGATGACGACGTAAGACAACCGGTGATGACGTAAACGAACGAGAGGTTCCTTAGAAGCTGCTAAAAGCTAAAGACTACGGCCCAGAACAGGGAATGACATGAAACAACAACAAAGGTGAAATACAGGGATCTCCACTGCGGCGGCTTCGCCGCCTTCGGTCGAGATGACGTTTGTGGCTTGGGGAGCAAAGACGTTTTAGATGTGAAACAACAACGATAAGACAATCGATCGCTTGAAGTTAAAGACAGGTTCTTAGAAATTTACAGGGAGAAACTTTGATGAATGCCGCTGTTGTCCGCTCCTATGATGCTCCGCCAAGCTATACAACGTTTGAAGAGCCAGTTCCGAGTGAGAGAGAGGTGCTGGTGACGGTGACGGCGGCGGGGCTGCATCCGATTGTGAAGTCGCTGGCGAATGGAACGCACTATGGGAGCACGGGGGTGTTTCCGTTTGTACCGGGCGTGGATGGCGTGGGGCGGCTGGAGGATGGGCGGCGCGTTTATTTTGGGGTTTCGCGGCCTCCGTTTGGATCGTTTGCGGAGAAGACGGTGACGGGTGTGGCGATGTGCGTGCCGCTGCCGGATGGGTTGTCGGATGAGGCTGCGGCAGGACTGGCGAATCCGGGGATGTCGTCGTGGGCGGCGTTGACGGCGCGGGCGAAGTTTGTGGCCGGGGAGAGTGTGCTGATTCTTGGCGCGACGGGATCGGCGGGGCGGCTTGCGGTGCAGATTGCGAAGCGCATGGGTGCGCGGAGGGTGGTGGCGGCGGGGCGAAATCCTGAGGCGCTGGAGAAGTTGAAGGAACTGGGTGCGGATGTGACGATCTCGCTGGAACTTGGACACGACGAGCTGGTGGCCGCGTTTCGACGCGAGATTACGGGAGACGGGGTGGATGTGGTGCTGGATTATCTGTGGGGTGCGCCGGCGGAGGCTGTGCTGGCGGCGATTGCGCAGAAGGGACTGTCGCGTACAGCTCCGCGGATACGGTTTGTGCAGGTGGGAGAGAGCGCGGGGAAGACGATTTCGCTGGCTGGTGGGACGCTGCGGAGCTCGGGCGTGGAGTTGCTGGGGAGTGGGTTTGGAAGTGCTTCGATGGAGCAGATCTTTGTGGCGATTGGGGAGATGTTCAAGGAGGCGGCGAAGAGGCCGTTTGTGAATAGGGTGAAGACGGCTGCGCTGCACGATGTGGGGGAGTTGTGGACGGTGAAGGAAGAGGGTGTGCGGCTGGTGTTTCGGCCTTGAGGTAGGCTCGACTGGGAAAACGTTATTCCCAACGAATATGATGGGCCAATGCATTTGGCCACCATTGTCCTCGCAAGTACGCTTACATTAGCTTCAAGCATCGCTCATGCCGGCGATGGTCCTTTAGGTTGCAGGGCGCGACATGATCTTGTGAGTTCATGCCGGGTTGTTCACGGAAGGTTGATGTATTACAACGGCACGCCGAGCTTTCGAATCTGGATGATTGGGACCAACCATCTTCTAGGTATAAAAGAGGTGTCACTTGGTGATAACCCAGAGCGTCCCTTGATGCCGTTGTCCCTGTGGCGAATGACGGGAGGAGACGACTTCGAGGTGTTTGGAGATTTCGAAGTCTGTCCCCTGTCGAAACCCAGGGAGGGCGAAATGCAGAGTGTCTGTGTCGAATCTGCGGCGCATTTGATCAAGAAGCCTTACGGCGCTCTTACGGTTCAGCAAGGGCCGTAGAATTGGTGGTGCTTGGGTTAGATTTGATGTGTCGAAATCGTTTATCTGAGGCATAAAAACTAATGAAAACTCGCTTTTCCGTGATCGCTGCTTGCTCGCTCTTTTCTATACTCGCCAATATTGGGCCTAGTTTGCTGGCGCAGGCGATCCCGCCGGAGGTGAAAGCGGCGGCGGCGTCGATTGATGGCGAGAAGATTCGGGCGCATGTGCGGTTTCTGGCGGACGATCTGCTGGAGGGGCGCGGGCCGGGGCTGCGTGGCAGCGAGCTGGCGGCGAAGTATATCGCGACGCAGTTTGCGTTGTATGGCTTGAAGCCGGGTGGGGATAATGGGACTTATCTGCAGCAGGTGAATTTCGTGGGGATGAAGGCGATTCCTGAGAAGACGACGATGTCGCTGGTGCCGAAGAGGCCTGAGGGCCAGATGTCGATCGGTCTGTTCTCGATTGATTTGAAGTATGGGGATGATTTTACGGTGAGCAATCGCACGTTGACGCCGGTAGTGGATATCGATGCGCCGATTGTGTTTGTGGGGTATGGGATTACGGCTCCGGAGTTTGGGTGGGATGACTATGCGGGCGTGGATGTGAAGGGCAAGGTCGTGCTTTGCATCGTGGGCGATCCGCCTTCGGATGATCCAAAGTTTTTTGGTGGGAAGGCGCTGACGTACTACGGGCGGTGGACGTACAAGTTTGAGCAGGCGGCTCGGATGGGTGCGGTGGGCGCGCTGATTATTCATCGGACGGATCTGGCGAGTTATGGCTGGGATGTGGTGCGGAACTCGAATACGAGCGAGAAGACTTATCTGCGGGATGACAAGGATCCGCAGTTGCAGGCGGCTAGCTGGATTCAGCTGGATGTGGCGAAGCAGTTGTTTTCGGCGGTGGGCAAAGATGCCGATACGGAGATAACGGCTGCGGGGAAGCGTGGGTTCAAAGCGGTGGAGCTGCCGGTAAGGCTACATGCGCGTGTGGAGAGTGTGGTGCGGCCGTTCCAGTCGCCGAATGTAGTGGGGATTTTGCCGGGGACGGTGAAGGGGCCGGATCAGGCAGTGCTTTATACGGCGCACTTCGATCATCTGGGGTTTGTGCCGGGGATGGCGGGGGACAATATCTACAACGGTGCGGCGGACAATGCTACGGGCTGCGGGATGTTGATAGAGATGGCGCGGGCGTGGACGCAGTCGGGCGTGAAGCCTCCGCACTCGGTGATCTTTGCGGCGGTGACGGCGGAGGAGCAGGGGTTGCTTGGGAGTGAGTATCTGGGGCAGCATCCGCCGATTCCGGCGGGGCAGATTACGCTGGGGATCAACTACGACATGATTCTGCCGCTTGGGGTGCCGCAGCAGGTGAATGTGAATGGGGCGCAGCGGATGAGTTTCTATCCGGTGGTGGAGGATACGGCGAAGCGGTTCGGGTTGGCGATAGTTCCTGATCCGCGGCCTGAGGCGGGAACCTTTTATCGCTCGGACCACTTCAGTTTGTCGCGTGTGGGGATTCCGGCGTTTTCAGTGGATCCGGGCGAGCTGTTTGAAGGACATGATGAGGCCTGGGGCCGGGCGAAGCTCAATGCCTTTGTGGAGCACGACTATCACAACTTCAGCGACAACTATCGCGAGGATTGGGACTTCAGAGGGAATGCGAAGCTTGACCAGTTTGGGATGGAGTTGGGGTGGGAGGCGTTGACGGCTCCTAAGAGGATTGAGTGGAATGCAGGTGACGAGTTTGAGGCAGCGCGGAAGGCGAGTGGAAGGTAGATATGTCGATAACGTTGGATCCTCGTACGTGTGCGTTGGTGCTGATCGATATGCAGAAGGGCATACTTGGCAGACCGTTGGCTCCGCATGACACGGCGAAGATTGTGGAGAACTCTGTCGCGCTTGGTAAAGGTCTGAAAGCGGCAGGTGGCGTTGTAGTTCTTGTGAAGGTTGCGTTTGCAAACGACTATGCGGACAAGCCGAATCAGGAGGTAGACGAGCCTTCTCCGATGCCGCCGGGAGGAGTACCTGCGGAGTGGTCGGAGTTTGTGCCGGAGATTGATTCGCTGCAGACGGATGTGGTGATCACGAAGCGTCAGTGGAGCGCCTTCTACGGGACTGAGCTGGACCTTCAGTTGCGCAGACGCGGGATCAAGACAATTGTGCTGGGCGGGGTGGCGACGCACATAGGGGTTGACTCTACGGCGCGGGATGCGTGGCAGCATAACTACTCTGTTGTGATTGCGGAGGACGCGTGTTCGAGTATGGGCGCGGATCTTCATCAGTTTTCGGTGGAGAAAGTGCTGCGGCGAGTGGCGCGGGTGCGGTCTACGGCGGAGATATTGGCGGGGCTTTCGTGATCGCCAGGTGCCTCATTCCCTGTTTCGGCGCTGCTCTGGTGCCCCGAGCTTTGTTGCCTTGCAAAATAAACGAGGAAGCCTCAGCCTGTGATTGATCTTCACAACGGTGCATCGACCGTCATCGAGGCCACGATTCTCGTGGTCGCAGCGCTTTTCCCTGTCGTCAATCCTCTCGCCGCCGCTGCCGTTCTCCTGAATGTCTTCAGCGGACTCGAGCCGGCGGTGCATCGTGCGCTTGCGCGAAAAATTTCCATCTACTGTTTCTTTCTGTTGATCGGCTCGCTGCTCTGGGGAGTCAAAGTTCTTACCTTCTTCGGCATCTCCATCTACGCCGTCCAGATCGGCGGAGGACTTGTGGTGGCTGTAACCGGATGGTCACTGCTGGCGCGGGAGTCGAATAGCGCTCGCTCGAACAACGCGGAGGATAACAGCATTCTCGATCGCGCTTTTTATCCCTACACCATGCCGCTCACGGTCGGCCCCGGCTCCATTTCGGTTGCGATTACGCTCGGCGCGCACCTGCCTGCGGAGCTGCACGCATCGTCGTTTCTTTCGCCCAGAGTGCTAATCGCATCGTTGGTGGGCATAGCGGTGGTCTGCATCACGATTTACATCTGCTATCGCTACGCCAACGCCGCAGCGCGCTTGCTTGGCGCTTCTGGAACCATGGTTGTTTTGCGGCTTTCGGCCTTTATCCTGCTGTGCATTGGCGTCCAGATCATCTGCACGGGCATTCAGGATTACCTGACGGCGATCCACCAGATCTGACTAGGCACCTTTCTTTTTCCAGCCGCCGAGGATGGCTCCCATGAGGATCATGCCGGTGAGGATGTAGCCGGTGTTGATGACGAGGATTCGGAGGCCACGGGCTTCGAAGGCGTACTCGGTTGACCATGTGGTGAGGACGACGCCGACCCAGGTTAGGACCGCTATGAAGATTCCGCGGGTGACGGTCTGGTTGCCGGTGGTCTGGATGAGCCAGGAGAGGAAGAGCGCGAGGATGAAGGTTCCTACCAGGGCGATGGCGTAGATGAAGAAGGGGCTGCGGCCGGTCTCCATGAGCTGCTGCATGGTACGGCCTATGCCAGCGAGCCACGCTTGTTTAAAGGCTGTGAACCAGAAGGCTCCGAGGACGAAGTAGAGGAGCGTTGCCAGGAGGATGGCGATGGGATTGTGACGGATGGGATGCATGGCGCCTTTCCGACTGCTGAGAGTGAGTTCAGGGCCCGGGCGATGTGCGGAATTGTAGCGGATGAGGGTGGGTTGGGGTAGAGGAAGATTAATGGAAGTAGCTCGGGTCGCTACGCTTCCTCGGAAATGCGGGGGGTTCTTCGCTTCGCTCAGAATGACAGGCAAAGGCAAAGTTGGGTGGGAAGAGGGATACCTTCCCACCCATCGCGGTGAGACTGCGATGGATGAGGCACCCGTTCTTTGGTGGCTGGTGGAGGAGAACAAAGAACGGGAAGCAAAAACAAAGACGAAATACAGGGATCTCTCCACTGCGGCGGCTTCGCCGCCTTCGGTCGAGATGACGTTTGTGGCTTGAGGGAGTAAAGACGTTTTAGATGTGAAAAGTTTGTAGGTGTCGAGGATAAGTGAACAGGAAAAACAGGCAACTAGTAATCGGCGTAGTTGAGGAAGTGGCCGTAGGTTGACGCAAAGCGCCCTAGAAGAAGACGTCGCAGCTGAGGAAGTAGCCGCAGGTTCGGCAGACTAGTTTGCAGCGGCTGTCTTCGAGGCGGGAGGAGCAGGTGGGCAGAAGACGGAGTGGTGCTCGTCGTTAGCTAGAGGGCATTGAGTAGGAGTGGCTTCGACGGCGGTTTCGGGGGTGCGAGGCTGCATTTCGATAGCGTAGCTTAGTTTGCGATTTTTTCAACCACCGTTGACGATATGGGAGCATCGAATGGTGTACGGTTTGCAGAGCAGACTTATTACGAAGGAGAACGACGATGGATCGCAACGCTAGCGCAGTGTGGCACGGCAGTCTGAAAGAAGGCAAAGGGACGATTTCGACGCAGAGTGGAACGTTGAAAGAGACGCAGTATGGTTTCAACTCGCGGTTTGCCGATGGTGTGGGAACGAACCCTGAAGAGCTGATTGCGGCGGCGCATGCGGGCTGCTTCACGATGGCGTTGAGCGCACAGTTTACCGAGGCGGGTTTTACGGCGGACTCGATTGAGACGACGGCGGTGCTGACGCTTGATCTGCATGGAGAGGCGCCGACGATCACGAAGATCCATCTGACGACGAAGGCGAAGGTGCCGAATCTCGATAAGGCGAAGTTCGATGAACTGGCGCATAAGGCCGAGATTGGATGCCCGGTTTCGCGGGTGCTGAAGGCGGCGGAGATTACGTTGGATGCGACGCTTGAGTAGGGAGTAGGGAGTAGGCTTGGTCGCCTGCTCCCTTTTCTTTGGGTTAGAGGTAGCTGAGCCACCAGTCGCGGCGTTGGTCTTTGAGGCGGCTGAACCAGGCGCAGGCCGGATAGAGGGCGAGGACGACAGCTATCCATACGGCGTAGACGACGGGGAGCCCGTAGCCCCAATTATCCAGATGGCTGAGGAAGACGACGGCTGGGGTGATCCAGAAGTGCCAGTTTGCGCCGGTGGCGATGGCGACGCCGAGGGTGAGAGCGTGGATGATAAAGATGTGCAGGATGTAGAAGAAGAATGGCACGCGGCCGTAGACGTCGAGGAAGGCTCGGACCCTGGGGAGACGGGCGTGCTCGACGAGGTTGTCGATGAGAGCGAAGAGTAGAAGAACGACGCCGAGCGTGCTGAGAAGGTAGTGGAGCGAGGGTGGGTACTTCTGGACGGAGAAGAAGGACATGATGGTGTGGGCGGGGGTTGCAAGGTGCTGCAGGCCCGGACCGGGATCGCCGTAACTATGCGTGAGGCGCAGGAGGGCAAAGAGGGCGAGGCTCGCTGCGCCGAGGGCCGCGGAGATGCGCTGACGGAGCTGGGGGGTCTGGGTGACGACAGGGCCGAAGCAATAGCCCAGGGCCATGACGGCGATCCATGGGAGCAGGGGATAACCGTATAGCGCGATGGGGTGGTGATGAACCATGAGGAGGCCGCGCTCGTGGAGGAAGAGCCAGGCATCGGCCCAGTTGCCGAGGGAGGCTGCGTGGATGCGGTCGAGTAGATCGTGTCCGAAGATAATGACTGTGGCGAAGATGCCGATGGCGGGGAGAGGCAGCCATTGCAGGCCCGCGAGGACGATCATGGACGCGCCGATGACCCATATGACCTGGAGGATGGGCATGCCGATATTGAAGGACCAGCCGAGGCTGACGAGAGTGATCTCGATGAAGATGAGCCAGAGGCCTCGCTGAATGAGAAAGCGGGTAAGCTGGGCAGCGGATTTACGCTGACGCTGCAGATAGACGCTGGTGCCGGCGAGAAGGATGAAGCCGGGAGCACAGATGTGGGTGATCCAGCGGGTGATAAAGAGAGCAGGCCAGGAGTGGACAGGATCGGCTGGGTCGACTGGCGCACCGGAGAAGTAGTCGCGGGCGTGGTCGAGGGCCATGATGACCATGAGTAAGCCACGCAACACGTCAATGGACTCGATGCGATAGCTGCGACTGGAGGTTCGTGGCAAAGAGGATCTCTCAGCCAGTAGCTGCTGGTGCATGACAACTCCCAAGCTCTTGATTTACAGGTGAGCGGACGATCTTCCGGCCACGCATGAATGGATGCGTGGCATATGTCGGGGATTCGTTTTGTGACTAGTGGGAGTGGCTGTGGCCGTGGTGGTTGTGGGCGCCGACGGCTTCGAGCTCGGGTGGGGCGCTGCAACCGTGTGTGGTTTCGCAGCCGGTGGTTTCGAACTGGATGGTGGTGTGAGTGATCTTGAAATGGTCGCGGAGCGTGCAGTTGATGCCGTCGAGGATGGCGCTGCACTCGGACATGGGCATCTCGGCGATGGTGACGTGACTGGCGAGGGCGTGCGAGTTTGAGCCGAGGCTCCAGACGTGAAGGTCGTGGACGTTGAGGACGCCGGTGACGGATTGCATGGCGTCGCGGACGGAAGCGAGTTGCAGATTACGCGGCGTGCCCTCGAGGAGGATGTTGAGGGTCTCGCGGACGATGCCGATGGAGCTCCAGAGGATCATGGCGGCGATGAGGATGGAGAGGAGCGGGTCGATCCAGGTCATGCCGGTAAAGAGGATGGCTGCGCCGCCTACGATGACGGCGGCGGTGGAGAGCGTGTCGCCGAGCATGTGGAGGAAGACGCTGCGGATGTTGACGTCGCCGGAGAAGCGCCAGAGCAGGGTGGCGACGGTGCCGTTCATTAGAACGCCGGCGGCGGCGACGTACATCATGAGACGAGGTTGGACGGCTACGGGGACGGCGAGGCGGTGGATGGCTTCGAAGGCGATCCACGCGGAGAGGACGACGAGGGTGACGGCGTTGACGAAGGCGGCGAGGACACCTGCGCGCTGGTAGCCGAAGGTCTTCTGGTCAGTGGCAGGGCGTGCCTGGAAGTAAACGGCAACGAAGGAGAGGATGATGGCGAGGAGATCGCTGACGTTGTGGCCGGCCTCGGAGATGAGTGCGAGGGAGTGGGCGCGGAGGCCGAAGATGAAGGTGGCGATGACGTACGCGAAGGTCAACACCATGGAGAACTGCAGGACACGCTGCATCTTGCGGTTCGGGGTGGCGACCATGTGCATGATTTGAGTGTAGTCCGGGTGGGTTAGAGGTTCAATCTATGACGCGGGACTGCGAGAAGCTTCTATTTTGCCAAGGAGCCATTGAAGGCCTGCGAGGTGCTGCTGGTCATGGCTGCACAGGTAGTGCACCAGGCTGCGTAGGGACAAGGCTCCGTACCCCTCGAACACTGCGGTTCTGGCGAGTTGCTCAGGACTCAGGCTTGAGATCAGCTTGATTGTGGTTGCGCGAGCTGCGCGAAAGGCGGCGAAGACTTCGGCTGCGTTTGACGTGGCGTAGGATCGTTTTTTAGCGAGGATTTCACTGTCGATTGACGCGAGGGTGGGGTTAGATTCGTTCAGGGTTCGTTGGAAGCGCACGTGATATCCGTCGATTTCGATGTCGCGCACATGACAGATTTGCTCGATGGGAGTGAAGGGCTCGCTGGGGACACCGTCCCAGGAGGTGGGGCTCCAATTCTTGAATTCTGCAGGGATGGCTGCGTAGTGGGCCTCGAGTAGGTGAGGGAAGGTCGTAAGGGCGTTCAGGGTCGTAGCATCTATTGCGTGGCTAACGGATGTAATGGACATGACTACAGTCTGAGATGTTTCGATGTGTGAGCAGGCTTCAAAAGACTTGGCTTGTGTGCCGCGATAAGTCGCTCAGGGTGTTCCGGCGTGTGGATCGGTCGGATGGGGGTGGTGGGTGGTAAGACGGAGGCCGCTCCAGGATTCGGATACGACGATGCTGTTGGCGGGGTTGTGGAGGTCGTAGCGGACCTGGATGGGGAGGTCGGTGCGGATGTCGCGGACGTGGTCGGCGAGCGAGGTGACATCCTGGGCGCACTCGTAGGTGACGCCGGCGATGCGGTAGTCGTAGATGAGAAGACGCGGAGTGTGAGTGGGGTCGTCAGGAGCGGATGGCGCGTCGGTGATGGTGCCGTCGGTGATGCGGCCCATGGTGGCGAGAAGGTCGCGGCGGTCGCGCTCGAGCTCTTCCGGCGTGGATTTTTTGCGGGTGAGCATGTAGGTGGCTACAGCTGCTGTAGCGACGCTGGTTACCGCAATGGCGGCTATACCTCGAGGTGACCGAAGGGCAAGCGACAGGGGAGATGTGATTGAAGAGAACACAGGGCTTGCCCAAAAGAATAGCGCATCGCCGTTTTGTTAAACGTGAATACAGGTATCTCCAAGAGAACATCTTGTTCTCAATTAGATTCAACGTATGCGAGTTGCGATTGTTACAGGGGCGGCGCAGGGGATCGGGCGGAGGGCGGCGGAGAGTTTTGCCATGGCTGGCTATTCGCTCGCGTTGATGGATGTTCAGAGCTGTGCCGCGACACTGACGGTGGTTCGCGCTCATGGCGCCGAGGCAGAGGAGCTGATTGGCGATATCTGCGATGAGGGTGTGGTGGCGAGGGCGGTGGAGACGGTTCGGAAAAGGTGGAATCGGGCCGATGTGTTGGTGAATAACGCTGGGATCAGCTTTATCGCGCCTGCGGAGAACGTCGAGGCTAATGCGTTTCGGCGGGTGCTGGAGGTGAATCTTGTTGCGCCGTTTGTGTTGTCGAAGGGATTTGGCGCGCTGATGTTGGAGCAGGGAGAGGGTAGCATCGTCAATGTGGCTTCGATTGCCGGGTTGGTGGGTATTGGTGACCGGACGGCGTATAACGCATCGAAACACGGACTGATTGGCCTGACGCGGACGCTGGCGGCGGAGTGGGGCGGGCGCGGGGTTCGTTGCAATGCGGTGTGTCCGGGATGGGTGAAGACGGAGATGGATGTAGCCGATCAGGCGGGCGGCGGCTACACGGATGATGACATTATTGGCGTGAATCCGATGGGACGGTTTGCGATGCCGGATGATATTGCACAGGCTATTTTATTTCTTGCAGATCCGGCGAAGAGCGGCTTCATCAATGGACAGGCATTGGCAGTGGATGGCGGGTGGACTACGGATGGCAGCTGGCAGAGCTTGCGGATGCGCCATCGCTGAAGGGTATTGCTATTTTCCGATGCGTGCTCAGGAATCGGGATTTCCAAGCAAATTAAAGGTACAAAGCTGTTGAGCTAGACGTGTAGAATTCCGGCGCAGTTCAAACTAAATAAACGTGGTGCCTGAATGAGCAAGTTTTGTCTCGAAGGCGGTGTAATTGCAGCCTTGGTTATGTTTGGCGGCCTGGCGGTTACGCCGAATCTCTTTGGGGCTTCATCGACTCCGGTAACACCGGCAACGATGCCGCGAGTTGGCACGATTGACGAGCGCTTTCAGTCGTTCAACATCGAGATGGTTGAAGTGACGGGGGGCAGGTTCTGGGCTCCGTATAAGCAGAGTGCGACGGCTGCGGCAGAGCCATCTGCGGCCAAGCTTTCGGTGCCAGCGGGGATGGATCCGTCGTTGTACCGCTACAGGGCACCGGTTGATCTTTCGAATGTGAGGTTGCGGAAGCTGGCGGCTGCGCTGGGGCCGGCCTATGTGCGGGTAAGTGGAACGTGGGCGAACTCGACTTATTTTCAGGATTCGGATGAGGCGGCGCCAGCTGCTCCGCCGACAGGTTTTGGTAGTGTATTGACGAGAAAAGAATGGAAGGGCGTGGTTGATTTTTCGCACGCGGTGGATGCGAAGATCGTAACTTCGTTTGCTGTGAGCGGAGGTGTCCGCAACGCTGAGGGCGTATGGACTCTGGATGAGGCTGGTAAATTTCTGGCGTACACCAAGACCGTGGGTGGAAACATTGCCGCGGCGGAGTTCTTCAATGAACCGACATTTGCATCGATTGGCGGCGCGCCGAAGGACTACGATGGTGCGGCGTATGGGCGCGATTATCGTGCGTTTCATGCCTTTGCTAAAGCAAACGCTCCGGAGATGGTGATTCTTGGGCCAGGATCGGTTGGGGAGACGGGGCTGGCTTCTGGGATGCGTTTGGTCAAAACGGAAGATATGTTGAGCCAGCAGGGGTCGGAGGTGGATGCGTTTTCGTACCACTTCTATGGAGGGGTTTCGCAGCGCTGTGTGCGGCCTGGGGCGGTCCCGCAAATAACAGCCGATGCGGCGCTGTCGGAGGGTTGGCTGTCGCGCACGAACAGGGACGAAGCTTTTTACGAGAAGCTTCGCGACCGGTTTGAACCGGGCAAGCCAATGTGGCTGACGGAGACGGGGGAGACGGCTTGCGGAGGGAATCCGTGGGCTTCTGATTTCATCGATAGCTTCCGGTATCTGAACCAGCTTGGAACGCTGGCGAAGCATGGGGTGCAGGTGGTAATTCACAACACGCTAGCTGCCAGCGACTATGCGCTGATCGATGAGAGTACGCTCGTTCCGCGGCCGAATTACTGGGCTGCTCTGCTATGGCGGAGGATGATGGGAACGACGGTGCTGGATGCGGGCGCCTCGCCTTCGCCGAATCTGTATCTTTATGCCCACTGTCTGCGGGGTCAACCGGGAGGGGTGGCGCTGCTGGCGATCAACGCTGACCGCAGTGCGTCTCAGGAGCTTGATGTTCCGGTGAAGTCGGAGCGGTACACGCTGACGGCTAAGGACCTTCTGGACAATAAGGTGAATTTGAACGGGCGCGAGCTGGCTTTGGGGGCTAACGATGCTTTTCCCCAGATAAAAGGGGAGTCGACGAAGGCTGGGAGTGTCAGCCTTGCGCCGGCTAGCATTACGTTTCTGGCGATGTCGAATGCTGGGAATGCGGCGTGCCGATAGATTGACGTGCGGAGACGAAAAGGGAAGACGATATACTGAGGAGTGCCAATGTCTCGTCGCTCTTCCTCTGCCAAGCCGTCTGTTCGTTTGAAGTCTGCCTCCACGAAGCTGCCAAATGCCGCTCATCCGCTGGATCTGGGTGAAGGGCGAAGGATTCGCTCGACTACCGTGATCTGCGTTCGGCGGGGAGATTCCGTTGTGATGGCGGCCGATGGTCAGGTATCTCTGGGCGCGACCGTGATGAAGGGCTCGGCGAAGAAGATTCGTAAGCTCTACAACGATAAGGTGCTGGCGGGATTTGCCGGGTCGACGGCGGATGCGTTTAGCCTGTTTGCGCGGTTTGAGACGAAGCTGGAACAGTATGCCGGGAATCTTGGACGTGCGGCGGTGGAACTGGCGAAGGACTGGCGGACTGACAAGATGCTGCGGCAACTTGAGGCTCTGCTGATTGTGACCGATGCCAAGCAGACGTTTCTGCTGAGTGGGACGGGCGATGTGATTGATCCGGATGAGGGCATCGCGACGATTGGAAGCGGCGGGAGTTATGCGCTGGCGAGTGCGCGGGCATTGATGGAAAACACGGATTTGAGTGCGCGGGAGATCGCGGTAAAGAGTCTAACGATTGCCGGGCAGATCTGTATTTATACGAATGATCAGATGACGATTGAAGAGTTGAAGGCAGAGCCTGCGAACCAGTAATGGCGCGGGTTCGTATGACCTTCTGGCTATCGCTGTAATGTTTTTCAAGTTTAGGAGTACCGCAAATCATGGCAATTTTTCTTCCGGGAACGGCTGACGATCAGGCGCTGGCGCTGGATGAGATGACTCCGCGAGAGATCGTGGCGGAGTTGGATAAGTATGTTGTGGGACAACAGGCGGCCAAGCGGGCCGTGGCGATTGCGCTGCGGAACCGGATGCGGCGGCAGAAGCTTTCGCCGGAGCTGGCGGAAGAGATCATGCCGAAGAACATCATCATGATCGGGCCGACTGGTGTGGGTAAGACGGAGATTGCGCGGCGGCTGGCGAAGCTGACGAACTCGCCGTTTTTGAAGGTGGAGGCCTCGAAGTTTACCGAGGTTGGGTATGTGGGGCGCGATGTCGAGTCGATTGTGCGCGATCTGGTGGAGATTGCGATCGACATGGTTCGCGAAGAGAAGATGGAGGAAGTTGAAGATAAGGCTGAACTTGCGGCTGAGGATCGGCTAATCGATCTGCTGCTGCCGCCTACGCCTGCGGCGGCTATGGCTGCGGCGGCCACACATGAGCCCGGAAGCAATGTGATTCAGCTGCCTGCGTCAACGGTTGTGGATGGTGGCGATGAGAAGCCGGGCGATCGTGAGCAGCGGACGCGGGAGAAGCTGCGGCAGCAGTTCCGCGAGGGCAAGCTGGATGAGCGGATGGTGGAGTTGGATGTGCGCGACCGCAATCAGCCGAGCTTTGAAGTGATCTCGAACCAGGGCACGGAGGAGATGGACATCAACCTGAAGGACATGTTGCCCGGGTTGTTTGGCCAGCGGACGAAGAAGCGGAAGATGAAGGTTTCGGAGGCTTTCGAGTACCTGGTGTCGGAGGAAGAGAGCCGATTGATTGATATGGATCAGGTTACGCGGCTGGCGGTGGAGCGGGTCGAGGATTCGGGGATGGTTTTTCTGGACGAGATCGACAAGATTGCCGGGCGTGAAGGTGGGCATGGACCGGATGTTTCGCGGGAGGGTGTGCAGCGGGATATTCTGCCAATTGTTGAAGGGACTACGGTTAGCACGAAGTATGGGATGGTTTCTACGGACCATATTTTGTTCATCGCGGCGGGGGCTTTTCATGTGTCGAAGCCGAGCGATTTGATTCCGGAATTGCAGGGCCGGTTCCCGATACGTGTTGAGCTGCAATCACTTACGGTCAATGACTTTGTGAGGATTTTGACAGAGCCGAAGTCTTCGCTGGTGAAGCAGTCGGTGGCGTTGCTGGAAACAGAGGGTTTGAAGCTGGAGTTTACGAAGGGGGCGATCGAGGAGATGGCCCAGTTCGCGTTCAAGGTGAACGAAACTACTGAAAACATTGGGGCTCGGCGGCTGCATACGATTCTGGAACGGGTGCTGGATGAGATCAGTTTTCAGGCTCCCGACCTGTTCAAGAGTCCTCGGGCGGAGGCGACGGAAGAGGGAGTGGTAGCGGAAGTGCATGCTTCTGCGTCACTTACGGGTGAGCCTGTGGCGGCTCTGCCTCCGTTGCCGGTGATCGAGCGGCAGACAGCAATGGGAGTGGAGAAGGTGATCGTGGTCGACCCTGAGTATGTGCGGCAGCAGGTGGCTTCGATTGTGAAGGACCAGGATCTTTCGCGGTATATTTTGTAGATTTTTTTCTGCGTGGTGGAGTGGCGTTTTTGCAGGGGTTTTTGCGAAAATCGGTGCGCAGAACGTGGTTTTTTGCGTGGTAAACGGTACATGTTTGTGGTGGTTTATGGGCAGCGGGAAGACACTTTCCCGCTGCCTGTTTTTATGCAAATTTGGGGGATTTATTTTTGAGGGGCACTCGGGTCGCTTCGCTCCCCTCGGAAATGCGGGGATTCTTCGCTTTGCTCAGAATGACAATAACAGCGACTGCAATGACAAAAGCAGATCCCCTTCGGGGATGACAAGCAAGAAATGCAACCGCAACGGCCAGAGCTAGCGGGGAAGGTGTTACATTCCCACCCATCGCTATGGGGCTGCGATGGATGGGGCACCCGATCTTTGGTGGGTGGTGGAAGAGAACAAAGAACGGGAAGGCAAAACAAAGGCGAGATACAGGGATCTCTCCGCTGCGGCGGCCTTCGCCGCCTTCGGTCGAGATGACGTGGTGGGTGAAGAGTTAGAGTTAGGCAAAAGGCAAAAGGCAAAAGCAACGGCAACGACAAGGACAACGACAAGAGCTGGCTTGGGAGAGGGATACATTCCCACCCATCGCGATGAGACTGCGATGGATGGGGCACCCCCCTGCTTTTGTGGGTGGTTTTGGTTGAGGAAGGCAAAGGAGACAGTGGGGTCGGGGTTGCGGTTATTCGTGGCGGAGGGCTTCGATGGGTTCTACGCGGGAGGCACGGAGGGCGGGGATCCAACTGGCGAACATGGCTACGGCTAGGAGAAGGGTGGCGGCTCCGATGATACTGATGGGGTCGGTGGGTTGGAGGCCGTAGAGCATGGATTTTACGAGGCGGCTCAGGGCTAGCGATGCGGCTACGCCGATGGTGATTCCGAGGATGGTGAGGCGGGTGGCCTGGCGGAGGACCATGGCGCCGACCTGTTGGCGGTGGGCTCCGAGGGCGAGGCGGATACCAATTTCGTTGGTGCGCTGGGAGACCGTGTAGGCCATGATGCCGTAGATGCCGACGCAGGCGAGCGCCAAGGCGAGAAGGCCGAAGCCCGCGCTGAGGCTGGCGAAGATGCGCTCCTGCTGGGTGTTGGTATCGATCTGCTGCTGCTGGGTACGGACGTCGATGAGAGGAAGGTCGCGGTCGATCTTTTGGATTGCGGCGCGGAGGGAGGGCACGATAGCTTCGGGCTTCATGCTGGTGCGGATGGCGTAGGTCATTCCACCGGCAGCAGTTTGCTGGTGGTAGAGATCGAAGTGGAGCGGCGGTGGTTGGTCACGGAGATTGGGAAAGGGTGTGTCGGCGCATATGCCGACGATTTCGAACCACTTGGTTCTTTCGTTGTGGGTGGTGGAGAACGAGAAGCGTTTGCCGATTGGGTTGGTGTTGGGGAAGAACTGTTTGGCGGTGGTGCGGTTGATGACGGAGACCTGGTGCGAGGTTTCGGTGTCCTGCGGAGTGAAATTGCGGCCAGCGACGATGGGAAGGCCCACAACTGAGAAGAAGCGCGTTCCTACATCGAGGTACATGGAGGTGTCGCTCTGATCGCGCGCCATGATGGAGTCGGTCGTTGGTTCGTTTTTGTTACTGGGCGTGGCGCCTTCGACGCTGAAGGGGCCGTTGGACATGGAGCCGGCGAGCAGAGGGACGGTGGTGAGGGTTACGCCGTCGACACCGGGGACCGCGGCGAGCGCTTGCTCGAGTTGGCGGTGCAGTGCGATGTCTTTGGGGACGGGGTAGCGGAGATTGGGTGGATTGATGTCGAAGAGGACGAGATGGTCGGTGCGGAAGCCGGGGTTGATGGAGTTGAGATTGAAGAGGGTGCGGAGAAAGAGTGCGGCGCCTACGACGAGTAGTGTGGAGAGCGCGACCTGGAAGGCGACGATGGCTTTGCCGGTGAAGCCCTTGCGACGGCGGGTAGCGGTGCTGCCGCTCTCCTTGAGGGCGGTGCCTACTTCGGCGCGGGTGGCGGCCCAGGCCGGAGCGATGCCGAAGAGGATTCCAGTGAGGATGGTGATGCCAGCGGTGAAGGCGCATACCTTCCAGTTGAAGGGCACGTTGAGTTCAACACGCTCCCATGAGTTGGCTACCAATTGGGGCAGAACGGTGCGTCCGAGGTAGCTGAGGACGAGGCCGAAGATGCCGCCGAGGGTCGATAGGAGAAGGCTTTCGGTGAAGACCTGACGGAGAATACGCGAGCGGCTGGCACCGAGGGCGAGGCGCACGCCCATCTCATGCTGACGGGCAGAGGCGCGCGCGAGCATGAGGTTTGCGATGTTGGCACAGGCGAGTAGGAGAACGAAGCCTACCAGAGCGAGTAAGACATGGAGGGGCTTGCCGAACTCGAGGGTGGCACGGTTTAGGCCGCGACTGCCGTCCTCGAGTTCGAGCCGGGGCATGGTGTCGTCTTTGGCTACGGTGATGGTGCCGCGTATGGCTGCGGTGAGGATTGTGTCGAGTGCGGTGCGTGCCTGCTCGATGGGGACTCCGGGTTTGGAGCGAGCCATTAGCTGTACCCAGGCGAAGTTGGGACTGGAGAGCAGTGTGCCGGTTTCGCCCATGGATCCTTTGAGGAGAGGAATCATGGAGAGGGGCATGAAGATCTCGGGGGAGCTTTGGACGCTCTGTGCTCCTGTGAAGCCGCGGGGGTTGACGCCGATGATGGTGACGGGCGTCATGTTGACCGAGATGACTTTGCCGATGACGGAGGGGGATCGACCGAAGGAGCGCTGCCAGAGGCCGTCGCTGATGATGGCTACTGCTCCGGTGGAGGGTGCGCCGTCGTCGGAAGGGAGGATGGCGCGGCCGAGGGCGGGGCGGACGTCCATCTGCTGGTAGAAATTGCCGGAGACGAGCTCGACCTGGAGGGCAGAGGCGGTGCCGTCGAGGGTAATGTTGGCGCGGCCAATATCCTTGAAAGCGAAGATGTCCTGGAGGACGTGGTTGTTGGCGCGGAGTTGTAGGTAGGAGGGATAGGTAAAGGAGTCTAAGTGGGTGCGGCCGTCAGAAACGGAGTCCCAGTTTCCCCAGAAGGAGTGGATGGCGAGATTCTTGTCGCCGGTGATGGTGAGGAGTTGAAGCTGTTCGGGGTGAGGGACGCCGAGGCGCTCGTAGAGGATCTCGTTGGCGACGGAGAAGATGGTGGTGTTGGCGCCGATGGCGAGGGCGAGTGAGGCGACGGCGATGGCGGTAAAGCCAGGGGATTTGCGAAGGGTGCGGGCGGCGTAGCGGAGGTCGGCCAAGAGGTCGTCCCACCAGCGGAGATTGAGGGAGTGGCGCATGGCGTCTTTGTGGGTGGGGATGGCGCCGAACTCGATGCGGGCCTGGCGCATGGCTTCGCGGGGAGAGAGGCCTTTCTGCGTGAGGTCGGTGGCGCGGGCTTCGAGGTGGAAGAGGATCTCGTCTTCCATCCGGGCTTCGACGCGGTTGCGATGGGTGATGGAGCGGAGCCAGGATTTGAGGCGAGACCAGCGTGCGCTCATGATTGGGCCTCGGCGAGATCGGCTGGAGTGAGATCGAGGATGGTGCCGATAATGCCGGCCATGCGGTTCCACTTTTGTTGCTCGGCGGTGAGCTTTTTTCGGCCTGCGGGGGTGAGGGTGTAGTACTTGGCGCGGCGGTTGTTGTCGCTTTCGCCCCACTCGCTGGCGATGGAGCCCTCGTGCTCGAGGCGGTAGAGCGCGGGATAGAGGGAGCCTTGCTGCACGATGAGCTGGTCGGTGCTCATTTGCTGGATGCGGAGGAGGACGCCGTAGCCGTGGAGCTTGCCGAGAGAGACGGCTTTGAGGATGAGCAGGTCGAGGGTTCCCTGCATGAGGTCGACTTGTTTAGGCATGCGGCGCTCTCTCCTTGATTGTCTAGGAGGGAAGATAATACTGGCTTCCTAGATTGTCAAGGAGAGAGGATTTGGGGTGCGGGTTATTTGGTGACGGTGAGCGGAAGGGTGAGGGTGTGGGTGATGGGGGTCTGGGTTCCGGTGGCGGTGATCTGGATGTTGTAGGTTCCGGGTGCGGTTGATCCGGGATACATGCCGCTGCAGCCGGTGGCTCCGATGGCGATGGCGGCGGCGATGGTGAGGGCGATGAGGGTTGGGAGGCGTCGGCTACGGCGGGCGAAGGGAAGAAGGATGAACGCGAGTGCGGCGGCGGTGGATGCGGCCAGCGGGGTGGCGAGGTTAGGCCGGGGTTGGGATTGGCTGAGGTAGCCGATGACGGCGTCGGTGTCGAGGTAGACGCGAGAGGTGGCTTTGCCTCCGGAGGAGAGGGTGAGGTCGGCGGGGGTGAAGGTGACGGTTGTCCACTGGGGGAGTGGGCCGAGGGTGAGGTGGATGGTGTCGGCGAAGCTGCCGGCGCTGGCGGCGGTAAGGATGAGGGTGGTGTGGTGGCCGGTGACGAGGGTGAGCGAGGAGGGGTCGATGGAGAGGGTGAAGTCGGCGGAGAGGATGGTTTCGGTGAAGGGAGAGGAGGTGGATGGATTGTGGACGGTGTCTCCGCTGTAGAGGGCAGTGATGGAATGAGTGCCGGGGGTGAGGAGTGCGGTGGTGAAGGTGGCGATGCCGGAGGCTAGGGGAACGGAGGCCAGGGGGACGGTTCCGTCGAGGAACTGGATGGTGCCGGTGGGTGTGCCGAAGGGTGAGTTGACTGTAGCGGTGAATGTGACGGGCTGGGTAACGTAGGCGGGGTTGGGGCTGGCGGTGAGGGTGGTGACGGTGAGGGCTGAGGTTACGATCTGGGTGAGTGGGGTGGAGGTGCTGGGGTTGAGGTCGGTGTTGCCGGAGAAGGAAGCGGTGATGGTGTAGGTGCCGGGCGGCAGTACGCTGGTGGCATAGGTGACGATGCCGATGTTGCCAGAGCTGGCGGACGGTACGGGAAGCGTGACGGGGCCGCCGGGAAGTCCGGTGAGGGTGACCGTGCTCGACTGGAAGAGATTGCTGAGTGAGTTTTCGGGTTGGGCGGTGACGGTGGTGGTGAAGGTGACGGACTGGCCCGCGGATGAGGGGTTGAGGGAGCTTTGCAGGGTGGTGATGGTGGGCAGGGTGGTGATGGTTTCGGTGAGGGTGGCGGATGCCGGGGCGTGGGTGGCGTCTCCGCTGTAGGTGGCGGTGACGGTGTGGGGGCCTGTGGTGGTGAAGATATGGCTGGCGTCGAAGCTGGCCTGGTCGGTGGTGGCGAAGGTGACGCCGTTGTCGGCGAAGGTAATGGTGCCTGTCGGTGCGGGAGCGGAGGTGGGAACGCCGGAAGCGTTGGCGAGAGAAGAGTGAATGATGACGGACTGGCCGATGTTGGCGGGGTTGGGGCTGGAGGTGAGGGTAAGGGTGACTGGAATGGCGGTGACGGTATGGAGGGCGTAGAGGGTAACGGCGGGATAGGCGCCAGTGCTGTCTCCGGGCCACGTTGCGGATACGAGGTGGCTGCCGATGGCTAATGTGGGTGCGGCGATGGTAGCGGCGTTGGAGGTGAGGGGAGCTGAACCTGCGGCTGCGCCGTCGATGGTGAACTGGACGTTGCCTGTGAGGTGGCGGTTGGGGTTGGGACGAGAGTGGCGGTGAGGCTAAAGGGCTGGCCTATGACCGATGGCTCTGGGGATGCCGTCAGGCTGCCTGTGAGTGCGGGCGGTTGGTTGAGGTTGAGAAGGACGGCGACGGTGCTGGCGATGGTAATGGAGTAGGGCGAGCCGACGCCGTTGGTGGCGAGGATATCGCGATAGCCGTCGCGGTTGACGTCAAGAGCGGCGAGATCGCCGAGGCCGCTGTTGGCGAGGTAGTTCAGTTCAGGCCCAAAGGAGCGGCCGGGCAGAGACTGCACGACGGCGAGCGCGGGGCCTTCGAAGGGTGTGTTATCTCCGCGAAGGATGAGGTCGTCGCGGCGATCGCCGTTGAGGTCGGCGGCTGAGATCCGCAGATAGTGATGAGAGAAGAGGCCGGCGAGGTTGGGGGAGGAGAAGGTGCCGTCGCCGTTACCGCTATAGATGAAGACTCCCGTGGCGAAGGGCGAAGGTGCGGTGGCGCTGGAGAAGGAATAGAGAACAGCGATGTCCTGATTGCCGTCGCCGTCGAAGTCGCCTGTGGCAGTGACGATGCTGGTGGCATTGTTCATGCCTGTGAGCGATGGGATGGGCAGTACGGTGCCCTTGGTGTCGAAGGAGCCATCGCCGTGGCCTTTGAATACGTATGCGTTGGCGATTGCGCTGAGGACGACATCGAGGTTGCCATCGTGATTGAAGTCGGCCAGGACGGGATCGGTATAGCCGGTGGCGGTTCCGTTGGATGCGGTTTCGACGGGGATGGGGGTGACAACGGTTTGGAAGGAGCCATCGCCGTTGGAGAGGCTGGAATATATAGCGGAAGTGTTGGAGTTCGGACTAAGGATGGTGAGGTTGTTCAGGAGATCGTCGCGGTGGTCGCCGTTGAGGTCGGCTACGACGGCTCCGGGCAAAAGCGGCGAGGGACTGGGCACCTGAAGGGGGGAGCGAAAGGAGCCGTCGCCATTGCCGAAATAGACGTAGGGAGCTCCCTGAGTGGGGGAGGGAAAGCCGAGGGCGATGAGGTCCTGATTGCCGTCGCCGTTGAAGTCGCCGTGGAAGATGGAGGAGGCGGCAGGGGAGCCGGGCAGGGTGAAAGACACGCCGCCGTTGGGCACGGACTGATGGGCTGCGAAGGTACCGTTTACGTCGCCGTTACCCAAGCTAATCTGGATCTGGGTGTCTCCGGTGGCCGCGATATCGGGGATGCCATCGTTGTTGAAGTCGGCGAAGGTGGCGTGGCCGAGGACCTGGGCGGCCTCGTAGGCCGGGGCGGTGTTGAAGGAGCCATCGGGGTTTCCGTAGCTGATGTAGATGCCGTTGGCGCCGACGGTGACGATGTCGAGATGGCCGTCGTTGTTGATGTCGATGATCTGTTGGGTGAAGGCTCCGGGTAGGTTTGCCGGACCTGCGACGTAGTGTTTGGGATCGCCGAAGGTGGGGTTGGGCGGTCCTGATTGGCTAAGCAAAACAGTGAAACCATTTCCGGCGTACGCGATGATATCAGGGATACCGTCGCCATTGAGGTCCGAGACCGCGATCGGAAATTGGAAGGAACCGAGACCGTCGAAGGGTGTGTCGTTGTTGCCGAAGGGTTTGTCGTAGATGGGTGTGGGGTTGAAGGAACCGTCGGGATTTCCGCGAAGAATGATGAGATGGGTGGTGCCGGCGGGTGGGTTGATGATTTGGCCGCAGATGGCGTCGGTGTGGCCGTCGCCGTCCACGTCGGTGAAGGTGCAGGTACCGTCGCCGTACCGCATGCCTGGGGTGATGAAGGAACCGCCGCCTTTGCCTAGAAAGACGGTCGGACCACCCTGACCGCTACTGCTCGTGGTCCCGCTGAAGGCGAGGTCAAGTACGCCGTCGCCGTTGAGATCGACTGCGACCGGAGTGCCGTCGTTCCCGTTGATGATTCCTGAGACAGTGAAGCCGCCAAGGCCATCGCCGAGCATGGTGTAGGTCTTCTGATTTCCGGCATCGAGGACGATGAGGTCGGGTATGCCGTCGCCATCGAAGTCCAGTGGGGGGTAGAGGGATGGAGCGAAGTTGTTGCCGGTTGCGGCGGGGAGAGGAGAGGATTTGCCGATGGTGAAGGTGCCGTCGCCGTTGCTGGTGAGGGTAATGAGGGAGGCGTTGAGGCCCTGGGCGAAGGCGCAGACGAGGTCCGGCTTGCCATCGCGGTTGGTATCGAGCGCGCGGCAGAGGGTGGAGGTGTTGGCTGGAAGCGTAGGTGTGGAGATTGGAGAGGCGTAGCCTCCGCTTGGCTTGGCGAGGAGGATGTGGAGAGAGCCAGCGAAGACGGAGTCGCTGTAGGCGATGTCGGGGATGCCGTCGCCGTTGAAGTCGGCGACGATGACATTGCTGGGGTCGGTGGCAGTGGGGATGCGATACGGATTGCGGAAGGTTTGCGCGTGGAGGGAAGAGGCAGAGATGAAGGAAAGGAGGCAGAAGGAAAGAAGACGATGCAAAGGGAAGTACTCCGGGCCGTAGGGTGTCCTTCTCCCGGATGATATCTCAGGAGTTTGTAAGCGAGGCAATAGTGTGAGATGCAAAAAGACCGCGCTTTGGGGCGCGGTCTTTTGCTGGAGGCTGGAAAGTTGAATTAGCGGGTTGTGGCGGGTTCGCTGATTTCGGCGAGGCGCTTTTCGAGGAGCTTCTCGAGATCTTCGAGGGCCTTGGAGAAACCTTCGATGCCTTCCTTCAGCTTGTCGTGTGCCATGCGGTCTTCGGCGTGCATCTTGTCGAAGGTGGCCTTGTCCATCGGGATCTTTTCGATCTTTAGGTCCTTGGCGTGGGCGGGATCGAGCTTGCGCTCGAGGGTGCCTTCGGCGGACTGGAGTTCGCCGAGGAGCTTGGGCGCGATGGTGAGGAGGTCGCAGCCGGCCAGCTCGATGATCTCGCCGGTGTTGCGGAAGCTGGCTCCCATGACGACGGTCTTGTAGCCGAAGTGCTTGTAGTAGTTGTAAATCGTGGTGACGGACTGGACGCCGGGGTCATCGGCTCCGGTGTAGTCCTTGCCGGTGTCCTTCTTGTACCAGTCGAGAATGCGTCCGACGAAAGGCGAGATGAGGGTGACCTTGGCTTCGGCGCAGGCGATGGCCTGATGGAGGCCGAAGAGGAGGGTCAGGTTGCAGTGGATGCCTTCCTTCTCGAGCTGCTCGGCGGCGCGGATGCCTTCCCAGGTGGAGGCGAGCTTGATGAGGACGCGCTCGCGGGAGATGCCGGCGGCCTCGTACTGCGCGATGATGTCGCGGGCGGTCTCGATGGACTTTTCGGTGTCGTAGGAGAGGCGGGCATCGACCTCGGTGGAGACGCGGCCGGGGATGATCTCGAGGATCTTGCGGCCGAAGGCGACGGCGAGGGACTTGAAGGCGGCGGCGGCGACGTCGTGGTCGGAGGCGTTGGGGCCGGAGGACTCACGGGCCTGCTTGAGGACGTCGTCGACGATGGACTGGTAGGCGGGCATCCCGGCGGCGGCTCCGATGAGGGATGGGTTGGTGGTCGCATCCTGCGGCTTGTACTGGTGGATTGCGTTGATGTCGCCGGTGTCGGAGACGACGGTGGTCATGCCACGAAGCTGTTCAAGTAACGATGCCATAGGAATGCTCCTTCGCTGTTCACTACGATTTTATCAAGATGTGATGGAATTCGCAGGTTTCGGGTGGTGTGTGTGTGAATTTATCGGTTGCGGAGGGGAACTGCAACGGCAAAGGTAAAGCAGATCCCTGCGGAATGGCAAGAAGAACACAAGATGCATTCTGCCCGAGGTGGGCGTAGGCACCCGGTTGGTAGAACCAAGCATACCCCAGGGGCTAAAGCCCCGCTCTTTCGGGACAGGATGAGAGACCCAAGGCTGAAGCCTTGGGGTACCTAGAAGCAACGGCGATGGCGATGGCGACGGCAACGGCAACGAGAACGGCAACGGCAACAGCAACGAGAACGGCAACGAGAACGGCAACGGCAACGGCAACAGCAACAGGAACGGCAACGACAACGGCAACGGCAACAGCAACGAGAACGGCAACGAGAACGGCAACGGCAACGGCAACAGCAACAGGAACGGCAACGACAACGGCAGATCCCTACGGGATGACAAAAGGACAGGCAACAGCAACATTTAGTTCAAGCGTGTTTTGGTTCGGGGGCGAAGGTGTTCTGGAGGGTGCCTAAACCGTCTATTTCGATCCGGATGAGGTCGCCGGGCTGGACGGGGCCGACGCCTGCGGGGGTGCCGGTTGGGATGAGGTCGCCGGGTTCGAGGGTCATGGCGGCGGTGATGTAGTGGAGGAGGTGGGCTATAGGGAAGATGAGGTCGGCGGTGCTGCCGTGTTGTTTGATCTCGCCGTTGAGGCGGGTGGTGAGGGTGACGGGGGCGCCGGTGGTCTCTTTGTATCCGCAGGGATCGATTTCGTTGGAGACGATGGGGCCGACGGGGCAGAAGGTGTCGAAGCCTTTGCCGCGGGTCCATTGGCCGTCGGACTTCTGGATGTCGCGGGCGGTGACGTCGTTGACGATGACGTAGCCGCGAATGTAAGGACGGGGGTCTTCGGTGGGGCGGAGGTTGCGGCAGCGGCGGCCTATGACGATGCCGAGTTCGCCTTCGTAGTCGACGCGGTGGGAGAGGGCGGGCATGCGGATGACGCCGCCGGGGGCGAGGAGGGAGGATGGCGGCTTGAGGAAGAGGAGAGGCTCTTTGGGGACTTCGTTGCCGAGCTCGGTGGCGTGGTCGCGGTAGTTGCGGCCGACGCAGAGGATCTTGGAGGGAGTGACGGGGGCGAGGAGGTGGAGATCGGAGAGAGGCCGGGGGTAGAAGTCGACTGAGGGGAGGGTTTGGGCGGCGAGATCTTCTTCGGGGGCGTCCATGGAGGAGACAGCCCAGAGGGCTCCGTCGCGCTGGTCTACGAAGGCGTAGCGAGGGACGGGGACTCCGTGCTCGAAGGAGAGGAATTTGCAGTAACGCATGATGCTGCTCCGTTTTTCAGGGTTTCGTTTCAGGGCTCCGTTGCAGTTTCGAGCACGGGGGAGGTGGGGAGGCTTTCGTTTCCGGTGGTGTCGAGTGCGGTGACGCGGTAGGAGTAGTGGTGGCCGGCAACAGCGGAGGAGTCATGGAAGGCGGGGCCGGTGACGGGGGTTTGGGTGAGGCGCTGGGAGGAGCCCAGAGGCTGATTGGATGCAGTGAGCTCCTGGCGGTAGACGTGATAGCCGGCGAGGTCGGTTTCTGTTCCGGGCTGCCAGGAGAGGTCGATGGAGGCGCCGGTGCCTGCGGGAACGGCGACGAGACCGGTGGGAACCAGCGGGGGAAAGGTGTCGTTGAGAACCAGGGTAATGGGCGAGGAGGTGGGGCTTCGCAGCTCGAGCTGATGGCCGTGGAGGGTGATGGAACGGGCGCGCTGGGCAGTGTAGGTGTAGGTTTCGCCCTTACGCGTGGAGGGGTCGGTGGTTCCACCGGCGTCGGGCTGGCCGGAGGGGGTTTTGAGGTGGACCTCGGTGGGGTTGGGAGGCGTTAGCTGGAGGGGCGATTTGGGTTTTGTGGGGGAAGGTGCAGGGGCTTTGGGTGGGTTGGTCAGTGTGCGGTCGAGTTCGACGGGAGAGATTGTGGTCTGCTGCTGCCACTCGATGATGACGCCGTCCCTGGTTGGGGTGGCATGTAGCTGCTGGACGGAGGGTGGAGCGGCTCCGGCGGCGGCGAAGACCGGGGATGAGAGGCCAGCGGAGCGTCCGGCGGCGTTGAAGATTTGAATGCGGTAGGCGAGCAAGGCTGGCGGGTCTGCGGTCAAGGGCGGGGGGAGAGAGTCCAGGGCATGGCTGGGTCCGGGGGCTGTGGCGAAACGTTGAAGGGGGGCGCAGGAGGAGGCAGGCGGCGAGGTGAAGGTGGTCTGGCGGCAGAGTTCGGCGGCGATGTTGCCCTTGATGTCGATACCATCCGAGGTGCGGGAGGGGGTGGTCCAGCGGAACTCGACCTGATCGCCGACGCGCTGGGCGGTGAGGTCGGTGACGATCTCGGGAAGGTTGAGTGAAGGGGGGTGGGGATTGCCGGGGCTGGCGCAGCCGATGACGAAGGTAAGGGATGCGATCAGGCATGCGCTGAGCTGTTTGCAGGGGTGGGCATGCCGTTGGTTTTGCGGAAACTTCATCGGTTTCCAGCCTAGCATTTTGGAATCAAATGTTAGCTGAAGTGCAAAAGCTGAGTGAAATGTGACACCGATTTACGCCGATGACACCGATCAAGAACAGGCAGCAGCAGGACGAAATACAGGGATTCCTCGCTTCGCTCAGAATGATGACATTAAGACCACTGCGTTCAGAATGAGGTCGAACAACACATTCTTCGCCAGTGTTTTTAGACAGATTCTAGAAACTTTGCTGACGCCGTACATCCACTTGATGGAATTGCAACATCTTTCTATAGGACGAACACTATTATGGCCAAAACTACTGTTTCCGCAGAATTCGCTCCGATGGATGCAAAGCTTCTTCCGCTGCCGTCCGGCTCGGTGATGGATGAAGTTGTGCACGATATTCGCGATGTACAGGTAGATGGCGGTGTGGTCGAGGAATTCATTGCCGAGAAGCGCATAGGGGAACGGATCAAATACCTGCGGCTGAAGAAGTCGATGGGACTGGTGGAGTTGGGTCGGCATACGGGCCTGTCGGCGAGCTTTCTGTCTCAGCTGGAGACGGGGCGCGTGGTACCTACGCTGCGGAATCTGGCGCGAATCGCGATGGTTTTCTCGAAGGACCTGAGCTACTTCTTTGAGCCGGCGCCGCAGACGCTGTTCCGAATGCATCGCAGAAAAGATCGCGTGAGATTGCCGCAGACGGGCGTCGATGACCCGTCGTACTTCTTCGAAAGCCTGGGGTATCTGGTGCCGGACCGGCAACTGGATCCGTATTTTGCGGAGTTTTTGCCGGTGAGGGCAGGACGGGTGCCGCGAGCCCATCAGCATGTGGGTTGTGAGTTTCTGTATCTGCTGTCGGGAAGCCTGGATGTTCGGCATGGAGAAGTAACGCATCGCGTGGAGCCGGGGGATGCGGTGTACTTTGATGCGAATACGACCCATAGCTACCTGTGTGCGGGAGAGGTTCCGGCGACTGCGGTGATTGTGACGCTGCAGCATCCCGTGCCGCTGTCCAATGGCGTTCGGCGAACCGAGCGTAGTCTGGCTGCAGCGATGCTGCGACCGATCGAAGAGAAGAATGCCGAGAAGAAAGCCCGGGAGCGGACGCAGTAAAGTTGCGGAATGTCCCTTCTGATACGAATAGCCGAGATGGAAGATGTTCCGGCGATAGCGGCTATCTATGGGTCCTATGTGCTGAGCAGTGCGGCTACGTTTGAGCTGGAGGCGCCGGATGCCGACGAAGTGGGTCGGCGGATGCGCGCGGTGTTTGAAGGTGGGCTCCCTTATCTTGCCGCTGAGGTGAATGGAGTGGTGGCCGGGTATGCGTATGCATCGCCATTTCGGGCGCGGGAGGCTTATCGATTCACGGTGGAGAACTCAGTGTATGTGCGTGCGGAGTATGCCGGACGTGGCGTGGGACGCGAGTTGCTGAAAGAGTTGATGAAGCGATGCAAGGATGCGGGCCGTCGGCAGATGATTGCGGTGATCGGAGGGGTGAATCCGGCGTCGGTGGCGATGCATGCGGCGATGGGGTTTGCGCATGTGGGGGTGCTTCGTGAGGTGGGGTACAAGTTTGATGCGTGGCAGGATGTGACGTTGATGCAGCGGGAGCTTTGAGGTGCCGGTTTTGATTTTGATATGGTGGTCGGCATGTGGATGAAGCGGATTGCGATAGCTGTGATTGCGGCGGGTTTGGTGGCGTCGGCTGGAGCGCAGGTGCTGGCTCCCGGGCCGCCGATGGGATGGAATAGTTGGGACTCGTATGGGTTGACGATTACAGAGGCCCAGTTTCGTGCGAATGCGGACGTGCTGGCTACGAGGCTAAAGCCGTTTGGGTGGAAGTATGTGGTGGTGGATGAGGGGTGGTATCTGGAGAATCCGCAGAGCGCGGAGAAGCCGAAGACGCTGGTGTATGCGGCTAATGCGCAGGGACAGTACACGCCGGCGTTGAACCGATTTCCTTCGGCGGCGAATGGGGCTGGGTTCAAACCGATGAGTGATGCTGTACATGCGCAGGGTTTGAAGTTTGGAATTCATATTATTCGGGGGATTCCGAAGAAGACGGTTGCGGCGGATACGGTGATTGAGGGGAGTGCGTTTCATGCCAGTGAGGCGGCGGATACGACGGATGTGTGTCCGTGGAATCCGGATAACTTTGGCGTGAAGGACAATGCGGCGGGACAGGCATGGTACGACGCGTTGATGAAACAGTATGCAGGGTGGGGCGTGGATTATGTGAAGGTGGATTGCATCGCTTCGCATCCTTATAAGGGCGCGGAGATCCAGATGATTCATCGAGCGATTGGGAAGACGGGGAAGCCGATTGTGCTGAGTCTTTCGCCGGGACCGACGGCACTCGAAAACGCGGCGCTGGTGGGAGAGAATGCGCAGTTGTGGAGGATTTCGGATGATGTGTGGGACGGGTGGACGGGCAAGGAAGGGGCGTTTCCGCAGAGCCTGAAGGGGCAGTTTCCTGTGATCGCGCGCTGGTCGAAGTATGTTAAGCCTGGAAACTGGCCGGATGCGGATATGTTGCCTTTGGGGCATCTTGGGCCGATGCCGGGTTATGGAAAAGAACGGGACACGAAGCTGACGCACGAGGAGCAGCAGACGATGGTGACGCTGTGGTCGATCTCGCGGTCGCCGTTGTTTGTGGGGGCGAATCTGACGAGGCTGGATGCGTTTACGACATCGCTGGTGACAAATGCCGAGGTGATTGGAGTGAATCAGCGATCCGTGGAGAGCCGAATGGAGGGGCAGGATGGGGATGTGGTGGCATGGACGGCGAAAGGCCCGGCAGGTTCTACGCGGTATCTGGCATTATTCAATCTTGGGGACGTCTCGGTAAGGGTGGACTCTGCGTTTGCGAAGTATGGGTTGGGGGAGAAATACAAGGTGCGGGATCTTTGGGAGAAGGAGAATGTGGGGACGCAGACGGGGGTTTCGGTGGAGCTTCCGGCGCATGGGTCAGTGTTGCTTGAGCTAAAGCCTTAGAGTGGTTGCTTCGCGTGAAGTTTCGCCTTACCATCGCCAACAGTGGACTTCCCAAAGAACAAGACGAAGATTGATTTAAACCGCGGTGCGAGTGCGGAGGCCGAGCGGCTGGTTTCGGCTGGGCGGGTGGATGATGATGCGGCGTTTGAGCTGAAGCTGCGGCCTACCCGGTTAGCGGAGTTTATCGGGCAGGAGAAGGCCAAGGAGCAGTTGGCGATTGCGCTGGAGGCGGCGAAGTCTCGTGGGGAGGCGCTGGACCATGTGCTGTTGTTTGGGCCGCCGGGGCTGGGGAAGACGACGCTGGCTACGATTATTGCGAATGAGCTGGGTGTGGGGTATCAGCAGACGAGTGGGCCGGCGCTGCAGATTCAGGGCGATCTGACGGCGATTCTGACGAATCTGCGGGAGAAGCAGGTGTTGTTTCTGGATGAAATTCATCGGTTGCAGCCGGTGCTTGAAGAGAAGCTTTATACGGCACTCGAGGACTATAAGCTCGACATCATCATCGGGCAGGGGCCGGCGGCGCGGACGCACGTGATGGAGATTCGACCGTTTACGTTTGTGGCGGCTACGACGCGGCCAGGCATGCTGAGCTCGCCGCTGCGGTCGCGGTTCGGGATTCTGCTGCGGCTGGAGTTTTATACCGACGATGAGCTGCGGTTTGTGGTGGAGCGGTCGGCGGAGGTGCTGGGGGTACCGATCGATCGCGATGGCGCGGCGGAGATTGCGATGCGGTCGAGGGGGACTCCGAGGATTGCGAACAGGCTGTTGCGGAGAGTGAGGGACTATGCGCAGGTGCGGGCGCAAGGCGTGATCGACAGGCCTACAGCGAATGCGGCGCTGGCGATGCTGGAGGTGGATGCGCATGGGTTCGATGAGCTGGACCGGCGATTGCTGCGGACGATCATCGAGAAGTATGACGGTGGACCGGTGGGGTTGAATACACTGGCGGCGGCGTTGGCAGAGGAGCAGGATGCTCTGGAAGAGGTGTATGAGCCGTTTTTGATTCAGATTGGATTTCTGGATCGGACGCCACGTGGACGGGTGGCCACGCGGTTGGCTTATGAGCATCTGGGGATTGAGATGCCGCGGAAGTTGAGCTTGTTCTAAGCGGGTGCTGGAAGCGGTGGCTTGGGAGGGAGGTTGGAAGAGCCGCTGGTACAAGCGAACGGCTGGAAGCAAGCAAAAGCGAAATACAGGGGTCCTTTACCTCGTTCAGGATGACGACGGTTGGGCGTATGGGTGAGGACACCACGGGCCAAGCGACTGCCGTAATTGCATAAAAGCAAGGGCTGGGTATGGTGTGGGTGGATTTCCAGTAGAATTTGCGTTGGCGCATCCGCGCAGTGAGGACGGATTTTATGGCATCAGCGATGGCAAATATAGAGGCGTTGAAGGGTACCCACCAGGAGTTGAAGACACGGATGGAGAAGTCGGTGGAAGACTTCAGAGCGCATCTGCTGAGTGCGCGGACGGGGCGGGCGAATGTCCATATGCTCGACCAGGTGAAGGTGGATTATTACGGCACGGATACCCCCGTGGCGCAGATGGGGCAGGTGAGCACGCCTGAGCCGACGCTGATCCTAGTGCAGCCGTATGACGCGGGGATGGTTTCGGCGATCGAGAAGGCGATTCGGACTTCGGGGACGGGGTTGAATCCGATGACCGATGGGAAGGTGATCCGTGTGCCTGTGCCTCCGATGACGGAGGAGCGGCGCAAGGATGTGGTGAAGCAGTTGAACAAGACAATGGAAGACCACAAGACTGCGATCCGGAATATTCGACGGGATGGGAACGATCAGATCAAGAAGGCGGCCAAGGACAAGCTGATCTCTGCCGATGATGAGAAGCGGGCGAACGAAGAGGTTCAGCAGTTGACGGATGCGGAGATCAAGCGGGTGGAAGATCTGTTCAAGGCGAAGGAAAAAGAAGTGATGACGATCTGAGTCGTGCGTGAAAAGCGCTACGGAAAGAAAGGGTCGAGCATTGTGCTCGGCCCTTTAGTTTTGTGAGACTTCTTTGGTTGAGGATTTCCTTGCGTAATAGAAATCGTAGACGGGTGTCCATGTTTTGCCGTTGTCAGTGGATTGCTCCTGGAACTGGCGGACGTGGTTGGGGTCGAGATTGAAGAAGGTGAATCGTTGCAGTTGAGGTTCGCCTTTGGGGCCGAGGTTGTGACCGGTGAAACGAAGGGCGCCATCCTTGTAGACGCCCTCTTCGTACTCCTGACGGCCGCCGGAGACGTCGACCCAGAACTGTTTCCAGGTATTGGTGAGGGGATCGTAGTTATTGAAGCTCTGACCGCTGCCGCCTCCTGCCCCCGTCCAGGATTCGAGGATGACGCAGTCGTTGAGGATGCGGGTGATGGAGCTGTCGCCGACTTTAGGGCCGGTTTTTGTGGTGACGGTCCAATCGCCTACCCAGAAGTCGAAGGCGCGGTGAGCGGAGTCGCTGCAGGGGTGGAGAAGGTGTTCGTTCTGGACGATGAGGGCCTGGAAACGCGGATTGGAACGGATGGGATCGAAGGCCTTGTCGTCGAGTTGCGTGGGAAGAGGGGCGCCGTTGGTCATGGTCAGTTCAAGCTGCTTGAGAGCAGCGTCGGAATTGCCCATGACAGAGTATGCATAAGCGCGGCGATAGCTGAGCAGAGTGGCGGGCATGCCATTCTTTTCGGCGAGATCGAAGTCGCTGAGCGCGGAGGACTCGTCGTGCGCCTGTGAGGCGACGATGCCACGACGAGCCCATGCTGTGGCATTGTCGGGATGGAGTTTCAGATAAGCGTCGAGCGTTGCGGCGGCGGAGGTGAGATCGTTTGCTGCGGCTTGCTTCTGTGCGAGGTCGAGTTCGGGAACCTGCGCGAAGCTGGAGCAGGCTAACGCGGCGGCAAGCAAGGCTGGGAAAAATTTATTCGGCACCTTCGCCTCCGGTCTGTGATCGCTTGAGTGTGGAAGATGTTAGCGATCGCGGGCGCGAGTTTGTTTTACTTTTGTTGGGAAGGCTAATCCTGTTTTGCGCCGCAGAAAAGAGGGAAGATGGCTTTCGAAGGCCATGCTTCCCTTGTTTGTGACGAAGCGTGTGTGGTGTGGGTTAGACGCCCTGGTAGACGAGTTTGACGAACATCTCCGGGGTGACGAAGCCTTTGCCGAACTTGTCGTCGAATTGCGCGGTGGGTTTGGCGGCGACGACGGCGTCTACCGGCTTGCCTTGTTGTTTGAGGGTGGCGACGTTCTCGCGGATGGCGGTGAGCATGTCGAGGGTCTCGGAGAGCTGGGTCTTGTTGCCTATGGCGCCATGGCCGGGGATGACGATGGTGGAGTTGGTTCCGGTGGCGAGATTGCGTTTAGTGGCGCGGATCATGCCGTCGATGTGGCCGCCGGTGGAGTAGTCGATGAAGGGGTAAGCGCCGCTGAACCAGGTGTCGCCGGTATGGAGAACATCGGCGTCAGTGAAGTGGACGGAGATGTCGGTATCGGTGTGGGCAGGATCGTAGTGCTGGAGATGGATGGTTTCGCCGTTGGTTGTGAGGAGATGCTCGTCGGTGAAGATGAGGGTGGGAAGAGCATCGCCCGGTAGTGGCGGAAAGGTGGCATTAAAGAGGGCGATGGTTTGTGGAGTGTTGAGGCGGAACCGAGTCTTCTCGTGGGCGATGATGGTGGCGCCGACGGAGTGGATCCAGGGGTTGCCGTCGGTGTGGTCGTAGTGCCAGTGGGTGTTGATGAGGTGCTCGATGGGATCGGCGCTGATGGCGGTGAGGGCTTCGGTGATCTGCGGGCGTGAGGTGGAGATGCCGGTGTCGACGAGGAGCTTGCCCTGGGGGCCGGGGAGGACAGCGATGTTGCCTCCGGAGCCGATGAGAACGCTGACGTTGCCGCGGAGCTTCTGGGTGGTGATCTTGGCGGTGGCGGCTGTTTTGCGGGCCTCAAGGACCATGGCGGGAGGCTGGGCTGCGGCCTGGGCGAAAAGAGCGCGCGGAGTGAGGTAGGCGACAGCGGCGGTGGCGGTGGTGGTGGAGAGGAAGCGGCGGCGAGAGATGTTTTGACTGATGCTGTTCATGGTCTCCTCAATCGATGTTCTACATCATGTTACAGTTGCGCCGATTCGGGAGAGCTTGAGGCTTGGTATGATTTTCACTTTCCATCCGCCCGGCAGCTGATTGGAAGAGGTTCAGCGATTGTTTGACTTCGGCGCGACTTCGAGGGAGGCGCGATCCCAGTGAGCGCAGTCCGCCGCAGCCTCGTATGTACTCTGCAAAAACTGAAGAAGGGTTGCATCAGGATCTGCGGACTGACGCATGGCTTCGTAGGAAAGCACGAATTCGCCGAGAGTGGAGTCGAAGTGAGCCTGGGCAGGTGTGATGGGGCTCTGCGCGTAGCCGGGTTGCTCCGGATAGGCGTAGCTGTAAAAAAGCGGTTCAACGCCGGGCGCGCCGGGCCAGAATCCACAACTGCTGACTTCGTGCGAATAGGCATCGCGTGTGACGCGATCGGGAAGGCCAGCCATGCTGGGGTGTTCAGGCGCGGGGCGGCCGGAGAAACGAGTGCAGGCGAGATCGAGCGCTCCCCAGAAGAGGTGGATCGGGCTGACCTTGCCGGTGAAACGAGCACGAAAGGTGGTGAAGACTCGCGTGGTTTGCAGCAGGATTTGCCAGAACCGTTGTGCGTATTCGGGGTCGTAGGCTTGATGAGTTTGATCCTGCTCGAAGGGGATTGGCTGCGCAATCTCAACCGGCATGTGCCAGATGCGCACGGGCGTTTCGAGTTCGTCGAGCGCGGCCATGACTTGTTGGTAAAACGTAGCGACCGTCATTGGCTTGAGAGGTATGGTGCGGTGGCCGCCGTCGCTGACCTGTAGCACTAGCTGGTGTTCGATAAAGTCGAAGTCGATCTGTAACATTTGCGTGCCGTGCGGCATAGGCGAGGTTGTGAGACCGCGAACGGTTGGGTAGAGCGTCACGTTCCAGGTGTGGTTGATCGCCGGCATGAGCTTGAGCCGAACCTTGCCGACGATCTGCATCCAGAGTTGGAGGGTGGCGCAGGTATCGTTCCATGCGGCTTGCGGTAGAGCAGGCCAGACGTCGGTGGGACGGGTTGGCGCATCGCGGTCAGGCAGTGGCATGGCTTCTCGTTGCGACCATGATACTTCCAAGTTATGAAGTTGTGTTGAAACGTAAATTTGCAGTTCTGATGAGCTGAATGCAATAAGAGGTAAGCTGCCAGTCATGAATTGCCGCAAGCAATTCGCGATTCTGATTATCGGGATAGCGACTGTTGGCGCCCTCGCGCAATCGACACCTGTTACCCAGACAACCGTCTGCGATATCGTCAACAATCCGCTTCAATTTGAAGGAAAACTGGTTCAGGTTCGAGCCCATATCTGGGCAGACACCAATGATGTTCGTAAGTTTTGGATGAACGAAGTCACGATGAGATCAGGCAAGGTCTGCCGCTTTCTCAAAACAAGGATTGACGGGCCAACTTCATTCACGGGTGCAAATGGATTCGGAACATTTACCGGCAGGCTCGTGCGCGAATCTGTGCCTCTGAATTTCGAGGCTTCCAGCAGCAAAGAAAGGGGAGTCTTCATCGTCGAGCAGGAGTCCGATGTTTACGGTCTCGAATACCTGAACGGCCCTGTCCCGCTGTTGCAGCTGTATGACAAACAAACCGACTCCTTCATAAAACCGGAACAGCATAGTGTTCGCGTCGTCATTCAGTGTGGCCCCGCTCGACCTGTGCCCGGGACGTCAAAAATGAATGTCAGCTGCTTTGAGACCAATTTGCCCGCTAATTACGACGTATGGTCGACGATGATCTTCCAGCCCTGATCGGTTTTTTCGAAGATGAGGGAGAAGATGCCGTCGGCGTTGCCGCCGTCCTTTTTGCCACGGTCGAGGTGGTATTTACCGATGACTACGGCGAACTTCTCGTCGAGTGGATGGACTTCGAGCTCGGAGAAGCCGAGGGTACCCATGGCGGCTTTAGAGGGGTAGTTGTGGCGATATTCGTCGAGCATACCGTCGACGCCGCGGAAGACCTGGTGGGTGACGAAGAGGGTGTCGGGCGAGTTCTTGTAACCCTGAATGAAGGCCGGGAGGTCGCCTTTATTCCATGCGTCTTCCTGAGCCACGAGGACTTTGATGATGTCGAGCTCCTGCTTGGAGGCCGTCTTGAGCTGATCGCTTTGTGCGTGTGTGGAGAGGCTGATGGTGAGAAAGATCGCGAGAGTAGTGGCGTAAAGATAGGAGCGGAGCGGCACGAAGTTCACCTCTGGGATAACGGATGATGTAGCTACTGTAGCCGATGCGCTTGGTGTTTGGGATGAAGAGTCAGGTGAGTTTGGTGTCATCGCAGGGTACGGGATGGGCGATTGGCACGATCCAGACGACGGTGACGAGGGTGATGACGGCGAGCGCGAACCAGGGGTGGAAGTGCGCGAGAGGAATGGCGATGAGATAGAGGGCGAGGCTGGCATAGTGTTTGCGCTCGGTGGCGACGTCCTCCTGCTGGAGTTCTCCGGTGAGTTTAAGCAGACGGCCGATGGCGAGACGCAGAAAGAGGAAGCTGATTCCGGTGAGGATCATGGAGGCGGCATAGAGGGCTACGGAGAAGGAGTCGGCCTTTTTTTCGATGACGTAGGAGGTGAAGAAGGGGAGCAGAGAGGCGCAGAAGAGGAAGGCGAGATTGGCATAGAGGACGCGGGGATCGGCCCGTTCAATGCGGCTGATGAGGTGGTGGTGATTGATCCAGTAGATGCCGGTGAAGGAGAAGCTGAGCAGATAGATGAAGAGGATGGGGGCGATGGCGAGAAGGCCGGGTAGGCCGTTCTCGTGCGGGATCTTGAGCTCGAGGACCATGATGGTGATGATGACGGCGAGGACTCCGTCGGAGAAGGCTTCGAGGCGGGTTGTGAGGAAGAGTTTTTCGGGCATCGGTTTGATGTTTCTGGGAGTGAGGATACATCTGGCAGAGAGACCTAACACCGATTTGCACCGATGACACCGATAAAAAAACCTGATGCAAGAAAGTCTGAGACTTTAGATATGGCGTTGCCAGGTTTTTGGGGTGGTGCCTGTATGGCGGCGGAAGGTTTTGGTGAGGTGGCTGGCATCGGCGAAGCCTGTAGCTGAGGCTATGGCTTCGAGGTTCCAGTTGCGGGTGCGGAGCAGAGTTTTGACGGCGTCGATGCGGCGCTGGAGAACGTACTGATGTGGAGTGACGCCGGTGCTCTCGCGGAAGGCGCGGGCGAAGTGGAAGGTGCTGAGGCCGGCAAGAGCGGCGAGGTCTTCGAGGCGGATCTCTGATGCAAGATTGGTTGCGATGTATTCGAGGACGCAGTTAAGGCGTGGCTTGGCGATGCCTCCTTTGTGTGGGATGGGTGTGGCGGAGAAATGACCGTATTTGCGGATGAGGGCTACGGAGAGTGAGAGGCCGAGTAGGTCGCCGTAGAGGGGGCCTGTGGCCGAGCCCGATGTAACTTCGCGCTCCATTTCAGTGAGGAGAAGGCGGAGCTGATCGTCCTGAAAGGACCATAGGTTGTCGAAGTCTGGGAGCTGGTTGAGCTCAAGCTGGGTTGCCGCTTTGACGAGGATGGAGGGATCGATGGAGGCGACGATACGTTGCGAAGGGCCGTACCAGAGAAGGCTGTCGCGCGTGCCGGGGGTGAGAAAGATGAGGTTGCCCGCGCCAGTGTTGAGATGACCGGTGCGACCGTGGGAGTGCCAGTCCATTTCGACGGGACCGCTGGTCTGGAGATGGAGGCAGAAGGTGTGGTGTTCGTGCTCGGGAATTTCGATGGCGCCGACGAGGTGCTTTTCGAGAATGAGGCCGGTCCACGGAGTTGCTGCGTGTGCGCTGTGGGTGATGGGGTTACCGGGAAGCAGCGGGACGGAACGCTCGCCGACCATGACGGAGACGCGTGGGCTTATTTCACCGGGTTGGAGAGTGTTCTGGGACAAGCGGCTTCGCCTCAATCTGAATGATATGGATTGAGAGCAAGAACAGACAAAGGAGAGCAGGAATCGACCACAAAAACTGTAGGGGCGGGCGTATCTCTTAAACGAGGTGCAAGATGAACATTATTGAAGGCATCGTGGATGGTTTCATCATGACGGTGGGGATTACTCCACCGAAGCCGGAGCAGAGGCGTGCGGCGGTGATTTTTATTGCGACGGGATTGTTCGGGACGATTGCAGGGGTGCTGGCATTGGTGGGCATTGTGATTCAACGTATTGCCGCGCACTGACGCTGAAGTACGGCCCGTCACATTTGGGCGAGAACGTGGCAGGGTGGACTAGAATTTATGCATGGGGTTGAATTCCAGTGTTTCTGCGGGTACGAGGGTTGTCCATGCGGTCTGCTCGCATGATTGCCCGGACTCGTGCGGCGTTCTGGTGACGGTGGATGAACTAAGTGGTCGAGCGGTGAAGGTTCAGGGTGATCCTTCGCATCCGGTGACACGAGGATTTTTGTGCGGCAAGGTGGCGAAGTATCTGGAGCGGGTTTACTCGCCAGACAGGCTGCTTTATCCGATGCGGCGGAAGGTCGGTGTGCCTAAAGGGCCGCTGGCGCAGGGCCGCGAGGCTGAGGCGTTTGAGCGCATTACGTGGGATGAGGCGCTGGATGAGATTGCAGAACAGCTGAAGAGGATTGCGGCGGAGTTCGGGCCGGAGAGCGTGCTGCCTTACAGCTATGCCGGAACGATTGGCCAGCTGGGGTATGGGTCGATGGACCGACGATTCTTTCATCGGCTGGGTGCGTCGCAACTGGATCGGACGATCTGCGCGGCGGCAGGTGGGGCGGCGTTGAAGAGTGTGTATGGCGTGAAGCTGGGGACGACACCGCAGGATTTCGCTCATGCTGGGTTGATTATTGCCTGGGGCGCGAATATCCATGGGAACAACATTCATCTGTGGCCGTTTATTGAAGAGGCCCGGAGGGATGGTGCGCGGCTGGTAGTGATCGATCCTTACAAGACGCGGACGGCGGGGCTGGCGGATGAGCATCTGGTGATCCATCCGGGAACGGATACGGCGCTGGCGCTGGGACTGATGCATGTGATTCTGCGCGAGGGGCTGGAGGATCGCGAGTATATCGATCGCTGTGCGATTGGATTTGCGGAGTTGAAGTCTCATGCATTGAAGGTGGAGCACTCGCCGGAGAATGTGGCGCGGGTGACGGGGATTGCGGCGGAGACGATTGTGCGGCTGGCTCGGGCGTATGCGGGGGCTGGCCGCAATGGGAGCAAACCAGCGGCGATTCGGTTGAACTATGGGATTCAGAGGAGCGAGAATGGCGGGACGGCGGCGCGAGCGGTTTGCATGCTGCCGCTGTTGACGGGTTGCTGGAAGTACAAGGGTGGAGGTTTGCAGCTTTCTACTTCGGGATCGTTTCCGTTTAACTCGAATGCGCTGGAGATGCCGGAGTTGATGAAGGCGAGTCCGCTGGGACAAGCGGCGCGGGTGGTGAATATGAGCCAGTTGGGGCAGGCGCTAACGCGTGAGGATGCCGGTGTGGGAGGACCGCCTGTGAAGGCGCTGTTTGTGTATAACTCCAACCCGGCCGCTGTGGCTCCGAATCAGAACGATGTGCTGCGGGGGATGGTGCGGAAGGATCTGTTCACGGTAGTCCATGAGCAGTTCTTTACCGATACGGTGGATTATGCGGATGTGCTGTTGCCGGCAGCGACATTTCTTGAGACGAAGGATGTTCAGGGAGCGTATGGGCATCTGTTTGCGCAGGTTTCGCAGAAGGCAATTGAGCCGCTGGGCGAGGCGCGGAACAATGTGACGATGTTTGGAGAACTCGGGCGACGGATGGGATTTGACGAGACTTGCTTTGACGATCGCGAGGATGAGCTGATTGATCAGGCGCTGACGACAACGAATCCATGGTTCGCAGGGATCACGCGGGAGCGGCTGGAGCGTGAAGGACATGTTCCGCTGCAGCTGCCGGTGAATGAGGATGGGTTGACGCTGCCGTTTTCGACGGCAGAGTGGTTCAGAACGCCAAGTGGCCGCGGCGAGTTGACGCCTGTGCCTGTGTTTGCTGCTCCAGTGGAGTCGAGAGGTGGTGCGGATGCGGTGAAGTATCCGCTGGAGTTTCTGCCGAGGAAGGCGGACAACTACATGAACTCGACGTTCGCGAATCTGCCGGGTCATCAGCGGATGGAGGCTCGGACGGCAGGGATCCTGGAGATGCATGCGACCGATGCTTCGCCGCGTGGCATCGTGGAAGGTGACGAAGTGGAAGTATTCAACGGGAGGGGGAGAATCATGCTGCGGGCACATGTGAATGGACATGTGGGGGTCGGTGTGGTGGCGGCGCGTCTCGATTGGAACAAGCTGACGGCCCGAGGCGGCAATGTGAATGCATTGACGAGCGAGCGGCTTACGGATATCGGCGGTGGGGCTACTTTTTATTCAACGCTGGTTGAGGTGCGTAAGGCTTAAGGTCAAGCCACCATCAAAACCCAGAGCGAACTGGAATACTGAACCTGCGCCTTCGCACACGACATCTGATTGCTACATGTACAGGTAATGCTGAAGAGGAGCGATGATGGTAGATGGTTTGCCGGGGCTGGAAGAGATTCAGCGGGCGGCGGAGTTGGTGTACAGGACGATGCCGGCTACGCCGCAGTATTCGTGGCCGTTGTTGAACGAGAGGGCTGGAGCTGAAGTCTGGGTGAAACATGAAAATCATTCGCCGGTGGGTGCATTCAAGATTCGCGGTGGGTTGGTCTATATGGATTGGCTCCGGCGAGAGCGGCCTGAGGTGACAACGGTGGTGTCGGCTACACGGGGAAACCACGGACAATCAATTGCGCTGGCTGCGGCACGGTGTGGGATACGGTCGGTGATCGTGGTCCCGCAAGGCAACAGCGTTGAAAAGAACCGGGCGATGCGTGAGTTGGGCGCGGAGCTGGTCGAGCATGGCGAGGACTTCCAAGCTGCGCTGGAACATGCAGTTCAATTGGAACGAGAGAATGGGTGGCATTGGGTGCCGAGTTATCACAGGCTGCTTGTAGCCGGTGTGGCGACGCTCGCCCTGGAGATGCTGTCGGCGTGTCCGGTGATGGATACGGTGTATGTGCCGATTGGGATGGGATCGGGGATCAGTGGAATGATTGCTGTGCGGAATGCGATGGGATTGAAGACGAAGATTGTCGGAGTGACCTCGAAGCTGGCTCCCGCTACGGCGCTTTCGTTTGCGGCGGATCGAGTGATGGAACATGCGGTGTCGACGAGGATTGCGGACGGCGTGGCTTGCAGGAAACCGGATGCGACGGCGTTGGCAGTGATTCGAGCCGGGGTGGAAAGAATTGTGGAGGTTGAGGACGATGAGGTGGAAGAGGGGATGAGGATTTATTTTGCCGACACTCATAATGTGGCGGAGGGGGCTGGGGCGATTGGACTGGCAGCTTTGCTGAAGGACCGCGCGGCTGGAGGAGAGCGCGTGGGAACAGTGCTGGGCGGAGGGAATGTAGACAGTGCTGTGTTTGCCGGGGTGCTTGCGGGTGGGACGATGACGTAAAAAGTCACTGCTGGATGGCCTGCTTTTGGCATGAATTGGGCGTGATCTGGTGGTTTGGCGGATTTGACTAGGGCGGAATCCCGGTCGGAACTCGCTAACGGCAGGTGCGCTCCCATATAATCGAAGCTCCCCTACAAGGAATCGGCGGGGCGTGATTTTTAGAGCAGTGAGGGTGTGCGTATCTTTACCGTGAATCGAGAGAGCGGAAGCTCCCTGAAGAGAAAGACCAAGCCTGTGTGCACGCGCTCCAGCCGCTCCCGCATCGCTTATGCCGCGTTCATTGCTGTCCTTGCTGCTGGAGTGACTCCTTCCCTGTTTGCGCAGGCGTCACCAACCCCCGAGGCTGGTGGACAAGGGGCTCAGACGCTTTGCCAGCCGCAGGTAATCGGCAACCGCCGTATTCCGAAGGAATCGGTGCTGGCGCGCCTGTTCTCGCACGAGGGCGATCTCTACGACCCACAGGTTGTTGAGAGGGACTTCAACTCGCTGTGGAACACCGGCTACTTCGACGACGTGCGCATTGAGCGGGTAGATAGCCCAAAGTGCGTGCAGCTGGTGGTCTATGTGAAAGAGAAGCCGACCATCCGCGAGATCAACTACAAGGGCATCAATGCGATCTCGCTGTCGGACATTATGGAAGCCCTCAAAAAAGCGAAGGTTGGTCTGTCGGTCGAGAGTCAGTATGATCCGACAAAGATCAAGCGGGCTGAGGCGGTATTGAAGGAGTTGCTGGCTGCGCACGGTCATCAGTTTGCTACGGTCAAGACTGAAGTCAAGACGATTCCTCCTGCGTCAGTGGCGGTTACCTTCACGCTGAAGGAAGGTCCTACGGTGAAGGTGGGCAAGATTGCGTTCGATGGCAATCACAACATCAATGATCGGACGCTGCGGGCGTCGATGCGCAACCTGAGGCCGATCGGAATACCGCGCTCGATCATCTTCGAGAACCTGTTTGCCCGGACATTTGACGCGACCAAACTAGACGAAGACACGGAGCGGGTGCGGCAGGCTTATCGCGATCGTGGTTACTTCAAGGCGCTGACGAGCGAACCGACGACGCATGTGCGCGATGCGGGCGGCATCAATCCGTTCACGCTGCGGCCTTCGAGGGGCAAGCGGGTCGACATTCTGATGCCGGTGGAAGAAGGCGATCGGTACAGACTCGGCGGCATTACGTTCAAGGGCAATAAGGCGTATCCGAATGTGAAGGCGCTGCGCGCGCAGTTCGCCCAGAAAGATGGCGAGTTCTTCAACGCCACAATGTTCAGCAAGGGTCTCGAACAGCTTCGCAAGGCTTACGGAGAGGGCGGCTTCATCAACTTTGTCGGAACGCCGACTCCTCGCATAGACGAGGCGAAGAAGCTGATCTATCTCGACATCGAGATCGATGAAGGCAAGCCGTTCTATGTTTCCCGGATTGAGTTCACGGGCAACACGATTACGCGTGATAAGGTCATCCGCCGCGAACTGCTGCTCGAGGAAGGACAGATCTATAACAACAGGCTCTGGGAGCTTTCCATCCTGCGGTTGAACCAGTTGAACTATTTCGAAACATTGAAGCCGGAACAAGACTCGGAGAGTCGTCAGAACGCAGACGAAGGAACGGTCGATCTGCTGTTGAAGCTGAAGGAGAAGGGCAAGAACTCCATCGGCCTGAACGGCGGCATCAGCGGTTTGTCGGGAACGTTCATCGGCCTGAACTACGAGACGAACAACTTCCTCGGCCTGGGCGAGACGCTTTCGGTTGAAGCGAATATCGGCGACCTGTCGCGCAGACTGAGCTTCGGGTTCACGCAGCCTTACTTCCGCAATAAGCCGATTTCTCTCGGCGTGCAGGTGTTTACGCAGAAGTATGACTACAATCCGTCGAAGAGCTACGCGATCTCGGGCAGCAGTGCGAGCGAAAATCTGACTACGGCGCAGCAGTCGCTGTTGACGAACTACAACACTTCTACGACCGGATTGACGGTGTCTGTAAGCAAGCCACTGCGGCACTTGTTCGCGCACACGGGTGTGAGCCGGATTGGCGCTTCGTATGCGTTGTCACGGTCGTCTGTAACGACGTTCAACGACAATACGCGCAATGTGTTTCAGTCGCTGGCGTTCCGGTCAGGCGTGCAGGGCACGAACCAGCTGGAAGGCATCATCACATCGGTGGTTACACCGAGCTTTACGTTCTCGAGCCTCGACCGCGCGGTTGGACCCCATGCCGGCAAGGACTTCAATATTGCGGTTCAGATTGCGGGAGCCGGCGGCAACGTGAAGTATTATTCGCCGCAGTTGAGCTACCGTCAGTTCTACCCGATGAAGGGTCTGAGGGTGAACCGCGAGGGACACAATGTCCTTGGCTACCGTCTGCAGTTCGCGCATATTGCGGGCTTCGGCGGTCAGGTTGCTCCACCGACGAACCGCATCTACAGCGGCGGCGATACGGATCTTCGCGGGTTCGATCCGCGGTCGGCTGGACCGTACACGTTCATTCCGACCAAGGTGATGTTCAACCTGACGAATCCGGATGGAACGACGGTTCCGCGCGACCCGACGAATCCGGCATTAGGCAATGTACAGATCCCATTGCCGATCTACAGGCTGGCTTCGGTTGGCGGAGACACGAGCTTTACGGCAAACCTGGAATATCGGATTCCAATCGTGAGCCAGGTGACGTTCGCGTTCTTCACCGACTTCGGGATGACGTTCGACGCGTTGCCAGGGCAGTTGCGCCAGAGCGTGGCTGGACAGACGGCGATCTCCAGTCCGCTCTATGGATGCCCGCAGTTCACCAACGGAGCCTGCTTCGGCGGAACACAGATTGCTTTCCCGGCTCAGCTGTCTACGGTTCCGGGAACGAATTTTGTACCGCGTATGTCGAACGGTGCTGAATTGCAGGTCATTCTGCCGATCGTGAACGCACCGTTCCGGTTGTACTACGCATATAACCCTCTGCGTCTTTATGAGTCGATACCGCAGAAGCTTGCAACCGACGCTGCGACGTTCCGTGGCTTCTTCCCGAACTCCGGTGCGGGGCAGTTTACCTATCTGGAGGCAATCCAGCTTTATGGAGCCAACTACCAGATGCGTGAGCCGCGTAAGACCTTCCGGTTGACGGTAAGCACCACCTTCTAAAGCTTTCACTGTCCAATGAGAATCCCCGGCTTAGGCCGGGGATTTTTGTTTGGTCGCCCCTTATCGGTGAGAGGAATGGGAATCCCACCCCCCGGGGTCTCCTCTTCAAGTGATTTGTAATCAGCAACTTATCGTAATTTTACTTTGTAAAATCGTCATTCCAAATGGGTTACAGGCAAAATCGTCTTTCTAAAGGGGTTAGGCCATTTAAGAAGGAAACCCCGGCTGCAGGCCGGGGTTTTATCTCTAGTTCAATTTTAGCTGATAGGAGGTAACTCCCATGCAATGAGTATCTCTATTGTTTTCTTTTATTTATGTGGTTTCGGGACTTGACATGGGTTTTTGTTGAGGAATTTCGAAGATTTCTTTATAAGTCTTTTGTTTTTATTCGCTTATGGTGAGTGTCCCGCTTATGCAATCAGAGATGCCGGACGATTCTGATGTGCATTAGGAAGCTGCGAGAACCTTTGTGTAGCGGGAGCGCAAGACTAAAGCCCGCGCTCCCACCTTCGACGTTATCGTTCTTGTAGCTAGATTGATTAGCGTCCGTGAGGATGTCCCTCGCCGTGTGGAGCTTGTGGCGGAGCGGACCGTTGTTGGGGCTGTGGTTGGGAATGAGATTCGGGAGCCGAATGAGGCATGGGACGTTCGGCTGGCTGAGGCCGCTGCATCTGCTGTACTTGCGGTTGCGCGGGTCTGGGCTGAGGCTGTGGGATCGATCTGGGCTGGCTCTCAGGAATGGGCCTGGGTTGCGGTTGGGGTGCGGGCCGGAACTGAGGTTGCGGTTGAGGTGCAGGCCGGGACTGGGATTGGGGAGCCGGTCTGGGCTCCGATTGAGGCACAGGACGGTTTTCCGGTTGGGGGGTGGGTCGGGTTTGAGGCTGCGGTGCGGGCCTTATTTCCGACTGTGGCCGCGTGGGACGGAGCTGCTGCGGTGGAGTGGGGTTGGCTGGCCTGATTTGAGCCTCGCCGGGTCGAACCGAGGGCTGCGGGCGAACCGGTTGCACTTGGGCTTGACCGGGGCGGACGGGCTGGACCTGGGCTTGACCGGGACGAACCGGCTGAATCTGAGGCTGGCCGGGGTGCACGGGTTGTATTTGCGGCTGGCCGGGGCGATTGGGCTGGAATTGTGGATTGCCGGGCTGGTTGATGGGGCGCGGCAGATTGACGGGCATGGGACGCGCCACGGGGGTGACGGCGCGGTCGGCTGCGAAGGGCCGAGGTGCGGCGACGATCGCGGGACGTCCCTTGTTCTGGTTGAAGAACTGCTGGCGGTTCTGAGCGGCCTGACGCTGGTTCTGGATCTGGGCGGACATGGGCGGGATTCGGGGGCCGCGCATGGCCGCGATTTCGGCAGGCTGTGGACGGACGGGAACGCCGCCGCGACCGCCGTTGTAGGAGATGCGGTTGTAGTTGTTGTTGACGATGACGGTGCGGTTGTAGACGTTGGAGACGCGTGTGACGTTTACGCGATTGACGGAACGGTTGTAGTAGAAGTTGTTGCCGTTCCAATAACCGCCGTGGTAACCCGAGCCGGTGTAGCCGAAGCCATAGTTAATACCGCCGTAGAAGCCGATATGGGTACCCCAGAAACCGTGATGGAAGCGGTAGCGGTTGCCAAAGGAACCCCAGTAGCCGGGTGTCCAGAGGGCTCCGGGGTAGGGAGCGAAGACCCAGGCGCCGGGAACCCAGTAGAAGCCAACGGAGGCGTAGTTCCAATAGCCGGGTGTCCAGAGATAGTTGGGGGCGGGGGCTTCGGGCTGCTGATAGGTAGGGAGCGGCGGCGGGGGCGCATCGGCTTCGAGAGCCTGCTGGCCGGCGTCTACCTGGTTTTCGTAGTTCTGGTCATAATTTTGATCGTAGTTTTGGTTAGAGGTGTCGTCCTGATTGGAGGACTGGGGCTGCTGGGAGTCGATGGGAGCTTCAGCCTGGGCACCGGTTTGGGTGTACTCTTCGGCGCGCTGCTGACTCTCATTTTGCTGGCGCGCGGGCAGGGCGCGGGCAGGGACAGATTGCTGCTGCACTGGGACGGCTGCCGGTTGCTGTTGCTGGGTTCCATCGACGGGAGCCATGTTGGCGTCGGCTGGATCGGGGCCGGAGTTGTTGGCGGCGACGTCTGCGTCGGGCGCTTTGTGGCAGCCTGTGATCGATGCGATTCCGGCGAAGGTTGCGATTCCAATTGCGAAGAATAAAACGTATCTCCTGATGGACCTGGGAAGTGTTGCAGTCATCGTGCTTTGTCCTCTTCCGGGATTAACCCGAATATGTTAAGTGAGATGCGTTTTGGGGAGGGATTCGAGCGATAGAGGTCGGAAAAGAAGACGGATTATTGCGGGGTTGGGGTTATCGAACTGGCAACGGAAGAGAGTTTTTGGGCATCGTCTGTACCTCAAGAGTAGAACGGACGTAAAATGATTACGATGGCAGGCTGTCTTCCAACTACGAAGCGCTTTCGCCACGGTCGCCCTGACCGCGGTCGCTGACACCATACTCCTTCCCTGAAAATTTGATAGGCTTCACCCGTCGCCGCCTGTGGTCCATCGAGTGTCCACGGCCCCCTACTTCGCGCTGAAATAAGCGCTTTGGAGAAGAAAAATGTCGACCCCCAAAACTGCTCATCCTGATTCTTTCAAAAGCAAGTCAACCTTGAAGTCCGGTGCGAAGACGGTGAGTCTTTTTCGTCTGCAGGCGGTGGCCGATAGTGGTGTGAATCTTGCGCGGCTTCCGTTCTCGCTGCGGATTCTGCTGGAGAATCTGCTGCGGCATGAGGATGGACGGACGGTGACGGCAGACGATATCAGGTTTCTGGCGAACTGGGATCCGAAGGCGGAGCCATCGCGTGAGATTGCGTATATGCCGGCGCGGGTGCTGATGCAGGACTTTACCGGCGTGCCTGCGGTGGTCGACCTGGCGGCGATGCGCGATGCGATGAAGGCGCTGGGCGGCGATCCGGAGAGGATCAATCCGCTGCAGCCTGCGGAGCTGGTGATCGACCACTCGGTGCAGGTGGATGAGTTTGGAACGACGAGGGCGTACGACCTGAATGCGGCGCTGGAGTTTCAACGGAACCGCGAGCGGTATGCGTTTTTGAAGTGGGGGCAGACGGCGTTCAATAATTTTTCGGCGGTGCCGCCGGGGATGGGAATCTGTCACCAGGTGAATCTGGAGTATCTGGCGCGCGTGGTGTTTACGACGGAGGCGAAGACGAGTCTTGATGCTGTTGCGGTGGCGGGGTCGAAGGCCAGTGTGGAGGAGACTTATGTACTTGCCTATCCTGATACTCTCGTCGGCACCGACTCGCATACGACGATGATTAATGGATTGGGTGTGCTGGGTTGGGGTGTGGGTGGGATTGAGGCCGAGGCCGCGATGCTGGGACAGCCGGTGAGCATGCTGGTGCCGCAGGTGGTTGGGTTCAGGCTGACGGGCAAGTTGAAGGAAGGGACTACGGCGACGGACCTGGTGCTGACGGTTACGGAGGCTCTCCGGAAGCTGGGGGTGGTTGGCAAGTTTGTGGAGTTCTATGGGCCGGGGATCGCGGAACTGCCGCTGGCCGATCGCGCGACGATTGCGAATATGGCTCCGGAGTATGGGGCTACGTGCGGGATTTTCCCGGTGGATGCGGAGACGCTGCGGTATCTGCGGCTGACGGGTCGGAGCGAAGAACAGATTGCGCTGGTGGAGGCGTATTACCGCGAGCAGGGAATGTTCCATACAGCGGATGCGGCGGAGGCGGAGTACTCGGCGACGATCTCGCTGGATCTGGCGACGGTGGAGCCTAGTGTAGCGGGGCCGAAGCGGCCGCAGGATCGGGTGCTGCTGTCGAAGGCGGGCGAGAGTTTTAAGGAACAGCTGCCTTCGCTGCTGGGGCCAAATGCGGGTGCGCACACTTTGCGGCAGCTGGTGCGGTGGGAGGGTGAGGGTGGGCATGCCTCGGCTACGGGAGATATTGCAAGCAAGGTAGGGTCGCCTGCGCCGGTGGTGGAGGCTCCGCGGGTTGCGATAGAGACGCTGGAGGACGGACGGGGTGGTGTGGCAACGCTGGAGGCTCCGGCGGTATCGATTCGGAGCAGGTTTGGGGTCGATCCGGACCAGTATCTGGACCATGGGTCGATTGTGATTGCGGCGATTACATCGTGCACGAATACATCGAATCCTTACGTGATGATTGCGGCTGGATTGCTGGCGAAGAAGGCGGTGGAGAAGGGACTGAAGACGCCGCCGTGGGTGAAGACCTCGCTGGCGCCGGGGTCGCGTGTGGTGACCGACTATTACGTGAAGTCTGGGCTGATGCCTTATCTGGATGAGTTGCGGTTCCAGGTTGTGGGGTATGGGTGCACAACTTGTATCGGCAACTCGGGGCCGCTGCCTACGGATGTTTCGAAGTCGATTGAAGATCATGGGCTGGTGGCGGTTTCGGTGCTGTCAGGGAACAGGAACTTTGAAGGAAGGATTTCGCCGGAGGTGCGGGCGAACTATCTGATGAGCCCTCCGCTGGTGGTGGCTTATGCGTTGGCGGGACATATCGGGCACAACTTCGATACGGAGCCGCTGGGGAAGGGCAAGGATGGGAAGCCGGTGTTTCTGCGGGACATCTGGCCGACACAGGCGGAGGTTTCGGCTACCGTGGCGAGCTCGATTGATTCGGAGATGTTTCGGCATGAGTACAGCACGGTGACGAAGGGCGATCAGAACTGGCAGAATCTGAAGTTTCCGGCGGGCGATACGTATGGGTGGGAGGCGGATTCGACCTACATTCGCAAGGCTCCTTACTTCGATGGCATGGCTGCGACGCCTGCGCCGGTTGAGGATATTCATGGGGCTCGAGTGCTGGCGGTGCTGGGCGATTCGGTGACGACGGACCATATTTCTCCGGCGGGGTCGATCAAGCTGAATGGGCCTGCGGGTAAGTACCTGATCGAGCATGGGGTGAAGCCGGCGGACTTCAACAGCTATGGGTCGAGGCGCGGCAACCATGAGGTGATGGTGCGGGGTACGTTCGCGAATGTGCGGCTGCGGAACAAGCTGGCTCCGGGGACGGAGGGTGGTGTGACGCGGTTGCTGCCGGATGATGTGCCGATGTCGATCTATGACGCTTCAGTTGCGTATGCTCAGCGGGGGACGCCGTTGGCGATCATCGCGGGCAAGGAGTACGGGTCGGGGTCGTCGAGGGACTGGGCGGCGAAGGGGCCGCGTTTGCTGGGGATTCGATTTGTGATTGCGGAGAGCTATGAGCGCATCCACCGGTCGAATCTTGTTGGCATGGGGATTCTGCCGCTGCAGTTTTTGCCGGGGCAGAATGCAGAGTCGCTGCGCCTGACGGGCGAGGAGGTCTACAGGATCGGGGATGCTCCGGGCGAGTTGAAGGCGATGCTGGACGGCAAGTTTACGAACGGAAAGACGCTGACGGTGTTTGCCGAATCGGACCTAGGCAAGACGACGGAGTTCTCGGTGAATGTGCGGATCGATACGCCGCAGGAGATTCTGTACTATCAGAATGGCGGGATTTTGCAGTACGTTCTGCGGCAGTTGGCGGCTAAGGGGTAGAGTAGATCGCGTTTGCTACAAGGAAGCCTCGCCCTGTGCGGGCATTCTTGTAGCGGACACCCATCTGCAAATGATCCTGAGGAAGACTCTGTGCTACTTACGATTTGCCCGTGACACGCCCCCGTCAAAGACAGGGGAGGTTCTAGCGGTAGATCACACACCCGCGCTCCTCAAGAGCACCGAACCATTCTTGTGAGCGCAGCGAATCGACCCAGCGTAGATCCAACTTCTCCAATTTGGGCAAACGAGCAATTTCCTCCGGCAAGGACTGAATCGGATTTCCACGAAGGTCGAGCTGACGCAACTCAGAGAGTCGTGAAATCACTGAAGGCAATGTAATCAGGCTATTGTTTCGGAGGTGAAGTTCACGGAGTCGAGACAAGTGCCCTATGCAATCCGGTATGGATGTGAGTTGATTGTCGGTAACGCGCAACTCAATCAAGCCGGACATGGCGCAAACCGATTCAGGTAGCTCTGAAAATGCGTTCTCACTGATATTCAGATATCGCAGTTTGCGAAGCCGCCCGATGGACGAAGGCAAACTGGAAAGCCAGTTGTCATGCAGATATAGGTAATCACTTAGTCCAACGATTTCGCCAATAGTCTCGGGAATCGTCGACAGTTGGTTATGGCCGAGGTCAAGCATCCTCAGGTTCCTCAATTGCCCCAACCGCTCTGATATATCTTTCAGCCCGTTGTCTGCTAAGACCAGGGCTTCCAACGAAGTATCGTCCCAGACCGACGACGGCACCTGCCCGAGGTTCATCTTCCACAGGTTGAGAATTGCGTTCATCGACATTGCCTGAATCCTAATCAGATGGAATTCTGCTGTCGAATGGTGGACTATACGCTGGCTGGCTGAGCTAGCTTTGATCTTCTACAATTGCAGCCACACCGCGAGGCTCGCACATGAATTTTCCGCCGCAGCTCCTGCGACGCATCATTCCGTCTCTTCCGCTCTCGAGTCTTGCTGTTCCTCCGGACACGCTTGGGCAGCTCCAAAGTATCGCCGGTGAACTTCGCGCCGCTACACCTTCGACCTCGGCTACCGCGCTCTTTCTCTCTGGCAGCTCGAGTTCCGCTCTTGCAGCGGAGGCCGATGCCCATGCTTTGGGCCGCGATCTTCTTCGCGTCGATCTTGGGGCAGTTGTCTCCCAATACGTTGGCGAGACGGAGAAGAATCTCGACCAGATACTGGGGACGACCGACCCTGAGCGGTGGATACTGTTCTTCGACGAGGCCGATGCCCTCTTTTCCAAGCGCACCGAGATTCGTGACGGCCACGACCGTTACGCGAACATCGAGGTGTCGTACCTTCTCCAACGCCTTGAATCTTTCTTAGGATTGATCATCCTGGCCACGGCTTCGCCGATCGAGCCCATCTTCGGCAGGCTTGTCCGTTATGCGGTTCATCTTCCTTCGGGTACGGGCTGTCCTCCGGAGCCTCCGGTAGCCGGATAAACGAGGAGGGCTACGGAATTGACTCTTTTGTTGGTGTAGCCCTGCAGTGGTACCTCAGAGGCTAAAGCCCCTTTTATTTTGCGGCGTTTTCGCAAGGCAGGGTTCTTCAGCAACCTCTGAAGGCGTGCCTTTAGCAATACCGGTTTGTACCTATGGGGAACTGCCCTAGCGCAGGAGTTGCAGACGCAGCCTATAATGGGCTATGGCAATCGCTAATCCGGCCTCTTCGCAGGCTGGCCCGCAGCCAGAGCCGCAGAACAAACTGAAGAGCGATCCGGAAATAAAGAGTGCAGACACAGGAGTTGAGCTGAAATCGGCTCTTCCTGTCGCGGCTCCGACGGGTCCTTCCAGTTCGGCGGCGGCTGGCTTCGAGAGTGGAAAGGCCGCGGTCGACGCACCAAGAAAATCGAAGATTGAAATTGGTTTGGATGAGCCGGTGGGGAGCTTTGTTTCGCCTTTGTCTGCGGCTACGCCGGAGGAGTCTTCGGCTTCGCATCTTCCGGGTTCGTCCGCGGCGGATATTCAGAGCGTGGATGCGAAGTTTCAGCGGCTGCTGGCGACTGTGCATGAGAACCGGCCTGGAGACGATCTGGAGCTGATCCGGAAGTCGTGGGCGTTCTGCCTGCAGCAGCATGAAGGGCAAAAGAGGGCGAGCGGGGAACCTTACATTATTCATCCGCTGGAGGTGGCGCAGGTACTGGCCGAGTTGAAGATGGACTCGACGGCGATTGCGGCGGGGCTGCTTCACGATGCGGTGGAAGATACCGATGTTACGTCAGAGGAGATTGCCAAACAGTTTGGCGAGCAGGTGGCGCACATCGTCGAGGGTGTGACGAAGCTCGACAAGATCAAGTTTGCGAATAGGGAAGATCATCAGGCGGAGAACATTCGCAAGATGCTGCTGGCGATGGTGACGGACGTTCGCGTGGTGATCATCAAGCTGGCCGACCGGCTGCATAATATGCGGACGCTGGAGCATCTGAAGCCGGAGAAGCAGCAGAAGATCGCGCGGGAGACGCTGGAGATCTACGCTCCGCTGGCTCACCGGCTGGGGATGGGTAAACTGCGCGGAGAGCTAGAAGACCTGGCGTTTCGCTATACCGATCCGTATGGGTATGAGCAGGTGTCGACCGAGGTGGATGCGCTGCGCGGAGCTGGCGAAGAGTTTCTGCGCAAGATTGTGACGCAGATGGAAGAGAAGCTGCGCGAGTTCAAGATTCCGGGGCGTGTGGAGTCGCGGATCAAGCGGCTGTATTCGATCCAGCAGAAGCTGCAGGACCAGAAGATTCCGGTGGACCAGGTGTTCGATCTGCTGGCGATTCGGGTGATTACGGATACGGTGCAGGATTGTTATGCGCTGCTGGGACTGCTGCACAGCATCTGGCGGCCGGTGCCGGGACGCATCAAGGACTTTATCGCGATGCCGCGGCCGAATCTTTACCAGTCGCTGCATACGACGTTGATTGCGGAGGGCGGGCACCAGTTCGAAGTGCAGATACGTACGGAAGACATGCACCGCGTGGCGGAAGAAGGCATTGCGGCGCACTGGAAGTACAAGGCTTCGGACAACGTAAGCGCAAAGGATGAGCAGCGGCTGGCGTGGGTGCGGCAGCTGATGGAGTGGCAGCGGGAGATGCCGGACCCGAACGAGTTCATGTCGACGCTGAAGATCGACCTGTACCCGGAAGAGGTCTACACGTTTACGCCGAAGGGCAAGGTGGTGGTGCTGCCCAAGGACGCGAGTCCGATCGATTTTGCTTACGCCATTCATACCGAGGTTGGGAATACGACGGTTGGAGCAAAGGTGAATGGGCGCATCGTTCCGCTGCGAACGAAGCTGAAGAACGGCGACATTGTGGAGGTGACGACGCAGACGGGGCATGCTCCGAGCCGCGACTGGCTTAGCTTTACGAAGAGCTCGAAGGCTCGGAACAAGATTAAGCACTGGCTGAATGAGCATCAGAGGCAGCGGGCGCTGGAGATTGGGCGAAAGCTGCTGGAGCGCGAGGCTCGCAAGTACAAGGTGTCGCTGGGCAAGTACACGACGGTGGACTTCGACAAGGTGGCGACGGAGTATGGGCTGGGGACCGAGGCTGAACTGCTGGCCGGGGTGGGGTTTGGGAAATATTCAGCGCGGCAGGTGCTGAATAAGCTGGAGCCGGGTTCGACAATGGCCGCGGAGCCGGCGGCGCCTGAGAGCGGCGTGGGCAATGCCATTGGGCAGATGTCCGAAGCTGTGAAGCGTGTGTTTTTTGGGAAGGGTTCGGACTCGCTGCAGGTGGAGGGGCAGGACGATCTGCTGGTGTATCGGGCTCGCTGTTGTAACCCGATTCGTGGTGAGGAGATTATCGGGTATGTGACGCGGGGCAAGGGAGTGGCGGTGCATGCCAGGAGTTGTCCGAATGTGCAGAATTTGTTGTATGAGTCGGACAGGCGGATCCAGGGGGAGTGGGCACCGACGCCAACGGAGGCCGGAGCGGCGAAGGCTCAAACGTATCCAGTGAAGTTGACGGTGTTGTGTGACGACCGGGCTGGATTGCTGAAGGAGTTTACGGCAATTATTGCGGATGATGGGACGAACATTCGCAGCGTGGATTCGAAGTCGGAGCCGGATGGGACGGCAGTGGTGGACTTCATTGTAGAGACGGTGGATGTGCGGCACCTGAACCGGCTGGTGCAGAATTTGCGGCGTGTTCCTGGGGTAAGGGATGTGCAGCGGGTGCAGAAGATTTAGAGCTACTTTCTCTTTTAGCTGGGCTGATACATTTTGCCGCTTGCATGAAATGCTTCTTTTCGGTGAATATCCCCTAGTAACTAAAAATGTAATGATTCATCTGCAATGATCTTGCGGCTCGCCTAGATATATTCTTCAACCACGTTCCTGAGCTGACGCCAATGGCGCAACAGAATTGGCAAGACGTAGCGACAGATAGTGAGCCGAAGCCCGTCAAGGATGTGGCTCCAACACTTTTCTCTGCTTGTATTCCGGTGATACTCGGCGTGGCGGCAACGGTCACATTGGTCAGTATTTTCTGTCCAACGATTCGGCCGCAATCGCTCTCGTGGGTGTCTCTGGTGCTGGTGACAGCGTTTCTTTTGCTGGTTGCCGGATTCATCAGCGGCATTGTGGCGCAACTGATTTGCGGAGTGAATCGGGGCTATCAACCGAATGTGTCGGCCTCGGTTGTGTTGGCTGCGTGCCTTGGAGGATTGTGGGTTCCGGCGTGGGTGCTTTGTCTGCGGGAGCCGTCGATCCTGACGGTGTTGGCTGGCTGCTTCTGCGTCGTGAGCGTGGTTCGATCGCTGAAGAAATATGATCGCGAGGCTGCGGCGAGATCTGCCTCGAAGAAACTTTTTATAGCGCCGTTTTACATCGATGATTCGAAGGCGCTGATTCGGGTGATCCTGCCTTCGCTTGTGGTTGCGGTGATGGCTGAGGCTGCTACTGTGGCGATGCTGTTGAAGAGGTATCAGCTTGCCTCTGTGTTGGTGGGGAGCTGTGCGGCGTTGTTGGTGTGGTATGGGTCGAAGGCTTTGTTAAACGGCGAAGAGCAGGATCAGGTGCCGAGTTCGCGGGCGCGGCTGTCGGTGATGATGGCATTTGTCTTTACGGCTGTAGTATTGATGCCGTATCTGCGGAGTTTCAAGTGGGCTGGAATTGGCGATTCCATCTTTGGACGAACCATGACTATGGGGCGACTCGCCCAGCCGAGCGTGGAGCAACCGACGGCCAGCAATGATGGATATTCGGGGATCATCCTGTTGCCGATGACTGATCCGCGTAAGAAGATTATCGCTCCGCGGAGCAGGGATGCGTCGAATGCGGGTTTTCGGCGGAGGGAGCCGATGGTGATTCCATTTGATGGGGCGTACTGGTACTTCAAGGCGCCGGATAAGAGGCCGCGCCCGACGGCTCGGGTGGTTCGCGGCAGCTCGACCAAGGCGACGATACGTTCTTCGGACCGGTATCCGTTGCTCATGGAAGCGCACCAGAGGCTGGGCACGCGGGTTGACTTGAATTGCTGCAGCAGCGTTGAGATTGCGTTGCAGAATGCGGACCGTCATCCGGGACCGATTGCGCTCGAGCTTTGGCTGGTGGATAGTGCCTTGCCCAGGGTGATGGGCCGCTATGTGGGTACGGTGACGATTCCATCGAGTGAAGGCGAGGGAGTTTCGAGTGAGCGGCCAGTGGAGGAGAAGCTCGAGTTTCCCATTGCTGCGGGTGGCAAGGGAGGTGAGTTCGATGAGATCACTGTCGTTGTCCGGCTCGCTGCTGTGAGGGCGCGAGCGGGTGCGCAGATTGCTATCCGGCAGTTTGTGCTTCAGCCCTAGGAGGTTGTCGAAAAACTGAAGGCTTAACACGGATTTGCACAGATGAGACCGATTTAAGAACGAACAAAAGCTAGAGCAGGGACGAAATACAGGGATCCTTCACTGCGTTTAGATGACGACGTGAGACGAGCAACAGCAAAGTTCTCCCCAATATTTTTTAGTGACAGTTTCTGGGCGAGTTACTAAGAGGTTGTGGAAACTGGCTTCGTTTCCATGAAGCTATGGATGATAGCGTTGAACCGGTTGGTGGCTTCGAGGTTCGGTAGGTGGCCTATGCCTTCGAAGATTTCGAGGTGGGAGTTCGGGATGGATTGGTGCATCTGCTTTGCGGTTTCGAGGGAAATGTAGGAGTCTTCGGTGCCTGCGACGATGAGCGTGGGGGCGGTGATGCGGGTGAGGGACTGGGTGTAGTCCTTGCGGAGGGCGCGGCCTCGTAGGGCGGCTGCGGCTCCGGCGGGTGGGGTGTGGGCGATCATGGTGAAGACTTTGACGGCTATATCGGGGTCTCTTTTGAGGGAGGCAGGGGCGATGAGTTTTGGCAGCATCTCGCCACCGGGCAGGACGGAGCCTTGCTGGAGAAAGCGGTCGGCTGTGGCTCGGCGGGTTTTGATGGCTTCTTCGGTGTCGGCTTGCGGGAAGGTTGCGGCGAGGATGAGGCCGGAGAGACGCTGAGGGTAGAGGTCGGCGAAGGCCATGGCGATTTGGCCGCCCATGGAGAGGCCGGCGATGACGGCTTTGGGAATGTTGAGGTGGTCGAGGAGGGCGTTGATGTCAGACGCCATGGTTTCGAGGGTGGTGGTATCGGTGGCGGGAACTTCGGATGCGCCGTAACCGCGGAGGTCGAAGGTGATGACGCGGTGCTTTGGAGCGAGGGCCGCGACTTGGGGATCCCACATGGATTGGTTGAAGGGGTGGCCGTGTATGAAGAGGATGGGCTGGCCGCTGCCTTCGTCGCGGTAGGCGATGGAGACGCCGTTGATCTGGGTGGTGTTCCTCATTTTTTCTTCTCGAGGTGCTGGCCGGAGAGGTCTTCGAGGGCCTGGATGAGGGCGTGGTTTCCGAGCCCGCCTTTGCCGTCACTCTGGAGCTTGTTGTAGAGCTGATGAACTAGGCTGGTGCCGAGAAGAGGGAGGCCGAGCTCGCGGGCTGACTCGAGGACGAGACGGAGGTCTTTTTGCTGGAGGTCGATGGAGAAGCCGGGCTTCCAGTAGCCCTCGATGGCCTGGGGGGCGCGGTTGGAGAGCATCCAGCTGCCGCCGGCTCCGGCTTCGACCGCGTGGACGGCCTTGAGGAGATCGATGCCTGCGGCACAGCCTAGGAGGAGGGCTTCGCTGACGGCGAGCATGTTGACGACAACGAGGATCTGATTCATGAGCTTGGTGGTTTGACCGGCTCCGCTGGGGCCCATGTGGGTGATGCGTGTGCCGATGGCTTCGAGGATGGGCTTGATGCGGTTGAAGGCGTCTTCGGGGCCTCCGACCATGATGCTGAGGGTTCCCTTGGCTGCGCCTTCACTGCCTCCGGAGACGGGGGCGTCGAAGAGGGTGATGTTTTTCTCGGCGAGGGTTTTGCTGAAGCGTTTGGTCTCGGCGGGGCTGATGGTGCTGAGGTCAATGATGGTGGTGCCGGCGCGGAGAGCTTTGGCGAGGCCATCTTTGCCGAAGAGGACGGCTTCGACGTCAGGGGTGTCGCTGACGCAGATGAGGATGGTGTCGGAGGTTTCGGCGAGGGATTGCAGAGTCGGTGCGATGGAGAGGTTTAGGTCTTTTTTCAGGGCTTCGGATTTGTCAGAAGTCCTGTTCCAGACGGTTACGGAGTGATTTTTTTCGACAAGGTTTTTGACCATGCCGCGTCCCATGATGCCGAGGCCGACGAATCCAATTTGCGATGTCATACAGGTAGTATTCACTGCCTGTCGGAAGAAGAACAACGCGGATTAAAAACAGGCGGCCCACTGAGAAGAGTGGGCCGCCTGCCTGTTATGGATAGAGCTAATAGGTTCGCTCTCGGTCTTCGCGCTTTTTGACGGCTTTGTCTTTACGAACTTTGTTGGCGACGGCACCGCCTCCAGCGCCTACGGCACCGCCGATAAGAGCTCCTTTACCGCCTCCAGCCAACGCGCCCACTACGGCGCCTCCAGCTGCGGATCCGCCAACGACCTTCGCGCCTGTGTGGTTGCGATGGTCCTTTGCTGTCTGCTCACGCTCTGCGCGGTCGTGGGCTTCCTGCCGGGTTTCCTGGGCGAGAACTGAGAGAGGGAGGGATAGGATGGTGCCAAGAGCTACAAGTCCTGTGATTCGATTGAGATTCATTTGAATATCTCCTAAAAGTCTCTTTGTATGAGATGCATAGAGGGTTTGCGAATCGAAGGCGGTGGCGAAATATAGATTTGAGGAAGAAGAGAGATGGTTGGATGAAATTGAAGAATTAAGTTGACCGAGGCGATTGTTAGTTGAACAATCAACCAAATAAATGACACGAGAGAACACAACCCGGCAAAGATTAGTTGAGGCGGCGCTTTATCTCTTCTGGAAGAACGGCTATGCCGCTACCGGAATGGCTGAAATTCTGGCGCGGGCCGAAGCAAAGCCCGGCAGCTTTTACTACTTTTTCAAGACGAAGGAAGAGCTGCTGATTGCTGTGCTTCGGCTTTATGTCGCGACACTTTATCCGATTGTGATGGATCCAGTGTTTGCGGAGAACGAAGACCCGGTGGAGAGGGTGTTTGGGGTGCTGGGATTTTACCGAAGGAATTTGATTGCGACGGGATGCACGTATGGCTGCCCGATCGGACGGCTGGCGCTCGAGATCAGCGAGGATCAGGTGGGGGTCCATAAGCTGCTGAGCGATAACTTCGACGGCTGGACAGCGGCGGTCGAAAGTTGTCTGCGGGCTGCGGCGTCACGATTTTCGACAGATCTGGATATGGCTTCTCTGTCTCGGTTTGTGTTGACGGTGATGGAGGGCGGGGTGATGCAGGCGCGGGCTCATCGAAGCCTGGCTCCATTCGATGCTTCGGTGGAGCATCTGCGGAATTATTTCCGGTTGCTGGAAGGACAGAGAGAGTTGCGGGCCGCGTAGGAAAATTTCGATAGAAAAGAGTGATTTCTATGAGAGCGTTGGCGATTTGTGCGCTGATGTTGACGTTGGGGATGGGGGCACCGAGCCCAGTGGCTGCGCAGAAGGCTGAATCTCCGGTGACGGCCGAGAAGCCGATTTCGGCGCTGGCATGGCTGGTCGGCGGCGTGTGGACGGCGGATGGGTCGAAGCTGGGACCGGGAATGCAACGGATTGAGACGAGGTATCGGTGGTCGGATAACAGGAGCTATGTTCGCTTTACGACGCACTTTGTTACGGACAAAGGAACGCTGAAGAACTATGACGGGAACATGTTCTGGGACCCATCGAAGAAGACGCTGAGCATGTGGTACATGGATGCGGGCAACGGGGTCACAGAGGGTCCGATGAGCATAGACGCCGATCAGTGGCAGATGCTGTTTCATGGCGAGGATTTTGAGGGCAAGCAGGCGGATATGCGAGTGATTGTGGCGATGAAATCGAAGGATCTTTACCGCTGGATGTTGAGTGAGAGGGATGGAAGCGGGTGGAAGAAGCTTCTTGAACTGGATTATGTAAGGAAGAACGATTCTGAGGTTCCGCAGGCTTGAAACTGCTCTCTGGAGCGGGAGCCAGTTCTCGGAAGTGCTTGCGGTCTTTGGGTCTCCATAGTAAGGTGGAAGGCAAGATGATTATTTCCTCCAGCCGATTTATTAGCTTTATTTACCGCTACTGGTATCCGGTAGCGGCATCGGCGGAGTAGGTTCCATCTGAGAGATAGCTGAAGGATTCAGTTGAGATCGACATCCACACGAGCCGCGACCGCAAAGGTTGCGGCTTTTGTTTTGTGCTTTAGTTTTCGTGCAGTGCACTGAGGAGGCGTTTTTTATGAGTACAACAGCGGCGATGGTGAGTCCGGCAGGGCCTGTGCGATCGGCGGCGGGGCGGTTTGGGATTTATGGCGGCCGGTATGTTCCGGAGACGCTGATGGCCGCGCTCGAGGAACTGGAGGCGGCTTATGGTGAGGCGCAGAAGGATGAGGCATTTAAGGCGGAGCTGGATGATTTGCTGCGGAACTATTGCGGAAGGCCTACTCCGCTTTATTTTGCCAAGCGGCTTACGGAGCAGTGCGGTGGCGCGAGAATCTATTTGAAGCGTGAGGACCTGCTGCATACGGGTGCGCACAAGATCAACAATTCGCTGGGGCAGGGGCTGCTGGCGCGGCGGATGGGGAAGCAGCGGATTATCGCCGAGACGGGCGCGGGGCAGCATGGGGTGGCAACGGCTTCGGTGTGCGCTCTGCTCGGGATGGAGTGCGTGATCTACATGGGTGAGGAGGACATGCGGCGGCAGGAGCTGAATGTCTACCGCATGCGTCTGCTGGGGGCGGAGGTGCGCGGGGTGAGTGCGGGGTCTGCGACGCTAAAAGATGCGATCTCGGAGGCGATGCGTGACTGGGTGACGAATGTTCGGACGACGTACTACATCCTAGGGAGTGCGCTGGGGGCGCATCCTTACCCGACGATGGTGCGGGACTTTCATCGCGTGATCAGCAAGGAAGCCAAGCGGCAGATGATGGAGCAGGAGGGCAAGCTGCCGACGGCGATTGTGGCTTGTGTCGGCGGTGGATCGAATGCGATTGGGGCCTTCTATGAGTTTCTTGGCGATGCGAATGTTCAGTTGATTGGCGTTGAAGCTGGCGGGCGTGGGACTGCGTTGGGAGAGCACGCGGCCCGGTTTCAGAAGGTTGGCGGCGGTGTCCCGGGTGTGTTGCAGGGAACGTACAGCTATGTGTTGCAGGATGATGCCGGGCAGATTGCGGTGACGCACTCGGTGAGTGCGGGGCTGGATTATGCAAGCGTGGGGCCGGAACATGCGATGCTGCATGATTCGGGGCGGGCGACGTATGTCTCTTGCTCGGATGATGCGGCGCTGAAGGCTACGGTGACGCTGGCGCGAACGGAAGGGATTCTGCCGGCGCTTGAGAGTGCTCATGCGGTGGCAGAGGCGATACGGATTGCTCCGACGATGGCGAAGACGGATGTGCTGATGGTGAATCTGTCGGGACGCGGCGATAAGGACATGGGAATTCTGGCACGGGAGTTGGATTTGAAGGGCGCGTAGCAGGAACCAGAGATGACCGCGGATCAACACGGATGCTCGCGGATGAAAGACGAAAAACGATAGATTGCTTTGGGGGATTTGTGGCGATTGAATTTCGGAAGAAGCCGGGGATTGTTGCTTATTTGACGGCGGGTGATCCCGACCTGGCGACGACGCGGGATATTGCGCTGGCTGCGATTGATAATGGCGCGGATGTGATTGAGCTGGGGGTTCCGTTCAGCGATCCGCTGGCGGATGGGCCGGTGATTCAGCGGGCGAGTGAGCGAGCGGTTGCGCACGGGACTCGGCTGACGGATGTGCTCGGGCTGGCGAAGGAGTTGCGTGCGGCTAGGCCTGCGGCGGGGTTGATTTTGTTTTCGTATCTGAACCCCGTGGTGCGGATGGGGATGAAGGCGTTTTGCGCACAGGCTGCAGAGGCGGGTGCGGATGGTGTGCTGTTGACGGACATGATTGTGGAAGAGGCAGGCGAGTACCTGGAGGCGATGACGGCGCATAAGCTGGCCCCGGTGTTTCTTGCGGCTCCGACTAGTCCGGATGTTCGATTGAAGGCGATTGTGGGGGCTTCGCAGGGATTTGTGTATGCGATCTCGCGGGTGGGGATTACGGGGACGCGGCAGAAGGTTGCAAGTGATGCCCCGGAGTTGGTGGCGCGGCTGCGGCAGTTTACGAAGCTGCCGATTGCGGTGGGGTTTGGAATCTCGAATGCCGAGCATGTGAAGGCGGTTGGCGAGTTTGCAGATGCGGCGGTTGTTGGCAGTGCGCTGGTGGCCTTGATTGAGAAGAGCGATCCGAGTGAGGCCGCCGGTGCGGTAGGTCGGTTTATTGCGGGGTTGCGGGCGTGAGTTCTTGGCATGCAGTAGAGGGATGGCCGAGTGGTCAGACGGTTATCATGGAACGTACAAAAATATTCCGCAGCGGGCGTATCCGGCAGTGCAAGGCCGGTTGGCGTGACGCTGCAAGTTGAGGCGACTGCATGGATATATCCGACTGGCGGAAGAAGATTGACGAGCTGGATGAGCAGATTGTTCGGCTCATCAACCTGCGTGCAGAGGCTGCGCAGGCTATCGGCGAGCTCAAAAAGACGGCTGAGCTGCCGGTCTATGAGCCTCAGCGCGAGCAGGCGGTCTTTGAGCATGTACGCACGGTCAATCCCGGACCGTTGGATGATGCTGAGTTGCTGCATGTGTACGAACGGATTATCGATGTGATGCGGACGTTGCAACGCCGCAATCACTAGCAGAGCGAGTTTGAATGCAAATAGCTTTTGTACTGAATTTAGTTACATATAAAGAGAGCGAACACCATGATCGTAGCGATGCAGGACCACGCAACAGAGGAAAATATACAGCAGGTGATCGAGCGGATGGTCGAGCTCGGATTCAATGTTCACCGAACGACAGGCGCAGTACAGACGATTCTGGCGGGCGTTGGAACGCCGGAGCACTTTGAGGTTGCGGAGTTCAAAGTGCTGACGGGCGTGCACGATGCGTATCGCATCTCGTCGCCGTACAAGCTTGCCGGGCGAAATTTCCGTCCTGAAGGAACGAAGATTACGTTCCCGAACGGCGTCGTGGTTGGCGGTAAAGAAGTTGTCATTATGTCAGGACCGTGTTCGGTGGAGTCGCGTGAACAGATTCTGCTGAGCGCGAAGCAGGTGAAGGCCGCGGGAGCGAAGTTCCTGCGCGGCGGAGCGTTCAAGCCGCGGAGTTCGCCATACAGCTTTCAGGGGATGGGTCTTGAAGGATTGAAGTTGCTGCGTGAAGTGAGCGATGAGACCGGCCTGCTGGTGATCACGGAGGTGATGGAGATATCGCAGATTGAGGTGATGCTGCCGTATATTGACTGCTTCCAGGTAGGAGCGCGGAACATGCAGAACTTCAACCTGCTGCGCGAGCTTGGGCATGTGCGCAAGCCGGTGCTGCTGAAGCGCGGAATCTCGGCGACGATTGAAGAGGTGCTACTGAGCGCAGAGTACATTCTTTCGGGTGGCAACTACGACCTGATGCTGTGCGAGCGCGGGATCCGGACATATGAGACGTACACGCGTAACACGATGGATATCTCGGCGATTCCTGTGCTGAAGAAGCTGACGCACCTGCCTGTGATGGGCGATCCTTCGCATGGTGTGGGTATTCGCGACCTGGTGCCGCCGATGGCGCTGGCCAGCGTTGCAGCGGGAGCGGATGGGCTGCTGATGGAGATGCATCCGAACCCGGATAAGGCGATGAGCGATGGCGCGCAGAGCCTATATCCGGAACAGCTGGAGAAGCTGGTGGCGCAGTTGCGTCAGCTGGCGCCGGTGGTCGGGCGAATGGTTGCATAGACGATGCCTGTGAGTGCTATAGAGCGCGTTCTTATCATCGGTACGGGGCTGATCGGGGCTTCGACCGGGCTGGCTCTGCGAGGCGCAGGGTTTGTGGGCCGTATCGATGGATGGGACGTGAGTTCGCTGGAGAGAGCGGCGGCTGTGCAGATGGGTGCCATTGATGGTGTGGCCGCTGAGCGTGAGGCCGCGCTGGAGCTGGCGCGCACTGCTGATGTGATCGTGTTGGCGGTGCCTGTGCTGGCGATCAAGGACTGGATGCAGACGCTGGCTCCGATGCTACGAGCGGGACAGCTTGTGACGGATGTAGGGAGTACGAAGCTCGAGATCGCGGAGCTGGGCGCGACTCTATTTGGTGGCGCGGAGAGTGCAGAGTTTTTGCCGGGGCATCCGATGGCGGGCAAAGAATCGGGCGGTGCGCTACTGGGTGAGGCGAAGCTCTTCAACGGGGCGATGTGGCTGTTTACGCCGACGGTGCCGGGGCAGAGTGCGATCGATAAAGAGTGGCGTAAGTGGGTTGGCTTCTTCGGGGCGCGGACGCTGGATATGGATGCGGCGCGGCATGATGAGCTGTGCGCGTGGGTGAGCCATCTGCCGCAGATGCTGTCTACGGCGCTCGCAGCTTTGCTGGAGGATACGTTCGGTGATGCGCCGGAGGTTGCGGCGATCGGCGGACGTGCGCTGCGAGAGACGACGCGGCTGGGCGCGAGTCCGTACAGCATGTGGAGAGATGTTGCGATGACGAACACCGGGCCGATTGCCGACACTCTGCTGGCGCTGGAGCAACGGTTGACACATGTGCGGGAGAACCTGCGCACGCCTGAACTGCGTGATGAGTTTTTGCTGGCGAACGAATTTCGTAAAAAGCATTAGAGCTGTTGCGGTTCAATTGACTTGAGAGATCCTGTGAGCGACGTGATGACAGAACGGAATATCAGTCTGGCCGATATTGTGGCGGCGAGAGAACGGCTGCGTGGCTCAATCTACTATTCGCCTTGCCCACACTCGCAGATGTTGTCTGCACTGACGGGACAGCAGATCTATCTGAAGCTCGAGAACCTGCAGATGACGGGCAGTTTCAAAGAGCGAGGTGCACTGAACCGCATTGCGACGCTAACACCTGAACAGGTGGAACGGGGTGTGGTGGCGGCGAGCGCGGGGAATCACGCGCAAGGTGTGGCGTATCACGCGACGAAGCGTGGGATTCGTGCGTTGATCGTGATGCCACTGGCAACACCGCTGGTAAAGGTAACGGCCACGCGTGGATTTGGCGCCGAGGTAGTGCTGCACGGTGCCAACTATGACGAGGCCTGCGTGGAGGCTACGCGGCTTTGCGAGGCGGAGGGAATGACGTTTATTCATCCGTTCGACGATCCTATTGTGATGGCGGGGCAGGGCACGATTGGGTTGGAGTTGTTGGAGCAGGTGCCGCAGCTTGAGGCTGTTGTGGTGCCGATTGGTGGGGGCGGTTTGATTGGCGGTATTGCCTGCGCGATCAAAGAGTCGCGGCCGGATATTCGCGTGGTTGGAGTACAGACTTCGCGGCTGCCGTCGATGGCGATGGCGGTAGAGCAGCATCATCCGGTGACGCTGGAGCCGGCTACGACGATTGCCGATGGTATCGCGGTTCGGCGTGCGGGCGACGTTACGTTTCCGGTGGTCGATAGATATGTCGATGAGATTGTGACCGTCGATGAGGATGAGATTGCTTCGGCGATTCTGGTCTTACTGGAGCGAGAGAAGACGCTGGCCGAGGGCGCAGGCGCTACGGCGCTGGCGGCATTGCTGCAGAAGAAGACTTCACTGCAGGGGCGGCATACGGCGGTTATGGTTTGCGGCGGAAACATCGATGTGACATTGCTGTCGCGGATCATCGAGCGTGGTTTGGTGCAGGATGGCCGTATGATTCGGCTGCGAATCCATCTGCTGGATAAGCCTGGTGCTTTGGCGGAGCTGACGAAGCTGATTGCAAACTATCGCGCGAACATTGTGGATACGCTGTACAACCGCGCTTATTACGGTGTGAATCTTGGGAATACGACGATCGATATCACGCTCGAAACGCGCGGACGAGAGCAAGTGACGGAGTTGCTGGCGGCGTTGACGGCTGAGGGATACGAGCACAGTAGAGTGCTGTAAGCTCAGGCTTTTTCGTAGTGGAAGTGGAGTTCCTGCTCGCTGGCTACGGGCTCGCCGTTGCGCGTGGCGGGATGAAAGGTCCACTGTTGAACGGTGGCGATAACGGTCTCGTCGATGCCGTGGCCAAGGCCGCTGGTGATCTTCAGGTCGGAGATCTTTCCGGTGGCATCGATGACGATGTCGAGAATGACGTCGCCCTTTGTGCCTGAGGGAAGAGCAGAAAGATCGGGCTTCGGTGTGTGGAAGAAGCTTGCTAATGCAATGTCGATGTTGCCAGAGCCGAGTGCATCTGCGCCTGTTGTGGAGTCAGGCTGGTTGGAGGCGGGTGAGTTCGCGTTGCTGGAAGCGGTGGGTTTTGTCTTTGCCTTGGGTGGTGTTGGAAGCGGAGATTTGGATTCGGCCAGCTGTGGAGCGGTCTTTGGCGTGGCCACCGTGGATTGCGCGGGTGCACGTCCGGGCAGGTAGGCGAGGATGAGATTGCTGCCATGCTCGGTGCCGGGCAGACGGATGGGTGCGACCCATGGCTTGCTGTGGTGAAGCAGCGCGGTGAGGACGAGGAGGTGCACGGCGATGGAGCCGATGGTGTGCTTCGAGGTTCGAAGCGGTGCAGCGACGGGCTTGCCGATGGTGTCCATGCTGCCTCTCCGTGATGATGTTTAGACGCGGGTGAACTGGGTCTGCTGCTTTTCTTTGTGGCGTTCGACGGCTAGCGTGATGAGGCGGTCGATGAGGTTCTTGTAGGAAAGGCCGCTGGCATCCCATAGTTTTGGGTACATGCTGATGCTGGTGAAGCCGGGCATGGTATTGATTTCGTTGAGGTAGATGCGGGGTTTTGCGCCTTTGCGCGCGGGCTCCATGAGGAAGTCGACGCGGGCGAGGCCGGCGCAGTCGCAGGCGCGGAAGGCGGCGATGGCCATCTGGCGAATTTTTTTTGATTCGGCTGCCGTGAGTTTGGCGGGGATGATGGGGACGCTTGTGTTGGACTGGTATTTGGCTTCGTAGTCATAGAACTCGGCGCCGGGAACGATTTCGCCAACGACGGAGGCTTCGGGTGAGTCGTTGCCGAGGACGGAGACTTCAAGTTCGCGGGGCTTGGCATTGGGGCCGCCTACGCCTTGCTCGATGATGAGCTTGCGGTCGAAACTGGCGGCGAGGTCCATTGCGGGGGCGAGTTTAGTGCGGTCGTGGACCTTGCTGATGCCTACGGAAGAGCCTAGATTCGCGGGTTTTACGAAGACAGGGTAGGCGAGGGATTTTTCGATGAGCTTGATGCAACGTTTGGGATCGGCGTGCCATTCGCTGCGGATGAGGCTTACGTGTGGTGTTTGCGGGAGGTTGGCGGCGGCGAAGAGTTGCTTCATGGCGGTCTTGTCCATGCCGGTGGCGGAGCCGAGGACGCCGGAGCCTACGTAGGCTATGTCGGCTAGTTCGAAGAGGCCCTGGATGGTGCCGTCTTCGCCGAAGGTACCGTGAAGGATGGGGAAGATGACGTCTAACTTCTGGCTGAGGGCTCCACGCTGGCCGAGGGGGCCGTTCTGGTGAGTGAGGTCGGCGCCGGCGGAGAGCTGGAGGGCTTTGGATTGCTTGATTGGCGCGGGTTTTGTATCGCCGGCGAGGAGGTGCTGGGCATCGGCGGAGGTGAGCCACTGGCCCTGCTTGGTGATGCCGATGGGGACGACGTCGTACTTCTTCCTGTCGATGGCTTTGAGGATGCTGGCGGCGGAGAGGAGGGAGACTTCGTGCTCGCCGGAGCGGCCGCCGAAGAGGATGCCAATGCGTAGTTTTTTCTTCATGTCTGAGTACAAGTTTCTACTAATTTTCAGGTTTTGTTTGCGAGAAAAAATTGGAAGGGGAAAAGATGGTTTTTGCAGGGGGTTTTTGAGTTTTTTGGTGTTGGCGGATGGTTAATTTGTGGACAAGGTGTGGTGGATTGCGTGGCAAAGATGGTTGAGGAATGACGTTTTTGGAAGGGTAAAATTATGCAGTTTTTTGAAACTTTATTTTTTGCCCCGAACCGTGCAGCTAACTTCCGGAGAGCGTCTTAGTCTCATAGAAGCTGTCGAAAAACTGAAGGCCTTAGCGCGGATTTGCACGGACGAGAGGATTTAAGAACAGGCAAAGGCAAGGCAAGAGCAAAGATGGAATACAGGGATCCTTCCCCTTCGCTTCGCTCAAGGTCAGGATGACGACAATGAAGCCACCGCGAAGAATGACGACGTCAAACCACCGCGTAAGGGTGACGAGTGAAACTACCGCGTTGAGGATGACGACGTGGAACAACCGCGGTGGTCAATGCCGGGATACTACGAGTTGGGCAGGGGGTATCAAATGCCGATTGCGGAAAAGGTTGTCGCCACGGTTGCGGATACATCGCTTTATGCAGAACATGTAAATCCTCAATGGGTTCGGCTGCTCGACCTGCTGGGAATGAATGCGGAGTACGTGGATTGCCAGGGAGAGAGGCTGCGCACGGCGGATGGCCGGACGATCCTCGATTTTCTCTCGGGCTATTGCGTTTACAACGCGGGGCATAACCATCCGCTCATCGTTCAGGCTTTGCGCGAAGAGCTTGCGCACAATTCACCGTCGATGCTGCAGAGCCATGTGTCTGCGTCTGCCGGGGAACTGGCCGCCAGACTCTGCTCCCTGGCTGGCGGCAGGCTGAAGAAGGCGTATTTTTGCAGCTCGGGCAGTGAAGGGGTCGAAACAGCGATCAAATTCGCGCGGGCCTTTACCGGGCGCGACGGCCTGATCGCAGCACGTGGCGCTTTCCATGGTTTGACGTGTGGGGCGCTGTCGCTGATGGACCACGGGTTCTGGTCCGATGGTTTCGGGCCCCTGCTTCCGGGAGTTGAGTTTGTGGATTTCGGCAATCTGGAGCAGATGGAGGAGCTGCTGGCTACGCGGCGATTTGCAGCGCTAATGCTGGAACCGGTGCAGGGTGAAGGTGGAATCGTGGTCCCGGCAGACGATTACCTGCCGAAGGCGCAGGCACTATGCCGCAGGTACGGCACGCTTTTCGTTCTGGACGAAGTTCAGACCGGCCTGTACCGCACGGGACGTTTTCTGGCGGCCCAGCATTATGGACTCGATCCGGACATGGTGATCCTGGCGAAGGCGCTGAGCGGTGGGCTTGTTCCGGTGGGCGCGGTGCTGATGACGGAGGGGATCTACGAAAGTGTGTACGGGTCGTTGCGGCGTGCCATTGTGCATACATCGACGTACAGCGAAAACTCGTTGGCAATGCGGGCCGGGCTGGCTACGCTGGAGGTTCTGGAGGAGGAAGAACTGGGGTCGCGTGCGCTGGCGGCTGGAGAGGCTTTCCGCGAGCGGTTGCGCGAGGCGTTGATCGGCTACGAGATGGTGGCAGAGGTGCGCGGCCTTGGGTTCATGACGGGAATCGTCTTTCAGGCTCCGCGATCATTGCGGCTGCGGATTTCGTTTGAGACCTTCCATCACATCCATCCGGCGATGTTTGGACAGATGCTGGTGATGCGGATGTATCGAGAGCATGGGATATTGACGCAGATCTGCGGCAACAATTTCATGGTCTTGAAGGCTGCACCGCCGCTGAACGTTTCGAGGGAGAGTTTCGACGCGTTTGTTGAGGGTGTGAGGGCTACGGTGGAGACGGTTCACTCGTCGAAGCATTTCTGGCAGGACGCGATTGGGTTGGCTGCTCGTGCGGTGAGTATTTGAAGGACGTATCGGTGGCGGACGCTGTTTTGGCTTTTGGGACTGAGCATAGGAGAGAGATGCAATTGAAGAGAATGTCGTACCTGCTGGGAGCCGCATGGCTGCTGTCGGTGGTGGCAAGCGTGGCACAGACGGCCAGCCGACCCGTCACGGTTCATCTCGACCAGGCTCAGACCAAGATCAACTGGACACTCGGGGGTGTGCTGCATACCGTTCATGGCACGTTCCTCCTCAAATATGGACTGGTGAAATTTGATCCGGCCACGGGCGCGGCGCAGGGTGAGCTGATTGTCGAAGCAGCGAGCGGAGACAGCGGCAACAAGATGCGAGATGGCAAGATGCAGAAGGACGTGCTCGAGAGTGGAAGATATCCCGAGATTATCTTCCATCCGGTGAAGGTGACGGGCGCTTTCGAGACGGGAGCGCCTTCGGACCTGGCTGTGTCAGGGACTTTTACGATTCATGGCGTGGATCATCCGCTTACGCTCAAGATGCATGTCGTCCCGAACGGGAATGCATTGACGATGACGACCAGCTTTGAGGTTCCGTATGTGGCGTGGGGGATGAAAGACCCGAGTACCTTGATGCTTAAGGTTTCGAAAGAGGTCTCGATTGAGATCAGCGGCACGGGCACGGTCGAGCCTTGATGGATGAGTTGGCTTGACGGTTTGGAGTGCGGTTCGCGCTTTGCGCGAATGCCCACTCATGCGATGAGACTGCATGAATGGGGCACCCGGCGGGAATGCCCACTCATGTGGTGAGACTGCATGAATGGGCACCCGGCAAGGTTTGCGGAATGATAGTGTTTTGCTAAGCGGAGATTAAGCAGTTTTTTGAAGTTTATTTTGTTAGTGTCGTGAGTTAGTTTGGAAGCGCAATCGCGCTTTCATTTCTGGAGATTCTTGATGCGTCGTTTCGTTGCTCTTACTTATGCCGTCGTATTGTGTACCATTCCTTGTTTTAGCCAGACGAAACTCGCTGACACGCCCCCGATGGGTTGGAACAGCTGGAACCATTTCGCCGCGCACGTAACGGACGCCGATGTGCGCTCCAGTGCCGATATTCTCGTGACGTCCGGTATGCGCGACGCAGGGTACGTCTACGTCAATGTCGACGACACGTGGCAGGGTGAGCGTGATGCGCAGGGAGTTTTGCATCCGAATGAACGCTTTCCTGATATGAAGGCGCTGGGCGACTACATTCATTCGAAAGGTCTCAAGTTTGGGATCTATTCCTCGCCGGGTGCGAAGACCTGCGGGGGTTATGCGGGAAGTCTGGGCCACGAAGCGCAGGACGCGAAGATGTATGCCGACTGGGGAGTGGACTTTCTGAAATACGATCTCTGCTCGTTCCAGGACGATATGAACAAGGCGAAGGCAGAGCATCCGGGCGACCCGAACGCGACGAAGAACCTGATGATCGCGGCTTACCGCACGATGGGAGAGGCGCTGAAGGCTACCGGCAGGCCGATCGTTTACAGTCTGTGCCAGTACGGAGTGGACCAGCCGTGGAAGTGGGGACCGGGGCTTGGCGCGAGTATGTGGCGAACTACCGATGACATCGACGATTCGTATGGGCGCATGATCGCGATCGGATTCAGTCAGGCGGGGCTCTCGAAGTATGCAGGACCAGGACACTGGAACGATCCTGACATGCTGGAGGTCGGTAATGGCAAGATGACGGAGGATGAGTACAAGACGCATATGAGTCTATGGGTGATTCTTGCGGCGCCTTTGCTGGCCGGGAATGACCTGACCAAGATGACGGAGGCGGATAAGAGCATTCTGATGAACAAGGACGCGATTGCGATCGATCAGGATGCGCTGGGTAAGCAGGGAGACCGGCTGTATGAGAGCGGAGACCTGGAGGTTTGGACCAAGCCGCTGAGTGGTGGGCGGGTCGCTGTCGGACTTTTCAATCGGAGTTGGAGCAAACGCGATGTGTCGGTCGATCTTGCAGAGATCGGTTTTCGGAATGGCGGCAATGTGCACGATGTGTGGAAGGGGAAGGACCTTGGGCATCGGTCAGGCGTGTTTACGGACATGCTGGTGAAACATGGGGTGACGCTGCTGATCGTTAGTAAGTAGGCGATTTTGCGCTAAGTGAAGAGCCGATACTGCTTCTGATCAAGTTCGATTTTTCAGGTTGGGGTATCGTTCGTAGATGCGGCGCTGGTCTTCAGGGCTGAGTTGTCCGAGCCGGATTGGCTTGTCCTGGGCGCGCGTGCCCTTCTGATTGAGCACATTCCTTAAGCTCCATTCACGTTGCAGACCGTGAGGCTCTTCAGCCTTGAGGTCGTATCGCGTGAAGTCGATGGCCATGGGAGGACTATTTTTGGTCCAGTCGTGTAAGAGCGCGAGGCGAAACTCGCGGTTCATGAACCACTCGATCTCGAGCTCCTTCTCTGAGCCGGGAGCGCCGGTCCCCTTGGCATCGAATCGGTAGTTGAGCGAGGCATTGGTGGGGGTATGCTTCCGCCAGTCCAGCCCGAACGCGCCTTCGGTCATGACCTGGGTATCGGGCCATCTGTCGTGCACGGCTTGAAGCCAGTAGGTGAGGTCCTCGTCGTGACCGATCGAAACCTCCCAGATGCCGGTTACCCAGCCGAAGCCGTTGAGGGCGTGGCCGCGGTCGAAGTGCATCGCGGTGGTGTCCATCATCTCTTTGCGGCCGACGGTCTTGCCGAGGTTACCGACGGTTTCGATTGGGCCTACGCCCATGCGGCTGTTGAATCCGCCTTGAAAGCCTTCGCGTCGCGCTGAGAGAAAATCGCAGGTCCAGCCGTCGAGGCATACACAATCGATAAAGTCCGCTGCACCCTGGGCGGGCTTGAGATAGTGCTCGCTGCTGGGGTAGTAGGGGTAGCAGATGCCTCCGTCGCCATCGCCGTTGTCGATCCCGTGCTGGCTCCAGATCTGGCCCTGGCAGACATGGATGCCTTGTTCTGTAGCGAGGAACCTTTGATTTTCTGCGTCCATGAAGCCGGCGACGATGCATTGCGGGCGATAGCCGCCACCGACCATGGTGGAGATGAGCTGTAGAGCTTTGTGGATCGTTTGCTGGTTGCGCGCGCGTGTGTCGTACATGGGGGCGAAATAGCCGCCGGGGATAAAGGTGATCTCGTCACCGTAGCGATCGTGAAAGGACGCCAGGAGCTTGCGCGCTTCCTGGTACTCCTTGCGGTTGTCGTTGAGAGCGAGCCAGCTGATGGCCCAGGTCATGCGGCCTCCGGGGCAGCCTCTCTCGAAGGCATCTCGACGGGAGCGGATGTGGGCCGGACTGTTGTCGGGAGACTCGTCGAGACCGATTGAGCGAGTGGGAGTTACCTCGATCTGGTTGACGCGTACGACGGAGACGTGGGTAAGAAATCTTCCGCGGAGGGGAGGGGGGCTCGTCGCAAGAATCTGGGAGCTTACTCCCGTTCCAGCCAGTGCCAGATGTGCTGCCGAACCCGCTGCTCCACCAAGAAAATGCCGTCTCGTCCAGTTGCTGCGCACGAATACTCCCTGTTTGTTTATTGCTTCCACGACTTCGGTGGATACCCTTTGCCTGGCAGGCGTCATAGTAGCAGCCGTTGCAAATGATGAGTCAAGGGAAATTCTGCTCGCCGACAAATCGTTAGGCGCATGGAGTGCGTTGGGCTTTGCATTGGGTCAATGTTTCGCTTGACCGGGCACTAATTTTGATCTTGAGGCGGCCCAGATGTTGGCGAAGGTGTCGACGATGTATCAGGTTTGGGCGCGGGGGCAGGTTCGGATGAAGGTGCTGTTGTTGTGTCCTGGGCTGCGGGTGGTGCTTCAGGTGCTGGTGTTGCAGTCTGAGAAGTTGATGAGGGGGATGATGTTGGTTTTTGCACGGGTGTGGGCAGCGTTACAGTAGCGACCGTGCTGGGATCATCGCGTAGCTTGAGGTACAACGTTGCTCCATCGGATGGAGTCGGCACGGCAAAGTTATTTTCGGCGAAGCCAGTGGGTACATCGGTCGGCTTGGCAAAATCTTTTGCTGCGTCGAAGGACTGCACGAAGAACAAGTTACTGCCGTCAATGGTGCAGGTGGGAGCCTCTGCCGTGGTGCAGTGGATCGCTGTGATCTGCGGTGCGCGAACGAGAACGCCAAGTGGCGTCCAGTTTCCCGGCGTGCCGTCCGCCGCAACCGGACGCATCTGCAATTTTCCGAATGCCGATTGACCGAACGCTTTCAAGGGATCCAGAGTGGCAACGGCCGTATGGTCGTCCTGGAGCACAAGGTTATTTGTTGCAAGCGAGAGCACGGTGTGGACTGAGCCATCGGCGGTAGCGACTTCAATGGTCTGTGTGCGGGGAAAGGCGTCCTTCGTTTGCACCACGAAGGTGAGCTTACCCTCGAGCAGGATGTCGTCTTTGGTGCCAAAGCTGACGGGCAACGCGCCATCCTTCTGAACGGATGTGGCCTTGAATGAAAGCAACTTCAGCTCAGGACGCGCAGCTTCGGCGGAGATCTTGACGGGCATCGTACGGCCGTCTTTCAGCTTCGCCGTTGCGTTGGAGCCGTCCTCGGGCGAGACACCAGTGTCAGCCTGAAGGTGCATCGTCTTATCGTCGTTGGCTTCGGCGCTGGGAGTGAAGGTCTGTTTCTCGATCTCGACAGAGACTACATCCTTGAGGCCCTGGCCAGTGAGTACGGCTGTCTTGTCGCCACTGTGGATCTTGATGGCATCGAGGTGAATGCCGGAGGTGTACGCCGTGAGCGGAACCTTGTCTTTATCCGAGTCGCCGTACTGTTGGATCGCAAGTGAATAACCGCCGGGTTGGACGGTTTTGAGCGAAACGTCCAAAGCCAGTGTGTCTTTCGCATCCTTGCCTGCGGCAGGCTTGAAGGAGACGTCTACATCTTTTGCGGTGTCGCTTGCCAGGGTAATGTGCTCGATGCATGCACTTCCGTCACCTTTAAGCGTGAGGTGATTCTCCTGCCCGGCGAGCAGCTGGGCGCTGTCCACGATCTTCCAATCCTTACCCTTAACCTGCTGGAGCGTAATGGTGGGGCCTTCGAACGGATCGAATCCCCAATAGCCACGGACGGTACCTGTGATGGTCAAATCGGTCGCCGTTCCGATCTTAACGTCAGGCTTTGCGGGTAGCGCGCTATCACCTTGAGGCTTTAGGTCGACCAGCGGCTCACGCTTCTGTTCCTTTGCCACGACGAGTCCGCCTTCGAACGCGTCAGGCGTCAGCGGTATATCCGTAGGCGCGCCGGTTCGGTTGAGATGTAGAACCAGACCGTGAGCGAAGCTGCTGGAAAAGACAAGTGGCGCGCCTTCCAGAGGAATAGCCATCTTCGGCTGCATCAGACAGGCGACCTGGTTGGCATCGTGTGGATGAAGCGGCGGGAGCTTGGCTTTCTGGATGGCGGGCAGACCGATGACGATGACCGATTCGGGTTTGTGGAAGGAGGGCGGCGCGTTGAGTCTCAGACTGAGGGAAGATCCCTGCGGAAAGCTGAGCCCGGGAATGTACTGGTACTGCGCTGTGCGCAGCATGCCGACAAGGTGAACGAGATCAACAACTGCGCCGACATACGCAGAATAAAGGCCCGCTCCGACAGGCTGTGTGTAGGAAGCAGCATTGATAAAGTCAGAGGATGGACCGCTAGAGATAGCCTCGGCAATGCTTTGCCCATGTCCGTCATCGAGGAGAACGGGGGCGCTGGACTGGGTCAGGCAGATAACCTGTTGATCGACGGGTTGCTTAAAACAATCGGCGTTCGGCTTGAGAGCGAGCGTGGCAGCTAGCTTCGCGGAGTGTTCCTGAATGGCCTTTGGGTCGTCTTGCGGGACCGTTTTCATAGCTGCGAGGTAGCGCTCGATGCGCTGCTGCTCGAAGGATGCTTCATTAAGATCGGTATTTGCACGAATGAACAGGCCCGGCTTACCCTTGACGGCGGAGCGAAGCGTCTTGAAATCGCCGCCGGTCTCAGGCGCAACAAAAAGCAGGGCGTCCTCAGCATCGTTCGGAACGGTGACGGTTGTACCCTCAGCAGTTTTCTTTTCCCAGGTATCGATCTCGGTGAACCAATTGTCGGGAGGCTCATTTGTGGTGCCGCGAAGAAAGGCAACGATCATTATCAGGTGATTCGACTGGCTCGGCGGAAGATCAGCCTTGATCCATATCTTGTCGCCTGGCTGAAGGTTGGGAACCTGTGCGATGGGGAGCGTCGAGGTTCCTCGCGTAACTCGAATGTCGATCGTAGGACCGGCCAGATCAAAGCGTGCTTTGTCGTCAGCTCGAAGAGCGGACGTAAAAGAAATGGCGAAAAGGCATACTGCAACTTTCAGAACTTTAACTTTAAGAACTTTCATCTATGGGTTTGGATGCGAAAGAGACAAGACTGGGTTGCGGAGTCATGCCCGAAAACGAATACAAGCCTTTGCTGATAGCTTCAAAATCGTTTGCGATCGTGCAACTTACGAGCGATGGTCGGCCGGAAGAGACTGAATTGCTATTTTCGTTTGCCCTTGGATTTTTTGTTGCGGATGCGGGAATGGGCTTTGGATTTGGTCTTACCTTTTTTGCCGGAACGGTTGGGGCTGGTGTGAGGGCGGTCGGGTTCGACGGATCGCTCGGATAATTTGGTGGCTTTGGTTTTGCGCGGGGGACGAGAGGTGGCGAGGTCATCCTGTGATTCGAGGAGGGCGAACTGGAGGCGGCGCTGGGGGCGGTCAATACGGTCGAGCAGGACGTGGACGCGCTGGCCCATCTTGAAGATGCGGCCGTTGCGGGCTCCTACGATCTGGCGGTCGGTGTCGCGGAAGAAGTAGCGGTCGTCGTGGAGGGTGGCAAGGGGGACGAGGCCTTCGATGAAGAGGTCGTCGAGCTCGACGAAGAAGCCGTATTTGGTGCAGGAGAGGATGATGGCGTTGAAGTCTTCGCCGATGCGGTCCTGCATAAACTTGATTTTTTTCCACTCCATAAGCTCGCGCTCGGCGTCGTCGGCGCGGCGTTCGGATTGGGAGGATTCGGTGGCGATGGCTTCGAGTTCTTCGGCGGGGAGGGGTGGTGGGGTGGCGGGGTGATCCGTGACGGCATGATGGAGTGCGGTTCGCGCCTCGCGCGAATGCCCACTGATGCGATGAGACTGCATGAATGGGGCACCCGGTTTTGTGGCGGTTTTGGCTGTGGGTTTTTCGCCCCAGGGTTGGGGGTCGGTGCTCAGGATGGGAGCGCCCTCGGGGTTGGCTCCGGTGTGGAGGAGGGCTCGGAGGAGGCGGTGGACGATGAGGTCGGGGTAGCGGCGGATGGGTGAGGTGAAGTGGGTGTAGCTGGGAGAGGCCAGGGCGAAGTGGCCTACGTTTTTTTCGCTGTAGCGGGCTTGTTTGAGCGAGCGCAGCATGAGGTAGGCGAGGATGCGCTCTTCGGGCTTGCCTTCGATCTTGGCGGTGAGGCGCTGGTACATCTGCGGAGTGACGGGGATGGACTCGGCTACTTCGTGGGTTTTGGCCTGGCGGCTGGTGCCTCGGGAGTCGCGGCGGTCGCCTTTGGTCTGGATGCGTTTTACGGGGAGGCTGCTGAAACCCAGCGAATAGCCGAACTGGGCGGCGGTGTCTTCGAAGTCGATGATGCGCTTGGGGTCGGGGGTTTCGTGGATGCGGTAGATGCCGGGGATGTCGTTGGCTTCGATCCAGTGGGCGACGCACTCGTTGGCGGAGAGCATGAACTCTTCGATGAGGCGGTGGGACCAGCCGCGCTGGGAGCGGACGATGGCCTGCATGTTGCCGTCGGGGTCGAACTGGATGACGGGCTCGGGGAGGTCGAAGTCGATGGAGCCGCGGCGGTGGCGCTTGGCGTTGAGTTTGAGAGCGAGCTGGTGCATCTGCTCGAAGCGGGGGACGAGGTCGTCGAACTGGAGGTGGGTGGGGGCGTCGCCGTCGAGGATGGCCTGGACTTGGGTGTAGGTCATGCGGCTAGCGGAGCGGATGATGCCTTCGCAGATCTCGTAGCCGAGGACTTCGCCGTAGGGATCGATCTGCATGAGGCAGGAGAGGACGAGGCGGTCTTCGTCGGGACGGAGGCTGCACATGCCGCTCGAGAGGTCAGGCGGGAGCATGGGGATGGCGCGGTCGGGGAAGTAGACGGAGGTGCCGCGCAGGCGGGCTTCGAGGTCGAGCGCGGTGCCGGGGCGGACGTAGTGGCTGACGTCGGCGATGTGGACCTGGAGCTGGAAGTTGCCGTTGGGGAGGGGTTCGACGAGGACGGCGTCGTCGAAGTCGCGGGCGGTTTCGCCATCGATGGTGACGATGGGGAGGTTGCGGAAGTCGCGGCGTTGATTGGTGTCGGGTTGGGGGAAGGCGGTTCGCGCTTCGCGCGAATGCCCACTCATGCGGTGAGACTGCATGAATGGGGTACCCGGTTCTGTGGTGATGGAAATGCCGGTAACGGGTTCGTCGATGGGAAGAGAGGCTGCGGAGGCAGCTTCGGCGAGGACGTTGGCGGGGAAGGTGTGGGGGAGGTGATGCTTGCGGATGATGATTTCGACGTCGACACCGAAGGCATCGGGTGGGCCGAGGACTTCGATGACGCGGCCTCGGGCGGGGCGGCCGGGGGTGGGGAAGTCGGTGATCTCGATGTCGACGGCGAGACCTTCGAGAGGGTTGTGCGAGGCTTCGCGTTCGGGGTCGGACCAGGCGCGTTGCTGGAGTTGGGCTTCTTCGCCGAGGACACGGTGGGGGGTGGTTTTTGGAGTTGCGGGAATCTCGGCGCCATCGGGGATGAGGATGGGCTGGGTCATGCGCTCGTCGAGCGGAGTGACGTAGTTGCCGTGGATCATGGGGAGGTGGTCCCATGTGCTGGTGCGGCGGTGGGTGCGCTCGTAGTGGAAGATGCCGACGACGGTGGGGTTGCGGCGGGTGAGGACGCGGGCGACCCGGCCGGAGCGGCGGCCGTCTCTGCCTCGCGGTGCTTCGTCGACGATGACCTCGTCGCCCTGCATGGCTCCGTTGAGCTCGTTGGGAGGGATGAAGAGATCGTCTTCGCGGTCTTTGCTGCCGTTGGGACGGACGAAGGCGTAGCCGTCGCGGTGCATGTCGATGCGGCCGGCGATGAGGCGGTCGCGAGTGGCTCGGTTTTCCTGCGGGAGATCGGCTGCGCCGCGGGGTGGGCGAGCGGTTTTTTCCGGGGCTGCTGAGGGTATGCTCCACTGCTCGTTGTTGAGCTTGATGAGGTCACCGCGAGAGGTGATGCGGGCGAGCTGTTCGAGCAGGAGGCGGCGTTCGCGGCCGCCGCCGAGGCCCAGTTCGCGGATGAGCTGCTTGTAGCCGGCGCGGTGGCCAGCGGAGCGCTCGATAAGACGAATGAGTTCGCGGTCGCTTTGCGGGTATGGGTGGCCGGGCATCTTTGAGAAGGATAGCGCGTGTGAGGTTGGGGTGAAAGCAAAGGCAGAAGTGGATCCCTTTGGGGATGACAGACAAGAGGCAACTGGGTTTGAGTGTGTTCATTCCATCCTTCGAGCGATAAGACCACGCGAAGGATGGGGCACCCGTTCTTTTGTGGCTCGTTGGGGAACAACAAAGGCAACAGCAGATCCCGCTTTGGAGAGGGCAGAGTAAGAAAGACAACACTGCGGAGCAAATGCAGTGGGGACGGGATTAGCGTTGGGCGTCGAGGGCGGTGGGTTCGGCTTTGAGGATGGTGGCGGCTTGCTCGAGTGTGGTGGCGGGCGGGGTACGGCGGAAGTCGGTTTTTACCTCATCTTCCTGCTCGTTGATGGTCTTGAAGAGGAGGACGTGGCCGTCGATGTGGACGTGGGATTCGACGATCTGCCAGACGCCGGGAGCGAGTTCACGACGTTCGACGTTGAAGGTTCCGCCCTGGTTCATGCGGCCGAAGATGCCCCAGCCGAAGGTTACGTCGTGGATGAGCTTGCCTTTGATGGTCTGGATGCGGTTCTGCTGTTTGTTGACGGCGATCTCACCGGCCATGGCGGCGAAGACGCGGGCCTCCATGGACGGAGCGGTGAAGTTGGGGTCTGGAACGAAGGAGAGGTAGTAGGTGTCAGGCGTTTCGTTTTTGAGGGTCCAGAGGAAGGCGTTGGGAAGAAGGCGGAGCATGTTTTCGGCGCGCTTGTCGTCCTGCTCGCCGTCTTTGCGTTGCTTGGCCTGCTGGGTGGGGTCGTTGACGAAGGACTGGATGCGGGCGTCTTCAGCTTTGAGCTCTTCGGGGGTGAGAGGCCGGCCGTTGTGCTTGAGCTTCTTCTTGACGGAGCCGTGGTCGGTTTCGACGACTTGGTAGAGTGCTTCTCCGTCGGGCTTTTGGTTGACGTCGCGATACTGCCAGCGGGAGTGGTCGGCGCGGTCGGCGGCTAGCTCGACTTTCACTGCAGAGCGGACGATCTCCTGCGCGCGGGGGTCCTGCTTTTGCTGGGCTTGGAGGGCGATTGTCGAATGGGAGAGAACAAAAACAGAAAACAGAGAAACAAATCGCTTGCAAACAGGCATTGTCTTTACTCCTGTATCCGTTAGACGCATATTACGTCAGAAGCGTTCACTGGGGTAGTGATTGCAAGGAGTTAGGAGCGTGGAGATTATAAGTGTGAGGGTGATGAATCTAAATTTTGCGGGAAGGCTGTGTGAACAAATGGATGATCTTCATACCCTTTTCGTGTCGGGTTGTTTGCGATTTGGAGGAGTTGATTTTGAAAGTCTTCGAGATCGCGGATGCGGTGTTCGTGGAATCCGTCCTGCCAGATGTTGCCCTTGAATTGGTTGCGGATTGCGAAGGAGAGGCCGCCTTTGATGAGTTGGGCGGAACGCTCGATGGATTCGGTGGGCGTGAGGAGAACGTGAAGGTGGTCCGGCATGATGACGAAACCGTGGAGGAGGTAGCGGCCTTGTTCACGATGACGAAACAGGATGGATAGTAGAAGTTCGGCGTTCGCGGTTCTTTGGAAGAGGCGGTGGCGTTTGTAGGTGACGGTTGTGAGTGCAAAGGTTTGGGGGTTGAGGCGCATGAAATTTGGAGGAGGATAGCAGATGAGTCAGTAAAGCGCGCAGGATTATGAGGCAGAGAGAGAAAGACATACCTCAGGGGCTAAAGCCCCATTTTGTTGTCGGATTTTAATGCCCGGGCTAAAGCCCGGGCCTACCTCAGAAGCAAGAACAAAAGCTCGGCTTAGCAGATTTTCACTTTTTTGGCGCGCTTACCGACACGGAGAGAAAATTCGTCACCGCCAAATAAAACAATTTCGGTGACGCCACGGTCGCTGCCCTGAATTTGGACGGACTCGTCAGGTTTGGCGGCTCCAGCTTTAATTTTGCGCTCGCCGTCGCTGTTGGACTCCGCTAATCCGGCAGCAACAAGCAGCTTGCTTAGCTTTACCGATGCCTGAGGCCGATCATTGAAAGGGTAGTCCCAACGAGGTCCAAGAGACTCGAGAGAAATTTGAACTTCTTCTAGATCGTGCGACATGCCTCCACGTTGAAATTGAAGGCTCCAATTTTCTGCGGCGGAGTCGGCTTCGGCCTTTGAGTGGAAGTCGGTGGTGATGGAGTGCGCGAGGTTTTTCTTGGCCTGCATGGGATGGAGTGCGCCGCTGACGACCTCGGCCTGCATCTGGGCGATCTCGGATTGACGGAGGTCGGTGAGGAGCGTCCAGTACTTCCACATGAGCTCGTCGGAGATGGACATGAGCTTGCCGTACATCTCGAAGGGCGGCTCGTGGATGCCGATGGCGTTGTTGAGGGACTTCGACATCTTCTGAACGCCGTCGAGGCCCTCGAGGATGGGGTTCATGAGGATGATCTGCTGGGGTTGGCCGAAGTGCTTCTGGAGGTCGCGGCCGCGCATGAGGTTGAACTTCTGGTCTGTGCCACCGAGTTCGACGTCACACTGGAGCGCGACGGAGTCGTAGCCCTGAGCGATGGGGTAGATCATCTCGTGGAGGCCGATGGGCTGCTCGTCGTTGAAGCGCTTGTGGAACTCTTCACGCTCGAGCATCTGGGAGACGGTGAACTGACCGAGGAGTTTGACGAGGTCGTAGTAGGAGAGCTTGTCGAGCCACTCGGAGTTGTAGCGGACCTCGGTTTTGATGGGGTCGAGGATCTTGAAGACCTGCTCTTTGTAGGTCTCGGCGTTGGCGGCGATCTGCTGGGGCGTGAGGGGTTTGCGGGTGATGTTGCGGCCGGTGGGGTCGCCGATGAGGGCGGTGGAGTCGCCGATGAGGAAGATGACGGTGTGGCCTAGCTGCTGGAAGTGGCGGAGCTTGCGGATGAGAACGGTGTGGCCGAGATGGAGGTCGGGCGCGGTGGGATCGAAGCCCGCTTTGATACGCATGGGCTTACTTGACACGATGGATTGGCTGATGCGTTCTTTGAGGGCTTCGAGGGGGAGGATCTCGGCGGCGCCTTTAGCAATGAGGTCGAGCTGGTCTTCTACGGAGGAAAAGGACATGTCGTTTTAAGTATAAAGATGGGTGAGGATTTGGGATGCCGGATAAAAAGCGCAGGCCGGAGAGGGAGACTCCGCATAAGGACAAGATTTGCAAGGCGTGCGGGCGGACGTTTGCCTGGCGGAAGGAGTGGGGGAGGGACTGGAGCGTGATGAAGTATTGCAGCGATGCTTGCCGCGGGCGCAAGCCGGGCGAAGCGGATGGAGCGCTGGAGAGGGCAATTCTGGAGCTGTTGGCGGAACGGGATGCGGGAAAGACGATCTGTCCGTCGGGGGCGGCGAAGCTGGTGGGAGGGACGGAGGCGCGGCGGGACTGGGAGGGTTTGATGGAGCCGGCGCGGGCGGCGGCGCGCCGGCTGGTGAAGGCGGGAAGGATCGATATTGTGCAGCATGGCAGGGTGGTGGATGGTGATACTGCAAAAGGAGCGATTCGTTTGCGATTGCGCTAAAAGGTATTTGGCGGAGGAGGCGGCCTGGTGCGGCTTTGATGCTTCTTAGGGGAGATGACAACTGCGAAGAAGTCCGCGAAGAGGGCTGGTGGATCGAGCCGATGCTGGCCGGGTTTTGAGCCGGTGGATGGGAAGAAGCCACGGAGCAAGGGCAGTTGCAAGCCGAAGGCGCATCAGACGGGGACAGAGAAGAAGGCAGATAGCCGTGCGGCGGCTGCGAGTAAGCGCGAAAAGGGGCAGGGGTGACTTATACTGCCCGGCATGGATGCTGAGCGGGTTCGCGAGTTTCTGCTGGGGTTGCCGCATGTGATGGAGACGGTGCAGTGGGGCGGCCGGCTGGTGTACTGGGTGGGCGATAAGGCGATTGGCGGAAAGATATTCGCAGTGGTGAACCTGGATGGGACCGGAAGGGTGATCTCGTACTGCGCGGGGCGAGAGCGATTTGCGGAGCTGGTGGAGATTGAGGGCGTGGATCCGGCTCCTTACATGGCGAGGAACTTCTGGGTGGCGGTGGATGCATGGGCTGTCTTTCGGGGGGCGGAGTGGGAGCGGGAGCTAGAGGCGGCACACGAGATTATCTTCGGCAAACTGCCTCCGCGAACGAAGGCAGTGCTGAAGATGCCGTTGAAGGAACAGAAGAAAGTGCTTCGCGAACGCAAGGCGTTGCTGGGGGCAAAGGCTGCTTCGACGAAGGGCTGAAAGGCTGGCTACGCTCGAAAGATCTCTCTGAAGTGGTGACGATAGGCGTAGATCAGGAAGATCACCATAGCGGCGACCACGAGCGCCATGCCGATCTGGTTCGGCGCGAGCGTGACGTGGAAGAGAAGAATAACGACGATTATGGGGCCGAGGATGGTGAGAGCGATTCCCATGAAGCGGCCAATGAGCAGTAGTATGCCTGCGATAACGTAGAGTGCGCCGATGAAGGTAAACCATCCGTGCGTGAACATGATCGTCGACAGGGTTCCGGCGTCTCCGGTGGAGGGCGGCTCGGGGATGAAGTGGAAGAAGAAGTTGAGGCCAAAGATCAAGAACATGAGGCCAAGCAGGATACGGGCGATGAGGGTGGCGATCTTCATTGAAGAGACTCCTTGATGCACGGTTGGAAGGATCGGAACTTGCACTACCATTGTATGTTTGGGTAGCGTCAGGGTATGACAAATATTGATTCGGGAGTTTCTCTGTCACTTGGTGGGCGGGTGGCGCTGGTGACGGGCGGTTCGCGGGGTATTGGCGCGGCTACGGTTAAGATGTTTCGGCGGGCGGGTGCGCGGGTGGTCTTCAGCTATCGGGCTGCGGAAGAACAGGCGAAGGCGCTGGCAGATGCGTGTGGAGGCGACGATGTTTGTCGCGCGGTGCGTCAGGAGCTGGCTACGGCGGAGGATGGGCAGGCGCTGGTAGCGGCTGCGGTAGCGGCGTTTGGGCGGCTGGATTGCTTGATTGTGAATCATGGAGTGTGGCCATCGCATGATGCTCCGATTGGACAGATGACGGTGGAGCAGTGGAGGGGGACGCTGGGGATCAATCTCGATAGCGCGTTTGGGCTGGTGCAAGCTGCGGTGGCGCAGATGCAGGGACAGAGTGCGAACGGTGGGGCACGGGGGCATATTGTGCTGGTGAGCTCTACCGCGGGGCAGCGCGGCGAGGCCTTCCACGCCGACTATGCGGCGAGCAAGGGCGCGCTGATCAGTCTGACCAAAAGCCTTTCGAGCGAACTGATTGGGCAGGGTATCTACTGCAACTGTGTGGCGCCGGGGTGGGTGGCGACGGAGATGTCGGCCGCTGCCCTGGAGCATCCGGAGACGTCAAAGAAGGTGATGTCTGTGATACCACTGGGGCGCGCTGCAGCGGTAGACGAGATTGCCGGGCCGATATTATTTCTGTGCACGCCGCTGGCGGGGTTTGTTTCAGGCGAGATTTTTAATGTGAATGGCGGCGCTGTTTTGGTTGGCTGATGGAGTTTGAATGAAGAGAGTTTTTTTCTGCCTGATGATGATGGGGGCGATTGCTTCGCCGAGATTGCTGGCGCAGGCGAGTGATATTCCCAGTGCGGCGCCAACGAAGAATGCAGGGGTGACGCAGGAGCAGCTGGGACACAAGCTACTGGACGAGATGGTAGAGGCGCTGGGCGGGCAGGCGTGGTTGGATCGTAAGGATATGCAGGTAAGGGGGCATACGGCTGCGTTCTTTCGCGGCGCGCCTACCGGCATGGTGGTCGATTACGACGGCTGGAGGCGGTTTCCTGATGGGAACCTTCCCGGCGCGGAACGTATCGGCTTCCTGACGGATAAGAGCATGATCTTTCCGGGCAAGAAGATCGACGTAGTGCAGATATGGACGAACGATACTGGCTATGAGATCACCTTCAAGGGCAAGACGACGCTGCCGAAGGAGCAGGTGGAGGATTATCTGCGACGGAGGGCGCACTCGATTGAAGAGGTGGTGCGGGTGTGGCTGAAGACGCCGGGGGTGATGGTACTTGCCGAGGGAACGACGATGGTGGAGCGGCGCATGGCCGAAAAGGTGGCGGTGTTGAGCCCGAATAACGATGCCGTAACCATCGAGATAGATGCGAACACGCACCTGCCGTTGCGACGCAAGTTCGAGTGGCGCAATACGACCTTCAAGGATCTTGACGAGGACGCCGAGGAGTACGACGACTACCACACTATACAGGGGTTGCCGACGGCGTTCATGATCACGCGGTATCACAATGGCGATATGGCGAGTCAGCGTTTTTTGACCAAGGTGGAGTACAACCTGGGTCTATCGCCGGACCTGTTTAATCCGGATGTGGTGCTGAAGAAGAAGTAGGGCGCGGTTTATACTCAGGGCTGCTATGAGTGATACAGAACAAAGCCTTGAATCCGCGCCCGAGCTTGCGCCGAAGCAGACGATGGACATCCTCGAAATTATGTCCATCCTGCCGCACCGCTATCCGTTTTTGCTGATCGACCGCGTTGTCGAGATGGAGCGCAAACAGCGCATTGTTGCGATCAAGAACGTGACGATGAATGAGCCGCACTTTCAGGGACACTTTCCTGACTACCCGATTATGCCCGGCGTGCTGATGGTGGAAGCCATTGCGCAGACTGGCGGTGCTCTGCTGATGACGGAGATTCCCGACCGCGACTCGAAGCTGATGGTGTTTACAGGCATTGAGAATGCTCGATTTCGTAGGCCGGTTACGCCGGGCGATCAGCTGCGCATTGAAGTGACGGTGTTGAACTGGCGGAGCCGTGCGGTGAGGATGCAGGGCAATATTACGGTCGATGGCAAGCTGGTGTGCGACGCGATTGTGATGTGCCAGGTGGTTCCGCGTCCGCGGGCCGCAACGAAGACCGTAACCCCAGGCGAGGCCGTACCCGAGTGAGTATTCACCCGACAGCGATTGTGGCGGAAGGCGCGCAGATTCCGAAGAGCTGCACGGTAGGGCCGTACTGTACGATTGGCGCGAATGTTGTGCTGGGCGAGGAGTGCGAGCTGGTGTCGCATGTGGTGCTCGATGGGCACCTGACCATGGGGAGCAGGAACCGTATTTTTTCGTTTGCGTGCTTGGGGATCGCACCACAGGATTTGAAGTACAAGGGCGAGCCGGCCCGGCTGGAGATAGGCGATAAAAACGACATTCGCGAGTATGTGACGATCTCACGAGGCACGGCCGGCGGCGGCGGCGTGACGAAGATCGGGTCGGAGTGCCTGATTATGGCGTATGTACACATTGGGCACGATTCGGTGATTGGGGACGGATGCATTTTAGCCAATGCCGCTACGCTGGCGGGGCATGTCACGGTAGAGGATTATGCCTCGGTGGGGGCGCTTTGCCCGGTACATCAGTTCTGCAGGATTGGGCGCTACTCGTACATTGGCGGGGGGACGACGATCACGCAGAATGTGCTGCCGTATTCGTTGACTTCGATTGAGCGCAATAACCATGCCTATGGCCTGAACAAGGTTGGGCTGGAGCGGCGTGGGTTTACGCCGGAGCAATTGAAGGAGCTGCGTGCGGCGTATCGACTGCTGCAGGCTTCGAAGATGAATACATCGCAGGCGCTGGAGGCGATGCGCATGACGATTGAGGCCGGTAACGCGGGCGAGCATGTGGCATATCTGGCGGACTTTATTGCGAATAGCGAACGTGGCGTCATCAAGTAAGCTCAACTTGTGGTGTGGAGGTCGATCATTATTTCCTCGTTAATGAACTTCGTTTCTCGTCGATTTAATAGCCGGTCGTTCTTTGGAGCGCTGCTGTTTGGCGGTCTTGCGATTTCCGCGTCGGCACAGTCGCCCGATCACGTTCGGGTCGCCGTTGTGGGTCTGGTGCATGGGCATGTGCAGGGATTTCTGAAGAACCTTCCTGCGCACGCGAACGTCGAGCTTGTGGGAATTTCTGATCCTGATGCCGCGCTTCGACAGCATTATGCTTCGATGTTTCATCTTCGGGAGGGTCTGTTCTTTCCGACGGAAGCGGCGATGCTGGCCGCGACGCATCCGCAGGCGATTCTCGTTTATACGTCTGTTGCAGGTCATCGAGCGGCGATTGAACAGGCTGCTCCGCTGCATATAGCCGTAATGGTGGAGAAACCACTTGCAACGACCTACGAGGATGCGCTGGCGATCCAGCGGCTTTCGGAGCAGTTCCATGTGCCTGTGCTGACCAACTATGAGACGACGTGGTATGCCTCGAACACGGCGGCGAACGATCTGCTGGCGAGCGGGCGCATCGGCGATCTTCGCAAGCTTGTCATCCATGATGGGCATAACGGACCGAAGGAGATCGGCGTAGGTCCGGAGTTTCTAAGCTGGCTTACTGATCCGAAGCAGAATGGCGCGGGTGCGCTGTTCGACTTTGGCTGCTATGGGGTCGATCTGGCGACGTGGATCATGCATGGGGCGCTTCCAATTTCTGTTACTGCCGTTACGCAGCAGATCAAACCGGATATCTATCCTCATGTCGATGATGAGGCGACCATCCTGCTCACTTATCCTCATGCGCAGGCGATCATTCAAGGCTCGTGGAACTGGCCGTTCGGTCGTAAGGATATGGAGGTTTATGGGGCGAAGGGCTATGTTGATACCGTCAAAGCGGATGACCTGAGGGTGAGGCTGCCGGGAGAGCCGGAGGAGCATGCGGAGAAGGCGCCGGCGCTTGCATCGCCGCAGGACGACTCGCTGAACTACCTGGTGGCGGTGCTGCAGCATCGGCTAGAGCCTAAGGGCGATCTCACGTCGCTCGACACGAATGTTGCAGTGGTGCGTATTCTCGATGCGGCACGGCAATCTGCCCGGACTGGAAAGGCTGTGCCGCTTACCTCGACGACGAGTGCGGCGCAGTGACGATGGAGAAACTTGGACTGATTGCTGGGAACGGACGCTTTCCTTTTCTTCTGCTCGATGCGGCGCGGGCACATGGGTTGAAGGTTGTGGTCGCGGCTATCAAGGAAGAGACGGATGCGGAGATAGATGCGCGGGCTGCAGCTGATCCGGATGTGAGCGTGCATTGGCTGTCGCTGGGGGAGTTGTCGCGGCTGATCGAGACCTTCAAGGCTGAGGGAGTTGCGCGGGCGGTGATGGCAGGGCAGGTGAAGCATAAGCAGATCTTTTCGAGCATCCGGCCGGACTGGCGGCTGGCGAAGCTGCTGCTGAACCTGCGAACGCGCTCGACCGATGTATTGCTGGGCGCAGTGGCCAAGGTGCTGGGCGATGAGGGGATTGAGCTGATCTCGTCGACGGCTTATCTGGAGCCTCTGCTGGCGAAGCCGGGGGTGCTGACGCGTCGCTCTCCTGATGAGGAGGAACAGAAGGACATTGCGTATGGGCGCACCGTTGCTCGAGCGATTGCCGGGTATGACCTTGGCCAGACCGTGGTGATTGCGGCGCAGGCCTGTGTCGCAGTAGAGGCCATGGAGGGTACAGACGCGACCATTGCGCGGGCTGGCGCACTGTTTCGTACGATTGATGCCGATGTTGCCTCTGAGGGACAGCAGGCCTCTACGCTGCGGCGATCGCTGACGGTTGTGAAGGTCGCGAAACCCAATCAGGATATGCGCTTCGACGTTCCAGTTGTGGGCGTGGCAACGATTGAGGCCATGCAGACGGCCGGGGCGATGTGCCTCTCAATTGAGGCGGGGAGAACGCTGATGTTCGATCCGGCGGCGATTGTGGCGAAGGCGGATATGGCTGGTATCGCCATCGTTGCGGAATAGGCTGTTGTCCAGATTTCGTAAACGGATTGTCACTGGAGAGTAAAATTGCGGCACGCGCTCTGGGCGCGAGTCTTACGCGGCTTACACTCGTCTACATATCAAGCTCTAAAAAGGGGAACGATGATGCGCAAGGGAATTTGGACTGCAGTAATCATAGGCGCGGTAGCGGCATTCGGCTTTGGCCTGAAGGCCCATGCAGCGGCAGACACGGTGCAGGTGGGCGCGGCGGCTCCGGCCTTTACGCTGCCCTCGCAGGAAGACAAGCCAGTCAGCCTGGCGGACTACAAGGGCAAGTGGGTAGTGCTGTACTTCTATCCCAAGGACCAGACGACGGGATGCACGATTGAGGCGCACAACTTCCAGCGCGATATGTCGAAGTACGATGCCGCAAATGCAGTCGTGCTCGGTGTGAGCCTAGATACGGTCGAGGGCCACAAGGCATGGTGCGCCAAGGACACCTTCAGCTTTAAGCTGCTGGCCGATCCCGATCACAAGGTCGTCGACGCTTACGGCGTGCCTGTAAAGAGCATGGGGCCGATGAAGTTTGCCAACCGCGAAACCTTCCTCATCTCACCCGATGGGAAGGTCGTTAAGGTTTGGCAGAAGGTCGATGTTCAGACGCACAGCGACGAAGTTCTGGCCGCGATTGGAGAAGCCAAAAAGTAAATCAATAGCAACAGACGCAAAAAGGCCCGGGCTCTCAATTGAGGAGTCCGGGCCTATTTGCTTGCCTTAATGCGGTTTACTTCTTTACGGCCTTCTTTGCAGCCTTCTTCGGTGCAGCCTTCTTAACGGCCTTCTTTGCAGGAGCCTTCTTTGCGGCTGCCTTCTTTGCAGGAGCCTTCTTCGCTGCTGCCTTCTTTGCTGGGGCCTTCTTTGCTGCTGCTTTCTTAGTTGCCAAGGTAATACCTCTCGTAATTGGTTTTTTACTGCTTGCAGTGCTCTTGTTGCCGGCTGCTTTTTTAGGAGCAGCCTTACCGCCGCGCTGAGCACTGGACTTCTTCGCGGCAGATCCTGAAATCTTTTTAGCGACAGCCTTCTTCGCCGGAGCCTTTTTCACGGCGACCTTTTTGGCGGCTGACTTTTTGGCGGCCACTTTCTTTTTCGGCGCCGCTTTGCTGGCAGCTTTCTTCGGGGCAGCTTTCTTTGCCGCTGGAGCGGCCTTCTTTACTGCGGCTTTTTTCAGCGGAGCCTTCTTTGGCTTCGCAACAGGCGTTGGAGTGGATTTTGCCGTGCTCTTTACCGGCAACCCGGATTCTCTGGTCGCGGGGGTATAGCTCTCAATGGGTGAGGAGGGCGGTGCGAAGATGCTTGCTTCCTCGGAGTGCGTCTCCTCTACTTCATCATCGTCAATATCACGCTCGTCGTCATCGTCATCCGAGGTCACGATGACCTCTTCTTCTTCATCATCATCGTCAAAGCGATTGTGATCGTCGTCGTCGCCGAAGGTGTGATCGTCATCTGCGGCCGCTGCGTAGAGCTTGATCGTGTCGTCAAACATCATCTTCATTTTCCCCCGGCTGCTTGAAACTTGCTACCTCTGCATCAATTTGTTCGTCGGAAATTTTCGTTGCGACGAAATTCATCTTTGCATCTCGGCACGAGATTCTAGCAACAGGATGCATCCATGTGCCAGCAATGGCAAGCAATCTTTTTCGTGGGGTAGCTTATCGTGCAGCTTTGGACTTCGATTTGGGAGAGGCACTCTTCGGCTTTGAGGTGGAAGTCTTCGTCTTCGACGAGGACTTTGCGCTCACCTTTGTGGTGGTGTGTTGTGTCGACACCGTATGCGATGGGCTTGCGCCGCGCGTCTTTTTGCTGTGCGACCGCATGCCGGGAGCAAGCCTTACAGGCTCCGCGATGGTGAGGACACGGCCTTGTTTGGTTGTATTCGATGACAGATGGTTCCAGCGCTTGAGCTGCTCAACCGACACGCCGAAGCGATCGGCAACCGTGACGAGGGTATCGCCATGACGCACGGTATAACGCTGGGGGTGATCGCTGGCGGAGGCAGTTGCAACAGGAATGACCAGTTCGTCCCCGGCGTCGACGGTCTCGCCTGGGGCGATGCCGTTGGCTTCGGCGATCTCACTTGGGCGAGCGTGAAGCGCCGATGCGATGCCGTCGAGCGATTCGCCCGCGCGTACGACGTGGAAGCGCCAGCTTGCCCGTTTCTCATCAGGGATGTTCTTGATACGCTGGTTGAAGACATCGCCCATGCCGACGGGAACGTGCAGATCGAAGGAGATGTCGCGTGGGGTGGTGAGACGCAGCAAGCTGGGATTGAGAGCGACGATCTCCGGCAGAGAAGCATTGGTGAGGTCGGCGACGAGGCGAAGGTCGATGGAATGGTCGACCGTAACCGTGTCGGAGATGACGGGCGACTCCGGAACCATCTTGTCGAGGCCATACTGCTGGGGGTTCTTCGCCATGATGATGGCGGCGATGATGCCGGGAACGTAGTTCTTGGTTTCTCCGGGGAGGACGCCGCGGCGATAGAGCTCCCAGAAGTCGGCGTAGCCGGTCTTCATGACGGCGCGCTGCACGTTGCCTGGGCCCCAATCGTAGGCGGCCATCGCGAGGTACCAGTCACCGAACTGGTCATAAAGCGTCTTCATGTACTTCGCGTAGGCAACGGAAGACTTCTGAGGATCGAAGCGTTCGTCGAACCATCCGTTGCGCGATAGTCCGTAAGCGCCTGTCGGCATAAACTGCCACATGCCGCCCGCACCAGATTTTGCGTTGAGCGCCTGCGGCTGAAAGCCCGACTCGGCTACAGCGAGATAGATCAGGTCCTGTGGAACGCCGCCGTCGCGCAGGTTCTTCGAGATCATGTCCTTATACTTGCCGGCGCGCTCGAGCGAACGCAGCAGATGCGCGTGACCAGCCTGAGAGTTGGAGAAGTAGTTGATGAAGCCGGCGACGTAGTCGTTGATGACCAGCGGGAAGTCCGATTGCGTTGTCTTCAACTCGGCGGCGAGCCTTGCCGTCAACGCCGGGTCGGAGGTAAAGGTGACCTCGTTTGCGGCGTCGAGCGGGGCGGCTTCAATCGTTGGCGAGAACCCGTTGCCCTGTTTCAGGGCCGCCATCTCAAGCGAGTTTACGGCGCTGAGCAGATGCTCGAATTCGTCTGAGAGCTGAGGATCGCTCTTCAGATCCATTCCGCTGGTCAGCATCAGGTCTACGGCAGAGTCGAAGTCGACGCGTGCGGCGTCGAGATGGCCTGCGCGGTAGTTGTCGACACCGCTGCGGTACGACTTCTCCGCCGTATTGATGAGCTGCTGTGCCTTGTAGGCTTTTGCGCCGCTGTCGACGGACTGTGCGGTCGTCATGCCCGGCTGCTGCGATTGAGAGCCTGTAACGTTGGTTGTTGCAGGGGCAGTTACTTGTGCCGGAACTTTACCTGGCGCTGCGACCGGATCCTTGGGGCAGCCAGCGAGCAGGACTAAAGGCGCACACGCTGCCACCAGTGCCCACTGCCGCACTTTGTTGAATGAATTTATTTCCGACATCTTCCCTGCTCATTGTAAGACGTATTCGCCGTCTGAACCGCTTATCTGAACCTGCGGCGGCAATGTATTTCGCATGCTCTGAGAGCGCGCGGCTTGCCTGCTTACGGTGATAGCATCAAGAGTTGAGGCAGTATCGAACCAGTATGGATCCCAGTTACATCCGCAATTTCGCGATCATCGCGCATATCGATCATGGCAAGTCCACCCTCTCCGACCGGCTGCTTGAGCTGACCGGCTCGCTGACCGCCCGCGAGATGCAGGCCCAGGTGCTGGACGCCATGGATCTCGAGCGCGAACGCGGCATCACGATCAAGGCCCATACCGTCCGCATGATGTACAAAGCACAGGATGGCGAGACTTATCAGCTCAACCTGATCGACACGCCGGGTCACGTCGATTTCAGCTACGAGGTTTCTCGCTCGCTCGCGTCGTGTGAAGGTGCTCTGCTGGTTGTCGATGCATCGCAGGGCGTTGAGGCGCAGACGCTGGCCAATGCCTATCTCGCCATCTCGAACGGCCTCGAGATCATCCCCATCATCAACAAGATCGATCTGCCGAGTGCCGATATCGAGCGAACGAAAGAGATGATCGAGAAGTCAGTCGGGCTGCCTGCTGACGACGCGATTGCTGTGAGCGCGAAGACCGGTCTGAACGTCGAGAGCATTCTTGAAGCTGTGGTTACGCTGTTGCCACCGCCACAGGGCGATCCCGCGGCTCCGTTGCAGGCGTTGATCTTCGATAGCTGGTTCGATCCCTATAGAGGCGTGATCGTGCTGGCCCGCATCATCAACGGCAAGCTGCGCAAGGGCATGAAGATCAAGGTGATGTCGAACGGACGAGTCTTCGATGTTGAGTCGATGGGCGTAATGACTCCCAAGCCTGTCGAGATCGCGGAGCTCTCCGCGGGCGAAGTGGGCTTCTTTGTCGCCACGATCAAAAACGTGTCGGATACCAAGGTCGGCGATACGATCACCTCGGTGGAAAACCCCTGCGCCGAGGCCCTTCCGGGTTTTGAAGATATTAAAAGCATGGTCTTCGCGGGTCTCTACACCGTTGACTCGCACGAACACGCGATGCTGCGGGATGCGCTCGAAAAGCTTCGGTTGAACGACCCCAGCTTTTCCTTCGAGCCAGAGTCCTCAGTGGCGCTAGGGTTCGGTTTCCGCTGCGGCTTCCTTGGCTTGCTGCATCTGGAGATCATCCAGGAGCGGCTGGAACGCGAGTATTCGCTTGACCTCATCACGACCGCGCCCGGCGTGCGCTACAAGATCACGATGACTGACGGCAGCGTGCTCGAGGTCGATAATCCTTCGCGCTGGCCCGATCCCTCGGAGATCGTGAGCATCGAAGAGCCGGTCATCATTGCTAAAATCCTCACCAATGAGGAATATGTCGGTGGCATCCTGAAGCTGGTCGAAGATAAGCGCGGCAGGCAAAAAAACTTCGAGTATGTCTCGGAGACGCGTGTGCTGCTGACCTACGAGTTGCCGCTGAATGAGATCGTGCTCGACTTCTACGATCGCCTGAAGTCAGTTTCGCGGGGTTATGCTTCGCTGGATTATGTGCTTTCGGGAACGTGGGTTTCGCCCATGGTCAAGATGGATATTTTGATCGGCGGCGATCCGGTTGATGCGCTCTCGATCATTGTGCATCGTGACTTTGCTTATGACCGCGGTCGCGCGCTGGTGTCGAAGATGCGTGAGCTGATTCCGAGGCAGATGTTCGAGGTAGCGATTCAAGCCGCGATTGGGGCAAAGGTTATCGCTCGCGAGACTGTTACTGCTATCCGCAAAAACGTCATCGCCAAGTGTTACGGTGGTGACATCAGCCGAAAGCGCAAATTGCTGGAGAAACAGAAGGAAGGCAAAAAGCGCATGAAGCGGATCGGTAAAGTCGATATTCCGCAGGAGGCTTTCCTGGCGGTTCTCAAGGTCGGCGAGGAATAGATTTCTATCGCGACGCACGAAACCGTAACGTGGTAGTAACGTTGATCTGTGGAAACCCTTGAAATAGCTGTATTTGCTATGAAATCGCGGAATCAATGGTGAAATATCGCGGCATTTTTCCGTAAGTAGCTGATTTATATTGACTTGATATTACTGCCCACGATTGAATCAATACACGATAAGTGTCAGGATGGTGGTTTATATCCCACAAACGAACATATGATCCACAGTTTTTTCCACAGGTATGTTGTGGTTAGTCCACTTTTGCGCATGACAAAGGAGACCTCGTAGAGGTCTCCTTTTTTGTTGGAATCAAAGGATTATTTCGGTGCCGGAGTCGTCGCTCTTGGGGTCGTCGTGGAAGGACGCGGACGAGCTGCCGAGGGGGCGGTCGGAGGAGGCGCCGCTACGCCAGAAGAAGCGTTGTACGCGGTGACAACGGCTTGGGTAACGTCGGTGCTGGGAACAGCCCACATAATGATGTTGTTCTGCTGATTGCTGACATCCAGAAGGAGCGTAAAGCCATTCTGGGCGACGAAGTTCTTCAACGTAACGGAGACCTTCTGGGCTACCTTTCCGAAGGCTTCCTGAAGGTCAGCGTTATAGGCGTTCGTCGCATCCTCGGCGTCGCGATTGAGCTGCTTCTCCTTGGTGTCGATGGTCCTCGTGCGAGAGGCACGCTCATCGTCCGACATGGTGGCCGGTGCGCTCTGCAACTGCTTCTTCAGCGAGTCTACTTCAGCGGCGAGCGCATCGATTTGAGACTTCCTGGGCTCATACTTCTTTTGCACGTCCTGAACGGCCTTCTGGCCCTCATTGGTGGCGAAGACGGCCTGCTCGAAAGCAACCAGGGCAATCTTTGCGGGAATGGCCTGCGGGGCAGCGGAGGCTGCTGCGGGCTGGGTGGTTGCAGGTGCCTGGGGACCAGAAGTCTGGGCCACCCCGGCGGCGGTCGTCAATCCCACGCCAAGGGCGGAGACAAGAACAAGGGTGCGATTCATGCGGTGTGTAGTACTCCTTAGGAGGTCAATCCAAAATTTGTCCGGCCGTAGGCGCACTAACGCTACCTTCCGGGCCATGCCCTGCATCCGCTCGATGACGCGCTCCGTAATACTCAACTAAAGCTCGTCACGTTTTACCTCGATCACCCGGATCCAGAGGATAGAACCGGTGGGGAGCGAGAGGGCTTACAGAACAAGATGATTATAGGACCCTGCCCTATGCGGGTCAAACAAAGTGTTGCTCATTTATCCCGAAATATGGAACATATCCGGGAAAGTCTCCGGTTTTCTGGCAACGTCCATTGAAGTGTGAAGGAAGTTTGGGCCAAAACAGCGATAACCGTTTGGCCAGAGAATTGCTTTCATGATTGAAGTTGCATTTAGGCGAAGTACGCCGAGAGTGCGTCGCAACTGCTTTGATCGGTAAGATGCCGTGCCTACGATGGTGCAGCCGGCGGTCAGATGCATCATTTCCCTAACCGGAAAATTTACTGGAGGCCAGTGACTGGCCATTGAGTAGTAGACAGGAGTCGCCTGAACCAAAGGCGGTTCCTGTTCCGTTTGCCACGGAATTATGTGATTCTGCTGATTCATATAGGTTTATATCGGATTCCGTATGACATGTGAGTCGAGGATATCGGTAAGTTTATTGAAAGCGAATCTTTGGCAGGAAAGAGTTATTGCAAAGTGTCAAAATTGCGCGTAGCCTGAAACTTGCCTCGTGAACCGGCTGTGGGTGCCGATCAATGTGTGTAGTCACCAATCATAGAAGTTGTGTAAGATTGGCGACTGGAATACAGGGACACCGTGGACCGGATCTGCTGGATTCTGTCGCAAACAGGTAGAGGGTGAACGGTACGCCGCTGTCAGGCGTTCCGGGCTGCGCGTAGCCGGTGAAGATCGGTTGGTTGCAGCTAAATATAGAGCAACAGAAGACGTCCGTTCGAGTACAACTTGAGACCGTTTCCTCCGACGCTGAATTATGAAATTCCGGTTTTGATCGCTCTCCGCATCTTCTGTGGGGTCGAGAGAGCCTTGGGGCGTGGGAGTGAACCGCTAATTGCGATTTAGTGCAATAGGAAGTGGAAGCATGACTTCAGAGCAGAATGTACCCGAGGTGCAGTCGCATCAGGGTTCTACCGCATCAACCATCCAGCAGGATGGAGATGCACAGTTTACCGGCCAGAATGTTCCCCACGGCATGGGGCAGTCTAAGAGCAGCCGCCGCCGACGCCGCAAGCGCAAGACCAAGAGTGTCGATGCCCCTCCGGGCGCGCAGGCAGGTGGCGATCAGGCCGCAGGGCAGCCGATTGGATCCATCCAGGCCTCAGGCTCGCAACCACAGCCGTTTCAGCCACAGGGCGGGCAGGGCTTTCAGGGCGGCCAACAGCAAAATGGTGGCAGCAGCGGCAAGCGCTGGAAGAAGAAGTTTCGTGACCGTGATCGTGATCGCCAGCGGCCGCCGCAGCAGAATCCTGGCAATGTAGCCAGCTTCGAAGGCACCAGCGGCAGCTTCCGCGATGGCAGCACGCACCAGCCAGGAAACAATACGTTTAAGCGCAAGGGTGGTGGAGGCGGTGGAAAGCAACAGCGCGGACCCCGCAGCTTCGTTGGCCCTATGGATCATAGCTATCGTGCGGTGAATGGCAACTTTGCCGATACTCCACCCTCGACTATTGAGGCGCATGGCAACTTCGGCAGAGCCAACGGCCACAGCCACGGACGCGGCTATCAGAGCGACTCTCAGCCAATCGATTACTCGCAGGGACGCACCATTCCTGTTCCTGAGGATGCACCGACGAAGATTTTCTTCTTTATTGAGGATTTGTTCTTTATCGCGAAGATCCAGGAGACGGCGCGCAAGCTGGGGGTGAAGGTCGCCTTCGTCAAAAATGACAAGGAGGCGATCGCTCAGCTGGTGGGCGGTGCTGAGGAAGATCGGCCTGGGCTGATCGTATTCGACCTGAATAATGCCAATGCCAAGCCGTTGACGCTGATTCCGAAGTTGAAGACAAAACTCAAGCGGAGCACGTCGATTGTTGGATTCCTCTCGCATTTGCAGGGGGATTTAAAAGCGAAGGCTACAGAGGCTGGCTGCGACACGGTCATGCCGCGTGCCGCATTCTCGCAGAATCTTCCTAACTTGTTGCGCCGCTATGGTTTACCGGACGAGGAGGAGCCAAACTTCAACCAGTAAATTTCGCTGGTCAGAGTATGGTTTCGTGTAAGGAAGATGCGGTAAAACGATGGTAAATGGCCCGGTAGAAATGTCTGCCGGGCCATTCCTTTTCCAATTTACGGGCTGGGTCGGGTTTTCTTCGGTCTAACCCGGAGGCCAGGCCATGGCTCGTCCGCCTAGAAGGTGGAAATGCAGATGGTGGACGGTCTGGCCGCCATCGTCGCCCGTATTGACGACGACGCGATAGCCATGATCGAGCTTCTGGCTGCGCGCGAGGTCGGCGGCGACAGACATCAGGTGTCCGAGGAGAGGCTTGTGCTCGGCCACGGCCCTGGCCTGCGAGGTGATGTGTTCCTTGGGGATAATCAGCAGGTGGGTGGGCGCCTGAGGATGGATGTCGGGAAAGCCGATGCACAGCTCATCCTCAAATACACGATTGGCAGGAATAGAGCCGGAGACGATCTTGCAGAAGACACAGTCCGTGGGCATAGCTTTCTTATCAGGAGCACTCTTCACTGGCCGAAATACTTTGGATGCTGGCCCGGAACCCAGGGGTTGTATGTTGCTGCAAAGGCTGCGCGGCTGCTGATGGAGGGGTGGCTGAAGGTCCAGAATTCGACGAAGCGGTTCGGGCTTGGGTCAGTCAGCGACTGCTCGCCGAGGACCTGGAAGGAGTGCTGGGCGGTGGCCTGGGGATCGGCGACGATGCCGTGGATTGCTTCCTGTCCATAGACGTCGGCAGCGTGCTCATTGCTGCGGCTGAAGCCGTTGACGATGGGTTCGCTGAGGAACGAGAGCACGGAGAAGACAAGCAAGAGAACGACGAGCGCGGCCCAGTCGTTCTGCGAAGGGATGCGCCAGCCAGCGCCATAGCGGCGAATAAGCCAGTGCACACCGAGATAGCCGAGGTAGAACTCGATCAGCAAAAGGACGCCGAGAAAGATCAGGGTGTGGGGAATGTGGTCGAGCACATAGTGTCCCATCTCGTGGCCGAAGATGTAGGAGATTTCGTCGGGCGTGGCCTTGGCGATAGAGTTGTCCCAGACGACGACGCGTTTGGAGCTGCCGATGCCGGTGACGTAGGCATTGAGGCCGGTGACCTTCTCGCTAGCCTTCATCAAAAACATTCGATTCGGCGGTATGTCGATGCCTCCACGCTGAACGACTCGCTCCAGGCGATCGACCAGTGCGGGATTGGATTGGGACAGCGGCTCGAACTTATTGAACAGCGGGTCGATGAGGACGGGAACGACGAAGACGCCGAGTACGACGGCGATCATGGACGGGATCCAGAACCAAAACCACCAGCGCGTGGGCGATTTGCGGATGACCCAGAAGAGCAGCATAACGAAGAGACCACCGAAGAGGAAGGTGAGGCCGAAACTCTTGGCCTGATCGCCGAACCAGCTTCCCCAATGCTGCACGGACTGACCGAAGGCGACCGAGGTATGGTGGCCGAACATCTCCAGCGGAAGATTAAGCAGCGTGGTGATGAAGAGAAAGAGGAAGGTGAACGTGAAGCCCTGCACCCAGGGGTTTTTGCTACTGTTCACGGCGAAGTTGCGCATTCGTGCGGCGATGCCGAATGCGAGCAGAAGAATGAGCTGAAGGATGCCCCAGCCGGTCTCAAGAAAGTACAGAACGACGCGGATGCGCGAGTATTCGATGGCCTGTTTTAGTTTTTCCGGCGGCAACGAATAAGCTGGTTTCGTCTGGGGAGACTGCTGAGACTGTGTCTGCTCTGAAGTGTTCGCCGGAGACGTGGGCTGAGCGTAAAGGGAGTGCGTCGTTAAGAGGACGACAATTGTGGCGAGCAGAGGCAGTAGGGCGGCGCGAAGACGAAACATAACAGAAAGTACTCCGGAAGCGATGCAGTCAGTGTGCATGATCGCATGACAGGGGCGCAAAGTATTCTTCTGGGATCGTGCTGCATACGACAGGTGCCTTCGGTAGGCCGTGGAGCCGTGGTCACATCCGGCAGCACGAACCGTTAACGGACAGTACGGTCGCTCCATTCCATCGACAAGTTTGCTGATAGTTCAGCTAGAAGAAACGGTCGACGAACGGCAAAGGGCCGGCGAAGATGAATTGCAATCTGGTACGGGAACCGTTCGCAAGGAGAGCGACCATGATGACCCTCATCCAGGATGTGCGTTATGCACTGAGGCAGTTGCGAAAGACGCCGGCATTCAAGATTACGGTTCTGCTTACGCTTCCCTTTGGAATAGGGGCGAATGTCGCTGTGATGAGCCTTGGTTCTCTGCGTGCATTTTGTGAGGTGGAGCCCTATGAGATCACCAGCGCGAACGGCAGCGTGATGGTGTTTGCGGTTGTGACGCTGGCGGTGGTTGCGGGACTTGCGGGCATTATCCCTGCGCGACCGTGATTGATCCTGTGCGGGCTTTGAGAACGGAGTGAAGGGCTTAGCGCTGAGATGGGCTGAATATCCACGCGCGGAAGTTTTTTGATCGGCTTCGGGTGGGCCGAACATGCCTGATGCATGAAAACCAACAGGATTATTTTTCGTGTTGACAGGTGTTCGTTAGATCGTGCTAAATGGCTCTCGGCTGATTTAGTCCGCTCTACGAACATAAGTTGAAACGGGAAGACACTCGTTTGTCTCAATGATTTTTTTCTCGCGTTCAGGTCGGCTGCGACCTCGCAGAACTGCGCAAAAAATTCGCCTATCAACGCAGGCAGTGAAAGTTAGATACAGGAGTAATGATCCCGATGAGAGCCTCCCGCAGAGTCGTTGCCACGTTCGTCGCAATGGTCGCGATAATTTTTGGCACATGGCATACCGCCCAGAGCCAAACCTTCCAGCACCCCGGCGTCCTCGTGAGCCGCGCACAGCTGGACTACATGAAAACAATGGTTGCGGCGCACAGCGAACCCTTCTATTCGGCGTTTCTTAAGGCGCAGAACAGCAACATCGGCTCGCTCAGCTATCAGCCCTACGGTCCGCCATCGGACGGCTTTATCAAGTGCGGTCCCACCTCGAACCCTAACATCGGCTGCTCCAACGCCGATAACGATTCGAGCGCGGCCTATCTTCAGGCGCTTCTGTGGTACATCACCGGCAATCAGCAGTATGCGAACAACGCCATCACGCTGCTGAATCTTTATGGGCATAACCTAAAGGGTTATTCCACCGGCTCGACTTACTCCAATGCTCCACTCCAGGCGGCGTGGGACGGCGAGAAATGGCCGCGCGCAGCAGAGATCATTCGCTATAGCGGCGCGGGATGGGCTGACGCTGATGTGAGCGCCTTCAAAAGCATGCTGAACACTGCCATTCTGCCGCTCATCATCAACGGTTCCAACTCGAATGGCAACTGGGAGATCAGCATGATCGAGGCGCTGATCGGGATCGGCGTCTTCAACGATGACCCCACCACCTTCAACACCGGTATCACCTACTGGAAGCAGCGCATTCCGGCTTACTTCTACTATCACACCGATGGCGCAGCGCCTGTGCCTGCTCCCCGCGGAACGGCGAACTGGTATGGACAGACTGTATACAACGCTTCTGTGGACGGTATCTCGCAGGAGACATGCCGCGATTTCGGCCATGCTCAATACGGAATTTCGGGAGCTCTAGACGCTGCCGAGACCGCGCACATACAGGGTATCGATCTTTATAACGACGTTGCGAGCAATGCGAAGAATCGCCTTACGGCAGCGCTCGAGTTCAACGCTTACTACCTGATGGGCAATTCTGTCCCGACCTCGGTTTGTGGAGGCACCGTCACGCTGCAGGTTTATCCGACCGATGAGATTGGCTACAACGAGTACCACAACCGGCTCGGCATCGATCTACCGCTTACCCTTCAATATCTCCAGACCGTTATCCGTCAGCTTGCGAACCCGACGGAGTATCACATCATGGTCTATGAGACTCTTTCTCATGGCGGCGATGCTTCCGCTCTGCAGCCCTTCCTGATGCGAACACCATCGAGTGCAGCGTCGCTTCGCGCTGGGGACAGCACCACCTTTACGATTAATGTTGTTCCGGGCAGCGATCCCAATCCGACGGTTTCCTTCAATGTCACCGGGCTGCCGTCAGGCGCGACACCCAGCTTCAGTCCGTCGGCGGTTACAGGTACCGGAGCTTCGACCCTTACGATCGCTGCCACCAGTACGACTGCGCCCGGGGTCTATCCCATTACCGTCACCGGTTCCAGCGGAACGGCGACGTTTAACCTTCCACTGAGCCTTACGGTGAACTCGGCCACGGCTGAGTTTTCGATCACGGCCTCACCCTCGTCCATTACGGCGGTCGCCGGTGATGTCGCAAACTTCACCACGATCTTTTCAACGGCCAACAACTACCTGGGCAATGTCACGCTCAGCGTGACCGGCGGTCTTCCTGCCGGAGCGAACGCGACCTTCTCCTCGCCTACCGTGGGAAGTGGTTCTCCCACGTCAACTTTATCCGTGATGACGTTGGGTACAACCGCGCCCGGGGTCTATCCCATCACGATTTCGGCTACGGATGGCTCCACGACCCACTCGACTATAGCGTTGCTCATCATCAATACACTGAGCAATGCCTGCATCCAGCAGCTGGGCAACAATTGGATCAACGGACTTATCCCCACCCAAACCGGAACCTTTACCGCTGAATGGGATGCAACGCCCTCTACGGCGCTCAATAACTCCAACGTAGGACTTTCGCTCGGGCCGCAGGCAGCCTTTACGGGTCTTGCCCTCGCTGCGCGCTTCAACCCGACCGGCCAGATCGACGCCCGCAACGGCGGTGCTTTCGTGGCGGCCACCACCATCAATTACGTGGCCGGAGTGAAGTATCACTTCCGCGCTGTCGTGAACGTTCCTGCGAATACGTACTCGGTTTACGTCACTCCCGCCGGTCAGGACGAGATCACTATAGGAACCGACTACGCCTTCCGTACGGAGCAGAAAGGCATCACCAGTCTCGACCACTGGGATGCGATCTCGCAGGTAGGAACTGTTGTGCTGTGCAATCTCTTGATCGACACGCCGGTTACGCAGGGCAGTGTACAGCTCTTAACCACGGCGTCGCTAACGCAGCTTGGCGACGGAAGCTATGAGGCGATCGTAACCGTGAAAAACAATGGCACGGGAACGGCGCAGAATGTGCAACTGACGGGGGCGACGCTGGGCATTGCGGTTGGGTCGCCTGTGCCTGTCGCGCTGGGCAATATTCAGCCTGGAACCTCAGTCGTTACACCTGTCGTCTTCCCCTCGTCTGCTGGTGCACCCGGGGCGGGGGTAGTGGAGCGCTATACAGGAACCTATACCGGCGGAAGCTTCGGCGGCAGTATTCGCGCCGCGCTTCCAGTCAATCAATAAAGGTAGTTGAGCGATAGAAAACCTAGATCTAAGGAAAATAATGATGACGAGAAAAACGGCCCTTTCCCTCTCGATGCTTGTGCTGGCGGTGCTTCTGCTGGCAGTATCTCCGGCATCGGCTGACACAATCAGCCTGACGCTGATCAACCCGGTGCAGACCGGCGCCCCGGGCTCGATGCTGAACTTTGACGCTACCGTGTCGGCTCCGTTTGGTAACGGAGCGACGATGTACCTGAACGGCGACAGCTTCGACGTCAGCATCGCTGGTCCGAGTCCGATCGATGATTCCGGCTTCCTGCTGGGCTTTCCATTGAGCCTTGAACCTGGTGACAGCTTTACGGGTACTCTGTTCTCCGTTCTACTGCCTTCAGGTCTCGCACCCGGAATCTACAACGGCTTCTTTGAGATCACTGGAGGGGTCGATCCTTCCATGCTCAACGAACTCGCTACGGTCGACTTCCAGATCAACGCCGAGAGCCCTGTTCCTGAACCTGGCACCTGGATCCTGTTTGCAACGGGTCTCTGCATGTTGACGGCAGGGACCATAGGGCGCCGCTATTTGGCTCAAGGTAGTTCCACATAGAGAAACCCAAACGAAAGATGGGGGCCTGATGGGTCCCCGTTTTTGTTTCCGTTGCTAATGGAAATTTTCTTCGGTGGGTGGAACCAGCGCCGTTCGGGTACGTAGTCATAGTCATCGGGAGAAACCCATGACAGCGTGGCTAGAGGATTTGCGCTACACCCTCCGTAGACTTTCCAAATCGCCAGGTCTGGCGATCACGGCGATTCTCTCCATTGGCCTTGGTATCGCGGCCAATGCCACGATCTTCTCGATGGTCAGCAAGTTCGTGTTGCGGCCTGCTCCGGTGGGCGATCCATCCACATTGATGAGTCTGTATACCACTCATGATGGCGACCGGTGCTGTAATTCGTTTTCGGAGCCACTCTTCTTCGACGTACGGGATCAGGCCAAATCCTTCTCTGGCGTTACGGCATACTACGAGCTTCTCCCGGCATCGATTAGTGGAAATGGCGAGCCGCAACGCGTGTGGGGACAGGCGGCTACGACCAATTTCTTCGATGTCGCGCAGTTACCCATGACACTGGGCCGGGGCTTTGCCAACAATGAGGAACGGCTTCCGGTAATCGTCCTGAGTTATCGCCTGTGGCAGCGTCGATTTGGGGCGGATTCCGGCGTTGTGGGCAAGGCCGTTACGCTCTCCGGACATCCGTTTACCGTGGTAGGCGTGGCGCCGCCGTCGTTCCGCGGACTTGATCTTATTCTCGACCCTGAATTCTGGGTTCCGCTCGGCAATCTGGAACAGCTGGCGGCTAACATTCCTGAACGAAACTCGCGGTTCTTTCATTGGCTGCGGGTAACCGGACGTCTGAAGCCTGACGTAACGCGGACTGAGGCGACAGCCGAGCTCAGTGTGATGGCGCAGCGTCTTGCAAAGGCTCATCCGGAGTCGGACAAGGGTGGCGGTTTCCGCCTCGAACAGGCGGGGTCGTTGTCGCCGAGAGATAAATCCACGATGCTGATGTTTCTGTCGGCGCTGTCGGTAGTGGTGCTTCTTGTACTCGGCATTGCGTGTGCGAATGTAGCGAATCTGCTGCTGGCGCAGGCGGCGTCGCGCCAACGGGAGATGGCTGTTCGCATAACGCTTGGCGCCACTCGCGGCCGGTTGCTTCGCCAGATGCTGGCTGAGAGCCTGTTGCTGGCGCTCGCTGGTGGAGTGTTCGGCTGCATCATATCGCTTTGGGCTACGCAAGCCCTTTCGGCGTTTCATTTGCCAGCGCCAATGCCGTTGGACCTTAGCATCAGCGTCGATTGGAGAGTCTTGTTCTACACTCTCGCGCTGAGCGTAGGCACAGGGCTGTTGTTTGGGATTGCCCCAGCGTGGGCTGCGTCGCGCCCGCTGCTGATCAGCGCACTGAAAGGTGAAGATGCGCTTGCGCGTCCGGGACGCCGCTGGACCCTGCGCAATATCCTCGTGGTTGCGCAGATTACGATGTCGCTGGTGCTATTGTGTGCCACGGTGCTGTTTCTGCGCAGCTTGCAGAGCGCGGCGGGCATGGATATTGGATTTCGCTCGCGCGGTTTGCTGATGATGGCGGTCGATCCGCGTGTGCATGGCTATACACCGGAGCGTACGTTGCAATTGCTGACAGAGCTTCGCGAACGCACAAGCGCGCTGCCCGGCGTCACAGCGGTTTCTTCTACGGACAATCTGCCGCTGTCGATGGGTGGACGGAGGGATGGTTTCCAGGTTGAAGGACGGCCAGCGAGCAAAGAGGGAACTCCTGCTGATCTCTATATGGTTACGCCTGGTTATTTTGAGATGATGGGGATCGCTCGGCTGACCGGACGCGACTTTGCCCACGAAGGGGCTTCGGCTCCGAAGGTCGCAGTCGTCAATGATGCCTTCGCGCAAAGGATGTTCAAAGGAGAGAATCCCATTGGCCGGCGGGTCGTAGGTGGCGGCGTGACGTATCAGATCATCGGTGTCGTCAGTAACATCAAGTCGCGCACGCTGGGCGAAGAGCTAAGCCCGATTCTCTATCGCTCGCTCGAGCAGACACTAGCGAACGATCCATCGTTTGAAGGCGGCTACTCTCTGCTGGTGCGGTACGAGGGCGACTCCGCCGCGCTGACGTCTGCTGTTCGCCACGAGATCGCTACGCTCGATCCAACGCTTGCAATCTTCAATGTCCAGACGATGGAGGAGCATCTGAGGGATGCGCTGTTTCTGCCGCGACTGGCGGCAACGCTGTTCGGGGTCTTTGGCCTTATTGGGTTGACGCTGGCGGCTGTCGGGCTCTATGGCGTGATGAGTTATTCCGTCAGCAGGCGGACACGGGAGATCGGCATACGAATGGCGCTGGGTGCGCAGACGGGAGCGGTGCAGCGTTTGATTGTGCGGCAGGGTATGACACTGGCGGTGATCGCCGTTGCGATAGGCCTGCCTGCGGCGCTGGCTACGGCAAAGCTTTCGGCCAGTCTTCTGTATGGAGTACGACCACATGATGTGGCGACATTCGTCTTTGTGCCTTTGTTTCTCGGCGGAGTCGCACTGCTGGCCTGTTGGATTCCGGCTCGCCGTGCAGCTAAGGTGACTCCTCAGATTGCCCTGCGATACGAGTAATGCCTTTGTTTTGCTGTATTCGCACCGAAATCGGTCTCGTATACGTCAAAGTCTCAGGCTTATAAGACGAAGACCGGTCTGTTGCACCGGAGTGGCAGCACTTCCGATACACTCGGCTTCAGTCAAATTTTTTGTAGACGAAACGAGTTTCCCTTTTCATGAAAAGATCCAGGGTGTCGGTAGCCGGTGCTGGTTTGGCCGGTCTTGCGATGGTTGCAGTAGTGTCGTCCGGAAGAATGGCGATGGCCGCAGGGGCCGCGCCGGAGAAGACTCCGGTGCTGGTGGATGCGATGGATGCGGAACTGCACCGCGCGATGAGTTCACTGGGCGGTACCGACCCGGCTTCTCCGAAGCCCTACTTTCTGAGCTATGCAGTCTCCGATAGCGATAGCCTCGCAATCGCTGCGCAATATGGAGCCATTACGAGTTCAACGAACAGCCGTCGCCGAACTGCGGATGTGCAGGTGCGCCTGGGAACGCCTGAGCAGGACAATACTCATGGCGACCACCGCAACAGTGCGCTGAGCAGTATGCCGCTGCCTCTGACGGATGACCGCGCAGCCATTGAGCGGAGCCTATGGTTCGCAACGAACCGCGGCTATGCGAAGGCTCTCGACAGTTTTTTGAAGGTGAAGACGGAGCAGCAGGTCCGTGCCAAGGAAGAAGATGGTTCGGCGGACTTCTCGAACGAGAAGGCGAAGACGGAGCTTCTGCCAGCGGCTCCGACTCTAACAGCCGATCGTGTTGCGTGGGAGAAGCGGTTGCGCGAACTCTCAAGCCTGTTCAAGCCTTATCCGGATATTTTCTTCAATATGGCGAGCCTGCAGGCCAGCAACGAGACTGATTTCTTCGTCTCCTCCGAGGGTACAAAGATCGCGACGCCGAATCGTGTGGCACGGCTCGTCATCGTAGCTCGTGCACGTGCTGCCGATGGCATGGATCTGTTCCGTGTCGAGACATTTGAGGCCGATGAATTGGGACATCTTCCTGATCAGAAGATCCTGACCGAGAAGACGATCGCGATGGCGAAGAATCTTGAAGCATTGCGAGATGCTCCAGTGACGGAGCCGTTCGACGGCCCGGCAATCCTGAGTGGAAGGGCTTCCGCAGTGTTCTTCCACGAGGTGCTGGGGCATCGGTTGGAAGGCCAGCGGCAGCGCGGCGACGATGAAGGCCAGACCTTCACCAAGCTGTTGGGCAAGCAGATTTTGCCGACGTTTCTCAGCGTGTCGGACGATCCTACGCTGAAGAACTTTGACGGGGCTCCGCTGAGCGGGCACTACAGCTATGACGATGAAGGTCAGCAGGCGCGCCGCGTCGACCTGATCAAAGATGGCGTGCTGGAGACCTTCCTGATGTCGCGGCTACCCATCGCAAGCTTTTCCAGCAGCAATGGCCACGGCCGCGCTGAGACGGGGCATATGCCCACGGGGCGTCAGGGCAACCTGATCGTGACCTCAACCAAGGCGGTGAGCGATAAAGAACTGCGACAGATGCTGATTGATGAGGCGAAGAAGCAGGGCAAGCCCTATGGGCTGTACTTCGAGGATATTTCCTCGGGCTTTGCTGTAACGACGCGGCGGTCGCCGCAGGCTTTTCAGGTGATTCCGCTGGTGGTCTATCGCGTGTATGTGGATGGCCGGCCTGATGAGCTGGTGCGCGGCGTCAGCATCGTCGGAACGCCACAGGCAGCGTTGAATCGCATTCTGGCAACCGACAACAAGCAGGAGATATTCAATGGGGTCTGTGGTGCGGAGTCGGGCAGCATACCCGTAAGCGCGGTGGCCCCGGCTATGCTGGTCAGCGAGATCGAAACCCAGCGGCAGTCGCAGGGAACAACCCGGCCACCCATCCTTCCACCGCCCGGCCTGGATAGCACGGATGGAAAGGAAGGCAAATAATGAAGATCAATCGTCTTTCTTTCGCGACTTTTTTCGCTGTCATTTTATTTAGTACATTTACGGTTACAAATAGAGCCGTTGCTCAGAGCGACGATCCTATATTGAAGGCTATGCAGGCAGAGCTGGAACGCGAGAAGACACAGCTCGTACTGCCCGGGATGAAGCGGCCCTACTTCATCGAATATCAGCTCGACGATCTGGATAGCTACGAGGCGTTGGCAAACTATGGCGCGCTGACACGGGAGGAGTCGAATCGCCAGCGTGTGGTTCGCGTGACTGTCAGGATAGGGGATTATGCTACCGATAGCAGCACTTCGCGCGGGTTCGGCGTGGTGCAGCTTGCCGCGACGGATAACAATCCCGAGGCATTGCGGTACGTTCTGTGGACTACGACTGATGAGGCGTACAAACAGGCACTGCGTGCCTACTCCGCGAAGCTCGCGGCGCTGGAACGATTCCAGTCGGCGCGAGATGAGAAGGATTTTTCGCCGGTTAAGCCTGTTGTGCGTATCGCTCCGTTGATGAAGCTGGACCTCGACCGCAAGGAATGGAAGCGGCGTATCGTGGAGGCGAGCGGCTTGTACGCAACAGCTCCCGAGGTGAAAGGTTTTGCCGATCACGTGCAGTACTCCACAGCGAATATCCGTGCGCTCGCGCTGAATCGCTACTTGATCAACACTGAGGGTACTGTCGTTCGGCAAGGCTCCACGGCGTATAACGGAGGCATCAGCGTTGGCGGGCAAGCCGATGATGGAATGCGTCTGAGTCGCGATAACGCGACGGTTGCGACCGAGGCTAAAGATCTTGAGACCTGGCCGCAATTTCGCAAGCGCGTGGTTGACGACCTGAAGAGTCTCGAGGAGCTGCGGAAGGCTCCGGTTGTCGCTGCTGAGGATTACCACGGGCCGGTGTTGTTCAGCGGAGACGCTGCAGCCGATGTTATGAATCACCTCTTTGTGCCAAATGTGGAGGCAGACCGTCCTGAACTGGGGACAACGGCACGAACCACGGGAGCCTACACGTCGAGCTACAAATCGCGTGTGCTGCCGGAGTTTCTCAATGTGACCGACGATCCGCTGCAAAAGACATTTGCCGGTAAATCGCTGCTGGGAGCCTATGAGATAGATGACGAGGGTGTGCCGGCGCAGTCGGTCAATGTTGTGACTGACGGCAAGCTGGAAAATTACCTGATCGGCCGCGAGCCTATTAGAGATTTTCCTGAGTCGAATGGCCATGGCCGTTCCACCCCGGCGGCAGCTGCTCATTCGCGCTCCGGTGTTATGATTTTCAAGCCAAGCAAGCCGGTTCCTATTGCTGACCTGAACAATCGTTTGTTGGCAATGGCGAAAGAACAGGGCCGCGATGTTTATTCCGTGGAGACATTGGGTGGCGGCGAACTAATGCCCCGACTGCTTTATCGTGTCCATGCTGATGGCAGACGTGAACTGGTGCGCGGGGCTTCCTTTGACGAGTTGGATAACAGGAGCCTGCGCTCAGATATCGTGGCAGCGGGCGACGATCCGTTTGTTGCGAACTCGATGGGCACGGTGATGCAGACAACCATTACCCCGAGCCTGTTGTTTGACGATATCGGCGTAAAGCGTGCAACGGAGGAGCAGCAAAAGCTGCCATACTATCCTCCACCGGCAATCAACGAAAGGTAGAACGAGAACGATGCATATCGACCCAGGGATTGTGCGGGCTCTCGCAATTGGACTTGTCTTCCTGATGCTCTATGGCGGACGGCTCAGTAAGGGGTCCGTCAAGGAAACCGCGGAGGGCTTGGCGTTCACTATAAAACCGCTCTTTGCTGTGGCGCGAGCGATCGTGCTGCCAGCGTATCTTCTGTTCTTCGTCTATCTTCTGATGTCGCACAAGCAGCCGGTTCCATGGTGGATGGCGCTGCTCTTTGTGGCGGCGATCGCGCTGGGCGTGTTGCAGATGCCAGGCACAATTGTGCTTACGCCGATGGCGATCACACAGCGCTTCTGGTTTCGCCCGTTGAAGGTGATTCAATACAACGAGGTGATGTCGCTGCACGGAATCCAAGGTGGCCGGATGATTCAGGTTTTGGGCGACAATCGCATTAAAATCACACATACATCAAACCACTCAGCGTCGGTGGAGTTTCGGCAGGAGATTGAGCGCCGAACGGGAAAGCGCGTTATCGTCTAGCGGCGGCTAATCGGTGCGGATGATGTAAGGTTCGGCGTCGCGAACGTGAATGCTGTCAGCTACTTCGGTAGCATGGGCATGATCTGGCTGCTGTGGATTGATTCGGACCCAGTGGCCGGTTGGTCCGGCGAATTCAATGACTTTGGCCGTTGTGTAGCGGCGTATCAGACGATTCTTCAGGTCGACAGCATCTTTTTCTTTGGAAAACGCGCCAACCTGCACGCACCAGCGTCCGCCGGGTGTTGCGTTCTGTCGAGCAGGAGGCGCATAGGCCTCGACCCTGACCTTGGCGACGCCCATTCGATAGAGGCCGGTGGCTTTAGCGGCTGCCAGTGAGAGATCGATGATGCGACCATGGACGAATGGTCCGCGATCGGTGATGCGGACAACTGCAGACTGGTTCGTCGTCAGGTTCGTTACCCGGACGGTCGTTCCGAGCGGCAGGGTCAGGTGGGCGGCGGTCATGGCGTTCTGGTCATAAACAGTGCCATCAGCCCCCTTGCGCCCAGCGTAGGGTGGACCGTACCAGCTTGCCATGCCGACCTCAGTGGAGATGGGTTTGCCTTGTGTATCCGGCTGGGGGGCGGGCAGCGGTGAAGCTGTACCTGGCGCGGTGGCAGTTTTTGGAGGGACGGAACTCTTTTTGCCATGGGCATTCGAAGCCGATGTGGAAGCCGGCGGTGGAGGAGGGCGATAGGCCTGGGTTTTCTTATGGCAGCCAGCGATCGTCAGCACGAGCGCCGACAGAGCAGCGACAGCGGTGTACCGGGTGCGGATCACGGCTTTGGCGTGTCTTTCGGGGGTGGCGGCGGTGTCCTGCCGGCGCGGTCATCCATCTTTTTGGCGAGTTTCTGCAGTTCAATCGCTGCGGCACGAAGGGCATCGGAGCCATTGCGGCGCACATCGGGAACGACCTCATCGTTAATGTACTGAATGATGTCGCGCAGGTCTTCTTCCACGCGGCTGCCCGCCTCGTGCAAACGCTGCTCCCAAGGGTGCTTTGGCGCTTCACTCATGCGCGTACCTCTCCACTGTTGATTATGTGGATGAGGAAAACGTGTGGTCAATGCAATTACGGGCTATTTTGCCGATGGTGCTCTCCTGGTAACGAAGTGGGCGTAAGATCAAGGCCACAAAGCGAATACAACTTGGCATCAACGAAACGCGTCCGTATAGGTATAGGCGTTTATCCAAAATAGAAAGCGTACCGCCAGATTCGCTAGCCACTGAAGGCATGCGAACCGGGAAGTCCACGAGGTATATCTTTTGACCACGCTACGTTCGGCTATCTCTTCGAAGGCTTCTCAAGTGAGGCGCTCAGTCACTTTGACACTCGCTCTGTTCGGCGTGATGGGTCCCTTTACGATGGCCCAGGTCGCTGAGACCCCAGCAAGTACGGAGGCGATGCTGACGCTTCCTGACTCGCCTGCGCTTCCTGATTCTCCAGGAACAGTCCTCGTCAGTTCCAGCATGGCAACATCGGACGACGCTGCCGCCAGCGGTGGCCAGCCCATGGCGCCCGCTAAACCAATCGCGCTGCCTCGCGTAAAGCTCATCTCAGCAAATCAAGCGGCGCCCTCCCAAACTGCTAGTGACAAAGTCATCATGGGACTGCGCGAAACAGTGACCCCTTACTCCGTGATTGGCTGGTTTGTCTCCGCGGGCTGGTCACATCTGATTGACAGCAGTCCGAACTATGGTACGAATAGCCAAGCCTTCGCCCAGCGCCTGGGAGCGTCGGCTGCCCTCGCCTCCAGTAGGGGGATCTTCAGCGATTCCATCCTGGGCCCCATCCTCCATCAAGATACGCGCTACTATCAGCTTGGCCGCGACCACAAATTCATCAATCGGGCGATCTACGCCGGCACTCGCCCAATCATCGGCAAAACTGATGGAGGCCGCACCATTCCGAACTACGCCTTCCTTCTTGCTACGGCAGGATCATCGGGGCTGACCGTCACTTACTATCCGGAGAAGAACCAGAGTGGTGGCCAGGTTGCCGAGACCTTTGCCTCGTCGCTGGGCGGTGCGGCACTCGGTGCCCTGGTCAACGAGTTTGGCGGCGATGTCATTCGGGCGCTGCATCTTTCGAGAAACAAGTAATTCTTCCTGGTTTTGGGTTATTTAGACTGAGACAAGGGAGAACGGTGGGTCAATGCGCTGGGCTTTAATATTGGGGTTGCTGTTGTCGTTGCGAGTGGCAACGGCACAGACGGCTGGGCCAACAGCTATCATCCGGCCTGCAGCTCCGACGCCCGCGGAGCCCGCTTCCTCCTCTCTTCCAGCCTCAAACGACCTGCCTGACTCTCCAGGTGAGGTTGCTACGCAACAATCTGATGTCGTCGTGATAGGCGAGGCTGCAATCAAGGCAGGCGGCAAGGCTCGAACCTGCAGCGCAAAAGAGGCAATGGGCATCATCTATGTAGATCCCAAGCGAGCAGGGGAAGTACCCCAGCCCTGCAGCCAATTGGTTTATCCCTTTCAGCGGTTCCTTACTACCAATGTCACGATTCCTCTTACCTGGCAGCAGAAGGGATATTTGGCATTGCATGATGTTACGGATCCGGGAAACCTCGCCACCATCGTTGGAATTTCCGCCCTTACAACTGCCATCGATCCCCATTCGGACTACGGTCCAGGTCTGAAGGGTTTCGGAAAGAACGCCGGTGTCAGTCTTCTACAGGATGCCACTTTCGAGTTCTTCGGAACCTTTGCAATTCCATCTATCATGCATCAGGATCCGCGCTACTTCCGGATGCCTGATCAACCTTTCAAGAAACGGCTCATCTATTCCATTTCGCGGACTATCATCTCCCGCAGCGATGATGGCCGTTCCATACCGAACTACGGAACGCTGCTGGCCTATCCCATCAATGCGCAACTCAGCAACCTCTATGTGCCGGGCATCCAGTCAGACGCGGCCTCCACGACAAAGCGCATCTTCACGGGCTACGCTCTCGATCCAATCAACAACGTTCTGGCTGAATTCCTGCCTGACGTAGCAAAGCATGTGCGTGTTCGCATCATTTTCCTCCAGCGAATTCTCAACAATATCGCCGTCAGCCAGACCAATCTGCCGTAACTTCAAGTGGCGGAAGATTTTATAGATCACTGCTAACTCTGCGTATGCCCCAAAAAGGTGATTCCATTCGCCGCTTTATATCTCCCATTCAATGCAAAATCTTGCCGTTCGCTCACTCTCGCTTCATGGTGGTGGTTGGTCTGCGTAGTGTTAATGCTGGAATCAGAAGCTATCGCTCTCGCATCTACTTACAGTACCGAGTGATAGCGGAATCAGGATGCCTACTTCCGTGGGCATGCCGGGCTGGATAAGCTAAAGCTGTCGCATCACACGGAACCACGATCGAGACGGATATCTCAGGAGACGGAAACGCATATGCCAAAGGCAAAAGTATTTGAAAAGGCTCTCACCTATGGAGCGAAGGCCGGTTGGGTGGTATTCAACAAGTTGAATTCAATCAGCCCCAACGCCAGCTTCACGCCGAAGTGGAGCGATAAACCCCTCCTCAAGAGCTACCAGAAAGAGAAGCCGCCCCTCGGCTGGCCCCGTACCACCGACTCCCTCTGCCCCAAGTGCATTCCCGCGATCCGTCAGCAGATCGTCGACGGCAAGCTGCCCCACGAGATCCTGCTCAACGAGAAAGTCGGCGAAATCAAGGCCCAGATCATCGAGCGCAATGGCGAGATCCTGATGGTCAAGGACTGCCCCATTCACGGCCACTTCGAGGACGTTATGTCTATCGACCCGCCGATGATGAAGCACCTCGAAGACGTCTTCCCCGGCCGCGACATTCGCGCCCATAACGATGAAAAGCTCCACAACCACGGTACCTCCACCGTGACGCACGGTCGCGGTTCGGTTCTTACCATCGACCTCACCAACCGCTGCAACATGATGTGCGACCCCTGCTTTATGGACGCCAACCAGGTTGGCTTCGTCCACGAACTGACGTGGGATGAGATCAAGACAATGCTCGATAACGCGATTACGATCAAGCCGCGTCGTCAGATGAGTGTGCAGTTCTCCGGTGGCGAGCCGACGCTGTCGCCTTACTTCCTCGACGCTGTCGCGTATGCCCGTAAGGTCGGTTACAACTCGGTCCAGGCCGCGACCAACGGCATAGAGTTTGCCAAGTCCAAGGAATTCTCGAAGGCCGCTGCTGAAGCCGGTCTCCGCTACGCTTACCTGCAGTTCGACGGCATCGGCAACGCGCCCAACTCGCACCGCAAGGTAGGCAACGCGTTCGACGTAAAGCTTCAGGCCATCCACAACCTTCATGAGGCCGGTGTGGACATCGTCCCCGTCACCTGCATCATCAACGGCATCAACAACGAACAGGTTGGCCGCATTATCGAGTTCGCACTCGACAACCCGAAGAAGATCAACTTCCTCTCCTTCCAGCCGGTCAGCTTCACGGGCCGCGACGAAGACATCTCCGACGAGCGTCGTCACGCACAGCGTTACACCCTGTCGCACCTCGCGCACGACGTCCGCAACCAGACCGGCCTCGGCGAATCGACCCGCGACTGGTTCCCCATCTCCTTCATGTCCACCTTCTCCGACTGGGCCGACCTCGTTCACGGGCCCGACCGCGACTGGGGCCAGCTCTCCTGCGGCTGCCACCCGAACTGCGGTATTGGTATGGCGCTGATGATCGACAAGGAGACCAAGGAAGCCGTTCCCGTCACCGCGTTCCTCGATGCCGTGCAGCTCGCCAAGGACGTCGCCCGCATCAACGACGCGGCCCGTGGCAAGTTCCTCTCTATCCTGGGCGTCTCGCTCGCTCTTCTTCGCAACTACAATCCGTCCAATGCCCCCACGCACTTCAAGATCGTCGATCTGCTGCAGAAGTTCGACAAGTGCTTCGGCGCCACCGGCAAGAACTACGGTAAGGTTACTGCCGATCGCACGATGGACGACATCACCAAGCGCCGCGCCGATCGTTGGAACTTCCTCTTCATCGCCGGCATGTGGTTCCAGGATCTCTTCAACTACGACTTCCGCCGCACCGAGCAGTGCATCATCCCCTACGCCACGCAAGAGGGTGAGATCAGCTTCTGCGCGTACAACACGGGCGTGGGCTGGCGCAACATCATCGAGAAGATGCACATGACCGCCACCCTCACCAAGTGGTACGAGGAGCATGGCCGTCACGAGATCTTCGCCGGCGGTAAGAAGGTCGGCCTCGAGAAGGAAGCGAAGTACGATCTCATCCTCAACGATGAGCACGTCAACGCCGCTGCCAACGACACCTTCGACAAGTCCGGCATCGCCAAGAACTCCCGCGAAGAGAAGATCCGCGCACGCGATGCGAAGATCAAGCAGGACGCCGAAAATGCGAAGATGGCCAAGCTCTACCGCAAGGAAGTGCTAGGCGAGCAGGAGCAGCCCGGCTTCATCTCTCTCGGCGAAATCAAGGCTGCCCCGGCACCCGCGAAGGCCCAGACCGAAGAGACCGTCGCCGGCGACTAATCGTCGTAACCAGCATTAACAGAAAAGGCCACCAGCAAGGTGGCCTTTTCTTATTTAGATATTTGATTTTTCCAGTTGGCGTTTGGCACTTCGCGCCCGACACTTCATCGCTAAAGTTCCTTCCCACAATGCGCGCTCGATCATTTCCTCGGCAATCGTTCGCAACGAAGCTTCTTTAATCGCCAGCAAACCAATTCCTTCTACGGCGGAGCATCGCGCCACGTTACTCTCGTCTTCCATCAGTAGTTTCATCAGGCGCGCTGCGCGCATCCGCTGCTCATGCGTATGCGCCACCTGGGCCACTACCAGCCCAAGATGCCATCGCGTTCGGGATTCGGCCAGCGGTACTTCAGCCAGCAGACCGGCAAGTTCATCGGCGTAGCGTTTCAACGGGGTTGCATCTCGCTCCACGATTCTTCGAGCCACATCGGCAGCCCGCTTGCGTATCTCCACGTCGTCGCCGAACAGTGACTGAATCAATGCTTTCACGGCAGGCCGATTGGCCTCCACTGCGCGTGCGATCTCTCGCGCTCGTGCCAATCCCCATTTGCCACCACTGAGTGCACGCATCCACTAATCCCAACAAGGCTAGAAGCCTAGTGACTCGCTGCCTTCACCATTTCTGATGCGAGATGGACATTGAAGTGACCGTCATATACAAACAGACCACCATCGATGATTGCTGACGGTTTCAGAGATCGAAATTGAGCGTACGGATTCGGCACCCCCGGCGGCAGAGCGAGCCCCTCCAACTCATCGTCGCTGATCAGCACGGGCCCGTCGATTTCTTTAGGGACCTCCATGGGAACATGAAGCCACCAGAGGCTCACAACTGTAGGCAGACGGCGGCATGGAACGCCATAATAGCGTTCATCGACGACGCCAGCCGCAGTGTAAGCCATCCAGCAATCCGTCACATTTCGTCCCTTGAGATAGGCAGAAGTGCTCTTCAACTGCTGTCCCCAGTCCGAATTTGAATCACTCAGGTAGCGATGAACATTTTTCGGCCCACCCCATAACTCATTGGCGTAGGCCATGTATCCCGGAAACGATCGAGCAGAGGATATCGCTTGCCAGATAATAAGCACTAGAGCTGCGAAAACCCATCGCTTGTCACGGCAGATGAGTGAACTTAGAACAGACGCTCCCAGGATGTAGAGAAATGGAAAGATCGGGAGAATATGCCGTACGCCGATATTCATGTCGGAGTGCATCGCGAAGCCGAGAAACACAACCACCGGAATCAGCAGCATCAACCAGCGCTGCCATAACGTTCGAAGGCGAAAGCTCATGACCGCAGCACATACGAGCAATAAAAGAAACGGCAGGGTGGATTTGATCAGGATCGCAGCCGGAAAATAAAGCCATGTTCCATGAGTATGCACGGCTCCGAAGAGATAGCTGACGTCCCGCTGTTCTGTGAGCTTCGTGTTTGCGAGTCCCCAAATGTATGCCTCCGGAAGAAGGTGCCATCGCGCTAGTGTGAGCAGAGGTGCAGGCGAGGCAACGTGAGAGTACTCTCGCAGATAGTCAGCCAGTGTTGGATTGAGCGCCAATCCACGTGGCCGTGCTGCATAGCGAAACCCATAAGACATCCAAAGAATCCCGTAGGCTGTACAGAATACCGCTGCAAGCGCAGCGCATCGTTTGGAGAATACCTTCAAGCTGTGACTGTGGACAGCCTCAACTACAGCAAGCAGGAAGAATATAGGCATCAAAAAAAGCCCGGTGAACTTCGTCGCCAACGCCAGACCGGTAAGCAGCGCTACAAGAAGAAGCTTGCCAACCGAGGGAGATGAGCTGTATCGATACCACGCGAATACAGCGGCAAAGATGCAGAAGGTGATGGCGGCATCAGTGGTCACCAACGCGCCATGAGCGAGCAGATTCGGATCGAAGACAAGAAATGCCAACGCAAGCAATCCTGTCGTTGTGTCGAAAAGCTCTTTTCCCGCGAAGAAAACAAGCGAGGCAAGAAGCAGTGTCAACAAAGAGATCATCAGCCGGCCTCTAAGCAAAAGCTTATCGGCATCATTCTTGAACAAAAAGTCTTTACCGTCGAGAAACGCCTCTGTTTGCGATGGCCGCCCCTGCTGCACGGGTTCGTCCAGATTCATATGCAGCAGGGGAACGGCAGCAAGCACTTTTACGAACGGCGGCACTTCAGGATTGAGATCGTAGTCGTGATGTTTCAGAACCGTATAGCCATCGAAGAGATGGTGCCCTTCGTCCCATGACATCGACGTGTGAAGATTCACAGCGAGCAGCTGCACAAACAACGTAGACAGCAGCACTACGACCGCCGCCATGCAGATCATCTGCTTCCGATTGGTTGGCAACCTCTCCCTCCACAAGACCGTTGTCAGTCCTTCACAGCGATGCCCTGCAACTCAAACCGTGCGCCAAACAGCAACGTACCCGAGCCAAGAAACGCTCGCGGCGGTAGTTGACCTTCGAAGTAGCCGCGATAGACCACGTTGAACCGCTCCCACAACGACACATCGCTGCAAAAAACCTGTAGTGAGACAAGGTGGTCCATCTTCATTCCTGCCATAGCGAGCACGCGCTGGATCTCCTGCAACACAAGGTGCGCTTCTTCTTCCGCGGTATCCGGAACGTTCGCCGTTCCCGGAATCAACCCGATCCGACCAGAAAGATATAGCGTCTTTCCATCAATCAGAACGGCATCCGCAAAGGGGCGGGAGGGATCACTCGAAAAGTATTCGCGGCTCATGCACTCACCTTAGAGAAAATTTTGAAATCAGATGAGTGCAGTCTATCGCGGCTCTATCCGTCGCGTGCTGTACTGTTCTGCATCTGTCGGTAGCCGAGCAGCATAATCACGATACCGATGAAGTTCAATACGGGAGGCGGAAGCAGAAAGATCCATCCAAGTTGCGTCAATGAGGGAGCGGAGATGACATAGGAGATGTCCGTGAACAGGTCAGTAAATCGCGCCACGGCTGTCGCTATCAACCACAGCGGTTCCCTCTTCCACCGCCACAGCGTAACTCCCTGCACCAGCGCAAACACCACCCACTGGCCTGCCGACCGGCGCAGCCATGCGACATCGAGCCCGGCGGGGAGAACGGCATGGAAGACCCGGAACCACAAGTCCGGCGCAACCCATGCCATCACGAATAGAAGCGTGTCCTCCACCAACGCGGGCCAAAGAAAGATCAAAATCAGGATTTTGAGGCGTCGTTCGATCACAAGCAGCTCTCGTCAATGCTTCACAAGGTAGTCCCGGCGCATCAATCTGTCCAGAACCAATGCTCGCCAGATAAAGCTCCAATACGCAGAAAAGCCCCGGATGGTCACGGGGCTTCTTCATCGGTCTTCTCGCAACTATTCGCCAGCGCTGACCTCTTTTGAGTGTGGCTTATGAGCAGCCCGCGCAACGTGCGCCGTCGCCACGCCATACGACCACTGCCGCACCGGGCCCACATCCACATGCACAAACTGGTTTATGGGGTAGTAGCCTACGCCCCCACCGTGCAGCTCAAGCGCTGTATCGCGTAGAGTCGTCGTCGGCACGCCAGGCACGCGAATGTCGATTGCCTTGGCCAGCATGTGCTGGCTATGCTCCGCAACGCCGCTCGAAACCCGGCCCTGCCGCAGGAATGCATTGCTCCACTGCGTCCGATAGCCACACACGATATCGATCACACCGTCCGGCCGTCCCAACCTCGCCATCAGCGCGTGCAGGAGATCGAACTCTTTCGGATCGTAGTTGCTCTCCGTCTGGGTTCGGTGGTCGCGCAGGAAGTAGTTCAGCTTATCGAGCGCCGCAGGAATATAGGCATCCCCAATACGGTAGACCACATCGATATCCTCACCCGTGTGCAGGTGATGCAGCCTCAGATGGTACTGCTGCTCGCCAGTAGTCGCAGACAAAGTAGCCTCGCTCGCCTTTGAAGAGCCACTGAAGCCGACCGAAGCTGTGGCAATCGCGACCGCCGCTACAACGCTGCGTCTAAATGTCTTCTGCATTCATTACCCCGGGGGATTGGTATCCAGAATCGAAACTTGTAAATGCGATTCAGCTCTCGTCATTTGCACTTTCTATTTTACCGGAGATCGCCTGGATTTGCCTTGCCAAGTTTTACGCCCCGTCTCTAGGGCGCAGAGTACGATGCCGGTCAAACCACCACGCCCAGAGAACCAAAGCACCTTCTGCGATGAGGCACGACCATGCAACGAAAGACACACTGGAAGGCGGCCCACTGAAACGGTCTCCGATGTAGATCAGCAGCAGCACAATGACATAGCTTAAGAAGCCATAACGGCCAATGCGGTCGCGTGCACGAGTCGTTCCCACATACATCCAGAGTCCAATGGACAATAAAAGAAATTCCACCGTCATCGTTCCGGCGACGGAGTTCCACAGACCAAGCCCGAACCGCGGTCCTCCGGGATAAAGTGGAAGATCCGGGCGGTGGGTCGCCCAATCGAAGATCCAATGGCTAACGACGCCAATCCAGATGGCGATGGTTCCGGCTCGATAGCGCGTTATGGCGAAATACACCGAAGCGAAGATGCTGGCCCAGACGATTGCCATCAGCAGGCTGTGCGACCAGGGATAAGAGACGAAATCGAACTTCGAGAAACGTGTATTACCGGGATCAATCCGTACCTTCTCCCATCCCAACAACAAAAAGATGGGCCACAGCAGATCGAGGAGGGACGGAGCCGCCATCAACAATCCCAAATTTGTGCGAGGAGCAAACCTTTTACTGGCGAACCCAACTGCGAAATGGCCGATAAACATATCCGGAACATAACATGGACCTCCGCGGTTCTATGCAAAATTCTGCGATTCCGAAAGGTGGCTTTACAGAGTTCGCATGCTTTATGTGGCACCCTTAAGGCATGATGCTCGACCCCATTCAACTCCGAGTTCTCGGTTCTCTCATTGAAAAAGAGATCGCCACGCCGGAAAACTATCCGCTCTCGCTCAACGCACTCATCAATGCGTGCAACCAGCGCTCCAGTCGCGATCCTGTGCTCGACCTAACTGAAGAGGAAGTTCGTCAGGCGCTTCATTCGCTCGAGGATCTCGCACTCGTCTCCTCGGTCCGCGACAGCCGGGTACCTAAGTACGAGCACCGCATCCGCACCGTCCTCAATCTCCGCCGTGACGAGACCGCCGTTCTTTGCCTTCTGATGCTCCGCGGTCCGCAGACTCCCGGCGAGCTTCGCAGCCGTGCTGATCGCCTCTACACCTTCGACGATCTGGCCGCCGTTCAATCCACCATTGAACGTCTTGCCTCCCGCGAGACCCCTGAAACAACCGGCGATCAGACCAGCACCGGTCCACTCACAACTGTTCTCCCGCGCCAGCCTGGTTCCCGCGAGGCCCGTTACGCCCATCTTCTGGGCGGCCCGCCGGAAATCCCCGCAGGAGCTCAAATCTCCGTCAGAGTCGACAATTCCGCCAGTGAGCGTCTGACCGAGATGGAGGGTCAGATCGCCTCACTTTCCGCAGTCGTACTCACCCTCCAAGCCCGCATTGAGCTGCTCGAATCTACCGCGAAAGCCGTATGATCGTATACACGCTGTGAGATGATCCACTCTCAACCTCATTGACTTGCTTATGCCCACCTTGCCCACCAGCACCGGTGCATCCCCGCTAAGACAAGGCCATGGCCGGCGCGAGTCGGACAGCCGCCATGAGCATCTCACGCGTCTCCTGAGTCAGGTTCACGAAGGCATTTTGTGCCTCAATCGCGACTGGGTCATTACTTTTGCCAACGACGAGGCATTCCGCCGGAGTCGGGTTACGCCCAGCGACATCAACAAAAAAACCTATTGGGAGATATACCCTTACGTCTTAGGCACGGCGCTCGATGCTGCCTACCGCAGCGTCATGGAAACGGGTGAGGCAACGCAGATCGAGTATTTCTGCGATCCCATCGACACCTGGGTCGATGTTCATGTCTGTCCCACTGATGAGGGTATCGCCCTCTACTATCAGGACATTACCGACCGGAAGCGGGCCGAGGCACTGCGCGACGCCTCTGTCCGGCAGCTCCATCAAGTCCTTGAAGCCACTACCGACGCCGTCATCAGTCTCAACCGTAACTGGGAGTTCACTTTTCTTAATCGGCGCGCCACGGAGTTGCTAAATCTCCGGGGCGACCTGCTCGGCAGGAAGATTTCGCATGAGCTTTCCGAGGTCAAGTTGCAGGGGGAGTATCGCTACCACGCCGAGCGCGCCATGAACGAGGGCATCGCCAGCGAGTTTGAAACCTTCTACCCGGAGCCGCTCAATCTCTGGCTCTCCATTCTCATCCGTCCGTCAGACGATGGTATCGTCGTTTTCTTCCGCGATATCACCTCCCGTCGCCACGCTATTTCCACGCTTAAACACCAGCAGGAACTGCTTGCTGTCGTTCAGCAGACGGCACGAGTCGCCACTTGGGACATCGACATTGCCACTGGAAACGTCAGCTTTGGCGATGGCTCTTACCCGGTCTTCGGCCACCCACTGGCTGAAATCCCAACCCTCCAGGCCTTCACAACGATCGTTCTTCCCGAGTACGTTTCCGTTGTCAGCGAGCTTATTCGGAAGACGATTGAAACTGGCGAGATGATCGTAGTCGATTGTCCCCTCCGGGCAGCGAATGGCGAAATCATATGGGTGGAAAATCGTGGTCAAGCCGTCAAGGTAGAAAGTGGCCCAACGCGCCTTCGCGGTCTTTCTATCGACATTACCGATCGCAAACGCGACGAAGACGCACTTATTACCAGCGAAGCACGCTATCGCATCCTCGCCGACCTGAACCCGCAGGCCATCTGGATGGGGGCACCCGATGGCAGCCTGACTTACGCCAATCAGGGCCTGCTCGATTATCTTGGCTTCGCTCCTGAAGATCTTGGGGGTGATATCTGGCTCAAGGCTTTTCACTCCGATGATCGCCCGCGCGTTGTCGAAGCATGGACGCATTCCGTCTCTACCGGCGCCGACTACAACATCGAAGCCCGAATGATCCGCGCTTACGATGGCCGTCCTCGTTGGTTTTGGGTTCGCGCCATGCCCGTTCGTGACGACCATGGCAACATCATCCACTGGCTCGGCGTCAACATCGATGTCGACGACCGTAAGACATTTGCAGAGACCCTTCAGCAGCGTCAGGAGGAGACCGAACGTCAGCGCGCCGAACTGGAAACCATTTACGAAACCGCTCCCGTTGGTCTTGCGCTCTTCGACCCCGTCGACTTCCGATACATCCGCGTCAACACCCGTCAGGCCGAAACGATCGGGCTGCCCAAAGATCAGATCATCGGCCGCTCCATCACGGAGATCGCCCCCCTCAAGGGCATCAAAGATCTCTTCGAGCAGGTTGCGCACGGGCATCCCATCAGGAACCACATCCTCGAAGGCGAGCTTCCTGCGCGTCCCGGCGAACGGCGCAGCTGGAACGTCAGTTATTCCCCCATCAATGGTCCCGACGGCAAAGTCGAGGCCATCGCCGCCGTCGTCCTCGAGATCACCAACCAGAAGAAGGCTGAGGCCGCTCTCATCCAGAGCGAGAAGCTGGCCGCCGTCGGCCGTCTCGCCACGTCCATCTCACACGAGATCAACAATCCTCTCGAAGCTATTACCAATCTTCTTTACCTCATCGCCACTACCGACAATCTTCCTCCCGATCTTTCCAGCTATATCAACACCGCGCAGGCCGAGCTCTCACGCGTCTGCCAGATTGCCACCCAGACTCTCCGCTTCCATCGTCAAGCCGTTCGTGCCACTCACGTCAACGCAGAGGATCTTGTCACTGCAGTCCTGAATCTTTATCAGGGTCGCCTCGCTAACTCCGCTATTAGAGTCAAGGCGACCTACGAGACCAGCAGCACCATCCTCTGCTTCGAAAACGACATCCGGCAGGTTCTCAACAACCTTATCGCAAATGCCATAGACGCTATGCGTCAAGGTGGAGGCTGCCTCATCATTCGTGCCCACGACATCACCGCCCGCCCCTCGGGCCGCAAGGGAATCCGTCTCACCATTGCCGACACCGGCCACGGTATGTCCCCTATCGTTCGCGCCCGCATCTTCGAGCCCTTCTACACCACTAAAGAGCTCAACGGCACCGGCCTCGGCCTCTGGATCTCCTCTGGCATCGTCAACCGCCACCAGGGTCGCCTCACCTTCCGCAGCACCGAGCACCCTGTCTATCACGGAACCATCTTCAGTCTTTTTCTTCCTTACGAAGAAATTCCCGAAGACTGACTCCAAGCTAGTCCACCCTAAGAATCAGCAATGGCCAGATCCCTCATCCGCGGAGCCCTCCATGCATTTGTGAATCGCGAGTTCCGTGGATTTCGCTCCTCGATCTTCCGGCACATTATCCAATCTCCCACGCCTACACTCGCAATCCATCCCTTCGACATAGCCCACGGTACCGACACCAGCGGTCTTATCTATGGCAAGGATCTTCCAACTGGCCACCGCAACGGTCTCTGGAGCACCGCCTACTACGGCATCTCCCCCACGTTGCTCATCCATCTCCTGAATACGCTTAACATTGACCACCAGCGTTTCACCTTCCTCGATCTTGGCTCTGGCAAGGGGCGCGCTCTTCTTCTCGCATCGCGCTTTCCGTTCCGCCGCATCCTCGGCGTAGAACTCTCTCCAAATCTCGGCACCATCGCTGCGGCCAACATCGAGAAGTTCTCTGCGCCCTGGCAGCAGTGTCGCCACATCGAAGTCCACACTGGGGATGCCACTGCGATTGACTACCCGGCAGGCCCTCTCGTCCTCTATCTCTACAATCCTTTTCTCACGCCCGTGCTCAAGCGATGTCTGCGTAACCTTGCCCACTCCCTTACCAAAGAACCACGCGAGATCTACCTTATTTACATCAATCCCGCGCCCGAGCACCTCATCAAAAGACACGCTCCGTCACTTCGGAAGCAATGGGAACAAACCTTCGCCATGACCGAAGAAGACATTCTCGCAGACCGCGTCAACTCCACACAGGAGCAAGTCGCTATCTACCGTTACCTGCCCTCTGCCTGAAACAGTCGAGGCTTCGATTTAGTGAGGGGTTTTGTCACGTGGCAAAGCGAATGCAATGTAGAGACCGCCGAGTGGGTGTTTGGGGTCTTTACCTCCGGCAGCCGCTATAACGACATACTGGCGGCCGTTGACCATGTACGTTGCGGCGGAGGCCAGGCCACCGAAGGGCATCACATAGTCCCAGAGGAGTTTTCCTGTACGACTGTCGTAAGCGTGCATCTTGCGATCGAAGACGGTCGCACCAATGAAGACCAGACCGCCGGCAGTTACAACGGGACCGCCGTAGTTTTCTGTGCCGGTATTGCTCCATCCACTCGCGACAAGCTCGGGATATTCGCCAAAGGGAATCTTCCAGAGATATTTTCCGGTGTTGAGGTCGATCGCGTTGAGCGTGCCCCAGGGCGGAGCGACGGCTGGATAACCGTCTTCGCCAATGAACCTGCGGTATCCAGTGAAGCGAAAGAGCGGCTGTTTGGCGGGAGCTTCGTCGGCCTCCAGTTCCTTCTTCTCAGGCGCGCCGGAGTGTGGTGACGCGGCGGCGAGGTCGTCGGCTGCAAGGTAGCGAAGGAGAGCCTCGGTCTCTGATTGGGGCAGTTTGAAACCAGGCATACGGCCTTTGCCGTTACGAATAATGTCGATGACCTGTCCGGTTTCGAGACGTTGGCCGACGCCTACGAGCGAAGGGAATCCGGGTTGGATGCCGTTGATGTCGTCGCCGTGACAGATGGCACAGTGGCGTGAGTAAGTGGCGGTGCCAATCTTGTCTTCGCCGGGCAAGCCACGTGCGGCGATATGGACGGGAAGTTCGGCTTCGGCGGTGTCGTTGGGGCCAGCGATATCTTCGCCGGTGCGGAGATATTCGAGCAGAGCGTTCAGGCGGGCGTTTTTTACGTTCGGGAAGGACGGCATACGTCCTTTGCCGTTGTGGATGAGTGCCTCAATCTGGGCGTCTGTGACGCGCTGGTTGACGTCTATGAGAGACGGGAAATCCGGTGGGGAACCTTTACGTTCGGAGCCATGGCACACCGCACACTGGTTCATGTAGGTGGACGCGCCTATGCCACGGGTAGGCTTGGTCTCCATAAGGCCGCCAGTGTTGGCTACGTCGTTGGCGTTGACGTAGAGCACTCCGGTTGTGCGATCAACGGCAGCACCGCCCCATTCTGCTCCGCCGTCGTAGCCGGGTGAGACGACAGTCTGGCCGTGGGCGTTAGGAGGGATAAACTCGCCGGCGCTGGTAAAGGTACGAAATTCCTTGAGAGCCCAGGAGTGCGTGTCGGGCGTACGTGTCGTCAGCATGTCCTCGGTGAGGATCTGACGGGCAAAGGGTTCCGGTGCGAGTGGGAGAGGCTGGGTAGGTGAGGCTACTTCTCCGGGAACATCGCTCTTAGGATATGGTTTTTCGGTGATAGGGAAGAGGGGTTTGCCGGTGACGCGGTCGAAGACGTAGACGTAGCCTTGCTTTGAGGTTTGGGCGATGGCGTCGATGTTGCGGCCATCGCGTTTGACGGTGAGGAGAACGGGGGGAGCGGGGAAGTCGCGGTCCCAGAGGTCGTGATGGGTGCCTTGGAAGTACCAGAGGAGTTTGCCGGTTTTGGCGTTGAGAGCAAGGAGGCAGTCGGCGAAGAGATTGTCACCGAGACGGTCGGCGCCGTAAAAGTCATCGACGGCTGAGCCAGTAGGAACATAAACGATGCCGCGGACGGGGTCCAGGGTCATGCCTGCCCAATTGTTCGCGGCCCCGGCGGTCTTCCAGCCATCTTTGGGCCAGGTTTCATAGCCGGGCTCGCCGGGGTGGGGGATAGTGTGGAAGGTCCAGCGTAGTTTGCCGGTGTGGAGGTCGTAGGCGCGGATATCGCCGCGAGGTGCTGGATGCGTCTCGGGGGCACGAAAACCGACGACGATGAGGTCACCGTAGACAACGCCGGGGCTGGTCATGGAGACGGCGAGCTTATTGGGGTCGTCGTCGAGATCGTTACGCAGGTCGATGCGTCCGCCGTCGCCGAAGGTCTTGACGGGTTCGCCGGTCTTTGCATCGAGCTCGTAGAGGTAATGCATCATGCCTGCGAGGATGCGACCCTGGGAGCCGTCCTTCCAATAGGTGACGCCGCGGATGGGCTGGCCGCTTTTGGCGTGGGGGTCGAAGCGCCACAGCTGCTTGCCTGTGGCAGCATCCACCGCAAAGATGTTTTGTTTGGTTGTGGCGCCGTACAGTACGGAGTCGACGACGATGGGAGTGGTTTCGATCTGTCCTTGTTCGCCGGTGTCGAACTGCCACGCCACCTGAAGGTCTTTTACGTTGGAGCGATTGATCTGAGCAAGAGGAGAATAGCGATCGCCAACCGGCTGGCCGCCAGTCACAGGCCAGTCCGCCTTGCGCTGGGGATACTCCGCCGCCTGTGCGTTCGACGATATGGACCAAAGAGAGAGTGCAGCAAAAATGGCGGCAGAAAAAAGAGCAGAAGTGGGGCCGGAATGCTTCACACCTTGTTACCTCTTCACTCAGCTTTTGTATTTAATCAACTGCATAAAACCGTAGTCCATGTGGAGTTGCTGATGACAATGCAGCAGCGTATCGCCGGGGTTATCGGCGATGAAGTCTACGGCGACAGAGTCGAGCGGCATGACGTTGATAACGTCTTTTTTTAGACCGCTGATCTCACGATTGCCGATGCGCGTGACCTCGAACGTGTGGCGGTGGAGATGCATGGGATGCTGATCGCCGCTACCGTTGCGAAAGATCATGCGGTAGCGGTTGCCCTGTTGGACGCGCAGAGGTTCGATTTCAGGCCAGCTTCTGTTGTTGATCGTCCATGTGTCGAACTTTGAGTTGTTAAGCGCACCGATGTCGCGAAAGGTGAGTGTAAAGGTGTCGTCGGGGTCTGGCGCCTTGGTTGCATTGGCAAACTGCGTGTAATCCCAATCTTTAGGCGCCGCATCTTTCCAGATGGGCTCACCTTTCTGATTGGCGTACTCGACGACGATGCCGAGACCCTTTTCGCGCTCTGCTGCATTGGTCGACCCGAGTACCCATACACCGGGCTGGTTCATCTCGACGACGGCGTCGACGCGCTCAGCCACGGCCAGGGAGAGGACTTCGACCGGCTGTGGGTGCGGAACAGGATTGCCGTCCATGGCGAGGACGGTGAAGCGATGGCCGGGAAGGGCAAGCACGACGTTCTCAGTGGCGCTAGCATTGAGCAGGCGCATGAGGATGCGCTGACCTTGCTTGACGCGGATAGGCTCGCCTGCGCCGAGCATGTGGCCGTTGAAGGTGGCGTATTGATAGCCCACGTCGGAGCCTGTTGTCTGGGGCACGTTGGCGGAAGACATGCGCATGGTGTCGACCATGGGGACGAAGTGCGGCTCCCAATGGTGGACGGCAAGGTTGATCTCCTGATCGTAGTGGCCGGACTCGCGACCGGTCTCGACCAGAAGAAATCCGAACTGACCGGAGTATGTGCCGAGAGCGAGATCGTCCTTGGCCGTGGCGTGGGTGTGGTACCAACGGGTTCCGGATGGCCGTGGTGTGAAGTGATAGCGCTGTGTCGCCGAGGCCGCAATCATAGGGGATCCTTCCTCCATGGCGCCGTCGTTCAGCGAGTCAATGGCGAGTCCGTGCCAGTGAACGAGGTCTTCGCTTTGGGTTGCATTGGTAACGTCGATGGTGACGGGAACGCCTTCGCGCAGGCGCAGAAGGGGACCCGGGACTTGGCCGTTGTATGCGGTTGTCTTAATGCTTATGCCGCGACCAATGTCGAGTGTGGTTGGCTCAATGCGAAGTTTGAAGTCAGGTTTGGTTGTAACGTTAGGCTTTGTTGCGGCAGCAAGCGCAAGAGGTTTGAGGCCAGCCCCAGCAGCGAGGAGTGTACCTGCGGACAACAGAAAATTTCTTCGATCCATCGCGGACATTTACGGGAGCGCACCTTGTTCGTTCTTTTTGGCGGCACCATCATATACGGGGTGGTCAATATCCGGATAGAACAATGCAGTAAAGTAATGCCGCCACAGGGATTGTTTCCCATTTGAATCGATCGGCTCGATTTTTCGGCTACGATAAATCAGAGATTAGTCGTGAGGTGTCCAGATGCTCAAGCTCGCGATTCCCTTACTCCATGTATCGAACTCGGCTGCGGCTGAAGGCTTCTTCTGTAATCAACTTGGCTTCCAACTGGAGTTCGTCCACCGCTCTGGTAATTCCGGTTCTGATCCCTGTTATATGGGATTGAGTCGCGACGGCGTCTGGCTTCACCTCTCTTCGTTTTCAGGAGATGGGATTTCAGGCGGTGTGGTGAACCTGATCGTAGACGACGTAGATGCTCTTCACGCGGAGCTGGCAGCCAAAGGTGTCGGGATCGATACAGGGCCGGTTGACCAGACCTGGGGCACAAGAGAGATGTATGTAAAAGATGTAGACGGCAATAGTATTCGTTTTATCCAATCGCAAACAGGCGTCTGAGGCTGTTTTTCGGATAGCCGGATACAATAAAAGAGATGACTCCTACGGCTGAGCTTGTGCAGATCGACCTGTCGCCGCGGAAGCCTGCGCCTAAACCAGCATGGCTGAAGGCGAAGGCTCCGATGGGCGAGACCTTTCACAACCTGAAGAAGATGGCGCGCGAGCTAAAGCTGCATACGGTGTGCGAGAGCGCGCAGTGTCCGAACATTGGAGAGTGCTGGAACCAGAAGTCGGCTACGTTCATGATGCTGGGGAATCTTTGCACGCGCCGATGCGGGTTCTGCGCGGTGCCAAAGGGACGTCCCGAACCGATCGATCACGATGAGCCGCGGCGAGTGGCATATGCGGTGGCGCAACTTGGACTGGCGCACGCCGTAATTACGAGCGTGAATCGCGATGACGACAATGTGGGCGCGGCGCGGGCGTTTGTGAGCGTGATTGAAGAGATTCGACTGCAGGCTCCGGGCTGCAGAGTCGAGGTGCTGACGCCCGATTTCCAAGGGGTTGAAGAAGCGCTGCGCATGGTGGTGGTGGCACGGCCCGAGATTCTGAACCACAATATCGAGACGGTGCCTCGGCTGTATCGTGTGGCCAAGAGCGGCGGACGATATGAACGGTCGCTACGGTTTATAGAGCATGCAAAAGAGATCGCTGGTGAAACTGGCGAATCGATTGTGACGAAAACGGGCATCATCGTCGGGATGGGCGAGGAGATGCACGAGTTGCTGACAGTGTTTCGTGATCTGGCGGATCGCAAGGTGGATATCCTGACGATCGGGCAGTATTTACGTCCGAGCCGGGATCATCTGCCAATGGCACGGTACTACACGCCGGAGGAGTTCGCTTTTCTGAAGCATGAGGCGCTCGGAATGGGCTTCAGGCATGTGGAGAGCGGCCCTTTGGTACGAAGCAGTTATCACGCGCAAGAGCAGGCCGAGTCTACGGGATTGGCATAAACAGCGCGAAATTGCCAGACAGTACACGCTGAGATGTGCTGTTCTATGGCAGAATGTTTCTGTCTCAAGGAGGCTCTATGAAGCGGTTGGTTATCGTTTCAGGGTTGGTCTTTGGTCTGACGTGTTGCTATATGAGAGCGCAGGAACAACCTGCGATGCATGCACCGGATGGGGGTACACGAGAGAGGTTGGAAAGCCTCACGATTCTTCCGGCTACGAATGCGTCATTTGTTGCTACCGTAACCACGGAGTGGACGTCAATTCTCGTTGACGGAAGCAAGCAGACGAACTGGAACCACAGGACGGTTGCTCGAGACAGCTCGGGGCGTGTCTTTCAGGAGCGGCGCTTCTTTTCACCACGTGGAGATAAGGAAGCCACGATGATATCGGAGCTGGATTTCGCTGATCCGAACCGGCATGAGATGTATGTGTGCAGGTCTCAGGAGAGGGTATGTTATGTGAGGCAGTACAACGATACGCCGTCAGTAAATCTAATGCCTGCCGGGCAGATACCAAACGGTAAAGGCTCGATAGAGCGGGACGATTTGGGACGAAAGACGATAGACGGTGTGGACGTAATAGGATCGCGAGAGATTACCACAATCAACGCGGGCGTCGTCGGAAATGAAAAGAGCGAACCCATCGTGAAGGAGTTCTGGTACTCATCGCGATTGGGAATCAACGTCATTACCAAGCGATTTGATCCGCGCGCCGGCATACAAAATTTTGTGGTAAGCAATATCAGTCAAAGCGAACCGGATCCCAAGATGTTTGAGCCTCCTCAGGACTATCGCGTCGTAAAGATGAGCGGGCAGTGATGCGGATGCGGTTTCGGCCCGCGCCTATTCCCATAGAATGAAGGCATGTCCCGCTTCTCAGAAGTCGCTCGTATCGAAGCTGCCATCAAGAACAAGAATGCGAAGGAGCTTGAGTGGTCGCTATGGTACTGCCAGATGAGGCAGAGACTACCCTCTGCTTTGAAGGCGCACGTGAAATATTGGAGCGAGATGGAAGATAAAGTGCGTGAGGTGACTGCGCCTCCGGTACCCGAGGTCAAGTATCCGGTACGTAAGAAGCGAACGGCACGTGGACTGGGAATGGGGCCGGTGGATTAAGGTTGTCGCAGCGATACTGGGAGTAGCGGACTGCTTAGGGTGTCAGTGGTTTCGGTGAGGTAGTAGGTGGGGATGTTGGGGTATTGCTCTTCGACTAACTGTAGAGTGCGGAAATCGAAGCTTTGGACTTCTGTGCGGGATTCCATGTGATTGCGCTGGATAGCTCCACAGAGGACCGTGACGAAGGTTTGCGGGTCTACAGTGTGGTTGTGAGTGGGCTCGCCGTGCGGAACCGGTAGAGCGGCAACGGAGCGGCTGAGAGGATCGTTCGGAAGCGGAAGAATCTTGGTTTCGATATTGAACCGGACTTTGGCTGCGTTGGCGGCGCGTAGGGCGGCATCAGGATGTGACTTGCCTGGACCGGTGCGGTAATAGTCCACATAGAAGCGCGTGAAGCGGAAAAGCTGCTCTACGTAAGTGGGGACGTAGGGATTGATGAGATGCTCGTGCGCGGCAAAAGTTACAGCGACGGGTGAAAGTGCAAGGTCGTTTCGTTGATCGGGAAAGTGATCGCTGTGGAGCTTGTCGCAGATGAAGGTCTTTTGTGCTTCATGACTGGAGATGTCGCGAGTGTAGATGCGGTTGGCGAGGGTGTAAGGAGTGCCATCGGCGCCGCGGCAGGACTGGGGGCTAAGGAATTGATCATGCCAGATGAGGGAGACGTTATCGGTGGTGACGCCGGTGTCGGTTTCGATGGTGGTAATGAGGTGATCGAGGCCGGCTTCGAAAGCGGGGAGGGTATTTTCAGGGCGGAGGCCGCGTGCTCCGCGATGGCCCGCGACGTCGAATGAGGCGAAGTAGGCGGCGTCTGCGGGGTTCGCAGCGCGTTCTTCGCCGAGGACGGTCTGCAGTACGTCGGGGCGGTCGGAGATGATGCCGTCGACGCGGTGACGGATGAGAGTGCGGATCACCTCCTGATCATTGGGGTTCCACGGTATGACGCGGAAGCCTGCGCGGTGGAGCTCGGCTACGTCGAGCTCTGGGTGGTCGCCGAGGAGAATCTTGTCTTCGGGAGAGAGGACGGGTGCAACCTTGACGCCGTGAGTGAAGGCGTGGGCGCGAGCCGCGGTCATCAGGGTGATGTAAGGGTTGGTGGGCATGGGTGCCTGCTGTGCGGTGAGAAGAAGAAGAGCGATGGCGATGAGTTTCATCGGAGGGCTTCAGCCAGCTTTCCTTTTGCATTTGCTAATTTTGCCCGAGCGTCCTCCGGTGAGAGGGAAAGTTTGTACATCACGATGGCTGCTTTGACGGAACCGCCTTGTTCGAGAAGCTTTGCGGCGGTGGCTTGATCTGCGCCGGTTGCTGCGGCAATGATGCGCTGGGCGCGGTCGACTAGCTTGGCATTAGTGGGCTGGACGTTGACCATGAGATTGCCGTAGACGGCTCCGGTCTTGATCATGACGCCGGTGCTCAGCATGTTGAGGACGAGCTTGGTAGCGGTGCCTGCCTTGAGCCGTGTGCTGCCAGTAAGAATTTCGGGGCCGGTGACGGGTGCGATCGCGATGTCGGCAATCGCAGCCATCTGTGAGTTCGGAACACAGGTGAGGGAGAGGGTGAGGGCTCCGAGAGATTTTGAGTGTTTCATCGCTCCTATGACGTAGGGGGTCCGGCCGCTGGCGGCTATGCCGACGAGTGTGTCTTGTTGCGTAAAGCCTGCGTCTGTGAGGTCGGCTGCACCTTGTTCGGGCGAGTCCTCGGAGGTTTCGCTGGATTTGCGGAGAGCGGCATCGCCTCCAGCCATAAGGCCCTGGACGAGAGTAGGAGGAACTGAGAAAGTAGGTGGGCACTCGGAGGCGTCGAGAACACCGAGTCGCCCACTGGTTCCCGCTCCGATGTAGAAGAGACGGCCGCCTTGCTCGAAGCGCATTGCTACAGCATCCACGGCCGCGGCGATGTAGGGCAGCTCGGCAGCTACAGCAGCGGCGACCTTCGCGTCTTCTTCGTTGATGACACGGAGCATGTCGAGCGTGGGGAGCTTATCGATGTGCTCAGATGCGGGGTTTCGTGATTCGGTGGGGAGTGTAGCGAGGTTCATGGGCGTCTTCAACGTGTTCCCTCTGGACATGATTCTCGCAGAGACGGAGGGAAAACGTTTCAGGCATTTCAAATGCCTATGACAATCCCACGCAAGCATGTCAGTGATGCTAGATGGGTCTAGACAGGTCGGATTTAGGGCGACCCACGTTGGTTAGAACTGCGTTTGTTTCGTCATGATGATTTTAGTGGTGTTGAAGCCAAGAGCTTTGCCTTTAGCAAGCAGTCGATCAACATCTCCGCGATCTAGACTCGGTGTGCGGCTAAGAATCCAGAGATTCTTTCGGTTTGGATTCCCCACGAGCGCCCATCGATAGTCGGGATCGAGATCGAGAATCCAGTAGTCACCGCTGAACGGCCAGAAGAACGTGACCTTGAGCTTCGCATTGGAAAGATCTTTCTTCGATGCAGTCTTTGCCGTGCCTTTGGATTGACTTACTTTGCCATCGGCTTTTTTACAAGTGTTAACAACTTCAATTTTTCCGTTAAATTGCGGGGTATAAATAGCTGTTACGTCGGAGGCGCATTTGTCCTCCCATCTGAGAGGCAGGCGCGCAACCTCGAACCACTTGCCCTGATAGCGAGCCAGGTCAACGTGTTCAACGGTTTCCAGAGGCTCGTCTGCGCCGAAAGCCAGTGCCTTGATGCCGAAGAGGGCAAGCGCGAGCAGCGACAGGCGGGTCGCGAGTTTCATATAGGGGTAGATGGCGACTTGTAAGGTTCCGTTGGCTACAACGGACTTGAGAGGCGGGAGGCGAGCCCCATGTACTGCTCCGTTCGCACAAAAGACGTCGAAAGGTTCATTGACGCGCCAGATACTCCGAAAAAAGCGTTCCAGAGCCGTAAAATAGATGGAATAGAGATTTTCTTTAAAGGACGATACAGGTAGATGAGCGTAGATACGCAGGCAGTTCTGGCAGGGCAGGTTGCAGCGGCGGCAAAGGCGGCTGGGCTGGTAGTGGTTTCGAGCGCGGTTGGTAAGGATTTCTCGGGCAATCCGACGACGCGTTTCACGCTGGGTCTTGCGAGCGACCATGCCAAGACCGAAGTGCTCGAGTTGAGCGATAAGTTCGACTTTAGCAAGAAGGAGCTTCTGGACGATGTGACTGTATATCTGACGGAGTCGGAGAAACGGCTCAAGAATCCGCGCCCCGACTGCTATCTCACCCTGCATGGTTTCCCGTTGAGCTTCGGCAAATTCGAGTGGCCGTTCCATCAATCGACCTCGGGTGCGGATACTTTCCTTGTCCACGGCGAAGTAAGGCTTGAAGACGGCAACGAGAGTGTGCTCCATGCGAAGATAGCGGCTTCGATGACCGTTACGTTTGCAGAGATCGTAAAGGCGCCAGAACAGCCATTTGCCGAGGGTTTTATCTACAACGCCGTGCGCAAGACGATGGATCAGGGCCAGCTGGAGCTGGTGAAGAGCGGCAACCGTCAGCCTGTGCCGGTTACGACGCGTTACTACAGCCGTTGGCAGAACAAGTTCAGCTTCAACGACACAACGGAAGCGCAGCGGCAGGAATACCTGGCGGCGAAGGCGTTCTGGCTGTCGGGTGTGCTGGGTGGCGGACAGCCGGTGTGGCTGATTGACCCCCGAGACGCCCAATATCTGAACACCACTGTAGACGAGCTGAAGAAGACAGCTCAGGCGCTCGCGCGTGAAGGTCTGATCCGACTGGCGACGGATACCGAATATGCCACACCGACCGAGGCACTGATGGGCCATCGCGCGCAGTATGAGGCCGAGGTTGCGGCACAGCTGGCGTTCATCAAACCGTCATTCAACGAAGAGATGCGGGGCGGCCACACGAACATGTAGGTGGCTGTGCGGTAATCGGCCTTCATGACGCTTTTGTGGGATTGCCCGTTTTTGCTCGAGCGCAGTAACGAAAAGGGTCTGAAGGCCATCCTCTCTGCAATTTAGGGGATATTTTAAGTCGGTGTTGGAAACAGGAGCGTTATTACTGGCGTTCATGGTCTTGTAATGCCGATTTGCCAATGATTTGCAATTCGTGATAGTGTCCCTTTGGCCTTAAGGTGAATTTTGACCTGAAAGGAATGAGGAAACAATGAAGCTAACCCGAATTGCAACACCACTGATTGCAGTGGCGCTTATGAGCGGTGCACCCCTTTTCGCACACGCCCAGAATACACAGAATGCAGCACAGACCGAGGAGTGGAATACTCCTCCCGCAGGCACCGAGCAGGCGCAGCAGGGCTACCGCGATGGAATCGAAGCGGCCCAGCTTGATCGAGCAGCCAAGCGGAAGGTCGATGCCAAGTCGTCGCACCTGTACGTCCATCCTCCGGTTAAGGGCGCGGCTCGTGATGAGTACCGCTCCGGCTTTACCGCAGGGTATGAGGCGGCAGTGAAGCATAGCAACTCCGGCGTCTAACGACGTACTTGTTTGCAGGAATGCTGTTACAAAAAGAAATGGCCCCAATGCGGGGCCTTTTCTTTTGCCATTGTCTATTGGAATGGCCGTGCAGAAACTACAGTTGTAGGCTGGAGAGATGCGGACAATGCGGATGGGTTTTCTACTGGCTGTGGGGTTATTGGGCCTGGGTTCGAGAATAATCGTGGCGCAGGGTGATGCGCCTGCGGCTACAGCCAGGACGATGGAAGCTACGGTGGATGGACTAGTGCGCAAGGATCCTTACACTGTGGCGCTGACTCTGCCGGACAAGCATCAGTTGCTTGTGGGCGACTTTGAGTTTGAAGGAGAGCCTGTGACCACGGGCAAGCTGCACTTCAAGCAGCTCGCCCCGGGAGTAGTGGAGATTTCGAGCCTGGCGTACTCCGTGGGCGACTGGCGGTTCCGCGTGACCGATTCGGCAAACTACTACGGACTTGGAGAGCGCTTCAATACACTGAACCACGCGCGCACTGTTGTGATCAACTCGTCGCAGGACAACGGTATTGCGAAGGGATCATCGACGTATAAGCCCGTTCCTTTCTTTATGAGTACGACTGGTTATGGGCTTTGGCTCGATACCACGTCGGAGGCAATGTTCGATATGAACGCTTCCAGTGCGACGGACGTCATCGTCGACGTGCCGGCGCAGAAGTTGCGGATCGTCCTGTTTACCGGGCCTGAGTTCTCGAAAATTCTGGAGAACTTCACAGCATTGGCGGGGAGGGCGATTGTGCCTCCATACTGGGCATTTGCTCCGTGGATGGGGCGCGATAATCACAAAAGTGTGGCAGAGGTATTGGAGGACGTGGACAAAACACGTGCTCTTGGCCTGCCTGCAAGTGTGATCGTGATCGATTCGCCTTGGGAAACGTCCTATAACAGTTACAAATTCAATCCGAAGCAGTTCGACGATGCGGCAGGCATGGTAAAGCACCTTCATAGCGAGGGCTACAAACTGGTGCTGTGGCATACGCCATGGATCGATTCACAATCCGATACGCCCGATGCAGGCTTCGAGGACAAGATGCTGGCCCATGCGGAAACCTATGATGAGGCTGCCGGGAACGGCTTCTTCGTCAAAACGCCCGACGGAAAGCCATACGTTGCCCGCTGGTGGAAAGGACTGGGGTCGATGATCGACTTCACAAACCCCTCGGCAAAGCGTTGGTGGCAGGACCAGGTGCGGCAGGCAATTGCTGCGGGCGCAGATGGATTCAAAGACGACGATGGGGAAGGCAGTTTTCTGGGAGACGTGAAGTTTGCCGATGGCACTGACAAGCGCCTGATGCGGAACCGTTATGCAGTGCTCTTCAACACTGCGATGGAGGAGCTGATCCAGAAGGATATGAAGGGCAACGGCGTGCTCTTTGCTCGCAGCGTCACCACGGATGGCCATATCGGTACGAACGGGATTGGTTTTGTGTGGGGCGGGGATAACGAGTCAAGCTTCAGCTCGGAGAACGGCTTGCCGACGGCTGTGACCGCAGGGTTGAATGCGGGAATGAGCGGCATCCCTTTATGGACTTCGGACCTTGGTGGCTATCTCAAAGTCGGAGCGACACAAGACCCGCTTGTGCAAATGCGATGGACGGAGTATTCGGCATTTTCTCCGACGATGGAGATTCTGTCGCAGACGAACGAACAGCCGTGGAACTGGGATGAGAAGACAGGTGGATCGCAAGCCCTCGATGTCTATCGCAAATATGCGACGCTGCACATGAGCCTGTTTCCTTACCGGTATGCCGCGGCACAGGAGGCAGCAAAGACGGGCATGCCGATCATGCGTGCACTCGTGCTGCAGCATCAGAATGACGAACGTGCGCGTGCGACAAAAGATGAGTACATGTTCGGGCCGGACTTCCTGGTGGCGCCAGTAGTTGATGAAAACACGCGTCGAGTAGTGTATCTGCCCCAGGGTGACTGGGTGGACTACTGGACAGGCACCCGTTTCAGCGGCGGCAAGACGATACTGGTTGATGCTCCAGCAGACCTGTTACCCCTGTATGTACGTTCCGGTGCTGTGATCCCGAAGATTCCAGAGGATGTGATGACGCTGGTGCCGCAAAGCGAAAGCGGTAACAGCAAGGTAAAGTCTATGGATGATCGCCGCGTGTATGAAATTATCGGCGGCGTCGGTTCGGCTGATACGACGATCACCGACTTTGAGAAACGTGTCGTGATGCGGGACGCGAACTCGCTGAAGATAACAGGGAATTCCGCGGCGCATATGATCGTGCGTTGGCGGTTTGACCGGGTGAGGAATCCTACGGTGAATGGAGCCGCCGTGAAGGTGCAGACGGACACAGCAGGTGAGTTCGTGGAGTTCGATCACCTGAAGGATAGCGTAGTGGCGTGGCAGTAAGTCAGGCAGTAGGTTGTGGGTTGAAGCCAGGAGCTGGCGTCGTGGTGGCTCCGCAGTGAATGCAGAAGATCGCGTTTGCGTCCACTTGTTTGCCGCATGCAGGACAGCACGGACCAGCATGATTACCAAGAATCTGGCTGGCGATATACGAGGCCTGCTGGGCGTTATAGCGACGGACACGCCCAGGCATAAAAAAGGCGTCGATAAAGCCGAGAATAGCCGAAATTCCGGTCCAGCATAGGAGTAGATAGAGAAAGCCGAGGCCATTGCGGCGGAGGTAGAACTGGTGGATACCAAAGCAACCGAGGAAGATGGCGAGGAGGACACCGATAACTTCATCGCGGCTGGCGTGGGTGTACTCGGCGTAGAACCAGCTGCGCTGGTGATCGGTCATGCTGGTGGTATAGATGGGATCGATGGCTTGCATGGAATCACTCCTGACTGCCTGAAAAACAATACGCGCAGTCAGTCTTTATAGTTCCAGTGGGCGCATTCAGCTCTTGCCAATACCGTTCCGCTGCCTGTCTCTGGCGCCACACCGAACTCGGATTCTGCTCATCAAGGAATGGTTATTGTTTGGGCCAGGCTGCTCAATGTCGGCAGATGGTGTTCCTTTGAACGAGGCACCATCTTCTCTTGGTCTCAACCAAAGGCACAACAGTTACTCAAGCCGGTGTTGCGCCGCTAACTCCAATAAATTTGCGACGTGTTGTAACCGGTGAGCGCTCTTGGGTATCCGATTTCTTCAACGAAGTTTTATTCACGGCCTCAACCTGAGTTAGCCGTATTCATCTGCAATCAGAGAGTTTCCAAAAAGATCTTCGATCAAATGAATACGACTTCATTAGTCGCAGTTTACAGATCTGGGCAAGATGAGTAGAGTGCTGGTTAACTTGCGGCGTCGAAAGCAACGGCGCTTCGTAACGATAACTCTTACCAGAAAGGCAGGAGGTCTTTATGGAAGCTGTACATGCTGGACAGTGTGGACTCTGTACCCACTTTGGTGAAACCCATGCATCGAGCTCTGTACTGGTCACAATTTTGAAGAGTCACGAGGCACCTTTGAACATGCTCGACGAGTGCGGCCATCCCAAGCACGCCGCCCTCCATCTAAAGGTGACGCCGATCAGTGGTTGTGACGGCTTCGCGCCTGCTGCACAAGCTTAGGCCCCAACACAAACTCAATTTGCGATGGCACCATGCTGCTTGCAGTATGGTGCTTTTGCTTTCACACTAGCGACATTGGAATTACCTGAAAGCATAAAAATGCCCTCACCGAGGCGAGGGCATTTTGAATTTGATGCCGTACAGTTACATATCCTTTACACCGTCTACAAACGCCTTCAGCTTGCGACTGCGGCTTGGATGCCGTAGCTTGCGCAACGCCTTGGCCTCTATCTGGCGGATGCGCTCGCGGGTCACCTGGAAGCTCTGGCCAACCTCTTCGAGCGTGTGTTCGGAACCGTCTTCGAGGCCAAAGCGCATCTTGATGACACGCTCTTCACGCGGCGTCAGAGTACGCAGTACCTGCGAGGTATACTCTTTCAGGTTTACCGAGATGACGGCATCAGACGGGCTGACAGCCATGCGGTCTTCGATGAAGTCGCCCAAATGCGAGTCTTCCTCTTCACCGATCGGCGTCTCAAGCGAGATGGGCTCCTGCGCAATCTTGAGGACTTTACGAACCTTCGCAACCGGTATGTCCATGCGCTTCGCGATCTCTTCCGATGAGGCTTCACGCCCAAGCTCCTGCACGAGCTGACGGCTTGTGCGGATAAGCTTGTTGATCGTTTCGATCATGTGTACCGGGATGCGGATCGTGCGGGCCTGGTCCGCGATGGCGCGGGTAATAGCCTGACGAATCCACCACGTAGCGTAGGTCGAGAATTTGTAGCCGCGACGGTATTCGAACTTGTCGACCGCCTTCATCAGGCCAATGTTGCCTTCCTGAATCAGGTCAAGGAACTGCAGACCGCGATTGGTGTACTTCTTCGCGATCGAGACAACGAGGCGAAGATTCGCTTCAATCAGCTCGCGCTTGGCGCGCTCTGCATCCATGTCGCCCTGGATCATCTCTCGCTGTGTACGCTTCAGGTCGGCGATGGAGATGCCCGCATCCTGTTCGACACGCTCGAGATCGATGCGGCAGTTCTTCTGCTGGCGCTTGTACTCCTTGCGCAGCTCCTCGGACTTCGAGGCCTCGTGCTTATTCTCAAGCGTCTTGATTTGGCGTTCGAGCGTGCGCATGGCGTCGACAGTCTTGTTGACCTTGTCCAACAGCCGCTTCTTCTCGCCGTTGGTGTACTTCAGCTCACGGACGATGCGGTTGATGTACACATGCTCGCGCCCAATCAGCCAACGGGTCTTGCGCGTCTCCTTCGCCTTCGACTTGGCATCCTTGCCTACCGGCGCGGCAAGTTTTTCTTCGAGCGCATGAATCTTCTTCTGATGCTTCAGGATGACGTCGATGCGGCCAACGGTAGCGCGCACGCGTGCGGCGAGGATCTCCTCGGTGAGCTCTTCCTCGTCGAAGGTAACGACTTCCTTGATGTTGCGAACACCACGCTTGAGGTCTTCGCCCAATCCCACGATCTCGCGAATGACGATTGGCGATCGGGAGATGGCCTTCATGACGCGCAGCTGCCCACGCTCGATGCGCTTGGCGATCTCAACCTCGCCCTCGCGAGTGAGCAGCGGAACAGTTCCCATCTCGCGGAGGTACATGCGAACAGGGTCATTCGTCTTTTCGAGTGTGCCGGGAGAGAGGTCGAGCTCTACATCGTCGGACTCTTCACCGGCCTCAGGCTCGTATTTATCGCGGTCACTTCCAAACTTCGACTCACCCGAGAGCACATCGATGCCCTGCGTGTTGATGGTGGTGAGTAGGTCATCGAGATCGTCGGGAGTGGTAATGTCACCCGGCAGCAGGTCGTTAACCTCGCCATAAGTCAGGTAACCTTTCTCTTTCCCTGTGTCGATGAGCTTGTCTATGTCGTCTTCGTACTTGTCGATTTCTTCAGCCACGGCTGTGCGCACTCCTGCAAAATATTCTTTAGATTGGGATGCCGCCGGTCGATAAACTCGGTTTGCAGGCGGAGATCTCCCTTGGTTGTTTCGTAATGGCAGGGAGCAGATAGCGGTTTAGACCGCTTTGCCAGCCGTATGACCTTCAGGAGGTCAGGGCATTCAAGGGCACACTTCCCCAGCGAATCACAGCATACCACGATAATTAGACGTTTTCAGTTGAAAAAAGATTCGGTGGCGGCTCCCGCAATGGTTCACCCTTGATTCCGTCCTGGTGCCGCGGGCAGCGGCGTAGATGGATATCTTTACCATTTGACCCATAATCATGGTGACAATAGCTGCAACGTAAGTGGTAGATCGTCTGCCCGGGAAAGGATTCTGAAGGAAATCCAGTCCTGGCAATGACGACTTGACCGTGTTTGTTCTTGTATCCGGGGTCGGTGGTCTGAAAACGAGGCATTTTGATAATTTTCCGCTGCTATAGTTATAACATAAGTTATAATAAAAACATGGAAACCAGAATTCGCAAGATCGGGAATGGTTATGGGGTCCTTCTGCCGAAACAGATGGTGGATGAGCTGCGACTATCTGAGGGTAGTGTGCTTTCCATTGTTAAAGATGCTGAGGGAATTCATCTGTCACCCTACGATGCTAATTTCAGTGAGCAACTGGAAGCGTTTCGCCGGACCGAGGCAAAACATCGTAATAGCTATCGGGAACTCGCGAAGTGAGGCCAGTACGGCTGCTTGATGTTCGTGCTGTGAGCGCGATTTATGCCGAGTTGATTACACGATATGGCGGCACAGTGGGCTTACGCGACGGCGGCCTGCTTGAGTCAGCAATTGCGCCCCCCGCTAACCTACATGTGGACGAAGAAGATGCTTCAGTTGCGATACTTTGTGCGTCGTTGGGTTGGGCATTACTCAGGAAGCATGCTTTCATCGACGGCAACAAACGGGTAGCTCTAGGCGCAATGGTAGTGTTTCTTGAATTGAACGGATATGAATTCATATGTTCTGAAGCCGAAGAAACCGACATGGTGCTTCGTGCAGCCACAAGTGAGCTGAATGAGACGGAATGGAACGAGTGGATCGAGACAGCTACACAGCTTAAGGTTCCATAGCATAATCTTCAACATCAAACTTCCAACTGTGGTCCTGTTCGGCGAAGACGCGAAAGCAACGCCGCAGGCTGCAACGACTGCGGAACATCCAGCAGGCTCGCCAGAAATGCAGAAAAAGTGTCCTCGGTGATGCGCAACGACTCGGGTAGAACGTAGATATTCATGATCAGTTCTGAAACCAGTAAAGAAGCAGCTGCGGCATACAGCCCATAGTGTTTGGCCAGCACATACGTTAGTACGACGGTAACGCTGGTCCCAAAAAGATAGTAAGCGGCGAGCTTCTGGTGCTGATTGATTGCGGCAACAAGGGTCGAGCTCGTTGACCACAGTGTGTAGACCACAACAACCAGAAGTAACAGCGTGAGCAATTGCCGGCTCGGAGGTACGTGCCCGCCAGTCCAGTGCGTCAGGAACCAGGGCCCTACCGTCATCATAATGAAGACGATCCCGAAAGAGATGATCAGCGCCATCTGGCACGATCGTCGATGCAACGACCTCAGCAGCGGAATATTGTTGGTTCCGAAGGCGTTCGAAAGCTCCGGCCAGAAAGTATTGTTCACCATCGACATCATCTGCAGCGCGACGCGGGAGACAGTGCGTGCAGTTCCGAAGACGACCACCGCTGTGGGCCCAAGCGCATAGCCGACGGCCATCAACGTCCCTTGTAGATTGAGGGCATTGCCCAGCGGAAAGGCCATGAAGGCAAACGCCGGTCCTGCCATCCGGCGAATCTCCGACAACCGAGCATAGCTCCAGCCATAGCGGATCCAGGGAATATCTCGGCGTACCATCATGCACAGCACGAGCGTAAAGAGTGCATTGGCGGAGGCCAGCACCAGTGCAGTTACACGAGCTCCGCCACCCAGGCAGACCGGAATCAGCATGACGCCGAAGGCTGAGAGCGCAAAGATGCTCTTCATAAATGAGCCGTAGGGATATCGGCCCACACACCGATACGCAGATTGCAGCAGTGCTTCGAGTTGGTTCAGAAGCACCGAGCAGCCAAGGTAGAAGATGACCCACTTACTATCGGTCGAGCCGATCTCATGAAGCTTCAGGTGTTCGGCAACCGGAAAAAAGTAGAGCGCAGCGCCGAGTACCACCATCACGCTGCTACAGACAATGGAGATCAGCCACCAGCAACTCTGGAAGACACTCAGTGCACCTTCGCGATCGCCGCGCGCCGTCATCATGGTCATCTCGTTGCCGGCGACATTGCCAAACCCCATATTGCTAAGGCTGAGGTAGGTAGGAATGGCCGTCACAATCATCCACTCCCCATACAACGGAACGCTCCAGAAATGCAGAAACACCGGCACCTGAACAAGCTGGATGATCGACGTAGCAAACTTACTGACAAGATTCGAGAGAAAACCGAGGAAAAGGCGTCGTTTTGTTGAGTTGTCCATGGTCCTCAATTGGCGAAATTGTTGTACGGCTTCAGCGTTTATCGTTGTCGAAGGGCAGCATGTACCTTCTGTGCAAACGGACGAACCATCTGCTTGCCTCGCTCAACGACATTGTTGAAGTTGGCTGGCAGTGGTCGGTCCGCCAGAAAGGATTCGAGGATAGACTGTCCGTCGACGCGCTTTGCCCACGGCTCAAGAATTGGATAGAGTGCTGCTCTCTCTGAGAGTGCGAACTCGTCGTAGGCGGTGGTTACGTAACGAAGGAAATTAGTGCGACTGGCCTTATCGATCCAGGCCGTATCGTTCATGCCGGCGCGTTGTGCCGCTAACGGCATTACATCGTAGAACATGCGTTGCTCGTCGCGAACCCACATGCCGAACCGGTTGCGGAACTTGTTGCCATCGTGTCCAACGCGATAGCCGCTGATAATCTCGTTCTCATAGATAAACGAGCCGAACGGAGCGAGCTGCATAAACATCGGCCAGTCCCCAAACGACTCCATATTCTCTGGATACCCACCAGACTTAATCAGCATCTCCCGATTGACGGCGAATGCGGCAAAGCTGGCTTTAGGGCCGTGCTTTTGTTCGAGCAGCGTGGTCGGTGGCAGCGTGACTGCGCTGACGCTAAGCATGTACAGGCTCGAAAGCGTCTTCCCGTCGCGATCAATCACATCCCACCCTGCGCGGACGACCACCGCGTCCTCGCGTCTCCGGGCTCCGCGAATCAGCATCTCGCAGTAATGTGGTCGTGCAATGTCGTCGCTGCTCAACAGCGTGCACCAGTCGCCGGAGAGGCTCGAAAGCGTAAAGTTCCACTGCCCACTGACGTTACATCCGGGCGGCGGCTTCACTCCGCGAACGTGTTTGGAATACTTTTCGATAATCTCCGGCGTGTTATCCGTGCTGTAGTGGTCAGATATGACGATTTCGTCCGGCGGGCGAGTCTGATTCAAAAGAGAAAGGATAGTTTCTTCAAGAAATTCGCCTTGGTTATAGGCAGGGATTCCCACTGAAAACGTCAACGGCTTAGTCATGTTTGGCGATTGTAAACAACGGAAATATCAAAGTCTTGATCAGTCTGCCTGCGGTAACTCTTCCCGGCAATGGCTCTTTCTGGTCACATCGCTTCGACGATAAAAGAACGGGTGAATCAGTTTAAAACTGGCGAAGCTTCCGGTCGATCTGAAGCTTCTCCGCGGTTAACTGGGCAAGCATCGCCTGATCGCCGCGCCGGTCGGCCTCGGCCATCAAAGAACGAACCTCGCGTTGGCGTCGTTCCAGCCGCCGCCGCTCCAGAGTATGCAGCGCGTTCTCCACCTGCTCCGTCATGGATTGATTCGCATTCGAGCCAGAGTCAACATGATCGTCATGCTGTTGCAGCGCAAGTGCCAGCAAAACCCGTGTCGGCTGATCCGGCGCGGCATCCAGCGGATTTGGCGGTGCAGGCGCATGAGCGAGCGCCTCAAGAATCGGCGCAGCAGGCAAACCGTCATACCACTCCGGATGATGCGAAAGCTGTTCCGCGGCAAGCATGCGCGCAGCGTCATGCTCCGGCAGACAGAGCGCCCGAAGCAGAATGCGCTCTGTCTCGCTGGCCGGATCCTGCTGGTGCGAGCGGACACTCTCCACCCGCTGCGCCGCCGCCTGCTTCAGTTCCTGCCGCATGATGGCGGAATCAATCCCCAGCTTCTGTGCGGCATCAGCAGCAAACTCATCGCGATGAATGCGGTTCGGCATCCGGCGAATATGCGGCAGCAGAAAGTTCATCGCCTTTACCTTCGCATCCGCAGTGCGCGCCGGAAACAGCTGACGGGCGCGATCGATAAGGTAGTCGCTGTGCCGCTTCGCCGTACGCAGTGCAGCCATGTAAGCCTGAATGCCGTGTTCGCGAACATAGCGATCAGGATCGAGGCCACCTTCAAGCGCGATCACCTTCACCTCGAAGTCCTCTTCCGTCAGCAGTGCGATGGACTTTTCTGCAGCGTTCGCGCCGGCCTGATCGGGATCGAAGTTGACGACTACACGCTTCGTAAACCGGCTCAGCAAACGAACCTGCATCTCGGTAAAGGCCGTGCCCGAAGTCGCCAGCACGTTGCGAATCCCCGCCATGTAAACCGAGATGCAGTCCATCTGCCCTTCGACGAGCAACGCAAAATCATTGGTGCGCATATCGGCCTTGGCCTTGTCCAGGTTGAAGAGCACCTGCCCTTTTGTATACAGCGCTGTCTCGGGCGAGTTCATATACTTCGGGCCGGACTTTTCATCTGAATCAAGCGCCCTCGCCGTAAAGGCAATCGTCTTACCCTGCTCATTCGCTATCGGGAATGTAATGCGCTTGCGGAACCGCGCATAAAGCTGGCCCTGCATCCCATCGGCCTGTTCCTTCGAACTGAACAAGCCACTGGCTCGCATTACCTCTTCGCTGAAATGCGGCTTCAGCCGGTCCCGCATATCGTTGAAATCATCTGGTGCATAACCGATGCGGAACTTTGCAATCGTCTCTGCGGTAACGCCCCGTCCAGTCAGGTACTCACGAGCCCTCGCCGCCTCAGGACTCTTCAGATGCGCCTCAAAATACTGCGTAGCCGCCTCATGAATATCGATCAGGTGTCTTCGCAGACCAGCCTCGCGAGCCTCTTCCGGCGAGCTGAATTCGCGCTTCGGCAATGCGATCCCGCTCTTGGCGGCGACGACGCGAATAGCCTCAGGGAAGCTTATGTTCTCGAGCTTCATCACGAACGTGAAGACATCGCCCTTCTCATGGCAGCCGAAGCAGTAAAAGTAGCTGTGGTTCGCATTTACCGAGAACGAGCCAGTCTTCTCTTTATGAAACGGACATAGCCCGGTGTAGTTTTGTGCGCCGCTCTTGCGCAACTTCACGTAATCGCCAATGATCTTTACGATATCGCTCTGCTGCTTCACGGTCTGGGCAAAATTATCTGACATGATGGAACAAATCAATCCCGACTTTTAAGTGTAGATGAGCCATAGAGGATGCTTGAAAGCGCCCGATGCATCTCCAAATCAAATCGTTGCAGCTGTCTATGTTCCTTTCGTTGTAGCGCGATAGGCGTCATCGCAACAAATACGAAAACTTAATCACCGATTGCGTGTTTCGATGGAAGTACACCACAACAAGCCGCATCTAATGGGTTTGTTGAACAATTTTGAGGCTGCGGCCATTTATTGGTCTTATGCCGTTTCCCGGGGTAATTGAAATGCAATTTTCCAGTTCGATTCGTAAAGTTCTTATAGCAGCTGCTCTTACACTTGTTCCGGCATCCTCCTTCGCCGGAGTTCTGATCTCAGTCAATATCGCACCTCCTGCATTGCCCGTTTATACACAGCCGCTATGCCCCGGCGATGGATATCTCTGGACTCCCGGTTACTGGGCATGGGGCCCTGAAGGCTACTACTGGGTTCCTGGCGTATGGGTTAGGCCGCCAGCCGTCGGCGTTCTCTGGACCCCCGGTTACTGGGGTTGGGGTGGCAGCGCCTTCATCTTCCATGCCGGCTATTGGGGCCCGCACATCGGCTTCTACGGCGGCGTAAACTACGGCTTCGGCTACGGCGGCGTCGGCTATGAGGGCGGCTACTGGAATCACGGCGCCTTCGCCTACAACCGCAGCGTGAACAACATCAACGTCGTCAACGTTCACAATGTCTACAACAAGACCGTCATCGTAAACAACAACTACAACCGCGTCAGCTACAACGGCGGCAATGGCGGCGTACGCGCTCAGGAATCGACGCAGGAGCGTACGGCCTTCCATGAGCAGCACTTTCAGCCCACCGTCAACCAGCAAAGTCACGAGCAGTTTGCCCGACAGGATCGCACTCAGCTCGCTAATGTGAACAACGGACGTCCGCAGATGGCGATAGCCAGAACGCCCGAGGCATATCGCCCTGTCGCGCAACAGCACGCGGAAAACTTCAACAACAACCGTGGAAACGCTCCGCAGGCCAATCAGCGTCCAGCCTATCAGCAGAACGCGCAGCAGCCCCATCCCCAAGCCTATGCGCAGCAGCAACAGGCTCGCCCACAAGCCCAGAACTCCTCACAGCAGGCTCATCCTCAACAGCAGAATTACGCACAACCTCAAAACCACGAACAGCCTCACCAGCAGAACCACGAACAACCGCATGCGCAGCCCCAGGAACATCAGGGCGGCGGCGGCGAACACGGTCATCCCGAGGGCCACGAAGGCCACGGAAGATAGCCGTATATACTTAAGTTGTCTAATACAGCGGCCGTCGGCGACCCCGTCGGCCGCTCTCTTATTGCGGAATCAAAGTAACTGCACGTGCTCTCTCCTCAACAACTCGATCAGGTGTGCGTCATCCTGGTGCGCGCACGCAATCCCAACAATATTGGCGCTGTAGCTCGAGCCATGCACGACTTCGGCTTTCGTCATCTGCGCCTGGTAAACGACTACACTGTGCCCTTTGAGACAGCGCGATCTGCAGTCGATGCCTCGGCGGTACTTGCAAATGCAGTAACGTTCGCCAGCGTTGCCGACGCAGTTGCCGACTGCACACTCGTCGTCGGCACAACCGCAGTAGGCGAACGCGCACTGCAACATCCTCTCCATGCCCTCCCAGAGGCTGCAATTCAGATAACCGCCGCTCTGGCAGGCGAAGACTCTGCCGCCCGCGTCGCATTGCTCTTCGGCTCCGAGAAAACCGGCCTCAGCAACGACGAACTAAGTCACTGCAACTGGCTCCTGACTATCCCCATGGAGCAGCACAAAAACATTCGCCACCCATCGATGAACCTCGGGCAAGCCGCTGCAGTCTGTCTGTACGAGCTCGTCCGCCAAACCGGAGTTCATGTCGGCACAGGCATTCCTCAGGCTGCATCTTCCAGCGAAGTCGAGCGCCTGACCGCGCTCCTGAACGACGTACTGGAAAAGACCGGATACACCAGGCGCCATCCGGCAAACTCCGACGAGAGCCAGATTCGCCGCCTCGTATTGAGGATGCGACTTGCGACCAGCGATGTCCCGGTCTGGATGGGAATTCTGCGCCAGATAGTATGGCGCATACGCGGGGCATGCGATGCCGAAGAGTGATCTGAATCGTCCATCTATTGCCAAGTATGCGGATAACGGTAGACTAGGCGTCATTCACAACAGTAGAAAAGAGACCCGGAACAAGGGTTGGAGGCACGAACGATGTATTTGGGTAAGGGTTTGTCGGCGATAGCCACGATTGCGCTTGGTTGCACGTTAACAACGGCTGGAATGGCGCAGGGAAAGCAGCTTACGACCGATGACTATGCGCATGCGGAAAAGTTCATGAACTACAACGTCAATCCCCTCGTCTACCACAGCGTTGACAGTCCCACATGGCTGCCGGATGGCCGCTTCTGGTATCGCGACCGCGGCGCCGATGGCGTGACCTTCATCCTGGTCGATCCCGCAAAAGGGACAAAGGGGCCGGCATTCGATCAAGTTAAGCTCGTCAACGCACTGCACAATGCGATTCAGTCTGAACAAGAAGCATTAGGAAGACATGGTGACTGGCCAGTCGATGCACATCAGCTCACTGATTTTTCCCTGACCGATGACGATCACACAGTCTTGGCAACGACCGGAGAGCGCCATTGGCGATGCGATTTGAGCGGCGCTGGCAGCTGCAAATCGATAGATCCCCCCCGCAAGGCGCAGGATGGCCAGGGAACACGTAGGCCTGGTAGAAACCGTACCCCATCAGACATCTCCCCCGACAAGACCAAGGCGGCCTTCATCCGCGACTACAATCTCTGGGTACGCGATATCGCCGCCGGCAAAGAAACCCAACTCACCACCGACGGCGTAAAGGACTTCGGCTACGCCACCGACAACGCCGGATGGCAGATGAGCAACAATCCCATCCTTGTCTGGTCGCCCGACTCCAAAAAGATCGCCACCTTCCAGCAGGATCAGCGCAAGGACGGCGAGATGTACCTTGTGCCCGTCACCAACGGCCACCCACAGCTCAAGGCTTGGAAGTACCCGCTCGTCGGCGACAAAGACGTGACCATGATCGAGCGCGTCATCATCGACGTCGACTCACCCAAAGTCATCCGTCTCAAGATGCCGCCCGATCAGCATCGCTCCACCATCTGCGACGATGTAAGCTGCCGCGGCGGCAGCGGATGGGATGACGTGCAATGGAGCGACGACGGCAAACATCTCGCCCTCGTCTCCACTTCCCGCGACCACAAACAGGAGTGGTTCCGCGTAGCCGACGCGTCCACCGGCGAAATTCGCGAAGTGATGAGCGAAACCGCGCCGAAGTTCTTCGAGAGCGGCAACGACAAGGTCAACTGGAAGTATCTGCCCAAGTCGAACGAGATCCTCTGGTTCAGCGAGCGCGACAACTGGGGCCAGATGTATCTCTACGACCTCACCACCGGCAAGCTCAAGAACCAGATCACCCACGGCGAAGGCAACGTCACCCAGGTCCTCTCCGTCGATGAAGCCGCGCGCAAAATCTACTTCCTCGCTGTTGGTAAAGAAAAGGGCCGCGACCCATACTTCTCCCACTACTACAGCATCGGCTTCGATGGTTCAGGCCTCAAGCTCCTCACACCCGAAGACGCAGACCACGCCATCACGCCATCGTTCGACGGCCGCTTCTTCGTCGACGTCTACTCCACACCCATCCAGCCGCAGACCACAGTAGTTCGGGACAGCAACGGCAAGGTCGTCGTCGAAGTCGCCAAACAGGACATCACAAAGCTCGCAGCCGCCGGATGGGTTCCACCAACCCCCATCACCGTCAAGGCCCGCGACGGCAAGACTGACCTCTACGGCTTCCTCTTCAAACCCGCAAACTTCGACGCATCGAAAAAGTATCCCATCGTCAACAACGTCTATCCCGGCCCGCAGACAGGCTCCTGCGGCGGCCGCAGCTTCACCGCCTCGCACCGCGACATGCAGTCGCTTGCTGAACTAGGCTTCGTCGTCGTCTGCATCGATGGCATGGGAACGCCTTTCCGTTCCAAGGCCTTCCACGAGTTCTACTTCGGTAATCTCGGTGACAATACCATCCCCGATCAGGTCGCCGGCATGAAAGAACTCGCCGCGAAGTATCCATGGATCGACATCGACCGTGCTGGCATGTACGGACACTCCGGCGGAGGCAATGCAACCGCAGCGGCAATGTTCAACTACCCTGACTTCTTTAAAGTCGGCATCGCCGAAAGCGGCAATCACGACCAACGCGACTACGAAGACGACTGGGCCGAGAAGTGGGCTGGCCTCGAGGTGAAGAATCCAGACGGCACCAGCAACTACGACAGCCAGGCCAACCAGAACATCGCCAAAAACCTGAAGGGCCATCTGTTGCTCGCCCACGGAACCATGGATAACAACGTTCCCCCCAACAATACGTTGCTCGTGGTCGATGCCCTCATCAAAGCCAACAAGGACTTCGATCTCCTGATGATCCCCAACGTCGCCCACGGATACGCCGAGGCCGCGCCCTACATGGCTCGTCGCCGCTGGGACTATTTCGTCCGCAATCTCGCCGGCAACACACCGCCGAAGGAATACCAGATGAAGCCCTACCCTGCGATACAGGCCGCTTTGGCGGGCGGTCCCAGCAACGACGATCAAGCCGCTCAGGACTACGACAGCAATTAAATCCAAAGAAGCAAAAAAAATGGGCCAGCGATATGCACGAGCATTCGCTGGCCCATCGTTTTTTAGCTCGTCTACCTACTCGACAATCTTTCCATCAGCGTTCGTAGCCGGATTGTGATCCCCCCGAGCACTCGAGACGGCCCATCCATTGCTGGTGTTGGTCAATGTCACCTGACCCGGCTGTGATCCAGTAAGATCTGCGCGAATCTGAGGATAAGCATTCTGCGTCTCAGCCGCACTCGCCCATCCCGGAGCGCCGGTAAGACTGTAGTGATAGTTCACCTGAGTCGTTGCACCCACATTGCTCGTCGTCGGTGTCGAAGCATCGATGCTGTCTACCTTTCGCTGCCCGTAGCAGAAGTTACCGAATCCAGGCTGCTGCACATCCGCCGTCCAGGCCGAGCGCCCTTTATCGGAGAGATCGTAGTTGTTTACCTGCTTGCTCGCGATAATCAGCTTCTTCTTCTCTGCCGTAGTTCGCACCAGCAAGCCCTGATCCACAAGCGCATCGTAACCCGACGTCTTACTCGTATCCGACGTGTCGGCCTGCACCGGAAATTTCACCGGATCCGACCATAGGCACGCAGGGTGCGCGCTGTAGTGCGTGTTGATCGCATTCGTAAAGTTTAGATTATTGTCGTCCTTCTTATTGCAACCAGCTGCAAGCAGAACGGTCGCACCACACAGGGCGACAGCGCGAAGCGTAAAACGAACCGTGCGGATTGTCATTGAGTCTCCTCTTCCTAACTTCGGATGCAGGAGACTCACAAAGCGTCTAATTCAAAATTGGTTGCCTGATTCGCCAAGCTTTTACAGCCATCCCTTAGTCCGCGCAATGCGTGCTGCATCCACGCGATTCGCCGCGCCCAGCTTGGTTATCGCCTCGGACAGATAATTCCGCACCGTACCCTCAGAGAGATGCAATTCCGTGGCAATTTCGGCACTGCTCCTGCCGTCGCCAGCCCGCTGCAGAATCTGCCGCTCGCGTTCGGTCAGCGGGTCGGGCTCCGCGCTCCATGCCTCAGTCGCCAGCGCCGGGTCAACCACGCGCAGTCCCTGATACACACGCCGCACCGCATCCGCCAGCTCCGCCGCAGGTCGATCCTTCAGCAGATAACCCCGCGCCCCCGCATCCATTGCACGCCGCAGATAGCCGGGCCGTGCAAACGTCGTCAGAATAATCGTTCGCACCGCAGGATGGCTCATCTTCAACGCAGCCGCCAGCTCCAGCCCCGTCATCCTCGGCATCTCGATATCGGTAACCAGAACATCAGGCGCGCAACTCGCCACCGCATCCATCGCCGCTTTCCCATTCGCAGCGCGGGCCACAACGCAGATGTCCGCTTCCATATCCAGCAGCGCGGCCAGCGCACCAAGCACCATCCCCTGATCTTCCGCGAGCACAACCCGTATCTCTGTCATCACTGCACCATACCAGTAGGTGACGAGCTCGCCTGCACCGGAAGTTCAACAACGAGCGTCGTGCCGTGTTCACTGCTGATCGAGAAGCGCCCGCCAAGCGACTGCACCCTCTCCCGCATTCCGCGAAGCCCGTTGCCTTCCTGCTTCACAGGATGCGGCCCATCATCTTCCACCCGTAGCGAGTGAAAGCGATCCTCCGTCGTAGCGAACCGCATCCTGCACTGTGTCGCATGTGCATGACGAACAATATTGGTGACGGCCTCCCGCAGCGCCAGGCACAACACTGTCTCCTCCGCAGCTGACAGCTTCGGCAGCGGAGACTCGCAAGCCAGCGCCACGCCTGCGGTCTGCAGCGTATTGCGAGCCAACTCCACCTCCGCCGCAAGCCCCTGCGACCGATACCCTCCAATCGCCTCCCGCACTTCTTTCAACGCTGTCCTCGCCGTCTTCTCCACCTCTGCAATCTCCTGTGCCGCCCGCTCCGGATCGCGTTCCAACAGCCTGCCCGCCAGCTCCGACTTCAGCACAATCACCGACAGCGTATGCCCCAGAACATCATGCAGATCCCGCGCAATCCGCTCCCGCTCCGCCAGCGCGGCTAGCTGCTCGATCTCGTCATGCGCTCGTCTCAGCTTGTACTGCGAGCGCTTCTGCTGCGCGACGAAGATGTTGCTAGTTCCCACAACAACCACGAAAAACATAGTTGCGATGACAGTGATGGGATTGAGATGCATCAACAGACCTTGAATCACGATTCCCAGGCACTGCGCCACCATGATCGCGATTATCGTCGGCACAGAAGCCACCACAAACGGCAGAAACGCCGCACTGTAGATGAAGAAGCCCGTCGCGCCAGAGTTAATCGGGATAGAAACCACGCCAAGCAGGTAAAACGCGGCCAGAAGAACATACCGCAGCCTCACCGACCGCGTCCGCATGTAACTCACATAGACAGCCGTGAAGATACCGTAGATCGCAAGGCATATCAGCCAGTACCGCAGCTGGCGACGCAAAATCGGTTCCAGAAAGAAGAACACCGAATATGCCATCCAGATGTAGCCAGTGCCGCTGTGGCCACCTATGTTCGGGCTCTCGCACGATATTTGATCTTTGTCGCTCATGGCGTCCCCGAAAGTGTATCGCGCATCAGGCATTCTGTTGCGCCCGGCTGAAGACAAGCCAGCTCGTTCCCAGCATCACCATCGTGAATCCCGCAAGACCGAACCAATGGCTCGCCAGAGAGGATTGGTTCGCATACCCGAAGATGTGCAGCATCAACTGCGCCAGATGATATGTCGGCAAAGCCGGCGCAATTCGCTGCAACCAGTGCGGCAGATATTGAATCGGCATCCACAACCCACTCATGAACGACATCGGCAGATAGATCAGATTCACAATACCCGGCGCCGCATTCGCCGGAACAAGCAGCGCCAGCAGAAAGCCCATACTCGCAAACGAGATCGATCCAACAATGCTGATGCCGAACATCTTCGCCAACTCAGCAGCAGTCAGCGACACACCGCCCATCGTTACAGCAAGCACCGTCAAAGCCGTGACAATGATTAGCCCAAAAGCAATAGCGCCCATGCACTTCGCAAAGAGATAAGCCGCCGGTGGCATAGGGCTGGCGCGTTTCACCTCAAGCCATCCTGCAGCCCGCTCACCGGCCAAACCAACACCAATGCCGAACAGCGCCGCGCCAATCAACCCAAAGCACGCATATCCAGCAAGCAGATATCGCGCCATGTGGATCCCGCTGCTATTCGCACCGCGATTGGTCACGCCGAACAGCAGATAAAACATGATGGGAAAGGCAATAACCGCAGTTGAAAATCCCCGGTTGCGCAGCAGTTTCAAAAACTCGTACTTCGTCTCTTTACCAAAAATCTCCACTATGTGGCCGATGCCGAGAGACTGCGGTCCGGGATAAGCGATAGAAGGTGTCGACATAATGATTCTCCTTAGAGCGGAACTGGTAACAAACCTCAACGCTTCGTAGTAAGAGCAAGAAAAGCATCCTCCAGCGCCGGACGGGCAATCTCAAGGTCACTCAGCATCTCGTCGCGCCGCAGCATCTCGCGGACTGTCTCTTCCACGCGATCCGACATCACCACCACGTCCTCGCCGCTTCTCTCCACGCTCACCACACCCGGCAGCGTATCCAGCAGCTCGGCTGTCAGTCGCGTACGACAGCGAATCTTCCGTCCCGCACTCGCGTTCTTGATCTCCGCCGGCGTCCCTTCGCTGACGATCTTTCCCTTATTGATCACGATGATCCGGTGCGCCAGGGCATCGGCCTCTTCCAAATAGTGCGTCGTCAGCAGCACCGTCTTGCCGCGATTCGCCAGCGTCCGAATTTGCTGCCACAGCCCGCGCCTGGCCTCAATATCCATCCCCACAGTCGGCTCATCCAGAAACACAAGATCAGGGTCGCCGCACATCGCCAGTCCAAACAGCACGCGCTGCTTCTGTCCACCGCTCAACGCGCTGAACATCCTATCCTCAATACCCTCAAGTTGCGCAATCCTCACAATCGCTGCCATCGGCAGCGGATGAGGATAATAGCTCCGAAACAGATCCAGATGCTCGCGAACCCGCAGCGTCTCCGGAATCCGCGCAACCTGCAGCATCGCCCCCACGCGAAGCCTCGTCGCCGGTGTCTGCGGGTCGCCGCCAAACACCCGCGCCGTACCCGAAGTTGGTGCAATCAGTCCCAGCAGCAGCCGCACCGCAGTAGATTTGCCCGCTCCATTCGGTCCCAGCAGCGCTACTACCTCACCGGGCCGCAGCGCAAGGTTCAGCCCATCCAGTGCAACCGTCGCCCCGTAGCGCTTCGTCACCCCGGTCAGCGTGGCAATCGCCTGTTGTGTTTCCTTCGCTGAATAATCCGTTTCGGTCTCAGACTCTCGTATCAGTGTAGTAGCGGGCATCCTGCGCCTCCTCTGTTATCTGCCTACACCAGAGATCATGTTCCTGTTCGCCGCATTGCAACAGTGGAGAACGTCACGAAACAACATGACAACTGTCATGCGCCTCAGCCAAGCATCGCCAGAACATCCTCCCGGCTGAGCCCTCGCTGCCGCAGCGTGCGTATCGCCAGTGAATCATGCCGCTTTGCCAACCGCACACCATGCTCATCTACCATCAAACGCGCATGAAAGTACTCCACTCCAGGCAGACCCAGTGCACGTTGCAGCAATATCTGCCGCGCCGTAGACTTCAACAGATCGGCCCCACGCACAACCTCAGTAATCCCCATCACCGCATCATCGACAACACAAGCCAGCTGATAGCTCGGCAGTCCATCCTTACGCCACACTAGAAAATCACCAAAGTCCACACCTGCCGTAAACGCCTGCGACCCCACATCGCCATCGACAAATGCAACAGCCTCACCATCCGAAACACGAAACCGATAGTTCATTTCCGCCACCAGGCTCCGCGATAAAGCTTCACCAGCAGGCCGGCATCTCCCGTCATATACCGGTTCATCATCCGCATCCTCATGCGGTGCATGCATCATGCGCCCCAGATCCTTCCGGCTGCATCCACACGGATACACAAACCCATCCGCCAGCAATCGCTCAAAGGCCTCGAGATACAATGCGCCCCGCTCCGATTGCGAAACCATCGGCGCTTCCCACGCAATCCCCAGCCACGCGAGATCTTCGATCATCGCTTCTACAAACTCACTCTTCGACCGCTGCGGATCAAGATCTTCATTGCGGAGGAGGAGTGTTCCGTCATGCTCGTTCGATCGCTGGTATGCAGTCCAAAAGGTAGCAGCATGACCTAAGTGTAGAAGGCCCGTAGGAGAGGGCGCTAGACGGCCCTTATACGACAGTGTCATCGCGATTGTGTCTGTGCTGAATCCAAAAGACGATGCCCATAACCAAAAAGAACAAGCCGCTGAATAACCAGACTGCAACGATCAGCATGAGAAGGTCGTTAATCCAACCGTTCTCATCTTTCGCAGAGAAGGCACCAAATGCGATTAATGGAAACGCGATTGTGGAACCTAAAAAACTAACTCCGCACGCAATGAGTAATCCCTTGGGAACTGACTCTATCCAGCCGGGATTGTGGGGCGACCTTTCCATCAAGCAAACTCATACGTGTGCCAACATCCTACATATAATCCACGCCATACTGCACCGGAATCTGCGTAAACGCAATCCGCGTAGGCGCAGACTCCCGCGCCGGAAGCATCCCCGCAAAGTGCAGCGTCGTATGCCCATACTTCAGATTCAGCTTATCCATCGTGGCCGAAAGCCCCGCCCGATTATTCGGGTCTTCAAACAACTCCTCCTGATGCTCATTCTCCGGAATCAAATCCCGCAGCGTCACCCCAACAAAAAATGGCCGCTCAAACTCTGCCCCCTGAGGCCGCTGCTTCCATATCCCACGCAGCACCTCCAGCAGTGTAAGCGTGTCTTGACAGTCACGAAACCGCGCCTCCATCCCCCAGCCCGAGTGCTTCAATCCGCTGAAGTGCTGCTTCGACTTCCTCTCCGCCGCCTGCTCCCGCGTCAGCGCAAACCGTATCGTCACCGCCATCGACCCGGCGTAAAACTTCTCCATCCGCAACCGCATCGCCGCCTTATGCAGCAGCTTATGCGCCACCGCCCACGAGCCTTCCGGCGTACGATGCTCCGGCGCCATCACATGCGAGTGCCCCAGCGATTTCTGAATCCCGCTTGCTACCGGAGCCCCATCGTCCCCCGTCGCCTCGCCCCGCAACCAGTGATAGAGTCTGTCGCCCCACACGCTGTCCCACAGGCTATGCATTCCCGCACGATCGAGCGCCAGCAACTGCTCCATCGTCGTGATGCCTTTCTTATTCAGCCGAACCTCAGTCCGCGCCCCCACCCCCGGCAAATCCCGCAAATCCAAATGCGCAATCGCCCGCGGCAACTGCGAGGGCAACAGCCCAATCAATCCATCCGGCTTCTGCATATCGCTCGCAATCTTCGCAAGGTATCGGTTCGGAGCCATCCCAATCGAACACCGCAGAGCCACCCCCACATTTTTGTAAATCGACTCCTTGATCTCCAGCGCAATCTTCCGGGCCCTCGGAGGCTCCTGCTCGCGCCCAATCAACTGGCACACCATCTCATCAATCGAAGGCGTATGCGCCACCGGACAACAAAGCTCCACCGCATCCGCAATCGCCTTCGAGTACTTCGCATACTCCGTGTGATTACCCTCAATCAGCACAATCTCAGGACACAGTTTCTTCGCCTCCCCCACTTGGGTCCCAGTCTTGATCCCCAACTCCTTCGCCTCATAACTGGCCGCGATGCAGCAAGTCGTATCCGCCATCGTAGGCACCACAGCCAACGGTTTTCCGCGATACTCCGGATGCAGTTGCTGCTCCACCGAAGCAAAAAAACTGTTCAGGTCGATATGCAGAAATCCAAACCGATCAGGATAGGAAGTGAAGTCCATAAGCAAATATGAACAATTATATTCGCTTTTTGTTTGCCCGATCACGTTGTCTTTAAACGCATGGAGACAATCCGGATTCGAACTGAATCATAGTTTGAAGAGATGATATGAGAGTACGCAGCGGAGACTCCGTAGAACCGCGCCGCCGCAAGCGCTAGTTGTCCGTCTTCTCTTCCACCACGTAATAGACAATGCCAAACGGGTCCATGAAGCACAGCGAGCTTCCGTCATCGCGAAGAATCGTGCACCCATTCGCGATCAGCCCTTCCTTGGCCGCCCGTATTTCCTTTACCGGAAAACTAGGAATCGGCGGCCCCGGATTCAGATCCGCCTACACATTCAGAAGGAAGGTCCCCGCATCGTACTCGACGCTCTTTTCCGTTCGGCTTACCATCTCAAACTTCATCACGTTCGTATAGAAGTTCTCCGCAGCCGAAATATCCGTGAGATGAATCGCAACGCAATTATTCGAACGGAGCATAAGTGCCTCAACTGTATATACGACGCAATATACGCCCAATTAGATTGCCCACGCCGCAAATCCTTATCTCCGCTTGCTAAAATCGCTCCCTATGGCCGCCGCCGAACATCCCGCTCCGCCCGCAGCAAAACCCACACCCCACCAGCGCAAATTAGCCGAACTCGCTGCCCGCCACGCCATCGCCGAAGAAGGCGGAGGCCCCGAGCGCCGCGCCCGCGAATCCAAATCCGGCAAGCTCTCCGCCCGCGAGCGCATCGACCTCCTCCTCGACGAGGGCACCTTCGAAGAGACCGATAAATTCGTCACCCACCGAGCCACCGACTTCGGCATGGCCGACCAGCGCGTCCCCGGCGACGGCTTCATCACCGGCCACGGCCGCATCCACGGCCGCGTCGTCTTCGTCTTCGCGCAGGACTTCACCGTCTTCGGCGGCTCTCTCTCCGAGTCCAACGCCGCCAAAATCGTCAAAATCATGGACACCGCCCTCCGCGTCGGCGCCCCCGTCATCGGCCTCAACGACTCCGGCGGCGCCCGCATCCAGGAAGGCGTCGTCTCCCTCGCCGGCTACACCGACATCTTCCTCCGCAACACCCTCTCCAGCGGCGTCATCCCACAAATCTCTGCCATCCTCGGCCCCTGTGCAGGCGGAGCCGTCTACTCCCCCGCCATCACCGACTTCACGTTGATGACGGAAAAAACCAGCTACATGTTCGTCACCGGCCCCGACGTCATCAAGACCGTCACCCACGAAGACGTCACCATGGCCGACCTCGGCGGTGCCGCCACCCACAACGAGATCTCCGGCGTAGCCCACTTCATGGCCCACGACGACCGCGAGTGCCTCGCCACCATCCGCGAGCTCATCAGCTTCATCCCCTCCAACAACCTCGACGACCCACCCCGCCGCCCCACGCAAGACCCCGCCGACCGCGCCGACGCCTCCCTCGACACCATCATTCCTGACGAGTCCAACCAACCCTACGACATGGTCGAAGTCATCAAGCGCATCGTCGACGACGCCTACCTCTTCCAGGTCCACGAGCACTACGCCCGCAACATCGTCGTAGGCTTCGCCCGCATGAACGGCCGCCCCGTAGGCATCGTAGCCAACCAACCCGCCTTCCTCGCCGGCGTCCTCGATATCAACGCCAGCGTCAAAGCCGCCCGTTTCGTCCGCTTCTGCGATGCCTTCAACATTCCGCTCATTACCTTCGAAGACGTCCCCGGCTTCATGCCCGGCATCCAGCAGGAGCACGGCGGCATCATCCGCCACGGCGCGAAACTTCTCTACGCCTTCGCCGAAGCCACCGTCCCCAAGCTCACTGTCATCACCCGCAAAGCCTACGGCGGCGCCTACTGCGTCATGAGCAGCAAACACCTTCGCACCGACGTGAACCTCGCCTGGCCCACCGCCGAGATCGCCGTCATGGGCCCCGAGGGCGCCGTCAACATCGTCTACAAGCGCGAGTTCGACGCCACCCTACGCCGCGCCGAAGCCGTCATGCCTCAAGGCGTCTCCCTCTCCGAAGAGCAAAAGTTAGAAATCCTCGCCGAGATCCGCGCCGAAAAAGTAGAAGAGTTCCGCGAGCGCTTCGCCAATCCCTACGTAGCCGCCGAGCGAGGCTACATCGACGCTGTCATCCGCCCCAGCGAAACCCGCCGCCGCCTCAACAACGCCCTGGACATGCTCTCCACCAAACGCGAAAAGAACCCACCCAAAAAACATGGAAACATCCCGCTTTAGAACCTCTATCAAGCGCAACATCACCCACAACATTCCACGACATCACCCCCCAGCATCACCTACACCGTCACCATGATGTGTCATCCTGAGCGACGGCGAAGCCAGAGTCGAAGGACCTGCGTTTGCCGTTGTTTTTGCTGTTGTTGTCGTTGCCTTTCTTGCTTGTCATCCCGTAGGGATCTGCTTCTGTCTTTGCACTTGCCGTTGCTCTCCCTCCCCACCCTCACGGACAATCGACCACATTTCCACAATAAAGGTGTTATTTCCAGAAAAAAACAGTTGCCGCAGCTGATGCTTTTCAAGCAAATCACGAGTATCTTTCAACTCAACGGAGGAGAAATCTTCCAGCAGGAGAGAGCAGACAAGGGCCATCAGGAGAACCGGCAACGGGACTCACGAAGCATTCAGGAAACTGGCTCCTTCGGATGGAACCGAGAAAGCTCTTGCAGCGAATGTAACGACAGAAAAGTAAGGGAAGCGCGGGCTCCGCTCGCAGGTACCAAACAATTCTGAAGTGGCAATCAGTTGTGATCCGGGCGCCGACCCGGGTCTTCGAAAAATCGGAAAGCAGGGGCGCTCTCTCGAAAGAGAAATCGCCCCTTTGCTTTTATGAATCCGTAATTGCCGATAACCCCGCCCGACTCATCGGGAACAAGATCTGCAGTAACCTAAATTAGGTAGATGATCTGTAGACGCCTCGGACCGCGTGGCTGAGCAGCTTTTGCGAATAGAGAGGAAGCCGTGAGATCCGCAGGGCGGGTATTCATCATTATGGTCGTATCGGCGGTAATCCTATTTGCGGTCGTCTGCGGGGCTTTGTTTTCTTTCCAACGTTCGCTGATTTACTATCCACGGCCAAGGTCCAACCCCGAAGGCAGCATCTTGATGACTCTGCCGGCCGGGACTGCGACAGTCCATGTGTCCACTCGTCCTCACGTCGGCCCCGCCGCTCTTATTTATTTTGGAGGCAACGCGGAAGATGTTTCGCAAGATATTCCCGATCTTGCCGATGCGTTTCCCGACAGAGCCATTTACGCGCTTCACTACCCGGGGTACGGCGGAAGTGCGGGTAGTCCATCACAGAAAGCCATCTTCGCCGCCTCGCTAGCGCTGTTTGACCGGGTGCATGTTGAGCATCAAAATGTGGTTGTTGTCGGGCGGAGCCTTGGTTCTGGTGTCGCTGTCTGGATAGCCAGTCAAAGGCCCATCGCGCGACTTATCCTTGTGACGCCCTTTGACAGTCTCGCGGACGTTGCCTCGGAACAGTATCGTTTCTTTCCGGTGCGCTGGCTCTTGCGCGATAAGTTTGAATCCTGGAGGTACGCATCTACGGTGAAAGCTCAGACCCGGATCATTGTCGCCGAAGACGACGAACTGGTTCCACGCTCCAGTTCGGATCGACTGCGCTCACGGTTCCAAGAGGGACTTGTCTCTTATATTGTCGTGCCCAAAGTGGGCCACAATACGATTCAGGACAGTCCAGGGTATTGGGCTCTTCTGAACGCTGATTAGGGATAGCTACTCTGCCCCAGTTTGCAGCAAGTTCGGCTCCCGAGAGGGCAGCTTCCGACAACTCCGTAATTGCCGAACTTCGTTATGAAAGCCAGTCTTCAATGGAGTCCATAATCACCTCGTCTTCGGGAGGCATACATGAATCGAGAGCTGGCTTTGAAGATCGTGCTAGCGCTGGTGGGATCGATCTTCCTGGCTTTAATTTTTCCCTTGGCGATGTTTATGCGACAAGAGCCTGCGTTGTCTATGATGCTCAGCCTTTACGTCACCCTCGGCGTCTTCTTGCTTCTGGCAATACGCAACCCGTTGGCGAGTCGCAGCCTGATCGCCTTCACGGCATGGTCCAGCTTCGCTCACGCCGCCGTTATGGGCACTCAGGCATTGCGCAACATGATTTCACATGGAGAACTGATAGGTGTCGCCATTCTCGTGATCATCGGCGCAGCCTTGATCGCGCTCGCGCCAGCAAAGGAGCCTACGCGGTCCGCCCGACACCGTAGTATTTATCAACCACATTGACGGGTAGTCGCCGTACTGCAGAAGTGGCCGTTGCTCGTCCGCTGACCGCTATTCCTGGATCGGGCACTTCTGACGTCATCGACTTGGGGAAGAGTCGCCGACAAACCGGGTGACAAGAGCGTTCCTCAGCCCCTATCTAGCGTCACCATTGCTTCGTGAGCTCCTAACCCACATACTCAGCGTTTTTAGCCGTATGTCGCAGCTTTTCCGCCATCTCTCGATATGACCCTGACCGTATATCCGTCAGCATATCGACTCCCTTCGGCTGCCATCCCAACTGCTCAACCGCCTTCCGATTCGAAGCCCGGTTTTCAATCTGAACAAACGCCGTCAGGAACTGGCCCCATATCGCCTCCGCCTCTTCGCGGCTGACCGAACGCACTGGAACTTGAAGTGCCTCTCCGATCGTCTCGGCCATTGCCCGTAAGGTTACCCTCGTCGATCCAGTCCCGTTGAAGACCTCACCGGCCTTTGCTTTGCTTGCAGCCAGAAGATACAGCTCCGCCGCATCGTCCACATGAACATCCGAGGTGCGTAGATGTCCGTCGTCCACATAGATGGACTCGCCGGCCTTTGCAGCCATCTGCATCAGCATCGGTGCAAAGTAGCTGCCGCCGCGTCCGTACACATACGGAGGCAGACGAAGCGCACTCACCCGTACACCGTCCTCGCTCAGGCGCAGTGCATGACGCTCGGAACGAATGCGGTGCTGGAGGACGAAGGTTTGCGCAACGGGTGCGTCCTCGGCGGTCTCGCCACCCTCGGGATCCGGCTCAACGAACGCCGTGCCGGAGGTGATCACGAACGGTTTGCCTGTTCCACGCAGAAGCTGGCCCAGAGCATCCACCGTAGCCGCGTCAACCCGCAGGACCTCTTCGTAGTCCATGGTGAAATCGTGAATATAGGCCAGATGCAATACAGCCTCAGCCTGCGCGCTCTGCTGCCGAAGCACGTCCAGGCTGGCCAGCTCTCCGCGCACCGGAGTCGCACCCTGTGCCTTCAATCTCGCATCACCTTCTTCATTCCGCGACAACCCGTATACATCGTGACCTTCGGCGAGCGCTTTCTCCGTAACAACGCAACCGATATACCCTGTCGCCCCCGTGACAAATATCCGCATATGCTCTCCCTTGCTCTGTTCTGAATGGACATCCCTTGCATTACCTCCTTACCTTAGAATCAGAAGAGCAGACGGTCTATGTGTTTCCGTCTGCATTTCATGCGCGAGCGTCTTGCTATGGATGTACTCGACCAGCTTCTCGCCGATATCCGTCACGAAAGCTGCGTCTTCTGCCGCCTGGATGCGACCGAGCCATTCCGCATCTCGAAAGGCCCAAGTACTGTCGCTCCGTTCTACGCTGTGCTCTCCGGCAACGCCCGCATCGAGACCGCCAACGACGCGTATGACCTCGCCGAGGGAGATTTCCTTGTGTTGCCCGGCGGTCAGCCCCACGAGCTTACCGGTGTCGACTCCGCAACGGCACCTACGGTTCCTCTCCTATCGCTGCTCGCCCCGGCTGGTGCGGAGCCATGGCGGCCCGGGGTGCGTTATCGAAAAACGGTCCATCTGCAGCACGGAGGTGGCGGCTCGCCGAGCGTACTTCTCATCGGCATCTTCTCCTTCGGTAACCCGCGCAGAAACCCTCTGCTCACCGCATTGCCACCGGTGCTCGTCATCCGCAGCGGAACAGATCGCAACAAAGCATGGTTGAAGATGACCGTCAACGCCATCGCGGAGGAACTTGCGGCAGAGCAGCCAGGATCAAACCTGGTGATCGCGAAGCTCGCCGATCTGCTCTTTATGCAGGCTCTCCGCGCATTTCTGGCGACAGACCTTCAGAAGACCGCAACCTGCAGCTTCAATGAATACTCACCTCCGATGCCAGGTGAGCGATTTGAACAGACGAGCAGAGTTCTGCCTGCTATCATCGCCGGGAACACAAGCAGTATTCCTTTCGCATACATCGCATCCTCAACCGAATTTGTCTGGACCACATAGGAACGGATACCGTGGAATTCTCTAATGGGAATGGCGCGGCCTCTTCGGCTGTGGTGCTATCGGTGTCTTCATAATTACTGATCAACAAACACGTTTATCAACCGCCTAAACGACATAAGGAGCCAACGCATGAACACGATCACCGTAAAAGATGGCACAGAGATTTATTACAAGGATTGGGGGACAGGGCAGCCGCTATTCTTCCATCACGGCTGGCCGCTCTCTGCTGACGACTGGGATGCCCAGATGATGTTCTTCCTGGGGCATGGTTACCGGGTGATCGCTCACGATCGCCGCGGACATGGCCGTTCCACTCAAACCGCGAACGGTCACGACATGGACACATACGCTGCCGACGTTGCCGAACTTGTCGAGGCTCTGGATCTCAAGAACGCTATCCATATCGGTCACTCTACGGGCGGCGGCGAGGTGACTCGCTATGTGGCACGCCACGGTAAGGGCCGGGTGGCAAAAGCAGTCCTCATCAGCGCAATTCCGCCGACCTTCATGAAGTCGGACAAGAACCCCGACGGCGTTCCGAAGGAAGTCGTCGACGGTCTTCGCGACGGCACTGCGAACCATCGTTCCCAGTTCTACAAGGACATCACAATTCCGTTTTACGGCTTCAACCGTCCCGGCGCGGTCGTCTCTGAAGGGATTCAAGAGAACTGGTGGCGGCAGGGCATGATGGGTGGCATCAAGGCCCAATATGACTGCATCAAGGTCCTCTCCGAAACCGAGTTCTACGACGATCTCGCGATCATCGACGTTCCAGTCCTGGTGATGCATGGTGAGGACGACCAGATTTGCCCCTTCCCAACTACCGGAGCAAGATCGGTCAAGCTCTTGAAGCACGGCACGCTCAAGTCCTACCCTGGCTTGCCGCACGGAATGCCGACCACGCACGCAGACCAGATCAACGCCGACCTGCTCGAATTCATAACAGCCTCTTAAGCCACGGTCGTATCAACCTCGTGACAACCTGAATCCTGTGGATGGGGGCGCGCCGCCCCATCCACTCTGCTCTGACTGTTTGACCCTCGCAGCTTTTCAGCATAGGTTCGCGATGATGACGGGCAAACCGGAAGTGAATTCCGAAGTTTCTATAGAAAGTCGGAATTTCTGAATCTGGCTTCGTCGTTCCAAATGCACCGACCACCCTTGCCCCCGCTTCTCTTATTCCCTACCCTGAATCAATGCCCGCCAAAATAATCGATACCACCACCGCCGAGCATTACACCTGGGGAGGCCCCAACAATAACGATGGCGACGGCTGGTACCTCGTCAAGACCCCCGACCTCCACATCATCGAAGAAGGCCTTCCTCCTGGCGTCGCCGAAGCCCCGCATCATCACACCCGCTCCCGCCAGTTCTTCTTCGTCCTCTCCGGCCAACTCACCATCACCATCGAGCACCACGACTTCGTCCTGAACCCAGGTCAGGGCATCGAAGTCTCTCCCGGCCAGATCCATCAGCCTTCAAACCGAGGAACAGCTCCACTTCGCATCATCGTCACCAGTCAGCCCCCCAGCCACGGTGACCGCATCGACGACTAGCCTAAGTCCTGTTCAGACAGACAAGTCCTGCTTAAACGCCGCTCACCCAAAAAAAGTTGCAACTCGTCACAAATATTTGTTGACCTTTCACAAATGCCACTGTACTTTCAGCTTTATTACAAAAGCTTGGCAGTAGGCGCCTAAGAGCGCTAACTGTTCTTTGGCGGACACAGCAGATTTGTGCCTGACATCACACTCCTGTGTCAAAGCCGTAATACGCTCTGGGAAATTACTGCGATCGAACGCACGAATCGCAGACTGACCCGAGTTACCAACCTCCACGCAGCATTCGCGTGGAGATTTTTTCCGAGAGGCCAAACGAGATGAGAACCACACAAAAGCTGCGTTGCAGCTTGAGCGCATTCTTCGCTCTGCTACTGCTCACATTCACACTGCTCCCCATCGCCTACGCCCAGGAGACCACTGGCGCGATTCAGGGCACGGTCACCGATCCCACTGGCGCAGTCGTCGTAGGTGCAAAGGTAGTAGCTATCGGCGACAAGCTGATTAAGCCCGCTACTTCGACCACCGACTCCCACGGCTTCTATCGCCTCAATGCGCTTCCTCCCGGCAAGTACTCTCTCACCGTTGAGGGTAGCGGTATGAGAGCAAAGGCAACCGATTTGACTCTCGTCGCCGGCGGTCTGCCAAATCTCAACTTCCAGCTCACTGCTGGTGCTGAAACTGTCATTGACGTGAGCGCCTCCGTCGCCATGGTCGACGTCACCCAGAGCAAGGTTGAAACTACAATCACCAGCGACATCCTCCAGCAGATTCCCAAGGGCCGCTCCTTCCAGTCGGTAATCCCGTTTGCTCCCGGCGCACGTCAGGAGCCTCTGCAGAGCCTTCCCCCCACGACGACTGGAGTCTCCTCCACTCTGAATGGCAGCCGTACAGGCGGTTTTCAGATCGACGGCGCCAGCAACAGCGAAAACGTCTATTCCTCCGAAGGCGTCAACGTTACCGACGTCGTCGGCGGCGGCGTAGGCTACAACGTCCCCATGGAGTTCGTGCAGGACGTCCAGATCAAAAGCTCGTCGTTCGAAGCTGAGTACGGCGGCGCGATGGGTGGTGTCGTTAACGTCATCCAGCAAAAGGGCGGCGGCGACTGGCATGGATCGATATTCATGCACTACCGTTCAGATGCGCTTAACGCGAACGACCAGTGCTCCTTTTTATCGACAACTTGCGGCCTGCGGAAAGATCCTACGACAGTCTCGAACTCGACCACTCGTACCGATCAGGCATCCCAGTACTACCTCGGCAAGAAGGATCATTACCGCGCAGTCAATCCTGGTTTCACCATCGGCGGTCCAATCCTCCCAGAGAAGGTCTGGCTGTTCGCCAGCTACGTTCCCGAGTTCTATCGGTTGCGTCGCGATGTCAACTTCACCGGTGCCAACCCCGGTCCTCGCTCCTTCTATCAGTCCCAGGATCAACACTACGGCTTTGTACGCCTGGACTACTCCCCCATCAGCAAGCTGCGCCTCTTCGCCGCCTGGCAGGATATGTATACCCGCCTCATCGGCAACAGCCTTCCCAACCCGGACAGCTTGAGTGGTCAGACAAACTCCTCCTCCACGACCGATCCGACGACCTTCCGTGCCGATGCCGGTCAGGTTGCACCGGCATCCATCTATAGCTTCGGTGGCGACTACACCATCACCTCCCACCTGCTGGCCTCGGTTCGCTACGGCTACCTCTTCAGCAACGCTGAAGATCGCGGTAAACCGACCGGGATTAGATATCTTTTCGACAATAGTTCGGGCGACGGCAAAGGCAACGGCGTTGCAGGTCTAGATGGATCAACTGTTCCGGCTGCCTACCAGCAGATCACTGGGTTCAGCAACCTCGGGGCGAACACACAGCAGCAGTACAACTCCATCAAACGTAAGACTGTCTCGGGCGACCTCTCTTGGCTCAAAACCGGTTGGGTTGGCACTCACAACTTCAAGGGTGGGTATTCCTGGACTAGTACAGCCAATGATTTGAACAGCGGTTACAAGACGGCACTGATCAACTATGATTACGGAGCCGACTACACACCGGCGACTTCTGCAACTGCCTGCGATGCGGTCATTGCGGAAAACGTCAAGAACTATGGTCCGTCGGCATCCTCTCACTGCCGCGGTAACTACGGCTACTTTTACGTCAACGACTACTCCACCGGCGGTGTCGCCCGCGGTAGCAACCAGAGCATCTACATTCAGGACTCTTGGTCTGTCGCCAAGACCGGCCTCAGCATCAACGCCGGCATCCGGTTCGACAAGGAATACCTTCCTCCCTACAGCGCCGGAGCTTCGAGCATCGGCTTCGGCTTTACCCAGAAGGTTGGTCCTCGCATCGGCGCCGCTTACGACGTCCTGCACAACGGCAAGCTGAAAGTCTACGGAAGCTACGGCCAGTTCTACGACATCATCAAGTACTCGCTCCCCCGTGGCTCCTTCGGTGGCGAATACTGGCATGAATGCGTCTACGCGCTCGACGATCCCAACTTTGCCAACGTCGTTCCCGGCAACAACGCTGCTGGTCACGCCTGCCCCACCAGCGGCGGCGCTATCGGCCTCAGCCCGAGTCTTCGTTTCATTGAGAACGTAGACCTTCGCAAGAACGTCATCAGCACAACCGACCCCGGTGTCGATCCCAACATCAAACCGATGAAGATGCACGAGTTCGTAGCCGGTTCAGAGTGGGCAATCAAACCATCTCTCGCCTTCTCGGCTCGCTACTCGCGCAAGCGCCTCGATAACACCATCGAAGATATCGGCGTTACCGATTCGCTCGGCTTCTACATCGGTAATCCCGGTCCCGGTTATGGAGACCTCCTGCACCGTCCTCTGGCGTCGAATGGCTATTCAACACCGCTCTGCGCCGCCTGCCCCATCCAGCCCAAAGCCTCTCGGGCGTACGACGGTCTCGAGCTGCGGATTAACAAATCTGCGCCTCACTACTTCATCAGTGCCTTTTATACCTACAGCCGCCTTCAGGGTAACTACCCCGGTCTTACCAGCACCTTCAATACGGACGGTGGCGGCGGACGGGCCAGCCCGAACAACAACCGTTCCTTCGATCAGCCCCAGATGCAGTTCACCGCGCATGGCAAGCCGTTTGGCGGCCCTCTACCGACCGATCGTCCCAACACCTTCTCGGCCTTCGGTTCTATCCGTCAGAAGTGGTTTGCCGGTGAAACACAGCTCGGTATCTCCCAGTCGATCTTCCAGGGCTCTCCTATAAGCACCGCCTGGCCGACCGGAACCTCGACCTCCTCGGTGCAATTCGTTGAGGACCAGAGCAGCTGGTTGCCGATCTCCCGCGATGCCAGCGGCAACATCATTGCCGGTGCCCTGCAGCACAATCGCCGTACTCCGGCTTACCTGCAAACGGATGCCAACCTTACTCACTACATCAATGTGAGCAAGGCGCACGAGAACCGGAAACTCGGAGCGGAGGTTAACTTCTCTAACCTGTTGGGCCAGCACGCAGCCACCGCCTACACTCAGATTCCCCTGACTGCAGCTGTCTACCCTCAGACCACCAGCAATCCTATCGGTGTCGATTGGAACGCGATGGAAAGCGGCTGGGACTACCTTGGAGTGAGCAACACAAGCAAAAGGCTCGTTGCCAGCAACTACGGACTACCGAACCTATACCAGACAGGACGTCAGATCCGTATAAAGGTGGCCTACACCTTCTAACGAAGTATTTCTTACCGCATCGGGGGCTGCGCAAGCAGTCCCCGTCTCTTTTGCAGAAGAAATCCACAGAAATATTTTCAAAAACTGCATAATTTTCAGGCTCCGAAATCAGCCCGAAAAATGACCACGATTCGTCCATCCCGTGGCAGTTTTTCACCATAAGCTAACCGCCAAAAACAGCCGCAATTCTCCCAACCCCTCTCAAAAACGGGCCGAAAACAACAAAACCCGCCTCTAAAAGACTGTCAGAAAAACTGCGTTTATTTTCCGGTATCGATCTTCAGGTCGATAAAAATCTGGTTCTTGCTATCGAACGAACTGATCGTCTTTACAGGGCTTTTCTTTCCATCATGCTCAGCCCAGATCTCATAGTCCGTATTCTGCGCCAGCTGCCCAAACCGGTACGTGCCTTTGTCGTCCGAGATATAGCTCTTCACAGCAAGACTATGCCCATCTTTCAGATAGACCACAGCACCCTGCAGCAACCCATCCGTCTTAGTCATCACCCTGCCCTGCACCACCCGCTGCACAGGCCCACGCTGCTGCGCAAACAAGCTCCCAGCTGGCGTAACCACCGAAAATACAGCCAACGAACAAGAGAGTAGAACCACCTTGCCGGCAACAGAACGGAACAAAGAATCAGATCGCTTCATAGACTCAAGTATACGGCTCCCACCACAGCAGACGCGGTTTATTCTTCCTCCTCATCGACAAGATGTGCCGTGTCTTCATCGTCATAGCCCGCCTCTTCCATCGGAGCGAGCTCCAGCGGATCGACAGACACAATCTCAAGATCAACTCCACACTCATCGCACTGCACGGTTTCCCCCTCTTCCACCTCTTCCACGTCAATATCAAGTGGGTTATCGCATTCGGGACAAATAACAGCCATAATCGAGCCTCCAGTCTTTTCGGTTCACCACCGCCTATAGGATGATAGGAGCGATACGCGCGACACATCCGCTATTTTTTTAACGGGCATGCTACAGCTACGTCAAGCCTACGATTTTTGCAACGATTTGGTTTCAACAAAGGATGATGAACTTGACCAACAACTCCCGCCTCCTCGTTTGCCTTCCTCTCGCCGCGTTCCTTACCTGCAGCCTCCCCGCCCAGTCGCCAATTACTCCTGCTCCAAAAGACCCCGCCATCGCCGCTGCCCTCCAGCAAGCCTCTCCCGACCACGTCCGCGCCACCATCGAAAAGCTCGTCAGCTTCAACAACCGCAGCACCCTCTCCAGCATGGACACCGATCTGCCCCCTGGCACCGGCGTAAGTGCCGCAGCCGACTGGATCGAGTCGGAATTCAAGCGTATCTCCGCCGACTGCGGCAACTGCCTCGAAGTCAAGCGCGATGACTTTATCGAGCCACCCCAGCCTGGCCCCGCTTCTCGCATCCTCAAGCCCACCAAGCTTACCAACGTCTACGCCATCCTGCACGGAACCGATCCCGCCCAGGCCGAACGTAGGGTTCTCGTCACTGGCCACTACGACTCGCGCAACTCCGACAACTTCAACACCCACGACCCGGCCCCCGGCGCCAATGACGACGCCAGCGGCGTAGCCGTCTCCATTGAATCCGCTCGCGTCCTCAGCAAGCTCAAGTTTCCCAGCAGCATCGTCTTCGTCGCTGTCGCGGGAGAAGAGCAGGGCCTCAACGGCAGCCGCCATCTCGCCAAACTCGCCAGGTCCGAAGGCTGGCAGCTCGAAGCCGTCCTCAACAACGACATCGTAGGCGGAGACACCACACCCGGCGACGCCGGAGCCGACAAGACCGTCGTCCGCGTCTTCTCCGAAGGTGTTCCTGCCAACGCCGCGCTCGATCAGATTCGCGTCATCCAGAATCTCGGCGCCGAAAGCGACTCACCCTCACGCGAACTTGCCCGCGCCATTGCAGAAATCAGCAAATCGTACTTCGCTCCCTCCTCGCAACACGCGTCAGCAGGAACGCCAGCCGGCAAGCCACATAGCAATCTCATCAAGGTCGTCCCCTCCTTCCATCCCGTTCTCATCTTTCGTCGCGACCGCTTCCTCCGCGGCGGCGATCACACCAGCTTCAACATGGAAGGCTTCACCGCCGTTCGCTTCACCGAGTGGCGCGAAAACTTCGACCATCAGCATCAGAACATCCGTGTCGAAAACGGCACTCAGTACGGCGATCTTCTCAAATACGTCGACTTCAACTACGTCGCCAACGTCGCCCGCCTCAATGCCGCAACATTGGCTACGCTGGCCGCCGCCCCCGGCATCCCCCAGAACGTCCACATTCTCACCGCTGCGCTCGACAACAACACCGAGCTGACATGGGAAGCCCCCAAAGGCATGCCTGCTGGAGCCACCTATGAAGTTGTCTGGCGCGATACCCAAGACCCTACCTGGACAATGGTCCAAAGCGCAGGCTCCGCCACAACCATCAAATTGCCTATCTCCAAGGACAATGTGGTCTTCGGCGTCCGCTCGGTAGACGCAGCCGGCCACCGCAGCATCGCTGTCCTTCCTACCCCTACGCGGCCTACCCGCAGCTTTACGCCGCCGCCTCCCAAGTCGTAGTCTCGCATTCGTGATGAAATAGAAAGCAATGGCACGTTCCGGCCCCATCTCGCTAGCGCTTCCCCCCTTCGCAGGATCGACGCGTCGCCTCATCATCATTAACCTCTTAGCCTTTTTTGGCTTCGCGCTCTTTGGTTGGGTAGCGCCCGCCCCCGTCAACTTTCTGTTCGGGCATCTCGCACTCATTCCCGCAGCCGTCGCCCGTGGCGAAGTCTGGCAGCTCATCACCTACGCCTTTCTCCCGATGGGCATCCTTGGCACGCTCTTCGCCATGCTCAGCCTCTGGTTTACCGGCAATTACCTTGAAGAGATATTCGGCCCTCACTGGCTCATGGAGCTCTATCTCTTCTCGTCGATCGCTGGCGCTCTGTTGGCCTCGGCCCTCACCTTCACGCACATCTTCGGTCTGCGGCCCCAACTCATTACGCTCGGCGCATGGGCGCCTATCTTCGCCCTTCTGGTCGCATTCGCTGTTATAGCCGGCGAGCAGGAGATCCGTCTCTACTTCATCATTCGCATGAAGGCGAAGTACCTCGTCGCCATCTACATCCTCATCAGCGTCGCCGTTCTGCTCAAAGGCGACGACCGCTTCGGCGCTCTCACCCAGCTCTGCGGCGCTCTCATCGGATATCTCTACACACGCTTCGCCCCACGTCGCGGACTTGTCTTCGGCGTCAGCGAGCGCTACTTCGGCGTACGCAACGAATACTATCGCTGGAAGCGTCGCCGCGCTGCGCGCAAGTTCGAGGTTTACATGCGCAAGCAGAACCGCGATGTCCACTTCGACAAAGATGGCCGCTATGTCGATCCCGACGAACTCCGCCGCGACCCCAAAGACAAGCGCTGGATGAACTAAAGACAAACGGGTAATCGTCCGCCATGCTGCCCCTTGCCATCGCCTTACGCGCGGAGCAAGATAGGTGGCACGGAAAAATGGGCCCTGTCACGTCACCTGCACGGCACCCTCTCGCCGGTTCTTGCAGAACGTCGCTATCACCTCAACAATGGAGGAGCCAATATGGCCAGCCCAAACGTCACTCCCGTCATCGATGAAGCCAAACTCAACGCTTTCATGGGGCAAGCCGTGCAGGACATGGGTGCCGCCATGCACGCCTCGCTCATCGTCATCGGCGACAAGCTCGGCCTTTACAAAGCAATGGCCGGAGCAGGACCCCTCACACCCGCGCAGGTTGCCACCAAGGCGCATACCGACGAGCGTTACACCCGCGAGTGGCTCAACGCCAACGCCGCCAGCGGTTATATCTCCTATGACGCCGCTACCAAGACCTATACCCTGCTCCCCGAGCAGGCCTTCGCGCTGGCTCAGGACGATAGCCCTGCCTTTTTACCTGGTGCCTTCCAGATCATCGGCGCGCTCACTCGCGACGAGGCCAAGATTACCGAGGCCTTCCGTACCGGCCACGGCGTGGGCTGGCACGAGCACGATCCCGAAATGTTCGAAGGCACAGAACGCTTCTTTCGTCCCAACTATGCCGCCAACCTTATCTCGCAGTGGCTGCCATCGTTGACCGGGGTAATTGCAAAGCTTGAAGCTGGTGGCCATGTCGCCGATGTCGGCTGCGGTCATGGCTCTTCGACGATCCTGATGGCGAAGGCATTCCCAAAGTCCACCTTCTTCGGCTTTGATTACCATCCGGCTTCCATCGATTGGGCCAGGCGAGCCGCCAAAACTGCTGGAGTCGCCGATCGCATCACCTTCGAAGTGGCCTCCGCCAAGGAGTTCCCCGGCAAGGACTATGACCTCGTCACCTTCTTCGACTGCCTGCACGACATGGGTGACCCTGTAGGCGCCTCCGCCCACGTCCACAGCACGCTGTCGTCCGAAGGCAGTTGGATGATCGTCGAGCCCTTCGCCAACGACAACGTGGAAGACAATCTCAACCCGGTCGGGCGAATCTTCTACTCCGCCTCAACCCTGGTCTGCACTCCAGCCTCACGCTCGCAGGAGGTTGGCCTCGCCCTTGGTGCGCAGGCAGGCGAGGCACGCATGCGAGACGTGATTTTGAGCGGCGGTTTCACCCAATTTCGACGGGCAAATCAAACACCGTTCAATCTCGTCTTTGAAGCAAAGCCCTGAGAGCATTTCCCCACTGTAAGGCACACCGTTCAGGCTCTCTTCGTTTTTGCTTCTAGGTAGGCCAAGGCTCTAGCCTTGGCATTCTGATGCAACAAGGATGCGGGCTTTAGCCCCTGGGGTATGCCTTTCTTTCGCGCCTGCACACACAATCTCTGAAAATGCTCTAAGTCACGCGTGTTTCCGAAGCTCCAGAACGCATGTTGTACCCGCCGCAATGTTTTGATCCAGCACCTGGCTCTCACTGCAAACCAGCTACTGTCAGTTACGAACCACAGTCTTCAAATGCAGTTCGCGCATCTGCTGCTCGGTAGCCGGACTCGGCGCATCCACCATCAGATCGATCGCCTTCGCCGTCTTCGGGAAAGCAATCACCTCACGCAGACTCGTCGCTCCAGCCAGAATCATCACAATCCGGTCCAGCCCCAACGCAATGCCGCCATGCGGAGGCGTGCCGTACTCCAGTGCATCCAGGAAGAACCCAAACCGCTCCTTCGCCTCGGCATCGCTCATGCCCAGCGAACGGAAGATCTCTGCCTGCACATCCTGCCTGTGAATACGGATCGATCCCGAGCCAAGCTCCGTCCCGTTCAGCACAATGTCGTAAGCCAGCGCACGAACAGCACCCTTATCGCTTGTTAGCAGCCCAGCCTTGATGTCCTCTTCATGCGGCGAAGTAAACGGATGGTGTGCCGCGTTCCACACCTTCGCCTCTTCATCCCACTCATACATCGGAAAATCTGTAACCCAGAGAAACTTGTAATCGGCCTCGGTACCTGTCTTCACAAAGCGCCCATGCTTGTCCGCAAACTTCTGTGCCAGCTGCAGCCGCAACGCACCCACGCGCTTGTAGATCCACTGCGGATCGTAGTTCCACTTCTCCGGCGTCCCAGGCTTCGGTGTAATCACAACCACGAGATCGTCAGCCGTCACCCCATCTTCAAGCGTGGGCTCCGCAGCCAGCTTCGCCTCAATCGCCTCAGCCAAGGAAGCGAACGTCGCATTGGTCTTAAGCCGTGCCACATCCAGCGAATCCAACCCGCAATCGCCAAACTCCTTGCGAATGTCATCCGTTAAGCCGCGCCGCTGCGTTCCACTCAAGCCACCCGCCTTCGGAATCACAAAGCCAAGCACCGGCAGCTCCTGTTCAATCTTCAACTGCTCGCGCAGCGCAGGCGTCAGTTCATGCGTCAAGTCCGTCAATGCAGGCAGCCGCATATCCGGCTTGTCTATTCCATAACGCTGAATCGCATCGTCATACGTCATCTGCACAAACGGGCTCGTTAGCGAGATCCCTGCTGTCTTGAAGGCCGCCGTCAAAAATCCTTCGACGATGCGAAACACTGTCTCCTGTTGCGGAAACGTCATCTCCAGGTCGATCTGCGTAAACTCCGGCTGACGGTCTGCACGCAGGTCTTCATCGCGGAAGCATCGCGCCACCTGGAAATACCGGTCGAACCCTGAGATCATCAGAATCTGCTTGAAGATCTGCGGCGACTGCGGCAGTGCATAAAACTCACCCGGATGTACTCTGCTCGGCACCAGATAGTCCCGCGCACCCTCCGGCGTCGATCGTGTCATAAACGGCGTCTCGATCTCCAAAAATCCATTCTCCGAGAGATACCCTCGAATCGCCTGAGCCACCCTGTGCCGCAGTGCGAAGTTATGCTGCATCTCTGTCCGTCGCAGGTCGAGATAGCGATACTTCAGCCGCACCTCTTCATTCGCAATTGCATCGTCCGCCGGCGAAAACGGAGGCGTCCTCGCCTCATTCAGCAGCAGCAGCTCCTTCGCCACCACCTCAATCTCGCCCGTCGGCATATTCGGGTTCTCAAGCCCCGCGCCACGCCGCCGCACTGTGCCTTTCACCGCAACCACATATTCCGACCGCGCCGCCTCAGCCTTCGCATGCGCCTCAGCCGAGACTTCTTTATCCAGCACCACCTGCGTAATCCCCGTGCGATCACGCACGTCGAGGAAGATCAGGTTCCCGTGGTCACGCCGCCGATTCACCCATCCCATCAGCACAACATCCTGCCCATCCTGCTCGGCGCGGAGCTCGCCACACATCTGCGTCCGCTGCAAACTACCTAGAAAATCCAGCATCGTCTCATTCACTCTCGAAAAATCAATATCGCGCAGTGCAACGCTCAACAATCGCACGAGCGCCTAGCAACGCAGCGCATTCGCCAACTCAGCGCGTGTCACCTGAATCTGCTCGCCTGTACTAAAGTCCTTCACCTTCAGGATACCGGACGCGATCTCATCCTCGCCCAGAATCACCATCCTCTTCGCCAGTTTGTCGGCTGCATCGAACGACTTCTTCAATCGAAACGATCCGTCCCCAACCTCAACCGACAACCCTTCTCTTCGCAGCTCCTGTGCCAACGCCAGAGCCGCCGGATTAACTGCCACACCAATCGGCGCGATAAACGCATCCAGTTTCTTCGCCGCCGTCTCACCCTCCTGCGCCTGCAGCGTCAGAATCAACCTGTCCTCGCCAATCGCAAACCCAATCCCCGGAGCCTTCGGTCCACCCAGCATCTCGCTCAGCCCGTCATACCGTCCGCCGCCCAGTAGAGCATTCTGCGTCCCCAATCCGCTTCCATCCGGCACCGTAAACTCGAACGTCGTCCGCGTGTAGTAATCCAATCCCCGCACCAGTCGAGGCTCCACAACATAAGGCACACCACAGGCATCCAGCGCCGCCTTCACCTGGGCAAAGTGCTCCCGCGAATCCTCATCCAGGTAATCCGCAATCTTTGGAAGCCCGTTGATGATCTCCTGATCCTTCGGGTCCTTCGAGTCCAGTACCCGCAGCGGATTCGTCTCTGCCCGCCGCTGATTGTCCTCGCACATCAAATGCTTCACCGGGGCCAGCGCCTCACGCAACGCCGCTACATACCTCGGCCTATCGGTCGACGAACCCACCGAATTCAAAGCCAGCCGCCATCCCTTCACACCCAGCTCATTCAAAAATGTGGCGAGCATCTCCAGCACCTCGGCGTCGCGCAGAGGACTATCCGCACCCGACCACGCCGGCCCCAGAACCTCCGCCCCAATCTGCCAGAACTGCCTGTACCGTCCCCGCTGCGGACGCTCCCGCCGAAACTGCGGCCCAATATAGAAGAGCTTCTGCAGCATCCCCGCATCGCCCATCTTGTGCTCGATATAGGCCCGCACCACCCCCGCCGTACTCTCAGGTCGTAGCGTCAGGCTCTGTCCCTTGTCAGAGTCCGCCCGCCCACGGTCCTCCCACGTATACATCTCCTTCGAGACGATGTCCGTCTCCTCGCCCACGCCCCGCGCAAACAGCTCCGTTGCCTCAAACACCGGCGTCCGAATCTCCCCAAACCCATACCGCGCAAACACCGCCCTGGCGGTAGCTTCCACCTGGTTCCAAAGCTCCGTCTCGGGCGGCAAAAGATCGCGCGTCCCACGCACTGCCTTCAAAATAGCCATTCCTTCAAGTGTAACGAACTTGGGTCTATTCTTGGCCATCCACGCAGAAACACCTACTGTGCTATCCACACGGATTTTCTGTACTTTCTCTCAGCCCAACCAACTTCCGGGTCGACCGTTACTCACCAACAATGCCAGAATCGGGTTCGCCGACAGGCCTTCGCCTGAGTTCGCTGAGTGCGTTGGCGATTTAGCACTCATCGAGAAGGCGAAACGATGGCTACCGGGTTGCCACCATTCGGAGATAGGTGTCGAGAAGCGCGTTTCTCAGGACTGATTGATGCAGGTCGACCTCGAAATGCGCTTTGGCCTGTTGACGAAACTGATAGCTATCGGACAATCACGAACTATCGATTGGGCTTGAACATAGCGCTAAATAGATGTTTGAAGTGCATGGAAGGTGAGAAGCATGGCAAAGTTGATCTACTCAATGGTTCTGTCGCTCGATGGTTACACAGAAGACGAGCATGGCCGCTTTGGCTGGGGCGTCGCCGGTGACGAAGAGCTGCATACCGACATATGCAAGCTTGTGTCGTCATTCGGTACCTATCTCTTCGGACGGAAAATGTACGAGAAGATGGTGTACTGGGAGACCGCGCACACGATTCCCGGTCAACCACAATATTTGCTCGACTTTGCCAAGCAGTGGCAGGCGGCGGAGAAAATCGTTTACTCGAGACCCCTCGCCGAGCCGCGCAGCGCACGGACAAAGATCGAGCAAATATTCGATCCCGACGCGGTCCAGCGGCTCAAGGCAAATGCCGGGCTCGACATTGCTGTGGAAGGTCCTGAGCTCGCCTCGCAAGCGATAAATGCAGGTCTTGTCGACGAGTTCCTAATGATTGTTTGCCGGCTGTCGTCGGTGGCGGAAAGCGGTTCTTCCCCGATGGCGTGCGGCTCGATCTCGAACTAGTCGAGCAGCGACGGTTCCGTAAGGGAGTGATCGCTCTGCGATATGCCGTCCGCGGCCGATCGAAGTGAAGGGCGGAATGTCACGCGTCAGGCGTGGGCTGGCGATAGATCGCCAATGCGCTAGTCGAGGTTCGGATTAGTACCTAGATGTCGTCTTGTGTTTACTGACGATCGATCTCATTCAGCCCTCAGTCGGCGATAACAGGCCAATTCACTCATCCACTCCGATCGAAAGGCATCGGCTTGCCGGACACCGCCATTGGCAGTTCCTTCCCTTAGGCGCTATCGAGTCCCGCGTTGGACGGGAACTGACGCCGGCCCTGCGTCCTTGCCAGCCGAAACCACAGGGCAATAGTGGCGAGTGTAACTCAGTTCGCCCACGGCGCTCATCGTCCTCGCCGCGACATACCGAAACCTACATGGTTGACGGTCCTATTTCGAGTGATCAGAATCGACGCTGATATGTTCGATCGAAATCCGCCGCCGCCGCTTCTTCACCAGAGCCCCACTTCTCCAACCGTTACACTAAAATCGTCATGCCATCCGACGATCCGACAAAAAACAATCACTTCAGGTAATGCCTCCAGTCAAACGCCACTCGAATTCCTGTCAGCCCAATGGTGCGCAGATTCGGGGTGGGAGCGTTTACCGGTGACACGACTGACGTTTCGGTTGGTCTGTCAAATCCAGCATAGAACTGAATCAAAGCACTAGAGGTCTGACTGCGGTAGAACGACCGGAATGGGCGATACTCGAGGATTGGGAAATCCACTTGAATTGAGCGAACTGTGACAAGAGTACTGTCGAGCGGCGCCACGCCTGGAGTCGGCAGTTGCATTGGATTGTGCGTGTCAAGCTTGTACCAATTTATGCCGGCTTCGCGGCCCAGCACGAACTGGAATCGGCCGATGGGGGTCGCAATGCCTGTCTGCCAGGGAATCAGGCCGCCATTGGCTGCTTGCACCGCCATCGTTTTCAACCTCTTCGGTGAGGTAAGAGCTAACAGGGGAGCCGCAACAACCATGTCGCCCGGAACCAGCCAGAACGGAGCACGCACTCGTAAAGTAAGAGCTCCGCGACCAGGTATGGTGGTCTCGCCTTGTGCTGGCCCATCCTGTCGATAACCTACTCCCGCAAAAATCAAGCCGTCACCGGATTCATCCAGCACACCTTCCAGACCGACACCTACGCGAACTGAGGCCTCCAAGCCTGCCGTTCCACTCGCACCGCTTTGAGTGGTTCCAAATCCTCCGTTCATCGCTTGACTAAGGACGGCTGCGGATATCCCCACGAATGGTCCAAATTCAGATCGGAAGCGAGGCAATTGACCCGGCACATCTCCGAGCGCCGGGATCGGTGTCTCCGCGACGACCGGTACGAGGGGTTTGATTTCTTCCTTGTCGATCACTGCTAACGGGAAATGTGTTTCCTGGCAGGTGTTGAATGTATCTGGTTGGATATTTTCGGAATTGTTTGGCGGTATCTTCAATTTGCCATCAAGGGCGCTTGCCAATTGTGCGAGACTGTCCCGAACTGCCGTTGCTACGTGTTTCTTGCTCTCCGGGTCGAGGAACGCGTCTCCTAGAGTAACGAACCGAGTGCCGTTCCACGTCGTAACTTCCACTCCGTGCTCGTTGTAATAGTCATGGGTGCCCTTTCGCACTGCCGTCGTGCCCCAATTGCCGACGACGTGGCCGGCGGCGAAACCATCCTCCAAAAAGTGCAGGGCGTAGGCTTCATCGGCAAGCGCAGCGAGTGCAGTCTCCACGCGCGCTTCGGGAGAGAGATGGCCTTCGGCAATGCGAGCCGCAGCGGCGAGGGCGCGCTCATGGTAGAAAGTGTAAGTTCCCGCTGCATTGAGTTCAGCCCCAGGCCCGAGAACAATCGACATATAAGCCTCGGGGTCGATAGCGGCGTTTGGACGAGCGAGCAGGAAGTGTGCGTTGTTCGACATCGCGCGTGTGACATAGGCGGGATCTGCGCGCAACAAGTCTATGTTGGAACGCCGCACCGCATTCACGCGCTGATCACGTCTTCTGGCAGCGGCGAGTTTCACATCGAGTGAAACACCAATTGCGTCCACCTTTAAAATCCATGGAGCAACAAGGACGTCGCGAAGCATTTCCTGGGCGGAACAGGAGTGATCGCCCGCGATGGCAGGCCAGGAAGCGTAGTCAATGCAGCTCGGTGTTGGTCCGTTTGCTGAGTCGGCCATTTGCGCGCACAACCGGCTCTCATGGCCGCGTCGTGCCTCGGACCATAGCGCGTCGAGTTGCGAGCGCTGTGCTGGTTCGAGCATCTTTATGGCGAGGAATGTAATGCTCCTGTGTTCTGGATATAGCCAGGCCAACACGGTCATCGGTGCGAAGGCGCAAATGCATGTCACCAAAACGAGACTTCGGGTAGTTGTCCAACGAACAGAATGAAAGAGTTGGCTCCGGCAACGTTCCCTCTGTCTCTGCGAGAGGTGGCTATGTATTGGGTTCAAATCTCCTGGCGTCCACGGGGACAATCGTAAAGTTTCACGCGCCATTCTCAGCGCAGCCGATAGACGCCGTAAGATCATACCGCCAACCACCCCCAGACGTCTTGGCGTTCTAAGCCTCTTACTGGGCTCAATGCTCGTTACGAACCGCATTCCGGCTCAGCGAAAAGATACCATACCGCCGATGCATGTTACCGCGATTGCGCTCTCCCATGTGCGCGGGTTCATCGCTTTCGTCCTGCTATTCCTCGTGTTCTGGGCCAAGCTCCGTAGGGAGGAGGAGTGGATGCATTCCCAATTTGGGGAGACGTATGCCACCTGTGCCCATCAGACTGCCGCCTTAGTGCCGTACCCTTTCTGATCGTTATCTCACGATCCCCCTCAGGCGCATTTCACCGAGGCAGTCCAGTTCTTATCAGCAGCCGCGCGGGCAGCAGAGCAAGATCCAGTTCGATAGATAATGTGAGACGGTGTTCGCGTCATGATTGAGCGTTCCGGCCGGATCACTGGCAACCCAGAAGTGTCAACCTCAATTGTTGTCTTCAGGCCGAGTTACTCATTGAGCTCTGAACGGAAATATCGGGCGTTCCGGGTGGTTGGTCGGCCATTCGGAAATTATCAACGAATCGATTCAACCTTAGCGGGCACTCTCAGCGCGCCCAACTCACTCAAATAAATCGCCGTGTAATCCAGATAATTCTGCGCATACTGCAGAATCATCTTCCGGTCTTCCTCCCCCAGCGTCTTCTTCACCTTGCCCGGAACCCCGGCCACCAGTGAGTTTGGCGGAATCACCGTCTGCTCCGGGATCACCGCTCCCGCAGCAACAATCGATCCCTCTCCAATCCGCGCATTGTTCAGAATCGTTGCCCCAATCCCTACCAGTACAGCATCCTCCAGCACGCAGCCATGGACGGTGGCATTATGCCCAATCGTCACCATCTCACCCACAATCACCGGATAGAGATGGCGCATACCGTGCAGCACAGCGCAGTCCTGCACATTGCTCTTCGCTCCAATCCGAATAGAGTTCACATCGCCCCGGATCACCGCATTCATCCACACGCTGGCCTGCTCCCCCAGCACAACATCCCCAATCACCTGCGCTGAAGGATCGACATAACAACTCGCTGGCACAATTGGCACAATCCCTTGATAGCTCCGCAACATGTAGCCGATTCTACGCCGCCTATCTTTAGGTCGCAGAAAGCCAGCGCATTTGCCCTGTCCTACCATCAGGAAGCAACAGACTAAACCATATAAAATGAGATATTTATGGAAATAATCGCCAAAATCTCTAGTAATTTCTTTGTCAAGGCCAAAAAACATCTAAACAGAACAAAATAAATGACATACAGGTTGCGAGGGAGTTTCACTCAATCAAGTAAACTAGATATATAGATCAGAAAAACCCCGGCTCTAAAACCGGGGTTTGTTTCATGCTCACCTAAACCATTTAGAAAGAGTATTTTACCTGTAAAACCTTTAGAATGAGGATTTTGACGATTTCTAATTTTTATAAACATCTGAAACAAAAAGACTTGCTAGTTTGATCTCCGGAGGGGGTTACCCTCGAAGGAAATTCCCATGGTTATCCCCCGAGAAGCGATTACCCGTAATTTCTCAAGGATTATTACAAATATTCCCCAAAAAGATAGTATTCTGATAACATCCCGTTCCGGGACTGTTTGGAGGTGTATTTTTCTTGGCAGAGGTTCGAGTACAAGAAGGCGAACCACTTGAGAATGCCCTGCGGCGCTTTAAGCGCAAAGTGCAGACCGAAGACATTATCAAGGAAGTTAAGCGCCACTCGTTTTATCTAAAACCAGGCGAGAAGAAGCGTGTAAAAGAAGCGCTCGCTCGCAAGCGTAATCGCAAGAAGGTCCGCAAGGAACAGGATTAGTCCCGTTCCTGAAAGCTGGCAAGCCGTCTCCCCATACTTAGGTCTGGTGAGACGGCTACCAAATTCCGCCGACGATAGACTCCCGCTATTGATCGGCCTCCGCAGTGACAGACCTGACGATTGGACCTGTCCACCGGACAAACTCAGCAATTTCTCCGCGAATTCGCGGCCCCGGGCCCCAATACCGAGTAAGGAACGACCATCGAGGTTGAGTACACCTGAAGCTTCCCTGAACGACGCGGATCTCAGGTTGCCATCCTTTCCGCACCACGGGAGAAGCGGCTATGGAATTTGTGGATCGACTCTTAACCTGCACTGACTGCGGTGGAGAATTCATCTTCACTGCCGGCGAACAACTCTTTTTCTTCGATAAACAATTCAAAAACGACCCGAAGCGCTGCAAACCATGCAAGTCCAAGCGCTCCTCTGTCGCATTGCGTCCAGGTTCAGGGCCGGCCGCTGCCGGTCTCTCGCGCACTGAAACCAGAACCGAGTGCTCCGAGTGCGGTATTCAGACCACCGTTCCCTTCAAGCCCACTCAGGGTCGTCCGGTACTCTGCCGCCAGTGCTTCCAGACCAAGCAGCGGGCCGTGGTTCCAGGAGTTGCCGCTGACACCACAGCAGAGCTTATGGCTGCAGCGACGAACACGGACCTTGGCACAATGAGCCAGAAGCTGCTCTCCGCCGCCGCCCAGGCCCCGCAAGCCTAGCAGCCTGAGCAGTCCTTTCCCGCGCACATTACGATGTGTGGAGGATAGCTGCGGCTCCTCAGACGCACAAAGGCCCTGCCGAAGCAGGGCCTTTGTAGCTGGTACAGGGAACACTTATGCATTGACAGTCGGATCGACGTTCACAAAGCGGCCATGCTGTCCACGATCCTGGAAACGGACGATGCCATCGGTCTTGGCGAAGAGAGTGTCGTCCTTGCCCCGGCCGACGTTTGCGCCGGGCTTGAGCGGTGTGCCACGCTGACGGACGATGATTCCACCGCCGAGGATGGTCTGACCGCCGAATACCTTGACCCCGAGCCGCTGTGCGTTTGAGTCGCGGCCGTTTTTAGAAGAACCTAAACCTTTTTTATGTGCCATTCGATTGCCTCTTTCGCGCCGCCCTCAGGCTGTAGCGCTATGAAAATAAAGTCTTAAGCCTTGAAGCTCTTGCCGTTGACCGAGATCTCGTTGATCTTGACTTCAACGAAGTTCTGGCGGTGACCCTGCATCTTCTTGTACTGCTTCTTGCGCTTGAGCTTGAAGACGAGAATCTTGTTAGCGCGGCCTTCGCCGACGACGGTTGCGGTTACCTTTGCGCCGGTGAGATCGGACTCGAACTTGCCCTCTTCGCCGCTGATGGCGAGGATGTCGGAGAACTCGACTGCGCCGTTTTCGTGGGCTGTGGTTTCGATCTTCAACTTCTCGCCTGGCGAGACCAGGTACTGTTTGCCGCCGGTGCGGATGACTGCGTACATAGCTAAAACCTCAAGCGTGGCGCTGGTGCGCGCTGACCGCTTCCTTCATGAATTGTGCTGCATGGGGCGCATACAGGAGCACTGCATCAAGCCAACCGGCCAAGCCATCGCAGTCTTTTGAAGCTGACCGCCGGGCTCTAACCTGTCGTCCCTGCAACCCTTGAGATGGAGACACACGGGTTGCAGCGCCAAACTTAAAAAGTGTATCGCGTTCCGGCTTGAGGGTCAATAAGGAACGGATTTTTTTGGGTGTGGTGAGAAGGGTAATTTGCCCGAAAAACGGGGATTTTAGGGGTGCAGAACGTGGTGAAATGCGTGGTAAATGTGACATGTTGGCGGCGTTTTGTGGACAGGAAATGCACGCAAATTGGAGGTAACGGGGTCGGGGCGACTCGGATTACCGCTCTCTGCCGTGATCGGCGTAATCCATTCCTTATTCTACGATGGCCCAGCCTGGATCTGGATCGAACTGGCTCATTGCGGTTGCCGTTTGTGTCGTGGTCTTTCCCAGATCTTTTTGGAGCAGTACGCCATCCTGATCGATCATGAAGGTCATCACGCCTGAGTTGCCGTACTCCGCAGGATAGGCGACGAGGGCGAATCCGCGAGTCATCTTCCCATCGACCATGTAGTCTTTCGCGCCGCCCGGCGCTTTATCGCTTTGCCCCTTGAGCATGCGGAAGTAGTATCCGTGGAACGCCGTGTGTCCCTCGGGCTTTGCGGTATATCCTTCAGCGGTTGCGAAGGCTGCCAGCGGGCCGAGCGGGCTTGCGGGCTGCCCATCGGACGCCTTCCAGTACAAGCCGTTCTGCTTGCCTGGGTCGCTGATGAACTTCGCCGCGAATTGTTTCGTCTTTTCGCTATCGTGAGGCTGCGAGTAGTACTCGGCCTGGGCGTCTGTCACAGCTCGACTAGCGTCGATGATTGCCAGTTCATTCCGGCCAATACGGCGGTTGAGGACCTCATCCTTGCCCGCAGCCGTGTCGAAGAACCACTTGTCTTCCCCATTCTTCTTTAGCGGGATCGGGAAAGGGAAGTTGTCGGCTCCGACCAGCAGGGTCTGGGAGCCGTCCGGCATCCTGCGCCAACGGTGCATCACACCATACCCTGTCACGAATGCGTTGACGGCATTCTTATCTTCCACGGCATCGCCGGAGGAGATAATCTCCTTCGAATCCGGGCCGAAGACTGCCAGCAGTGCATTTTGATCGCCAGACTTTGCCGCTGCCAGCAGCGCATTCCCCGCGTCGTCTGGGGAAACAAACACGCTAATCGAAGGTTTGTCGGGCGCCTCGGATTTTTTGCAGGCCGCAAGGGGAAGGATGATCGTCAGAAGCAGTAGCCGAATCGTAAACGCAATTCTGCGGTGGTTGAGCGACATTTCCATCCTCCAAAACTTCGTCCGTAAATCTTTACTAAGCGCCCACTAAGGTGACTTCGTCATTGGCTTCATCTGCGACGGCCGCCACCGCCACCCCGGCTTGCCGAACCACGAGCACTCGCTTGCCGGGATTCCCAACCGCCTCCGCTGCCTCCTCCGCCAAAGGCTGAGGACCCGCTGCTCCTTTCCTGCCCTCCATAGCCGCGAGCAGCAGCCGAGTTAGCTCCCGAGTAGCTTGAGGTGTTGTGGGGAGTGCCCTGGGTCTGGTTCCAGCCGCTCCCTGTGTTCTTGTAGACATTGCCGTTTGCTGCGGCATACTTGTTGCCATTTGCGGTTTGTCCCACGGCACCGCTATTGCCATACGCGCCTGAAGCGGCAACACCTTTCCCTCCCGCCGAAGTCTGTACCGTTCCCACAGACCCTTGCGCGGTGGTTTGATGTTGCGTGTATGCGGTGTTGCCGTTCTTTGAGACGACCGAGCTTCCGTAGTTGCCATAGGCGTTGGACACTTGATGCGTCGCGGCATACGCCCCGGTGTTTGGGTTGTACGCCTGACCCGCTCTTTGGGTGCCGTACGGGGTTGCCACAGCTGCGCCGCGGGCATACGTTCCAGTGGACGGGTTATAGGCAGTCCCAACCCGCGCGGCGCCGTATGGACCGTAGGCGGTTGCAGTGGAACCATAGAAGCCGCCGTGCCACGCGGCGTTTCCGTAGTAGACGTTATTTCTGTAAACAACCGCGCCGCCGTGCCAATTGCAGTTCCAGTAGCTGTAACCCCATCCGCAACAACTATTGTTGATCGCAGCTCCCACTGCGATACCAATTCCGAATGCAAGCACGGCCGTCGTCACCACGGCTGCAGTGCTGTATCCCGGCGTCGTAACCGGAGCCCCGTAGACAACCGTGGGGTTGTATTGTGGAACGTAGACCACCTGAGGATTGGTTGGTTGAATCACGATCACCTGCGGCGACTGTTGCACGACTGTAATCTGTGAACCTGATTTCAGGTTGCCGGCAGCCTTTGCCTTGGCGCGCAATGCCTGCACCGCAGCCATCACGTCGGCGGCCTGCGTGTGGTACGTCTCTCCCAGGGCCGAGGTCCAGCTGAGGTTTTTCACCATGTTGTCCAGGACCGAAGGAAACTGTGTGAGCGCCTTCACGCTCGGATCCCACGATTGCTTATCAACGGCCTGCATCAGAGCCGAACCGGTGAGACCCTTGTTCTGCTGCAACCAATTGTTCGCCTGAGTAATCTGATCGGGAAAGGTCGCGGCTCCAAGAATCTGGGCAACGAGAGCGTCAGGGTACAGCGCAATCGGTGCCACCAGTTGTTGCAACTCCTCCGCAGACAGGGGCGCCCCTTGTCCCGAATATTCTGACGATCCTGTGGGTGCTGGTGGTTGCTGGCCGGCAGCTTGCCTTGGCACAGCGGGGAGGACCAGTAGAACGGATAATGTCGCGGCCAAGAGCTGGTTCAGGAAAGTCTTGATCATTTTCTTCTCTCCATCGGAGAAAGGCATCGAGCTTTGCCTCTCATCTGCTAGTGATGATGAGCGTACTTTTGCCGGGTACAGCTATTGGGGGCCGCCAGCGAGTTACCCATAATAGCGCGTCTTCTCCCGACAGGCGACACCGACAGTAAGAATCTTCGGTGATCGCCTTGTTGCCCACGGCAAGTCCAGAGCCACTGGCGACAGTGCCCGTTATCCCAATCTGACGCGAGAGGCTTGTTTCAGTGACAGGGCCGGAGGTTTATGGCTTCTTTATGGGTTCTCTACAGAAGCTCTATGTGAGTTGAACGGTTTTTTTACTCGCCAACTGTTGTTCTTGCGTTAGCTGCTGGGTTTTATCGCCTGAGCAGCGATCGAGGACAACATGAACGACAGGATTTACACCCGCACGCGGGGATTTGATGGACTTGCCAACGCAACAGTACGTGCTTTCTCGCTTCTCCTCTTGATTGTGCTTGCTCTGGTTGGACCGGGAATAGCGATGGCGCAGTCGACGTTTGGAAGTGTTCGGGGAATCGCGCAGGATGGCTCCGGGGCGGTTTTGCCGGAGACGCAGATTACGCTGCATAGCCTGGATGAAAACATCGACCGGCAGACCAAGGCCGACGCCGATGGCGGTTTCACGATTGAGAATGTGAAGCCGGGCAAGTACAGCCTGCGAGCGGCGATGAGCGGCTTTGCGGAGACCGTGATGAACGGTGTAACGGTTGAAGCGAGGCAGGATGTACGGCTGACCGTAGTGATGACGGTGGCAGCGCAGACCTCGACGGTGGAGGTGAGCGCGGGGGCCGACCAGATTAACAGCGAGAATGCGGCGATTGGAGATTCGAAGGACAACCAGCAGATTATGCAGCTGCCGCTGAATAACCGGGCGACGACGACGAGTCCGCTGGGTGCATTGGCGTTGTCGCCGAACGTGCAGATGGACAGCCAGGGCAATATAGCGCTGGGCGGGGCGAGTTCATCGATGGTGAATTTTTCAGTCGATGGCATTTCAACGGCCAACGTTCGACAGAATGGCGCGTTGCAGGATGCCTATCCCTCGCAGGAGGGGATCTCGGCGGTGAAAGTGACGGCCTTCAACAACAGCGCGGAGTTCTCGCAGGTGGGCGATGTGACGTTCACGACGAAGAACGGAACCAATAATATTCACGGCAGCCTGTTTGAGTATCTGCAGAACCAGGCGCTGGATGCGAGCCCGTATGGTTTCTCGGGCAAGGCTCCGAAGAAGTTCAATACGTTCGGCGGATCGCTGGGTGGACCGGTGGTTTTGCCGTGGCTTTATAACGGTAGAGATAAGACTTTCTTCTTCTTCGACTATGAAGGAAACAGGCGCACGACGGCGGTGGCGCAGCAACTTCTAGTGCCGACGGAGGCCGAGAGAAACGGCGACTTGAGCGGATTCGGCAGCAACGTGGTGATTCCGCAGGCGAGCATTAGCGCCACGGCGAAGGCTTTGCTGAACTACTACCCGCTGCCGAATGTTTCGGGACAGAGCGGATTCAACTATGAGAACTTCCAGTCGACGCCAGCGCGGACGGACGGTGCGGATATCCGTATCGACCAGACGTTTGGTGCGAGGAACTCGGCCTATGCGCGGTTCAGCCGGAAGAACATTACGTCGGATTTCGCCAATCCGTTTCTGCCGAATGATGTGGACAGTATTCATAACCGGAGTTTGCTGGTGTCGGATACGTTTACGATCACGCCGAGGCTGCTGAACGAGTTTCGGTTTGGGTTTACGAATGTGACTACGGATGTTGGGTTTCCGGTTTCGGGGGCGAGTGCGTTGCAGCAGTTGAATCTGCAGGGCGTTGACATTAGCCAGCATCCGACGACGAATGCGTTTCCGACGTTCAACTTCAGCGCAGGTACGGGACTGACGCCGATTGGGCGGGACAAGACAGGAGTGACGCAGTCGAAGACGATGCAGTTCAGCGATAACGTGACGTATACGATCGGTAGGCACACGGTGAAGGGCGGCATCGATGTTCGCCGGGTGCGGTACGCCGACACGGAGCTGTTCCTGCCCTCGGATGACTTTGGCTCGTTCACGTTTCAGCCGAACTTTACGGGGAACGCGTTTGGAGATTTTCTGGAGGGTGCGCCGACTACGTTGTTCTTTGCGGTGTCGAGCCCGGATGTCTCCGGATCGGCGACGCAGTACAGTGTGTTTGCGCAGGACATCTACCAGATTTCAAGCAAGCTGACGGTGAGCTATGGCCTGCGCTGGCAGGTGTTGCCGGGCTTCAACCTGGATGGAGGGAATGCGGCGAACTTCGATCAGAGGACGAATTCGATTGTGGTTCCGGATGAACTTGCGAGCTATCTGGCGAAGAATAATTTGCAGAACTCGAATCTGGCGTTTCAGCAGTCGTTCAATGCGTGCAATTTGAACAACACGGCGTTGCCTTGTACGAAGTATGTGACGGCCAGTCAGGATGGGCTTCCGCAGAGTCTGCGGAACAGCTACAAGGGAAATTTTCAGCCTCGGGTTTCGGTTGCTTACAGGCCGTTCAACGATACGAAGACGGTGCTGCGCGCGGGGTTTGGCGTGTATACGATGACAAATCTGGGGCCGCTGTCGTTCAATAACAGCGGTAATCCAACGTCGAATCTGCACACGTATTCGAACACCGTGGTGACGGATCAGAGTGGGACGCATCCGCTGATTCAATTTCCGCAGACGGCTCCTCCGGTGGCTGGGGTGCAGTATGGTGGCGGGGGGCTGGATCAAGGCGTCGATCCGAACTATCGCGACCCGCAGTCCAACCAGTGGAGCGTAACGGTGGAGCGGCAGCTGAATGATGCCACGGCGCTGCGCGCGAGCTATGTGGGGATGCATACGTACAGGCTGAGTGTGACGGAGGATTTGAACCAGGTTGCGGCGAGTACGACGCCTTATTCGGCGAGCGAGCTTCCGTATCAGAACTGGACGACGCTCTACAGCACGTTCAATGCGGGGAAGGCCAACTACGGCGCGTTTGAATTAGAGGCTTCGCATAGGATGGCACATGGCTTGTACTTCGACGCGAACTATACATTTGCGAAGAACGAGGCGGACAACCAGGGCGATGCTCCGAGTGCGTTTGCGGGCGAGGTGAACTATGGGGTGCCGGTTGCCGATCGCTTCAACATTGCGCAGAACTACGGCAACGTGGAGGGTACGCGGCGTCACCGAATGCTGCTGACGGGGTTGTATCAGCTTCCGTTTGGCCAGGGCCGCACGTGGATGAATGGCGGCGGTTGGAGGGATGTGCTGCTGGGCGGGTGGGACGTGAACAATGTGACGCTGCTGGAGACGGGGCCATGGCAGACGCCGAGCATCAGTGCGGCTGCGGACCAATCGAATACGAATGTGGCGAACCGTGGCGCGATACTGCGGCCGGATATGGTGTCGAAGAATTACTATGCTGGGCAATCGCGGGCACAGTACTTCAACCTGGCGGCGTTTGCGCCGACTCCTGCGGGTGCGGGGCGGTTTGGCAATGCGGGCGTCGGCATATTGCAGGGACCGGGGACGGCGGCGGTGAGTCTTGGCGTGGCGAAGGTGTTTCTGATTACGGAGAGAGTGCATGCGAGGTTTGAGTCGACGTTTACGAATGTGCTGAACCATACGAACTTTGCTCCGCCGGCGACGGTGGTGGATAGTCCGTTGACGTTTGGTGCATTGATTGGCCCGCAGACGGCGGAGAATGCGGGGAATCGGACGGGACAGTTGGCGCTTCGGGTGGATTTTTAGAGCAGGGATAGGAAGTAGGAGGCAAAGACAGATGGCGTCGGTCCTGCGTGAGTGGGGCCGATGCTTTTTGGTGCGGTAGTCTGGTGGGTAGCTGCGATTCGACGCGGCTGTGCCGGAGTTGAGCGACGATGTGGCGTGTGAGTGTAGTGGCTACGGTTCTGAATGAGGCGGAGGATATTGGTGGACTTGTCTCGACGCTGTCGGGGCAGACGATGGCTGCGGTTGAGGTAATTGTCGTCGATGGCGGATCGACAGATGGAACGTGGGAATGGCTGGTTGCGGCGCGGGAGAGGTATCCGATGCTGGTTGCGATTCGCGATGAGAGCTGCAGCTTGAAGTATTCGCCGGGACCGATTGCGCGGGGGCGGAATGTGGGGATTCGGGCGGCCGCGTCGGATGTGATCGCGTGTGCGGATGCGGGGTGTACGTATGGGCCGGACTGGTTGGGGAGGCTCACCGCGCCGATTCTTGAGGGCGGGGCGGAGTATGCGGTGGGGGGATCGTGCGTCGATGTTGCGGATGCGACGGTTTGGGATATTGCTTCGGCTCCGTTCTTTGGGGTGAAGCTGAGCGCGGATGAGCCGACGAAGTCGTGCACGGCGCGGTCGATGGCGTTCAAGAAAGAGCTTTGGGAGCGAGTGGGCGGATTTCCGGAGACGGTGTTTTTTGGGGAAGACACGCTGTTCGACCAGAGAGTGCGGGCTACGGTGACGCCGGCGTTTGCGGCGCGGGCGAAGGCGGTGTATCGGCCGCGGTATACGTTCCAGTCGGCGGTGAGGCAGCTTGCGCGCTATGCGATTGCGGATGGCGCAATGGGGGTGAGACCGGCGCGACTGATGCGCAACCTGATGCGCTGCGTGGTGGAGGTGCTTGCGGTAGCGGCGTTGCCGGTTACGGTGATTCCGTTTGCGCTGATCTTTGCGCTGGAGGTTTATTTTGCATTTCGGCTGGATTGGCGTGGGATTCGGAAGATGTCGATTGGGGTGTGGATGGCGAGGCTAGTGTTTTCGCTGGCGGTGCCGTGGGTGGTGACGTGGAACCAGATTGTGGGCGGTGTGACGAAGGCGCATCAGCCGAATCGGCAGAATGTCGGCTGACGGTTTCTGCTTCGTGCGGCGTAGGACTACTCTTCGTGGGCGAGCTTTTCACCATCGGGGCCGACCTGGATCTCTTTCTTCTTTGTTCCCTTCAGAATGACTGCTTCGTAGGCGACGAGTTTGTCCTGCTTGGTGAGCGATTCGACCTTGGTGATTTTCGCACCGGCCGCCTTCGCCGTTAGGGCGCTTTGAACCTTTGCTGGGAGCGAATCAAAGGCTACTTCTTCTTCCACTTCATTCAGGGTTCCGTATTGATGACGCTGATTCTTTAAGGATGCAAAGGCATGGCTTGATAAATCAGTGTTATCGGTACTAAGTTTTCCTGCGGCGGTAGACTGGGACTATTGTTTCGATCTCGTGAGGTGAAGGGTTTGGTTCGGATTAAGGCGTTGAAGTTGAAGGCTGAGGCGCAGTTGCCTCGGTATGCGCATGTAGGGGCATTTGGAGATCTGGCTGCCGATCTGTATGCGGCGGAAGCCGTAGTGATTGAGGCAGGAGTGACGCTGCCGGTGTCGACGGGGATTGCGTTGGAGTTTCCGGCGACACATGGGGCGCTGGTGGAAGACCGGTCAGGGCTGGCTGTGCGGGGAGTGACGACGCTGGCCGGAGTGATCGATCCGGGCTATCGCGGGGAGATCAAGGTTGTGGTGACGAACCTTAGCCCGGTGGCTGTCGAGGTGAAGAGAGGGGACCGGATCGCGCAACTTCGGATCGTGGAGCGGATTGAGGCGCAGTTTGAAGAGGTTACGGAACTCGCGGAGGCTCCGCGGGGAGCTGCGGGGTTTGGGAGCACGGGGAGCTAGGGCTTTGAGGCTGATTTGGTCTAAGCGTGCGACAATCTTAATAGCGAGCCATGCCAAATCAGCTAGTTCAGCAAGCCAGCGGTACCCCCTCCCCAGCTACGATTACGCCGGAGCTGCTCAAGCAGCACAGCATCACACCGGATGAGTACACGCGCATTGAAGCAGCGCTTGGACGTATCCCTTCCCTGACTGAGTTGGGGATTTTTTCTGTGATGTGGTCGGAGCACTGCTCTTACAAGTCATCGCGGGTGCATTTGAAGCGGTTGCCGACACGCGGTGAGAGAACCAGCGGACCGGGCAGCGTGGTGCAGGGCCCGGGCGAGAACGCCGGGATCATCGACGTGGGCGATGGGTGGGCTTGCGCGTTCAAGATTGAGTCGCACAATCATCCGAGCTACATCGAGCCTTATCAGGGCGCGGCTACCGGCGTTGGCGGAATTCTGCGGGATATTTTTACGATGAACGCTCGTCCGCTGGCGGTGATGGATTCGCTGCGGTTTGGGCCGCTGGATGAAGCAGAACCGGATGAGGCGCTGCGGCGCAGGAACCACCAGATTGCTACGGGTGTGGTTCATGGCGTGGCTGGGTATGGGAACTGCTTTGGGGTTCCGAATCTGGGTGGAGAGACTCGGTTTGAAAGCTGTTATTCGGGGAATCCGCTGCTGAATGCGTTTGCGCTGGGGCTTGTACGCAGCGATGAGATTTTTTATGCGAAGGCTACCGGTGTGGGAAATCCGGTGATCTACGTTGGCGCGAAGACGGGCCGCGATGGTATTCACGGCGCGACAATGGCGAGCGAGGAGTTTACCGAAGGCTCGGAGCAAAAGCGGCCTAATGTGCAGATGGGCGATCCGTTTATGGAGAAGCTGCTGCTGGAGGCTTGTCTTGAGGCGATGGCTACGGGCGCGGTGCTTGGGATTCAGGACATGGGCGCGGCTGGTTTGACGTGCTCGACCTGCGAGATGGGCGCTCGTGGAGATTTGGGTTTGACGGTGGAGCTGGATCGCGTGCCGCAACGCGAGACGGGCATGACGAGCTACGAGATTATGCTGTCGGAGTCGCAGGAGCGGATGTTGCTGGTCGCCGATAAGGAGCGCGCCGTCGAGGTATTGGATGTCTTCTCGAAGTGGGGACTGGATGCTTCGATTGTGGGCGAGGTGACGGCTGAACCGAATATGCGGATTACGCAGCGCGGTGTGGTGGTGGCGAATATTCCGAATAAGTCGCTGACGGATGATGCTCCGCTGTATCACCGGCCTGTGGGTGTGTGGAAGGCTCCGGTGCCGTTGGATCCTCCTGCTGATGTTTTGGCGAAGTTGAATGAGTCTCGGGATTATGCGGCGGATTTGAAGACGTTGCTGGCGAGTGCGAACATCTGCGACAAGCGTTGGGTGTATGAGCAGTATGACTCGATGGTGCAGACCAACACCGTGCAGGGACCGGGCGGTGAGGCCGGTGTGATGCGCATCAAGGGAACGGGTGGAGCTTCGAATTTTGTCGGCAAGAAGGCGGTCGCGGAGCTGGTTGCGGCTTCGACTCCTGAAGGAGTGGCGGCGCTTGAGGCTGCTTCGAAAGAGACCGTAAAGGGAGACCGTGGACTGGCGATGGCGTTGGCGGGGAATGGGCGATGGACGTATCTCGATCCGAAGCTGGGTGCGATGCATGCGGTTGCCGAGGCCGCGCGAAAGGTCGCTTGTACCGGGGCTGTTCCGGTGTCGGCGACGAATTGTTTGAACTTCGGGAATCCGGAGAAGCCGGAGATTATGGCGCAGCTTTCGAATGCAATCGATGGGATTGCTGAGGCTTGTATTGCGTTGGGCACTCCAGTTACGGGTGGGAATGTTTCGCTCTACAACGAGACCAGGGGTGAGGGGATTTATCCGACTCCGGTGCTTGGCATTGTGGGGATTATTGAGGATGTGACGAAGAGTGTGCCGTCTGCGTTTCGGCAGGCTGGAGATGCTGTGCTGTTCCTCTCGGCGTTTCAGGGTAAGGGTCGGCAGGCTAAGCGGGATATGGGCTCGACCGATTTTGCGAAGAGTGTTCTGGGTGAGCTGTGGGGCGCGCCTCCTGTGCTGGATCTGAAGGAAGAGGCTGCTCTGCATAAGGCTTTGGCTGCCCTCGCGGAGAAGGGTCTGTTGAATTCGGCTAGCGATCTTTCGGATGGCGGCTGCGCGGTTGCGTTTGCGAAGGCTTGCTTTCCGCGTGAGCTGGGTGTGAGGATTTCGATGCGGCTTGATTCTGATGAGCCGTTTGCTCTGACAGAGCGGCTGTTCAGCGAGATTGGGTCGTCGGTGATTGCTACAGCCGATCCCGCGAAGATCGAGGAAATTCAGGCAGTGCTGAAGGATCATGCGGGTGTCTGGGTGTTCCGTCTGGGAGATGTGACTTCGGGCAACTACGAGATTGTGATCAATGAGAAGCCGGTGATCGATGAGCCTGTAAAGGCGCTGAAGGCCGCATGGGCGGGTGCGATGGAAGCGCAACTGGCGGATGAGGTGGTAACGGCGTAATGGATACTTTGCTCGAAAACAACGTGGACGAGATGGAAGAGAACGACGAGACACCGTTCGACAAGCTGCGCGAAGAGTGTGGCGTGATGGCGGTATACGGCCACACCGATGCGGCTCGCATGACTTACTGGGGACTGTATGCGTTGCAGCATCGCGGGCAGGAGTCGGCGGGCATTGCGAGCGCGGATGGGCAGCAGGTGAACGACATCAAGGGCATGGGCCTGGTATCGGAGATCTTTACCGATGATGTGCTGGCGAAGCTGCCGGGACATATGGCGATTGGACATACTCGCTACTCGACTACGGGTGATTCGGCGCTGTTGAATGCGCAGCCGATCTCGGTGGAGAGTACGAAGGGGCTGATTGCGATTGCGCATAATGGCAACCTCGTAAATCTTGGGAACTCGAAGGAACGGCTTGAGCGCGATGGCGCGGTGTTCCAGACGACGAGCGACTCCGAGATCATCATTCAGTTGATTGCGCACTCGAAGCAGTCGACGCTTGTGGATTGTATTGCGGACTCACTATCGCAGGTGGATGGCGCGTTTTCGATTGTGATGATGACGCGGAACCGCATCTTCGCGGCTCGCGATCCGCATGGATTCAGGCCGCTGTCGATGGGGCGGATTCCCGGCGTCGACGGCGCTCCCGATACATTTGTGTTTGCGAGCGAGACGTGTGCGTTCGATCTGCTGCATGCGAAGTATGAGCGCGATGTGAAGCCGGGCGAACTGGTGATGGTTTCGGAAGATGGCGTGACCAGCCGCTACTTCAATACGACAACGGAGCAGGCGAGCTGCGTGTTTGAACACGTCTACTTTGCCCGGCCAGACTCTAAGATCTTTGGGCGGTGGGTGCAGCAGTCGCGGGAGCAGATGGGACGGCAGCTTGCGCGTGAATCAGGTGTGCCTGCGGACCTGGTTGTGCCGGTACCGGACTCGGGCGTTACGGCGGCGATTGGATATGCGGCTGAATCGGGGATTCCGTTCAACCTTGGGTTGATTCGAAATCATTATGTGGGCCGCACGTTTATTCAGCCGGAGCAGAGGGTTCGCGACTTTGGCGTAAGGATGAAGCTGAATCCGGTGCGGAGTCTGTTGGAAGGGAAGCGCGTCATCCTGATCGACGATTCGATCATCCGGGGAACGACCTCGCGAAAGATTGTACGGATGGTTCGTGCGGCTGGTGCGAAGGAAGTGCATCTACGGATCTCTTGTCCGCCTACGATTTCTCCTTGTTTTTACGGAGTGGATACGCCCAGCAAGAAGGATTTGATCGCAGCGAATAAATCCGTCGCGGAGATATGTGAGTTTATCGAGGCTGACTCGCTGGCGTATCTCTCGCTGCCTGGGCTGACACATGCTTGTACTATCGGCGAGTCTTCCGAGGGGCTTTCTCCGGCTTCATTCTGCACGGCGTGCTATACAGGGGAGTATCCGACGCAGTGGGTGGATGTAACGGAGATTTTGCCTGCGGTTACGATTGCCTGAAGACATTTCTTTGCGCGTTTGAGTGGAGCCACGAGGACAGGAAAGCACACCTCAGGGGCTAAAGCCCTGTATTTCGTTGGCACTTGAGGCCCGGGTTAAAGCCGGGGCCTACCTCAGAAGCAAAGGCAAAAGCAAAAGCCGAAATAGAGGAGTTCTTCGCTTCGCTCAGGATGATGGTGTAAGAACAAACAACGGCAAGAACAGAAGCAGATCCAATTGTCGGGCTGTGCCAAATGCTAGCGCGATTGCTCTATGCTCATACCTTCAGGGTGCGGAGGTAGGTGTAGCTTTCCTTGAGGCTTTCGAGGACGGGCTCGGAGGTTTCGTCCTGGTCTACGAAGGCGTACTTGATGCCTTGTTTGTGGGCCTGCGAGAGCAGCGCGGGCCATTGGACGGTTCCTTTGCCAATCTCCGTGAAGTGTTCTGAGCTGGCTTCCATGTCGTAGCTGATGGGCGCGTTTGGTTTGCGATCCTTGAGATGCACGAGGCGCGCCCGGTTGGCGTATTTCGTGAGCATTGCAGCGGGATCTTGTCCGCCCTGCGTGAGCCAATAGAGATCGAACTCGAGCTTTACGAGAGCTGGATCGGTGTGCTGCATGAGTTCAGCAAAGCCGGTAGTTTTGCCCTGCGGCTTGAACTCGTAATCGTGATTATGGAAGGCGAAGGTCATACCGGCGTCGTGGACGAGCTTGCCCCAGGTGTTGAACTTTGCGGCGGCTTCGCGAAAACCTTCGGCTGAAGTCCAAAGGTTCTTCGGCAGCATTGGGCAGACCATGTACTCCAGGCCGAGCTGGTGTCCGAAGTCGATCTTCGATTCAAAGCCTTCGTAGTCGAAGTGCGCGGAGGCGGAGCTGAGGCCAGCATCCTGTACGATGCGGCGCAGCTCGGGTGCAGGATGGCTGTAGACGATGGGATAGAGTTCGATCTGCGTGTAGCCGATCTGGCGGATGGCGCGAAGCACACCGGCGAGATCCTTCGGTGCCTGGCGGCGAACCATAAACAGTTGAACCCCATAGACGAGGCCTTCTGTGGCAGGTGCGGCGAAGGCTTTGCCGATGGGACCGAGAGCGCAGCCCGCGGCGGTGGCCAGAGCGGAGAGGCGGAGGAAGTCGCGGCGTGAGGACATGAATCTCCTTGAGGTATTGCTATCGGCTAAATTGTTGCTATCGAGATTCGGTGTCGGTGGGATGCTTGCCGGTAAAGGGCGAACAGCAGACTGTTCCGGAGGGCTGGTACTCCATGTATTCGACGCGGGTGAGATCGGGGTCGAAGAGATTGAGCTGAACCTTGCCGTCGCGGCCCATCTGCGTCTTGGTGCAGTTGGGACCTTCGCAGTGGTTGCGGTTCAAAGCTTCGACGGCGTCGCCCATCTTTGTGATGCCGAGCGAGAAGTGATCGACGACACCATATTTCTGAAGAGATGGGTCGGGGCCAACGTTGAGCATGTACTCGAGCCAGTCGGTGCCTTCCGGTGTTTGAAGGCTGACGTAGTCGATCTGCCCATCCTTTTGTCCGCCGAACCAATAGGGACGGAAGCCGAGGATTTCACGGAAGAAACGGTCTTCTGCGGCGCGATCTTTGACGAGAAAGCCGGCGTGGATGACGCGACTGGAGGTCGCGTTCGGCGATGCGACAGGCAAACCCTTGGGATGCGTTCCTTCCTGCACGAAGATGATCAGGTTGCCTTCAGGATCGTGAACGCCGAAACTTCCATTCTTCAGCGGCTCCGCGATAGGCACGGAGTGGGCTTTGAGATAGCTCTGAAGCGCAGCCGCGTCACGAGTGGTGAAGGCGACGGCCGCAAGGCGAGATGCAGGCGCGGGTGAGGGAAGAGGTTCGACCTCAAGCCACTGAAGATCGTTGACGGTGTAGCTGGTGATGCCGTTGTTTTCCGCATGGCCGAGGCCGAGCGTGTTGCCGTAGAAATTGGCAGAGGGGGCGGGATCGGCGGCATACATGCGCATAAACGCGATGCCGGTGATGGCGGGACGCTGCTGCGAATAGGCGAAACACGAGACTGTGAGAAGGAGTGCGGCGGCGGCTCTTCGCATGGCGACCACTCTAGTGGACGTACCATGCGGCTGTCAAAGGTATCGAACCGACCGCTAAAACGATTGATCAGCCGCTATCCGCCCGAATTAGACTTTCTCGATGTCCATAAAGATGTAGTCCATGGGCCAGCCTGGTTTGATGCCATGTTGGCGAAGGATCGTAGCAAGCTGCGCATAGTGGCGCGAGGCATGCAACAGGGCGTGGAAGAGGATCGATTTACGGGCCGAGCGCGCCGGACCCATAGTGCGGGTGACGTAATCGATGCGCTCGTTCCAGTCGATCGTGTCCGACGCGAGCAGTTGCTGAAAGAGGGCAGTGGCGCGGTCGTGAGTGGCATAGATGGCTTCGACCGAGTCGAAAGGAATGGTGGCGTAGTCGCTAGCGGGGAGATTGGATAGGCGCTCGACATATCGGAGCTCAACCGCGACGACGTGCTGCAGCAGTTCGCCAACCGTTTTGGTCTGCGCGATATCGCAGGGAAAGGAGAGTGCCTCCGGATGTTCGGTCAGAAGCTGCTTCCAGTTATTGCTATTCTTTTCGTGCCAAGCAAGGATTTCTTCAGCGGTAAGGGCAAGATGACTCATGACTGCTCCTGTTTAAGGGCGCGATGGCCAATGTCTCGGCGATACTGCATGCCTTCGAAGGAGATGTTTGCGATCTCGGCGTAGGCCTTGTCCAGTGCAGTGCGGAGATCGGGTGCTACAGCGGTTACGGCGAGGACGCGGCCGCCGGCGGTAACGAGGTGGCCGTTCTTGGTCGCGGTGCCGGAGTGGAAGACGACTACATCGTCAGGTGATGGCGTGGAGATGCCTTGAATAAGCTTGCCCGACGTATATTTCCCCGGATAGCCGCCACTGGCCACGATGACGCACGCGCTCGCTCCGGGGCGCATTTTGACGCTAAGCAGAACTGCGTTGCCGTCGATGGAGGCGTTCAGAAGGTCGAGGATATCGGTCTCCATGCGCAGGAGAATTGCCTGAGTCTCGGGGTCGCCGAAGCGGGTGTTGAACTCGAGGACCATCGGCCCGCGCGGCGTCATCATGATGCCGCAAAATAGGATGCCCTTGAAGGGCGTGCCCTCGGAGTTCATCCCGCTTACGACCTTCTGCGCGACGTTGGTAGTGAGCCATTGACGCATGGCGGCAGTCAACAAGCCGTCGGTCGAGTAGGCTCCCATGCCGCCGGTGTTGGGGCCGGTATCCCCTTCGCCCACGCGTTTGTGGTCTTGCGCGGCGGCAATAGGCGCGGCGTGAGTGCCGTCACAGAGAGCGAAGAAGGAGAGCTCTTCGCCGGTCAGAAATTCCTCGAGAACCACTTCGGTCTCCTGCGTGCCAAGCAGAGAACCAGAGAACATCTCCGCCGCTGCGGTCTCGGCCTCAAGACGTGTATTGCAGATGACGACGCCTTTGCCTGCTGCCAGGCCATCGGCCTTCACGACGACCGGAAGCGAGAAGCTCAGAAGCTGTTCCCGCACCTGATCGATGTTGGTGCACACGGCGTAGGCGGCGGTGGGGATACCGTGCCGCTGCATGAATGCCTTGGCGAAGGCCTTGCTCGATTCCAGGCGGGCGGCGGCCTTCGTCGGACCGAAGACGCGCATGCGACGTTGCTCGAGCGCATCGACTAAACCAAGCGCGAGGGGAACCTCAGGGCCAACCACGGTAAGCGCCGGTCGCTCGGCTTCCACTACGGCGAGCATCGATTCAAGGTTAGTCACATCAACCGAAACGCAGCGTGTGGTCTGCGCGATGCCGCCGTTGCCCGGAGCACATACAACCTCGGTTACGTCCGCGGACTTGAGCAGCGACCAGACTATGGCGTGTTCCCGCCCTCCACCACCGATGACCAGAATCTTCATAGACTTTGAGCGTAGCATCTGCGGCTGTGTGTCAGTAATACTGGTAGTTCCGTCGCAATCAGATTGGCGCACTGTCCAGGTTGAATGGTAGGTTGCAAATGATACTTCAATCGACAAGCTAAATCCGATGCTCAAGAAAACGACAAAGGTAAATCCTGAAAAAAAGGTTCTTCGCGGTCCTCGGCCACGACGTGGCACCCCAGCGGAGACGCGCGAGCGACTCATAGCGGCAGCAGCCAGACTCTTCAATCGCGCCGGCTACCACGGGACCGATTCAAATCGAATTGCCAGAGAGGCAGGCTATTCTCCCGGCACCTTTTACAAGCACTTCAAAGAGAAGCGCGACATCTTCCTCGCAGCTTACGAAGCATGGATCATCTCGGAATGGCAGGCGTTTCAGGTCGAGCTTGCCCTGGGAGGCGAGCCGCACGACCTGGCCCGAAGGCTGGTCGAACTTCAAGTCGACTTTCATACGCGGTGGCGCGGCCTGCGCGCTTCATTGCTCGAACTAGTCTTTGCAGATGCCGTCGTTCGACGGTTTTACCGCGAACAGAGGCGCAGGCAACTCGACCTGATGGCGCAGCTCCGCACGAGCATGAACACCCGGCATCAAAGCCGTGAACAAGACGCGGTTCACATCTACACCATGGAGCGTTCCTGCGACGCCATTGCGCAGGGAGAACTGACAAATCTAGGCCTCGACGAAGCCTTGGTGATCGAAGTGCTGGTGCAACGAGTTGCAAGCCTCCTTGAACACTAGCCAGGCACTCGCCCGTTCCAATAAAAAATACATTGCGTCCAAAAGCCGCATAGTGATAAATATATCACCAGCGTTTTGGTACTGTCTTTTTCGAAACGATGGAGGATCTGGAATGCGCTACCTCGTTCTTGCCGGCCGCGTTTTGTTCGCTCTCATCTTCATCCTCGCTGCACCGCGACACTTCACGCACGAGGGTATCCAGCACGCTGCCGATCTGGGCACGCCGTTAGCTGGCCTCCTCGTACCGCTCTCAGGAGCGATGATCGTCCTGGGAGGGCTCAGTGTGGCTACCGGGTACAAAGCTCGATGGGGAGCCTGGATTCTGGTTGCCTTTCTCGTTCCGGTAACGCTGATGATGCACTCTTTTTGGAGAGTGGGAGATCCTGATCTGCATCGCGTGCAAGTCTCCATGTTTGGCAAGAATCTGTCCATGCTTGGAGCCGCGCTGTTACTCACATACTTTGGTGCAGGCCCGCTTAGCGTCGATGAAAGGCAGAGCAGGTAGGTGCATCAACGAGATTCAGGCGTCTTCACGGAGATTGCATCGGCGAGCGATTCGCTGAGAAGCGTAAGCTTCGCTGGCCGCCCGACGCGAACCTGATAGGAGCCCTTAAAAGGGAGCTGCTCCGTAAGGGTCACCGACACTCCGGGGCGGATTCCCTGCGCTGCGAGATAACGGAGCATCTCTGGATCCTTGTCGGAGACACTGGCTACCTTGGCGGCCTGCCCGGGCACCAATTGCGACAGTGCCTGCGGCTCGCTCACCGGCAGAGAACCGTCTAAAGCGGGAATAGCGTGGCCGTGAGGATCGAACTCGGGATGGCCGAGCTTAGCCGCGATTCGTTCCTCAAAGCGCTCGGAGATGAAGTGTTCCAGGCGTTCGGCCTCGAGATGGACTTCGTCCCAGGGATAGTCGAGGACTTCATGCAGGAAGGTTTCGAGGAGCCGGTGATGACGAATGATCTCGAGCGCGCGCTTCTTTCCCGCCTTCGACAGCGTGGCGCCGTGGTGTTTCTTGTAGAGAACGAGCGGTGGCTCGGACGCTGCGAGCTTTTGCAGCATGTTGGTTACGGAGGCCGCGGTGATGGACAGATGAACGGCGATCTCTGTGCTCGAAACCTGTCGCTCTTCGCGTCCGCTTAGTTTGAAGATGGCTTTAAGGTAGTCGTCGACAGCCTCACTGCCTGTGGGGATTCCGTGCTTTGGATCGATGGGCAGCGGCTTCGAAGAAATATTTGCCATGGCTCGTACTGATTAAGCTTAGCATTTAAGGTAATATTTAGGCATGGCTAATGTTCTAATTAGTCCGAAGAAGTTTCTGCCTCATTTGCGATCGAACGAGATGTGGACTTACTTTGGCCCGGCGTTCGTGGCCTCGGTGGCGTACATCGATCCGGGCAACTTCGCGACCAACATCGAGGGTGGAAGCAGGTTTGGATACCGCTTGCTCTGGGTGCTGCTCTGGTCGAACGCAATGGCAATTCTGATTCAGTATCTGTCAGCGAAGCTGGGCATCGTTACGGGGTTGACGTTGCCGCAGAACTGCCGGAAACACTTTTCACGGCCGATGACTCTTTTTCTTTGGGCGGCGGCGGAATGCTCGGCGATTGCCACGGACCTTGCTGAGTTCCTGGGCGCTGCTCTCGGGTTCTATCTGCTGGTTGGCCCGGCGATGCTGGCGCATGGCTGGTCGCGAACGGGTTCACTCTTCGTGGCGGCGCTGGCATCGGCCGTTTTGGTATTCCTGATCCTTGCGCTCGATCTCGCGGGCTTCCGCTGGTTGGAGCGCGGCATTATGGGTTTTGTCGCGATCATCGGACTTTGCTATGGGTTCGAGATCTTTCTGGTGCACCCGGATTGGAGGCTGGCGGCGTTCCATACGCTTGTGCCGTCGCTCGATCCGAAGGACTTTCATGGCAGTCTGTATGTCGCCGTCGGAATGCTGGGCGCGACGGTGATGCCGCATGTGATCTATCTGCATTCGGCTTTGGTGCAACCGCGTTTGAAGCAAATGGCTGAACCACCCAAGACTGTAGGGCACGGAGTGAGACGAAGTTTTCTTCGGTTTGAGCTGATCGATGTCTTCGTTGCCATGAATGGAGCCTGGCTGATCAACTCTGCGATGATCGTGATGGCGGCCGTGGCGTTTGTCCACAACGGCAAGGCGCCGAGCATCGAGGAGGCCTACTATACGCTGGGGCCACTGCTGGGGCCGGCTTCGGCTACGTTGTTCGCCGTGGCGCTGCTCTGCTCGGGACTGTCATCGTCGACCGTTGGTGTGATGGCCGGACAGGTGATCATCGAGGGATTTCTTGATATCAAGTTCTCCATCTTTCTGCGGCGATTGATCACCATCATTCCGGCTCTGCTGGTAATCGCCATCGGACTCGACCCTTTGAAGATCCTGATTCTGTCCCAGGTGGTCTTGAGCTTTACGCTGCCGTTTGCGCTGATTCCGCTACTCGTATTGACGAGCCGGAGATCCGTGATGGACTCCTTCTCCAGCGCACTGCGAACGAGGATAGCTGGGTGGGCGGCAGTGGGGATTATTCTCGTTCTGAATGTCGTATTACTGGGGCAGATCGCTTTAGGCAACTAGGGTACGCTCGTCAATGAAAACCCTCGGCTCTTTAGGCCGAGGGTTTTTACTGTTCCTCACTTACATGGCTAAGCACTGCGGTTGGATACAGCTTGTTTGTTTGGTTAGGTAGTTTGCGATGTTGAGTTTATTTGGGTGGTGGCGTTGTTGTGGTTGAGCCGCCGCCGGAATGATCGCCTCCGGAGCAGCCGTGGTGAGAGTCCTTGTCCCCGTCGTGGTCATGATGAGAGTCGCGGTCTTTCTCGTGATCGGAGTCGGTGTGGTGAAAAAACGAGAAGAAACCACCTTTGCCGGGTTCACAGGCCCAGGCGGGGGTGGACAGCGAGATTCCAATTAGCGATACCAGTATCAAACGGTTCAGCTTCATTACTTCACCTCGTGGAGCCGAGCATAGCAAGCCATTGGGGGGAGGGAAGTACCACTTTTGGGTGAGGCGCTCTGTTCTTCGTTGAACGGGGCGATTTGGCGTGGGGAGGGGTCGGAAGACGATACGCCTGGGATTTAAGTAGAAAAACGCATCCGACTTTAAGTGTTTCCTCAAAGGCGGATGCGTTTGTATCTTTCTCGTTACAAATTACTCAGCAGCGACGGCAACAGCTTCGGCTTCAGGCTGATCGCCCTTGACTGTCACCTTCACGTGGCTGGTCACCTCGCGGTGCAGCTTCACGGGAACGTGGTATTCGCCGATCGTCTTCAGCGGATCCTCAAGCGAGATCTTGCGGCGATCGATCTTGTAGCCCTTCGCCTCCAGCTCGTGAGCGATGTCGCCCGACGTAACCGAACCGAAGAGATGATCGTGCTCGCCGACCTTGCGCTCGAACACCAGCTCAACGGCGGAGAGCTGCTCAGCCAACTGCTCGGCCTCGACCTTCTCTTTGGCGGACTTGCGGATCGCCGAGCCCTTCATCTGTTCGATCACAGCCTTGTTCGCGGCATTCGCCTCGATGGCGAGCTTGCCGGGCAGTAGATAGTTGCGCCCGTAGCCATCCGCGACCTTAACCACATCGCCGCGATGTCCGAGCTTATTTACATCTTCTTTCAGAATGACTTCCATTGCAGTTTCTCCGATCCCGTATGTCGTAAGTTAGAAGCGCGCGGCGAAGGCAAGCAGAGCGATGTTGCGCGACTGCTTGATTGCTAGGCTAAGGCGGCGCTGGTGGCGTGTGCAGACACCCGTCAGACGGCGCGGAACAATCTTGCCGCGCTCGGCGACGAAGCCCTGCAGTAGGCGAACGTCACGGTAGGAAATTGCGTCGATCTTCTCGGTGCAGAACTTGCAAACCTTCTTGCGCCGGAAGAACTTGCGGCCACCGGGGCCGCCGCCGGGACCACCTGCGGGACGCGGCGAGCGCGGTGCGCCCGGACCCGATCCTGGCCCGCTGGGGCGTGATGTGGGTGTGTGCTGCTCGGTGGATTGCGTGCTGGTCGTTTCGTCAGCCATTGTGTTTCCTCTCGGGTACGTTGTGCCTTCGCCGCTCCAGACACGCTACGGTGTCTCTGAACATTCGATCCGAATTCGATCGAGTGGAAGCGGGATACGGCGATCGTGGTGCGTTGAGCGATGCAGCGTCAGCCGGCAGCGCGAACTCGTTAGCGAAGACTAGACAGTGGTTGCGGTCTCGGGAGCAGCCTCGGCGGCAACAGGAGCTGCGACGGGTGCAACTTCCTCGGCGGCAACGGGAGCCTCGACGTGCGCAACTTCCTCAGCAGCCTCGATAGCGGCAACGGGCGCTGCCTGCGGAGCCTGTGCAACGGGCTGTGCGCTGCGCTTCACCTTCGTGTCGCGGATCGCCTTCACCTTCGCCAGACGCTTCTCTTCTTCGTCCATGCGAACCGTGATGAACTTGATCACCGGCTCGGAGACGCGGAGACGGCGCTCGATCTCGCTGATCAGTGAGCCTGCTGCGATGATGGTCAACAGAACGTAGAAGCCGTCGTTGAACTTGCGCACAGTGTAGGCCAACCGGCGGCGGCCCATCTTCTCTACGCTCTTGATCTCGCCGCCACCGTTGGTGACGTTCGCGGAGAAGCCTTCAATCAGCTTGTCGAGGTCTGCTTCTTCAACGTCCGGCCGGACGATGAACATGATTTCGTAAGTACGATTCATTCGTTTACTTCTTTCTGCGAAGTTTTGCTTCGCACCGTGATGGCGTCTCTTCTGCCAGCCCGGTCTGGAAATACAGCTCGTTTAACTTCTACTTCCCCTTCGGTTCGTCCGGTCCTGCTTCAGGATCCAGCGGCCGACGGTTGAACTCATTCATCGCAGCGCCGACGCCCTGCGTCAGCACCATCTCGACAGCATCTTCCACGCGGTCGAGCACTTCATCCAGCACCGCAAGCTCCTGCTTGCGCATCGGCGTCAGCAGATAATCCCTGCCGCCTGCCTTTACTTCTCTGCCATCCGCCAGCGCCGGCTTACCGACCCCGATGCGAATGCGAATCCACTCTTCCGTTCCAAGCGCACCGGAGACCGACTTTACTCCATTGTGCCCGTTTGCCGATCCACGTTCGCCTATGCGAATCCGGCCCAGCGGGAATGCAAGCTCGTCGTAAAGAACAATCAAATCCGCCGACGGCATTGCAATCTCAAACTCGTTCACCAGTGCGGCTACCGAAAGCCCGCTCAGGTTCATGTACGTCTCAGGCTTCACCAGCAGAACATCCTGCTCTGCAAGTCTCGCCCTTGCGGTCAATGCCTTGCCCCGCCGATTCGCCAGCACCACACCGCAGTCCTCTGCGATCCGGTCTACCGCCAGAAACCCGGCGTTATGCGGCGTGAACTGATATTCGATCCCAGGATTTCCAAGTCCGACAATCAGCTTCACGCCACAACTCCAAATCAAGCGTAGGGAGTTGTCTTCTACTCCCTACCCCCTATTCCCCAAACCCTACTTCTTAGCCTTTGCGTCAGGAGCAGCAGCTTCGGCATCCGTCTTGCCCTTCTTGGCAACCTCAGGCTCGGTCGGTGCAACGACCACTGCATCAGGAGCAGGCGCCTCTTCCTTGATGATCGTGACGTGGGCCACAGTCGCATTCTCGTCGCCGAGGAACTTGACGCTGCCCGAGTGCGGCAGGTCGGAGATGTGAATGATCCCATGCAGCTCGAGGCCCGTGACATCGACGTCCAGGTGGCTCGGGATATCGCCCGGGAGGCACTCGACTTCAACTTCACGCACGATGTGCTCAAGGATTCCGCCCTGGTTCTTTACGCCCGTCGGTATGCCGACCAGCTGAATCGGCACGGAGACGCGCATCGTCTTATCCATTGCAATCCGCTTCAGGTCGATGTGCAGCAGCTTACCCTTGATGGGCTCATTCTGCCAGTCCACGATCATGGCCTTCACAACGCCTGAACCCTCGACATTCAAGTCGAAGATCGTGTTGTGGCCTGCATCGGAGTGCAGAATCCTGGTAATGGCGCGGGGGTCAACCGTGACCGCAACCGCATCCTGTCCCGCACCGTAGATAACGGCGGGAATCTTGCCTGCAACGCGAACCCGCCGAGCGGCATTCTTGTTGAACTTGCCCTCGCGGACGGTTGCGACGATTGCTTCAGTGTTTGCTGTTGCCATGATTTTGACTTCTTCCTTTCGGGCACGAGGTTGAGCCTCGCTCCCTTCGCTACTTGGTTATTTCCCAAGCCGCTAATTCCATCGGCGACCTAGTCGAAGAGCCTGCTTACGCTGGTCTCCATGTGAATACTCTCAATCGCCCGGCCCAGAAGGCCCGCAATCGAAAGCACCTTAATCTTCGCCACCCGCTGCGCCTCTTCGCGCAGTGGAATGGTATTCGTCACGATCAACTGCTCTAACCGTGAGTTTGCAATGCGATCCACAGCCGGGCCAGACAGCACCGCGTGTGTCGCGCACGCATAAACCTTATCCGCGCCCTCGGCCAGCAGCGCATCCACCGTCTTCACCAGGGTTCCGGCGGTGTCGATAATGTCGTCGAGGATCAAGCACGTCCGGCCCTGTACATCGCCAATTACGTTCATCACCTCGGTAACATTGATGTCGGTCCGCCGTTTATCCACGATGGCCAACGGTACATCCAATTTCTTGGCGAAAAATCTCGCCCGCTCCACGCCTCCCGCATCCGGCGAAACCACCGTGAGGTTCGGCAAATCCATATCCCGGAAGTAGCTCACCAGCACCGGGCTGGCAAACAGATGATCCACCGGAATATTGAAGAATCCCTGTATCTGTGCCGCATGCAGATCGACCAGCAACGCCCGGTTTGCACCGGCAGTCTGCAGCAGATCCGCAACCAGCTTCGACGTTATGGCGACTCGTGGCCGGTCCTTGCGGTCCTGCCTTGCATAGCCATAGTAGGGAATGACAACCGTGATGCGTCCGGCCGATGCGCGCTTCAGCGCGTCCATCATGATCAGCAGTTCAACCAGGTGCTGATCGACCGGAAAACACGTAGGCTGCACGAGAAATACATCCGCACCGCGAACGTTCTCGAGCAGCTGAAAATGAACTTCGCCGTCGGAGAATCTCTGCAACCGGGTCTCGCCCAGCGGCACACCGACGAACTTGCAGATCTCCTCGCTCAAAGGGCGATTGGCAGACCCGCAAAAAATCTTGAAGCGTTTCGGCTCTGGAATCCGCCCGGAGCGCTTCTTCTCCTGGGCTGCCTTCGCTTGTCCGCCGGGTGATCCCGAGCCGGTTAGCGCTGGAACAGGCTGAGAGCTCGTTTCTGTCTCTTCAGCCTGATCTGAAATAGGGGATAGGACCGCAGTCGTGTTCTGTTCCTTCACGTTGAAACCCTCCAGGTTGGTTGACCTTGGTAGTTCCTGCTGCTTTACGTCTTACCGGGGCCTTGTTGCGACACCGTACTTCTTGCACATCCTGTTGCGAATACTGCAAAAGCGAAAGACTTCGGTCCATCAAACTTCTTACTTCTTCGTTCACGCGCCATTGCTTTTCATCCGGCCGCCGTGAAACCCAAATCCGTCCAACTTCTGTGGCACATTGTTGCCGCCAAAAGAACCCTAAATTGCTCCTCGCATCTGGCGTCGACTTTTTGGTTGGGCGACTAGGATTCGAACCTAGACAAAGAGATTCAAAGTCTCTTGACCTACCGTTAGTCGATCGCCCAGTAATTCGCCGTGGCTTCTTTCTTGTGAAGCCTGACCAGCGAGGTCACCCTGCGAACATTCTCGCCCAGTACTCGTCTCGGGGCAAGGTCTCAGTTATGAATGCCTTGACCCCAGAGTTCTGAACGCGCTGCTGAGCTGCCTTTGCGTCCGCCTCGGACCGGTAAAGTCCAAACAAGGCAGAGCCCGATCCCGAGAGCGCCGCGTATATCGCAGGGCTGCCAGAAGCACCCGTTTCATTACCCATCAATTGACGCTTGGTTATTCGCAAGGAGGGATACTGAGGAAAAACAACGTCTTCAAAATCATTATGAAGACCGTCGCTTCCAATCCCGGTGCGGACAAGCGCGAGAAGGGTATTCTCGGCCAGATCGTTCATCGCGTTAGACTGGCTTTCACCAGATAAACCCTGTTTTTTCTCAGAGTTAGCATCGCGAACGATACCGGAGGTGCCGGGCTTACCATCATCTGTCTTTCCAAGGCTAATGCCAGACTGAGCAGAGAGAGACGCGTAAGCAAGACTCAACTCACTTAGTCTATCCGGTTTATCCACAGAAGTCAATCCAGCCTTATCTTCCTGTCTTGTTAAGGGCATGGCTTCAGCCGTGCCGCTAGAACCTTCAGAAAGAGGGGCTTTAGCCCCTGAGGTCCCAGCCACCAGAGCATCCCAATCCCGGAAAGCCGCCGGAGTAGAAACCCCCACCTCCGGCACCGCCACCACACACCAGGTCCGCGGGAAATCCGCCATAGGAACCACCTGCTCCCCCCGCCCCAGCCCCATCACCGCCCCACCAATCAGAAACAGCGGCACATCCGACCCCACCTCCGCGGCCAGCTTCAGCCGCTCGACCCCGGACAGCGCCACCCCCAGCTCCCTTTCCAACCCGATCAATGCCGCCGCAGCATTGGCCGACCCAGCCCCCATCCCCCCCTGTACCGGCAGGTTCTTTTCGATATGAATTTCGACTTCAGCCGACAGATCCAGCCGCTCTAGGCACCGCTCGACCATCTTCCAAACGGTATTCCGTCCATCCGTAGGCACTCGCGCATCATTGGTCGTCAGCGAAATTCGCGTAGCCGAGCCCGAAGCCATCCGAGCTGTAACCGTAACCAGATCATGCAGATCCAGCGTCTGATACAGCGTAGTCAACCCATGAAACCCATCGGTCCGCATAGGCCCAATCGCCAACCCAAGGTTGATCTTCGAATATGAACGTACTCGCGTAGCCATCGAATCGATTGTATGCGGCACACTCCATTCAGCGTACCGGCGTGACCGTCAGCTCAACCTGCATCGTCCGTTTAGAAGAGACATCATCAGAGCTGAAGACAACCGTCGGTTTACCCAGCAGAACAGTTACTCCCCCGTTCCACTTGTTCTGTCGAACAATCGGGCGCCGTAGGATGCTATCCGGAGCCACCGGCTCAAAGCTGCTTATCTCAGCAGTAAGAACCAGGAAGGCGCGATCCGCCTCCACGCGCGCGTTTTTGAAGTCGAAGTTGACACCAACATCAAAAAAATCGTACTGGTATTGCGAAGTCGACGAAGTCGGATTGCCTGAGGTGATGACCGGGACCTTCGCACCAGCCCGAATTGCCCCGGAATCGTTAGCTCCTTGCAAGGCCGAGTTGGTCTCATACCTTCGTGTGTTGATGACCTTGCCGCCTTCTACCTCCCGTGCCACAAACACTACCTGGTAATGCCTGCCATCTCCTTGCTCTGTCTGTGCTGCCGGTGGGCTGGCCTTCTGGGTTTCCTGCCCAAAACTTGCAGTGCTTACCAGGACCATCGCGCACAATATGCCGCATACCTTATTCATTATGGATCTCCCCTTTATTGATCTTGTCCAGCTGCGCCTTCGGTTTGAAGCGGAGCAATCTCAATTGCCGCAATCCGAATCGGCTCATCTTGTTTTCGTTGCAGTTCCATGAACGCCTCCGCAGTTCTGTCCGACCTCAATACATCCAGCTCATGTGTCCATTCACTCGATACAATCGGTGCCGGGAATGTCTCCATCTTCGGCAATCGAACCTTCTCGACCTCCGTGCCGCGCATCCCGCCTGCGTGCGCCTTCCTTCTCACAGTAGTCACGGGCACTGCTCTAGTCTCAACTCTAAGTCCCACTTCCGCAGGCACAACAACAGAAGGAGACGGCAGATCAACAACCTTCGCGTCCGTTACATGGGGATCAATGGGCGGCTTCGGACCGCGTTCCATCACGAACATCAAACTCAGACAAGCTGCACTAGCCGGCACCCACCACCACCTCTTCCACGCAGCCACTCGCGATGTTCCCGCACTTACTCGCGCCAGCACCCGCCGTTCGATCCCTAAGCGGGGCTCGACCCGGCCATCCTCCCGAAGCACCTCATCCAGAAGTTCCTCAAATTTCTTCATCGCCGCACCTCTGTCATCGCCTCAAACCTCTTCCGCAGCTCCGCCTTCGCCCGCATCACCCGAGTCCGAACCGTCCCCTCAGGAATTCCCATCACCGCGCCCACCTCGCCCGACGTCATCTCTTCCATCGAACTCAGCAGCAGAGCCTGCCGCAACTCCTCCGGCAACCTGGCAATCATCTGCCGCAGCAACGCTCTCTCGTCTCCTCCAGCTACCCAATCCTCGGGACTTCCCCCACCAGCCGCAATCTCCATCCCGGCCACATCCTCCATCCGAACCGCCGCTCTCGGTGCACGATCCAAAGCCACCCGCCACACCGTCCGCGCCAGAAACGCTCTCTCGTTCTCCATCCGCCGCCAGGCCTCTCCCCGATACAGCTTCAGAAAAGCCTCCTGCACCGCATCCTCGGCATCCTGAACATTTCGCAACAAGCTATAGGCCACTCGAAACATGAACTGCGCCTGCCGCTCCACCAACCCGGCGAACTCGTCATCCCGCACTGCCACTTCATCATGACGCAACGCCGTCGTCCCCCTACGCCCGAACTGCGCCCACTCCGCCGGAACGTCCATCTCGCCCCTTAACTAATCGCCTTCACACACTAAGACCGCTCCCACACCAAAACCGTTCATCTTTATTTCGGCAGGGGGAAATCGCTTGGGGTAACGTGTCAGCCATATATCATCACTTTTATCCAACTCAGTGGAGACGATATTTTTGACCAGACCCAGTCCTGCCTCCAGCATCTCGCAGCCCAGCTCTCGCCTCACTGCTTTGCTCCTCACCGTCTCACTCGCTACCGCCCCGCTTTTTGCCCAGCAGTCTAACGTCGAGCCTGCCCGCGCGCCACATGCCATGGTTGTCAGCATCCATCACGACGCCTCCGACGCCGGCCTCGCCATCCTCAAACAAGGAGGCAATGCAGTTGACGCCGCCGTAGCCGTAGGCTTTGCCCTCGCCGTCGTCTATCCTGCAGCAGGAAACATCGGCGGCGGCGGCTTCATGCTCATCCGCGACAAGCACGGCAAAACCCACTTCCTCGACTACCGCGAGAAAGCGCCCGCCGCCGCCACCCGCGATATGTACCTCGACGCTAAAGGCAACGTTATCCCCGGAATGTCTCTCGTCGGCTACAGGGCCAGCGGAGTTCCAGGTACCGTCGCCGGACTCACTTACGCCCAGAAGCACTTCGGCAAACTCAGCCTCGCGCAGGACATGGCTCCCGCCATCAAGCTCGCCTCCGAAGGCTATGTCCTCTCCGCCGAAGAAGTCCGCAATCTGCAGAGCAAAAACCTTACCCGCTTTCCAGCCTCCGCCAAGATCTTCCAGCGCAACGGAGACTTCTACAAAGAGGGCGAAACCTTCAAACAGCCGGAACTAGCCGCAACACTGACCCGCATCTCCCAAAACCCCGACGAGTTCTATAAGGGGGCAATCGCGAAACAGATCGCCGACTTCGAGCAGTCAGGCGGAGGGCTCATCACCGCAGCCGATCTCGCCGCCTACGAGGTCAAGGACCGCAAACCCATCAAGGGCAAGTACCACGGCTACGACCTCATCACCGCGCCGCCACCTTCCTCCGGTGGCATCGTCCTCGTCGAGATTCTCAACATCCTCTCCACCTACGATCTCTCCAAGCTCGGTCCAGACCGTAGTGCCGCCCAGGTCCACATCATCACCGAAGCCTTCCGCCGCGCCTACATGGATCGCGGCGACTACCTCGGCGACCCCGACTTCAACACTCTCCCGCTCAAACAAATGGCCAACATGAAGTACGCCGCAGCGTGGCGCAGCTCCATCGACCCCACGAAACCCACGCCTTCAGCTTTGCTCGTGCGCCCCGCAGGCTTCATGCCTCCGCCACCGCAAACCACGCCAGTCAAAGAGTCCACCCAAACCACCCATTTTTCCATCGTCGACGCTGACGGCAACGCCGTCTCCAGCACCTACACCCTCAACGGGGGCTTCGGCAGCGGCGTAACCATCGAGGGCCTCGGCTTTCTTATGAACAACGAGATGGACGACTTTACCTCCAAGGTTGGCGTTCCTAATATGTACGGCCTCATCCAGAGCTCGGCCAACGCCATTGGCCCCGGCAAGCGCCCCCTCTCTGCCATGACTCCGACTATCCTCACCACGCCCAACCACTGGTACAAACGCGGCAAGCTGGCCTTCGTCATGGGCACTCCCGGCGGTTCTACCATCATCACCACCGTAGCCAACGACATCATCAGCACCATCGACAACGGCCTCAACATCCAGCAGGCCGCAGACGCTCCCCGCTTCCACCACCAGTACCTGCCCGACCGCCTCGACCTCGAAAAGAAGTTCCCCATCCCATCAGCGGATGAGCTTAAAGCCATGGGCTACACCATCAACCGCCTCGCCGTGGCCGACGAGAAAAACCCCGGTGTCTGGGGCGACAGTGAACTCATCGCCATCGACCCCAAAACCGGCGAACTCCTCGGCGGTCACGACTCGCGCAGAGCCTTCGGCAAGGCAGCTGGCTACTAGCCGTCATCTGACCGACTACTCCAGCCTTTCGTAGCGCCGCGAAGGCTGGAATAGTCGCGACACACGTGGCCGCATTCTTCTCATCTACGGAACAACAAAGAGTCGCATCTAACTCCGCAGCACATGAATTCCCCACGTATCGGCACCGCTGGCTGGAGCATCCCTTCGCAACATGCCACTATCTTTCCCAGTGCTGGCACCCATCTAGAACGCTACTCCCGCATCTTGAATTGTGTCGAAGTCAACTCCTCGTTCTATCGTTCTCATCGTCTTTCCACATGGGCAAAATGGGCCGATTCGGTGCCCGAAGACTTTCGCTTCGCCGTAAAAGCCCCAAAAAAAATTACCCACGAAGTAAAGCTCGACTGCTCACTCGAGCAGTTGCAAAACTTTCTTCAGGAGGCGAAGATCCTTGGCCCTAAACTAGGCCCAATTCTCTTTCAGCTTCCGCCCAGCTTCTCCTTCGATCAATCACGCGCAAAGATCTTCTTCGATATGCTTCGCAACCAATACTCAGCATCGATTGTTCTTGAACCCCGCCACCGAAGCTGGTTCACTTCTTCAGTTGATCATCTTTTAGAAGGCTACAAAATCGCACGGGTAGCAGCCGATCCCGCGATCACGCCGGAAGCTAGTCAACCCGGCGGCGATAAAAGCCTCATCTATTACCGGCTGCACGGCTCTCCGCGCATCTATTATTCAGCCTACGGCGAAGCTTATCTCGCCGGTCTAGCCTCTTCCATCCGCGAGCGCGCGAATGTCGAAACCTGGTGCATCTTCGACAACACCACTTTAGGTGCCGCAATAGAAGACGCACAAAGTCTCAAGCAGTTACTATGACGGAACTGGTCAGCAAACCTTCGAGGTGCCCTATGTTCGTCCAGCAATTATCACGCCGTCATTTTCTCTTTACGGCCAGTGCCGCAATAGCTGGAACATCTCTACCTTCCTACGCTGCAGATCACCCCACACCAACCGGTCCGCCTGCCGATCACGTTCTCCACACTCTTCTCGAAGGTAACAAGCGTTTCGTCGCCGGAGCAATCACCCATCCGCGCCGTTCGCCCGCGGATTTTATGCCTCTCGCTGGCGGTCAAAATCCCATCGTCGCTATTGTCAGTTGTTCTGACTCCCGCGTCTCTCCCGAGATTCTCTTTGACGTCGGCATCGGCGACATCTTCGCCATCCGTATCGCCGGCAACTACGTCAATGGTGCAGGAGTATCGGTGAAGGGAAGCGTCGAATACGCTGTCGCCGAACTCGGTGTCAATCTCATCATGATCCTCGGTCACAGTCAGTGCGGCGCCGTTAAAGCTGCTATCCAACACCTTCACGACAACGATGCTCTTCCCGGGGCCATCAACGATCTCGTCAACAGCATCAAGCCCGCAGTTCTCACCGCCCAACATCAGTCCGGCAATCTCCTCGAAAACTCCATCCGCGCCAACGTCCGTCGTGGTGTCGATCTTCTCGATGAATTTGAGCCCATTATCGCGCCTCGTGTCCGAGCCGGAAATCTGAAAGTTGTCGGCGCGACCTACGACCTGGCCACAGGCAAAGTCGAAATGCAAAGCTGATCGCAAACCGTCTCCAAGATCTGCCGTCTTTATAAAATCGCTCATGCCACAACACATCGGTATCGTCGCCTGTTCAGCCGAAGGCGCAGCCCTCTGCTATCGAACCATCTGCATCGAAGGCGCGCAGCTTCTCGGCCCGCACGATCATCCTGAAGTCTCGATGCACACTCATTCGCTCGCCGAGTACATGAAGTTTATCTATCGTAATGATTGGAACGGAGTTGCAGAGCTCATGCTCTCGTCCGCAAACAAGCTCACAAAAATCGGCGCCAATTTTCTCATCTGTCCCGACAACACCATCCACCAGGCACTCCCTTACATTGAATCCCGTTCCCCATTACCTTGGCTGCACATCGCCGAAGTCGTAGCCGCCCACGCAGTCGAACGCAAATTCAAACGCATCGGCCTCACCGGAACCCGCTGGCTCGTCGAAAGCAAGATTTACCCCGAAAAACTCACAGCCCACGGTCTTGAATATCTCCGCCCCAACGACACCGAACGCGATGAGATCAACCGCATCATCATGGACGAGCTGGTCTACGGCGTCTTCAAGCCCGAAGCCGTCTCAACTTTTCAGCAAGTCATCGGGCGCATGAAAGATCAGGGCTGCGACGCCGTTGTCCTTGGGTGCACCGAGATACCGCTGATCATGAATGACGCGAACTCGTTTTTACCCACGCTCGATTCCACTCGTCTGCTTGCACGAGCAGCCCTGGACCGCGCAGTGCACAATCCATAACAAGCAGTACTACCGCGCCAATGCCTCCGCAATCGCCTTCTCGGCCAGCGGCGACATCATCGCATAGCCCTTCTCTGTGGGATGGACACCATCCGATGCCAACTCTCGATCCAGTCCACCCTGCGCATTCACCATCGGCGTGTAGTAATCGAGATACACCAATCCCTCGCGTGTAGCCAAAGCCTTAAGCCTTGTATTCAACGCACGAATCTGCTCCGCCGGCTGAACCTCAGGCTTCCACGGATAGCGCGCCGCCGGCAGAATCGACGAGATCACCATCCGGATCCCGTTCGCTTTCGCAATCGCTGCCATCGATTCAAAGTTGTCCTCAATCATCTCCGGCGTCGACGGCCCTGTATTCCCCGCAACATCATTTGTCCCTGCAAGGATCACAACGACAGCAGGTTTCAGATGCACGACGTCCTGTTGAAACCGCACCAACATCTGCGGAGTCGTCTGTCCGCTAATACCACGTCCGACATAGTTCTTTCCCGGGAAAAACCCACTCGGATTCCGCGCCCACGCATCCGTAATCGAGTCTCCATAGAACACCACGCGCTTCTCACCTGCAGCAGGCGCGGGCAACGCCGCATTGTCCGCTCGATACCGCCCCAGCTGCGCCCAATCATCTAGCTTTGCCTGCATCGTTGCAATCTGCTTCGCTGTATCCACCGGAGGCGCAGCCTGAGCCGGAGTCGCCGTTGCCGCACTCTGTGCCCATCCAGCCGCGTTCACGCAAACCGCAAACACCAACACGTACGCACATCTGAAAATCTTCATCCTTTACGTCTCCCAATCAATGTTTTAGTGACCAGTCAATGCCTTATCGATGGCGCCCTGCGCCAGCGGCGCCATCACCTCATATCCCTTCACACTCGCGTGCACACCGTCGACGGTGTACTCCGCCTTCATTCCTCCGTCGTCGTTAACCAGAGCTCTGTAGTAATCCAGATAGATGAAGCGATGTGTCACGCAATAGCCCTGCAGCCATGCATCCAGCGTGCGAATCTTTTCCGCTGGATGCATTCCCTTCTTCCAGGGAAAATCGGTCGAAGGCGTAATCGATGCGAACACAACTTTGATCCCGTTGGCCTTCGCCATATCCGCCATCGACTGCCAATTGTTCTCTGTCATCTCCGGCGTCATCGGCCCTGTATTGCCTGCAACGTCATTTGTTCCAGCCAGAATCACCACAACCGTCGGGCGCAGATTAATCACATCCTGCCGAAACCGCACCACCATCTGCGCAGTTGTCTGCCCGCTGATGCCGCGATTGACATAGTTCTTTGCGGGAAAGAACGCACTGCCGTTTCGTCCCCAGAACTCAACCACTGAAGCCCCATAGAACACCACGCGATCCTCACCCGGTGCCGCCGCAGCCAGTGCCTTATTTGCATCGCGGTAGTACCCCAACTGGGCCCAATCATCCAGCTTCGCCTGCATCGCGGCAATCTGCTTCTCGGTCTCAACTGGTGCAACAAAGGGAGAAGCAACTTCCTGCGCACGCATCGTTGCAACAGAAACTCCCGCAAGCAAAACAGCCCACACCACAGCCTTCATTCCGCCTCCGCACACCCTCTCATTCGCGTTCCGATTCTAGCCCACTCCCGTCGAATCCCTCCTGCAATCACCCTGCATCATTCCCTGCTGTACCTTTAAGAGTGATGCGACCCGGCCTATCGACACACGTCTTTCTCCAGCAGCGCCTGCACCCCGGCCTGCTTGACGCCCTTCACCACAGCGGAGCCCAGACCATCGAGCTCTTCGCCGCCCGCCACCACTTCGACTACACCGACCGTGCTGCCGTCCGCGACATCGCCGCCTGGTTCCGCTCCAACGAGGTCGCCGCCACGCTCCATCAGCCCATCTACACCAGCGACCGCGCCGACGCGCAGTGGTCGCGCCACGTCGCCCCCAACCTCAACCTCATCGACCCCGAAAAATCCCGCCGCATCGACGCCATGGACGAGGTCAAGCGCGCCCTCGAATCAGCCGAGCAGCTCCCCATCCAATCCATCGTCCTCCACCTCGGCCACAAGGACGACTCCTGGAACGTCCGCGCCCTCGAAAACTCACTCACTGCCATCGAACACCTCAAAGCCTTCGCCCATCCGCTCGGTGTCCGTATCCTGCTTGAAAATCTCCAGAACGAAATCACTACCCCCGAACACCTCCTCGAGATCGTCCGCGTAGGCCACTTCGACAACGTCGGCTTCTGTCTCGACATCGGCCACGCTCACCTCTCCGCGCCTGAAAAGAACGTCGGCATCGACACCGCCTTCGAGGTCCTCAAGCCTCGCATCGGCGAGCTTCACCTCCACGACAACCACGGTGCCAAAGACGATCACCTCTGGCCGAACGCAGGCAGCATCGACTGGGTCAACATAGCCCGCCACATCTCCACGCTACCCTCAAACGTCCCAGCCATCGTAGAGATCGCCCACGATCCAGAGGAAACCGCCGCCAGCGCCTCCCGCAAAGCGCACGAACTATTCCGCACTTTGGAAGAGAAAATTCAAGACCCCCAACCCAACAACGCATAGAGATTGTTCGCTCTGCCCTTTCAAAACCAGCAGAACCGCTGGGGTGCCCCATCCATATCGCAACATGGGTGGGAATGTAGAAACTCACCCAGCCAGCTCTTGTCGTTGCTTCTGTCTGTTCTTCCTCGCGCCATTTCCAGTCGAAACAGCTGAGCATCCGAACATCGCCCAACCCCAATCCGGTAATCTAGAGCAAGGTAAACCGCACAATGTCCGACACCGCAACCACCGCAACCACCGCAACCACCGCCCCCATCGCTACAATCGCCTCCCTCTCTCAGCATGAAGGCCAGACCGTTACCCTCCGCGGCTGGCTCTACAATCTCCGCGCCTCAGGCAAGCTCCTCTTTCCCATCTTCCGCGACGGCACCGGCACCATCCAGGGCATCGTCCCCAAAGCCGCCGTTCCTGAAGACGTCTTCAACACCCTCAAAGAACTAACCCTCGAATCCAGCCTCACCGTCACTGGCAAGGTCCGCGCCGACTCCCGCGCTCCCAGCGGCTTTGAGCTCGACGTCGAGAACATTCAGGTCCTGCAAAAGATCGACGACGCCACACCCTTCCCCATCACCCTCAAAGAACACGGCGTCGACTTTCTCATGGAGCACCGCCACCTCTGGCTCCGCACCCCCCGCCAGTCAGCCATTCTGCGTGTCCGTGCCACCATCATGCGCGCTGCGTCAGAGTTCTTCGACACCAACGGCTTCATCCGCACCGATCCACCTATCCTCACTCCCAACGCCTGCGAAGGCACCTCCGAGCTCTTCGAGATGGACTACTTCGACGACGACAAGGCCTACCTCACCCAGTCCGGCCAGCTCTACATTGAAGCGACAGCGCTCGCCCTCGGCAAGGTTTACAGCTTCGGCCCCACCTTCCGCGCCGAGAAATCCAAAACCCGCCGCCATCTCACCGAGTTCTGGATGATCGAGCCCGAGGTAGCCTTCCTCGAACTCGACGGCCTCATGAACCTCGCCGAATCTTTCATCACCCACATTGTCACCCGTGTCCTCGAGTCCCATCGCGCCGACCTCAAAGTCATCGGCAAAGACATCGCCAAACTCGAAGCCGTCATCGCTAATGAAGGTGGCGGCCATCCATTTCCCCGCCTCTCCTACGATGTAGCCCACGCCATGCTCGAGCAGGCCTACGCCGAAGGCAAAATCGAAAACCCCCACAAATACGGCGACGACTTCGGCTCCCCCGACGAAACCTACATCAGCTCACAATTCGACAAGCCGGTCATGATCCACCGCTACCCCGCGGCCTTCAAAGCCTTCTACATGCAGCCCGACCCACACGATCCCTCCAAGGCTCTTTGCGTCGACGTCCTCGCCCCCGAGGGCTACGGCGAAATCATCGGCGGCTCCCAGCGCATCGACAGCTACGACCTCCTCAAGTCCCGCATCGAAGAGCACGACCTCCCGCTAGCCGCCTTCCAGTGGTACCTCGACCTGCGCAAATACGGCAGCGTCCCCCACTCCGGCTTCGGTATGGGCATCGAGCGAGCCGTAGCCTGGATCTGCGGCCTCGACCACGTCCGCGAAACCATCCCCTTCGCTAGAACATTGAACAGGATTTATCCTTAATTCCATCCAGAACCAGTGGGACTGCAATTGCTGAAGCTAACCTAGGTTTCCACTATTCATTTGAACCTCAACAAAATCATTGCTAACTTTTCGTCACTCGCCACAAGGGCTACTCATGAAATCTTTGTTCGTCTCCTGCCTTCTCCTTGTTCTCACTGCCACTTCACTCGCCTCAACCCCGCAATTCTCTGCCCGCCAAGATATCGTTACAGGTTTCCAATATCTCTATGGCATGGCCGTCGGAGACTTCAACGGAGATGGAAAGCCTGACATAGCCGTTACAGATAATGCGGTCAAGCGTGTCTTTATTTATCTCAATAACGGAAATGGTTCTTTCGGGGCACCTAAAACGATGGACATTAATATGACCGCGCTGGGACCGGGCAAGATCATCGCGGGTGATTTTAATGAAGATTGTAAGCAAGACCTGATCATCGGAACCGTAGCAGGTCTTCAGGCTGATCTGCTCCTGCTAGGAAACGGCGATGGCACATTCACCCAGCAACCAGATCTTCCAGGCTCATATGGTTTTGTGAAAGGGATGCCGGTCGATATCAATGGCGATCAACATCTTGACCTCATCCTTGGCAGCAACGGTTCGATCTTTCTTTATCTGGGGGATGGTCGCGGCAATTTTCAGCTGCAATCTTTCCCTAACCAGGGAGGCAGTGGTTTATTCACAGGGGTAGCGGCCGAAGATTTCAATAAAGACGGCAAGCTGGATTTTGTAACCGCTTCGCCGCTTCAGATCGCAGGCATAAGAACCTTCATCGGTAATGGGGATGGTTCATTCGCTTCACCAAGCAGTCTCTCGACGACCCTCGCCAATGCACAGCCGGGTTCCGTGGCTGCTGCTGATTTTGACGGAGATGGTAATCCCGACCTCCTCCTTGGTGCCAGTTACGTCGCCGCAATATTCCCCGGTAAAGGTGACGGCAGTTTTGATGTTTCTAATCCGTACTACCTTGCAACAGTCGACACAACCAGCACTCAAGGCGCATACGGATCCTTGGTGGCCGCAGCTGACATGGACGGGGACAAAAAGATCGATGCGGTGGTGGCAGACGATAACGGTCAAACAATCAATGTCCTTCTTAATGATGGGACCGGTAAGTTCCCGCAGTCGACGCCAGACTTCAGCGCGACGATCGATCATGGTGTAACTGAAATGGCTTTGGCCGATCTGAATGGGGACGGACTTCCCGACATCGTTATTGCGAATAACGTGACACAGAATATCTCTGTCTTCCTCTCGATTAAGCCAAAGGCGGCAGTAACTGCTGCGCTTACTTCAAGCGCTAATCCACAACTTGTCGGCTCTTCCGTCACTTTCACCGCAAAAATCGCTGGTACGACAGGCACAATACCTACGGGTACCATAACGCTGTTGGACGGCACTAACTCACTTGGCCAACAGACGCTTGACGGTAACGCGCAGACGACATTCTCGTTGTCCAACCTTTCCGCCGGGCAGCATTCGCTGACTGTTAGCTACTCAGGCGATAACAACTTCCTTCCCGTCACAAGCTCTACGCTTACGGAATCCATCGCGGACTTCCAAATGGCTCTGCCAACCACATCACAGACTGTGACTGCCGGAGGAACCGCTACCTACAGCCTCACCGTCACACCGGCAGGCGGACTTACCGGCTCCATCTCTCTCACTTGCTCGCAGCTTCCTTCACTTGCCACCTGCGACCCAGTTACAGTTCCAGTCACCGGGCAACCTGCAACGGCAACCCTCACCGTGCACACCACGGCTCCGGTTACGTCAACACCCGCTCCACCATTCGCGCTGCCAGCCTCAGCTTGTTCGCGATTGCTTTCACTGCGCTACTTCCCCTCAAAAAACGCAGGCCCATTCAGTTATTCGTGACTGCCGTGGCACTCGTGCTTCTCGGCTCCGTCGCCGGATGCAGTGGTGGGAGCAAGAACAGCACTACTAACCCACCGACAACCACAACACCGGGAACACCTCAGGGAACAACCCAATTCACCATCACGTCCTCCCTCACTTTGGGTGGACAAACACTTACCCGCACCAGCACAGCAACGCTCGTTGTCCAGTAGCTTCCTGACCCGCTCACGGTGTGTGGGCGGGTCTCACTTCACTCGATCATGGGGGCTAAGATAGACGGACCGGATCCCCAACCCAGGCGGGGTGGCCCACCAGAAAACCTGTCAAGCCCCAAAACGGCAAATCCCCACGCCAATCCTCAACAATCGCATTGCGTAGGAGTTTTACCCAACCCGATATAATAGATACAGAGACGAAGAAAGCCCCGGCCACAAACCGGGGCTTTCCTATTAACCCAAACCAACCAGGAGACCAGGATACCAACTCAGCCACCCAAGTACGAACCTAAGTCAAATAAATAGAATGCTTTGCGCAATTAAGATAGGGGGAGGGGGCTACCATAGCCGGTAGCTCCAAACAACATGACAAACCGCCCGAAAGAGCGTCTCATAGCATTGGAGCCTAACCGACTGTAATCCCGAAAAGAACGATGGCATCATAGAAGCGACATCTACACAAGCCTGCACCGCTGGAGCGAAGCCATGGAAATGAACGACTACCGCACGAACTCCTACCCCACCACCATCGACGTGCCCCGCGAAGGAACCGCCCCTCTCCTCGCCAAGGTACTCGGCATCACCTCGCTCGGCTTTTTCATCACCGCCATCGGCGTCGCCACCGCACCCGCCTGGGGAACCCTCCCCGGCCTCATCGTCGTCTTTGGACTCGTCTTCGCCATCTCCCGCGCCCGCAAGGCCAACCCCGCCCTTGCCCTCGGACTCTTCCTCACCCTCACCTACTTCATGGGCTGGCAGATCGGCCCGCTCATCCAGCACTACATCCGTAACTTCGGCTCCGGCCTCGTCTTCAACGCCGCTGCCACCACCGGCGCCGGCATGGCCGTCATGGGCTGCATCGCCTATCTCTTCAACATCAACTACCGCCGAATCGCCGGCATCGGCTTTGCCGCGCTGCTTCTCCTCATCATCGCCGGCGTCGCCAGCATGTTCTTCCACTTCCTCACCCCGGACACCTTCTCCTGGCTCACCCTCGGCATCTTCTCCCTGCTCACCATAGGCGACTTCGCCCGCATCCGCGCCGGCGGAGACGGCAGTTCCGCCGTCTCTCTCGCCCTCTCCATCTATCTCGACGCCATCAATATCTTCCTCGCCGTCCTCCAGCTAATGGGTGGCCGCCGCAGAAACTAATCCAGCATTGATCAATCGACGCACGTTTCTAAAGCAAGGCGCAGGAGCGCTGATCGCGGCCAAAACCGCCTCAGCGCTCGCTGCTCCAACCGAAGCTCCCCCGGAATTCAAAACATCCAACGCCCTCTGGCAAGCCGCTTACGACCGCGCTTTAGGCGGGTGGCCCAGGCACGGACGCAGGTGCCCCATTTTATGCAGTCTCGTCGTATTAGTGTGCATTCGCGCGAAGCGCGAACCACTTTCCGATCACCCCAACTTCCTCAAAGCCCTCCCAAAGTGTCATCCTTAATCCATGAAGCGTAAAACCTCGCTACGAACATTCGCTGCATCGCTCCTGATCTGTTGCCTGACACTGGCGCATGCCCAGGAAAGAGGCTACTGGCGAGCCGCAAGCACCTCAGCCCGAACCATCACCGGTGACATCACCCTCGCCGACGAAAAGATCACCATCAACTTCTCGACCTCCACGATGTCAAAGATCCGCCCTCTCGAAGCCGCAGAGGTCAGCGCCGTCTTCGACACGGACAGCAGCACCGCCGCCACCGCTAGCCTCTACCGTCTGAGCATCTCGTCCGCCAAAAAATTCCTGCATAAAAACAGTCTCTGCGGCTCCGAGAACGTTCAGTGGATGGTCGCCTACGCCCAGGGAAGCTCCCTGCAGCTGGCCTTCTTCTCCGGAGACAAGCCACCCGTCTTCACGTTCGACGCCATCGCCAATTCAACGGACAAGTGCGGCACATTCTCCTATTTAAAGTGAGCCGATTAGCCTGTGTCCGTCCCCGCCAGGGATCTAAAAAGCTCTAAGATGGACGCACCCGGCCATCCGGATCACATTATTCATGCGAGGACTTCGATGAGTACTTCCGTATCCGAATCATCGGGCGGGTGCCCAGACACCAAATCGGGTGCCCCATTCATCGCGCCTTTGTTCATGCGATGAGTGGGCATTCGCGCCACGCGCGAACCGCTCTCCTACGCACCAGCTAAATCTCACGACGCCTATAGGTCTCAAGCGATTGTCGCTTCATCACCTTCGACTGTCACCGCTTCTTCCGCTTCATTGCACCAACCCCACAAGCCAGCGGAACGTTCGTCATCTGCTTCGCGAACACCCGATAACTCGCTCCACCCGGCCGCAGCGTCGACCAATACCCCGACTGCGACAGCAACGGCTTATGCTGCTCAATGATCTGCTTCTCCAGAATCTTCACGCCACACTCCAGATTGTTCTTCGGCTGCAGAATCGTCCGCGAAGGATCATCCACCTTCAGCACCTTATCCCGATCCCAGTCGAAGTCGCACCCATACCTCTTCTGGTCTTCGTACGTTAGCTGCAGCAGTCCCTCACTCCTCACCGCCCTCCCCGTCACCCCATCTTTCACCGCCACCTCAGCCTCCGTATGCCGAACCCGCGTTGTGGGCTTCAACCCAGCCTCAGCCGCTGCCAACGCCTGAAAAAAGTAAGCCCAGAACGCCCGCTTGTCATCCTCCGCCATCTCATAAAACCGCGGACAGAACCGCTTCACATCGCGCGGAACCTGCCGCGATAGCATCGCCGTAGGTAACGCCAGCTCCACAATCTTGTCCCACTCCGGATCCCACGTCTTCCCACCCAGCTCGATCCGTTTCGTATCGATCGGAGTCGCCGGAGCAGGTTTCATCGCCGGAGCCGGAGTCGCTACGGGGACGGGTTTCGAGTCTGTCTCCTGATGCTTCCCGCATCCCACTACCAACAGTAGTGCAGTCGCAGCAACAGCCAGCCCACCCGCGACTCTCAATCCTCGGCTCATGTGCCGACCTTTTTATTTCTTGCCATTGGCGGAGTCAATCTTTTAATTCCGACAAAGTCGTCAGAGAGCCAGTGGTGATGCAACTATCGCGATACTGCTATCAAATCCGCTCCAGAGTCTCTGGATCCATCTCACCACCAAAGTACTTCTCCAAAGCCCTCCCAAATATCCCAGGCTCCGCCTCCGCTTTCGCAAACAATGTCATGCTCGAGTGAAACTTCAGATCATCCGGATACCCGAATATCTCCTCGACCGACCTGCCCTCAACGCCCACCACAATTCGCGTGCATTCGCATAATCTCGAACCCAGCACCGGATGCTCCAGATAACCCCGAGCCTCCTCCATTCCAGAGATTGCAAATCTCACCGCCGTTGGACTGCTTCCGAGCCCGCGAATCTGCGGAAACACGAACCACATCCAATGAGTTCGCTTTCTTCCCGTCCGCAGCTCCGCGCAAGCCTGCTCGTATACCCCCTCTTGCGCATCCACAAATCGCTTTAACTCATATGGGTCACTCATCCCAAACCCTCCGCATCATGAGATGCGTCGAGCGGAAAATTCGTCGAGGGTTTAAGGCATCACCGCAGCCCGCTGACCCAGCAGATAAGCGCCCCGTTCATTCGGCGCGGCGCCGTTCTCACCAGCCACCTTTTTTAACGGTGACCCCTCATAGCGTTGATACGTGTACGCATTTGGCCCCGTACCCACCGAAACAAATTCAACAGACTTGGCATTGGCCGGAATGTTCCCGCCAAACCACCGCGGATCCTCTTGCTGACTCCACGTCACAACAGAAAGCACAGAACCCGCCGGGTACTTCGACTCAGGATTTGTCCGCGCATAGTGCACCGCAACGTCATTGCCGAACATCGTCGACATCGTCGAAGTCTTCTTATCGACCCACGACGTAATCACCTTGCCCTGCATCGGATTCGAAGGCAGCTCCCCAACCACCGCTGCCTCTTTATTGAGCGTTGTAACCACACGGGCATTCTCCCCTGTACACCCCATCAGCAAAACCAATCCCGCCAACGCAACTTTCATCATCGCTACTCGCCCTTGATTGGCATTGTGTAAACGTAATCGTTCTTGCGAACCGGAGTATGGCAACTCACGCATTCATTGGTGAACGCCGCATCTTTCCCATAAGGCTTCAGATCCGTCCCGCGCCATCGTCCCCAACCCCAACCCGCGGTATCCCCATACTTCTTGCCATCCCGGATCATGAATTCGACCTGCAAGAACGCTCCTGTGTGGATCGTTCCTTGATCATCCGGCTGCTGCAACCATGCCACTTTGGCGAACGTAGTGCCATCCGGCCACGGATTGATGTGTCCGTCAGCAATCGCCTTCACCGCAATATCATTTCCCAGGATCACCCGCATCGTATGGTTGTCATACCGCTCCGTGCTGCTGATGGCTCTCCAGTTTTTATAGTCCGGCAGAAATGCAATCCCATTTGGCTCAGGCTGCACATTCAGCACCGTTTCGCTATCCTTCACCCACTTGCCATATTGCTCATCGGCAGCGCTCGTATCCGTGGCAGTCTGCTGCGTGCTCGGTGGAACAAGATAATTCCTGAGCACTGCCAACTGTTCCGGCGTAACCGCTGCGCCCGGATGCACCTTAAGGTACGAAGGCAGCGGCATCGCCCCCATCTGAATCTGATTCACCGCTTCAAATAAAAAACCCTTTTGTTGAGCCGCAGGAAGCTTGCCAATCTCCGAGAAGTTCAGATGCCTCCGCGCCTCGTTCACATCGCTGTTCACGATCCAATACGCCGGCACAACCTTATCGAACCAGGGTAGCTTCGTCTCATTCGAGTGGCAGCTATAGCAAGAGTTCCTTAGAATCGCCTTCACTTCTGGAGGAGCCTGCAGCTCAGCCGTAATTGGAGGATTGGTCAACGTTGGGCGAATGAACTGAATCCCAACGAACACAAGACACAAGACCGCTCCAATCCAGCCAATAGCCAGAAAGCGAGTTCGCGATACCAGAGCCATGCCTGTCCTTTCGTCTATCGAGCAATTACTCTCAGCCTTAGACGGAAAGAAGTGAGCGGACTCGCAGAGAAATTACTTTTCACTGCTCGGCGGTACCAGCCCCTTCAAGCGCAGGTACAGCGCAAGCGTCGCATACTGCTCATTGTCATGCGATACCGTTCCCCACATCAGTCCAATACGCGACCGCTTTGCCGGACCTGCCGCAAGCATCTCCGACAGATTTGCATCGGTCAGCGCTGCAAAGGCCTTGTCGCATTCAGCATACGAAGCCTTCAGCGCCTCAACGATTACTGCCTTATCCGCAGTCTCCGGGGGCACCTTCGCTAAGGCATCCGCCGCAGTATGATTCGCCGCACCACAGCTGTGCAACTGGGCCTCGCTGATATGGTTGACCACCCGGGCAAATGTCCTGATATCCGGCGTCGGCTTGAACTGATAACTCTCCGCCGGCATCTGGTCCGCTGCCTTCAGGATGTTCACCTTCAACCGAGCATAGCTCCCCTGCACCTCACCCGCCGGTCCAGTTGGTTGCGCAGCAGCCGGAGTCTGACCAAACGCTACGCCCGAAAACATCAATCCCGCCATTGCATACATCAAACACGTCCGCCGCATCTTTTCGCTCCTCGCACATCCCAACCAGCCTAATCGTCTCCCGCTTGCACTACAAGCTCAATGCTGCATCTCAGCCCTTGAATTTACAGACCAATAATTCCTTCTCGTCGAGACAAGCAGCTCCGGATGGTGAACGAGCCGGACCTCAATCGTGTGAAGTCCCGGTTCCGTCGAAGTCGGATAGAAGCTGAGAATGTAACTGTTGCGAATGCGATTGCTCATGGTACCCAAGGCAGCGTCCAGCTCCCCTCGACTCGTGAAGCCGCTCGTCTCCCCACCCGACAGACTAGCCACCTCTGCGGACAGATTTTTCCGCATCGCGCTGATCGCCAGATTAAGAGGCATGTTGAGACTGAAATAGCCTTGCGTCGGCCCCGCTCCAGCATCGATCGGCGGATTCAGATGAGGCGGATCCTTGAAAGCCTGCCGCATCGCAGTCTTCTCCGCGGAAAACGTCATGCTATAGATCGACGTATTCGTCTCTCCCAGCGTGCGGATGACTTCCTTCAGTTGAGCCTTACTCCCGTTATCGTGCTCCTGGCTGATCAACAAAATAGCACGACGGTTCCCCGCCGACTGCCGCTTCAGCAAATCAACTCCAAACAAAATACTGTCAAGAATCGCAGCCCCGCTATTGCCCGGATCGGGATGATCGATCGCGTCGCTCCACTCTCCAACATCGGAGGTAAACGGAGACGCAGCCTCAGGCTGGCTATCGAAGTTCACAATCGAAACCATATTCGGAGCCTTGCCGAGAATAGCCGCAATCATGGAATCCAGATGAACATAGTTCTCAAACTGCCCTCGCGCAATCCCACCCGTCTGCATCAGCACCACCAGCGACAGCGGCCTGTTCGTCTCCTCTTCCAGAGTGACCTTCTGCGGAACGCCGTTGTCCGTAAGGATAAAGTCATCAGCCTTCAACGAGAAAACAGGCTCTTTCTCAGAGGTCTGCACCAGCGTAGGAACAACGACGAGCGTGGTCGTCGTATGAAGTGTTGTCTGCGCAAACGCACTTGCTGCGAGCGTCGTTGCAACGAGAACGCCGGACTTGACGACGGCGGAATTCATTGGTCTCCAGATTAGACGAAGTAATGCAGGTTCGTGAGCAAGTACCACCGCAAAGCCCAATCCAGCCCAATGAACTATCCTGTATAAGACAAACTCGCGAAGTCAGAAACAGCCTCACACGAAGGAAACAGCAAAACCATGCCTCTCAACTGCGGAATCGTTGGCCTGCCCAACGTCGGAAAGTCCACCATCTTCAACGCCCTCACCTCGGCCAAGGCTCAGGCGGCAAATTACCCCTTCTGCACCATCGACCCCAACACCGGCGTCGTCACCGTGCCCGATGAGCGCCTCGCAAAAATCTCCGCACTCATCAAGCCCAAATCTCTCGTCCCCACCACCATGGAGTTCATCGACATCGCCGGTCTCGTCGAAGGCGCCAGCAAGGGTGAAGGTCTCGGCAATCAGTTCCTCGGCCACATCCGCGCCACCGACGCCATCTGCCACGTCGTCCGTTGCTTCGACGATCCCGAGGTCATCCACGTCGCTGGCGGCGTCAATCCACTCCACGATATGGACATCATCAATACCGAACTTCTGCTCGCCGACCTCGACACCGTCGAAAAGCGCAACACCAAGGTAGAGCGCACCGCGAAAGCCGGAAGCGATCCCAAAGCCAAGGCCGAACACGCCATGCTGCAAAAGTTGCTTGCCGTCCTTAACGCCGGCAAGCCCGCCCGCACCGCCGATCTCACCGACGATGAGCGCACCCTTTCGCGCGAGCTCTTCCTCATCACCGCCAAGCCCCAACTCTACGTCGCCAACGTCGACGACACAGCACTCATCGAGGGCAACGCCTACACCGCTGCCGTCGAGAAGCGCGCCGAAGAAGAAGGTGCCCAGGTCGTTCGCATCTGTGGAGCCATGGAAGCCGAGATAGCACAGCTCGAACCCTCCGAGCGCGACGAATTCCTCAAGGACATGGGCCTCTCCGAGCCCGGTCTCAACCGCCTCATCCACTCCGCCTATCGCCTCCTCCACCTCATCACCTACTTCACGGCTGGTGTGCAGGAAGTTCGCGCATGGACTATCAAGCGCGGCACCAAAGCTCCCGGAGCCGCCGGAGTCATTCACTCTGACTTCGAGCGCGGCTTCATCAAGGCCGACTGCTACGCCTCCGACGACCTCTTCAAGTACGGCAGCGAGCAAGCCGTTAAAGAAGCAGGCCTCCTCCGCTCCGAAGGCAAAGAATATGTAGTCAAGGATGGCGACATCCTCTTCTTCAAATTCAACGTCTAGCCGCTCACTCGAGCGTAGCATTCAAGCCGCAGCCTTTGAATGCTACTGCCGCCTTGTGCCGCAGTTATTGTTGAGGCTTCTTTACCTGCTCGATCAGTCCGCTCGCGGATGTCTGTTTTCGTTGTGCTATGGCCTTCGACTCTTCAAACGCCGCCGCCGCCAGCTTGGTCTCACCAGACTTCTGATAAAGCCTGCCAAGCTGAAAGTGCACCGACCCATCATCATCGCTCGCCAGCCCCGCCTTGAACTCTTCAATCGCGCGCGCTGTGTCTCCCTCGCCTGCATAGGCCTGTCCCAGCAGCGCGTGGACACGCGGTATCAACTCTGCCTTGGCTGCGAGCCCGGCCTTCAAATAAGGCTCTGCTGCGGCATAATTATGCTTTGCAACCAACACCTCGCCCATCATGTAATTCGCCTCAGCGTCCGCCGGATTTTCAACCAGCGCCCTCTGAATCATCTCCGCGGCAGAGTCGTTTCTCTGCTCCTGCAAGTAGTTCGCCCCCGCGCCGATCAGCGCAGCAAACTCCTTCGGATTGATTCCGAGCGCAACCTTGTACTCCGCCTCAGCCTCGCTGAACTTACCCCGATCGCGATAGCTCTCCGCCAGCAGCTCATGCAGCCGAATCGAATCAGGCTCTACTTCTCCGGCATAGACCAGGTACAAAATAGCCAGCCGCTGCTCCGCTCGAATCGACCAGTAAAGGCCGGCCTCCTCAGCGTGATAAACCTTCCGCAGTCTCTTCGCTGCCGCAAGAGTAGTTTCAAAATCTCCCGTGTAAAAGGAGCATGCAGCCAGCAGCGAAAGCTTGTCTCGCGATAGCGCAGCTTTGCTGGCAATGAGGCCCTTCGTGCACAGTCCATATTCACCACGCAGAAAATGATCCTGCGCCGTGCCCGCAGTCGCGCCTCCCGCTGGAGCCTCTGCTTCATAGCCTTCGACCGGCAGTGTCCTCTCTCCACGCACAGAGAGCCGCAGCGTCGATGCACCTTCGGCAGGGAGCTCCGTTTCGCTGGCCTTCGCAAGAGCCTGGTCGAAATCCCGCACCTGCTCGGTGGGCATCTCAATCGTCAGAACAGATGCATGCGCCTTTAGGAAACCGGGATCGAGCCTCCAAAGCTCCCCGAGAAATTTAATCGCAGCCCCGGTCTCGCCCTGCGCAAGAGCAAGCCGAATCAACCCAAGCTCAGCCAGCGAACATCCTCCAGCCTTCTCGTCCTTCTCGAGTTCAGTCTGGGCCTCTGATATCTCGCCGCGCCGAAGCAAAACCAGCCCTAGCGCAGCTCGACTGCAAGGAGGCGCACCAGGAACCGCAAGCAATTTGCGATACGTATCCGTCGCTTCCACCAGTTTCCCCTGGTCATTGAGCGACTCAGCATTGAGCTCCTGAAAGAACGGAGACTGCCGATTCAACGCAGCAAACTCACCCGAGGTAGCCTCCGCAATCTCCAGATGCATCACCCCAAGCCTGTACCATGCCTCGCCGCTCTTCTTATTCAGCTCCGTCACACGCCGATATGCCACCGATGCATTCTCGAACTGCTTCAGCCCAAAGTACGCTCGCCCAAGACCCATGTAGATCTCGGCATCGTTCGGATGAAGCTGCCGAGCCATCACCAAATACCGAACCGCCTCGGTGCGATTTCCTAATTGAAGATTTTCCAGACCCAGGAAGAGAACCGGCACAAACAGCTTCGGCTGCAACTTGTTCGCCGTCTTAAAGCTCGCCAGAGCACCTGCAGCATCTCCCAACTGATGCTGCATCAAGCCAAGATTCGCCCATACCTCCGGCACATCCTGCCGAATCGCAACTGCACTTTGATATGCCGCAATCGCAGCCGGTATATCGCCTGCAGACTGCGCCTTTACTGCATCTTCCAAATGCGATTCGAAATCGCCCTGACCGAAGGCGCTCGTCGCCAATAGTAGAAAAAGAAAAAACCAGCAGCGTCTCCCAACGAAACTGCCTCGAAGCAGACGACCACACCGATTCATAACCTTCCTACTGGGCCCATTCAATCTGAAGATCTTCACCTCGGCCATTATCAGGCAGTGTAAATGCTGCTACATGATGAGGCGCATCGAACGAAGACTGAACCGCCTTGGTGCTCCCAGCGACAACAGCTTTTCCCGCAGCCGCCGTGCTTCCGTAAACCTCCACCTGCAGACTCGTCCACCACGGAGCATAACTCCCCTGATGCGGCCCGACATGCACTGTCAGTCCCTTAGGCGTCTCCTCGCACGTAAATTCCATCCGCAGAAAATCCCCCTTCCGATAAGCGAACGACAGCCCATCGTCCAGGTAGACCGAACCTTTGCAATCTTTGCCCGGATACACGCGCAGCGTAAGCGGCCCTTTTGGTGTCTCAATCGTGCTCTGCGTCAAAGGCTGCATCGGCAGAATAGATCCTTCGCGTACAAACACCGGCAGAACATCCAGCTGCGGCTTGATCGTAATCTGCCGTGCAACAAGTCCCAGCGGATTTCCCGTCAAGCTGTCCGTCGGCAGCATCTTCGCGCTCACCCTCTCCCCCGTCCAGTAGTTGTACCAATCCACAGAAGGAAGCTCCACCGAATACGAGTCCGGTTTTTCCGGATAGATACTAGGAGCCACCAATATGTTCGGGCCAAACAGAAATTCATTGGCTGCATCCAGGTCGATAGGATGCTTATCTTTTGTCGCATCAGGAAACTCAAGAAAGAGCGGCCGAAGAATGGGAACACCAGTCCGTGACATTTCTTCCGCCGTCGTATACAGATATGGCAGAAGTTTATAGCGCTCCTCGATATAACGTCTCCGAATATCCTCTTGTTCCGGACCGTTCACCCACACCTCTTGATCCGCCGAAGTGTCGCTCGCATGATCGCGATCAATAGGTTGAAAGGTTCCCATCTCAATCCACTTCGTAAGCAGCTCCGGCCCCGGGCTGCCGACGAAACCACCCACATCGGCTCCACTCATCCCAAACCCGCTCATGCCAAGATTCAGCAGCATCGGTGTCGTAAGCCGCAGATGATTCCACGTACTGCTGTTATCGCCGGTCCACGTAGCGGCATACCGCTGTCCTCCCGCGTAACTCGCACGCGTCAGAACGAATGGCCGCTGATTCGGCGTAAGCGCAAGCAGCCCGTCATAGGTCGCCCTCGAGTTCTCCATCCCATACACATCGTGTATCTCCAGATGGCTCGTAGTCCGTGGTTTGAAACCCGGCTCATCGATCCTGTGCTGCACATCGTCGGGCATCGTCTTGTTCGGAGTATCGAAAATAGACGGCTCGTTCATGTCGTTCCAGAATCCAGCGATACCGTCTCGAACAAACTCCGTATAAAGCGAACCCCACCACTTGCGTGTACTCTGACGCGTAAAATCGGGAAACACTGAAGGTCCCGGCCACACCTTGCCAACGTATACGGTACTGTCAGGCTTCTTCACAAAGTGATCGCCCGTCATCCCGCTGTCATAAGGAGCGTAGTTCGCATCCGGAAGGTGCGCGATGTGCAGATCCGTTATGGCCACAACGCGCAGGTTCTGTTTCTTCAGATCTTCAATCATCTGCGCAAAATGCGGAAACTGTACCTGATCGACAGTGAATGGCCGATAGTGATCCTGGTAATCAATATCGAGATAGAGCGCATCCGCAGGGATCCTGTCCGCACGCAATCGATCTGCAACCTTTCTTACATCGGACTCCGGGTGATAGCTGAAGCGCGATTGCTGAAACCCAAACGACCACAACGGCGGCAGCGGCGTCGGTCCAGTCAGCCACGCATACGTCGAAAGCACATGCTTGGCATCCGGCCCATAGAGGATGTAATAGTCGAGCGGGCCACCCGCCGAACCAAAGGAGTAAACATCCGGAGACTCCCTGCCAAAATCGAAGCTGGTTCGCCACGTGTTGTCGAGCAATACTCCCGTTGTCGTTCCTCCCCGGGATGTCAAAAAGAACGGAATGCTCTTATAGATCGGGTCAGTCGATTCCTGAAAGCCGAAGCTGTCGGTGTTCCAAAGGCTGTAGGCATGATCTCTTCGATCCAGCGACCCGGGCTTATCGCCCAGCCCGAAGTAGTGCTCATCCGCCGCCATCGTCTTATAAACACGAAAGGTCGAGCCATGAAACTCGACCGGTCGTCCCCACGCATCTTCCTGGATCAAGGTACCGTTCAGATCGGTAACGCGCAGACGCATAGTTGCACGGTCTACCTTTACCCGTAGGGCAGTGGTGCGAAACCCAACACTCTCAGCATCTTCCTCGGCCGAAACGCGCGCACTCGCCGTCCGAGCTTCCGGCAACACCGCCCACGAAGCATCCTCCGGCATTTCGCCGCGAGGTCCTACCCTCACCCTCAGAACGTCGTCACGCAGAGCAGTCACCTGCATCACGGCGCTCTCACTTCGAATCTCAATGCCATTGCTGATCGGTTTGCTGCCAGTCACAGCCCGAAGCACAATGAACTCCGGAACCGAAGAGATCTTCGCAGTCGAAGGTGCCGACTTTGCCACTTCGCAAGGTGCCGCGACACCACAGAAACCTGTCGCTAAAAAGGCGAGAGCTGAAAAAAGAGTATATTGCTTCTTCATCGGATGTTCGATTTCCTGGCACGGGTAAATTGAGGCACATGAGACTGTTGAGCGACCAGAATCGTAACAGTCGGCCTCTAATAAAAGCGTCTTCTAAGCCCGAGGTTTTGACGAAGTTTCGTCTAGGAACCACCGATGGACAAGACATTCTCCATATGCCCCGTTTCCAACAGGCTCTGGCTAACAAAATCGTGGTCTGCCTTAGGTTACGGCGGGTATAATCAATCCGCTTTACCGTCTTTGATTGATACAAGTTGATATAAAAGGTAGAGAAAAGTCTGACTTTTGGTGAGGTAGCGCAGTGCAAGGGGATTTCCACGTTAATGATTGGTTGGTCCAGCCCCAGATCAACTCTGTGGAAAGAGATGGCAAGACCTGGCATCTCGAACCCAAGGTAATGCAGGTACTGGTTCACTTGGCCTCGCATCCCAATGAAGTGCTCTCCAAGGATCGTCTGCTCGAGGCTGTCTGGCACGATACCTTCGTCGGAGATGACGTTCTCATCCGATGCATCTCTGAAATCAGATACGTCTTCGGCGACGACCCTAAGTCCTCCCGAATCATTCAGACCATTCCAAAGGGCGGCTATCGTCTCATCGCCGCTGTCACAGCAGGCGTCAGACCGGACGCCGTACCGCAACCGGTGCCAAACATCGAGTCTTCGGCTGCCGAGGCGCAACACACCCAGAAAGCTCATGAGCTCGTCTTTCGCTACGATTATGACCTCAGCCACCCCAGAGGATCCCACGGCTCAATCCCCGATGAGCCGCATTCCGCGTCGCACAACGGCCATCCTCACTCGGACGAATCAAATCCCCCCTATCCTTTAATAGATAAGGATGAATCGAGTGCTCCCCACGCAGAGCACAACGCTGCGCAGACCCATGGCTCGTCCCGCCATCGCCTCTGGTCCATCATCGCCAGCACTTCGCTCGTAGTTTTGCTCGCCGTTCTCGGAGGAGCCTATGCCTGGAGATCCATGCATCGCTCCGCGGTCGACTTCTTCTGGGGCCCGGTCCTTAATTCAAACGATCCTGTCCTCTTCTGCATCGCCGATCAAGGTCAATATGCTGCGGTCACTCTCCGCGATGCCACCGATCCCTCCCGTCAGATCGTCCTCAAAGACAACCTGACCGCCGTCGTCATCGACGACTTGAACGCCGTAGTCCAGATCACCGGTATCCTCAAGTCGAACGACAAAAAGTACAGCCTCAAAGGCGAAGGTTCCACCAATCTCACCGACCTGCGAACCGGTCCCACCATCTTTGTGGGTGCCTTCGATAACGCCTGGACCCTCCGTCTTACGAAATCCCTGCGCTATCACTTCGACAACAACCCTGAGATGACTCAGTTTCGAATCGTCGATAGCGAAGCTCCAACCAAAGCGCCGTGGGTCGTCGACCGTATCGAACAGATGGCGACCAATAACTACCGCGACTACGCCATCATCGCCCGCTTCATTGACAGCAACACCGGAAAGCTCGCTGTCGTTGTAGCCGGAGTAGGTCGCGGAGGAACCATCGCAGCCGGAGAACTCCTCACTGACCCGACCTATCTCGCCCAACTCGCCAGCGCCGCCCGAGCATCTGGAAACAAGAAGAATATGGAAGTCGTTCTTAGCACACCAATCATCGACGGCGAACCCGGATCCCCGAAAGTAGAAGCGACCTATTTCTGGTAAAACACCGGGACATCTCGAGTGACGCGGTTGCGACTCTGAAATCCAAACCTTGCCCTTGCTTCTCGAAAGAAGGTCGATTTCGGCGACCTCGTACCTGACATGGTCCAAAATTTCTCCCGAAGAAACGCCGAACATATAAGCCAAATCGCTAAAAACAAATAGCTTATTGCCTCGCCTAAACCTAAGCGTTCGGGTCAGTAAAACATCAGTAAACAATCTGTGATTCTCCACGACATCCATGCCCTTGCAAATCTAGGGTTGTCATCGCTCTCAGAACAAACAAATTTTCCTTGGTCTAGAGAGCGTTCCGTTTTGGAGAGAGCAAATCATTTTGAGAGAGGCACATCAGATGCGATTCAATCGAGGCACAAGATCGCAATTACTTGCGACGATAGTGATGTTCGCCCTGGGCGTGGTCGGGATTACCCGGCTATCTGCCCAGTCCCAGGCGTTCACTGCCACAATCAGCGGCACAGTCACAGACATTTCAGGAGGTGTAGTTTCAGGCGCTAAAGTCACCCTCAACAGCGCCGAACGTGGCATCACCAGAAGCTTCACAACGAACGACTCCGGCGGCTACAGCTTCACCCTTCTGCCTCCCGCCGATTATGTCCTCAGGGTCGAGCAGTCCGGCTTCCAGACCTACGAGCAACGGGGAGTCTCCCTTGCCGCCGGTGTCACCGCCCACCAGGACATCACACTTACGGTCGGTGCCGTCAGCCAGGAAGTCGTAGTCTCAGCCTCCGCTCCTCTCCTGAATGCCGACAACGCCAACATCTCCGCCGACATCTCTCAGCGCCAGGTCGTCGAGCTTCCTCTCAACCTCCGTAACGTCTTCGGCCTCGCATCTCTCAACTCCTCCGTCAACAACTCCACGCAAGCTCAGATGGTCAACTCCAACGGTATCTCCGGCAGCGCCGACCAGGACATCTCCTTCCTGAACTTTGGTGGGACTCATTTTGGCACCGCTGCCTACCTTCTCGATGGCACCTGGAACACCGCGCAGGACTGGGGTGGCGTCGTCTACGTCCCCTCCGTCGAAAATGTCCAGGAATTCAAGATTCAGACCAACGCCTTCACCGCCCAGTACGGTTGGAGCAGCGGCAACGTCGTCAACGTCGTCACCAAATCCGGCACCAACCGCTTCCACGGCGACGTCTTCGAGTTCTACCGCAACAGCGCACTCGACGCCAACAACTACTTCAGCAACCACAATGGATTAGCGCGCCCCGACTTCAACAGGCACCAGTTCGGTGGCTCTGCCGGCGGCCCGCTCTACATCCCCGGCCTCTACAGGCAAACTGAAAAGACCTTCATCTTTGGCGTCTACGAGGGACTTCGTCAATCGACGCCGGCCCAACTCACCGCCACCGTCCCAACGCAGGGTTTCCTTAGCGGCGACTTCAGCTCCCTCCTTACCGGCCAGCCCGCAGTCGACCAGAATGGCGTCCCGGTCAGGGATGCCCTCGGCCGTCCCGTCTATGCCGGCGCCATCTACGATCCCTATTCTGTACGCGCTATCACCGCGGGACAAGTCGATCCACGCACTGGCCTCGTTGCCACGTCCAGCGGATTCATCCGTGACGCCATCCCCGGCAACAACCTCGCTGGCCGTATCGATCCAGTCGCCGCAAAGCTCGCCGCATACTGGCCCGCACCCACCAACGGCAACATCGCTAACAATTTCTTCGCCAACGCTGGTGCGAATGCGAACTCCGACGAGTACTCAATCCGCGTCGATCACAACATCAGCGACCTCTCTCGAATCTACGCTCGGTACTCTCACAAGTCCGAGACCAAGACCAACTCACCCGCCTTCTTCGGTGCTTCCAACCCCGGCGGTCCCGGCGTCACCAACCCCAACAACCGCTGGAGCTTCGATATGGGTTACAGTCATATCTTCACCCAATCGCTCATTCTCAGCGCCAACGCCGGCATGAACCGCTGGATCGAGCAGTCGGCTACCCAGGGCGATGGCTTCAAGCCCTCCACCGTCGGTCTGCCAACCAGCCTCGACCCCATCGCCAATCAGTTCCCTCAGGTCAAGATCGACAACTACTCCGGCCTTGGGCCCGGCGCCATCAACGGGCAGGACTCCTACGCCGTTCCACGGAACTACATCACCTACTCGGCCGACCTCACCAAGAGCCTCAGCAGACACACGCTGACCTTCGGCTTCATGGGCGTCGTCAACCAGATCCTCGGTGGCCACGTCTACGGAACGAAGTTCAACTTCATCACCTCCACCACCGCCGGCCCCGACCCATCCAACGTAACCCAGGGAACCGGCTTCGGCCTCGCGTCCTATCTTCTGGGCGTTCCCGACAACACTGGCTCCACCGGTATCAATGCTCAGCTTGCAACCCAGAAGAATTACTTCGGTGGCTATGTTCAGGACGATTGGAAGCTCAATCCCCGTACCACCGTCAACCTCGGTCTTCGCTACGAAGTTCAGACGCCTCTCACTGAGCGCCACGACAAGCAGCAGTACTTTGACTTCAACGCCGCCAATCCCATCGGATCTGGACTTGGCATCGCCACTCCCGGCCAGCTGGTCTTCAATGGAGGCGGTCACACCAGAAGCCTCTACGATACCCAGACCGCCAACTTCGGCCCACGCATCGGAGTCAGCTTCCTCGCCAGGCCGAACGTCGTCCTGCGTAGTGGCTATGGACTCTTCTTCATTCCAACCTATACAGGCAACGGCCCAGCCGATGGCTACACTCAAACCACGCCTATCAGAGGCACTGCAGGCGATAACTCAGTCTTCGACACTCTCAGCAACCCGGTGCCGAACGGAATCCTTCTCCCTCAGGGCAGCGCTTTAGGTGCTTTGCAGGATGTCGGTCAGGGCGTACCTGCTGTAAGACGCGGCCGCTCCTCTTCTTATCTCCAGCAGTGGATGCTCGGCGTACAGTACTCCTTCCGTCCCAACGACATGCTCGACATTACCTACGTCGGAAACCGTGGCCTCAAGCTGTCGGCGGGTACCTACGAGAAGGATATGTTGAATCCGCAGTATTTCTCTATGGGACTTCCCGCACTTACCGCGCAGGTTCCTAACCCCTTCTATGGACGAATCACCGGCACAGGATGCAGCCTGCAGAATGCAACTATTCCACGCTGGCAGCTTCTTCGTCCCTTCCCGCAATATTGCAGTGTTGCTGAACAGGAAGCCCCCCTCGGCGACTCCTACTACAACGCTCTTCAGATGACCTACACTCACCGGTTCAGCCACGGCTTATCTGTACTTGCCTCCTACACGTTCTCGAAGTTCATCGATAACGTCGAAGGCAACAACGGCTGGGCTAACTCCGGTACCACCAGCATCCGCAACTTCTACAACCTTGCCGCGGAGAAGTCAGTCGACGGCAATGACATTCCTCACAGCCTCGTAATCAGCTACATCTACGAGCTTCCCGTTGGCAGGGGTAAGGCCTTCGGCTCCAACATGAACTCCGTAGCCAACGCCATCGTCGGCGGATGGCAGGTCTCCGGAATCTCCACCTTCAAACAGGGATTCCCTCTAGGTATCTCTCCCGCGAACAACACCCTCGGCCAGTTTGGCGGCAACCGTCGTCCCGACATCGTCGCCGACATGCACGTCCCTCACCCCACCATCGACCGCTGGTTCAACGTAGCGGCCTTCCAGGATCCAAATGACCCATTCGACTTTGGATCCGCTCCTCGCTACATCTCAACCCTGCGCGCGCCCGGCTACCAGAACTGGGACCTCTCCGCTCAGAAGTACTGGCGCTTCGGCGAGGTCACTCGTCTGCAGTTCCGTGCCGAGATGTACAACGCCTTCAACCATGCAAACTTCTACGCCCCCAACCAACAACTGGGAGCCAGAACAGCTCTGCCAGGCGGTGGTTACGCCGGGTCCTTCGGAACAATTGGAAATGCCTTCCCCGGAAGGGACGTCCAATTCGCAGCCAAATTCTACTGGTGATCCAACCTGTAGAGATTGGTTAGGAATTTAGCTGGCCTCCATTCGACAGATCCTTGGGCGTGCAAAATGCACAAGGATCTGTCGATTTTTTTGCGTGCGTCCCCACATCGAACCGAATGTTTGCCATGTCACTTATCCCAACGAATCGTCTTTGTGCAGTGAAGCCGAACGGGACCCTGTATTTCGTCTTTTGCATTTGTCTGTTCTCCTTCACGAAAATAAATTCCTTCAAATTCCTCAGCAAAATCGCATGTCAAGTCCCAAACCCAGCTAACTCAATACCCATCAACAACATCCGCATTGCGAAGAGTTTGCTCTAGACAGTTATAATTAAAACCAGAGACAAAAAGCCTCGGTTTACGCCGAGGCTTCTGTTTTTAAAGGCGTAACTCTTTTAGAAAGAAGAATTTACCCATAAACCATTTAGAATGAGGATTTTGCAAACTGACATTTTTATAAACCACTGATTATAGGCAACTTGCGATTCGATACCAGGGGGGGGGTACCCTCCAGAGCATGTATTAATACGGCTTATTCGGCATGTCCCGATACGCTTCGCCAAATTTGTTCTTGTGACTGCCTCGAATACTGCTCGTCGCCTGCATCTGGATAACACCCAGGTTTGCTGTCGTGGCTGATATCTGAACCTCGCGCGGAAAATCTTCAACCGGTTTTGCACTCTCGCTCCATACGTTCAGCCGATAGCGTCCCGATGGCACATCGTGAATCCCAATCGTTCCGTTGGGTCCGGACACTCCGTAGAAAGGAGTGCTGAGCGACAGAACCACAGCACCCATCTCCGGATGGATATTACAAAAAATATAGGAGACTCCCTCACGATCGAACCTCACAGACCGGCTGCTTCCCGACTCATATAAACCCAGATCGAAGCGCTTTCCGTTGAACAACGAAAATACGTTATGAAAGAAAGGATCGGCGTTGGGGAATTCGACATTGGTTCCAGTCGGTACGATCAACAGATGTGGAGTGAATTGCTTGTCCTTCTGCAGAAGTCGGTACGGCGGATGAGCAGTCGCCGTGGGCTTGGACTCCAGCGCCTGCAAAGGCGATAGCCACACAACAACATCTGATCCAACCGGAGCCTTTTCCTTCAGTGGATCGCCTGGAGGTTTTGTGCCGTGCACTGCAATCGCCACGGACACATCCACTCCCTGTCCCCAGGCAGTTAAGATTGGACAGAAAATATGCCATCCGAAGATCATCAGGTAAATTGCGCAGCGCTGCATGACACCTCTAGACGCTAGAATTGGTAGCCCACGGAAAGCGTAAATATATCCGCCGTGCTACGTGTCCCGTAGATCGGCCAGGTCCAGATCCTGCGGTACTCTGGTGAAAAAATGAGATAGGTCTTTGGCCTGTAAATCACATTGCCGACAAACATCCGATTCCGCGCTCGCAACTGACTCGCAGTTGCGTCGTAGGGAAGTATCAAGGAATGGAAGTCGCCCGCGAACCCATTGTCCAGTCCAATCGATGTATTTGCTTCAAGCGAACTTCCAAAGCGTGTCTTGAACTGTGTCCATCCTCCAATATCGTTCACGCCGCGAATGACCGGCAAACCTGAAATTGGATTCGATCCGTACAAAACATCTTTGTAAGTTCCAGCTCCAAGTCCGCCGAGAGATCGTCCACGATATCCTTCGCCACTCAACTCGAACCGATGACCGAAAGGAATTCTCATGTCTGTTGTGAACGCCCACGAATCGTTGGTTCCACTGTACAAATACTCTCCAACTGCAACGTTCGAATACTTCTGTCGTCCGTAATAACCGCCCACGCCGATCTGCAAGGCGTGATCCTCTGCCGCAGATCCATAAGAAACTCGACCTTCGTAAGCCGGTTGGGATGTCTGCTCTCCAGGACTTGGAGCGCGAAAGGTGCTGTTCGTGTTGTAGCCCGCAGCAGGAGGATCCCACAGCCCAAACTCCAGTTGGAAACGCCGTTCACTGGAACTCACAAACTGATGCGCCACTCGCAACTGAGGTGCCCACGTCCATAGATTGCCTGCCCACGCCATCCCAGGCTCCGCAACCGTAGCATAAGAAGTCGGCGACAAAGGAGATATGAGAGGAGCCGCAATTCCAAGCTGAACGAGGTTGCGATCCCAGTCAAAATTGACACCAGCCGTTCTCATGCGAACGATGCCGGATGAAGTACCGAAATTGCTGAGAGGTATTCCTCCAAAGAAATCCAGGCTCACATTCGCAGAGGTTTTTGCGCCTGCGATTCTTGGCCCGAATGCCTCGACACCAAGAATTGTCTGACGCATGCTCGCCCCCGCACCTCCGTCGCTTATGCCAGCAGCGTGGGGAACTGCAATCGAAGGCAAGTCGAAATTGTCGACCGAACCTCTGTTTACGAACGAATTAAAAAGGATCAGCCCGGTAAGTCGTACCGGATATTTTGAACTGCTTTCAACTTTGGCCTGATCGTGAAGCTTTACCTGAGCTTCAAGCGTCTCGACACGCTCTCGCAAATTATCAGCGTCCGTAGCTGTCGCAGGATCAGGCACGCCAGAGGAGACCGTAACCGCCGATTTGGAAGTATCGAGCTGCTTTCTCACTTGGCCAAGCTCTTCTTGCAACTGTTGAATTTGACGCTGTGATTGCTCGAGTTGCCGCTCGGTAGCAGCCAGTGCGGTAGAGATTGTCTGAAGCTTCTGCTCCAATTCACCGGTGCCACTTTCTGTCGATGAAGTCGATTCATGAAGAGCCTGGCCACTCACTTGTGAGCGGAGCGGGAGGCTAAAAAAGATAACAAGAAGACAAACGAAAAATTTCCAGGCAAGATCTCTCATCTTCGACCTCATCCGTATGTCGGAGTTTTAGTACGCGCGGTCTTTTTCTCGGCTGCGGTGCCGAGCATTTGCAGCGCAGCCTTAGGCAGAGTGATCGTGAAGACTGTGTGCCTTTCGATCGTGGTATCAAGAGTAATGTTTCCACCGTGCTCGTGGGCGATCTGTTGTGCCAATGTAAGTCCGAGACCTACACCGCTTTCCCGCCCTTCGCTTACAAAAGGAAGAAAAATCGTCTGCCGGATAGCCTCGGGAACGCCGAGACCGTTGTCTGCGATCTTAATGTAAATTGCTGTTTCATTCTCAATAAGACTGAGTGTAGTTGTTGCTGGACCATAGCCGCGTCTCGCTGCCTGACACCCATTGAGCAACAAGTTATAAACTGCTCTACCTAATTTTCTTGCGTCGATCCATGCCATCAATGGAACAAGCCCATTCAAAATGATCTTGACATCGCGTGAACCTGGATGTGATCGGACCATACTGGCGGCATTCTCAACCACAGCGTCAATCGATTGATACTCCGGATGCAGCGCACGGCCTGTCTGCGTGAAAAGAAGAAGGGAGTCGAGCAGGTCAGTCATGCCTTGAACTGCAGTACGAACCTCCAAGAACAGATCGTCGCGTTCGGATTGGGGAATTGTTCCCTCACTCATAAATTCGGCGTTGGCGTACATTGCCGAAAGATAATGTCTCAAGTCATGCGATATGGAGCTGGCCATCCTGCCAATAGTCGCGAGTCGTTCGGAATCGATTAGCTCAGACTGAGTGCGGCGAAGCTCGATCCGCATTCGATCGAAGGCTCGGCTCAACTCTCTGATCTCCTCCACACCATCTTCGCTTAGTTTGTAGTCGAAGTTTCCTTGTGCAAGCGCTCTTGTGCTCTCGACTAATACTTCAAGAGGACGAGTAAGCGTCCGCGAGATGGAGATAAACAAGATGGTGCCGATAGCAAGAGTGAGAAGCCCAAGGGTTAGAATCCATCGATTTACTTGACGGATTAACTGACTAGCCTGTTCAAATGATTTCAGGACGAAGAGCTTAGGAGCGACGCCACCTTCATTTCCACTATTGGCAGTTGAAAGGTCTGCCGATGCAACCAAATAGTCTTCGCCACCGAGTCGAACAGTCCGATTACCGGCAAGCGATCCCCACAACTTGTTAGCCTGGGCCTGATGTTGCAACTCAGGCTTTAGAGTACTTGCGATTAGATTTCCATCCGCGACAAAAGCGACCTCAGCTGCTGCAGCCTCGCTGACCTCCCTGGCAACCTGTTCATCGATGGCATATCCAACGGCGACATAACCTAACTGAGTTCCCGCATCTCCAAACAATAGGGGTTTTGTAGACACCTCATAAAGATGGCCTTCGAGTACAAGCAAAGCTGGCTCTTCCGGCCTTCGAAGGGATTGCTCAAGTCCTTGTTCCACTCGGCTACTTATTAGTGTTGATCCATGATTGTAAACGGCTATCAATTTACCGGCGGGATCTAACAGCGCAAAGAAGTCGCTTCCACCGACCTGCCAGAACTCCCGCCCTCCATCTTCAATGGTGCGTGCGTCGGGAGCAGTCATTAGTGCTTTCAGACTGGGCAGATCAGCCAGGAGGGCGGATTCCCGAGACAGCAATTCTCTTCTTTGGCGTTGTAGATTCTGGTAAGTCTTCACCGAGTGTTGAAGATCAGACGCCAGGCTAGCTTTGATCTGCTGCTGTACGATGATGCGAATCACCAACAGGCTAACGAGGCTGCACCCGAATGACAGAGCAAATAGAGGAATAAGCAGCGTCGTCCTCATTCGGAGTTTGTCCATCAAACTACGCCTCTCTTCCGCCAGCAGCACGCTCAGCTTCCGCGTACAAACTTATAACCGATTCCATGCATGGTGCGGAAATAGACCGGTCGAGCGGGATCGGCTTCCAGCTTTTGCCGAAGTTTCATTACGTGATTATCTACGGTTCGCGTTGTGGGGTAAGAGGTGTAGTGCCAGACATCATTTAGCAGTTCTTCGCGCGTAATAACACGGTCTGAGTTTTCGACAAAGTATTGCAGCAGTTTGATTTCGTGTGCGGTGAGCTGAACAGGCTCCCCGTCCCTAAAGACTTCCATTCCTGAGAAGTCAGCGGAGATATTACCGAAGGAGACACGGCTGGTATTCGCGGATCGTTGTGTTCTGCGTATCGCAGCCTGGACGCGGGCCATCAACTCACGCGGACTGAATGGCTTCGTCACATAGTCATCCGCTCCCATTTCAAGTAGTAGTACTTTGTCGGCTACGTCTGTCACAGCGCTTAGCACGACGACCGGCATGCTGGCGGACCACCTTTTAATACCTTTGCAAACCTCCAGCCCCGACATGGTGGGAAGCATCAGGTCCAAAACGACACCCGCTGGTTTGAGGGTCTTACAGCTTGCAAGACCCTGCTCTCCATCAGCCGCCACATGGACTTCATAGCCCTCATTGGTGAACTGCCGATGTAGCGCCTTTTGTATTCTCGGATCGTCTTCTATTACCAGAATTGTGCTCACAGGTAGCCTTCATTTAGCTTACTTCGCCAAAGACAATCGGCGCAATTTTGTTATATACCCGCATTCATCAGATTCGCTAAAAACGTTGTCTTCGAATCGGAACGTGACATCAAATGACAAAGCAGTGACAATTTAGAGACATTTTTCATCAGTTTACTTAGCTAAGCGATATTTACGAAAGAGTGACAAGATAAAGATGATTTAAGCACGCCGTTCTTGTTCTATACGACATCTGAGGCGCCAGCTAAGCCCGCGCACAATGGCGGCTAAATTTACGTAGCTATAAGACGTGCAGCGAGCCACCAGATAAGCGAAATATTGTATGTAAGGATGTAGCCTGCCAGGCAACCTGGTCCTTCTGTTTTGCACTTTCATGCCCGGCGTTGTCACGGACGAAATGCTACTTGGAACAAAAAACCGCGTGAACAGTATTCGTTTGTCCTCAAACGATTGAAGGAGGCTCGAATGTAACCACACCGAATCCTTGTTTTGATGGAACATAACTTCCAAAGCTGATCCGACAAATCGTTGTAGCCATTGTTGTTGTTTGGGCGGGATATTTTCAATTTCCTTCTGTACCTGCTGGTGGAGAGTGCAATTGAACCAGTTTCGTGCATAGTAGAAGGCGATGGCTTCCAGCGATCGCATAGAAGCATCGTGAGTTTCGCTCCAAGTTGCCCAAAAAACGTCATCATTCGTGTGAGTATGAAGAAAGAAGGCCAACTCGCGGACGTGATGGATTACCCAGTCGCGTGACAATACGTTACGAAGGATATGCAATGTAAGATAGCCAAGCTGGTCAATATGACTGAGGCACGAAAAGGAAATTCCTTCGAGGTTTCGGGTGGTCCGCCGCTCCCAAAAGTTATCGACTCCTGGTATAGATAAGAGAGAGGCTGGTTCATTCCAGAAGCAGAAGTGTAATTCGATCGAGAGTGGCATCTCAGGATCGTAATGATTTCCGCTCCATTTCCAGTCGCCGAGCCGGACCATGGCTGAAGTATGATCGGTGCGCTTACCGGCGGTTCCTTTAGCAGGCTTATAACCTATCGCTTCTAAAGCGGTTCTCGCAGGTTCAATCATCCCTACAGGGCAATATAAATCGAGATCAGATTGCATGCGAAGGCCCGGAAATTCGACGTAGTCCGGGCACTGTGTAAATCCTTTAATAGCAATGTGTTCCACTCCTGCCGTCGAAAGTGCTTCTGCAGCCTCTTTATAAGTGTTTTTTACGCGTTTGAAACGCCGGGTATTATCTATGAGGTTGGTGTTTAGCCGTTCGACAACCCAAACTGGAAAACCCTCCGAAGGAAGTTGTGCGAGAGCCAAGGTCAAGTGAGCCAGATCACAAAATGCAAGTAATTTGGACCACTCCGTGTCGGATAGACCTTTCAAGCAGGTACTATTCGGTTCGCGCAATTGAAGGGCGGAAAGAAGTGCCACGACTTCAACAGGGATGCGAAGAGAGGGAGAACCGACGTTGAGATATTTTGAGTTCATTATTCTAATGACCAGCAAGGGCCAAAGTTTGCAACCGCTCTACAGCCCAGTCCAAACTGGTGTAACGCAATTCAAATATTTCGACATCCATCAGATGATGGATAGCAGCTTCCTGAGCCAGATAAGACACAGAGCTCTTCAGCGGAGTTTTCTTGAACCACGACAGGGCCTTTTGTTTGCGGAAGGGAAAAAGACCCGGAGTGGCTACAGCGCGACGATTCAGAAAGATTATTGACTTAATGGTTGCAGCGTCGGCCGTGATTATTCCGGGTAACTCCGCAGTTGGGATCTCGACAGACGGCTTGCCTGCAGCGCGAGGGGTTATGGTACGTCCCTCCAATTCGGGGAAGAACTGAATACTTGAATCTCGAAGGCGAACCTGGTGACAATTGCCAATCACCATCCGATCTTTGCGATCGAAAGGAAGATAGCTGGCATCGTCACTGACGAAGGTCCATCCGGTGCGTGTCCCTGCAAATGCGAGAGTGGACTTTCCGGCTCCTGAATCGCCACAGAGCAGCATGCCGTGTCCACCTGGAGCGACGCAGGCAGCGTGAAGTGCTATAACGCGGAGGCCAGATATCATGCAGAGAGCGGCCGCTTCGAGGATGTAGTATCTCAAATAAAGAGGTGTCTCAGATGTTTGTTGTGTGACCCATCCGAACGAAAAACCTGCATTCAAGTCTGAAATGACGAAGTTATGTGCGTCAGCGATATTCGATAGCAGGTTTCCTTGAGACCGGCAAACCGGCGCCGGTAGTACATCGGACGACCCGGAGCTATTCTCGGTTACTCCAAGACGAAGAATTAATGGCGAATAGGAAAATTTAGGCTTAAACAGGCCCCAACTTTGTTCTGCCGCTGTAAGCACTGCGCGCGAGTTGGTATGGATTTCGAGGGGGAAACCCAGAGGGAAATAGAGCGCTCGAAATGGCAATTCCGTCATAGAACGCACGGGGTCTTCTTCCGAAGACATTCTTGCTTCCATAGTTCTAACAATCTCTGAATCCACATTACTTTTCATATTCTTCTCCAGCGTAGGTACGCGGCTCCCCCAGGCTTCCTCGTAAGGGAAGATGACGCAGGTAAACAACGATAGCCCACATGTCGTCGTCACTTAGGATTCCTCTGGATGCCGGCATGCCCGATGGAGAAATGCCGTTTTCAATAATCCATTTGAGTTGCCCATCGCTGTATCGCTGGATATCTGCGGAGGCAAGAGAAGGAATTGGTGGAGACATACTGCTTGCAAAAGGAACGCCAGTATTCTGTCCGTCACGTCCATGGCAAACGACACAATAAAAACCAAATGTCTGCTTGCCAGCCTCGATCTTTTCCGGACTGCTCTGAAGCGGGCTTTTATCATACGTCCCGCTAACCGTAATGTTGTGTTTGGTCCATTGAACGACTGCGGTTTCAGTCTTACTAGGCTGAGTTACCTTGCATCCGATCAGGTAGGCGGAGACCATGCCTCCTAAGAAAAGGAAGATACGTCCGAATCGCATCAAGTCAATCCTTAACATGGACGGTAAAGGTCATTGAGCCGTGGCCGCTGCCACAAAATTTGCCACACTCTCCTTTAAAGTCGCCAGTTTTGTCGGGCGTGACGATGATCTCTGTCGAATGAGATTTAACCATTGGCGCATTAATCTTTAAATCAGGAACAACAAGGCTGTGCGCAACGTCGTCGGAAATAAGCCGCAATTTCACCGTCTCGCCTTTTTTTAAAGTGATTTCAGAGGGTGTAAAAGAAAATCTATGTGCGTGAATTTCTATAGTATTAGCCGGCTCCTGTGCCATGGATACGATTGCCGTTGTCGTTACAAGATTAAGAGCGAGTAAGGCTGACAGAGTTCGGTTAAGCATCTTCACTATGTATTTCCTCCATTTGCTAAATTGATGCCTCGCCAGTGGTTCGGCTACGGAGCCAGATATTTTAAAAGAAGCTTTTCGTCCTCGCGAGATAGTCGCGCCCGTGCACGCATATGCATGACCACTGTTCCTGTTATCCGAGGCGAGAGGCTCATGGGAGGCATGTGGCAGCGGGCACAGTTAGCTTTGAAGACCTCTTCGCCACTGGGTTTACCTATCGTGTTGCCTTGAGCAGCAGTGTCTTGTTGCTTGGCAGCGGACGCCAACTCGGGCCCCAACGCGAAAGCAGTTGAGAACAATCCCGAAAAAAGAAGCGCATAAGCACAGAGTAGAAATAGTCTCATTTTGTCCTCCCTGGCCAAAGCGGGAACAAGAAGCGATAAGTAAATCCCACGTTCCAGATATTTGCGTTTCCATGGGAACTGAAAGTTCTTCCATAGCTCGATATAAATCGCAGATCGTCACGAAAATAGTAGTTGAGTCCAATATCGAATCGATTTGTATTGACGGTAGGAAGGCCATTTCCTCCGTCATTAGTTGGAAAAAACTGCTGCATTCGACTGACAATCTGCGTGCGTTGGAAGATTTGTGAAATTGGGAGTTGTTTCAAGAGATATGCAGACTCGATCCAATACCCTCGACCGTTGTAGCTGTAGTCACCTTCAACCTTTATATCCAAAGGCATCGAGGACGGTTGCCAGGAAATATACGTAGCCGCGCTATTGATCTCGTGGTCTTGGAGGAAACGCTGATAGGATGTTCCGGCTTCCAGGCGGGCGCGAGGAAAATATATGCTTACGTCGCCACCTGCTGTGCGTGCCGATTGAAGTTGATTGATATTGCTTAGCGCAGAAAAATATGCGGTGTACTGTACAGAATAGGAGGGCTTCTGCACAACGACACCACGCAACATGAAGCCATCGCCAGACCCGCTTGTCCTGGTGCCAATGGTAGCGGTGATTGGAGTATCTTGCAGATTTCTAATCCACAGAGGACCAAGTCGATCACTATAGAGGCCGAAAGGAAGTAAATACCTACCGGCCGTGGCAATGATATGTGTGTTTGCTAGCCAATTAACCTGCGCGTAGTCGACCTCTTTGAACACTTTTCCAGTGAAGGGACCGCTAGTCAAATCTCTTCTCTCGAAGAAGCCCGTGAACGAGGTGCGAGATTCAAGCAATACATGTGAACCAAACGGCACTAGAAGTACGGGATTAATTTGCGGCTCTAGCGAAGTAATACCTCCATTGACATTGTGAACGTAACCGAGACCGCCAGAGATTGCGGGTATATATCCGGCGTGATTTTCGCTCGGTTTGATTTCTTGTGCAGTCAAGCTACCTGATAGAACCGCGCCGAGCATAAGGACCAACATATAAGAGGCGATCCGGAATTCATATCGCAGTTGTGCAATTCTCATACCTATCCTCGAATAATGAGCAGTTCAAGTCCGCAATACAGATTCAAATATAGGAAGATTGCAACTTTTATTTGTCAGTACGGTGTCATTGGTTTGTCAAAGTCCACGTAGTGGACATGGCTCTTCAAAATTACGAAGAGATGCGCGATGTGTCACGAGATTGATGATCCTTATCGAAGGCTCGAAAGTTTTCGAACTAACAAATAGATAACAGCGATTTGACAATTTCCTGACACTTCGAATGAGCAAACGAATAAGACTGGAAGGCATAGGAAGGGAGAACAATACCTACCCGATGCCAAAATCTACTTCGTCCTCAAGGAAAGTAGTCTTCTTCTTCCCGTCTTTTGCGAGTTCAGAAGCGACAGCTCCGCTTGGTATTCTGGCGGTTGCGACCCCTCTGATTCGTGCTGGGTATCAGATAGTCCTTATTGATTCCACTATTACGGTCAACTACAAAAAGCGTGTTCTCGAAGAAGTTCGTGATGCTGTGTGCCTTGGAATCTCCCTCGTGACTGGCCCTATGATTCGGGAAACGGTCGAAATTGCTCGTGCCGTTAAGGAATGGAATCCTGAGTTTCCTATAATTTTGGGCGGCTGGCATCCCTCTCTGCTTCCTGATCAGACGTTACAAGCCGCTTGCGTCGACTATATTGTGCGAGGTCAAGGCGAAGATGCATTGCTGGAACTCGTTCAGCATATCGATAACAAGTCTGCCCCTGACCTTATCCCAGGTATCGGGTTTAAGCGTGGAGGCAAACTCATCATGACCCCTGAGCGTGCTCTCAAGCCATTAGTGGATATGCCGCCGAAAGCTTACCAAATCGCTAATTTCGACGCGTATGAGCGCGGCTGTGGCAGGCGATGGGCGATGTACACCTCTAGCCTCGCTTGTCCATTCAATTGTTCTTATTGCACAAACAGCGGCGTCTACGGACGTAAATGGAATGCTCTACCCGCCGAGCAGTTCGTCGAGGAAACCGTCGATCTGACACGGCGTTATCGTCTCGAAATGCTCTGGATCGTGGATGACAACTTTCTTGTCGATCTGGACCGTGCACGGGATATCGCCGAGGGATTAGTTCGCGCCGATGCGCAGTTTAAATGGAGCATACAGGCGACAACCAACTTGGTTTCGCGACTTTCACGCGAAGATCTTAAACTGCTTCGTCGTGCGGGCCTACATCAGGTCTGCCAAGGCGTTGATTCAGGATCGCCGAAGATCCTGCAATTAATGAATAAGACTTTTCAAGACTTTGATCAAATTTATGAGAGTGCAGCAAGATGCATCTCTGCTGACATACGACCGTCATTCAATATTATCTTTGCCTTTCCAGGTGAAGGCCAGAAAGAACGGCGAGAAACCATTAACTTCATGATGGATGTGTGCAGGCGGTTTCCTGGCGCTGAATTCTGGACTAACATTTTCACCCCATATCCAGGCTCTCCAATTATGAAGCGGGCAAAAGAGATAGGCATCGAGGTGCCAGATTCGCTGGAGGGATGGGCCGATTTCTTTCCTCGCTATACGAAGCTTCCGTGGCTTCGTGGCGAAGAGCACAAGAAGCTCCAAATCATGCGGGATTATCTTCGTATTGCCTTTGACAGAATTCATATCGCCGCCGATACGCGAGATCCAATCACGCGTATCGTGCAGAAATCTATCTCTTTACCTGCTCGCTGGCGCCTTGATCACGATATTTATAAATATCCTGTCGAAATTTGGTTGAACGAGAAGCTAAAAAATAGATTGGCTGCGCAAAAGCCTGCCGTGGATGCGAAGAGGCTATCGAATACACCAGTGGAGGCGGCGTGCTGACGTGCAAAAAAACTCAATGACAGACGTTCTGCTAACGCACTCCTATCATCTTCCAAATGATGCGAAACAGATGAGGAAGATGCAGCCATATCCTCCCCTGGGGACACTCTATGCAGCTACTGCATTACGCGCCGCGGGAATTTCAGTTGCGATCTTCGATTCCACCTTCAGCTCGCCAATTTCAGGATTTGCAGATGCACTCGAAGAGTATCTGCCAAAGATCGTTGTCATATATGAAGACGATTTCAACTTCGTCACTAAGATGTGTCTCTCACACATGCGGGAGCTAGCGAATCAATTGTCAATGATGGCACATGCCAAAGGCATTACTGTAATTGCACATGGTTCCGACGCCACTGATCATCCCGCTGAGTATCTCGACAATGGAGTCGATTATGTTCTGAACGGAGAAGCTGAACGGACGCTGACCGATCTTTGTGCCGCATTGCTTCGGTCGAAGGATCCTGGCGTGATCGCCGGCCTAGTGCAATATACGGAGCCAGGGAAGAAACTAATTCATGGAGCCCACTCTCCAAAAAATCCTTCTTGGGTCAATCTTCCGCGTATAGCGCGAGAACTTATCGATATGGAGCCATATCGGAAAGCCTGGCTTGAAAAGCATGGCTATTTCTCTACCAACGTCGTCTCAAGCCGAGGGTGCCCATATCATTGCAACTGGTGCGCGAAACCTATTTCCGGCGATAAGTTTCATATCCGTGCTCCTGAAGATGTTGCCGCTGAGATTCGCGAACTGAGAGATGTGTATGGGGTAGAGCATATCTGGTTCGGCGATGATGTTTTTGCATTGAACCGTCATTGGGTCGAGGCATTTGCAAATGCCGTTGAGTCACAGGGCTCCCCCGTTCCATTCAAGATCCAATCACGCGCAGATCTTATGTCTGAGGTGACAGTCTCAGCTCTAAAACGGGCCGGTTGTATCGAAATATGGATGGGTGTCGAATCTGGATCGCAAAAGATTCTGGATACGATGGGCAAAGGACTTAGACTACCGGCAATCTATGCTGCGAGAGAGAGACTTTCGCGAGCTTCTATACGGGCGTGTTACTTCCTTCAATTTGGCTATACGGGTGAAGGGTGGCACGAGATCTGCGAAACGGTTCGACTGGTACGTGAGACGCGGCCAGACGACATCGGTGTTTCGATATCCTATCCACTTCCTGGAACAGTCTTTTTCAATCGAGTAAAGACGCAACTAGGCCATAAACAAAACTGGACTGATAGCGACGACCTTTGCGCGATCTTTACCGCTGCCTACACTGACGAGTTCTATCATGCACTTCGTGATGCTCTGCACGCCGAAGTTTCAGAATGGCATACCCCAGTGAACACTTCATCCCTTCCACGCCCCTCTGAATTGTTTTGGAGCCGTGTCATTGAAATGGAATCGGCGAGCCTTAACCCAAATGTACTTTTGATGCCAACTGAATCTTTCTCAGAAGAAGATCGAACAACTACTTTTATACCACTCGACGCACTTGTGAGAACAGGAGGTGTTTAATGCCAGAACTTCTCCTCACGCATGGCTACTTCTTATATGAAGATCCAAAAGAGCTTCAGATTATGAAGCCTTATGCACCTTTGGGAATCCTCTATATCTGTTCGCACCTGCGGGAGCAGGGGTTTGATGTCGAAGTCTTCGATACGACATTTTCGACTCGCGAACTTCTATTTCAACATCTGCGAACCGAAACGCCATCCATGCTCGGTATTTATGCAAATCTCATGACTCGAGGTAATGTAGTCGAAATTATGAGTGTAGCCCGTGAAGCGGGTTGGCGAGTGGTAGTAGGAGGCCCAGAGCCGGGAGCCTATGCACAGGAATACCTCGAGTCGGGCGCTGAATTTGTAGTTTTTGGAGAAGGCGAGGCAACGATGCAGGAATTGCTGACGGCTTTTCGGGCTAACGCTGATATCCGCGAAACAAGTTGGAAGACACGAATCGCGGGAATAGCCTATCTCGATAACTCAGGGACATTTCACCAAAACCCTCCGCGTATGCAAATCGCCGACCTTGATGCACAGCCGTGGCCGGCGCGACAAGCAATCGATCTACATCGTTACGTCGAAACTTGGAGGACCCATCACAAACAAGGGTCGGTCAATTTCATTACCGCCCGAGGCTGTCCTTATAAATGTCGGTGGTGCAGCCATCAGGTATATGGTCAAACACATCGACGCCGCGATCCTCTGAAGGTTGTAGAGGAGGTGGAATGGCTAGTTACCGAATACAAGCCCGATGTCATTTGGGTATCGGATGATGTATTCACGATCAACCATGAGTGGATTCGCAGATACGCCGCGGAGATGCGCCGCCGGGAACTCCATATTCCATTCGAGTGCATATCACGCGCCGATCGACTCAACGAAGAAATGCTCGATTTGCTCGCGGAGCTGGGCTGTTTTCGTATATGGATCGGCTCGGAGAGTGGATCGCAACGATTGCTCGATTCTATGGAGCGAGGCGTCAAGGTCGAACAGGTTCAGCGCGCTATCGAAATGAGCAGAGCTCGAAATATTCAGAGCGGAATGTTCCTGATGTGGGGTTATGAGGGAGAAGAGATGGAAGATATTGAGGCTACTATTCGCCACGTAAGCAAATCAAAGCCTGATATTTTTTTTACAACAGTTTCTTATCCAATAAAAGGAACGCCCTATCACAAACAGATACAAGACAAATTGGTGCAACTCAAGCCGTGGGGACAAACCTCAGACCGTGATATCAAGATTGTTGGCAGGCACTCGCGAGCTTACTATACCCATGCTGACAAACTTCTCCGCGACGAAGTTCAACGCTCTCGCCTTATCGAAACGGAGGCACCGGATCCTGTTTTGTTGGATCAGCTAAATGCGAGCATTTGTGCTTCCCGTGACGGTCTGATAAAGACAGGCGCAGAGTTGGAGGCGTGAACGTGGACATTGCTACGCTTCCGCCTCTGTCTCGAGAAACCTCGAATGCTGGAATTGTATTTGATCAAATTGCCCCGGGATACGATCAGATATTTACTGAGTCTCTCATTGGGCGTGCTCAGCGCGATGCGGTGTGGAAAGTGCTTACGAGTACATTCAAACCCAACGATAATATTCTCGAACTTAACTGCGGAACAGGGGAAGATGCAATTTTCCTTGGCAGCAGAGGAATCTCTCTGTTTGCATGCGATGCTTCGCAACAAATGATAGCGGTAGCTGAACGACGTCTTCAACAATCGCCATCGTTACCTGTGGTCTTTTGTCATCTACCGACAGAGCGAATCAGGGAACTCAATCCAGAAACGATGTTTGATGGAGCTTTCTCGAACTTTTCAGGGCTGAACTGTATTGATGATCTCGGTGCGGTAGCGACATCTCTTACTGATTTGGTCAAGGAAGGGGGACATCTGCTTTTCTGTTTCTCTAATCGCTTCTGTGTGATCGAGGTCCTGCACTATCTCATGCGAGGTCAATGGCAAAAGGCCCTACGACGTTGGAACGGTCATACTATTGCTGCATTCGGCGATCTAAGGCTACCGGTCTACTATCCCGGCCTGCGTCAGATTCAACGGTATTTTGCACCACACTTTACCCTGCGGTCGTATGTCGGGGTCGGAGTAGCTATCCCGCCGTCTTATTGCGAGGATTGGGCTCGCCGGCATAGGAATGTATTCCGTGTGCTGTGCAGCATGGAAAAAATCTTCGCAACGCTCCCAGTCCTTCGTCTCACAGGAGACCATGTCCTTCTTTGCTTCAAGAAGGTGTCGAAATGACGGTCACTCAAATGACGACAGCCAGCGTTCTCAGTGACAACGGTACAGAGAATCCAATCTCTCTATTATGTTGGCAATGCAGTCAATCACTGGGACCTATCACCGCACTGCCTCTCATGGGGTACGGCATTTGGGCCTGCGATAGCTGCGGTGCTGAAACCTCGTGCGCTGACGGTATATGGATTTCACTGGGACCCCAACGAGTCCGATACTTCACACGCTTTATTGCTGATTACGAGTTCATTCGCTCAGCAGAAGGCCGTGGAAGTGCTTCCGCCGAATACTACTTGGCGTTGCCATACAAGGATCTATCAGGCAATAACGCTGAACAATGGAAGATTCGCGCACGCACCTTCCGTTTTATAGAGCGAAATATAATTTCGTCATTAGCTGCATCGAGGAATCGGCCGCTGCGCATTCTTGACCTTGGCGCTGGCAACGGTTGGATGAGCTACAGACTTGCGCTTATGGGCCATTCCCCAATCGCTGTCGATCTCTTGACAAACAATCATGATGGCCTTGGCGCAGCGGTTCACTTTTGTCAGCAAGTGCAACCTCTCTTTCCTCGTGTTCAAGCTGAACTTGATCATCTGCCATTTCCATCTTCTACCTTCGATTTGGCAATCTTCAATGCGTCCTTCCATTACTCCGAGGACTACGATCGAACCCTGGCCGAAGCGTTTCGGTGTACCCGCTCAGGAGGCATCGTTGTTATTGCAGACACACCTTGGTACGCCAACGAGGCGATCGGAAAAAAGATGGTGGAAGAAAAACATAGCCACTTCACTGCGAAATACGGCTTTGCATCGAACTCTATCCCTAATTGTGAATACATCACACCCAATCGTCTTTCTCAACTGCAGAGAAATCTAGGAGTGAAGTGGAAGACCTACAAGCCGTTTTATGGATTCCAGTGGTTACTACGGCCACTGCGTGCCAAACTTCATAACCGTCGGCCGCCATCGCAATTTCGTATCTATACAGCACAGGTGGAACGATGATCATCCTCTATCACCCACGCGCAACCAAACCTCGCAATCGCAGGCTGCCGCTCGCTGTCTTATCGCTTGCTGCCGTCCTGGAAGGAAAAGAAGAATACGAGATTGTCGATGGCAATCTTGAAGACGATCCAACAGCTGTCATCCTGCAATTGATCGACCAACATAAAGTCGAATTGCTTGGTGTCTCAGCAATGCCAGGACCACAGATGGTTGCAGCAATGGAGACCTCGCGCGAGATCCGCCGCCTTCGTCCACATGTGCCTATCTGTTGGGGAGGATATTTTCCTTCAATCTATCCAGACGCTTCCCTCAATGCTCGTTACGTAGACTATGTTGTCCGAGGACAGGGGGAAGATACGCTCTTGGAACTGCTTGATGCGCTTCGCGGAAATCGCAGTCTCGACACAGTGAAAGGGCTTTCTTACAAAGACTTGTTTGGCCTGCGTAAAGCTAATGAGGAACGGCCAATGAGAGGCCCCGATGATTTTCCTTGGTCTCCATTTCATCGACTGCCAGTGGAAAAATATCTCCGTCCTTCCTTCTTTGGTAAGCGGACCGCAGTCCATCATGCGAGTATTGGCTGCCCTTTCAACTGCAGCTTTTGCGGCGTACACGCGGCGTATGGCAATAAAGAAAAAATGGAATCACCCGCGCGTACTGTTGCAGTTCTGAGTCATCTGGTTGAGAACTACGGCATAGATTCGGTCCAGTTTTACGATATGAATTTTTTTCTTCGGGAAGATCATGCACGCGATCTCTGCGACAGAATGGCTCACCTTAATCTTCGCTGGTGGTGCGAAGCGCGCGTAGACATCATGTCTCGATACAGTGACGAAACCTTCGCTGCGATCAAGCGCGCTGGATGCGCAATGATTTTCTTTGGCGCTGAATCCGGATCCAACTGGGTTCTCGAAGAGATGCAAAAGGGTATCACCACCCAACAGACACTTGAAATAGCACGGCGGACACGGCAATTTGCCATCACACCTGAATTCTCTTTCGTAGTTGGCAATCCCAGCGATCCCGAACGTGATACGAAGGAAACTCTTCGGTTCATCCGTCAGATAAAACGTATCAATCCAAATTCAGAAATTATCATTCAGCACTACACTCCCACGCCGCAGCCTCACGCCTCTGGTGGAGAGATGTACGGTAAGGTAGATGCACAGATTGTGTTTCCAGATACACCTGCCGGATGGGCAGCGAAAGAATGGCTGAACTTTACCTTGCGCATCGATACGAATGCGCCTTGGCTTAAGCGCAAAACCAAGAAACTCATCGACAACTTCGAGATCGTTGTGGGCTCGCGCTGGCCAACAGTGCAGGATATTCGCGCCCCTCAATGGAGCCGTATGCTCCTAAAGATACTAAGCGCGTGGCGTTACACCCTTCATATCTATAGATTTCCTTTTGAGCTTCAGATGGCTAATCAGTTCATTGCTTTGCGCAAGCCCAAGCGAGAAAGCCTATGAGCCACCAGACCAATGCGACTGTGATCTGCCATTCCGAATCGGATAGCTCCGTTTTCGACCTATGGGCAGATGTGTACGATATAGAGCTTAACCCTCTTCTGATGCTTGAAGAACGTGTGGCCGTGTCGCTACTTCCATCATTGAAAGGTTGTGACGTCCTCGATGTTGGCTGTGGTACGGGCCGTTGGCTCAGCAAGCTCGAAAAGTTTGGAGTGGCCTCCCTCAGTGGAATCGATAGCTCATCCATCATGCTCTATCATGCTCGGCATAAGCTCAGCAACACCACCATGCTTTATCAGAGCTGCTCTCCAAATCTTCCAATCGAGGATTGTTCAAAAGATCTCGTTTTATCTTCATTTGTACTTAGCTATTTGAACGATTTGCAGATGTTCGCTCTGGAGTGCTCTCGAATCGTGCGACCAGGCGGATGCATCCTCATTTCGGATATGCATCCTGCAACAGCGGCGAACCGCGAATGGAAACGTGCCTTCCATGTTGATGGTGTAAAAATTGAAATACCCACCCAGTCGCGAGTTCTAAAGGAAGTCATATCGGTCTTCTGTGACTATGGATTTGATGTTCAGACACTGATCGAGCCGACATTTGATTCGCAGGAGCGAGCTATCTTCGAATCGGCAGGCAAGCTTGCCGACTATGAAGATCTCGCTGGAGTCCCGGCAATCTATATTCTCAAGTTGCAAAGGCAATCGTCCTATCGCTCCCTGTCTCTTCCTAAAAAAGCTCGTACATTGCAGTTGATCGGTGCGCCCACCGCTCTTGGGCCTGATGCGTGGCTGGAAGGTACTCTCAGAATTGAGGGCAATCGCATTGCGTCCATTAGAAAAGCTACTAACTCATCATCTGCGGTTCTCGATCTCTCCGGCTACGTTATTCTCCCCGGTCTGATCAATGCGCACGACCATCTTGAGTTTGGTTTGTTCCCAAATCTCGGACGCAAAGCGGAGGCCGCTCCATATCAAAATTCATCGGAATGGGCTCATGAGATTCACCGCGTGCACTCAGCTATCATCAAACAACACCAGCGCATTCCGAAGGTCGTTCGTATATGGTGGGGGGCGATACGTAATCTTTTGTGTGGGGTGACAACGGTTGGTCACCATAATCAAGCGCATCCGGATTTTGAGCTACCTGAATTTCCGGTACAGGTCGTCTCTCGGTTTGGCTGGGCGCATTCACTTAAATTCGAACCTCATATACAGGAGAAGTTTCACGATACACCCTCCGAACTCCCATTTATCATCCATGCCGCCGAAGGTACCGACGCTGAAAGCTTCGAGGAAATCCTTCAACTTGATCACATGCATCTGCTCAATGAGCGCACTGTTTTAGTTCATGGTCTCGCACTGACCTCAAAGACAATCTCACTTATCAATCAACGTGGCGCTGCGTTGGTCGCTTGTCCAACGTCCAATCTCTTTTTATTCTCCGAGACACTTTCACACGATCAGTTTGCCTCCTTGCAACGAATTGCACTCGGCAGCGATTCGCCAATCACTGCAATGGGTGACCTTCTCGATGAGATTCATTATGTGTGTTCTGAGGTAGGACTGAATGCAGACACTATCTACAACATGGTTACTTCAAACGCAGCAGAGATGCTTCATCTCGATCATGATATCGGACACATAACAGAATCAGGCGTAGCTGATGTAATTGCTTTTCGTTCCCGAGAAATGACTCCTGCTTCTGCTCTCACACGCTTGAACTTCGATGAAGTAGAGTTGGTTGTCCGCTCAGGACAGATCGCGATGGCTTCGCCGGCTGTATACGATCGATTACCGCAGGATTGTCGAATGGGTATGCAACTTCTTGAGATAGCAGGCATCCTCCGTTGGTTACGTGCTCCGATACAAACGCTCTTCGCCGAAGCGGAAAATATTCTGGGACAAGGCAATGTAGTAATTGGCGGAAGGCAGGTGCACTATCTCGATGCTATATAACATCCAGCCTGCCCCTTCTGTCTATCTGGAGCAGTCACGCATCTCGAAACTTCCTATCCTGCTACTCGGTATACACGACCACTGCAACTGTCGCTGCGTCATGTGCGATATCTGGAAACGGAAAGGTGGGATTGCGCTGCATGCCGCCGATCTCGATCGGCATCGTGACTCTATACGTACACTTGGCGTAAAACAGGTGGTTCTCACTGGTGGCGAACCACTCATGAATCGTGAACTGGATACGATCTGCCAGTTCTTCGGCGAACTGGGCGTTCGAATTACCCTTCTGACAACTGGCGGCCTACTCTTCCAAAAAGCTCAGATCGTTGCATCCCATATCGACGACATCATCATTTCTATCGACGGCCCTGCAGATATACACGATCGAATTCGTCGTGTTCCAGGTATCTTCGCCTCCATTCAAAAAGGTGTTACAGCGGTTCGTAGCCGTCGTCCAGAAATGCCTATTTGCTGTCGAACGACCGTCCAGAAATTGAATCATGCTTACCTCCGATCGACTGTGGACGCAGTCAAATCTCTTCAACTCGACGGTATTTCGTTTCTTCCTGCGGACATTACTTCAGAAGCCTTCCACCGACCCAAAGGTTGGACTGAAGAACGTCGAAACGAAGTTGCACTTACCCACGATGAACTACGCGCTCTGGAAGATGAAATCGAAAATCTAATTACAACTCATCAGGAGGACATTCAATCGGGTTTTATTGTTGAGAGCAGCGCAAAGTTGCGACGGATTGCAACCCGTTTTCGCGAACATCTCTACAACGTTCCTCCAAAATCACCCCATTGCAATGCTCCTTGGGTTTCTGCCGTTATGGGAGTGGACGGCAGCGTACGACCATGCTTCTTTCATTCCGCCGTCAGTAATGTAAACCAACTAACTTTACAAGAAGCAATTAATAGTGAAGCCGCACTCAGCTTTCGAAGCACCCTTGATATCGCGAACAACGCGATCTGCCAACGGTGCGTCTGCTCTTTGAACTATCGCCAGTAGGTTAGCTCATGGAGAATGCATTGATAACCACACACGAATACAAGGAGCATGGACCTTCAGAAAATCCAGAAATATTTCAAGTCAATCATAATTCCAAATTGCACCGATGGATCTCAATGGGTGAGTGGACGTTACTTGTACTTGCAATCGCCTATTTTGGTTTGCGTACTTTACCCCACGCATGGCGCACCTTGAACACAGATTTTCCAAACTATTATCTGACGGCGCGACTAACGCGGGAGCACTACGATACATCCCGCATCTATGAGTGGATTTGGATACAACGCCAGAAAGATCATCACGATATAGATCAAAGGATTGTGGGCATGGTGCCGATCACACCTTTCTCCACTCTTGTCATCTGGCCACTTACATCAATGCCAGTTCTGACGGCCAAACACGGCTGGCTCATCGTCAACCTTTGTCTTCTCTTTGCAACATTAGCTATTCTTCGAGCTTTGACACATCTTCCATGGAGACGCATCGTCTTAGTCTCCGCCTTGAGCATCCCGCTTCAGGTAAATTTCCTATTAGGTCAGTACTACGTCCTCTTATTATTTCTACTGACGCTTGCGTGTTGGTTATACATTCATCAGCGACGATTCCTCGCGGGAGTTCTCGTAGGGCTTGCGTCAGGTCTGAAAATTTTCCCAATCCTCTATCTGGTTTATTTTGCGCGAAAAAAAGATTTAAAGGCCTTCGTCGGTACAGTTGTTGGTTGTGTAAGCACCGTTGTTGTATCTTTTCTCGTATTCGGATGGAAACTGAATCACACTTACCTTACTCAGGTATTACCTGCAGCACTTCGCGGTGAGGCTCTCGGTCCATATAATCTCAAAGCTGCATCCCTTTCATCACTCTTACATCGGTTGTTTCTCTATGAACCGCAATTGAATCCTCATCCTGCGATGAACGCTCCATGGTTATTTGCAATTGTTCACCCTTTGCTACAGATGGCCGTGATGGCACCTGCTTTACTGCTTGTGATACCAAAAGAACATTGTCCTAGGCAGAACCGCCTTGAATGGGCGGCAATTTTACTAGTTACTCTTACCCTTTCCACATCGCCGGCGTCCTACCTTTTTATCCTGCTTATCTTGCCCGTTTGCTTAATCTGGAATGCTCTCGAACAGCAAGGAAGCCGCATTTTGATCGCGTTGCTTTTATCGCTTTACTTAGCGGCAGGAGTTCTTAGAGGCTCAGACCCTGACGGGGAAGGGTGGTATGCATTATTAAATGTGCCACGACTTTACGTATTGATTCTGCTGTGCGTATTTGTCTACGTACTTCTAATAAGACAACAGCCGCGCGAAAGTCTAAAACTCAACCTTTTTTGGGCAACCGCACTCGGACTTGCGTTGACATTCAGCATTGCGGCTAATCTTCGCCATCAGCAGGGTCTCTATGCTGACTACCAATGGAGAATCTTCACGCCCAAGGATGTATACGCGGCCGCGCGACCAGGTACTGAACATGACTCAATCCTGTTTACTGCCTTTACCTTCGACGGCTATCGTTCGGCTATCGAGCACTTCAATAGCATCCAGTTAAGTGGTCCAAGCCATGACGATTATCTGGCTATAACATCTGACGGTAGTGATCGTTGGGTAGAACGAGCTGGCAGCGCATCCACAGTCATGCCAGTAAACATAGAGAAGGGCAGCATCCCAGAAGCTGAATCACCAATAGCGTCCTCTGACGGTAGATGGCTCGCATTTCTCCGCGAAGACCACGGCCGTGCGCAAATCTGGCTGCATGCTTTGAATAAACCGGACAAAGTCGACCGTCCTTTGACACCCGCCGGTCTGAATGTGCTCGAAATGACTTTTCTCCCATCCGGGTCACTCATCTTTTCGGCTGTTTCTGGGGAGCTCCCGCAATTATTCATAACGGATCAGTCTGGAAACGTTCGCCCTCTCGGCACCAGCGAGGCCAGGTATCCTTCCGCATCTTCGGATGGCCACTGGCTGGCTTACAGCCAACTCGACGGTGGCAACTGGAATCTATGGCTGCATAACCTTGACAACGGCAAAACAAACAGACTCACCCATGCCGCCTGCAACAATATAGACCCAGCATGGACCCCGGATTCTCGGACTTTGATTTATGCCAGCGACTGCGGACGCGCCCTTTGGTTCACTGCTCTCTGTAGACGTCCCATCTTTCCGTGAAAATAAGACATAGGCATCGTGCGAGCGTCTTATTAGGTATGCAGAAAAGTGGTGGCTCTCTATAAATTGCTCATCTGATCACTAACCCTTAAAATCAATGAACTTAGCATCCTTCAAGTGGTCAACCTCTTGAAGCCTTAGTTCTTCTTTTCGTGCCCAAATTTGAGTTCCCAGCTGGGCAATACAACTCGAAATAAACGCTTGACATACCTGACTCATCCTTTCTATATTTTCCTCCGACCTCGATAGGCCTCCAATTGCGTTGTCAAAGACAAACGTTTGTCTTGATTAGGGAGCAAGTCGAGTTCAAAAAGGCTGACTGGTTATGTGAACGTTCTGATTGTCGGGACGATTTTCTCGCTGAGTTAAGACAAACGTTTGTCTTTTGTTTTCTGATTTGTTTCACGATCTGACGCCCGCGATAGAGGCTATGCCGTTTGCAGTATTTAGGAGGCAATATGAGCTTTAAAAGTAACTTAAGAGTGAGTTGGCTGACGATAGCGTTAGCCGTTGTCGCTTGGGTCGCCCTTCCCGGAGTCGGGTTCGCGCAGAGTATGAATGCTGGCGATATCCGCGGTGTTGTGACGGATGTGAGCGGCGCCATCCTCCCTGACGTCACCGTAACGGTTGTTAACAAGAACACCGGCGTCACCAAGGTCTTAACCACGAACCAGGATGGCTTGTTCGATACAGCTTCCATCGTCACGGGGACCTACGAAATAACATTTTCCAAGCCAGGTTTTCAGACACTGATTCGGTCTTCCATTACGGTCAATGTCGGAGAGATACCGCTCAACGTCCAGATGACGGTGGGTGCCGTAACCGAACAGGTCGTCGTGAACACGGACGTTCCGCTACTTTCAACGGAGAATGCGGAGCAGTCCACTACGCTTGACGCCAGACAGTTGTCACAGCTGCCTCAGGTTGGGCAGGACTGGCAGAACTTCGTCATTCTGTTGCCCGGAGCCTCTGGCGCTCCGATGGCCGGAGGTTCACAGGGAGCAAATGACCCCGGTCAGGTAGCTTCAATAAATGGAAATCTACCGTACAGCACGATCCTGGCCGACGGCGCCGCAGTTACGCTGCCTTCTAGCGCGAACGCCGACGTACTGGTTCTGGATACGATTCAGGAAGTAAAAATCGGCACGTCGGCCTTCTCTGCGCAGTACGGAGTTGGCGGCCTCATGTTCAATCAGATCACCAAAGGCGGTACGGATAGATTCCACGGCGATGTTTACGAGTATTTTCAGAACGACGCGCTCAATGCAGCGAATTATGCCTTCGCCCAGCAAACGAGAGCCCAGGCGATCTCTCGTCTTCGTTACAACAATTATGGGTTTTCCATTGGAGGGCCCATTCTGAAGAGAAAGCTTTTCTTCTTCTTCAACTATGACGCAACCAAAAATCCTGGGAATTCTACACCGACAACGACCACGGTTCCTACTGCGGCGATGCTCACTGGAGATTTCACTGGCCAGCCCACTATTTATGACCCCGCTACTACGACGGTTGTCAATGGTGTTGTGCAGCGTACTTCTTTCGCTGATGAATATCACAACGGTAACAAGATTCCAACCTTCAGGTTCGATCCTCTAGCTGCCAACCTTCAGCCGTTCTATCCGGTTGCCAACACGCCGGGAACAATAGCGACCAACGGCGTTACTCAAAACAACTATGTCTACAACATTCCCAATGCGAATCCTTTCACAAAATTCTTTGGCCGTGCGGACTACGACATCAGGGGAAATAACCGGCTGACCGCGACTGTTCAGCAGAGCGATAATCCGGCGTTCAACAACGGCCAGGGCATCTGCCCCATCAACTGCCAGTCTGGAGATGTCAGTCGATACAACGCACAGGTAACAGATGTGTGGACGATCAGCCCAAATGTAATTAACGAACTTCGGCTCGGCTACACGAACCAGCTGAACTTCTTTGTTCCGTCGTCGCTAAATCAAGGTTTCCCGGCCAAGCTGGGATGGCAGTATGCCAAAGCGGACATCTTCCCAACGATCAATATCGACGGCTACTATCAGCTAACCTCGAACATTAATGCGGTTTACAAAGAGCATGTCTACGATCCTTCAGACGTAGTTACATTGATCCGCGGTAAGCACATTCTCCATTTTGGAGGCGAGTTCCTGTTCTTCCGCGATAACTCCACCGCCTGGGGAAATGTTAACGGTGGCACAATGGGCTTCACTGGTTTCTACACCTCGTCGACACAGGGTGACAGCTCTACCGGGCTTCCCTATGCTGATTTCCTCTTGGGACAGATGAACAATTGGAGTGCGCAGGTTACACCGGAATATGGTGGTCGTATGCGGCTCCCGCAGTTGTTCGCGCAGGATGACTACAAGCTGACACCGAACCTGACTATCAATCTGGGTTTGCGTTATCAGATCCAATCCGGCTGGGGCGAGGTCAAGGGCAACATGGCGAGCTTCGATCCCACCGTACAGAATCCGGTATCGGGCACTCTCGGTGCCATGTGGTTTGGCAGTACCAATGCAAATGGCCGCACCAGGCTTCAATCACCCGTATACACCACTGTTCTGCCTCGCGTCGGCTTTGCATGGCTGATGCGTCCAGACGCTACACTGCGAGGCGGATTCGGTCTCTACGCCTACAACTGGAGCCTGGATACCTATGCTCCTGGTATGGGGCAGGCTTTCGGATCTAGGGGTAGCGTCACAGACAACACGAAGATAGCACCTGTCGCACTTCTAGGTGGCACCGGATCGAATCTACCATTCATCCCTGCCAGCACTGATCCAGGCGCATTCAATGGCACAAACGTAAACTATAACCAATACCACACCCCTGTAGGTGGCAGCTATCAGTGGAACCTCAGCTTGCAGGAGCAGATCAACCCGAATCTGGTAGTTGAAATGACCTATATAGGTAATCATGGTCACGATCTGCCGTTCATCGTTGATATCAACCAGGTTCCGGAAAGCAGATTGGCTGAGGCAGCCGCAACGAATAACACAGCCGGTTTGCGGCCATATTCGCAGTTCGGGAATATCTTCGGAAGTACGAACAATGCCCTCTCGAACTACAATTCGCTGCAGGCCAGCGCTAAATTGCGGGCGACTCATGGATTGAGTTTTGATTTCAACTACGCCTGGTCGCACTTCCTTAGCGAGTTCGAATCGTCAGGCTGGGGCAGCCGTGCCGGAGCGAAAAACTACCAGAATTCCTTCGATCCTTCTGCGAATTACGCAAATTCAAACTTCGATGTAAGGAACGCTCTAAAGGGAAGCGCCATCTATCAACTTCCGTTTGGAAAAGGTAGAACATTCGTAAATAACAACACGCTGCTCGATGCAGTCATTGGCGGTTGGCAGACTAGCGGTACGCTTGTCGTTCAGAGTGGTCAGCCGTTTACCGTAACAATGCAAACCGACAACTCGTTCTCGGGGGCTCAAAACTCACAGTGGTTTCCGAATGTAGTTGGAAATCCACATCTCGCCAGCCGCGGGCCGTACCATGGGACGAACCAGTGGTTCAATGAGGCTGCGTTTGCCGTACCTACACCAGGGACCTTTGGCAATTCAGGACGAAACACTCTGAATGGCCCCGGGCTCTCACAGATAAACTTCTCCCTTGGCAAGACATTTTCTATCTGGGAGTCAGTAAAGTTCCAGATTCGCGCAGATGCAAACAACATCATCAACCACCCAAGCTTCAATTTGCCAGTCTCAGGAGGTACAGAGCAGAGCTCCGCTCAGCTTGTTGTGAATCCAAATGGCTCGATTGCTACTGGAACCTCAACGATCAGAGGCCTTACTGTTGACGGTCGCACGATGCAACTCAGTGGACGTTTGTCCTTCTAACCAATAACCATGATGGGATGGCGTATCTCAGCCATCCCATCTTTATTTAAGATACGATCCATACAAGGATCGGACGGTTGGCGCAATGCGGTTGTTTTCTCTTCTTTTACTAGGTTTGTGTGGACTTGCTGCGAACGCAGCGCAATCGGGAGACGGTTCTGCGGCCCAGCAAGTGCAGTTGCATGAACAGCGCGCCCATCAGCTTCTAAACGAAAAAAAACCCGAACTTGCAGTAAAAGAATTTGCTGCCGTATTGGCGGCCGATCCTCATAACCTGGACGCGCAGGCAAATCTTGGCGTCCTTCTTTATTTTCAAAAAAACTATGTGGCCGCCGAGCCTCATCTACGCGATGCACTCGAGCAGAAACCCGACCTGACCAAGATTCGCGCGCTACTCGGCATGTGTGAACGCCGCCTTGGCAAGACAGATGCAGCGCGTACCGATCTGCAAGCAGTCGTCGACCAGTTGCAGGAGCCGAACATACGTCTCGAGGCCGGACTCGAGCTCATCGAAATCTACACCGCATCCCAGGAGCTCGAAAAGGCAGCGGCTGTTGTCGCTGTCTTGCGACAGGGAGCGCCCACCGATCCCCGAATTCTCTATGTGGCCTACCGAATTTACACCGACCTGGCAGGCGAAGCTCTGCTGGATCTCTCAGTTGCAGCGCCGGATTCAGGGCAGATGCATCAGGCAATGGCCCATGAACTCGTACGCCAACGTGACATCAACGGAGCAATCACTAACTACCGGAAGGCAATGGCCGTCGATCCAAACCTGCCAGGCATCCACTTCGAACTAGCAGAAGCCCTCCACTCTTCACCCGATCTCAAGCAACGGGCTGAGGCGGAACAGGAGTACAAGCGTGCCCTCGTTGTGAACGGCCTCGATGCAGAAACAATATCCAGGCTTGGCGATCTCCAAGCCGATAAAGGTGACCTCGACGGTGCCGCTACCTATTACAAGCAGGCATTGAAGCTGCAGCCGGGCTATACAGATGCTGCCCTCGGCCTCGCGCGCTTTTACACAGAAAAAAACGATCCTGCCTCTGCTCTCCCATTGTTGGAACAAGTAACGACAGCTGACCCCACCAACGTTCTGGCACACTACCGCTTGAGTGCGGTCTACCGCAAACTGAACCGTCCCGCAGATGCGAAACGCGAGCTCGATGCCTATCAGAAGTACAAAGACATCAAGGAAAAGTTGCGGCTGATCTACAAAGAGCTGCGCCTTGAAACTTCGCAGAATGACGAGGGCAAGTAGGAATGGACGCGGCGATACATTGTCGCCGGTCACCGCGTCGATGTATTAGATGGCTGCCATCGCTCATCGTAATTTGCATAATTACTTACATTCACACAGGTAAGGCGATAGCACAGGCAGGAAAGCTTCCTTCAAAGTCAGTCGCTACTTCAACTACACACGTGCCTGCGTTGGTTGATATCACAGCATCAACCGGAATTCATTTCGAGCATCTCTCAAGTCCTGAGCAAAAATATATTGTCGAATCAATGAGCGGAGGCGTCGCACTCATCGACTATGACGGCGACGGATGGCTCGATATCTACTTCACAAATTCACCAAGCGTGTCGATGGCGCTAGAGGGCAAGAAGGCCAAAGGTGCGCTTTACCATAACAATCACGACGGCACCTTCACCGATATCACCGATAAAGCTGGTATCGGCTACCCCTGCTGGGCCATGGGAGTTGCCGTGGGCGATTACAACAACGATGGCCGCCCCGACCTCGTTATTAGCTGCTTCGGTGGAGTAGTGCTCTATCGCAACAATGGTGACGGCACCTTCACTGACGTCACAAAAGCAACCGGGCTCGATAAAGACACAGGCTGGGCAACTGGTGTGACATTTGGAGACTACGATGGCGATGGCAACTCCGATCTCTTCGTTCCCCACTATGTCGATTTCGACACCCACGATCTCCCATTATTCGGCTCGCGCAAAACCTGTCAGTATCACGATGTTCCTGTACAGTGTGGCCCACGCGGCCTCAAAGGCTACCCCGACACGCTCTACCACAACAACGGCGACGGCACCTTCACCGAGGTAGCAAAGCAAGCCGGCGTTTCCGACGAAAAGCGATACTTCGGTCTGGGTGCAGTCTGGTCTGACTTTGACAATGATGGCAAACTCGATCTCTTCGTCGCCAACGATGGCGAGCCGAACTACCTCTATCGCAACGAGGGCAACGGCCAATTCAAGGAGATAGCTCTCGACGCCGGCGTAGCCGTAAGCGAAGACGGCGTAGAACAAGCGAACATGGGGGTAACTCTCGGAGACTACATGAACAGCGGCCGTATGAGCATCGCCATCACGCACTTCAGCGACGAATACGCTACGCTTTATCGCAACGACGGAGCGATGAGCTTCTCCGATGTCTCCCATTCAGCTGGCATCGCGCGTTCCACCGTTCCCTTCGTTGGTTGGGGCAACGCTTTTCTCGATCTCGACAATTCAGGCTGGCTCGATCTCTTTCTCGTCAACGGTCATGTCTACCCTCAGGTCGATAACGTGAAGCTCGGCACTGCATACAGAGAGCCAAAGCTCGTCTTCCAGAACCAGAGAGACGGCACTTTCAAAGACGTAAGTGCACAGACAGGTTCGGCAGTCGGAGTTCCACAGGTAAGCCGCGGACTCGCTGTAGGAGACCTCTTCAATCGCGGCAAGCTCGACATAGTCGTAGAGAATCTAACCGGCACCCCCATGATTCTTGAAGCCCAAAGCAACCCCGCGCATCACTGGATAAGCTTTGATCTCGAAGGCAATCCGGCAAATCGCCTTGCGCTCAATACACGTGTCCGTGTCACAACCGGAAAGCTACAACAGACAGGTGAGGTCAGGAGTGGTGGCAGTTATCTTTCGCAAAGCGATCTCCGTCTGCACTTCGGACTTGCCGATGCGGCGCGCATCGACAAGGTAGAGGTCATCTGGCCCAACGGAGGCACGCAGACATTTGAGAAGGTTGCCGCCGACCGCTTCTACCACCTCATACAGGGAGGCGCCCTGGCGACAGGCAAAGAGACGCAGCGCGCCACAGCTCCCCCTGTGCATTAACTCTTGAACCCTATCCAGCCTTCCCGCGTCTCTTTGGCGATGGATCGGAAGCGGGCGCCGTCGACTCCCGAACAATTAACTCCGGCTCGACATGAACAAGCTCCGGCGTACTTTTGCCGGCCAGCTTTTTCAGCAGCATCTGGGCAGCCGTGCTGCCCATCCTCTGCAATGGCTGCCGAACCGTCGTCAAACTAGGGACCTGGTAAGCAGCCGATTGGATATCGTCGAATCCAAGGACAGAAACGTCGGCCGGAACGCGCAAACCACCCTCGTGCAGGGCGCGAATACTACCCATCGCCGAAACATCGTTGAAGCAGAGTACCGCGGTAAAATGCCGACGACTCTGGATAAGTCTGCGAATCCCCGGATAGCTGATCTCCGGTGAGTGAGAGTCTTTCTCCAGATGCACAGTCAGCTCTTCGCTTATTTCAAGGCCCAGTTCACGAGCCGTATTTACCGTGGCAGACCAGCGAACATCAGAGTCAGAGCTGAATGGCTGCCCCTGCATGAATGCGATCTTACGATGACCGAGCTCATACAGATGATGGAGAGCGAGCTTGGCGGCGAGTTGGTGATCGAGAATGACATTCGTCACACTGGGCAGTTCCGTATGACCAGCCACCAGTACCGTAGGCAGCGGCAAAGGTACATCCAGATGCGTGTCGATTGCAAGGATGCCATCGACCCCCCGGGATCGCAGAAGGTCCGGATAGGCCGTGATCAACTCTTCCTTGTGTCGGTGATGAACCGTGAAATAAAAATAGCCTTCACGTATCAGAAGATCTCCTACGCCGCTCAGTACCTGTGAGTGATACCCCTCGCCAAGTTCCGGCAGTAGGACCCCTATCGTCTGCATACGCTTTCCCTGCAGCGTACGGGCGATCATGCTTGGCCGATAGTTGAACTTCGCTGCTGCCGCCTTCACCCGGTCGCGCGTCGCACTTGGTATCGAGCGGCCAGGCGAATCGTTCAAAACGTAGGAGATCGTCGACGGACTCAGGTTCAGGTACGCAGCCAGCATCTTCAGGCTGGCAGGACGCGTTTCGTGTGGGTGAGGCGCGGCCGATTTTTTCATGGTGACGTTAGTAAATCCTAAGCTATGCGGAAACAATTCTTAATAAAGAATAACAATACGCCACACACTTAGACATAAAGCCTAAACACTCATAAACGTCCGCTAATCGACTATATAGACAAGAAACAAACGTTTGTCTAAACTTGTTGCCGTTATCGAATCCAAAGAGACCACTCCCTTGAACGCAGGTGAAAAAGCTGTTCTGCTTAGTTACTAATGGTTCCGAAAAATACCCTATATGGAGATTTTGATGTCATTTCGTTACAACAGACGCGCCCTCGTTCGTCAGCTGCTCGTTGGCAGTCTTGCCATTACTTTGTCAGTCGCCTCTTCTTCGGCGCAATCTTCGCAAAACCGGCAGGGCACAACGGAAGCGCGCTTTGTAAACGATCTGCTGCAGAAGATGACCTTCGAGGAGAAGCTAGGCCAGATGAGCCAGATTCCTCTGAACCAAAAGGAAAACGTCTCCCCGGATGAGCGAATTCTAAAGGGACAGGTGGGCTCGTTCCTTTTCATCACCGACCCGAAAGAAATTAACCGCCTCCAGCATCTGGCCGTCGAAAAGGGAAGACTTCACATTCCCCTTATCTTTGGCTACGACGTCATTCACGGCTTCCGCACAATCTATCCCGTTCCCTTGGCGCTTGCGGCATCGTGGGATCCTCCCCAGGCCGAAGAGGCCCAGCGAATGGCTGCGAAAGAAGCCAGCGCCGTCGGCATCAACTGGACCTTCGCCCCTATGGTTGACATCGCACGCGACCCTCGCTGGGGACGCATCATGGAAGGCTCAGGCGAAGATCCCTACCTCGGTTCGCAAATGGCAGCCGCCCAGGTCCGCGGCTTTCAGGGCGACAAGATCGGATCTCCTGAACATATCCTTGCCTGCGTAAAACACTTTGCCGGATACGGCGCAGCCGTCGGCGGACGCGACTACGATTCTTCCAGCATCTCGGACGAGGAACTTTGGAATATCTACCTCCCGCCATTCGAAGCAGCTGTCCGTGCAGGCTCTGGTTCGCTGATGTCCGCCTACATGGATCTCAACGGTGTCCCGGCCACAGGCAACCGCTTCCTGCTTCACGATGTGCTGCGTGAGAAGTGGAAGTTCGACGGCTTCGTCGTCAGCGACTGGGAATCCGTGAAAAGCCTCACTACCCATGGCTTCGCCTCCGGCCCGCAGGACGCAGCTGTTCGCGCCGTCAACGCTGGCGTCGACATGGAGATGACCAGCCACGTCTTTCGCGACACTCTAGGCGACGCAGTCAAGCAGAGTCTGGTGCAACAATCCACGATCGACGAAGCCGTCCGTCGCATCCTCACCGCGAAATATCGTCTTGGCCTCTTCACCAATCCCTACGTTGCTCCATCACGTGCCCAGACCGACCTCGTCACATCCGAACAGCGCCAGGCCGCACGCAAAGCTGCGGAGCGAACCGCCGTCCTGTTACGTAACGAAGGCAGTGTCCTTCCTCTCAGCAAATCGCTCACCTCCATCGCCGTCATCGGCCCACTCGCTGACTCTAAGGCAGACATCACCGGTTCATGGAGTCTCGCCACTCATCCGGCCGACGCGGTCACGGTCCTCGAAGGCATTCGCAATCGCTTTCCCTCAGGCACAACAATCAACTCGACCAAAGGCGTAGAGATCGAGCGGGTTCAACCCTCCATCTTCGATTCGCAATACCCCAGCCCCAAGCCTGTACTCAAAACCGACACCGAGCGTGATGCGGAGTTTGCCCACGCCATCGACCTCATCAAGCAATCCGAAGTAGCCGTCCTTGTCTTGGGCGAAGCTCAAACCATGAGCGGCGAGCGCGCCTCACGCTCCACTCTTAATCTCCCGGGACGCCAGCAGCAGTTGCTCGAAGCGGCAGTCGCCACCGGCAAACCCATCGCCTTGGTTCTTCTCAACGGCCGCCCACTCGATATCACCTGGGCCTCGGAACACGTCCCCGCCATCCTCGACGTCTGGTATCCCGGCACCGAAGGCGGCAACGCCGTGGCCGACCTCCTCTTCGGCGACGCGAACCCCGGCGGAAAACTCCCCGTAAGCTGGCCCCGCAGTGTCGGTCAAGTCCCCATCTTCTACGCTCGCAATCTCACGCAAATTCCCGACGCTCTCGACACGCGCTACTGGGATGGTTCCAGTGCGCCGCTCTACCCCTTCGGTTACGGCCTCAGCTACACAAGCTTCAAAATGGATGGCCTCAAAACGGAGACCCCCTCCGTCAAAGCCGGTGCGAAACTCCCAGTCTCCATCGAGCTGCAAAATACTGGCTCAGTCGCGGGCGATCAGGTCGTTCAGCTCTACACGCATCAACGCTCCGGCAGCGCGTCACGCCCCGAGCGCGAGCTAAAAGCATTCCGCCGTGTAACTCTTAAGCCTGGCGAAAAGCAGACCGTCACCCTCGCGCTCGACACCCACGACCTCGGCTTCTGGAGTCCTCAGACGCATCAATGGTCGATCGAACCTGGCCCCTTCGATCTATGGGTCGGTGCCGACTCCTCAGCCACGCAGCACGCCACCTTCACGGTGCTGCCGTAGAAACCAGTCTCACTTACGAACCCGCACCACGAGGAATACATCATGTCGCTCCGCAGTCTGCTAAGTCTTGCCGCACTGTCGCTCTCACTGCTTCCGTCCAGTCTTTATGCCCAGTTCGCCCACACGCAGCAGAAAGAGATCGTAGACAGAAGCGGCAAGCCTCTCCTGCTTCGCGCAACCAATTTGGGCAATTGGTTCGTGCCCGAGGGCTACATGTGGATGTTCGAAGGCGGTCCGCAATCAGCTCGCGAGATCGAAGACCTCGTAACCGAGTTGCTTGGTCCTGACAAGGCGGCGGACTTCTGGCATCAATATCGCGAAAACTACATCACCCGAAAAGACATCCATCTCCTCAGTCAAGCTGGCTTCAACTCCATCCGCATTCCCATCCATTACAAGTTCTTTGAAACCGACAACTCCGAAGGCTTCACCCTGCTCGATCGTGTCATCCAGTGGAGCCACGAAGAAGGTCTCTACGTTGTCATCGACATGCACGCCGCTCCAGGCGGCCAAACCGGCGCAAACATCGATGACAGCTATGGCTATCCCTGGCTCTACGACAGTCCGCAGGAGCAGGCCCATCTCGTCGCAATCTGGCAGCGCATCGCGCGTCATTACAAAGACAATCCCACCGTCCTCGGGTACGACCTCCTCAACGAGCCCATCCCGCACTTCCCGAGCCTCGCCCCGCTGAATTCCAAACTCGAACCGCTCTACAAAAAGCTCTCCACGTCCATTCGTGAGATCGACAAGCATCACATCTTTTTTCTCGGCGGAGCCCAATGGGACGGCAACTTCACCGTCTTTGGCCCTCCCTTCGACAACAACACCGCTTACACCTTCCACAAGTACTGGTCCAAGACTGATGAGCCTGTTATCCAGCAGTACCTGGATTTTCGCGATAAATATAACGTTCCAATCTGGCTCGGAGAATCTGGCGAAAACGACGATCAGTGGATCGCGCAATTCGTCGCTCTGATGGAGAAGCACAACATTGGCTGGGCCTTCTGGCCCTATAAAAAAATGGGCAAAACCTCCGCAGTCGTTACCATCACCCCGCCCGAAGGCTGGGACCAGATCGTAGCTTTCGCCAAACTTCCACGTGGCACAGGACAGGTCGAAGAACGCCTCAAAGCTAGGCCCGATCAGGAAGTCATCAACAAAGCATTCGCTGGTCTCCTTCAAAACATCCAGCTTCAACACGCTCAAATAAATCCGGGCTATTTGAAAGCCCTCGGACTCAAACCGGTATCGATACCGCAATAACAGCATCGCGAATAACAAACAGGAACAGCACCGCACTCAGGAGCCCAAATGAATTTGAAGATCATGAACTCCCTCGCACTCTTTGCAGTAACGTTGGTTTCACTGCCGTCCTACGCGCAAAAGGAAGCCTCTATCTGGCTGACGAACTCCGACAGATCAGCCCTCTTCCAACTGCAATCTCCTCCCACTCCATTCAGCAGCTCACCCGCAAAAGATCCGATCATCGAAGTCGATGACACGAAGACCTTCCAGACCATGGACGGCTTCGGCTTCGCGGTTACCGGCGGTAGCGCTCAACTCCTCATGCGCATGGACCCTGCAAAACGCGCCGCAATTCTGCATGAGCTCTACGCTGACGACGGCAACAACATCGGAACCAGTTATATTCGCGTCAGCGTCGGCGCCTCCGACATGAACGACCATGTCTACTCCTACGACGACATGCCCGCAGGCGAGACCGATCCCAGCATGGCGAAGTTCAGCCTCGATCCCGACCGTGCCGACGTCATCCCTGTCCTCAAAGAAATCCTTGCGATCAATCCGAAGATCAAAATCCTCGCCTCTCCCTGGTCCGCTCCTCTGTGGATGAAGACAAGCGGCATAGCCAGAGGCGGCGTACTGAAACCCGAATACTTCGCCGCCTACGCCGACTATTTCGTGAAATACATCCAGGGCATGCAGGCCGCAGGCATTCCCATCGACACACTCACCATCCAGAACGAACCGCTGAACGAGAAGAACACTCCCAGCATGCTCATGCTCGAGACGGAGCAGCATGACTTCATCAAGAACGATCTTGGTCCTGCTTTCAAAAAAGCCGGCATCAAAACCAAAATTGTTCTTTACGACCATAACCTCGACCACCCACTCTATCCGCTCTCGATTTTGAGAGACCCCGAGGCCGCAAAATACATTGACGGCACCGGCTTCCATCTCTACGGCGGCGCAGTCGATGCAATGACGCAGGTCCACAACGAATTCCCCAAGAAGAACCTCTACTTCACTGAGCAATCCGTCACCGAGCACAGCGGCAGCCCTGATATCAATCTCAGCAAACCCGTAGCTCGGGTCATCATCGGCGTCTCTCGCAACTGGAGCAAGAACATCCTGCTCTGGAACCTCGCCGCTGACCCACAAAACGGCCCGCACACCAACGACGGCGGATGCGCCGGATGCGTAGGCGCAATCACCATCGACGGCGACAATGTGACCCGCCAGGTTGCCTTCTACACCCTCGCCCACGCATCGAAGTTCGTCCGTCCTGGCTCCGTACGCATCGGCTCCAACGATCTCGAACAGCTTCCCAACGTAGCCTTCAAAACCCCCAAGGGCGAAAAGGTACTTATCGTATCGAACATCAGCGGCGCTCCTCAAACCTTCAGCGTCCGCGATCACGGAAAGTCATTCACAACGTCACTCAACGCAGGATCAGTAGCAACCTACGTCTGGTAACCAGCAACAAACAAGGGGCAAGCATGAAGTCGAAGTCGTCAATAAAATTAGCAGCCGGTATTCTTGCAGCATTCTGCGCAGCTCCTTTGTGGGCGGCCTCGTTCTATACGCTTCGCCCCGAAGACCCCAAAGCGATCTATCTCTCCAAGTCTGATTCCGGCCTTCACGGCGATGGCGTCGGCGATGACACCGACGCCATCCAGAACGCCATCAACAAAGTTCAGGAAACCACTGTACAGGGAATCGTCTTCCTCCCCGAAGGCCGCTACTGCATCAGCAAAACCCTCATCGTCTGGCCCGGAATCCGCGTCATCGGATACGGCAAAACCCGTCCCGTTATCGTCCTCGGCAAAAACACCCCAGGCTATCAGCAGGGAATCGGCTACATGGTCCTCTTTGCCGGCGGTCGTCCCGGCGGCAATCGCCCCCCTGGCCGCGCACGTCCCGGCTTGCAGCAGGGAATCGTCCCCCCAACTCCCAACATCCCCGACGCCAATCCCGGAACCTTCTACTCCGCGATGAGCAACGTCGATCTCGAAATTCAGGACGGCAACCCCGCCGCAATCGGCATCCGTTTTCACGTCGCGCAGCACTGCTATCTAGCCCACATGGACTTCCACATCGGCTCCGGCCTCGCCGGCCTGCACGACGTCGGCAACGAAGCCGAAGACCTGCACTTCTACGGCGGCCAGTATGGCATCATGACACGGAAACCCTCGCCCGGCTGGCAGTTCACCCTTCTCGACTCCACCTTCGAAGGCCAAACCCAGGCCGCCATCAAAGAGCATGAAGCTGGCCTTACTATCATCCGCACTCACATCAAAAACGTACCCGCCGCCATCTCCATCGACCCCGGCTACGCCGACGAGCTCTGGGTTAAGGACTCCCGCTTCGAAAACATCTCCGGCCCCGCCATCACCATCAGCAACGAGAACAACGCCCGCACCGAGATCAATCTAGAAAACATCGTCTGCAGCCGTGTCCCCGTCTTCGCCACCTTCCGCGAGAGCGGCAAAAAGCTCGCCGGCGCGGGAGACATCTACCAGGTCAAAGCCTTCACTCACGGCCTCACCTTTGCTCAAGCAGGCGCCGCGCCAAAAATTGACACCATCTACGAAAAGAGTTCCCTCTCCACTCTTCCCGCTGCCGTACCCTCCGACATCCCCGCTCTTCCCGCGCAGGACACATGGGTCAATCTTCAAACCCTCGGAGCCAAAGGGGACGGCACCACCGACGACACAGCCATCATCAAAAAAGCAATCGCAGAACATCGCACCATCTACATCCCATCCGGCCGATATATCGTAACCGACACGATTACATTAAAGCCCGACACCGTATTGATCGGCCTCAATCCCACCACCACGCAATTCGATATCCCTGACTCAACCCCCGCATTCCAAGGCCCCGGCTCTCCCAAGCCTCTTCTCGAAACCCCAAAGGGCGGCACGAACATCGTCACCGGCATCGGCCTCTACACCAACGGCATCAACACACGCGCAGTCGGCGCCAAGTGGATGGCGGGCAAAGACTCCCTCATGGACGACGTTCGCTTCCTCGGAGGCCACGGCACCAACTATCCCGGCGTCTCCTTCATGACCATCTACAACAACACCCACACCGCCGAAAGCGACATCAATCGCCGTTGGGACAGCCAATACCCCAGCCTCTGGATCACCGACGGCGGCGGCGGCACCTTCGCCAACATCTGGACTCCAAGCAGCTTCGCCCAGGCTGGCCTCTACATCTCCAACACCTCCACCGAAGGCCGCATCTACGAGCTTTCCAGCGAGCACCATGTCCGCAACGAAATAAAACTCAAGAACGCATCCAACTGGCAGATCTACGCTCTCCAAACCGAAGAGGAGCGCGGCGAAGGCCCCTTCTGCCTTCCGCTCTCCATCGACAACTCCAGCAACATCACCGTAGCCAACTACCACAGCTACCGCGTCGTCAGCAGCTACCAGCCATTCCTCAACGCCATCGAAGTATCCAACTCAAATAACATTCGCCTCCGCAACATTCACGTCTACGGCGACAACAAAGTCTCCTTCGATAACGCCGTCGTCGTTAACCCCTCTGCTCCCACGCTGGTTCGCAATCGCGAGTTCGCCCTTCTCACCATCGACAGCAATGCCACACAGCCTCATCCCTCCGAAGCAAAAGTTAAAAAACTCCACGACGGCTTCTACAACATCTCCGGCGCTGCGGTAGACAAAGATGGCCAGCTCTACTTCGTCGATCCCCATTGGCAGCGCATCTATCGCTGGACATCCGAAACCCATCAGCTCTCCATCGTTCGCGACAGCCCCCTCTCCCCCACGCAACTGACGTTCGACAAATCCGGCAATCTCATCGTCGTCTCCTACGACGGCAACGGCACCGTCTACTCCTTCGCACCCGACTCACCCGGCGAAGACATCACCCTCCTGAAGCCGCAACCCACCGAGTCGCGCCCATCCCTGTCTGCCGTTCTCCCCGTCAATCACTGGCGCAACGAACACGACTTCCTCGAAGCCGTCCCCGTACCCAAGCCCTATCAATACGTATCCACAGACGGCTCAACCTTCATTCCAGCCGGTGAAGACTTCGTCTCCGGGGCCCTCTACTACGGCACCAAAATGGCCGACCTTCTTCGCGCCTTCGGTCTCGCCCACGCCACCCCAGGCAAGCCTTTCTATGTCTCCGACGAATCTGAACAGAAGACCTACGCAGTCTCCGTATCACCCGACGGAACCCTCACCAATCCCAAACTCTTCGCAGAGCAGGGAGGCGAGAGCGTCGCACAGGATGCCGAAGGCAACGTCTACATCGCCGCCGGACAGATCTACGTCTACAACCCTTCCGGCAAACTCATCGACACCATCGACGTTCCAGATCGCCCCATCGATCTGGTCTTCGGCGGCAAAGATGGCAAGACCCTCTTCATCCTTGCGCGCAGCTCACTCTACTCCATAGAGACGCACTGACGGTCTGAACCAATAGGTCAGGCAACAGAACCCGAAGACATGAAACACTGAACTACATAGACGCAATTAAGAGAGAGGTTCGACGACATGCACGGACCTCTCGATAGAGAGATACTGTGGCTCAGTGGACCCATCTTCCGAAGCATCTGCACACAATCGTTGCCGCCACGCCAGGATCGGTTCTGCTGCAAACCTCGCGCTTCGACTCCTCCAATTGCCATAGTTATCTCTTTCTCTCTCCTGTCAAAACCATCGCTGCATCCACACTCAGCGATATTCCCAACCTCTTCCATCAGATAGAGGAAGCACTAGCCAGCGGCCTCTATGTAGCAGGCTATCTGAGCTACGAGTGCGGCTATCACTTCGAGCGCTTCGACGAGGCAAATCTTTCGTCGCAACCTCTTCCTCTCGCATGGTTCGGAATCTACGACCGACCCTTCATCTACGATCACGCAGAGGCTCGCTTCCTTGGTACAGAACCACCCACTGTCACAGCCAATACCTCACAAGAAGAAAACCCCTCTCGCTTCACCGAAAGTGTCACCCTCACCATCTCAGAAGACGACTACAACAGGCAGATAACAAAGATCAAAGACTACATTCAGGCTGGCGACACCTATCAGGTCAACTTCACCGACTCTGTCTCCATGCAGACCACCGCATCCCCCGCATCCGCCTTCGCCATGCTGTCGGAGTCGCAGCCCGTATCCTACAGCGCCTTCATCAACACCGCCGGCCACCACATCCTCTCGCTCTCTCCCGAGCTCTTCTTCCGCATCGAATCCGGCCGTATCACCACACGACCCATGAAGGGCACCATGCCTCGCGGCCTCGATCCCAGCGAAGATGCACAGCAATCCCTCAATCTCCAAAACGATCCTAAAAATCGCAGCGAGCACGTCATGATCGTCGATCTCCTCCGCAACGATCTCGGCCGCATCTGTACCATGGGTAGCGTCCACGTCGACAACCTCTTCTCCATAGAACGCTACGAAACCCTCCTGCAGATGACCTCCACCATCTCGGGCACGCTGCGTCCCAGTCTCCGCTTCTACGACATCTTCAAATCAATCTTCCCCAGCGGCTCCATCACCGGAGCCCCCAAGATCCACACCATGCAGCTCATCCGCGAACTCGAGCGCTCCCCTCGCGGCATTTACACCGGAGCAATCGGCTTCATCTCTCCCGACAAATCAGCAGTCTTCAACGTAGCGATTCGAACTCTGGTCCTTAAAGACAACACCGCACACATGGGAGTCGGCGGCGGCATCGTCGCCGACTCTACTGCCGCCGAAGAATACCGTGAATGCATCCTCAAAGCAGGCTTCCTCACTCACAGCCGTCAACCCTTTCAACTCATCGAAACGATGTTGTGGCAGCAGAGCAAGCTGCGTTTCCTCAACATGCACCTCGACCGTCTCGAATCCTCCGCAACTTACTTCGACATCCCATTCGACCGCGCCAACATCCTGTCTCAGATAAACGCGACAACGAATCAACTTCAACCAGAAGAAAGCTATCGCATCAGACTGCTCCTCGACTCATCCGGCAACCTAACCGTCGCTCATGAAAACTTCGTTCCAGAACCGGAGTCCACAACAATCTCGGTCGTGTTGTCCGCAACTCCCACCTCCTCAACCGATATATTCCTGCGCCACAAGACGACCAACCGTGAGCGATACAACCTCGAATACGCCCAGGCCCGCTCCGAAGACTTCGACGAAGTAATCTTCGTCAACGAACGCGGCGAAGTAACAGAAGGAGCCATCAGCAACATCTTCATCCAGCACGCCGGCAAGCTCCTGACCCCGCCACTTTCCTCCGGCGCACTGCCCGGAATCTATCGCCTCTACTTGCTCGAGACCAACCCCACAGCAGAAGAACGCGTCCTCACGCTTCAAGACCTCGAAGCCGCCGATGCTGTATTTCTCTGCAACGCACTCCGCGGTATGCGAAAGGTCACGCGCCTATCTCTCGCAGCTAGACAGCTTTCCCGCCAACCTGGCAGTAACTCTCCCACCCAGTTTGCAGAGTCTCGCTGATTGGACGATGATGGATGGCGCTGAAATAGCCGCAGGGAGCTCTATTGCAATGAAATCCGAAAACGGTGTCCTGAACAAGCTTCTTACAAACATCATCGGTGCCGATCGCACCGCCCGCCTCTTCCACGTTCTCGTCATTCATCCAACCATCGCCGAAGATCAAAGATCGCAAGTCTCCAGAGCCGCCCTCGCGCAAGCCCTCAACATGCTTCTCTTCGAAGACCTGCTCGCGCGCGTCGCCGCGGCAAAGACCTACGTCGATCTATGCCTCCACGACAACAAAACCGTCATGCATGACCACGGCGCCGTCCGCACCGTAGCCCTCGAAAATATGGGCGCCCTCCCAGCAGGCCAGGAAGCGATCACCCGTATCCTCCGCCCCCTCGGCTACGCCCTCAACGGCGTCTACCCGCTCGAGCGTCTTCGCATGACCGGCCGCTCCCACGCCCAGGTCGACTACCCTGAAGACATCGCTCAATTCTTCATCAGCGAGCTTCACCCCGACCGCTTCTCCCCCGAGTTCCAGCAAGCCGTCCAGCGCATCACCTCGACCTCCACCAACCCCGTAACCCCCGAAGCACAATCGCTGCTAAACAAGCTCGAAGCCGACAACTCCCTGAGCCTCGAAGAAGCCACCAGGCTCCTCCCCACCCTCGTCTCCGTCTTCGCCCGCCAGCACACCGAACCCACTCTCTCCGACTACGAAACGCTCCTCACCGAATCTCCAGAGATGGCATGGATCTCCACCGAAGGCAACGCCTTCAACCACGCCACCGATCGCGTCGCCGACGTCGATCAGCTTGCCTCCGAGCTTAAAGCCCTCGGCGTATCCATGAAAGACGCCGTCGAAACCTCCCAATCCCGCCGCGTCCGCCAAACAGCCACACGCGCCGCTATGGTCCAGCGCACTTTTCGCACCCCCGATGGCACCATCCAGAAAGAGGTTCCCGGCTCCTTCTACGAGTTCATCACCCGCCTACCCAACCCCGAACAAAACAACGCCCTCGACCTCAGCTTCGACAGCTCCAACGCCCAAGCCATCTTCAAGATGACAGCCAACGCAAAGTCCTGAACAGCGCAGCGCGAATAAAATAGTCCTAGCCTCACGGGAGAGCCATGTCCACGTCACCCTTCGTCCTTCTACCCAGCTCTCACTCCCGCTACAACGACACCTTCCCCGCCGCCGCCGCGCTCGAATCCCAACTCCGCAAAAAAATTCGCGGCGAAGTCCGCTTCGACGACGGCTCCCGCGCCCTCTATGCCACCGACGCCTCCAACTACCGCCACATCCCCATCGGCCTCGTCCTTCCCCTCGATGAAGAAGACGTCATCGCCACTGTAGAAATCTGCCGCAGCCTCAACGCTCCCATCCTCACTCGCGGAGCCGGTACCTCACTCGCCGGCCAGTGCACCAACGCCGCCGTCATTCTCGACTTTTCGAAGTACATGAACAAGATGGGCCCCATCGACCCCATCACCCGTACCGTCCACGTCCAGCCTGGCATCGTCCTCGACCGCGTCCGCGAAGCCGCAGAAAAATTCGCCCTCACCTACGCGCCCGACCCCGCCACCCACAGCCGCTGCACCATCGGCGGCATGATCGGCAACAACTCCTGCGGCATCCACGCCCTCATGGGCGGCAAAACCGTCGACAACATTCACTCCCTCGACATCCTTCTCTACGACGGAACCCGCCTCACCGTCGGCCCAACCCCTGACCGCGAGATCGCCCAGCACATCCAGTCCGGCGGGCGCATCGGAGGCATCTACTCCTCTCTCAAGATCCTTCGCGATACCTACGGCAACCTCGTCCGCCAGAAGTTCCCCAACATCCCCCGTCGCGTCTCCGGCTTCAACCTCGACGAGCTCCTCCCCGAAAACAACTTCAACGTAGCCCGAGCCCTCGTCGGCAGCGAAGGCACTTGCGCCATCATCCTCGGCGCCACACTCAACCTCGTCCAAAGCCCCCAGTTCCGCACGTTGGTTGGCGTAGGCTTCGAAGACGTCTTCCTGGCAGCCGACCACGTCCCACTCATCCTCACCCACAAACCCATCGGCCTCGAAGGTATGGACGGACTCCTCCTCGACGCTCTCCGCCGCAAACAAAAATCCCTGGCCGATCTCCCACTCCTCCCCGACGGTCGCGGCTTCCTCCTCGTAGAGTTCGGCGGAAATACGCAGGAAGAAGCTGATCGGAAGGGCGAAGATTTAGTTCGCGCGCTTCGCGTCACCACGCAAGCCGAATCCGACGAACGAGCCACCGCCCTCGCCCTCTCCTTGAAATCCATCACCCACGCCCGCATCTACACCAAACCCGAAGCGTCCCGCGTCTGGGCTATTCGCGAGTCCGGCCTCGGAGCCACCGCCTTCATCCCCGGCATCGGCACCGGCTGGGAGGGCTGGGAAGACGCCGCCGTCGAACCCGCCAAACTCGGCTCCTACCTCCGCCAGATCGTCGCCCTCATGCAGCAGTACGGCTACCACAGCCCCATGTACGGACACTTCGGCCAGGGCTGCGTTCACATGCGCATCAGCTTCGATCTCGAGACCGGCCCCGGCATCCTGGCCTTCCGCGAATTCATGGATCGCGCCGCCGACATCGCCCTCGCCCACGGCGGCTCCCTCTCCGGCGAACACGGCGACGGACAGGCCCGTGGAGCCCTCCTCCCAAAAATGTTCGGCCCCGAGCTCATGAGCGCCTTCCGCACCTTCAAGCGCATCTGGGATCCTGAAAACAAACTCAACCCCAACAAGATGATCGATGGCCACGAGATCCACGAAGACCTCCGCCTCGGCCACGACTACGCCCCCTGGCAACCCGAAACCCACTTTGCCTTCGCCGAAGACGGAGGCTCCCTCGCATCCGCCACCCTCCGCTGCGTAGGCGTCGGAGCTTGTCGCAAACAAGACGCCGGAACCATGTGCCCCTCCTTCATGGCCACCGGCGAAGAGCTCCACTCTACTCGTGGCCGCGCCCACATGCTATGGGAGCTCATGCAGGGCGAAGTCCTCCCCAACCAGTGGAAGAACGAGGACGTCAAAAAATCCCTTGACCTCTGCCTCTCCTGCAAAGCCTGCAAATCCGAGTGCCCCGTCTCCGTCGACATGGCCACCTACAAGGCCGAGTTCCTTAGCCACCACTACGAAGGCGGCCACCGCCCACTCTCGCACTACGCCTTCGGCCGCATCGACCTCTGGGCCCACATCGCGTCATTCACACCCGGCATCGTCAACGCCATCAACAACGCTCCCATCCTTGGCCCCTTCATCAAATCCCTCCTCCACATCCACCCCAACCGCACCTTCCCCCACTTCGCCAAACCCTTCACCCGCCAGCCCCGCTCTGCCCAGCCCACCGCCACCTCCGATGTCTTCCTCTGGGCCGACACCTTCAACAACTACTTCCACCCCTCCACCATGCAGGCCGCCCACCACGTCCTCACCACCGCAGGCTTCCGTGTCTCCCTCCCCATCGAGCACCTCTGCTGCGGCCGTCCCCTCTACGACTTCGGCATGCTCGACACAGCAAAGCAATATCTCCTCAAAATCCTCCACTCCCTCGAGCCGCAAATCGACGCAGGCACACCCATCGTCGTCCTCGAACCAAGCTGCGCCTCCGTCTTCCGCGACGAGCTCACCAACCTCCTCCCCAACGATCCCCGCGCCGCCAAACTCAGCAAACAGACCTTCCTTCTAAGCGAGTTCCTCGTAAAGTTCGCCCCCAATTACCAACCCCCAAAACTCACCGGCAAAATCATCGTCCACGGTCACTGTCACCACCGGGCCACCATGAACATGGCCGACGAGATGGCCATCCTCCGGCAGACCGGAGCCGAAGTAGAACTCCTCGACTCTGGATGCTGCGGTATGGCCGGCCCCTTCGGCTTCGAAAAAGACAAATACGAAATCTCCCAAACACTAGGCGAGCGAGTCCTCCTCCCCGCCGTCCGCGCCAACACCCAGGCCACCATCGTCGCCGACGGCTTCAGCTGCTGCGAACAAATCACCCAGAACACCACCACCCGCCCCCGCCACCTAGCCGAAGTCCTCGCTCAAGCCAACGAACAATAATCCGCAGTCAAACATCGCTCAACACAAATGTCATCACATCGCTAAACAACAAACGTCATCTCGACCGAAGCAATGGACAGTTTCATCGTCCATTGCGCAGTGGAGAGATCCCTGTATTTCGCCATTGCCGTTGCCGTCGTTGTTGCTTTTGGGTGGGAGCGTAGGGCTTTAGCCCTGCGAAAAAGCCCGAAGACATAAAGGGGCTTTAGCCCCGGGCCTTCTCTTCATCCCCCTTATATTTATCCTATAAAACCACTGCAATCAGGGGCTTACAGAGTCAATCCATCAATTTCCCAACAAAACATCATGTCAAGTCCCAAAACTATTCAACTACAACAAAACAAATAAGATCCCGTTTGCAATGGAGTTATCTCCAATCCGCTACAATTAAGCTAAGAGACAAGAAAGGCCCCGGAAACTCGGGGCCTTCCCGTTAACGACCCATAACCCCAATCAGGAGACTAATTTACCCGTAACCCGTTTAGAATGACTATTTTGCGGAAATGTTTTCCTGTAAATTATTGAATATAAATAACTTGTGAGCAGCCAGTGGGGGGGTACCTCACGGAAGTTTGCCACCGACGCACTCCACCATCTAGGCTTACCGTCGAGAAGCCTATGACCTTAAAACACGAAGTCGAAACCCTCCTCAACCGACTAGGCGTACCTTCGACCGCCTTCACCGGAGGCACCCTCACCTCTCACACTCCCATCACCGGCGAGGTCATAGCTCAACTCACCATCACCGCAAACCCCGAAAAATCGATCGCTCAAGCCCACGAAGCCTTCCTCCAATGGCGGACGGTCCCCGCGCCAAAACGCGGTGAACTCATCCGCCTTCTCGGCGAAGAGCTCCGCGCCAACCTCGAGCTGCTGGGCCGCCTCGTAACCATCGAAGCCGGAAAAATCCTCTCCGAAGGCCTCGGCGAAGTCCAGGAGATGATCGACATCTGCACCTTCGCCGCCGGCCTCTCCCGCCAGCTCGCCGGCCTCACCCTCCCCTCCGAGCGCCCAAACCATCGCATGATGGAAACCTGGCACCCTCTCGGCGTAGTCGGTGTCATCTCCGCCTTCAACTTCCCAGTCGCAGTCTGGAGCTGGAACGCCGCGCTAGCCTTAGTCTCTGGCAACTCCGTAGTCTGGAAGCCCAGCGAAAAAACGCCTTTAACCGCACTAGCAACCCAAGCCATCTTCGAGCGAGCCGCAACCAAATTCGGCAGCGTCCCTGCAGGCCTCGCCACTCTCCTCATCGGAGACGCAACCTTAGGCCAGCAACTCGTCGACTCACCCTTAGTCCCTCTGGTCTCCGCCACAGGCTCAACCGCGATGGGCCGCGCCGTAGGCCCACGCCTGGCCGCCCGCTTCGCCCGAGCCATCCTCGAGCTGGGAGGAAACAACGCCGCCATCGTCGCGCCCACCGCCGACCTCGACCTCACCCTCCGCGCCATCGCCTTCTCCGCCATGGGAACCGCAGGCCAGCGCTGCACAAGCCTCCGCCGCCTCATCCTCCACGACTCCATCTACGATCAACTCATCCCCCAACTCCGCAAGGTCTACGACTCCGTCGTCATCGGCGACCCGCTAGAGCCCTCTACCCTCGTCGGCCCGCTCATCGACGAGCGCAGCTTCCACGCCATGCATCAAGCCCTCGCCGAAGCCCGCTGCGCCAACGCCACCATCACTGGCGGCGAGCGCGTCGACCAAACCAATCACCCCGAAGCCTTCTACGTTCGCCCCGCATTAGTCGAGCTCCCCCACCAAACCGACCTCGTCAAGCGCGAGACCTTCGCCCCAATCCTCTACGTCCTTCGCTATCACGACATCGACGAAGCCATAGCCCTCCACAACGACGTCCCGCAAGGCCTCTCTTCCAGCATCTTCACCATGAACCTCCGCGAAGCCGAGCGCTTCCTCTCCGCCACCGGCTCCGACTGCGGCATAGCCAACGTCAACATAGGAACCTCCGGCGCCGAAATCGGCGGAGCCTTTGGCGGCGAAAAAGAAACCGGAGGAGGCCGCGAATCCGGCTCCGACGCCTGGAAGCAGTACATGCGCCGAGCCACCAACACCATCAACTACGGCACTGACCTTCCCCTCGCCCAGGGAGTAACTTTCGACATCACTTAGCCGTCACTTAACTCTTTACACAAAGGAAGGCAACTCGCCGGTGAACCGACTCAAGTACCAGACCACGATCCTCTTTCTCTTCATCTGCAGCATCGTTGCTCAATCTCAAACCGTCGTCGAACGTCCAAAGATCCTTGGCATCTCACACGCCGGCTACTTCGTCTCCGACCTCCCCAAAGCCCTGGACTTCTGGCAAGGCCTCTTAGGTTATGCCGAACCCTACGACCTCAAGAACCCTGACGGCACCGTCAGGATCGCCTTCATCAAGATCAACGACCACCAGCACATCGAGCTCTTCAACCAGCCATCAACCAACGGCCACCTCAGCCACATCGCCTTCGTCGTCTCGAACGCCGAACAGATGCGCGCCTACCTCGCCTCCCGCGGTGTCGCCGTCGGTCCCAAAGTTGGCACAGGCAAAACCGGAGACCTCAACTTCGAGATCAAAGACCCCGACGGCAATCTGGTCGAGTTCGTCGAACCCCAACCTGACGGATGGGAAGCTCGCAACGCAGGCAAGTTCCTCCCCGCAACGCGCATCTCCGACTCCATCTACCACCTCGGCTTCCTCGTGGGTAGCAGCCAGAAGTCCATTCAGTTTTACGGCGACCTGCTTGGCTTTCACGAGTTCTGGCGCGGCTCCTCCAACGGCCCGCAACTCAGTTGGATCGACATGCGCGTCCCCGACGGCAACGATTACGTAGAGTTCATGCTCTATCGGGACCCCATCCCTCCACCCGACAAACGCGGAGGTCAGAACCACACTTCGCTCCTTGTGCCCGACGTAACCAAGGCCATCGCTACTCTCCAGTCGCGACCCGCCTTCAAGACCTACGGCAAACCCATGGATTCCCACATCGGAGTCAATCGCAAGCGCCAAGTCAACCTCTTCGACCCCGATGGAACTCGCGTTGAGCTCATGGAGCCAGACACCGTCGACGGCAAACCCGTTCCACCATCCACAGCTCCTCCGCCACAATAGTGCGATAGATTCACTTCGCCGAAGAAGTCGCAGGCGGATTTCCGCCCAGCCGCAGGTTCACAATCTTCTGCAGCAGATCGAACCAGAACGGAGCGCCTTGCGAGATCGCCAGAGCAGTCAACGCAATTCCAACCAGCTTCCAGAACAGCCATCCTGAAGGCCCACCCACAACTCGTCGCGGATCGCCCAAAGGCACCGCAACCGGAGTCCTCACTCTTGTCGCACCGGCAAGATTCGGCCAGCAGGTTCCCATCCCATCCGTTGTGCTCGAAACCTGGCACCACCCCAGCGGGATCGTAGTCAACTGCTGCCGCACCTTGTTCAGTCGTTCGAACGAGTCTTTCGGCTCATCCGTATTTGGCGCGTTTTTCACATAATCCGTCGCAGCCTCGTTGATCGCCGCGCGCAGCGTCGGATCGTTCCAGAACGCATTTCCTAACGCAATCGAATCCGCATTGAAGGCGAGGCAAACCACAATCCCGATGACCCAAAGCGTCATGTGCGACTTCCGCTTGTACCAACCCGAGATGCGATCCATCGAATCGTTATACCAATCCTCGATCTTCGCCCTCTCCTCCTCGACGGTCGTTGAACCCCGTACAATCGTCCGCAGCAGCGACTCCGTCTTAGCCAGCGCATCTGTCGTCGTTAAAGCACCAACCACACCCGTAAGGTCCATCTTCTTCTCTTGCGCCAGATGAAGAACCGCCATTGCCAGCGTAGACGAAGGAATATATGACGGCTTCCTCAGCAGTTTGCCAATCATATTCGGACTGCAAAGCCCCTCTAGCAGCGGAGTTTTGTAAAGCCCTTCTTTGAATTCCTCGCTCAGGAACAATCCGGCAAGACCCTTCTCCAACGTCTTTGCCCGCCACCGCAAAGCGTTTGCCACAATCTCCTGAATCGCCGAACAAGCCGCACTGAACATCAGGAACAGAAAGATCATGCTGACAGCGAAACCAACAATGGTCGTAGACACGCCGCATCCCTCCGCGGAAGAAGTGCGATTACTCTAAGCCAAATCACTGCGAACGCAAACCACAAAAAAGCGGCCATCCCGAAGACTTCTCGGAACAGCCGCTCTTTTCTCCAGCCGAATCTATTCTCCGGAAGAACCCTTCCGTCCCTCCAGCCTTCCATCCATATCGGCCAGCACATATGCCACAACAGATAGCATCGCCGTATTCTTCTTGAACGAATCCGGGTCAACCTTATCCAGCGTATCGGCCTCGGTGTGATGCCAATCGAAATAGTGTTCGGCCACTGTCCGCGGACTCAACGCCGGAACGCCATCGGCAACGATCGGCCCAATGTCCGATCCGCCACCACCAGGCGAAACCGTATCCGCTCCAATCGAACCCAGCAGGGAAGCGATATCCTTCATGTAGACGAACGACTGCTTCTCCTCCGCCGTAAGCGAGCTCTCATCGAACCCACGCGGTGCAGCTGAAGCAGCAGCTCCGGGAGCCGGTGGCGCTGGTCTCCGAATCCCTCCAAATCCGCCATATCCGATCCCCAGCGGTTTCTCCGCACCGCCATCCATCTCAATCGCGGCAACCTGATCGCCGATCTTGTCGCCAATCCATTGCCGATAAGCACGTCCACCCGCGCCGCCGTTCTCCTCATTCACCCAGAACACAATCCGGATCGTTCGCTTCGGCTTCAGACCCAGCTTGTGGATCAGGGACACAGCCTCGAACGTAGCCATGATGCCCGAGCCATCATCCTGCGCGCCCTGTCCCACATCCCACGAGTCGATGTGCCCACCCAGAACAACAACCTGTTCTGGATGCTCGCTTCCCACAATCTCGCCGATCACATTGCCGGCCTTCACATCCTGCTCCATATGAGCATCCATCTGCAGATGTACCGTGACTGGACCTTCCTTCGCCAGTCGCTCAATCAGCAACGCATCTTCGACGGAGATCGCAGCTGACGGAACCTTCGGCTGCTTCTCGTCATACCGCAGCGTTCCCGTATGCGGGGTCTGCATCGCCAGCCCTGTCGCCGACCGCACCAGCACCGCCGCCGCGCCTTTGGCCGCAGCGCGCGAAGGCCCACCTGTCCGGTACATCGACCCCACGCCATATCCATGCCAGCCCGGATTGAACACAACAATCTTTCCCTTCACCTGCGCATCCGGCAGAGCATCCAGCTCCGCGAAGTCATGCACAAAGACCACAGGGGCCGTAATCCCTTCTTTCGGCGTTCCCACGCTCATGCCGAGCCCCAACATATGCAGCGGCTTGCTGATCGGGCCTGCTGCGCCCTGATACAACAGCACACCTGATTCATTTCCCCGTACCCAATGCGGAACCATCACAGGCTGTACTGTCACATTCTGCAGCCCGGCCTTCCGCATCAGGTCCGCACCCCACTCCACAGCAGTGTTCAACTGCGGGCTCCCACTTACTCGCTTCCCGATATGATCCGTCAGATACGCGAGTGCAGCATAGCCATCGTTATCCGTCATAGCCGCCTGCAGAATCTTATCGGCATCTGTCTTGTACTTCGCTGCCAGAGGCCCGGAAACCGCGGGCATCCCCGGCCGTTCTGTTCCCGGAGCGCCCATCTGTGCAAACACCGGCTGCGTCGCCATCAAGGCAGCCCCAGTCAAAAAAGCAGCAACACGCTTCATTCAAATCTCCTGTCGTTCGCGTAAAACGTCTGGTCGAAAACAACACAGGCTGAGAACGATTCGCTCTCAGCCTGTGCCGGTTAGTCAAAGCATGCAGGTAGTTAGAAAATAATCTTACCCGCAAACTGCACGTTGAAAGGTTCACCCGATCCGATACCGGGAGCACCCGCGTTGTCGCCTACAGTCGTCGTTGAACGGCCGAACGAACCAGAGGTAAACGAACCGCTGGGGTTTGCGAGGTTCAGGCGATTGAAGATGTTGAACATTTCAGCGCGAAGCTGAAGGTTGACACCTTCATGCAGCACGGTGTTCTTCACCAGGGAAGCATCCACCGTCCCAAAGCCCGGACCGTAGATGTCGTTACGATGCATGCCACTGAAGGTTCCCTTTGCAGGCAGAGCATACGCGGTAGGTGTAAACCACTGAGCAAAAGCACCGGCGGTTGCAGAGCTGCGAACCAGAGAGTGCGAAGCCGTGTAAGGATTTCCCACCCTTACGGCGCGGTCCTGGAACTCACCTGTGCCGCTGTTGTTGGTACTGGTTTTTATGTTGATCGGCTTACCTGTGTAGAAGGTGGCAAACACATTGCCCTGCCAGCCGCTGGTGAGAGGCTTCCAGCGTTCGGTAAACTTCGGCACTTCATACACAGCATAAGCATTGAAGGTGTGCCGAGTGTCGAAGTCCGCGTTTCCATACTCTCCACTCAGATCGAGCGAATTCTGCGGAGCAAATCCACGAGTACCGGAGACGTTATCCAGGCTATGCCCATAGGTATAGGCGGCCTGTGCCGTCAGCCCGTGGAAACTGCTGGTCCGAATCATGGCCTGGAGCGAATGGAAGTTCGATGCAGCCTTTGATTCGTACTGGTTGATCGCGGCAAACGAAGGGAACTTCGAGAAATACGGACGCGTGCTCTGTTGGGTGGATCCAGTGCTGTTTGCCGCCGCCTGGTTGATATCAATCAGATTGAACAGACGACGCCCCAAGGCTCCGACATAGCTGATCTGAAGGATCGAGTTGCGTCCCAACTGATATTGCGTATTCAGATTGAAGTTGTGGACGTAAGCGTTTCTGAAGCCTGGATCGACTGTAGAGACGCCGAAAGTAGCTGCCGCACCTGTGCTGGGAAGCGGATTAACATCCGTTAGTATTTGGTATGCCGACGATTTCGAGACGGTAAAGACCGGGCTCGGTCCAGTTTTATTTGCCTGAACACCAACCGATGCTCCGTTGCCTGGACGGTTATCAAAGAATCCGTTCAGGTTTGGCAGATCATAATAGATGCCGTACGTTCCACGAATTACCAACTTATTCGTCGCCTGAGCCGAGAAGCCAAAACGCGGAGCGACGTTCGTGTAGCTGCGTGGATAGAGTGTGTTCACATCCTGACCGACGACCGCGAAGCCGGTAGGAGAATTAGGGTCAAAGTTCGACAAGGTTCCGTTCGTCGAATAGACCGGACCCGAATAGTCCCAACGCAGGCCGTAGTTGAGTGTCAGGTTGGGGAGGATCTGATATTGATCCTGACCAAAGATGCTCCACTGGTTCAGGAAAAGATCGCGTTGCAACGTGCCATAGACGATGCTGCCGGACGTTGCATAACCAGCCAGAAAGTCTGCCAGCGAACGTGTCGTTGCATCGGCCTCGGTAGCGTAGTTGTTGGTCGGATGAAGCGCTGTATACGCAGTACCGTCATAGGTAAACGATCCACGAATATTGCGCTGGTAGAGCAGGTTCATGTAGTTCCGGCGGTACTCCCCACCAAGCCGTAGCTGATGCTTGCCGGTAACGAACGTCGTCGTATCGTTGAGCATGCCGGTGTAGTCCTGTCGCCCAAGCGGCGGTGTCACACCAACCTGATCGATACTCGTAATGGTGATCGTTGGAGCGCCAAAGAGCGCCGGATTCGTAACCCCGGTATTCAAACCCAATGCAGGAATGTCCTGATTGTGAATGTTGTCGTTGAACGTCTGTCCAAAGTAGTTCACGGCCGCCAGGAACTGGTTCGACAGGTGATCCGTCGCAGCCCAATTGTGCGTTATGGCATAGTTGTGAACGTGGTTGGGAGCAACCTGATAGTAATCCCAAATGTTGACCCCGGCATTGCCTAGCTGCCGTCCGGTTCCGATAAAGGCGCGTACCGAAAGAGTCTGGCGCGAAGTCAGATTCCAATCGAGCTTACCAACCGTATTATCGCTATATCCGCTCTGGGGACGAGGATCGAAGAAGTTATTCGTCGTTGCTCCGCCCGACGGTTTGTTACCCTGCGGCCACAAAGTGAGCAAGTTCAATGACGTCTGGCTTACTGGGATATCGTGCTCTGTCAAAAGCGTCGTGGCTTGTGCAACCCAGGCCGCAGTCGGTTCAGTCGCGGCAGATTGTGCGCCGATAATGTACTTCTGCCGCTCATAGTTTACGAACAGGAAGAGTTTGTCGTGCATGATGGGGCCGCCCAGCGATCCGCCAAACTGATTATTTCGAATCTTTGGCTTGCGCGAGGATGTAGGCAGCATTTGGCTCTTGGAAGCGAAAAACTCGTTGCGGGTGAAGTAGTAGGCACTTCCGTGAAAGCGGTTCGTTCCGCTCTTGACGACCATGTTGACCAGGCCACCGGCATTACGGCCGACTTCAGCGTTTGCCTGCGATTGCACAGAGAACTGATCGATCGCGTCGATAGGAAGTGTGACACCTGCAATACCAGAAACGCCGCCCTGGTTCGCACCCTCCGAGTTATGGAAGAGGTCGTTGTTGTCAGCGCCATCAATCTGCCAGTTATTTTGGTTCGTACGTGCACCGTTGAGTGAACCCGCGCCATTAAAGCCCGGTGTGATCTTAAGTAGCTGCGTAAAGTCGCGGCCGTTCAACGGAATGTTCGCGACTGCCTTTTCGTTCACCACCGCGTTATTCGTCGAGGACACTGTATCCAGCGCCACTGCCGCGGCATTCACTTCAACCTGCTCGCTCGACGCAGCGATCCCCACCTTGATATCCAGCGAAAAGACCTGACCCGGCCTGACTGCGATCTTGTCGATCTTCGTCTGCTGAAAACCCGGCGAGCTCACCGTAATGCTGTAATTGCCCAGCGGGAGATCCTGGAAGCTATAGTCGCCGGAGCTCGTTGAGACCGTCTCGCGTGTATATCCGGTATCGGTACCGAGCAACAAGATCTTCGCATTCGGGACGACCGCTCCGGTCGAGTCCTGTACTGATCCCGCGATACCACCACGGAAAGTCTGCGCTGATACGAACTGCGTCATCGCTAACGCAAGCATCAGTAGGTAGAGATGGAGGTGCCTCGAAAATGACTTCATGGTAGTGCTCTCCTGATAATCGTTACTGTTGAACAAATAAAGAGGTAGATCTACGTTTGAGTCGGAATGAAGGACGCCTCATCTGGAAAAGCTATAAAGCTCTCCGTGCGAAATGAGCAGAACTCAAACCGCTTTTGATGAAAATGAGGTATTTCTTCAAACAATAGAGTGGCGAAAAGGTTTACGCAAGGTTAAAAGACCACCTTTCGCATTTTTCTTTATAAAGTTCCCCATAAAGGAAACATCTTCGAATCCAATGTTGCACTCAGACAGTCAACGGATCCCAGTTTGCTGGAGCAATCCTGAATGGCCAACGGTAGCGATAACGAGATTTCAGGTTGCTGAAAAATCAGAGCAACTAAATCGCCGCATCCACCGCCGGCACACTACACAATACCCAACAAAGTGCCAGGTACTGAGGGGCCAAACAGTAGAAATCGATTCGCATGGATATATCGAATATCTTTGGTTCGCTCTTGTATGTCAAGGCGCAGAGACACACAGCGAATCTCGTCGTCGGTCGTTCGCCTTAGGCGCAAACCAGAATCGCCCGCCCCAGCACACCCGTCACCTGGTCCTGCGCATGCATCGCCACCGGCTGCGTCAGAGCGTTCAATCCGCGCAGATGATCAGCAAAGTCCCACGCCAGATCGCGCGCCTTGCACACGTTCCAGAATGCAAGCAGCCGACCGACCTTCCCGGTGTCCTGCGCCAGTTGTCCCAGCACATCCGTCGCCAGCATCTGCAACTCTGCCGGCATCACCGTCTCAAGCAGCCCGTTCACTGCTTCATAGTCCACATGCTGCGGACTGCCATACCTCGGAACCACATTCATCTGCTTGTCTGTCTCAATCAGCGCCAGCGCAAGGTCGTGGTTGATGTGCGCATTCATTCCCGCCAGCGCAAACTGTATCCGGTCGATTCCCCCGCGAAACCGCGCTTCCATCAAAGCATCCCACGCATTCGGAGCATCCGCCGATCCACTCACAAACGCGGCTATGGCCTTGAAGTAAAATTCCGCAAACACCACATCCAGCTTCAACAGCCACGCCGTATCCTTCCAACCGCCATCTGGAGGATGCAGGTCCACCTCCTGCGTCACCATCATGTAAAGCCGGTTGAACCACTTCAGCCCATCGCTATCGGCCAGCGTCTGATCGATCCGCTGCATCACTGCGATCACATCCGCAATGCTCGCAGGTGCAGCCCCATTCACAATCGCATACAAAGCATCATCTGCAGCCGCAACGCTCAAGAGAAATCTCCTCACGTGTTTGCGGGCAGTATATCTCGGCTAAGCCAGCTTCTGCTCCTCCAGCGTCAGCGCCAGCTCCTCCCACTCAACCAGCACCTCTGCCCGCTTGCTCCGAAGCTTATCCAACTCTGCTGCCGTCCTCTGCGATTCCTCCGCCGACGTAAACACTCCCAGCCTCTCTTCCGCCGCCGCAATCGCCGTCTCCAGCCGCGGAATCTCCTCCTCGGTAAACCTCAGCCGATCTTCCAGCTGTTTCAACTTAATCGGATTCAGCCTCTTGACCGACGCCTGCGCAACCTCCACAACCACCGGCGCTTCAACCACTACCGGCACAGGAGCGGCCACACTCAACCCGCTCGACAGCGACGTAGCAACCTTCTCCGGCCCACCCTGCTTTCGCCACAGATAGTCTTCGTAATTGCCGGGATAGATATGCATCCGCCGGTCTTCCACCTCGAACACCCGCGTCGCCAACCCGTCGATAAAGTAACGATCGTGCGACACGAACAACACCGTCCCGGTAAAGTTCTTGATCGCATCCAGCAGAACATCCTTCGCCCGCAGATCGAGATGGTTCGTCGGCTCATCCAGCAGCAGCATATTCGCCGGCGACACCAGCATCTTCGCCATCGCATAGCGATTGCGCTCACCACCCGACAGCACGCCCAACGGCTTGAACACATCATCGCCCGAGAACATGAAACACCCAAGCAAACTCCGCAGCTCCACCTGCGACACCTTCGGCGCAATTCCGCTGATGTCCTCCAGCATCTTCGCATTCGGGTCCAGAACCTTGTATTGATCCTGCGCAAAGTAGTCCGCCAGAACATTGTGCCCTAGCTTGACGTTCCCACTAGTCGGCGGTTCAAGCCCGGCCAGAATACGAATCAGCGTAGATTTACCCGCTCCATTCGCGCCCACCAGAGCAATGCGGTCCCCGCGATCAATCGTAAAGTTCAGATCTTCAAGAACCCGCTTCTCCCCATAATGCTTGGCAAGGGTCGAAACTTCTATCACCGTACGTCCGCTAGCAGGAGGCTGCGGAATCGAGAAGTGAATCGTAGCCTCATCCTCCGGCACCTCGATCCGTTCAATCTTCTCTAGCTCCTTGATTCGCGACTGCACCTGCTTCGCCTTCGTCGCCTGGTATCGAAACCGATTGATGAACGCCTCCAGCGCATCGATACGGTCGCGCTGGTTCTTATACGCCGAAAGCAACTGTGTCCGCCGCTCTTCCTTCTGCGTCACATATTTTTCATAGTTGCCGTGGTACGTCTGCATCCGCTTGTTCCATATCTCCACGGTCTTGTTCACCGTCACATCGAGAAAATACCGATCGTGCGAGATCAAAATGAACGCATTTGGATAATCATGCAGATAATTCTCCAGCCAGTTCCGCGACTCAAGATCCAGATGGTTCGTCGGCTCATCCAGCAGCAGCAGTGAAGGCTTCTGCAGCAGCAGCTTGGCCAGCGCAATCCGCATCTGCCATCCACCCGAAAACTCCTCGGTCAGTCGCCCCCAGTCTTCCTTGGAAAATCCAAGCCCACCCAGCACCGCACCCACCTGCGAGTCCAGCGTATAGATGTCGTGCACATGAAGCTGGTCGGCAATATCGGAGTAGCGTTCCGCCGCCACGGCATACTCACGCGACTTCGGATCAGCCTCCGACAGAGTCGTCGTCAGCGCAATCGACTCCGCCTCCATCGCATGCAGATGATCGAACACAGACAGGCACTCCGCAAACACTGTCTTTCCGCGCAGCGCCAGGCCATCCTGTGGCAGATACCCCAGGGTCATTCCCTTCACACGCGAGAGCGTGCCATAGTCCAGCGACTCCACCCCTGCCAGAATCTTCAGCAGGGTAGATTTACCAGTGCCATTGCCGCCGACCAGACCAGTTCGTTCGTCCGGCGTTATCAGCCAATTGGCGTCTTCAAAAAGTAGTTTTTGGCCGAACCGTTTGCCAGCGGATGAAAGTTGGAGCATTCCTTCTATTTTCGCATCGCCACCCAGTGTAAAGGGCTAGTACAGGGATTCAGAGGATTTCGCCCGTATTTTGTTTTGCTTAAGGGCACGGCTTCAGCCGTGCCGCAGATGCCACTCTTTGATTTTGCGGCTTTAGCCGCTGAGGTATGCCGCTACTCCGAGGCAAAGGAGAAAATGCTTATTTACTGCGAAGGCTCGGCGTATGAACCCGAGCCTTCGGCGTATGGTCATGGACCATCTGCGGACGCATATGAATCCCACCCGTGCTTGGCCGTGACTGTGCCAACGCGGGAGCCACCATCAGAACCATCGCAATTGAAAGTTTTAGCTTCATAAAACCCTTCCGTAAAACCGTGCATCTATGTGACGCGCAGAATCCCACGGTGGATTCAAAATTAGCCTCCTCTCCTGCACTGGAAGCCGCCCTTCCGCTATCCCACAAAATGGGCATAGGCAGCCGTAGTATCGGACTGCCGACGCCCTATGTCACCCGAAATTCCAGCTCCCGCAACCGGATCGTCACCCTCCGTCAATCATTAAGGTTGCCCCACCTGCATCCCCAACTCATTCACCAGAAAGGAGTATTGATCCACCGCCAGCTCCACTCGCTTGCTCAACGGCATTCCTCCCCCATGTCCGGCCCTCGTTTCTATCCGAATCAGCACCGGCTTCGGTCCCATCTGCGCCGCCTGCATCGCAGCGGCAAACTTGAAGCTGTGCGCCGGAAACACCCGATCGTCATGGTCTGCTGTTGTAATCAGCGTCGGCGGATAAGCCACTCCCGCCTTCACATTCTGCAGCGGCGAATATTTATAGATCGCCGCAAACTCCGCCTCATTCTCCGATGGCGCACCATAGTCCGACTTCCACGCCCATCCAATCGTGAACTTGTCGAACCGCAGCATATCCATCACGCCCACCGCTGCCAACGCCGCACCAAACAAATCCGGCCGCTGAATCTCGGTCGCTCCCACCAGCAGCCCGCCATTGCTCCCACCCGAGATAGCCAGCTTCGGCGTACTCGTGTACTTATTCGCAATCAACCACTCCGCCGCCGCAATAAAGTCATCGAAGACATTCTGCTTCTTCAGCTTCGTCCCGGCCTCATGCCACGCCTCGCCGTACTCGCTGCCGCCGCGCAGACTCGGCTGCGCATACACGCCACCCATCTCCATCCAAAGCACATGCGACGCCGCAAACTCCGGCATCAGCGAAATGTTAAACCCGCCATACGCATACAACAGCGTCGGATCCGTCCCATCCAGCTTCAGCCCCTTCTTGTAGCTCAGGAACATTGGCACCCGCGTCCCATCCTTGCTCGTATAGAAGACCTGCTTCGTCTCATACAGCGACGGATCGAACTTCAACTTAGGTTGCCGGTACACATTCGACTTCCCCGTCTTCATGTCCAGCCGATAGATCGTCCCCGGTGTAGTGAAGTTGCTGAACTGAAAGAAAGTCTCCTCATCATTTCGCTTGCCATCAAATCCCACCGCTGTCCCAATCGCCGGCAACGCAACCTTATCGATCAATTTGCCGTCACGCGTGTAAAGCTCCACCATGCTCTGCGCATCCGCCAGATAATTCGCAATCAGAGTGTCATGCACCATCGACACCGAATCCAGATTATTCTTACTCTCCGGAATCACCGTCTTCCAGTTCTCTCGCTCAGGATGCTTCAAATCGACCGAAACAACCTTGCCATTCGGCGCGTTTAGCGTTGTCTTCAGCCAGAACGTAGTACCGTCGTTATCGATCGGCGCATACAAAGCATCCGCCACCGTAGCCAGCTTAATCACCGGGGCATCCGGGTGCTCCAGGTCCTTCACAGCCAGCTCATTGTTCGGACTCGATCCCTTCGTCTGATACAGCAGCAGATACCGCCCGTCATCCGTCACCTGCGCGCCAACGTTCATCTCCTTATCGTCAGGCCGGTCGAAGACAAGTTTGTCCTCACTCTGCTTCGTCCCCAGCTTGTGAAAGAAAACCTTGTGGTAATAGTTCGCAGCCTTCATCGCATCGGCCTTCGGAGCATCATAGCCCTCATAGAAAAATCCGCTTCCATCTTTCAGCCATGAAGCCCCACTGAACTTCGACCACTCAATCAAATCCGGCAAATCCTTGCCCGTTGCAACATCGCGAACATGCCACTTCACCCAATCGCTTCCCGCATCGGCAATCGAGTAAGCCGCCAGCTTCCCATCATCGGTAAGGCTCAACCCACTAATCGCCACCGTCCCATCAGCCGACATCGTATTCGGATCCAGCAGCACCTTCGGCTCGCCCGTCAGCCCTTCCTGCCAGCACATGACATTCTGATTCTGCAGCCCCGAGTTGTGCGAGTAGAAGTACCGCGTCCCTCGCCGCGCCGGAACCGTATACCGCTCAAAGTTCGTCAGCTCCATCAGCCGCGCGTGCATCTTCTCGCGCCCCGGCGTCTTCGCCAGATAGCTTTGCGTCAGCTCATTTTCTGCATCCACCCAGCTCTTCACCTCAGCTGAGTCGACGTTCTCCATCCACCGGTAAGGATCGTTGACCTTCGTCCCAAAATAGTTGTCCACCTGTTCTACTGTTTTGGCCTTCGGGTATACAGGCGCAGCGGTCTTATCAGCGGCGGCAGCCATCGTCACGTCAGCAGAGATCAAAGCAGCAGCAAGTATCGGTTTCATCAGTCGCATCTCTCAATTGCTCCGGCGGAAGCTTCTCCCACCGCTTCGAGAATATCGCAGAATTACGCGCTCCCATCTTGCGAACCTCATCAAGAAGGCCTATAACAATCTCCTCTCCCAACGGGCCCCCACATAAATTTTGAACCCCAAGGAGTACCGTCATGGCCAAATCGAAAAAGGCCCCAAAGAAACGTGCCGCTAAATCCGCTCCGGCGCTCGCAACCCGCAAGATCCAGCGCTTCGGATGGGTTCCCGATCTTCCCGATCAACGCGACTTCCTCTACGCCGCACCCGCGCCGTATCAGGCCAACACTCCACCCAGCGTGGACCTTCGCAAACAATGTCCAGCTCCCTACGACCAGGGACAACTCGGCAGCTGCACTGCCAATGCCATTGCTGGCGCCATCGAGTTCGATCAAATCAAGGCAAGCCTTACTGAGTTCACCCCATCGCGACTCTTCATCTACTACAACGAGCGCTCCATGGAAGGTACCGTCAACTCCGACTCCGGCGCGCAGATCCGCGACGGCATCAAGAGCGTCGCCACGCTAGGCGCTCCGCCGGAAACTGATTGGCCCTACAATATCGCCAAGTTCACCCAGAAGCCGCCAGCCCCTGCCTTCACCGATGCCAAGCAGCATCTCGTGGTTCTCTACCAGCGCCTCATTCAGGAGCTCAACACTCTCAAAGGATGCCTTGCCTCAGGCTTTCCTTTCGTCTTCGGCTTCACCTGTTACGAATCCTTCGAGAGTCAGGCCGTAGCCAAGTCCGGAATCCTTCCCATGCCGGCATCGGGAGAAAAAGTAGTCGGTGGCCACGCCGTACTCTGCGTCGGCTACGACGACAAGTCCCAAACCTTCATCATCCGCAACTCATGGGGCAAATCCTGGGGCCTCAAAGGCTACTTCAAGATGCCCTACTCCTACCTCACCAACCCGCGTCTGGCCTCAGACCTCTGGACAATTCGCAGCGTGCAATAAGCATCAATTCGCCCTCACCACCGTGACCGGGAACGACACCGTCTTCCCGGTCACATTCTTCTCCCACGCCCGCACCGATTCAAACCTCAACTCGCACTGCCCCTCAGCCTTCGCCGCAAACACCCACGCCCTCGTTCCACCCGCGCCCGGCAGCCCCGACCCCGCCGTCGTCTGATCGTCTTCCACCGCCAGAATTCCCCCACACCCATCACCCACCTGCCAGCGATACCCCGTAGTCCGGTTCTCCGGCAGCGTTACCCGAATCCGTTGTCCAACCTCCGTCTTCACAGCCTGGCCCGCCACCGCTTCATTCAGCTCCATCATCGCCGCACCTCGCCTGCATCCCTGCAGTGTGCCAAGCACCACCAGAAGCGCCAGGGAGGTCACTCCCGCAGAGCGCATCGAGACCTCCCGGCATTCAGATTCCACGCTGCCTCAACGCGAAGAATCATAGTCCAAATTTGCAGCCTCAATTTCTATCCCGCTTTAACCCAGGATGTGTCATCCTGAGCGCAGCTATGCATTCTTCGAACCTCCGGCCCTTAACGCAGTTCGCCGTCCTCTCTCTCCTGCTCGCGGCCACGGCATCTGCGCAAGACACTCAGGACTTCACCCTCCGCACCCAATCGAACGTCGTGCTCATCCCCACCACCGTCCAGACCAAACACGGCGAAATCCTCTACGGCCTTAAACCCAACCAGTTCGTCGTCGAAGACAACGGCGTCCCCCAGACCATCCACCTCGACGAAGACACCGACCCCCTCGGCCTCTCTCTCGCCGTCGTCGTCCAGTGCAGCCGCTCCGCCGCCATGGAGTTCGCCAAGCTCCGCGGCCTCGCCACCATGGTCGACGCCGTGGCCGGAGACGCCCCCCGCGAGGTCGCCGTCATCACCTACGGCGCCTCCCCCACGCTCCTCGGCGACTTCTCCGCCGACCCCGGCGCCATGGCCACCGCCCTCTCCCAGCTCGACACCTGCGACGACTCCGCCGCCGCCACCCTCGACGCCGTATCCTTCGCCGCCAATCTCCTCGATGCCCGCAAAAACCATTACCGCCACGCCATCCTTCTCGTCAGCGAAACCCGCGACCACGGCAGCGAAATCAAAGCCGCCAAAGTCATCGCCCAGCTCGGCCGCACCAACACCGTCGTCGACTCCGTAGCCTTCGGCCCCGGCAAAACCGAGATCCTCAACGACCTCAAGTACGGTGGAGGCAGCGGCCCCATCGGCCTTCTCGTCATGGCCGTCAACGCCCTCAAGAAGAACGCGGCCCACGAGCTTGCCTCTCTCTCCGGCGGCGAATACATCAACTTCACCAGCCAGAAGGGCTTCGACAACGGCCTCCACCAGCTCTCCAACCACATCCACAACTACTACCTGCTCAGCTTCCAACCCCACGCCGAAGCCAAAAGCGGGGCCCCCGGCGAACCTTGTTCGCTGGGGTGTAACGACGCACCCACCCCCGGCATGCACTCCCTCCGCGTCAAAATCCCCGACTACCCCGACGCCAACATCCGCTTCCGCGAAAGCTACTTCAGCGGCGCCCTCGACACCATCCCACCCGAAGCCCAGTAGTTCCACCATTAAGTCTCGAAGTAAGCCGTGCTCAAATAACCGTCTCGACAAGCGGCTGCAATTTTGCTCTAATCGAAAGCTGTCATCAGGATCCTATGGTCATAGGAAGGCCCCCGGTAGTCAGATCGGCTCGGTAACCAAGGAGGCAGTATGACTCCCAATCGGTTCGACGAGTTGAGCTGTGAGTTTGCCAATGGGGTATCTCGCCGCTCGGTTATTAAAACGTTGGCATGGTCCAGCGTAGGAAGCATCTTCGGATCCATTCCTATTCTTGGTTCGCGGTTAGCGTGGGCCGGTCAGAGCCAGAGTTGTTCGACGTCCACTGTCGCCGCCTGCATCGCCGAGGCTAACGCTACTTTCGATCAGGAGATGCAGGATTGCCAGGAGGTGGGGACACCACAGACGAGAGGACGATGCATCGCCGCAGCGAAGAAAAGGCATGTCGAAGCGGTGAAAGCTTGCGATTCGTGTCCTGCCGGCACACGCTGCGAGTCGAACGTTTGCTGTCCCAACAGTCAGGTTACGTGTGCTCCTCCTTGCAATGTTACGAGGACTGGCGACAGCTCAACGCTGCAGTCAACAGTGACAAGCACCGTCCAGGGTCAGAGTCTTGTTTTAACTACAACTTCAACGGTCCCATCGCCAGTGACGCGGAGCGCAACAGGTGCGAGAACGTTGAAATCAAATGCCGGTTTGTCCGGTCCCATAACGGGAACGACGGCGATCACACTTGGACAAAATCCGCTTATTCAGCTGGACTACACCTCTGAAAATGGCTCCATTCGGACGCAGGTCAGTTATGGTGCTGCGGTCCAGGGGATCAAGCTGGCTGTTTTTACGGGGAACGGCAATCTGATTCAAGGAACGATCGACGGACGCGCCGTTGTGCCCTTTGCGCCTGGGGCCGATATCAGCCAGATGAAGTTTGCAGATGGAAATCCGGCGCCGACAGTGACGATTGATCCAGCCCTCCTGCAGGCGACCAAGGACATACTGGCAAAGGGGCAGAGCGCTACATCCACCTGTTTACAGACTCAGGCTGCGCGGCCGAAGCCTAATTTTGACTCGCCCGCCTGCGATGACTGTACCCACCGTTGTGGAGACAAGTATTGGACCTGTTTTGGATTTGTTTCCGGAGGATGTATTGCATTCCTGTTTGGCTGGGGAGCCTGCGAAGCTGTGGGTTTGGCCAAGTGTCAGACTGACTATGACGCCTGTATCAGAGACTGTGATGCACCGGGAGAGGTTTGCTGTCCGGTGCAGTGCAACGGCGGCTGCTGCGATGAGGGGACGGCGTGTTGTCCGAACGCCCTACGCGGGTTGGCCTGCTGCGCCAGCGGAACGAGATGTGCCTCCGAGAACAGTGAAAATGGTATTTGTTGCCCGCAGGACTCAGGTCCGGTGTGCTTAGACCACTGTTGTCCATCGGGGCAAATCTGCCCAGACCCTGCCAGAGGAATCTGCTGCCCGCCTGAAACGAAACTTTGTGGTGACACATGTTGCCCGATTCATGCTCCGTGCTTTGAAAATCGCGTTTGCTGCCAGGCGGGCGATGAGTTCTGCCACGGTGGCTGCTGCCCACCAGGTAACTGTGTTAACGACTTCTGCTGCGCACCGCCCGACAATCGCCTGTGCGGAGGCGTCTGCTGCGGCTCGTTATTCCCATGCTGTAACAACGTTTGTTGTGGCCCCAATGATCTTTGCTTGGACAACCGCGCATGTTGCTCACGGGATCAGATCTGTGGACATATTTGTTGTCCGGCTGGACAAAGGTGTCAGAACGCCGCGACTCAAACGTGCGCGGTCTGCCCGGCAGGTACGGCGCCTTGCGCGTCCCATTTGCCGAATGGCGTCTCTGTTAGCACTTGTTGTCCCGAAGGCGGAGACTGCTGTGGCGTCCAGTGCTGCACAAATCAGACAGGACACGAATGCACCGGACCGGGTGGCACATGCGGCACGATCCATTGATGAGTACCGGCGATAAACGTGTTTGGAGGTGCGCCCATTGCTTTCTATCGTCCTGGCCAGTAGGTGGTTGCTCTCTTTGGTCTTTCTCGTCGCCGCGGTAGGCAAGTTCGCGGACCTGCCGGGTTCTCGACGTGCCGTGCGGGACTTTGGCTTTCCCGAAAGCTTCGCCGGCGTGATTGGAACGGCGCTCCCTGCTGTTGAGTTAGTGATCGCGCTTGCACTGTTGTTTGCAAGTACCGCCTGGGCCGGCGCGATTGGCGCGGCGGCGTTACTGATATGCTTCGTGCTCGTCATAAGCTTCAATCTGCTGCGAGGTAAGACTCCCGATTGCCACTGTTTTGGCCAGTTGCACTCCGCTCCCGCAGGCCCCGGAACTCTGATACGGAATGTAGTGCTGATAGCTCTCGCAGTCTTTGTTGTCGCCCGAGGGCCGGAAAATACAGGCCCGGGAATCGGAGAATATTTAGCGGGATTATCGAGCGTTCAATTTGCTTGGGGTGTTACGGCATTTAGCCTGGTAGGCATCTGCACCGCTTGTACATGGTTCATGTTGCAGATGTACAAGCAGAATGGCCGGCTGTTGCAGCGCATCGAAGCCCTTGAACAACGAGGCGGCAACGAAGTGGCTGGAACAGCGAGGTTGGAGCCGACAAACGAACGGCCGCAGGTCGGATTGCCTCTGGGCTCGCTTGCACCTGCATTTGAATTGTTGGATCTTGGCGGACGATCGCACAGCCTGCAGTCTTTGCTCTCTGACCTTAAGCCGTTAATGCTTCTCTTTATTGACCCTGAGTGCGGGCCTTGCAAGGCGATGTTGCCGAACGTCACGCTCTGGCACTCTGAATACGCGGAAATAGTAAAGATCGCCCTGATCAGTCGAGGGCGAGCCAAGGCAAATCTCGAAAAAGTTGGTTCGCAACAATTACTCAACGTGCTTCTCCAACAAGACCGCGAAGTGGCGACAGCGTTTCAATGTTACGGAACCCCAGGGGCAGTGTGGATCGACATCGACGGGAAGATCAAGAGCTATGTTGCGCAGGGCTCAATCGAAATCGAAAAGCTTTTTGTTGAAGAACGCAAAAGAGCAACGCCCGAACTGCGGCCAGCTCATCACGTCGGAGATCCGGCTCCCGAAATTGTTCTGCCAACTGTTTCTGGAAAGAGGAGGAAGTTCGCAGATTTCTATGGGCAGCCTTTGGTGCTTCTGTTCTGGAACCCATCTTGTGGTTTTTGTTCGCGCATGCTGGAGGATCTCCGATTCTGGGAGCGTAATTCACCCCGTAGCGCTCCCCAGCTGCTGGTGGTATCAACTGGTTCTGCAGACGTCAATCGACAGATGGGCCTTCGCTCAGAAATTCTTCTCGACGATGATTTTCTAGTTGGGCGGGCATTCAAATCCACCGGCACACCTTCGGCTGTTCTTCTTGATGAACACGGCTCTGTATCGGCACCACTCGCTACAGGCGAAGATGCCGTGCGATCTCTTCTGGGCTTTGGATTCGTGGCGGAAGCAATTTCTGTGGACATGCAGCAGCCATCTTGAATTGTGTGTCGAATTCGCCGTGATTCGAGCCATAATCAACGACAAGCAGTCCGGTCAAAGTCGATTTCTCATGCACCCCGGCGAGTCGGGAGGCATGCCAAAAGAGAAAACCCGGCCAAAGCCGGGTCCTCTTATCCAAAACATCGCGTTAGTGACCGTGATGGTCGTCGTGATCGTGGTGGTCATCGTGATGGTCCCCATGATTCTCATGGTCCCAGTGGCCCTCATGCATCTGCCAGCCATTGTTGTAATGGTCATAGTGCGGATGGCTCCAGTAAGCCCCCGCATACGGTGGCCGCCGCCACACACCCGGAACCCAGACATACCTTCCGCCCTGCGCGCCCCAGTAGCCATCAACCCAGGCATAGCCGTCGCCCGGCATCGGCGGGCGCACCTCATAACGCATCGGGGGAGGAGGAGTACCAATCGTAACTGAGATCTGCCCAAACGCTGGGATCGCAATCGCCGAAGCCAAGATGCCGCCGTACAACCATTTTGCTTTCATAGTTTTAGTCTCCATTTGTACTACCCCATACTTCGATGCCGATCTCCCCGCGACAGCTGTTCCACCACTCACAATTCCTTCGCCCCACCCTGTGGATAAATAAAGTTGAAATCGGTGCATAATCTAGCCCACTCGAAAACAGGTATTCCGCTCTCCACGTTATCCACGCGTTGCACCACAGACTGACCACAAAAACACCACGTTCAGCACCCGTTTTTCGCAAAAAAACCAGCAAAAACCATACTCCGCCACGCACAAAAAAATGCCGCGAAAGCGCGAACGCTCTCACGGCATTTTGTCTTCGTTTACCCCTGCTCTACTTCATAAACTTCCCCAGAAACTGCTGTGCCATCCCGCCAATCGAACTCTGCTCCGCAGCCTGACCATTCGGAGCAAAGTGCTGAATCAGCATCGGGAGCACCGTCGCCAAAGCGGTTTGCACAACCTGCGGCGAAACACCCGCATGTTCAGCGGTTTTTTCAATCAAACCGGTCGAGCCCAGGCCCTGTTGCACCTGCTCCGGGGTCGCGGTTGCCGCAGCACCAGTGCTCCACGCACCCACATGCTCACCCATACCGTTAGCCTTCAAGCTATCCAGCACACCTTGGATGCCCTCTGGATGATGTGTAAGCGCTTCAATAAAACCACCGGCGACCTTCGCCTGATCTCCCTGGGCCGCGTCGCCTGCCTGACCAGCCAATGCCTGAATCGTATCGAGAATTCCCATACGTTTTGCACCTCGCACCGATAATATGCCCGTCTTCAACACCACGCCGCACATACAGAAGAAATTTTTGCTTCCTTCATCCTGCAAAAACATAGTCAAGAAGGCGATAGACTTAGCCATATATGAGCAATCAAGCGAAAACTGCAATTGCCACCAAGGAAGCTCCGGCTGCCATCGGCCCTTATTCCCAGGCCATCCGCTCTGGAGATATGCTCTTTGCTTCCGGACAGATAGGCCTCGATCCCGCGACTGGCCAGCTAGTTCCGGGCGGCATTACCGATCAGACGAAACGCGTATTCGAAAACATCAAAGCGGTTCTCGCAGAGGCTGGTTTAGATCTTCTTCATGTAGTCAAAACCACGGTCTACCTGAAGACTATGAGCGACTTTGCCGCCATGAACGAGATATACGCCAAATACCTTGCTCCCGAAAGTGTAGTGCCTCCGGCACGATCTACCGTTGCCGTGGCAGGCCTACCCAAGGACGCTCTGGTAGAGATTGAAGTGATTGCAAAGGACTCTGCCGTGGGGTAGACGGAGCGAAAGTACCCCTTTCGCATCTTATAGACAGGAGACTTAAGCGATGGCCGAAACAGCGAAAACGGAAAAAATTCACAAAACAGAAGAAGAATGGCGCGAACTGCTAACCCCGGAGCAGTTCCACGTGATGCGCGAGAAGGGAACAGAAGGAGCCTTTTCCGGCGCCCTGCTTAACAATCATGAAGACGGGGTCTATCACTGCGCAGCCTGCGATGCCCCGTTGTTTACATCGGACAAAAAATTCGAGTCGGGAAGCGGTTGGCCCAGCTTCTGGCTTCCCGTTTCGACGGACGCTATCGAAGCCCATGAAGACAATGCGCACGGAATGCGGCGGATTGAGGTGACCTGTGCGAAATGTGGCGCTCACCTCGGGCACGTATTTCCGGATGGCCCAAAGCCGACAGGGATGAGGTATTGCATCAACAGCGCATCCCTGGGTTTTAGCAAGCAATAATTAGGACGCCAAAGAAAAACAGGAACGCCCAGCCATCAACAACATGGCTGGGGCGACCTGGTTAAGAACTGAGTGGAGCTTAGCCTTTGACGACTTTGCCGGTCTTGATGCAGCTGGTGCAGACCCGCATACGCTTACTTGCGCCGTTCACCTGAGCCTTGACAGGCTGCAAGTTGACGTTCCAGCGGCGCCGGGTCGTGTTGTGGGCGTGCGAAATGTTATTGCCGAACTGCGGACCCTTGCCGCAGAGATCACATTTTTGTGCCATGACGAAATACTCCAATCTCGAATCGCAGAAACTTCCGGGAATCAAGCCTTAGGAATGAGAAAATCTCAAAATGGGGCCGTGGAAGTGGTAGGCACGAGCGGACTCGAACCGCTGACCTCTACCGTGTCAAGGTAGCGCTCTAACCAACTGAGCTACGCGCCTGGGTGCGTCACTACAGTGTAAACGTAATCGATAGCTTAGGGCAACTATGCACCCGGCATGAGTTACGATTGACTAATCCGAGACGTGCCATTTCTGAGCCAATTTCGCGCCGCACCCAATCTACTGACGTTGATGCGGTTGTTTATTATTCCCTTTCTGGTCATCGCCATCCTTGATGGCCGCTATGAAATGGCGTTTGCGCTGTTTATATTGGCTGGAATTAGCGATGCGCTGGATGGCCTGTTAGCACGGTGGTTAAGCCAGCGGACTACACTTGGACAGTACCTTGATCCTATTGCCGACAAGTTGCTATTAAGTACTTTGTTTGTTGTGTTTACTCATGTTGGATTAGTGCCACGGTATGTCACGGTTCTGGTTTTCAGCAGAGACCTTGGAATTCTGCTTATCTCAACATTGCTTTTCGCCACAGGGGCATTACGGGATTTTCGTCCGAGTCTGTTTGGTAAATTAAACACACTAACGCAGATAATTGCTTTGATTGCAGTGCTTTGCGGGAAGGTATTTGCCTCGCCGGGCATTGAAATTGTGCGGGATGGGCTGATACGGGCTATTGCTGTTTTAGCGCCATTGTCGGCTGCACAATATGCCTGGATCGTTTTCCGGCGCATCAATGGGCCCGGGCAGCAAAATGGATCGCAGCAAGCAGCGATTTAGTTTCTCTAATCTTCAGCGGGATCGGTGGCTTCCTCTTCTTCTAGAGCCATGTCGCTAAACTCAACTGAATCAAATACTTCTCCACACTGTTGGCATTCAACAAATTCGACGTCGTCCTCGCGGGCGACTACTTTGACGATTGGGTGTTTGCACTTGGCGGTCATGGATGGGGAGTATGAATGGTATGGATTCTGCCCGTCTTACATCACCTTGTCAACTGCGTTCTATGTGTAGTTTGGTAAGGCGAATTTATGGTCAAGTGATGGTAAAAAGCGTGGTAAATGCGGTTGCATACGCACCATTGTAGACGTACACTAACTAGGACTGTAATTGTCGGTGTTTCAGGCAATTTCGGTTTTTCATTGGTTTCATTGGAGTGAGAGCTGAATGCTTCGTCTGACCAAAAAAGCGGACTACGGTCTAATGGCTCTTAAGTACCTGGCCGAGCAGACGGGTGGCGCACATAGCGCGAAGGATGTTGCTGAGGCATACCATATTCCTCCTCAGTTGCTTGCGAAGATACTGCAGACACTGGCGAAGGGTGGATTGCTGATCTCTCATGCGGGTACCAATGGCGGATATGCGTTGGCACGTCCGGCTTCGGAGATTTCGGCATTTGAGGTAATCCGGGCGATTGATGGACCGTTGTTTATTACAAGCTGCATCACGATCCATGGAGCTTGCGACTTGACGAGCACTTGCACCATCAAAGAACCACTGCGCAAAGTAAACGACAGTATTAAGGATCTGTTGAGCGGAATTCATATTTCGGATCTGGTCGAGGCCTCCGATGCAGAACCTGCCGGGACGGGCGCACCGGTTGGTGGCGGTCTTGTAAGTATTGCGTTATAGGCGCTACCTGATGCGCTCATCAATTGAAAGACAGCAAAACGCGGTAAAACAGATTTGATTTTGGAGTGGGACACGATATGAGCATCAACGGGAATGGAGTTATTGTCACGGAGTCTTCGGTGTCTTTGCCTGAGGGTGTGCATCTGCCGATTTACATGGATAACCATGCGACGACACCGCTGGATCCGCGCGTTCTAGAGGCGATGATGCCTTACTTCACCGCGACATTCGGCAACGCGGCAAGCCGCAACCACTCGTTTGGGTGGGAGGCTGAGAAAGCTGTGGAGAAGGCCCGCGAGCAGATCGCGAAACTGATTGGAGCAACCTCGAAGGAGATCATCTTCACCAGCGGGGCAACTGAGTCGAACAATTTGGCACTGAAGGGTATCGCCGAGATGTATCGCGAGCGCGGCAACCACATCATCACGCAGGTAACAGAGCACAAGGCTGTCCTGGATACTTGCAAGAAGCTGGAAAAGATGGGTTATCGGGTGACGTATTTGCCGGTGCAGGCCGACGGTCTGATCGACATCGAGGACCTGAAGCGAGCGATGGATGACAAGACGATTCTTGTATCGATCATGTTCGCCAATAATGAAATTGGTGTGATTCAGCCGGTCGCCGAGATTGGCAAGCTGTGCCATGAGAAGGGTGTGATCTTCCACACTGACGCCGTCCAGGCTGTAGGTAAGATTCCAGTAGACGTACAGTCGATGAATATCGACGTGCTGAGCCTTTCGGGACACAAGATTTATGGGCCGAAGGGTGTTGGTGCGTTATACGTTCGTCGCCGCAATCCCAGAGTTCAGATCTCTGAGCAGATTAACGGCGGAGGACACGAACGTGGCATGCGATCGGGCACACTGAATGTTCCGGGTATCGTTGGCCTGGGCAAGGCATGTGAGATCTGCGGTCAGGAGATGGAAGCCGAGGCGAAGCGTGAGACAGAGCTTCGTGACTATCTACGGGCGAAGTTCGAGAAGGCTTTGGATTATGTGCACGTCAACGGCAACATGGAGCACCATCTGCCGGGCAACCTGAATATGAGCTTTGTCTATGTGGAGGGCGAGAGTCTGCTGATGGGTATCAACGACATCGCTGTTTCGTCGGGTTCGGCCTGCACATCGGCTACGCTGGAGCCTTCGTATGTACTGAAAGCGCTGGGTCTGGGCGACGATGTGGCCCACAGCTCGATTCGGTTTGGTCTTGGGCGCTTCAACACAAAGGCTGAAGTGGATTACGTCTCGGACAAGCTGATCGATGTTGTTTCCAAGCTGCGCGAGTTGTCGCCGCTGTACGAGATGGTGAAGGAAGGTATTGACCTGAGCAAGATTGAGTGGGCTGCTCACTAAAGCGTTTTCAATATGAAATAACAAAAATCCCCGGACAGATCCGGGGATTTTTTGTTGGAATTGAGAAGAACGCGAGATTGAAATGAGTTAGCCCGCGGCTGTCTTTACGCAGATGCGGACGATGACGAACTCTGCGGGCCGGACCGGAGCCATGCCGACGAGACAAACGAGGCGGCCGCTGTCGATGTCGCTCTGGGTCATGGTGGTGCGATCACATTTAACAAAGAAGGCTTCTTCGGGTTTTGTTCCCTGAAGGGCGCCACGACGCCACTCGGTGACGAGAAAGCTGGAAATACACGAGGCGAGGGCAGCCCAGAGCAAAGAATCATTGGGTCCGAAGACGGCCCATTGAATTCCTTTCTCGATTGAAGACTCGATGTAGATAAAAAAGCGACGAACATTGATGTATTTCCAATCCGGATCGGAAGAAGTGGTGCGTGCACCCCAGACCAGATTGCCGCGACCAGGGAAGAATCTGAGAGTGTTGATGCCGAGGTCGTTGAGGGCTGTGGATTCGGCGTCGGCGATGGAGCGCTCGAAGCCCAAGGCTCCTACGAGGGGTAGATTTGCCGGAGCCTTGAATACTCCCTGATTGGTGTCGTTGTTGACGTAGATACCGCAGATAAATCCTGAGGGCGGGACTGCGATCGGCGTGGCGCCGCCATTGGGATCGGCGATGGTGACCCAGGGGTAGTAGAGGGCGGCGTAGCGGGAGTCGACTTGGGAGCGGATGGCCTGGATATCGGTGGTAGAGGCGCCAGGCGGAGGATCGAGGACAGCAAAGCGGTAGGCGGCGGGACGGCTGACGTGGGCGATAAGCTCGGCGTGGACAGCGGCTACCTGTGCGAGGGAGCTGCCGGCGAAGACGGTACTGCCGGGGGCGGCAACGACAGAGATGTCGCCGAGGGCCTCGAGAGTAATGAGGGCGGTGCGGTAGTCGGTTGCAGTGGGGGCTAGACCTGCCTGACCGGCGGCAGCGGCGACCCGTGCGATATAGAGGCGCTGGCCGCCGTTTTCGAAGAACGCACGGGCGGCGGAGAAGAGGAAGTTGTGGATGGGCGTGGGGGAGTCGCTGAAGGTGAAGTCGGAGCTATCGCCGTAGATGGACTCGAAGTCGCGCAGGGAGGTGAGGAGAGCGGGAGTAGTGTCGGTCGGGCCGGTGAGAGTTGGGCCAACGAAAACTGTGGAACTGGTGGAGACGCCTTCGATTGGCTTTGGAGAGCCTGGAAGCTCCTCAATAAAGACATCGGGGAAGGTGTTCTGGGGTGGCATGGGAGCAGCTTACTCCCTGTGAGGAGCGATGATGGAGCGTCTATAGGTTAATTTGCATCAAAACTACTAGCGGCGGGGGTTCAAAGAGGAATCTGGCGCACCCCAACAGATGCGAGTATCATCTAAATAACGAGGAAATTTGCCATGGCATACAGCGATAAGGTTATCGATCATTACAACAATCCGCGGAACGTCGGGCAGATGGACAAGAGTTCCAGCGAAGTAGGAACTGGTCTTGTCGGTGCGCCTGAATGCGGCGACGTGATGCGGCTTCAGATCAAGGTGAATCCTGACACGCAGGTCATTGAAGATGCCAAGTTCAAGACTTTCGGCTGCGGTTCGGCGATTGCTTCTTCATCGCTCGCCACTGAGTGGGTTAAGGGCAAGACGGTTGCCGAGGCGCTTGCGATCTCGAACACCGACATCGTGAAAGAATTGGCTCTTCCGCCGGTGAAGATCCACTGTTCGGTTCTCGCAGAAGACGCGATTCGTGCGGCGATCGGAGACTGGAAGAAGAAGAACAATGTAGGCGAGACGGAAGCAGCTGTTGTTACCGCTGCTCACTAAGCTCGACTGATCTTGGATAAAAACAACGGTAGCGGCGCGTCTATCAGTCGCGTCGCTACCGTTGTTTAGTGGCAAGGATGACGACATGGCGATGGTAACTCTACAAACCGCGACGGAGATAGAGGCGGCTGGAAAGGCTGGCTCAACCGCGCTGAAGAATCCGGTAGCTGGAATGAATGTGCTAACGGCTGAGGGTCAGGAGCCGGAGAAAAAGGGCATTCAGATTACGGAAAAGGCTTTGAAGCGGATTCGGGTGGCGATGGCGAAGGAAGGTGTTTCGCCCGAACAAGGCGGATTGCGGGTTGGGATTCAGGGTGGTGGATGCTCGGGACTAAGCTACAACATCCGGTTCGATACGCAGCCGCGAGAGCGTGACCGCGTGTACTCGTTTGGTGCGGGAATGCAGACGGCGGGTGATCCGACGAATGGGGCGCCGATTCGGATTTTTGTGGATCCGAAGAGCTTCATCTATCTTCACGGGATGGTGCTGGACTTCGAGGAGACGCTCATGCGTCAGGGATTCAACTTCATCAATCCGAACTCGACGAAGAGCTGTGGCTGCGGATCGAGTTTCACGGCTTAAGGCTTTATTTCGGAGTGGAAGAGATCGCTGTGACAACGGCATCCGCAACTTTCAAATGATAGATTTGCGCCAGGGTTTCTTTATAAACATCCATGGGTGGTAGTAGAGCCTTAGCTCTTCTTTGATCGAGATTGGCAGGGTCTTCCACGGCGTACATCGCCATCTCGCCGTTGATGAATTTAAACTGTGAGCCATAACGCTGCAGCTTTCCTTCCGCTACAAGTTCTTTATCAAGCACCAGGGCTAAAGGTGATGGGTCGATTTTGCCGTCGTCGGCTAGTGCCTGTAGCTGTGGAAGAAGCTGACGCTGCCATGCATGGTCCGTTGTATGTGTCAGGATAAGCATTGCGGCGTTCGAAGCGTCGATGCCTACAAGCGCAATGGTTGGCCATCCCCTTTCCTTTACGATCTGTTTCAGATTGAGGGTGAGGCGAGCGTCTGTCGCTGGCAGTTGCTGAATCAACTCCTTTGTCATGGCGGATGTTTGTCTGCCGTGAGCGAAGCCGCGCGCTGCCTGATCTTCTTCGCCCATTTTGCGTAGATGGTCGCGAAGGACCATATCTGTCCCCGGGCCATTTGCTCGGATCAGCTCATCATGACGTTCTTTAGCTGCGATCTCCCATTTGGATATTTTTTTCGTTTCAAGAGTGTCGTTTTGCGCCACGACTGAGGATGATAGGGCAGTGATAGCGACAATCAGGGAGAGAACGTATCGAAACATGCCATATTTTATCGTGCCGATAATTTCAAACGTTTCGATCAGATTTGTCGCATCTAAACAAGAGTGATGAAAGTTCGTCTTCTTTTGGTTCTCGCCGCATCTTCTGTTGCTCATGCTTCTTCGCCGATTGATTGTGGGAAAGTCAGCAATCCCGCTGAGCGCACCGTATGCCGCACACCGTCGCTCCTGCAGGCGGATGCTCGTATGACTGCTTACTTCGATATCGCGACGCAGTTCACTGGTATGGGAGTGCGCGGTAATTTGATGGAGTCTCAAACAAGCATTTCCATCTGAGAGAAATCGTTGCGGTACTGATAGGGCCTGCATCCTGGCCGCATACAACAAACAGATTGCGACTCTTGAGACGGTGATAGAAAACGTCAAAGCACATGGTCCTTTTAGAGCCGCGCCTAAAATAGGAGCCGATGAACTATTTTGAGTTTTTCACCCTGCCCCGGATGTTGACGCTGGATGTTGTGGCGTTGGAGAAGCAGTTCTACGCGATGAGCAGGAAGCTACACCCGGACCGGTTTGCCTCGAAGACTGTTGCTGAGCAGGAGGCGGCACTGGCGCAGTCGTCGCTGCTCAACGATGCCTACCGTACCCTGAAGGATCCGATTCCAAGGACGCAGTATCTGTTGAAGCTGGAGGGGGTGGAGCTGGAGGAGCAGTCGAAGGCTGCAACCGATGCCGCACGGGCCACGGGTACGGAGAAGAAGCAGGTTGTACCTCCGGAGTTGCTGGAGGAGGTGTTCGAGCTGAATATGCAGCTGCAGGAGATGCGTACGGCCAAGCAGATGGGTGAAGATGAGCCGGAGTTGCGGCGCGATCTGATGACGGCGAAGGATGCCTTTGACGCGAAGATGGTGGAAACCCAGGCGGAGTTGGAGGGGCTTTGGAAGGCCTGGGACTCTGCTGTGGATGCTGCGGATGAGGGCGCGAAGGCCAGAGCAAAGGATGCAATGGTGGCGTTGCTGAATAAGCGGAGCTATCTACGGAACCTCGTCCGCGATGTGAACGAGGCTTTGGAGTAGCGGCGTTTAGCTGACGTCTGCGGCGATTTTTTCGATCTGTTGCATGTGGTTAAGGTCGTGGCCGGCCATGGTTTCTACGATGGTCCAGAAGGTCATGGTTCCGCGCTCGGGGTGGGTGGTGGGGTGGCGACGGTCGTCCTCGGAGATGGTGAGGAGGAGGCGGAGGTTCCAGTTGCGGGCGGCCTCGAAGAGTGCAAGGGCGGAGTCGAAGTTGTAGGCGGCGTAGCGTTGGGCCCAGCGCTCCTGATCGAAGGGCTGGATGATGGAGTGGTCTTCGGCGAGGGTCTGGCGGAGACGGAAGCAGAAGACCAGTTCGCAGTCGGCCAGGTGAGCGAGGATTTCGCGGATACTCCATTTGCCAAGCGCGGGCGATCGATCGATCTGCGCCGGTGAGAGAGGGGCAGTAAGAGAATGCAGGTTACCAGCGGTTGTCGTCAGGACAGGGATCGGCTCTTTGCCGTCCAGGAATTTTGCATACGGATTTAAGTCCATGGAAAACGGTACCACGGGGAGTAGGCGCGGCGTCAGGGGGTTGGAAGCTCCCACGGATCGTAGGTACCGATGTTCCAGATGTGGCCTTCGAGATCGCTGCAGGTGAAGGCGCGGCCGCCGTAGTCCATGTCCTTGATGTCGAGCAGCATGGTGGCTCCCGCGGTCTTTGCGGTGGCGTAGATGGCGTCGGCGTCGGAGACGATGAGGTATGGGGACTGGGTCTCGCGGTGGCCGATCTGGTCGGGCTGGGCGAGAAACTTGCTGAAGGGCGTATCGGTGATGGAACTGAGCATGATCATGCCGTTGCCGAAGGTGAGTTGGGCGTGGGCGACGGTGTCGCCGGAGCCCATGTAGACGGCCTGTTTCTCGAAGCCGAAGGCACGGATGAGCCAATCGATGGCGGCGAGAGCGTCGTGGTAGCGGATGGCTGGGATGACGGCTTTAGCTTGGTTTTTCATGGTGACAATCTTGCTCCATTCGTGAAGGTGGGTCTTGGAAAAAACGGAAGAAGGGGGTTAGTTCTTATCCGACAGGGTGGTGGGCCCCCACCCCTCCCCCCTCTGACTGGAGATATTTTGCGGGCAAGCCTTTTGTAATCAGTTATTTATAGTCACGGTCTCCTTGTAAAATATTCATTCTAAATAGCTTTCCTGCAAAATATTCATTTCAAAAGGTTTACGGTTAATAGAAGAAGCCCCGGCCTTGTTGCCGGGGCTTTCTTCTTTCTATTTCAATTGTAGCTGATTGGAGGTAACTCTAATGCAAAGTTGAAACTGCCTGGAATCATAGAGTTAGATGGTTCTGGGGCTTGACAGCTTTTTTGAGTTGAGATGGCGGAGGTTGTGACATCGAAAGCATTAGGCAAGTGGTATGCTGTTGGCCTCTTTAGTAAGTCTCTGCGGATGGAATAAGGGTCCACGGCTCCTGTACAGGTATCCCAAACAAAGGAAGGCGGGCCGCCGGAGCGGACCGTATGGGCTTTACGATGACCACTCATAATTTACTGCGATATCTCTTAGCTGCTCCTCTGATTGCATGCATTGCCGCGGGGGCACAGACGCCTTCCAGTTCTTATCCGGTCTCTGTGGTGGATGCGCAGATTCCAATTGTGTCGAGTGATGGATTCAGCGCTCCGCAGGGGCTGGCGATGGGCCCTGACGGGACGGTGTATGTGGCGGACTCGGGCAAGCATCGAGTGCTGAAGATTTCGCCCGCGGGCGTGCAGAGTACGGTGAGTTTTGGAGTGTTCGCTCCGGCGGTGCAGACACCGACCGGGTTGGCGCGCGATGGCGCGGTGAATTTATATGTAACCGATCCTGCTACGAATCGATTGATCAAACTTCCTGCCGGGGGAGGACATGCCATTGCGATTATTGGGTCGCCGGTGCTCGACCGGCCGACTGCGGTGGCGTCGGACGTGGCGGGGAACCTGGCGATTGTGAATGCGGGGAATGGGACGGTGGTTACGCGGCGTGCCGGGGGAACGCCTACTGTCTTTAATACAGGAAGCACGGTGCTGGTGGCGCCGACAGCGGTGACGTATGACGCGCAGGGGATGCTGTATGTGGCAGATGCGGGCAATGGGACAGATGCGCCAGCGGTGTATCGGTTTCCGAAGCTGGGAGGGACGGGGACGGCGTTGACGCTTGCCGGGTATGCGCTGAAGGACGTGACGGCGCTGACGTTTGATGGGGAAGGGAATTTGTTTGTGCTGGATGGAGGAAGTCAGCAGTTGATTGAGATTCCGGTAAAGGGGGGGGCGCCGTTTCTGATTCCGCAATCGAACTTCAAATCGCCGAGCGGGCTGGCGGCGGACATGCTTGGGAATTTGTATGTATCGGATAGCGGCGCTTCGAATACGGTGACGAAGTTTGTGTATAACAATGCGGCGAACTTCGGGTCGGTAGCGGTGGGGGTGATTTCGAATGCGATTACGTTCAACTATGAATTCTACGAGCGGACGACGGTGGAGGCGACGCGGGGAATTGGTGGCGGGGTGTGGAATGCCGAGTACCACAAGGCTCCGGGAGGTACGTGCACTTTGCGGACTTACTCTCCCTCGACGAGTTCGATGGGATTGACGCTGCCGGCCTCGTGCACGGTGAGCTTCGACTTCCAGCCGGTAAATGTGGGAGGACGACCGGGTGCGGTGCAGGTGCAGACTTCGAATGGAAATGCGACGCAGTTGACGGTGGGAACGGGAATGGGTGGGCAGCTGGCGCTGATGAACTCTTCCATAACGACCAAGCTGGGATCGATTAGTAACCCAGGGCCGATAGTGATCAACGATGCCGATACGACGATGTACTTTTCCGCAGCGGGTGGAACCTATAGAGTGCCGGTAGCAGGGGGAACGCCGACGCTGGTGACGACGCTGACGGGGGTATCGCTGGCTGTGAATGGCGCAGGGGATGTCTTCCTGTTCAATCCGCCGTCGATAACGAAGATTCCTGCCGATGGCAGTGCGACAACTACGATCCACGTACCTGGGCTGATCAATCCGCAGGCGATGGTCATGGATACCAATGGGGCCTTCTACATCAGCGATCTTGGGCCAGCTCCGACGTACCCTGATTACAGCCTGGCGGGATTTGTTTTGCGAGTGAGCCCGACTGGCGTCGTGAGCATGCTGTCGCCGCCAGGCTATTGGGTGACTCCTGGCTTGATGACGGCGGATGGCCAAGGCAATATTTATGTTGCCGATGGTGCTCAGAGACTCGTGTTTGAGGTCGCGGTATGGACGGGTTCTTTTACTACACAGTTAGTCACAAGCGGGCCGGTTATCGGAGGGTCGTATGGGACTGATCCCGGCAACCTCGCGGTGGATGCTTCCGGCACGTTGTATTACTGGGATAGCTATGTGAATGGGAATTTTGAAGGGCCGGCGTATTCTCCGCCGAGCGGACAATCTGGACCCTCACTTACTGACTATTCCGCTGGAGAATCGCAGCTTCCGCTTTACACGATTCCCGAGATATTCGACTTCAACGGGCCTGGAAGTCTTGTGCCGTTTTATTCAGCCACGGGGAACCAGACCTTGGCTACGTCGGCGAGCGGCAAGCTTTATTTCGTCAATAATTCGGGCCCCGGGGTTTTTGTGGTGAATCGCACACAGGGTTACATCCCCTGGCAGGCGTTTGATCCGAACATTCTCTATCTCGGACTTTCTGTTGGAGGTGCGACGCAGGGGTTATATGTCTATAACGTAGGCAACCAGAATGCGACGTTTACCGATGCCACAAAGATATTTACGGAGAGCGGGAATGGTGTCGGGTCGTTTACGTTCGCTACGCCTTCTGGTTCGACGTCATTTACGGGTCCGACGCCGTGCGTTCCCGGTATGGCGCTGCCTCCGGGCGATTACTGTGTGATTTATACGACGAATACGAATGGATTGACGAAGGGGCCGATCGTAACTGACACGCTGCACTTTCTGACGAACGCGGTGAACAACGATTCGGTATCGTTCAAGCTGAATGGACGGGCGAATCCGGCTCCGTAGGTTGCGGATTCAGTCGATGGGGATGTGGTTGCTCCAGCGGCGTTGGGTTGCGGTGTAGAGGGTGGGACTGAGGCCGGAGAAGGCGTGGAAGTCGTTGGCGAAGTGAGACTGGTCGTAGTAGCCGCAGGCGAGGGCTAGTTCGGCCCAGTGGACGTCTGCGCCGCGGTGCATCTGTTGGACGGCTTGCTGGAAGCGCTGGATGCGGCAGTAGAGTTTGGGGGAGACGCCTACTTGTTCGCGGAAGAGCTGTGAGAGGAGGCGGGGGCTGAGGCCGATGTGGCGGGTGAGCTGAGCGATGGTGGTGGTGCCGGGGGACTGCTTGAGGCAGGTGAGGGCGTGGTGGATGGTGGGGTTTCGCTGCTGGATTTTGCTTTGATTGAGACGGCGGAGAAGGGCGGACTCGAGGGTGGAGAATTTTTGCGCGGGGGTTGGAGCTTCGCGGAGGTCGCTGCGGAGGTCTTCGGCGGTGCGGTTCCAGATGTCTGCGAGGGAGGTTTCGCGGTTGGTGAAGAGCTGGGTGTTGGAGGGGAAGAAGGGCAGCGTGCCGCCGGGGTGGAAGACGATGCCGATGAGCTCGGCGAGGTCGATGGTGTCGATCTGCTGGTGGCGGGTGTAGATGCCGAGGAAGACGGCGGCGGGAGTGTGCTGGAGGGGGTCGGTGGGGTGGTTGGCGTCGGTGAGGTAGTCGCGGGCGAGGGAGAGGACGAGTTGGGGGTTGGCGGTGGGGAGGATGCGCTCGTGGCGATGGACGGCGGTGGGGTCGCAGGTGTACCAGAGGGTTTTGATGAAGGGGGCGAGGGCGGGATGAGGGTTGCGCTCGAGGTAGAGCATCGATCGGCCTCGTTTGAAACGACATCGGAATGGGACGAGAAGCCGTCCCGGATGAAGCGATTGTAGGACAATAGAAGAGATGCGTTAAGCGCGAAAGATTTGAGGGTTATTGCTGATGGCGGATGTGGAGCAGATTGTAGGGATCGGGCGGGTTGTTGGAATAGACCTGGGGACGACGAATTCTCTCGTGGCGTTTATGGAGGGGGATTCGCCGGTGGTGATTCCGGGTGAGGATGGGGAGCGGCTGGTGCCTTCGGTGGTGGCGTGGACCGATGAGGGTGTTGCTGTGGGGAATGCGGCGCGGGGAACGCTGATGGCGGACTCGGCCAGTGCGGTTTATTCGGCGAAGAGATTGATGGGGCGGGATATCGCGGATGTGCAGGAGGAGTTGAAGCTGTTTCCGTTCAAACTGGCGGAGGGGTTGCAGCCAGGTGAGGTGCTGAAGGTGAGCGTGGGCGGGTTGGTGCTGACGCCGCCGGAGATCTCGGCCTATGTGCTGATGCAGTTGAAGAAGAATGCGGAACGGTTTTTTGGCGGGCCGGTGACGAAGGCCGTGATTACGGTTCCTGCTTACTTCAACGACGCGCAGCGGCAGGCGACGAAGGATGCGGGAAGGATTGCGGGGCTGGAGGTTTTGCGGCTGGTGAATGAGCCTACAGCGGCGGCGTTGGCTTATGGGTTGGAGAAGAACAAAGATGGGTTGATTGCGGTGTATGACTTTGGGGGTGGGACGTTCGATGTCTCGATTCTGAAGCTGCATGAGGGGATCTTTGAGGTGATTGCGACGGGTGGGGATACACACCTGGGCGGCGATGATATCGATAACCTGCTGATTGCGATTGCGCTGGATGATATTGCGGGTGATCTGGGTGAGGATGTTCGCGGGAACGGTGAAGCGGTGCAGGCGGTTCGCAAGGCGGTGATTGAGGCGAAAATTCTGCTTTCGACGGCGGATGCGGCGACGTTGGATGTGCTGCTGCCGAGCGGGAAGAGATATTTGCGGGAGATTACACGGGCGCAGTTTGAGGAGTTGACTGCGGGGGTGATTGCGCGGACGGCTGGGCCTTGTAAGCAGGCTTTGAAAGATGCGGGACTCGAGACTGCCGCGATTGATGAAGTGGTGCTGGTTGGGGGGTCGACGCGGATTCCGGCGGTTCGGCGGCTGGTGGATGATTTGTTTGGGTTGGGTGCGCGTGGGAAGAAGCCGCATACGGAGCTAAATCCCGATGAGGTGGTGGCGTTGGGTGCGGCGGTGCAGGCGCAGATTCTCGCCGGCGGTTCGGCGGCTACGGAGGATTTGTTGCTGCTGGATGTGACTCCGCTGTCGCTGGGGATTGAGGCGTTGGGTGGTGTGGTGGCGAAGATTATTCAGCGGAACTCGACGATACCGGCGAGCGCGACGGAGCACTTTACGACGGGTGTGGAGGGGCAGACGAATGTAGCGATCCATGTGGTTCAGGGAGAGCGGGAGCTGGCGAAGGACTGCCGTTCGCTGGCGCGGTTTGATCTGAAGGGGATACCGCCGATGGTGGCTGGACTGCCGCGTATCGAGGTTAAATTTCTGATCGATGCGAATGGGATTTTGCATGTGAGTGCGCGGGAGCAAAGGAGCGGGAAAGAGGCCGAGGTTGAGGTGAAGCCGACGTATGGGCTTACCGATGAACAGGTGGAGACGATGATTCTGGACTCGTTCGATCATGCCGAGGAGGATATTCAGGAACGTCAGGTGATCGAGGCGAAGAACGAGGCCGAGACGATTCTGACGGCGGTGGACAAGGGTAAGGACCATGCCGCGTGGCAGATGCTGACAAGCGAGGAGATTGAGAAGATCAAGGTAAAGGTCGATTTTCTTAAGGCTGCGGCGACGGGTAGCGATTACAAGATTATTCGGCGGGGGATTGAAGAGCTGGACCAGGCGACGCGGCGATTTGCGGAGTTGATGATGGATACTACGCTCGCCGGTGCGATGACGGGGAAGACGATGGACGCCGCAGGTGAGAGCATAGGAGAAGGGCCTACGGCGCCGCATCCGTTTGCGAAGGCGGAGATTGATAGCTCGAAGCAGGAGATCGACGCCGAGGCGGAGAAGATTGAAGAGTCAGTCCATGATGAGGCTACGGCCGGAGAGTCGACGGAAGATTAGATATGAGTGAGATGAAGAGCGGTGAAGTGGATTTGTCGAAGCCTGCGGGCGAGGGAATGGTTCGGGTGACGTTTGAGCCCGAGGGGAAGACGGTGGAGTTTCCGTTCGACACGCTGCCGTATGAAGGGCATGGATTGCCGATGTCGTTTCTTGACGTCGCGGAGAACTATGGCATCTTTCTGGACCATGCCTGTGGCGGGGTCTGTGCGTGTACAACGTGTCACATCTGGGTGAAAGAGGGAGCCAAGGGGATCAGCGAGGCGGAGGATCTGGAGCTGGATCGCATGGAGACGGCGGCGGATATTCAGCTGAACTCGCGACTGGGCTGCCAGGCAGTGATCGAGAAGCCGGGGACGTATGTGGTGGAGATTCCGAAGTGGAATCGGAATTATGTGCAGGAAGGTAAGCCTGCTCATGGGCCGGGGGCGTAACGGGTCCTAGTTTCCTACCGAGCGGGCCAATTCCATTTCGGCGTGTTGAATAGCGTGGAGTTCTCCAGCTTCGTTTCTCCAAAGTCTTTCAGCAGATGGAGGCGAGTACATAGAGACGAACTCGTCAGGTCTTCGATCAGCTGGGATGCGTGTGAAACCACTACGATCTGGGTGTTCTTCGCCGCTGTGAGGATTAGCCTGGCAAGCGCCGGCAGCAAGTCAGGATGCAGGCTCGTTTCCGGCTCGTTTAGCACCATCAGTTCTGGTGGACGCGGCGTAAGCAGGGCAGCGACCCATAAAAGGTAGCGGAGCGTTCCATCTGACAATTCGGCGGCGGAAAGTGGCCGAAGCAATCCGTTCTGCTGTAACTGCAGTTCGAAGCGTCCGTTCTGTACCTCAATGGAGAGACGGCTGCCAGAAAAGGCGTCTTCAAGAGTTGTTGCAAGTGCTTCATCTGATCGAATTTCGAGAATCGTCTGGAGGGCGGCCGCGAGATTGCTGCCGTCATGGTGAAGTACAGGCATAAAGGTGCCGATCTGCGCAGCCCGCGCAGGCGATTCAGAGTCGGTGCGAAAGTGATCGTAGAACCGCCAGCCGCGAACAGCTTCGCGAAGTGTGAGCATCTCCGGAGCTCGCTGCGGATCCGCGATGCTCGCAAGCATGCTGTCAGTGTCGGAGAGATGCTGCGTCAGCATCACCGGCTCCTCATCGGGTGTCGTCGCGAGCCAGACAAAGTTGTTTCTGCGATCGACAAGGGCAGAAGCTTTCCTGTAGACGGATCCATGCCAGATGCACTCGCGCTTCACGTGCGGATCGAGCCCAAACATCGTCGCTGGCGGAGGCGGTGGAGGATAGCCCAGATCAATGCTGTAACCGTAGATGTCACCGCCAAAACCGAGCTTGAGGCTTGCAACCTTCCGGTTCGCGAGGCCCTCTACGGCATAGGTTCCTTGGCGAACCCCGCGTGCGATGGTCTCAGGCCCTGCCCAGAAGGTCGACGGCAAGCCACCTTCGCGGGCGAGGGAGGCGACCACCGAGTTCTGCGCCGTATCGGCCAGTAAGCGCAGGGAGCGATAGAGGCTGGACTTGCCGCTCCCATTCGCGCCGGTGATGACGGTTAATTGTCCAAGCGGTAGAGTTAGATCGCGTAGTGATCGATAACCCTGGACCGCGACGGTGCGAATCATAAGAAAAGCATATCGTGCGGCTGTTCCAAACGGTCAGCCCAACTCATCTTATGGAAGCGTGAGTATCGCGGGCTCGATTAGCGAGAAAGCGAGAAAGCGAGAATAAGACGATCGTTGGCTAGTGATAGCGATAAAGGCGCACTCTATAGATTTTGCCTTGGGCCAAGTCGGTTGCATAAAGCCTTAAGGCCTGGCCCTGGGAGTTTTCGTCGCCATTGAGGCGCCTTCTCGGCACCCAAGCCCCGTTCTCAAAGAACTCTTCGTCGATGCTTTCGATGCCAACGATGGGTGGCCCGGGTTTATCGGTCGAGAAGGTGATATGTGTATCGCCGCTGCCGGTAACGAGGAATTCGTTCGGGCCTGTTTGAATGAACATCGCGGCGAGTCGAGTTGCTGCGCCTGCCCGAGTTATGTTGGCGGTGTAATCTCCGATGGAGAGTCTTGCCGAGCGCTGGGCTTCGCCTTCGATGAGTGCGGCGGTGACGCCACCTGCTGCTTGCTTTTCGAGGATCATCGGCGCGAGCCTGGAGAGATGGGTATATACGTCGCTGATGGCGGAGTTGTCCGGGTGCTCTGCGGGATTGGTGATGCCTACGAGATCGAGCGGGGCGTTGCCTTGATCGTCGATGCCGAAGGGAGAGAAGCCGATGGCCGATAGGTGTCCGAAGGCATAGAGCGCGTTGGCTGCGCCCGCTGAGCCGCCCTGCGCCTCCGGGATGAAGAGTGGGTTGTCGGGACGGGAGTATCTGCTTGCCCAGAGCGCAAATTCATTGAAGTAGATGTCGGGGGAGAAGAGATCGAGAGAGGGTGCTGCCGCGCGCCATACGTCGATCGAATGCGGGAGAGGGCCACCGCTGTTGTACTGGCCGGGTTCGTAATTGGGGCGAATCAAGGCGGCATTCGCGAACATGGGGATGGGGTATTCTGCTTTGCCTGCTGCGGTTACGTGCTCGATGTATGTGGCGTAGTGCAAGGCCATGAAGAGGTCGTCGGTGAGGGAAGTTTTGCCGAATACTTCCTGCCATGTGCCGGAGGCCTTTCCGCCTGCGGCTTCCCATGCGGCGCGAAACTCCGGATTCAATGACGTCCGATGCTTTTGAAGGAAGTTGGTGAGGGCTGGTGGCACTGCGGCTGCGAAAGCGGCGTTGGCGACAGTGGAATGATCTCGTGATTCGGGGATTACGCCAACTTCATTTTCAACCTGCACCATGAGGACGGTGTGGGTGTCTCCGTCCGCTTCTCGCAGATGGCGCATTAGTTTTGTGAAGGCACGTGTATCTGCATCTCGAACGGCGGTGCTGAAAGGCGAAAGGCGCTCCGTACCTCGGCCGTCGGCGGTCTGGACGCGGGGAAATCGATCGGTGTCGGTCTTGACCCATGCCGGGACGTAGCTGGAGTAGGTGTTCTTCCATGCGCCAAACCAGAGGATTACGAGTCTGAGGTTGGTCTCGCGGGCTCCTTTGAGGAGACCATCTACAGATGTGAAATCGAATTTTCCTTCTTCGGGTTCGATGGTCTCCCATGCGACGGGGAGCAACACTGTATTCAGGTGCATTGCGGCGAGCCGCGGCCAGAGGGGCTTCATGTACTCGATGCTGGAGGAGCTGGAGTTATGGAGCTCTCCGCCGAGAACGAGAAAAGGCTTGTCGTCGACGATGAGCTGGGTGGCGATGCCTCGCTTTTCGAGGTGGGGGAGTGCTGCATGTGGGGTAGGCGTTTGGCTGATAGCTGGTCCTGCAAAGGTTATTGAGACTAGAAAGGTGAGTACACCGAAAAAGTTCAACTTTTGGTCCCGATGCTGGTGGTGCGCTATCGACGTGTTCGCCATCACTCTATTCAACAGGCTGGATATTGCCTAAGCAAGCAGCGATATGTAATTGAGGCAGCTACCTATTTGTTTCCGATGATGCCGTATTTGGTGTCGAGGAATTGCTGGAGGTCTGTGGGTAGAGTGGTGGAGAGTTCCTGCCAGGTGAGGAGTTTGAGGCGGGCGGCGAAGGTGGGGCGGTGGATGGCGGTGAGGACGGTGTACCAGGTTTCGATGAGGTCGTGGCGGCGAGCATCGCAGAAGACGCAGAAGGATGCGTCGGAGGCGTAGGCGGCGAGGACGTTGCGGATGAGCTGGTAGCCGTCGATGAGGGTGCGTGAGGTTGTGGTTGGGATGGGTGATGGTGGGGTGGGGGATTCTTCTTCGATTTGGGAGAAGTCTTCTACGGGTGGGTGGGATGCGGGGGAGTAGATGAGTTTGCGGGGGAGGAGATCGGGGTCGAAGACGGTTTCGAGGTCGCGGTAGCGTTCGATGAGACGGGGTTGCGCGGTTTGGAAGCCGGTCTCGGTTAGTTTGGCTTCGACGAAGAGATTGTTGAGTTGGAGGTCGATCTCGGTGCGGTCCTTGAGGCCGCTGCGGAGGGGAACGCCGGGGCGGATGCCGAAGATGGGGCGGGTGGATGGCTCCACTCCCAGGAGCGCTGCTACGGCGGGGGAGAGGATGTCGCCGTTGAAGACGCCGGGGTGGCAGAAGATGTTCATCAGGAGGGCGTCGGAGCTGTTGGCGCAGTCGAGCTCCATCCAGGGCCAGTCGGCGCGGGCTCGGGAGCGGCGATGGGCGGTGTGGACTTTGGTGAGGCGGTGGTGCCATTCGGGATTGGCGCAGATGGCGGTATAGCTGGCTGGGTGGAAGTTGCCGTGGCGGGACTGGTCGTCGCGGCCGAAGATAATGCTGGGTTCGTGGCCGGTGGTCTGCTCGTGCAGGAGGCTGCCGGTGGTGGCGAGGTGCTGGGCGCGGGCGTTGAGATCGCGGCGCAGGAGCGAGGCCGACCACGGGTTTTGGTGCTTGTGGTTCATAACAATTACGGGTGGTTCTTGTAGTCTCTTTAGAGCGACGGCTGCTGCCGTTGAGACTAGTTTAGTGAGGAGAAGGTATGTCGCGTGAGATCGATTGGACGGATTCGGAAGAGATTGGGATTTTGTTGCAGGAGAAGTATCCGGAGGTTGAGCCTTACTCGGTGAGGTTTACGGATTTGCACAAGTATGTGACGGAGCTGCCGGAATTTGTGGGCGATCCGGCGAAGTCGAATGAGGGGATTCTGGAGGCGATTCAAGCGGCTTGGAATGAAGAGTATGAGGATGCGAAGTAGGTGAAATTTTCGCGAGGTGAGTGTGCTTTCGAACCAAGTGATAGCTGAGCTAAGACTTAACACCGATCAAAAACCGATCACGTGTAAGAGAGGCTTCGAGCAGCTTATATAAAGCTGCTCGAAGCCCTCTGCTCCCCATCCGCAAAAGTGAGGATTTTTCAGGCGTCTGTCTATAGGTTTAGGCGGGTTTTGTTGCTTTGAGGACCATGCTCTTCCAGACGTAGGGGATGCGGCCGGAACCGGAGAATTCGATGTTGGTGAAGCCGGTTTCTTTTAAGACGCCTTCGATGGTTTTGCGGGACCAGAACTTGATGTGGCCGTGGTCCCAGAGGACGGTGAAGTGCTGGTCCATTTTGCCGGTGGCGGCGAGCAAGAGGTTCTTCAGGTAGCCGTGGTAGGGGGTGGTGAGGACGATGGTGCCGCCGGGTTTGAGCAGGGCGAAGCAGTTGCGGAGGAAGCCGCGAGGATCGTAGACGTGCTCGATGACCTCGGTGGAGAGAACGATGTCGACGGGGCCGACGGTGGAGAGAAAGTCGGCGTAGAGAGACTGGCCGTCGGCGAGGAAGAAATTGATGTTGGGGTGGGTCTTGCGGGCGAGCTCGATGCCGGTGGGGGAGAGATCGGAGCCGTGGAGCTGCCAGCTTCTGTCCTGAAAAAGAGAGATGAAGGAGCCGTTGCCGCAGCCAGCGTCCATGACGATGGAGCCTGGCGGGGCGTTGGTGAGGAAGCGGGAGACGGATGGATAAAGGTGCTGGTGGCTGACCTCGGGACTGGCGGCGTTGTACTGGTAAGAGATTCCACCCATATTTTTGATAGTACACGGCGAAAAAACTTTGCCAATGTCACAAAAGGGGCATGGTTCTTCAGGCCTGGCGGCGGAGGATTTGACGGAGAAGTTTGGAGCCGGTGAGGTGCAGGGTGGCGATGGCGAGGGCGGCCCAGACGATGCCGCCGAGGGTGAGGGAGATGATGTCGCCGGGGTAGGTCTGCTTTTGGTGGATGAGATGGAGGAGCAGATAGGTTCCGGCGAAGCTGATGATTGCGGCGGCGGCGGCGCGGAGGATTTCGGGGCGATCGAGGCCGCCTGATGGGCCGAAGAGGGGGACTAGTTTGCGGCGATGCAGCAGTATGGCCAGGGTGATGGTGTGGAGGGTGATGGCGAGATCGGAGGCCCAGGCGAGGCCGATGACGTTGAAGCGCTGATGGAGCATCCAGTAGATCGGGATGGTGACGAGAGTGATGATGGTTCCGGCGAGCATGGGGACGAAGGTTTCGCCAGCGGCGTAGAAGGCGCGGGCGTAGATGGCTTGTGCTGTCCAAAGGGCGAGCGAGATAGCGAAGATGGCGAAGTAGCTGGCGGTAGCGGTGGCGTCGGCTGCGCGGAAGTTGCCGCGGCGGAAGACGATGTCAACGGCAGGCTGGGCGAGGACGATCATCACGGCTGAGCCGAGCAAGGAGAAGGCGATGAGGCGGGAGACGGAGCGGTTGACGGCGGAGCGGAAGGCGTCGAACTGGTTGCGTCCGTAGAGCGAGGCGAAGAAGGGGAGGGACGCGGCACCGGCGGCCTGGCCAATGATGGCCATGGGGGCGGTGAAGAGACGCTTGGCGTAGGTGAGACGGGAGATGTCTCCGGCGCCGTGCTTGGCGAAGTAGCCGAGGATCTGGTTATCGAGGGTGATGACGGTGACGCCGAGCATGAGGGGGAGGGAGAGGCGCACCCACTCGCGGAGGCCCGGGTGCTTGAAGTCGAGGATGGGTTGGTAGCGCATGCCGGCGCGGTAGGCGCCGTAGGCGTTGAGGAGGAAGGCGCCGAGGTAGGCTCCGGCGAGTGCTCCGACGCCGAGAGAGGCGATGCCCATACGGCTTGCAAGGAGGGCTCCGCCGGCGATGATGCAGAGGTTGTAGATGAGTGGAGTGAGGGCTTGAAAGGTGAACTGTTTGCGAACGAGAAGGACGGCGGTGAGGACTCCACCGGCGAAGAAGAAGAGCTGGCCGGGGAGAAGGATGCGGGTGATGCGGGTGGCGAGGATGCCTTCGGGGGAGGCGGGGTTGAAGTAGAGGCGGATGTAATAGGGGGTAAAGATCTCGGCGAGGATGATGGCGGTGCCGAGGACGAGAACCATGGTGTTGAGGATGATGGAGAGGGCGCGCTCGCCTTCGGCCTCGTCGTTGTTGGCGCGATAGCGTTCGAGGATGGTGACGAAGGTGATGGAGGCTGCGCCGCCGACGAGAAGGTAGTTGATGAGCTCGGGGAGGTAGAAGGCTACGTTATAGGCGTCGGTGTTGTGGCCTGCGCCGAACTGGTAGGCGATGAACTGGTCGCGGATGAGGCCGATGACGCGCGAGAGGAGCGCGGAGAGAGTGAGGAGCAGGGTCGCGGATGCCGCGGTGTGGCGGTGTGATGGACGCAGGAAATCGAAGAGGTTGCGGCGTGATTTGATCGACTCGGGAGCGGCCGGGGCTTCCAAAGGTTCAAGGATCGGATTGGGTTCGTCGTTTGCGGTCACAGGGTGGTGATTTTGATTTTATCGGTTGGGCTTATGCTGATGGGGTGGCTGCGGTGGTTCGTTGTTTGAGGAGACACTTGGGTCGCTTCGCTCTAATGACAGGCAATCGCCAAAAGCAACGGTAACCGTAGGTTACAAGTATTAGTAACAGCAAGAACAACGGCGAAATACAGGGATCTCTCCGCTACGGCGGCAAAATGCGCCGCCTTCGGTCGAGATGACGTTTATTAGCGGGGTTGAAGAAACGGCGCAACGGATGGTGAGTGAATTGGAGAACTTTCGGCTTAGGGTGTTTCGGGCGGTGGCGGAGGAAATGAGCTTTCGCAAGGCGGCGGAGGTGCTGCATCTGAGCCAGCCTGCGGTGAGTCAGCAGATTCGGGCGCTGGAGGAGGAGGCAGGAGCACGGTTGTTCGATCGGGCTGGAGGTGAGGGGCATGGGACACAGATTTCATTGACCGAGGCTGGGCGGGTTTTGTTGGGGTATGCGACGAAGGCCGCGGAGACGATGGCCGAGGCTCAGCGGGCGCTGGCGGCGTTGAACGATGAAGTGGTGGGAGAACTTCGGTTGGGAGCTTCGACGACGGTGGCGCAGTATGTGCTGCCGAGGATACTGGGGACGTTTTTGAAGCAGTATCCGCATGTGCATCTGTCGCTGGTGAGTGGGAATACGGAAAAGATTGCGGAGGCGGTGGCGGAGAAGCGCGTGGCGCTGGGGATTATCGAAGGGCCGGCGATGCGGCGGGATGTGAAGACGGAAAGGATGGTTCGGGATGAGATGGTGCTGATTGTGAGTCCGAACCATGCGTGGGCGAAGGCTGGAGTGATTGAGCCGGAGGAGCTTGCGGCGGTTCCGTTGCTGCTGCGGGAGCGGGGGTCGGGGTCGCGGCGGGTGGTGGAGCGGGCTTTGAAGGCGGTTGGATTGCCGCTGCGGTCGCTGAAGGTGGCGGTGGAGTTGGATTCGACTGAGGCGATCATCTCGGGCGTGGAGGCTGAGCTTGGTGTGGGGTTTGTTTCGCGGTGGGCGATTGGGAAGGTGATGCGGCTGGGGACGGTTCGGGTGGTGGCGGTGGATGGGTTGAAGATATTGCGGGATTTCAGCTTTGTGAGATTGGCGGGGACGGAGGTTGTGGGAGCGGTAGCTGCGTTTCAGCGGTTTGCGGCGGCTTCGGTGGGGTAGAGTGCACTCGGGTCGCTTTGCTCTCCTCGGAAATGCGGGGGTTCTTCGCTTCGCTCAGAATGACAAGCAAGGGCAAGGGCAAGGGCAAGGGCAAAAGCAAAGGAAAAGGCAAAAGCAAAAGCAGAAGCAAAAGCAAAAGCAGAAGCAAAAGCAAAAGCAAAGGCAAAAGCAGAAGCAAAAGCAAAAGCAAAAGCAGAAGCAAAAGCAAAAGCAAAAGCAGAAGCAGAAGCAGAAGCAAAAGCAAAAGCAAAAGCAAAAGCAAAAGCAGAAGCAAAAGCAAAAGCAGAAGCAAAAGCAAAAGCAAAAGCAAAAGCAGATCCCCTTCGGGGATGACAAGTAAGAACGGCAACAGCAAGGTGGCTGGTTCAATGCATACTTTCCCACACATGTCGCGATGAAACCGCGGCATGTATGGGGCACCCAATCCTTTGGTGACGGGCACTCAATGTCTTCGTGCGGGGAAGCGGCAGCTATCGAATGTGGTTGATAAGTATTGCTTATCGGTAATTCAAAAGTATGTCTCGACTAGGGTTTTGGGTGGGCTCATGCTTGAAAGCGATGGTGAAGAATCTTTTCTTTGTTGGGATTATTGTTGCAGCGAGTGGGTTGATCGGGCCTCCGTTTGCGCTAGCGGCGGGGCTGGTATTTGGGCTGACCGTGGTGCACCCGTTTCATGCAGAAAGTAGGCAGCTTTCGAAGTTTTTGCTGCAGGCGTCGGTGGTTTGCCTTGGGTTCGGGATGAATCTGCGGGAGGTGGTGCATGCGGGGCGGTCGGGGTTTGTTTATACGGCGATCAGCATTACGTTTGCGCTGGGGCTGGGTGTGCTGCTGGGGAAGATGCTGCAGGTAGGAAAGACGCAGTCGCTGCTGATCAGTGTGGGAACGGCGATCTGCGGGGGAAGTGCGATTGCCGCGATGGGACCGGTGCTGGAGGCGAATGAAGAGGAGATGGCGGTGTCGCTGGGCACGGTGTTTGTGCTGAACTCGATTGCGCTGTTACTGTTTCCGTTTATAGGGTGGTCGCTGCATCTGTCGCAGACGCAGTTTGGGCTTTGGGCGGCGTTGGCGATCCACGATACGAGTTCAGTTGTGGGAGCGGGAGCGAAGTATGGTGCGACAGCGCTGGCCGTGGGGACTACGGTGAAGCTGGCGCGGGCGCTGTGGATTGTGCCGCTGACGATTGCGACGGCGATGCTGAAGAAGAGTAAGGCGAAGGTGCAGTGGCCGTGGTTTATTTTGTACTTCTGCGTGGCCGCGGTGCTGGCCAGTTATGTTCCGAAGTATCTGCCGGGGACGGTGGGAATCTTTGCTGACTTGAATAAGTTGGGAAGGTCCGGTTTGACGGTGGTGTTGTTCTTGATCGGGACTGGAATTACGCGGAATACGTTGCGACAGGTGGGTACGCGTCCGCTGCTGCAGGGTGTGGGGCTATGGATTGTCGTGGCGAGTTTATCGCTTTGGGCGATCCATACGGGATGGATTGCGTTGTAGGAAGACAACCGCAGGTTGCGCTTGGCTTCGCTCAGGACAGGCTCTTCGACTCCGCAACTCGCGCGAGTTGCTTTACTCAGGATGACACTTCTATCTTGAATCCATCCGCCTCGGAACCGGTCTAGGCGTCGGGTGGGGCATCGAAGAGCTGCGCCGGGTTGCGGCGGGGTGCATTTGATGGCCGGGGTGCGTGGATGGTATGGACAGCGGCACGGGGGGCGGCGGGTTTAGAGAGCAGGGCATGGAGGTCGCGAAGCTCTTTCTGGAGTTTGCGCAGTTGCTGGCTGTTAGCGGCCGGAGCGGCGCTCTCGATGGCAAGAGGAAGCTGCGGTTCCTTTTGGCGGAGCTCGCCCTTGATGACCTGGCGGGCGCCGGGGATGGTGTAGCCCTCGTCGTAGAGAAGGGACTTGATGTGGAGGGCGGTCTCTACATCGCGGCGGCGATAGAGACGCTGGCCGGTGCCGCCTTTGTGAGGCTTGAGCTGGGGAAACTCGCTCTCCCAGAAGCGGAGGACGTAGGCGGGAACGTCGCAGAGTTTTGAGACTTCACCGATGCGGAAGTAGAGCTTGTCCGGGATGTCGGACCCGGATGCGGGGTGGGATCGTCGGATTGGCTGATGCTGTGCCATGCCAGGTCTCCGGTCCGCCGAGCGGCGGAGTGGCCTACCGATTTGGCCTATCGTCAGTATAGGCCCATGGTGGGCGAGGTACTATGGATTTTTTGGATGGAACTGGAGTGTTGCAAGTGGCGTATCTTCGTTTGAAGAGTTAAAGGAGCACGGTGATGCAGGCGAGGCAAGCGGTAGCGGCAGTGGTGGCTTTGGGCGCAGTCATGATGACCGGGTGCCGGGTCGATTCGCGCAAGGACGGCGACAACGATAACGTAAAGATCGCGACGCCGTTTGGTGGGATGCAGGTGAAGACGAATGATGCGGCTGTGCAGAGCGGCATCGGGCTGCCGGTTTATCCGGGCGCGGAAGTTGTAAAGAAGAAAGACAAAGACAGTGGGTCGGCGGATGTAAATCTCAGTTTCGGGAGCTTTCAGCTTCGTGTAAAGGCATCAAGCTATCACTCGGCGGACAGCCCGGATAAGTTGGCTGCGTTTTATCGGCAGGCGCTTAGTCGTTATGGGGATGTGATTCAGTGCTCCAACGACAGGCCGGTGGGCACGCCGACGCGGACATCCGAAGGACTTACGTGCGACAACAATAAAGACAAGCACGTTAATGTAAATGAGGATCTTTCGAACAAGATGGAGCTGAAGGCGGGATCGAAGCAGCATCAACATATTGTTTCGATCGATCCCGATGGAAGCGGTACCAAGTTTGGGTTGGTTGCGCTGGACCTGCCGGGACATCTGTCGGCCGGCGATGGAGATAGTCAGTAGCAACACGCGACCGCTTGCCCGGTTCCATGCAGTGGGATAGCTTCATAGGATATGCATAAGTTTTGTCACCGATGTGGCGGTGAGCTTTCTGCCGGTGACGGCGAGGTGTCCTTCTGCGCGCACTGCGGAGCGCCGCAGATCTACCTGGTCGACTACGAAGAGACTTCGGCGGCTGCAGAGGAGTCGACGACAGGTGCGCTGCCGCCGCCGCATCCGCGTGAGGTGGAGTGGAAGACGGCGATTCGCTGCGCTGCGCTGGTGGCCCTGGTTGCAGGGATATTGTCTGGCGCTGCGATGCGAGTTCCTATGCTGTCTCCGATCAGCTCGCTGTGGATTATCAGCGGGTCGCTGATTACGGTGGGGCTGTACCAGTGGCGACGACCTGCGGCGTGGATGGATGCGGGAATCGGCGCTCGGATTGGGATTGTGGTTGGGATTGTGCTGGTGGCGTTTCTGGCGATATCGATGTCTGTTGCAGGACTGGTGGCGCGTTATGGGCTGCATACGATGTCGGGCTTCGATGCGCAGTTGACGGAGCAGCTCCATGCGCAGATTGAGAAGGCGGCGGCGGCGAATCCGGAGCCTGCTGAGGTGACGCGGTATCTGTATTCGCCAGAGTTTCGTGCCGGCATGATGCTGACGGGCTTTGCGATGCTGGCGGGAATTGTGCTGGTGCTGTCGACCGTAGGGGGAGCGGTGGGCGGATTGTTGCGGACAAGGCGGCGGGCTTCGGCTTAGTCGAACGAAAAGATATCCCGCTCTCGTGGGAGAGCGGGATAGTTGGTGGGAACGACCTGCTGCATTTCAGATACTAAAAAAGGAATGGAAGCACCTGGGTGTCTTCCTTACGGACGGCCTCGAGAGCATTGGGATTCAGGCCCAATGATTTGAGGATTGAAGGGGCGACCTGCTGGTTCGTGACAGGTGTTTTGACGACCTGTTCCTTGAAGGTGGGAAGGGAGACGAGGAGGCCGACGTGGTAGTCGTCCTCATTGAACCCGCCATGCTCGGCGATCTTGCTACCTCCTGTAAAGATGACACCGGTGTTCGTCTTGAGGATGATGTCAGGGGTGGCGGGGTCGTTGCTGGCAGAATCGAACTTCTCCTGCAGCGACTTGAGCGCGAAGATCTCCTGAATGCCGAGGGCAGTCTGGTTCTGGGGCTCGCTGAGCGTGGAGACGGCCTGCTGGGTGAGTTCGGGTGAGGTGAGCCAGATGAGTGAACCGTCATCGGAAATATCAAACGCTTCCGATGAGCCGAGAACGGTATTAGGGCCATTGGCGATGGCGGTCTTCTTCTGGATATCGATCGCGGATTGACCGTGTTTGGCGGCGACGATGATGAGGGTGTTGCGCTCGAGGCCCTGATTCTGCAATTCGTGGACTATGCGGCCGACCTGCTCATCCACGAACTGGAGTTCGCTGAGAAGGCCAGCGGATGGCGTGCCGAGAACATCGACGTAACCGTTGCCTTTGAGCTTTTGGCCAACGCTGACGGCCTGGAAGTTCATTCCGAAGATGGCGGGCGTTTCGATGAGCGACTTGCGGCTGTGATCGTAGCCGTCGATCTGATTGATGACACCGTTGACCTTGTACTGGTCGTAGCACTTGATGTTCTGGATACTGTCGGTCCAGGCGTTGGAGGGGGTTGCGTCGGCCGGGTCGGGTAGAGGGCTGCAGCCGGGGACGGAGGGGATGGCGACCGGAATGGAGTTGATCTCGGGACCCCAGAAGTCGCTGACGCCGAGGCCGCTGGGACCGTTGGTCCACTCGTAGGAGGGATGCTTGTCGATCCAGGCGGTGTTGCGGCCGGCCTCGCGAGCGACCTCGAAGATGGTGTTGACGCGCATGTAGCTGTGCGGATAGACGGGGGCGCAGTTGTTGTTGGGATCGCGGGGCAGGTAGTCGGGATTGATGCCTCCCCCGCCGTTGAGCTTGGTCAGATCGCGATCGATCTCCTCATCGAAACCAACCTGGGTGCCCTGTATGCCTTCCTTGCAGGCGGCGGCACTGCCGGTGATTCCATACGGCGTTGTTTTGGCGGGAGGAGCGAGGACGCGGTTATAGGTAACGTCGTACCAGAAGCCGGTTGTTTGCGGCGAACCGCCTGTGACGAGGGCTGCGAGGCCAGGGAAGGAATCGGAGGGAAGCGAGGTTGAGGCGTTGGTGTAGCGAATGCCATGCCTGCTGAGCTGGCCGATATTGGAGTCGGGGTTGCTGGAGATCCAGTTGGTGAGATCGAGCGCATGGAGACCGTCAACGCTGATCAGGAGGACGTGCTTTACCTGGTCGTTCCTGATGGCGTTGACCGGCCGTTGGGCCAGGCTCGTCATAGGAGCGACGAGTGTGGCGCAAGCAGCGGAGACAACAACAAACTTCGCAAGCTTCATGATTAGTTCTCCTAGTTTTTATCTGATTGAGGCTTTTAGCCGTTGATCGCCCATAAATAGCTTCTGCGGACGGCGTCTGCCATCTGATAGTCCTCTTGACCGAGGTGAGGTAAAAGGAACAAGAAATTTTGGAAAAAAGAAAAAATTGCTGTGAATATAAGGCACATGATCGGGTGATTTCTTCGTTTGTTTTGAGCCAATACAGTGTTCTGTTGACGAGATCGATCAGAGAGAGCTCGTTATGCTTTTTTGCGACGCTTGAGCAGAGAAGATCGATCGTATCAACGGCGGATATACTTAAGACAGAAACTCCCCGTATGCGCGCTGTGGCGTATCGCTGATTGCTGCTGCTGCGGCGGGTGTTGTGTGCCTATATGTCTACCACCATTGGTCAACATGCCGATTTGCAGCCAGGGACGGACCGTGGACTCACGCTCCGGATTATCCCAGTGGTGGCGTTTTCGTTTGTTCTCTACTTCAGCGTAGGGATTCCGCTGGCGATTCTGCCCTCGTATGTGCATCTGCGTTTAGGCGTCAGCACTTTTCTGGCGGGGTTGCTGATCAGCTTGCAATACATTGCCACGTTTGCAAGCAGACCGCGCGCGGGCCATCTGGCGGACACGCTTGGGCCAAAGCGAACGGTGATGTATGGGCTGGGTGCGTGTGCTGTGAGTGGCGGGCTGGTTGCAGCCGCATGGCTGCTGCAACATACTCTGTGGCTTTGTCTGACGAGCCTGGTGCTGAGCCGGTTTGCCCTGGGTGTGGGCGAGAGCATGGCTGGAACCGGCACGATCATGTGGGGCATCGGGCGCGTGGGCGAGGAAGAAACGGCGCGCGTGATCTCGTGGAACGGCGTGGCGACGTATACGGGGCTGGCGGTTGGTGCTCCGATGGGAGCGCTGCTGGAGCCACGATGGGGATTGGGGGCGGTTGGGCTGCTGGTTCTGGTGATGGCGGTTGCGAGCTTGTTCTGCGCTTCGCGGCTGGCGGCTACGGTTGCTCATGTCGGTGAGCGCATTCCACTGAAGAAGATCTTGATGGGTGTTTCGCCGTATGGTCTGGCATTGGCGCTTGGGGGGATGGGGTTCGGCGTGATCGGGACATTTATCACGCTTTACTTTGCACACAGGGGATGGTCTGGCGCAGCCCTGTCCCTGACAGTTTATGGAGTTTGCTTTATCTGCGTGAGACTCGTGTTTTCGGGGCTGATCAATCGCTACGGAGGGTTCGCGGTGGCAATGGCTTCATTTGCTGTGGAGACGATAGGCCTGGTTGTGCTGGGACGTGCGGGAACACCGTATCACGCATTTATTGGGGCGGGTCTGACGGGTTCCGGATTTTCGCTCATCTTTCCGTCACTAGGGATTGAGGCTGGGCGCGAATTTCCGATATCGAGCAGGGGAACGGTGCTGGGAATTTATTCGGCGTTTGTTGATCTTTCGCTGTTTTTGATTGGCCCGATCGCGGGTGCCGTGATTGGCGGGTTTGGGTATCCGGCAGTATTTTTTGGCGCGGCGTTTGCGGTGGCGCTGGCGCTGGTGGGAACGATAGGCTTGACGATGCGAAAACGGGCCGAGAGTCTGGCGGCTTGATCCAGATTTGAGATGGAAGGAACGGGTGCTGGTATTATCGAGGCCGAACCGATATGAGTGAGACTAATAAGAATACGGAAACACAGATGCCTAAGCTGAGGGAGAAGGGGCGGCTGATGTCTGCCTCGGAGATTGAGCGGACGCTGGTGCGCCTTGCCCATGAGATTGTTGAAAAGAACGATGGCGGCGCGAACCTTGGGCTGGTGGGTATCAAGCGGCGAGGCGTTCCGCTGGCGCAGAGGCTGGGCGGGATGATCGAAAAGATCGAGAAGCATCCTGTGGATACAGGGGTGTTGGATATCAGCTTCTATCGTGATGATTTGTCGACAGATGGACCGAGACCGACGGTGACTCCGGGAGCGATCGGGTTCGACGTGACGGGGCGGGACATCGTGCTGATGGACGATGTGCTGTATACGGGCAGGACGATACGGGCGGCACTGGATGCGCTGTTCGACCATGGACGGCCGAAGAGTGTGCAGCTGCTGGTCCTGATCGATCGCGGGCATAGAGAGCTGCCGATTGAGGCTACGTTTGTGGGGCGCACGATTCCCACGTCGAGCCGCGAGATTATCGAGGTAAAACTGAACGAGGTGGACGGGCAGGAACAGGTGCTGCTGGTCGAGCTGGTGGACTGAGCGATGGCTCGGAGCTCGAAGTACGCTGCCGGATGTTTGTTGAGTGTAGAAGATTTGTCGGTGGGAGAAGTCTCTGCGGTGCTGGGACTGACGGCCCGGCTGGAGGCGATGCCCAAGAATGAGCGGGCAGAGATGCTTGGGGGACGACGGGTCGCGCTGCTGTTCTATGAGTCGAGTACACGGACGCGGACGTCGTTTGAACTGGCGGCGAAGTCGCTGGGTGCGACGACGACGCTGGTGAGCGATAAGAGCTCGTCGATTGAGAAGGGTGAGAGCCTGAAGGACACGGGACTGACGTTGCGGGCGCTGGGAGCGGAGTGCATCATCCTCCGGCATCCGGCTTCGGGAGCGCCGTTTTTACTGGCGAGGGAGACAGGCTTGCCGGTACTGAATGCGGGCGATGGGATGCACGAGCATCCGTCACAGGCGCTGCTGGATTTGCGGACGATTTTGACGCGGCTTGGGCTGGATGCTTCGCGTGTCGATGCCACTTCGTTGCGTGGCATTACGGTGGTGATTACGGGAGATATTCTGCATAGCCGCGTGGCTCGGTCGAATGCGATGCTGCTGCCGCGTTTGGGTGCGAAGGTGCTGCTGTGCGGGCCGGAGAGGCTGCTGCCGGGGGATGCGCTTGGGCTGGGTGAGGGCGTTGAGATTGTGCGGGAATTCGATGCTGCTCTGAGCAGGTCTCAAGTGGCTATGATGCTGCGGATTCAGAAGGAGCGGCTGGCGGGGCTCGAACTGGATCTTGGCGATTACATTGCGCGGTACCAATTGAATGGCGAGCGGTTGGCGGCTTGTGCGCCTGAAGCACTGGTGATGCATCCCGGGCCGATGATTCGCGGGCTGGAGATTGCGGGGGATGTGGCGGACGGGCCGAATTCGGCGATTGAGGAACAGGTGTCGCATGGGCTGGCGGTACGGTCGGCTTTGCTGGTGAGGGCGATGGGCCTGGGCGGATTCAAGAGTGTAACTGTATGAGTGACGTATTGATTTTGAATGGGCGGATGATCGATCCGGCTAGCGGAGTGGATGAGGCTCGCGATGTGTTGCTGCGGGATAGGCGGGTGGCGGCTGTGGAGTTACCCGGTGCGCTGAAGAGTGTGGCCGCTGCAGAGACGATTGATGCAGCGGGGATGATTGTGGCTCCGGGGTTGGTGGACGTGCATGTGCATCTGCGGGAGCCGGGGCAGACTTACAAAGAGACGATTGCCACGGGGACGGCAGCAGCGGCGGCGGGCGGGTTTACGGCTGTGGTGGCTATGCCGAATACGGTTCCGGTGAACGATTCGGTAGCGGGTCTTGAGTGGATGCTTGATGCGGCGCGGGAATCGGTGGTGAAACTGTTTGCGATGCCGGCGGCTACCGTGGGAAGCATGGGTGGAGAGCTGACGGATTTTGCTGCGCTATGTGCGGTGGGTGCGGTGGGTTTTACGGATGATGGGAAGCCGGTGCTCGAAGACCATGTGATGCGTGCGGCGCTGGTGGCTGCTGCGAGGGCAGGGGTTCCGGTGAGTCAGCATGCAGAAGATACACGGCTGACCGGTGGATGCAGCATGAATGCAGGGCAGGTGGCGTTTCGGCTGGGACTGCGTGGGATGACGGTAGAGGCAGAGGCTCGGATTGTGGAGCGGGATATCCGTCTGCTGCGGGAGATTGAGAAGGCCGAGGGATTGAGGCCGCATCTGCATGTTCAGCATGTGTCGACTGCACGGGCTATGGATGCGATTCGGGATGCAAAGTCTCAGGGACTGCATGTGACGTGCGAGGTTGCACCGCATCACTTTGCGTTGACGGAAGATGCGATAGCGGATTACGACACGCGGGCGAAGATGAACCCACCGCTACGTGCCGAAGCAGATCGAGCTGCGATGGTCGCGGCGCTTATGGATGGGACGGTGGATTGCATTGCGACCGATCACGCTCCCCATGCGGCGCATGAGAAAGAGCAGGAGTTTGAGCGGGCTCCGAATGGAATTACGGGGCTGGAGACGGCTCTTGGCTTAGCGTTGCGGGTGTTGCATAAGGGGCAAGGGATGTCGCTTGCGCGTGTGATGCAGTTGATGAGTGCGGCTCCGGCCGGAATAGTAAAGCTGGAAGGGCGCGGAACTCTGGGTGTGGGAAGCGTTGCGGATATTGTAGTTTTCGATGCTGCTGCAGCTTGGAATTTTGACGTTGCGCGGACGAGGTCGAAGTCGCGGAATTCTCCGTTTGATGGGGCTGCGATGTTGGGGCGGGTGATGGCTACGGTATGTGAGGGGCAGGTGGTTTATAGGGGAAGTGAATAAACTCCCGTAATGTTCGTATCGTGAGGATACGACTGGATCTGGACCATGCGAAGATCCCGGCATGGCGTTGGTTACTTGGTGTGGAAGAGCTTGTGGTTGATGTCGGGCCAGAATTCTTTGAAGGTGAAGTTGGCGGCGTCGATGATGTCGCTGGTGAGCCACCTCTGGCCGATTTTGGTCCAGGTGCGGTACTTTGAGGGATAGTAGAGGCTGGAGATGCTGGCGGCTGAACCTGAGCCTATAACCTCGGAGAAATTGAACATTTTGTCTCCGCTGTCCTGCCGGGTGACAAGGACGCGGGTGGCGGCGTAGAAGGCGCGTTTTCCGGCATTGCCGTGGCCGAGGGTATAGAAGCGTGGGTCCTGACGGAAGATGGTGGGGTAGATGCCGCTGACCAGAAAGTTTTCGTTGGCGGTGTCGGCGAGAGTGTGCCAGTAGTAGCGGCCGTAACCGACGGCGCCGTGGCCAAACTCGGGGTAGGAGTTGCCGTTCAGGGCGAAGCCAGCCTGAACACCTGCGATCAGGAAAGAAGAGTAGTCGAAGCTATTGCGGGCCGCCAGATGGAGCTTCTCTTTTGGCGGCATGGGCGGCAGCTTGGTGTTTGCGGACACGGCACTGAAGTTGGGCATGATGCCGAGAATGCGTTTGGTTTGCTGGGGAGTATTGGCGTCGGGGGTAGCTGGCGTCTGTTCGGCAGGTGTCGTTTGGGTGGTTTGGGAGGCGGATTGAGCCAGTGCACCGGGTGAGTCGGGAAGACTGGAGTCGATGCTGGAAGAGCTGGTGGCGACGAGTTGCTGGGCAGAAAGCTGGACAGAAAAAAGAGAAACGGCGAAAGAGATAGCTAGAGATACAGCGGCGGCACATGTCAGGGCTGATCGCAGATAGTGTCGAGGTTCAAAGGGCATAAAGCTTAAGACGCTTTTTCTACGGAATAGACTCGCCTGGGACAGTTAATTGTAGGATGCTGCCTGCCCGGCGCATGGAATGCGACGAGCAGGACGAAGCTATTGCCAAGCAGAGGCTTAGCCTTGAAGAATGTTCCCTTTGCGAGCGACGCTCGTCAGAATTTCGAGAGCTTGATCGATCTGCGGGCGCGTGTGCTCGCTGGTCATGATGGTGCGGATGCGCGCTTTGCCTTCGGGGACGGTGGGGAAGGCGATTCCGGTGGCCATGAGACCGGCGTCGAAGAGAGCTTTGCTGAACTCCATTGTCTGGCGGCCATCGCCGATGATGATGGGCGTGATGGGGGTTTCGCTTTTTGGGGTGGTGTTGCCGCCCACATCGAAGCCCGCGTTGGTGAGCTGTTGCTTGAAGTATTCGGTGTTTGACCAAAGGCGCTCGATACGCTCGGGTTCGTTTTCGAGGATGTCGAAGGCTGCGATGCATGTTGCCGCGACTGAGGGTGGGTGCGAGGTTGAGAAGAGGAACGGACGGGCGCGGTGGTAGAGGTAGTCGATCAGATCGCGCGAGCCGCAGACGTATCCGCCGAGCGCTCCGATGGCCTTGGAGAGTGTGCCGACCTGGACGTCGACGCGTTGGGTGCAATGAAAGTGATCGACGCTGCCTCGGCCATTGCGGCCGAGGACACCGGAGGCGTGCGCATCGTCGACCATCATGATGGCACCGTATTTGTCGGCGACGTCGCAGAGTTTGTCGACAGGGCCGATGTCGCCGTCCATTGAAAAGACGCCATCGGTAATGAGGAGCTTACGGCCTGACTCGTTCTGAATCTCTTTGAGGAGCTCTTCGGCGTGGGCGACATCTTTGTGTCGAAAGACTTTGATTTTGGCGCGGGAGAGACGTGCTCCGTCGATGATGCTTGCATGATTGAGCTCGTCGGAGAGGATGAAATCTTCTTTGCCGAGGATGCTGGAGACGGTGCCAGCGTTGGCGGTGAAGCCGGACTGGAAGACGACGCAAGCTTCGACACCTTTGAAGGCCGCAATTTTTTCTTCGAGCTCCATGTGAATGCGCATGGTGCCAGCAATGGTGCGTACGGCTCCTGAGCCTACGCCGTACTTTTCCGTAGCAGCGATGGCGGCTTCGCGGAGTTTGGGATGATCGCAGAGGCCGAGGTAGTTGTTGCTGGCGAGGTTAATGACCTGCTTGCCGTCGTAGGTGCAGACGGGACCTTGTTCATCGTCAAGAACACGCAGCTTGAAGAAGGTTCCACGCTGCCTGAGATCGTCGAGTTGGGCGGTGAGGTGGGCAAGCTGGGGACGCGAGCTGGAAGCGGTGGTCATAGAGATAATCGTAAACCTTTTGCTGACGGGCAGTATTGAGCTGTAAAGGCGCATCTTATGACTGTGACGCGCCGATACCAGCGCTGAATAGAAATTTAGAAAGAGAAAAAAGACGAGGCTCGAACGATGATTGGCCGAAAAAATACAATGAAATCTGCAGCAGGAATGATTTTTGCACTCGCAATTCTAGTCGGGTGCCAGTCGAAGCAGGATGCAGCGATTGAGCAGGCGAAGAAGCAGGCCGCTGCGACGGGGCAGGCACAGCAGGTTGTGTCTGTGGACAAAAATGGCAATACGACAACGACAACGGTGCAGCCGCCAGCGACTGGTCAGACGGCCCAGGCTGTGACGACGACGGTGACGCCTGCGACAACTGCACCGGCAAATAGTGCTGCGGTGGTTCCTGCGGATCAGCCTGCCATTGCGGGACAGCCTGCGGTTGCGAATCAAGCTGCAGTCCCTGTGGCTGGTGGAAATCCTGTGGTTCAGCCGGCAGATATGAACGTTCCTGCTGGGACTTCGCTTGAGATACGGATCAACCAGCACATCAGCGTTAAAACGAGCCGTGCAGGCGATCACTTCGATGGTGAGTTCGTCGAGTCTGTGGTGGGAGACAACGATCGCGTGGTCATCCCGAAGGGAACACCGGTTGGCGGTGTCGTCGACGCTTCACACAGACGCGGGCACTTCAAAGGAGCTTCGGTTCTGGAGCTGCGCCTAACCTCGCTGACGTTGAATGGAACGCGATATCCGCTGGCAACCGGCGATTTGACGCGGACGAAGAAGGGCAAGGGCAAGCGGTCGGCTGCGTTTATCGGCGGGGGCTCGGGGGTTGGGATGCTGATCGGCGGCCTGGCCACCGGTGGCACGGGCTTGTTGATCGGCGGACTTGCCGGTGCCGGCGCAGGCACGGCGCTCGGTGGACTTACAGGGAATCGGGATATTGAGATTCCGGCTGAGTCGATTGTGCGGTTCAAGCTGGCAAATACTCTGACGCTTCAGCAGTGATCGATTGGCGAGTGAATGATGCAAAGGCCCATCCTGGATAGATGGGCCTTTTGCTGTATTTTCAGCCTGTATATTCCTCTATGCGATTCTGAGCGATCTCAGGTCGTGGCACATAGCGTTGCGCAAGACGATGCCCTGCGGCCACTGACAAGAAACAAAAAACAACCGAAACGACAATATTTGTCAGAGCGCGACCCCAGGCGCCGGATCGCAGAAGATCAAAGGTCTGGAGGCTGAAAGAAGAGAATGTTGTGAAGCCGCCACAGATCCCTACCATCACAAAGAGTCGGAGATTCTCCGATACCTCGTGTTTACTGCCGGACAAGGTGAAGGTGCCCATGAACCCAATCACAAAGCAGCCAAGGATATTGACCAGCACTGTGCCGAAGGGAAAACCATTGTCGAGGTTTAGAGTTGCGCGGGTGATGGCGTAGCGAAGGAGGCCGCCCAGTGCACTCCCGATAGCGATATAGAGATAAGTCATGGTCTTCTGCCTCAATTTTTCTATGTCTGGCAGAAGTCATCATCCCTTATGGGCGGTTATGGGAGACTTCATTCCCAGTTGATCTACTGTAGACATGTTACTGAAAAGTAGGGTGTAAATGCGAGTCTCATGATGTGAATGGCTGACTCTCGTTGAGGTGACGCGCCACCAACTCGCATGCCTGAAGGATGATTGCTTCGTCGCTGCCGCAGCCTTTTAGCCAGTGCAATTGTGGTTCGCGGCGGAACCATGTCAGCTGACGTTTGGCATAGTTGCGATGGCCTTGCTGCGCTTGGGCGACGGCTTGCTCGCGAGTGAGCTCGTTGCGGAGGACTGCGGAAGCCTCAGCGTAGCCGAGTGATGTGAGGGGACGGCAATCGGTGCCGTAACGCTCGATGAGGCGTTCGGTTTCTTCGATGAGGCCACGGTCGAACATGGCGGCTGCGCGCTGGTTGATGCGTTCGTATAGCAAGGGGCGAGGCGGATTAAGGCCGATGCGGAGGATGTTGTAACCGGTTAGTTTGTCGCGGCCTTTTTCCCACTGCTGAGTGAGCGGCTGTCTGGCTATGAGGGAGACTTCGATGGCGCGGATGATTTTGGGGACGTCGTTGATGTGGATGGCTGCGGCTGCGGCGATATCGAGGCGAGTGAGAATGCGGTGGAGGTGGGCTGAGCCACGCTCTGCTGCTCGTTGACGAAGGCGATCGCGGAGCTCAGGCTGTTGCGGTGGAGCGGGAAAGAGTCCGTCGATAAGTGCACGGAGGTAGAGGCCGGTACCTCCGGCGACGATGGGCAGGCGGCGACGCTGGGTAATGCCGGAGAGGGCTTCGCGGGCCAGACGGCTGTAGTCGCCTGCGGTACAGGGCTCGTTGGGCCAGGCGATGTCGATCATGTGGTGCTGAACGAGTGCGCGTTCCTCGTGCGAGGGCTTGGCGGTGCCGATCTCCATCTCGCGATAAACGGCGACTGAGTCACAGCTTACAATTTCGCCGTTGAACTGTTCGGCAAGGTGGATGGCGAGGGCAGTTTTTCCGCTGGCGGTAGGGCCGGCGAGGACGATGAGAGGTTTGTCAGTGGGGGCTGGATGTTTCACCATAGGCGCCACCAGCCACGGGTGAAGACGTTGTGCAGACCAGCGCGGATGAGGGTAAAGGTAAGTGCGGACAGGGCGAGCAGGAGGAGGCCGCGGATCTGGCGGCGGCGCTCGTGTCGCTTTGCAGTTTGTTGAGAAGGCATGGCCTACTCGGAGGTCTTGTTGACGAGGTAGTGGATGCGGAGCTCGAGATTGGGGCCGTGGAACTCCTTTGGTAGCGGGGGGAACTGGCCTACGCCGGTAATGGAGCCCCAGGCGGCGCGGTCGAGAGCCTGATCCTGGGTGGACCCATCGAGGTGCATGGCTCCAATGCGGCCGTCAGGAAGAATAGTGAAGCGGATCTGCGTGACGCCCTGCTTGTTAAGGGGTGGACGGGCCTCTTCCGGAATGAGAGGGATCCAGGTGTTGTAGATCTCGCGGATGATCTTTTTGAGGTAAGGGTCGAAGTCGACGCCCATGGTGTCGGAGAGGACGTCAACGCCAGTTTTAACTCCGTTATGTGCGACGGGGATGTTGGCACCATAGTCGCCGCCCTGACCCCGATTCTGGGCGGCTTGCTGGGCAGCCTGGCGGATGGCTTCACCGGCGGTCTGGGGTTGGCTGCCGAAATTGGGGCGGGTGGGCGCTGGCTTAGGCGCGTCCACGATGGCCTGTTGTTGCGGCGGATGCTGTGGGAGCGGCTGCGGGGCGGGGGGCTGCTGTGTCTGCTGGGGCGCTGGCTGAGCGGCGCCAGGAGCTTGTTGAGGGGGCTGGGGCGTGGGTGGAGCGACGGCGGCTCCAGGGGCTCCGGCTTTGCGCATGGCTTGAAGCTGCTCGAGGGTCTTTTTATCGAGGGTGGGCTTGACGGCCTGTTGGGTGCGGTCCTTATCGCTGATGACGTTGGTGGGTTTTTTAGGAAGCTGCTTGCTCACGTCCTTGGGCATGTCGAGGTAGGTGAGCTGCTTATCGCGTTCTTTGAGGACATCGGCGGGATTGATGAGGCGGGGCTGGTGGAAGATGACCTGCGGGCCGTAGAGCACGAACCAGCCAATGGCGAGCCAGATGATGATCGAGATGTAGACGGATTCGCGGAAGCTGGCCTTGGAGCGCTCGTCATCAAGCGCGTCGAGGAGGTGAATCAGCTCATGCTCTTCGAGGTCGCCATAGCGGTTGGTACGCACCGTGACGGGCGGTTTGCTGGGCGGCTGAGCGGGGTTCGGAGGAGTTTCGAGAGAGGGCATGAGTTATGTTGTTGTGACGGCTGCGGAACGCGAAAGTTGCGCTGGCAACTGAGAAAGCGCCCGGGGTGGCGTGACGGTGCGGTCCCGGGTTACGTAGTCCATATTATTTTCTCATCTTTGAGGGCAAAAACGGTAAAGGATCGCATGGGTGGCTGCCGTTGGACGACTTACACTGAATGATGTGAACGGGAGCTTTCCAGTCGATACGCGTGCCGTGGTGCTGACAATCAGTGACCGCTGCTTTGAAGGACGGCAGGTTGACCTTTCGGGGCCAGCTGTGGTGCGGTTGCTCGAGAGGGCCGGGGTAGCGTCGGCGGCGGAGATAGTGCCAGACGAGCTGGATTTGATTGTGGCGGCCATGCGACGATACGCGGCGGAAGTGCCGTTGATTGTGACGACGGGGGGGACAGGGCTTGCGGCGCGGGATGTTACGCCCGAGGCGACGCGGCTGGTCTGTGAACGGATAATTGATGGGTTGGCCGAGCGGATGCGCGCAGAAGGGCTACAGCAGACTCCATTTGCGCCGCTGAGCCGGGCGGTGTGCGGAACGGTGGGGAGGACGCTGATTGTGAATCTGCCGGGGAGTCCGGCGGGGGCGGAGAACTCGCTGGGGGCGATTCTTTCGCTGCTGCCGCATGCGTTGGATCTGCTGGCTGGGCGGACGGCGCATGAAGGGTCTGTGGCGGATGTTCATGCAGGAAGGGCTCCGCAGCAGGTAAAATAGAAGTGACCCCGTGAAGATTTCGCCAGTTACTCTTTTTCATAAATGGAACGTCGCCTTGCTCGGCCTGTTGAAGCCGCTCGGCGTTTGGGGCATCGGCGCGCTTGCGGTGATTGATTCCGCGGCAATTCCGGTGCCTATCGATGCGTTGTTGATCGATTATGTGGCCCACGATCATGCGCGATTCCTGATCTATTGCTTTATGGCTGCGCTGGGTTCGGCTATTGGGAGTCTGGTTTTTTACTACCTGGGGCGGGCGGGTGGAGAGCTGCTTCTGTTGAAGCGGATCGACCGGAAACGTTATGAGCAACTGCGGGATCGCTTTGAAAAACAAGAGTTTCTGGCGATTATGATACCGGCAGCGATGCCTCCGCCGATGCCGATGAAGTTGTTTGAGATTGCTGCCGGTGTGTTTGAAATGAAGGTGTTGTGGTACTTTGTTGCGATCTTTGTGGGCAAGTTTCTACGGTTCCTGGTTTGGGCGGTGATTACGATTCTGTATGGGCCTGCGCTGCTGGCCACGATTACGCATGAGATCCATGCGCACCTGCAGTGGGTGCTGGGAGTGTCGGGGATACTGGTTGGGGTGATTGTGCTTTGGGTGGTGCGGAAGCTGTTTGATAAGCGGCGGGGGACACAGTTTCCGGCTGAGGACGATGCCTAATTCCGCGTGATTTTTTTGGGCGTGGTGTGGCGGCCGGTTTTCTCGTTTTTCAAAGGGTTTTTTGAAAAAACGGGTGCTAGAACGTGGTTTTTTTGTGGCCAAGGTGTGGTGAAACGGGTGGTAAACGTGGATAAGAAAATGCACGTTTTTGAGAGCTGAAAATTTTGCAGATTGCTCAAGTATTTTTTTGAGCTGGCTGGAATGGGAAAGGGCTGCGAGATTCGCAGCCCTTTTGGTTTGCCTGTGGGCATTCAAGAGAAAGACAACCGCAGATCCTTCGACTTCGCAACTCGCGCATCGCGAGTTGCTCCGCTCAGGATGACACTTCAATCATGAGCGGCCAGAAATAAGGCTCATCGTGCCTATAACTTCTAGGCGGGGCGGTGGTTGCTGCCCTGGGCCTCGCGGATGTTCTCGGCGATGTTGGCGGCGAGGACGGGCAGGCCGAAGAGAGCGCCCGCAGTGATGGCGGTGGACATGACGTCGTTGGCGTAGAAGGGAATGGCCGCGACGAAGCAGGTGGCGAGGCCGGCTGCGGTGTGGGGGTAGAGGCCGCCGCCCATCCAGACGATGAAGTTGCTGAGCAGGAAGAAGGAGGTGGAGGAGGCCAGGACCGCTCCGCCGACGCGGAGCATGGAGGGCTTGCCGCTAAGCATCTGGTGGCCCAGGAGGCAGATGGCGGCGTACCAGACCCAGGTGACGACGTAGGCGCTGAGGTGAAAGGGATAGCCGAAGGCGAAGACGGTGAGGTAATAGTCGGTTGCCATGAGGGCGAGGGTGGCGATGATGGCCTGCCAGCGGCTGCGCCGGGCTCCGAAGAAGAGCAGGCCTCCGCCGACAGCGGTGAAGCCTACGCTGGTGGTGGCAAAGGTGTGGGGGAGGATGCGGCTGAGAACGGCGAAGAGAAGGACGAGATAGGCAGCCATGGGAGGACCTCAAAGTTTGCGCGAAAGAGTGCGCTTTACGATTGTCCGGCTTTGCGGCGGCGGGGTCAACTGTGGGTGAGACCGGAGGGCGAGGTAGAGCTTTAAGAAAGCTCTGAATAGGTCCTATGATCCGACGATTTCGGGAAGCTGGAGGAATAGGGCGGGCCTTCGGCCCTTGGGTTTTGTTTGGTCCGGGCCTGGGGCGTTGCCCCAGGCTGATATGGAGCGGGCCTTTGGCCCTTTGCAGGTCTCCATACTTTATCCACTCTGGATAGGTGAGAATGTGGAGTACGCGAGATTACCTGTTGCTTTCCCAATGGAGCTGTGGCATTCTCCTGTTGGTAACCAAAATGAATGTTATATGGGCTGAAGCCGCATGAAACAGAAAAGGGATGTTCAGCAAGGAACGCTGGCGCTGATGGTTCTGAAGACCCTCGATGTGCTGGGACCGCTGCACGGGTATGGGATTGCCCGACGCATCGAGCAGATCAGCGGGGACCTGCTTTCGGTCAATCAGGGCACGCTTTATCCCCTCCTGCTGAGGCTGGAGCAGGAGGGCGCCATCCAATCGGAGTGGGGCCCTTCGGAAAGCAATCGCCGAGCGCGCTTTTACCGGATGACGCGTGCGGGACACAAGTTACTGGAAGCTGAAAAACGCGATTGGGAGCAGACAGCGGCGATCATTGCGCGCTTCTTTGAAGTGAAAGCGGTAGAAGTGAAAGCGCAGGATCTGGCATGAGCACCCTGAAACGGTTATTCACACGCCTGCTCAACGTCACGACCAGAAGCCGCAGCGACGAACGGCTCAGAGAAGAGATGGATTCGCATATCGCTGCGCAGACGGAAGAGAACATCCGCGGTGGCATGACTTCCGGGCAAGCCCGACGCCACGCCCGGCTAAAGTTCGGCTCGGTGGAGGTGGTTCGTGAAGGCTACCACGCCGAAAAGGGGCTGCCATTCCTGGAGACGTTGCTGCTGGATGTTCGTTATGCCCTTCGCGTGCTTCGCAAATCTCCCGCGTTCACCGTGGTTGCTTTGATCACTCTGATGCTCGGCATTGGGGCAAACGTGGTCGTTTTCGGTGTGTTGAATGCGGTCCTGTTGCACCCGCTGGATGTGAGCGATCCGCAGAACCTGTACCAGATGCGGCACAAGCAGTGGGCGATGGGACGGCTGCTGACGACGTCTTATCCGGCGTTCGAGGATCTTCGACGGCGCAATACTACCTTCAGCGGGATGGCTGGGATTTATGGATACTCTCATGGGGGTCTGAGCTGGCGTAACGCGGTGATGCGTGTCTCCGGCGATGAAGTTACCGGCAATTATTTCGATCTGCTGGGGGTTCAGCCCCAGATAGGACGGTTCTTCCATACTGCCGACGAGCATGGGCTGGATTCGGCGCCGTATGTGGTGTTGAGCGATGCTTTGTGGCGAAGCAGGTTTCATGGCGACCGAGACGTGGTAGGGGCGACCGTGGAGCTCAACAAGCATCCGTTTACGGTGATTGGCGTAGCATCGGCGCAGTTCCACGGCACGGAGAAGTTCCGCTGGCCGGACTACTGGATACCCATGGTGAACGAGCGGCAGGTGGAGGCGGGCGATTACCTGCATAGCCGGACATCCATAACTGTCACGGTGATTGGAAGGCTTAAGCCGGGCATGATGCCGCAACAGGCAACGGACGATCTGAATGCGATTGCGGCCCAGCTGGCGAAGGAATATCCGGAGACCGACGACGGACAGCAGCTGCGGCTGATCCATCCAGGACTCATTGGGGATGAGGGCGATGTCATTCGCGGATTTCTCTATGGGGTGACCGTGCTGGCGCTGCTGGTGCTGGCGGCGGCATGCGCGAACCTGGCAACTCTGTTTGCGGCGCGGGCGGCGGATCGCAGCCGGGAACTGGCGCTCCGTGTGGCCCTGGGATCGAGCCGTCGAAGGCTGGTACGGCAACTGCTGACCGAGGCCGTGATGGTATCGCTGATGGGCGGAGCAGCGGGGCTGGGTAGCGCGTACATGCTGCTGGGTGTGTTGAACCGGTCCTCTCCGTTCGCTGGCAGCCTGACAGTAGGCGTGGATGCTCGTGTGTACCTTGTAGGCCTGACGTTGACGCTGGGAAGTGCGCTGCTGTTTGGATTGGTTCCGGCGCGGCAGGTGTGGCAGAGCAGTCCAGTGCAGATGATGAAGAGCGGACCGGTGGATTCGCTGCGCCGGTTTGCCTTGCGGGATCTGTTGCTGGGCGTACAAGTCGCCATTTGCACGCTGCTGGTAACGGCCTCGCTGGTGGCGGTGCGCGGCATGGTGCGCGTACTGCATGTGCCGCTGGGCTTTCAGCCGCAGGGCGCGATGCTGGCCGAGATGGACCTGAGCCAGGTGGAACAGACAGGCGACGAGGCGCTCGAGAAAAAGAAAGCGATGATTGAGGCGTTGCGGAGCATCCCCGGTGTAACGGCGGCGGGTACAGTGAGCCGCACGCCGATGACCGGCGGGATGCATGGGATTCCGATTTATCGGCCGGGGACGGCAGAGTTCAAGCTAAAAAATTCTGTGCTGGCGCCGTATGTGTTTACGATGTCGCCCGGGTATTTGGATGCGGCCCGAACTCGGCTACTGAGCGGGCGAGATGTCTCATGGCAGGACACGGCAAAGACGCCGTATGTTGCGATCGTGAACGAAACGTTTGCGCGGAAGATGTGGGGCGAGACGCCGGCAATAGGGCAGCGGTTCGTCATAGGGGGAAAGCTGACGGAGGTGGTGGGCTTGGCGGAAGATGGCAAGTATCACGACATGCAAGAGCCGTCACAGCCTGTGGTTTATCTGCCGTTGTTACAAAGCGACGATAACGAAGGGGTTTTCGTGGTGCGGTCGCGGCTGGCGCCGAACGAGATGGCGGCGGCGCTCGAACGTACACTGAGCGGCATCGAGCCGAACGTGCCAATCACGGTGCAGAGCTGGTCCGATTCGCTGGCGGGTGAGCTGTTCCCGGCACGGGCGGCGACAGTGGCACTGGGCGTCATGGGCCTGCTGGCGGCGATGCTGGCGGTGACGGGCATCTTTGGCATGGCGGCCTACAATGTGAGCCGACGGATGAAGGAGCTCGGCATCCGCGTGGCATTGGGCGCGCGCAAGACGCAAGTGATGAGCGCAGCGGTAGGGCGGCCCATGGTGCTGCTCGGCGTGGGATCGGTGCTGGGTCTGCTAGCGGGGATCTTCGCGAGCCGGTTGCTGGGGCAGATTGTGTATCAGGCGAATCCGCGGGATCCCGTGGTCGTGGGCAGCGTGGTGTTGACGATGACGCTTTTGGGCATTGCAGCGTCCGCCATTCCAGCCCGGCGAGCGCTTGCCGTCGATCCATCCAAGCTTATGCGGGAAGAGTGAAGCAGGTGAGAAATGAAGGCAATAGGGCGATATACTTTGCGAGCTGAAAGGGTGCGAGGTGAGTATGGCTAGCGAAGGAAATAGGACTGTCCAAGAAGACAAGTTTGTTGCCCTGGTGAACGCCACGGCGAAGGTTGACCTGCCGCTTGGCGACTTTCAGCCGCGCTCGTCGCTGCGGACGCCGGTGCATGTTGTGGAGCGTCCACGTTTTCCGGTAATCGACTATCACAATCATCTCGACTCGACCGATCCTGCGGAGGTGCTGGCGGTGATGGACGAGACGGGGGTGGAGAGGATCGTGAATATCACGATGCAGGTTGGGCAGACGGCGCTCGACATTATGGATCGTTTCCATGCGGCGGCACCCGGACGCTTCCACTCGATTGGGTGGATGGATTGGAGTGGTGTCGAGCGTAGGGATTTTGCGCAGGTGACCATCGAACGGCTGAAGCGGATGAGGGAACATGGGGCCGTGGGGATCAAGTTCTGGAAAGACCTTGGTCTCACGTTGAAAGACGCGGAGGGATCGCTGCTACGGATTGACGAGGAACGCTTCGCGCCGATTTTTGAGGCCTGTGGGGAGATGAGACTTCCGGTGATGTTTCACACGGCTGATCCGAGTGCGTTTTTCGATCCGATTGATGAGCGCAATGAACGCTATGAGGAGTTGGCTGCTCATCCGGATTGGGGCTTCCAAAATATTGGGGTGTCGAAGCGGGATTTGCTGGAACAACGGAATTCGGTTATCGCGCGGCATCCTGGAACTACGTTTGTTGGAGCGCATTGTGCTGAGAGCGGGGAGGACTTGGTTTATCTGGCGGAGCAGCTCGATAGATTACCCAACCTCTCTATCGATATCAGCGCGCGAACGCCGGAGTTGGGCCGCCAACCATATACCTCTCGCGACTTCTTCCTGAAATATGCGGACCGGATTCTTTTCGGCACCGACCTTCTGCCAGAGGTGGAGATGTATCGGCTGTATTACCGTTTTCTGGAGACCGCGGATGAGTATTTCGATTACCCCTCGCATGCCTCGAGGCAGGGACGGTGGAGTATTTATGGGATTTTTCTGCCGGACGATGTCCTTCACAAGATTTACAGGCAGAATGCTCTGAAGCTCTTGCCGGATGCCGGGTCATCTTTATAGAAGTAGGGCGAAGGGCAGAACGATATAACCTTTCAAAATGTTTTTCGAGGCATGTAGACACTCTACATCCCATAGGTGTAGAGTGCCTACATCATGATTGGACGCAAGCGATATCAGAACCGGATTGAACTGCTTCAGGGCACGCTGGACATGCTTATTCTGCAGACGTTGCAGTGGGGACCTAATCATGGGTATGGCATCGTGCAGGCTCTGAGGGTGAACTCCGGTGAGGTGCTGCAGGTGGAGACGGGCTCGTTATATCCGGCACTGCATCGGCTGGAGCGCCAGGGGTGGGTTCGCTCGGAGTGGAAGCAGACGGAGAGCAACCAGCGTGCGAAGTGGTACCGGATTACGGCGACGGGCAAGAAGCAACTGGCTTTGGATCTTAGCCGATGGCAACAGACGGTGGAGGCGATTGGCTCGATTATGCTGCAGCCACCGGAAGGAGAGAAGGCATGAGCTTTTTTCCAGGGCGGTTTGCGAGACGTAAGGCGGAGTTGGATGAGGAGATTCAGGCCCATCTTGAGATGGACATTCGGGCGCGGATGGAGCGTGGTGAGTCTGCGGAAGAGGCGCGCGCGCAGGCGATGCGGGAGCTGGGGAATGTGGCGCTGATTGAGGATGTGACGCGCGAGATGTGGGGGTGGGTGTGGCTGGAGTGCGTTGGGCAGGATTTGCGATATGCAATACGGCAGTTGAAGGTGTCGCCGGTCTTCACGGTGACGGTGGTAGCGACGCTTGCGCTTGGACTGGGAGCTACTGCAGCGATGTTTACGGTCGTCGATCGTGTGCTGCTGCGACCGTTGCCGTATGAGGATTCTCAGCGGCTGGTCGAGATCAAAGAAGCGGGAAGGAAAGGAGTGGTCGAGTTTGGCACGCCATTTCTGGATGTGCAGCAGTGGCATGAACGGAGCCATGAGATTCAAGAGATCGGGTTCTACAACATGAATAAGCATGTCTCGTTTCTGGATGGGAGTGCGGGATCGACGCAGGTGAATGCACCGGAGGTGAGCGCGAATCTGTTTGCGGTGCTGGGAGTGCATCCGGCGATGGGGCGCGGGTTTGATGGGCGTGGGAATGATGGATCGGTGGTGCCGGAGCAGGCACAGGCGATCATCCTGAGCGATACGGTGTGGAGAGAGGCGTACGGTGGCGACGAGAAGATTCTGAGCAAGACGGTGAAGCTGAATGGGAAGCCATACGTTGTGCTGGGTGTGATGCCGCGCGGGTTCACGTTTCCGTTCGATGCGGGGAGTCCTGCTGTGTGGGTGCCGATCGTGGTTGGAGACGCTGATGCGGTGAGAAAAAAGCATGTGGTGCCGAACTACCAGGTGATCGGGCGGTTGAGGGCGGGTGTGAGCGTGGCATCGGCTGAGTCGGAGCTGAAGGTGATCCAGGGCGATGTGGTGAAAACGTATAGCGATCCGGATGACAGGGAGCTGGTGACTTCAGTGAAGGTGCAGCGGTATGACGACACGCTGGTTGGAAGCGATTTGAGGAAGGCTTTGCTGGCGCTGTTTGGAGCTGCGAGTGTGTTGTGGCTGATTGCGTGTGTGAACGGAGCGAGCCTGATGCTGGCGCGCGGGGCGGCCAGACAGAGGGAGATTGCTGTTCGTGGGGCGCTGGGAGCGAGCCGGTGGAGGATCGTGCAACAGCTTGCCATTGAAGGGTTGGTGTTGAGTGCGATTGCGTCGGTGCTGGGAATGGGGCTTGCGATGGTGATGTTGAAACTGTTCGAGCATGAACTGACGATGCAGTTTCATATTCACGAAAAGATGGTGGCGAATGTCTCAGTGATTGGCTTGCTGGTGGGATTGACTGTGGCGAGCGCGTTGCTGTGTTCGATGTGGCCTGCGATTGCTGCGGCGCGAGCATCGATTGAACCAGCGCTGCGACAGGGGGGTACGCAGACGAATACAAGCCGGGCGCACTATCGGACGCGAACTCTGCTTGTGGTGGCACAGATTGCGATGTCGCTGACGCTGCTGGTGGGGTGCGGATTGTTGCTGCGGACGATCTATACGCTGCGGCATGTGCCGCTGGGATTTCGCACGGATCATGTGATTGTTGCCAATATGACGATTCCGGCTTACAAGTTCGCGGGAAGGAATATGACGACGGAGCTGTATCAGCCGCTTGTCGACAGGGTGAATCATATGCCCGGCGTGCAGAGCGCGACGCTGATGACAGAGGTTCCGCTGGGAACGACGGGCTTCAAGATGACGTTCACCTTTGGGGATAAGGGGCATAGTCCGGCGGAGTTGCGCAGACAGGATTTGGCGGCGGAGTTTCGGGCGGTTGGGCCGGAGATGCAACGAGTATTCGGATTCAGCATGTTGAAGGGAAGGTTTTTCAATGAAGGAGATACTGCGAGCTCGCAGCCGGTGGCGATAGTGAATCGGGCTTTTGTGAAGGCGTACCTGGGGGAGGATGGGGATTTGGGGAAGATTCTTGGGGAGAATCTTTTCGTAATCAGCAAGGGTAAGCGTGCTGTGGTGGTCGGGGTCTTTGACGATGAACGGCAGGTGTCGGTTGCGCAGTCGTCGCGGCCGGAGATTGAAGTTTCGATTCCGCAGATTACGCCGGGTACGGGCTTTTACTTTGGCGCGGAGGGATTCGTGATGGATCTGGCGGTGAGGACGGAGCAGAGTCCTTCGCTGATTATTCCGGAGTTGCGAGAGTTGATGCGGAGTGCGAGTCCGGAGCTTTCGACGAGCACGTTTACGACGATGGATCAGATTGTGGAGGACTCATATGGCAGCCAGCAGCTTGCGGCGAGACTGCTCATGCTCTTTGGGGGAGCGGCGTTGCTGCTGTGTGTGGCTGGGATCTATGGGCTGCTGGCGTATCTGGTGACGCAACGCTCGAGAGAGCTGGGTTTGCGGATTGCGTTGGGTGCTCAGCGTAGCGATGTGGCGTGGCTGGTGTTGCGGCAGGCGTGCTGGATGTTGATGGTGGGATGTGGGATGGGATTGATGCTGGCGTATTTGACGAGTCTGCTGCTGGGCACGTTTCTTTACGGGGTGAAGCCGCATGATCCGTGGACGATGGGGGCGGTGACGATATTGCTGCTGGTGGGTGGGTTGGCTGCGGCGTACGTGCCAGCGCGGAGGGCGGCGATGGTGAATCCGATGGAGGTGCTTCGAGCGGAGTAGGGGTGGTTTATCGCTGGATGTGGCCGTTCATCTCCATGTGGTCGATGCGGCGGTCGTCGTTGATGAAGACGGTTCCGGAGAGGGGCGGGTTTTTGCGGTCGTTGAAGAGGGTGGTGTCGTACATGAAGCGGAGGTCGCGAAAGGTTACAGCGGTGAGGCCGTCAGGGGTGACGCCGGTGTCGGTGACGAGGGGGCGGGGGGACCAATCGAGATAGACGCGGCCGAGCCAGCTGCGTTTGGCGATGAGGGTGGCGAGGGTGGTGGGTGGTTTGTAGAAGGTGTCGGCCTGTGGGTTGGTGGCGAGGGTGTTGGCGAGGGTGTCGGCGGAGCCGAGCTGGTAGGAGAGGGGTGTTTCGGCGATGGTGTGCCAGTGGAAAGGGTTGAGGGGATGGGGGCTGGCGTCGACGCGGAGGATGGAGGCGTTGTTGTAGTCGGCGGATTGAGCCAGTTGGAGGGCCTTCTGGCGTTGGACGAAGCGGAGACCCCAAAGGGCGACGATGGCGGTGAGGGCGGCGATGGCCCAGCCTCGTCCGCGGAAGGGCTGGCGGCGGGCGCCTACTTCGCTGCCGACGAGACCGAAGAGGGCGGGGGCGACAAGCGCTCCGATGAGCAGGAAGGTGATGACGGGTTCGACGATGAAGACGATGGAAGCAGAGTACCAGCGGGGATTGAAGGGGAAGAAGGGACGGATGCCGTAGTTGTTGGTGTAATCGAGGAGGATGTGGCTGAGCAGGGCGATGAGAGCGAAGAGGTAAAGGCGGGGCCAGTGGATGGGGGCGGCGTTACGCGCCTTCCAGCTATGGGTATCGCGAGATTTCTGGCGGCTTCGGTTCCAGCGGTGGAAGAGCCAGAAGAAGGCGACGATAACTGCGGCTTCTAGTGGGACACCAAGGAGGGTATGGGTGATGCCGCGGTGGTGCTCGAAGGCGGCGATGGGGCCTTTGAAGGCCCAGAGGATGTCGATGTCGGGGAATGCCGCGGCGATGGTCATGGCGGCGGTGGCGTAGGCGGCCTTGCGATTGAAGCCGGTGCGGGAGAGGACGGCTCCGGTCATGACGTGAGTGAGTGGGTCCATTGGGTTCCAGCATACTGATTCCGCGCGGTTTGGTGTTGAGGGTTTTGTTGCAGGGGAGTAGATTATCGGCAGACGCGGTTGGGTACTGGGAGGTCGTCATGCGTGGTGTTTCCGGGTTGCTGGTTTTGATGATGGCGAGTGCTACGGTTTGGGCGCAGGAGAAGGCTCACATTGGACCGACGGTGTTGATGGCACCTCCGGTGAGCACCGGGTGTCCCGTGGGATTTTCTGCGGAACGGCGATCGAGTACCCAGGTTCGTTATGCGAAGGATGGCAAGCAGCTCCGTGGGCAGGGACTGGAGCTGCAGTTCGATCCGCAGAGTAATCCGAAGAAGATATTGAAGGCAAATGTCACGGTGCATGGGGTTAACGGCGCGGCGCGGGTGATGCCGGCGGGGAGCGGTGACAGCGATGATGTGGCGGAGCTTTTTCAGCTGGAGGCTGGTGCGGGCGAGGAGAGTTTGCGGCACTCGAGTATATGGACGAAGCGGGTGGCTACGGTACGTTGGGTCGATCTGACGGAGGTTGCGTATGCGGATGGCTCGGTGTGGCTTGCTTCGGCGAGTGGGCGGTGCAGGATTGAGCCGAATGGATTTCTGCTGGTCGCTGGGGCTAAATAACAGACGGAGCCAGGAGCGCCCAGGTCAGGCAGATCATTGCGATGATGAGGAACAGGATGCGCCAGCGGTGGAGAGTGTCCCATTTTTTGGTTTCGGCGAGCCAGTGTGTGGGCAGTGATGACGCGATGGAGAGTGCGACGATGCGGTTGTTGATGGGTACCAGTACAACGATGGAGTAGAGGATGATTGCGATCCAGAAGATGATCGCGGTGAGGATCAAGGGAAACCCTGGCTGGTGGCGGCGCAGATATGCCTCGGCGATCATCAGGACGAGGCAGAGGGCGTACCAGAGGGGCATGACTTTGCCGAGGAGACGGCCGAAGAGGCTGAGCGCTTTGGCCTGGGCGTGGTCGTCGAGCTGCCAGATGACGGGATTGATGAAGAGGGAGACGGTTAGCTCGTTGCCGATCATCAGACCGGTGCAGAGGATGGTGAATATTTCGAGGAGAGGCATGTTTGGTGCTCCTTGTTGGTGCTGATGACTCTGAGTGTCATCTCATGGAGAGAGACTCAGAAAGTGGTGCTGACTAATTTGTCAGCCTGAGTCGGAGGGTCGATGGCTGTTTCGAAGAAGGAGATTTCGCCTTGCCCGATCGATGCCATGCTGTCGGTGATCGATGGGCGGTGGAAGGGGACGATACTGTGGCGGCTGCTGGATGGGCCGATGCGGACGAGTGAGTTGCGGCGGAGTATTCCTGAGATTACGGAGAGGATGTTGATTCGGCATCTGCAGGAGATGGTGCGGGATGGGATTGTTGTAAGGGAAGAAGATGGAGGCGTGCCGGTGCGTGTGAGGTATTCGATCTCGAAGTATGGGATGACGCTGGTGCCGGTGCTGGAAGAGATTTGCGCGTGGGGGAGGCGGCATCTGGCGCGGCTGGCTTATGCTGGGTAGATGACGGGGCTTCCTTGTAGTGAATCGGAGATTGATGCATTTATCGGGGCGTTTGAGGGGTGCACGCTGCCGAAGGAGCGGTGGACGCATGGGGCGCATCTGCTGACCGGGGCTTGCTATGTGCATCGGTTGGGGCGGGATGCGGCGCTTGAGAGGATGCGGGTTTGCGTGCGCCGGTATAACGAGTCTGTGGGTGGGAAGAATACGGAGACGAGTGGGTATCACGAGACGATTACGGCGATGTGGATTCGTCTGCTGGATGGGCTGCGGCGTGAGATAGGGACGATGGAGCGAGCGGAGTTTGCGAAGTTGGCGGTGGAGCGGTTTGTAGGGGAGAAGGATGTTTTCAAGAGGTATTACGATTTTGATGTGGTGGGGTCGGTGGAGGCTCGGCGGGTGTGGGTGGCGCCGAATTTGATGGGGCTGGATTAGTAATAGCGAGAGCCTGCCCGTTCGCTTCGCTCCGGGCATGCAAAGCAAGAACGATAGATTAGTCGCTTCGGCTGCGCCTTCGCTCCAGCCTTCGGCAGAGTGGTGGCCGCTTCGCGGCGGGTTTTAGACGCGGGGCTGACGCCCCGCTGTACCTGAGAAGCAAATGCAACAGCAAGATCAACGACAACGGCCAACAGCAACGACAACAGCAAGAGCAACGACAACGGCAAAAGCAACGGCAAAAGCAGCCGCAGGTCCTTCGACTGAGCAATTCGCAAAGTGCGCGAATTACTTCGCGCTGGATGACACTTTTGGAGGACTGCGGAGAAGAGGTAAGGCAAGTAACAACAAAGGCAAAAGCAGATTCCTACTGGATGACAAACAAAAGGACAAGCAACGGCAATGACAAAAACTACAGCAACGGCAAAAACTACAGCAACGGCAAAATACAGTGTTCTCTCCACTGCACACTGGACGATAAACTGTCCAGTGCTTCGGTCGAGATGACGTTTGTTGATGGGGTGGACATAGGATTCGTAGAGGCGAGGCAAGGCAAGGTCGGCGGTTGGTTTTGCGGCGTCTCTATAATTCTGACTATGTCGTCTGCACTTACACCGGACCAACAGATACAGGCGCTGCGCGATGAACTGCGGCACCATGAGCATCTTTACCACGTGATGGATGCGCCGGAGATTACGGATGCGCAGTATGACGCGCTGATGAACCGGTTGAAGAAGCTGGAGGGGGAGCATCCGGAGTTAGTAACGGCGGACTCGCCTACGCAGCGGGTGGGGGGCAAGCCTAAAGAAGGGTTTGCGAAGGTGGCGCATTCGCGGCAGATGCTTTCGCTGGACAATGCCTATAACGAAGAGGAGTTGCGGGCGTGGGATCAGAAGGTGCGAGCTGGGCTACCGGCTTCGGAGAGCGTCCGGTATGTGTGTGAGCTGAAGCTGGATGGGCTTTCGATGGCGTTGCAGTATGGGTCGGGTGCGGGCGGGACGGATAGAGGTGGATCGGCGCATCTGGAGCGGGGATTGACCCGGGGGGACGGGTCGATTGGTGAGGATGTGACGACGAATGTGCGGACGATTCGGTCGGTGCCGTTGAGTGTGTCGGCGGCGAAGCTGAAACCGGCGGGGCTGCCGCAGAGCTTTGAGGTGCGGGGTGAGGTGGTGCTTCCACAGGCGGCGTTTGTGAAGATGAACGAGGAGCGGGAGGCGGCGGGGATGGCTCCGGCGGCAAATCCGCGGAATGCGGCGGCGGGGACGATTCGGACGCTGGAGCCGAATATTGTGGCGCAAAGGCGGCTGGATTTTTATGCGTACTTCTTGTTGAAGGATGGCGAGACGCTGCTGCCGATGCACTCGGGAACGCTAGAGGCGCTGCGTACGGCGGGGTTTCGTGTGAATAAGCATGCGAAGACGGTGAAGGATATCGATGGGGTGGTGAAGTTTATCGCTGAGGCGGAGCCGCTGCGGGACTCGCTGGGGTACGAGATCGATGGCGTTGTGGTGAAGGTGGATGCTACGGCGCAGCAAAGGCGGCTGGGTTTTACAGGGAAGGCTCCGCGGTGGGCGATTGCTTATAAATTTGCGGCGCGAGCGGGTGTGACGAAGCTGGAGGATGTGCATTTTCAGGTGGGAAGGACAGGGAAGGTGACGCCGGTGGCGGTGCTGGCTCCGGTGTTTATTGGCGGGACTACGGTGACGCGGGCTACGCTCCATAACGCGGATGAGATTGGGCGGTTGGGGGTGAAGATTGGGGATTATGTTTCGGTGGAGCGTGGTGGGGATGTGATTCCGAAGATTGTGGAGGTGGTGGAGGACAAGGATCATCCGCGAGGGATGACGGAGATTGTGTTTCCGGAGAAGTGTCCGGTGTGCGGGAGCGATTTGAAGAAGGTGGAGGGCGAGGTTGATTGGCGGTGTGTGAATAACTCGTGCCCGGCGCGGGTACGGGAGGAGTTGCTGCACTGGTCGGCGCGGGGAGTGATGAATATCGAAGGCTTGGGAGATGCGATGGTGGCGCAGCTGCTGGGTCAGAGCGCGGAGCTGGGCGGTGGGACGGAAGAAGCTGTGACGGAGGAGGGGGCGCCGATTGAGATTCGTAAGCCGGTGATTCATACGATTGGCGATCTGTATCGGCTGAAGCGCGAGGACCTGCTTGGTCTGGAGCGTGTGGGAGAGAAGACGGCGGATGCACTGCTGGCTCAGATTGAACGATCGAAGAGTGCGGGGTTGGCGCGGGTTCTGCTGGGGTTGGGAATGAGGTTTGTGGGTGAGAGGACGGCGCAGTTGCTGGCGGAACACTTCGGGTCGATGGAAGAATTGATGAAGGCTTCTGCAGAAGAGTTGGAGGCGGTGAATGAGGTGGGGCCGAAGGTGGCGCAGGCGATTGTGGAGTTCTTTGCGGTGGAGAAGAATCTGCAGCTGGTGCGCGATCTGGAGTCGCAGGGCCTGACGATGACGGCGGAGAGGCGCGTTGTGGGGACGGCGCTGGCGGGGTTGACGTTTGTGCTGACGGGAACGCTGCCGACGTTGACGCGGGATGAGGCGAAGGCGAGGATTGAGGCGCAGGGAGGGAAGGTTTCGGGGTCGGTGTCGAAGAAGACGGACTATGTGGTGGCCGGGGAGGAGGCGGGTTCGAAGCTGGACAAGGCGAATTCGCTGGGGGTGAAGGTGCTGGATGAGGCTGGGTTATTGGGGTTACTGGCGGGCGGGTAACCGTATAGACTCAGGCGATGGCTTGGCTTCCGGGAACGCGTGTTGGGTCGTATGAGATTGTGGGTGTGCTCGGCGATGGCGGAATGGGTGAGGTATTTCGTGTTCGCCACCTGATCTCGGAGCGTATGGAGGCGATGAAGGTTTTGCTTTCGGCATCTTCAGCGAACAAGGAGATGCTGGACCGGTTTACGCGGGAGATTCGGGGGCTGGCGACGCTGAGCCATCCGAACATTGCAGTGCTGCATACGGCATTTCATCACGATGGGCAGCTGGTGATGGTGATGGAGTGTGTGGAGGGGATGGATCTGCGGCGGACGCTGGAGATGGGAATTACGTTGGACCAGGCGATGGCGTATACGCGGCAGGTGCTTACGGCGCTCGAATATGCGCACTCGCGTGAAGTGATTCATCGGGACATCAAGCCCTCGAACATCATGGTGACGCCGGATGGGCGGGTGAAGGTGCTTGATTTTGGGCTGGCGCTGGCTGTCCCTGATGCGCGATTGACGACGACGGGAGCGCTGGTGGGGTCGATGCACTACATTGCGCCGGAGTTGATATCGGGCGAGACGCATGATGCGCGGTCGGATCTATATGCGCTGGGAGTGACGCTGTACGAGATGATTACGGGTCGGCTGCCGATTGGGGGAACGAGTTATGCGCAGGTGATCGGAGGGCTGTTGAGGGACAAGCCGGTGCCTCCGAGCGAGGTGAATCCTGCGATTCCGCTGGAGCTTTCGTCGGCGGTGATGAAGGCTTTGGCGAAGGAGAAGCGAGACAGGTGGCAGACGGCGGGTGAATTTTTGAAGGCGCTGGATGGGTTGCAGCTGGGGCAGGCTTCGCAGCTCCGTGTGCATGGGACTGGGCCTTCGGCTCCCACGCAAACGGGTGAGGCAAAGGGTGCCATAGCGGAGGGGTCGAAGTATAAACCGGAGCAGTTGAGTGAGATTACGCTGAAGCTGGCGCACTATGTGGGGCCGATTGCGAGCGTGCTGGTGAAGCGGGCTTCGAGCAGTACGAATAATCTGCAGGCGTTGGTGGAGCAGGTGGCGCAGGAGATTGAGTCGGCGGATGCGCGGCAGAGGTTTCTGACATCGGTGGGTGGGCGGCGGGTTCGTGAGAGCGGTGTGTTGTAGGAAGAGGGCGTCAGGGTAGGTGTACCCGAGGAAGACAACCGCAGGTTCCATTCGACTTCGCTCAGGACAGGCTCTTCGACTCCGCCACTCGCAAAGAACGCGAGTGGCTCCGCTCAGGATGACACTTCTATTTGGGATCGAGCAATCATTGAACTGCTCAGCCGAGCATTCGCAGGGCTTTAACTACAGTGACGACGAGGCGATTGAAGGATGCGGTGAGCTGAGCCATCTCATCGCTGCCGTGGACTGGCAGTTCGGGCTGATCGAGTTGACCGAGGCTGACGCGGTCGGCGACGGCGGAGAGCCTGCGTATGGGCGTGATGATGAGGAAGTAGAGGACGAGATCGGCGGCGAGCAGGATTGCGGCGAAGGTCACGACGAGGGACCACATGAGGGTTCTGAAGGCTCGGCTGGCAATCTGGACGGGGAGCGCCATGGGGACAGAGACGATCTGAGCGCCGATGATTTCATTCAGCTTCCAGCCAAAGCCGTTGGTTGTGCCGTATTTGTCGATCATGACTTTAGGGGCAGCGGAGGGAACGGAGTGGCACTCGAGGCAGCTCGCGGTGGCCACGATGGGGTGAGCGAGGTAGAGTGAGGGACCGGTGGCGGTGTCTCGCTGCCCGACGAACTCCTTGAGGTCGGGCTTGTTGCGGAAGGCTTCGATGATGTCGGTTTCCCAGTCGACGGCGCGATCCTGAAGGTTGGTGGGGTTGAGGGTCGCCTCTTTGTACATGTATTCGGGGAACTTCTGGCGCAGGCGGGCGAAGGTGACGGTGGCTCCGTAAGCGGGAACGATCTGGGGAAGGAAGTCGTGCTGCATGGCCGGGGCGGTGATGAGGAGAGGCTTGAGCTCCTGGGTGGTGTAGTCGCGGGTGGAGCTTGCGCTCTGCATCATGAGTTCGGCCTGCTGGACGATCTGGGCGCGTGCGTTGTCAGCGAGGAAGGAGTGAGCGACCCAGGAGACGATGGCGAGGCCGATAGCAACGAGCGTGATGACAATGAGGTTGAATTTAAGAAGCAGCTTCAATGGTGTCTCCTACGAGTGGGAGAAGAATTAGGTGATTCTATCGATGACCAGCATGGTGCGGTCGTCGTGAGGGGGGGTGCCTTCGCAGAAGCGGTGGAGCGAGGTGAAGATGGCCTGGATCGGGTCGGCGGCACCGAGGTCTCGCTGGAGTTCGGCGAGTCCGAATTCGATGCCGTCACAGTTCTCGGCTTCGGTGACGCCATCGCTGAGCAGGACGAGGCGGGAGCCTGGAGGCATGTTGGAGGAGATGTGGTGGAAGGTGGCGTTGGGCAGGAGGCCAACGGGGACATCGCCATCGAGGATCGGCTCGATTGTGCCGTCTTCACAGACGAGAAATGGCTGGACGTGGCCGCCGTTTACGAGGGTGATGGTTCCGTCGGGCTTGTAGTGGACCGCTGCCACAGTAACGTACTTGCGGCCGGAGACGCGGGAGCAGAGGAAAGAGTTGACGGAGTCTAGAGTGTCGACGAGCGAGGCGCCGCTTCTGAGCTGCGCGTACATCATGCCCTGGATGATGGAGGCGAGCAGGGCTGCGGACATTCCCTTGCCGGAGACGTCGGCGACGATGGCGACGAAGCCGTTCTCTTCTTCAAGCGGGATGACGTCGTAGAAGTCGCCACCTACCTCGGTGCAAGGGACAGAACGGGCCATCAGCCTGGCGTAGGAGAAAGTGGGCAGATCGCGGGCCATGATGCTCTGCTGAATATTGGAGGCGATCTCCATTTCGTTGCGGAGGAGGTCGGCGGCGCGCTCGGCCTGGACCATGCGAGCGTTCTCGAGGAGGTTCGCGGCTTCTGTTGCGATGAGGTGAAGGATATCGCGGCTGACGCGGTTGAGGGTGCTGCTGCGGAGACGGCTATCGAGATAGAGGAGGCCGAGGAGGCGATCGGAGTTGCGGCCACGCAAGGGGATGGCGATGACGCTGCGGAGCTCGTGGGCGACGACACTCTCGCGCGCGATGGGCAGGCCGTCGCCGCTTACGTCGCCGATGATGTACTCCTGACCGGAGGTGGCGGCGTCGCGCAGGATGGAGTGGGAGATTTTGGAGTCGTCCGCGAGGGGGAGGCCTTCGTTGGTGAGGCCGGATTCGAGGCGAAGGTTGGATGCATTGTCGCCAAGGAAGACGAAGCCACGCTCGGCGCCGGTGAGGCGGAGGGTGTATTCGACCATGGTGCTGAGGACGTCGTTGAGGACGCGGGTGTTGTTGAAGCTTTGTGCGGCCTGAAGGAAGAGCGAGAGCTTTTCGAGCTCGGAGCCTGAGGATTCGCCGGAGATGCGATTGAGCAGGAGACGGGCGGAAGGGTGCTCCTGGGTGGAGAGGAAGAGGAGGACGACGCCGGAGGTGCCGATCTGGATGCGGTCCCCGGAGTGGAGGCGGGAAGTGTCCTTGCGCATGCCGTTGATCAGAGTGCCGTGACGGCTGCCTTGGTCCTCAATGAAGAAGCCTTCGGCGTCCTCGCGGAGGATGGCGTGCTGACGCGAGACCTGAGAGTTGGACAAGCAGAGATCGCGGTCGGCCTGACGGCCAATGGTGAAGGGAAGCGGTTCAATAAGGACGGAGCGAGACTGATCTCCATCCTGGATGACGAGACGTGCTGGAAACTTTGTGCTCTCCATAAGTATTCACACAGACCGAACGGGCAGATTGTTATTCCAAAGGATACAAAGATTTCAAGTCGGAATCGATGAAGTCTAACATCTGAGGAAGCTAAACCTTAACACAGACTGGCGAGGGCGGTTGAGTTCTCTGAGGCTACTGTTTCGGGTCTCTGTTGGTTTATCCGCTAACAGTATGGTGCAGTGGTATTTGGGGGTGGGTGGAGAGACAGGATGTGAGCGGTGGGTTGTGTGTGTGATAGCATCCGTGTCTCCTTTGAGAAGCCTCTTTTGGACACACTGAAAAAAAGGGCTCCTAAAGGCTAGGTGCGCTGGATGATAGCGCTGAAAAATCAGCAGGCTGGTGCCTCCATGAGTGATGCGGATGGCAGACCAATTCGACCAGCTGTAAGGAGCTGGGCGGGAACGCCGCTGCTCTGTCTCTGCGTTTCGTGCTTCTTGCAATGTTTCCAGAACAAATGAGTTTGAAGGAACGACGATGGGAGGGTGCTATCGATGAGAGCTTATATGGGAAGCGAGATTCGGAATGTGGCTGTTGTTGGCCACGCGCATTGCGGAAAGACGACCCTGATTTCCGCTTTGCTTCATGCGGCGAAGATGACGGCTGCACGGGGGCGCGTGGAAGATGGGTCGGCTGTGACGGCCTATGACGAAGAAGATATTGCGCGGCGGACGACGATGGCGAACGCGGTGGCATTTGCGGAGTGGAACGGGGTAAAGATCAATCTGCTGGATACGCCGGGATTTCATATGTTCCTGCATGAATCGCGGGCAGCAATGCTGCCGGTGGAAGCTGCGGTGGTGGTGGTGAATGCGCGGGAAGGGGCGGAGACGGTGACGGACCGAGTGTGGCGGTTTGCAGCGGAGGTGAATCTGCCGCGTGTGATTGCGATCAACCAGCTTGATCATCCCAAGGCCGATAGCAGGATTGGCCGGCAACAGATGATTGAGACGATGCAGGAGAAGTGGGGCAGGCAGGTGGTTCCGGTGCAGTTGCCGATTGTGGATCAGCATGGATTCCACGGGGTGGTGGACCTGGTGACGATGCAGGCGTTTCTCTATAAGCCGGATGGGGACGGACATGGAGAGGTTGGGAAGATTCCGGAGCAGTTTGCGAACGATGCGAAGGCCGCACATGAGGCGCTGGTGGAGCTGGTGGCAGAGGGTAAGGATGAACTGATGGAGGAGTTCTTCAACGTGGGAACGATTCCGGAGCAGCATCTGATAACGGCATTGCATGAGGCGATTCGGGAGGACAGGATATTTCCGGTGCTATACGTGAGTGGGTTGACAAATGTAGGCACCGATCATCTGTTGGATTTTCTAAAGGTGTATGCGCCGTCTCCTGTGGAGCGGGAACCTATGGCAGTAAAGGGCTATCAGCACGCTGCGTCGGGTCATACCAACGGTGAGGCGCGTGTTGCCGATCTGCAGACGCATGAAGAGATTGTGATGCGACGGGTAGACGACAAGGAGCCGCTTGCGCTGTACGTGTACAAGACGATGACAGATCCGTTTGCGGGGAAGATCTCGTTCTTCAAGGTGCTGAGTGGTGTGGTGAAGAACGATATGACGGTGCAGAACTTTACGCATCAGGAGGCAGAGCGGCTGGCACATCTTTCGATCATGCAGGGAAGAAAAGCCGTGGAGGTGCAGGAGCTTCACGCGGGTGATTTGGGTGCGGTGGCTAAGCTGCGCGCCACATTGACGAGGGACACACTGGGCGACAGGGCGCACGAGATCTTTCTGGAGCCGGTGCCGATGCCCGAGCCGGCGATGACCTATGCGATTGAGCCGAAGACTAGGGCGGATGAGGACAAGCTTGCTCCGGCACTTCACCGATTGATGGAAGAGGATCAGATGGTACGGTTCTTCCGGGATCCGCAGACGAATGAGTTTCTGGTGGCGGGTGCAGGACAGCCGCATATTGAGGCGATCGTGTCGAAGCTGAAGCGGCGCTATCACACGGAGGTGACGCTGAAGGCGCCAAAGGTTCCATACCGGGAGACAGTTCGCGGGAAGGCCGAGGCGCAAGGCAGGCATAAGAAGCAGACCGGCGGACATGGACAGTTTGGCGACTGCAAGATTCGCATTGAGCCGTTGCCGAGAGGCAGTGGTGTCGTGTTTGAGAACGACATCTTTGGAGGAGCTATTCCACGGCAGTTTGTGCCGGCGGTGGAGAAGGGGATTCACGAGTCGGCTGCGCGAGGATTTCTGGCGGGGTATCCGGTAGTCGACATCAAAGTGACGGTGTTTGATGGAAGTTATCACGATGTCGATTCGAGCGAGATGTCATTCAAAATGGCGGCGCATCTGGCGTTTCGGAAGTGCATGGAACAGGCGAAGCCCGCACTGCTGGAGCCGGTGATGCGGGTGGAGATCGACTCGCCGGATGAGTGCGCGGGCGCGTTGATGGCGGATTTGAATGGAAGGCGCGGACGTGTGCAGGGGATGGAGAGCGCGGGCGCGGGAACGACGGTTCGTGCGGAGGTGCCGATGGCCGAGATGCTGAGCTATGGGACAACGCTGACATCAATCACGCAGGGACGAGGTAGCTTCAGGATGGAGATGGACCATTATGATGTGGTGCCGCCGGGGCTTTCGGACAAGATATTGGCCACGGCTAAGAGGCCGCTGCATGATGAAGCGGAGGAGTGAGTCGTTACGATGAATCCCACTTCTTCATATTGCCTCTGAACCTTTGTTCTGATGCGGTCGGCTATGTTCGATGAGCTCAAACTGTTTTTTGAGATCGCTGGCCATTTTTTGGGGGCGGGTTTAGTATTTCAGCGCTTTTACGGGCCACTTTTTGTGGACGTCTATGGATTGACGCCCAGAGATCGCGTGCGGCGCAAAATGTGTGCGTACAAGCTCGTGTCATGAACGGATGCACGAGGGCCATCTACAAAGACGGAGGAAATAAGTGACGCATTGAAAGGAAGGAAGAGCGTATGGCAGATTCTATTGTCGAGAGTGTAATGAGTTTTCTTGGCCCGAATGTCACCGGGCCGATCGCTTCGCAGCTTGGAGAGTCCGCGGATACTGTTCAGCGCGGTTTACAGGGCGGAGCAGCTGCGATTCTGTCAGGGATTGCGGCTAAGGTGGAAGAGCCAGGGTTCATGGGCCAGCTCTTTGGCATGATCACAAATCCGGCGAATACACCGAGTGCAATTTCCAGCATGATCTCCACTGCGGGAGCTTCTGTTCCGGGAGCTCCTGGTTCCACAATTGCCGATCTGGGAAGCCGATTTCTTTCAAGTGTCTTCGGATCGCGTCTGCCGGCGGTAACCGATGCCGTGGGCCAATCGTCAGGGCTTTCGAGCAGCAAGGGTGGAATGCTGATGAGCATGGCCTCTGCCCTGGTGCTGGGAGCGCTTGGTCAGCATGTACGCGAGAATGGTACAAGTGCTGCTGGCCTTGCGAGCTCATTGAAGAGCGAAGCGCTGGGTTTACAGCGATTTCTGCCCGCAGGACTGGGTTCCTTGCTGGCAGGCGTGCCAGGCCATGTTGCCGCTGCGCCGGCGGCGATTGCGAAGGCTGGCAATCGCTGGTTGTGGCCAGTTGTTCTGCTCGCGGTGCTGCTGCTTGGAGTGCTGTGGTTCTTCAACCGGGCGAAGGCGCCGGTAAGCTATACCATGCAGACGGTATCGAACGCGGGAGCTTCGGCTGTCTCTGCTTTAGGTGAGTTCTTCACGACGAAGCTGCCGAATGGAGTGGAGCTTAATATTCCTCAGTTTGGCGTGGAGAATAAGCTGATTGCTTTTCTGAATGACTCGTCGAAGCCTGTCGATGACACGACATGGTTCAACTTCGACCGATTGCTGTTCGATACAGGAAGTGCGACACTGCAGCCGTCGTCGCAGGAGCAGCTGGGTAATATCGCAAATATTCTGAAGGCGTATCCGAACGTTCATTTGAAGATTGGCGGTTATACCGATAATACTGGCGATGCGACTGCGAATATGTCGCTATCTGCAGAGCGAGCGAAGAACGTGATGGACTCGCTGGTCAGCTCGGGGATCGATGCTTCGCGGCTCAGTTCGGAGGGCTATGGGGATCAGCATCCCGTTGCTGATAATGCGACAGAAGAAGGTAGAGCGCAGAACCGGAGGATTGCGATGCGAGTTACAGAGAAGTAATCCGCTTGACGAACAAGGTAGCAAAGCCGACGCAATTACTTGTGTCGGCTTTGTTTGCGTATAAGGTTGGGTGCCGGTGCTGATTCGTGCAATCATTTGACTGGCCTGAGCTGTATGCCAATTCCCAGTTTTAATCTCACGAGTTGAACGATGTCACGAGGTTTTGTTGTTTTGATTCCTGCGTGGAATCCTGCCGAAGATCTTTGTCCCTTTGTCGCCGAGTTGTTTAGCGTTGGCTTTGCTGCCGTTGTAGTGGTGGACGATGGGAGCGATTCGTCCAGTCGCGGAGTGTTCGATTCACTGTCTGGTACTGGCGTGCATGTACTTCGACATGCGGTGAATCTTGGCAAGGGCAGGGCGCTGAAGACTGGGTTTAATTTTGTTCTCGATCGACTTGCGGATTCGTTGGGTGTGGTGACGGCTGATGCGGATGGACAGCATCGGGTGGAGGATGTTGTGCGGGTTGCCGAGGCGCTTAACGTTTCGCCGTGCAGAACGATACTTGGGTGCCGTCAGTTTGTTGGTGCAGTGCCGCTGCGGAGCAGTTTTGGTAATACGGTGACTCGCTGGGTTTTCCGCCTGGTTACGGGGCGGAGAGTGTCCGATACGCAGACGGGACTGCGTGCGTTTCCCATGGCGTTGCTCCCTGAGTTGATGGGATTGCCGGGCGAACGCTACGAGTACGAGATGACTGTACTAGGGCATCTTTGCCGTGCTGGAAGCGCTTTGGTGGAGGTGCCGATTGCCACAGTCTATATCGATGGCAATCGGTCTTCGCACTTCGATCCGATTCGCGATTCGATGCGGATCTACTTTGTGCTGCTGCGTTTTTATGCTTCTTCGCTGGTGGCTGCGGGGATTGATTTTGCAGGCTTCAGTGTGGCGTTTGCTTTGACACACGATGTGCTGACGAGCTTTGTCGTCGGACGGCTGAGCTCCCTGGCGAACTTTCTGCTGAATAAGAGGTATGTGTTTCACTCCGAGACCTCGATCGGAGGATCGCTGGGGAGATACTATCTGCTGGCGATTGCGATGGCGGCGGTCTCGTATGGATCGATTCGTGGATTGACCGGCTATTTTGGATGGAATGTGTTTGCGGCAAAGCTTGCGGTGGATACGCTGCTGTCGTTCGCGAGCTTTGCGGTGCAGCGTACGTTTGTGTTTCCTGCGCGTGAAGAGGACTAGTGCTGTGTGGGGGCGAGCGACTTTTGTGAGAGCGCCCAGGCCAGATTATTTTGCGCCAGTTGGAAATTGGGTTTGAGGCGGAGGGCCTGCCGGTCGTTCCGGATGGCGAGGTCCCACTGGCCGAGGGCGGCGTAGGCTGCGCCGAGATTGTTGTAGGCGAGCTCGGAGTTGGGATTGAACTGTAGTGCGCGATGGGCTGCGTCGATGGAGGCCTGGTAGTTCTTCTTCTGGTATTCCGTGAGAGAGATATTGATCCAGTAGTCACTGCCCTGCGTGGGGGAGTTAGTGTGGGAGTCGCTGGCTTGCATGGTGGTGGTGTTGCCGAGTGAGAGACTGGCCTCGGCGAGAAGGTTGCGAGATTCAAGGCGTGAGGGATTGAGCTGTGATGCGGATTCCAGTTGCTTGATTGCCTGGCCTGCGCGGCCCGTCTGGAAGAGCCAGCGACCGTAGTAGAAGTGCGTCTGATCGTCGTTTGGGGAGAGGCTGATGGCGCGAAGAAAATGCCTTTCCGCTTCGGGCTCGTTGTTCATTGCTCCGTTGACGATGCCGAGATTGATCTCGAGTGTGGCGTAGTTGGGGGTGTCGATGAGGGCTCGCTGAAAGTAGTCGAGTGCCGTGGGATAATTGCCTTTTTCCATCTGCGTGAGGCCGTAGTTCATGAGGCCGCGACCGTTGTGCGGGCTTTTTTCCACATCGTCAAGCCAGAGAGTTTCATCTGTGCGCCAAACCTTGTTTCTCTGGCGGGTTCCGTAGGCCGACGCGGTGAGGAGAAGCAGTACGACAATGGCTGCGGTGCGGTAGACGGTAGCCGGAGTTGCCTTGGTTGCGAGATGTTCGACGAGAAGCGTTGGGGCCCAGGTTACGGCAAGGACTAAGCCGACGAAGGGAAGGTACATCCGGTGATCGTTTTCGACTTCGGACAGGCGATAGACGGAAGTGGGAATTGACGTAATGAGAAACCAGAGAAGGCCGAAGGAGATGGGTTTGAGTAAGCGACGACGTGAGGTGAGGAAGGCGACAACCAGCAGTGCGGCTACAAAGAGAAGGCCGAGAACGGCTTCGAGGTTAAGTGAGGGGAAGGGTTGGAGGTCGGTGTCGACGTTGAGGTGAATGGGCATGAAGAAGGAGCCGAAGTAGCGCAGCAGGACGAACGGCTGCGTAATGCAATAGGAAAAGGTGGAGATGATGGATGGGGCAAAGGTCTTTGGGGTCATGGCCGATTGCAGGGCCATGAGTGCGATGCATACGATGATGGACGGTCCGGTTTGTAACAGGGGTTTGAGCCAGCGGTGATTTTTGGCCGGTTCGAAAAACGTGAGGTACAGGTAGAGGAGGACGGGAAAAACCAGTGCGGCAGGTTTGCTCAGAAGGGCGAAGGCGAATGGAAAGAGGTAAAGACCGGTGGCGCGAAGGCGCGGAAGGCGGACGAAGATAGCAAGGGCAAGCACGACGCCGACGGTGCTGAAGATGTCTCCTCGCTGGATGATGTAGTTGACGGTCTCGGCCATGGCGGGGTGGAGTCCGTACCAAGCCACAGCGATAGCGGCGATAAGGATGTTGTCCTTGTCTGGATTTGTCGCGTCGAAGATCGCGGTGAAGAGGAATTGCATGGCGGTGAGCTGCAAGAGGAAGAAGAAAAAAGTGGAGAGGTGGAACCAGAAGGGATTGTAGCCGTGTCCGAGTGAGTAATCGATGGCCAGCGAGGTGGAGACGAAGGGCCTGTAGGTACGGTTGGCGGGCAGGACGCTGAAGGTGGTGGCGTCAGTGAAGAAGTGAGGGATATTGCGGAGTTCACGGATGGATGGATTGTCGACGATGGTGTGGAAATCGTCGAAGTGAAATCCATTCTGGAAGGAATTCGCATATGTAACCGAAATGGTTACCATTATTGCGAAAAGAAGAATGCGTCGGGTGGTTCTCAATCAGTTAATCCCCAGCTGGTTTAATTCCAGTGTATCTTCGAATGATATTGTGTCAGTCACGAGGAAGATCAACATTTCACAGATGCGTGTTATGAAATAGCGGTGTAGGTGTTAGCGGATACCACAAAAGTTGTACGTTGATCTGTGCCGATTGACCAATATACTTTGGCTTGATTTTGTTGTGGTTTCATCCTGGCTCCGCGGGGGTCTTTGGACGATTGCCTGGTTCTGCATATGGGTGAGTCATGAGCTGAGATGACCATGCTCGCTGGTTCTTGAGGGAGAGTGTTTTGAAGAAATCTGGAGCTGTTCGACTGGCCTTTTGGCTTGGTGCCGTGCTTTGCGCCCGTGAAATGTATGCCGCAGATATGCCGCTGACAAGCGATGCGCATGTGAATACTGCCCACGCATCTACCAACTATGGTTCGCTGTCGAACCTCTATGTCGGTAATGGGAATACGGCGTATCTACAGTTCGACTTGTCGACATTGCCTACCGGGACGACCTCGACGCAGATCAGCCGAGCGACACTTACAGTCTTTGTGAATCGGGTCAATGCTGCCGGAACGGTGTCGGTTTCGCCGGTGACGAGTGGGTGGGTTGAGTCCGGTGTGACCTCGGCAACCGCGCCCACAACAGGCGCTGCAGTGGGTGCCTTCGGGGTTTTGCTGCCAGGACAGTTTGCGTCGGTGGATGTTACGGCGCTGGTGCAGGGATGGGTGGCGAATTCGGCGACAAATTATGGGGTGGCTTTGACATCGGCCGCGGCGAACGTACTGCTGGATAGCAAGGAAAATGATGAGACGGGTCATGTGGCTCGGTTGGATGTAACGCTAGTTTCACAGGGAGCGCCGGGAGCCACTGGAGCGCAAGGATCCCAGGGCGTTCCGGGTACGCCGGGCCTGATCGGATCGGCTGGCGTGACCGGTGCACAAGGGATTCAGGGAATACAAGGGGTTACGGGTGTGACCGGCAATACCGGGATAACCGGACCAACAGGCAAGACCGGAGCTACTGGCGTGACCGGTGCAACTGGACCACAAGGAATACAAGGAATAACGGGGCCGACTGGAGTAACTGGGCCGATTGGCCCAACCGGAGCGACGGGCAATACCGGAGCGATAGGTGCAACAGGTGCAACCGGTGTGGGCGCGACGGGGCCAGCGGGAGCCACTGGAACGACAGGGCCGGCTGGCGCAGGTGCGCTGCTTGTGAAGGATGCGAATGGCAATGTGTTGGGAACGCTTATTGGCGCACCATACTCGACACTGGTGACTATCTATAAATCTGGATATTTCATATCGCTAAACGTCGATGGGACATTTCAGCCGTCGCAGATCTGGTGGTCGAGTGCGTCTGGTTGCAGTGGGACGCCCTACTTGAACGATGGTACCGGCAGCAGTGGTGGAGCTCTTACGTATTACCACACGCTCGCTTATTCAGGAGAGACAAATTCGCTATATGTAACAGGGGGAACTGCCACAAAGAATGTAGTTACGTCAGTGGCTGCGGGATCGGGCAATCACAGCATCGAGAACTCAGGGTACGAGGATGGAGAGACGGTCTGCAACACTGGCTATACAGGCGGCTATGCTGGGTGGCCTTTGACCGTATTCAGCGCGAGTACTCTGGGGTGGACTCTCCAGAACAATTGCAGTGCGCTGAAAGATGGTGTGGTAGCAAATGACCGTCTTTGCGTTGCGGGACCATTGCAATTGCCATAGCGAAACAGCACCGGAGATAGTGAGAGAAGCGACGATGAAAGCTATACCGATGTTGTGTCCGCGGAGTCAGCGGAGATTTGCCTTTGCCGTAATGGTTGCGGTGGTTGCAGTGGGACCGGTGGCGAAGAGTGGGTTCGCGCAGACGGCTGTCCAGAGAAGTGCATTTGCGAAGCTTCATCCACAGCTTGCGCAGCAGAATGGCATCCAGGCGACGACGGCACCTCTGGCCCTACCGGCAGGCATTGCTTTTGATAACAGCGGTAATCTTTACATCGCCGATTTGAATAACAATGTCATCCGGAAGATCGATACTGCTGGGATCATTACGACGGTTGCCGGGAATGGCGAACAGGGCTTTTCGATAGATAACGGAGTGGCGGCTACAGATGTACCGCTTGACTCCCCTGCAGGTGTTGCCGTTGATACGAATGGCAATCTGTATATCGCGGATACGCATAATAACTGCATTCGTGAGGTGACGGGCGGACACATTACAACAATTGCAGGAACCGGCACCGCCGGTTTTTCAGGGGATGGGGGAGCGGCGTCTTCGGCGACGCTGAACCAGCCTACGGCGCTGGCCGTGGGGCCGGATCGCAACAGCCTGTATGTCGCGGATACTAATAACCACCGTATTCGCAAGATTGTCTTTGGTTCCAGCGGTACGACGATTACAACTGTCGCTGGAAATGGCGAACAGTTCTTTTCGGGAGACGGCGATGCCGCGACGTTGGCGGGACTCGATTCGCCGAATGGGGTTGCTGTGGATGCGGTGGGGAATATCTACATTGGCGATACGCACAACCAGCGTGTGCGTGTCGTCGATACCAAGGGTCTGATCTCGACACTTGCAGGGAATGGAAACAAGACATATGCGGGTGATGGGGCTGCGGCCACGAGTGCCTCGCTGGCGACGCCGCGTGGGTTGAACGTCGATGTGCTTGGCAACATTTATGTCGCTGACAGCGACAACAACCGCATTCGTTTGATTGCGAAGAATGGAACTATTACGACGCTTGCTGGAAATGGGGCGCAGGGTTTTACAGGTGATGGAGGTGTGGCGGTAAATGCGACACTGGACACGCCGCGGGCGACGGCAGTGGATGCGACGGGTTTGATTGCACTTTCGGATACCAATAATCGGCGTGTTCGCGAAGTGAGCGCGGATGGCAACATTAATACGATTGCGGGTTTGAGTCCGACAGCAGGAGGAGCGAGCGTGGGCGAAAGCCTGCTACTCAATGGGACATCGACCATTGCGTATGGCGGCGGTTCGCTGACGATGACGTTCTCCAACAATGGTCGGACCGCGACGGGAAATATCACGTTAGTAGATATTACCGGCGGCGGATCGGTGCCGATTGGCTCTGTCGCGCTGACTGGGAACGCGGCGACGATCAGTGTTGCAACGGTGCAGGCAGGACTACATAGAGTCGTTGCGAACTATAGCGGGGACTCAAATAATCCTGGTATGACCAGCGGTGTGTTTCTGTTGACGGTGACTCCGCTGCCGCTTGTTGCTACTGCCGCGGGTGTTGGGCAACAGTATGGTCAGGCACCTCCTCCAATTACGGGAACGCTGAGTGGAGTGCTGCCTCAAGATGTAGGCAATGTAACAGCAATCTTCAGCACGGCGGCGGTGGATACGTCAGTTGTGGGACAGTATCCGATTACGGTGGCGCTGACCGGACCGGCCGCGGGGAACTACACGGTAACTCTCTCGCCTAGTTCTGGCGATGTGGCGATCGGACGTGCTGCGAGCACGATTTCGCTGACGTCATCTAACGTGACTCCTTATCTTGGTGCGCCGGTGACGTTGACGGCGCGAGTGGGCTCGACGACTATCGGTGTGCCTACTGGCAGCGTTGCCTTCAACGATGGCACGACTGTATTGAGGACGGCTGCAATCGATTCGACAGGCTCTGTATCTTATTCGACGAGCGCCTTTGCTGCGGGAGCTCATAGTATCAACGTTGTTTACCTGGGTGATACGAACTTTAGCGGCGCGACTTCGGCTGTGACTGTGGAGACGGTCGGTGCTGTGCCGGACTTTACGATTGCTACGGCTGGAGCGACATCGCAGTTGGTGATTCCGGGGCAGAGCGTGACTTATGGCTTCACCGTACAGTCGCAAGGCGCGGCGTTTCCCTCACCGGTGACATTGACGGCTTCAGGGCTTCCTTCGGGTGCTATTGCTACGTTCGCACCCGCGACAATTACTCCTGGAAGCACTGCGACAACGTTCAGCCTATCGGTTCAGACTCCAGCTTTGAAGACTGCAAACAGGGCGCCGACGAATCCTTCGCACAATCCTTTGCTTCCTGTCAGCAGCGCGCTGTTGCTATTGCCGTTGATGAGTAGCAAGCGGCTGCGTGCGTCGCTTGGCCAGATGCCGCGGACTCTCTTCAGTGCACTGTTACTGCTACTTTCAGGTGCCGCACTGATGGGTCTGACTGGCTGCGGTGCTGGCGGATTCTTCGGGCAGAATCCGCAGAGCTACAACATAACCGTTACGGCGACGGCCACGAGCGCTGCGGGCACAACGCTGCAACACGCGACTACGGTCACGTTGATCGTTCAATAGGACCGTAGAGGAGCAATTTCGCAGGCATGAAACTTTCCGGAATTTTGATGTTGGCGGTGTTGGCAAGCGTCTCGACGACCGTGATTGCGCAGGCAGTTCCAGCGGGGTCTGACCTGGGTCCGACGGTCTCGAACATGAGCCCGATTGCGGTGTCGATCAATTACACGGCAATGATCGGCAACTCGCCGCCGGGAAGCTGCGGGTGCTTTCTGTTGAATGGCGGAAGCAGCGAAGGGATGTTTCATGTGTGGCGAAATGTTTCCGCTGTGGCTCAGATAACAGGAAGCCATACCGGACATATTCCGAATTCGATTCAAGGGCTGAGCCTGATGACGTACATGGGCGGGCCGCGCTACTCATTTCTGATTGGGCACAGGGTAACGGCTTACGGGCAATTTCTTGCTGGTGGCGCACATGGGTTCGATAGCTATTTCCCTCGGAACGATGCGAGTTCGACCGGAGCGGGAGACTCATTGGCTATTGCGCCCGGCGGTGGGTTTGAGGTTGGAGTGCGGAGCTGGCTTTCGGTTCGAGCGGTGGAGGCGGAGTACCTGATGACGCGTCTGCCGAATGCGACGGATACCGACCAGCACAACCTTCGTGTCAGCAGCGGTGTAGTATTTCGCTTTTCGGTGTCTCGATTGACGCGGTAAGAGTGCTGGGTTGGACGCGGTACCTTTCATAGACATTGATGCCCACCCCCGGGGGGTATATCCGGTAAGTGGTTTCAATGGTTAGAGATACTAAATTTTACCTTTGCAAAATCGTCATAATAAAAGGGTTATGGGTAAATTCGTCTTTCTAAAAGGTTTATGAGTTTAATGGCAAAAGCCCCGGGAAATAACCGGGGCTTTTTTTCATGCCTATATCTAGTATAGCCGATGGATGGAAACTCTTTCGCAATGATGATCTATTTTGTTTTGTTATAGTTGTATGGCTTCAGGGCTTGACATGTGAATTTCCAGGGAAGTTTTGGAATTTATTTTATAAGTCGATGATTGTAAATGGTTTAGCAAGTCAATTTCGTTTTGTGCGATAACGATTGAAAGAGATAAGCCGCTTGTATCGAAAGAGGAGCTCACGTTCGGTATCGCAGAGGTTTGCTGGAGTGCTGTTGTCTTCTGTAGTGCGTGGGAAGGACAAAGCCAAAACTAAGCTTCTTCGCTGTTTTAGAAGTGCCGCCCGATGTTTAAGAAAGAAAAGGCGGAGGCTGCATGTATCGCAGCCTCCGCTTCTTTGTTTTTTCAGCAGCTTAGAAGAGGATCTTGAGTCCTAGCTGCAGCTGCCTTGGCGGATATGCAGCGCTGATCGTTCCGAAGTTGCTGTTGGTAGTGGTTGCGTTGAGGTTGGAGTAGTTGGTGCGGTTCAGCGCGTTGAACATATCCACCTGGAACCTGCCTTGCACGCGATGTTCGGCGGCGAAGGTTTTTGCGAGGGTGGCATCAATCTGCTGCAGTCCTGGACCTTCGACTGCGGAGACACCCGAGTTGCCAAACCGGCTATCGGGCGCAGGGCCGAATGCAGCCTTGTTGATGTAGTTGTTTGCATTGCGGCCGTTCTGCACAAGATAGTTGCCGCCAAGGAAGTCTGCGCGGCGGGTGCCGGTAGAGGTGTTGGCTGTGATGGAGTAGTAGGGACCACTCTGGGCACGGCCGACACCGCTCAACTGCCAGCCGCCGAGGGTCTCTCTGATGAGAGCGTTGTGATTCCTGAGTTCAGCGATCTGCCAGACGGCCGTTGCTACGAAGGCGTGCTTGCGATCGATGCCCAGAGAGCCGTAGTTGTAGCCCAGGTCCTTCCAGTTCTCCAAGGTCACGTTGTTGCTGGAAGAGTCTCCCAGATTCTTGCCGTAGGTGTAGCCAGCAGTGAAGGTGAGTCTGCCGGCACGCTTCGAGAGATAAACCTGCAATGCGTTATAGTTCGTGTTCGAGTCGCTCAACCACATACTGATCGTGCTATAGCCCTTATATGGGTTGAAATAGTTGTTGACGGCGCCTAATGATTTATTGGCCGCGATCTGGCCGAGGTCGGGGAAGTTGATATTCGGCTGGCGCGGCAAGTGGCGACCTACATTGCCGACGTAGGTCGTTTCGAGCAGCATGTCGTAGGGTAGTTGACGTTGTACACCAAGACTGTATTGCTGGACGTAGGGATTGATGAAGTTTGGATTGATTGCAGTAATCGTACCTTGTAGAGCGCCGGTTACCGGTGTTCCGGTGCCGAGAGTTTGAAGGTTGCCATTGTCGAACTCAGTGTTGGTGAGAAAGGGTGCAACGTTGACCGAGCTGAATGTGAGATTGCCTTCTGGACGGAAGTAGAAGATTCCGTAGCCACCGCGAATGGAGGTTTTGTCGTTCGCAGAGTAGGCAAATCCGAATCTCGGTCCAAAGGCTCCATTCATGTTGTAGAGACCGCGAGGTGCGCCGGCCGGGATGAGTGGGAAAAGCGACGTGTTGATATTCGGCACCCTGGCAGTCTGATCGGACGGAACGCCTCCCCCTGCACGGACTAGACCGTTGAAGGGGTTGCCGGAATTGGGAACGAGGGTTCCGTTGGGATTCAGGGTCACAGGTTTGCCTGCGGCGTACACCGAAGGATCGAAGTTCGCCATATTGTTGCCCTGGGTATACATCGCCTGGATGTACTGGAAGCGTATGCCGTACTCGATGCTCAAGTTGCGGAATACTCTCCAGGAGTCCTGAGCGAAGGCCTCTGGCTGAGTGAAGCGGAAGTGGCCGGTAGGATCGGCGCTTGCTTCTGAGTAGCTCTGGAAGTTGCCGATCAAAGCATCAGCCATTGCATTCCCAGTTGTATTTGGATTGTTTCCAGTTGTGAAGTTGAGGTTGCCGGTGTAGTAGGGACGGCCATTCTGATCGACGCGATCGCGGATGACGATGACGCCTGCCTTGATGAGGTGGTTGCCTTTGACGATCGAGACCGAGTCGCCGAGCTCAATGTCGGTTGTAGGCGACTTAAGTGCGAAGTTCGGGCCCTGGAATGGAGCGTAGCTGGTGATGGCTACCTTGGGAATACCGTCAGGATAAGATCCGCCACCGGGGAAGAGGCGATTGTACTGGAAGCCGAAGGTGGAACGCTCCCAGTTGACGCCGTAAGGAGGAATACGCTGAGCGGCGTAGCTGAAGTTAGCCTGCGCCTGGTTGATGATGGAGGGACTGATGTTCCAGGTATGAGCGAGGAGGAAGCTCTGTCCGGGACGGTTACGCTGCGTGGGTGTGGTCGGGAGAACACCGCTGTCTGAGAAGGTGCCATAGGGATCGATCAGTGTGTTGTGATCGCTGATCCAACGGCCATAGAGGAAGTGCTTGTCGTTGATGTGATAGTCGAGGCGAACGAAATCCTGCCGGAAGTTGAGCGGGTTCGAGGGTGCGAGAGTGAGATTGTTCGCGGTGGCAGTATCGGAATAGGAAAGTCCCAGACCCGCCATTGTTTGGTAGACGTTGCCGATAGCGCGGCCGTCTGCGCTGATCAATGCACTGATGTTATTGCCTGGAATGGGAGTCTTGGTTCCGGGGTAGAAGAGCTGTGCGGAGCCGGCGAAGTTACCAGCGAGTTGAGCTGAGTCTGGAATGGTGAAGCGCAAGGGCGCTGCCTGCTGACGCAGGCGTCTCCATTCCTCACCGACGAAGAAGAACAGCTTGTTACGGAAGATAGGACCGCCGACGTTGTAACCGAAGTCGTTGTAGATGAGCTGGGTCTTTTTAACCGCGAAGTAATTGCGAGCGTCGAGGTAGTTATTGCGCATGTAGTAGAAGACGCCGCCGTGGAGGCTGTTGGTGCCGCTCTTGGTCACAATGTTGAAGGCGGGCCCAGAGGTACGGCCATACTCAGCCGAAAAATTCGAGGTTGCAATCTTAACTTCCTGAATGAAATCGGGGCTGACGTTGTTCATCAAGCTCGAGTTGCTGCCTGCTACCTGGTTGTAGGCACCGTCAACAGTGAGGTTGGAGGAGTCCGCCCGGTTGCCATTGATGGACTGGGTGTTGGAAGCAAGACTGGTGGTGATGGCGAAGTTGTCGGGGTTTGTGGTGATCGCTCCCGGGATAAGAGTCATCAACTGGATGTAGTTGCGACCGTTCAGCGGGAGGTTTGCGACCTGTGCCGGATCGATTACGTGAGCGAGCTCGCCACTGGTGGTGTTGAGGGTTTCACCCAGCACGGCAGAGACGCTTACTGTATCGGTCGCGCCGCCAACCTGAAGTTGGAAGTCCGCTGTAATGTGAGCATCCGCGGTGATGGCGAAACCGGTACGCTGTTCTCCGCGAAAGCCCGGAGCTGTTGCCTGGAGGGTGTAGTCGCCGATGGGCAGGCTGGTGATGATGTAGTAGCCGTTGCCATCTGCTACGGCGGTGCGGCCAACCTTCGTGCCCACATTAGTTATGGTAATGGTGGCACCGCTGACCGCTGCGCCGGTTGAATCGCTAATATTACCGGCAATTTGTCCGAATGACGTCTGTGCGTGAAGCGTGATGTTTGAGCATGCCAAGGCCAGTGGCAGCAAGACTAGGAGTAGTCGATTTATAAAGGTTTTCATATCGTGATATCCCTGTTTTATCTATTGGGGCTTAGTGCTGCGCTGATTGTGCTTTTCGTGCACGCGCAGGCGCTGCAGTGTTCAGTTTCGATTAATCTTTAAGTGTGAGAATCTTACCGCTGCCAAGTAAGCCATACGCTAATCACGACTGTCAATAGATAAGCCTAAGCGACAACAAATTAGAAATGCAGAGTCCCAGATAGGGTTAACACCCAAATATTCTGCTTTTAAGGGCGCTTTTCGGCAAACGTTCTTCGTGGCGTGGCGGTATCTCTTTTGAAAGGGTGACTTAGCTGCTATCTGAATGAATGCTCAGTGCGCCTGACGCATTACTTTCCGCGGCTGAAGACTACAAACGCTCTTCCACTATATAGGCGGTAGTTTTGTGACGTGTGGTCTGGGAAAACCTGAAGCGGAGTCGGCCGGGCCAATGCGTCGTCGCGTTGGGAATCGACCAAAAAGAGATCGTGGCCGCCGATGTCCATGACGACGAATTTGTTGTTATTGATGAAGCCGACACCGTAGGCGCCCGGGGGGAGCCGATTTCCGCCGATGGTTAGGGGAACTTCGGTAATCAGGTAGTCCTGGTATCGCTCCTGAATGCTCGAGGAATAGCCGCCCGTGTCGACCTTGGTTGCGAACATCACGGCGCCCCCGGCAAAACGTACGCCAGCGGAGTTGCGTTTTTGCACTGTGGCGGACTGCCCCTGGAAATAGACGGCGGGGGGGACAAGGGAATCGAGATCCGCTGCGTGGAGGACGGTATCGGCGGAGCTTGAAGCCGTGACAGGAGAGGGCGTTTGGGCAAATATAGGTGAGTCTGTCTTGACGATCGATGCGAGCAGAAGGAGAACGTAAAAGCAGGACCGATATATTTGCATTGCCGGATTATAGATGCTCCTGTTTTGGCTTTGCTTCTGATCGAAGAGTTGCAGGCCCTTATACTCAGTAGACGTCTTTGGTTGAGTCAGGTCGTCTTGAAAGGAAAGTACATGCCGCTGGACGTATCTCCCTTGCGGAGAGTCTTCTCCCGCTCGTTTCGCTATTCTTCGCATACTTCTTTCGTCATATTGGGACTGCTTTCAGGAACGATCTATGGACGTTCGGCTGTGGGTGATAAGACGGTGTTGATGCCTGTGCCTGCTTCCGTTGAGATCGGGCAGGGGGCCTTTCCGCTGACTCCACATCTTCGTGTGAACTATGGGCAGTTCCACGATGCCCGGCTGGAGGCAGGAGCCGATCGGATGTTGCGTCGGCTGGAGTATGTCTCGGGTCAGACGCAGACGCAGACGCAGACGGGTGCGGGTAACGGCTCCGGCGAGGTTGCGGTTGATGTGAAGGGTGCCGGCCAGGCGGTGCAGTCGCTGGATGAGGATGAATCTTATTCGCTGGTGGTGTCGTCGGCGCAGGTGAAGCTGAGTGCAGCGACGGTTGTCGGTGCATTGCATGGGATGGAGACGCTGCTGCAATTGATCGAGTGTGAGCACGGTTCGTGTCATTTGCCTGCGGTAAAGATCGAGGATTCTCCGCGGTTTCGCTGGCGTGGACTGATGATCGATGTGAGTCGTCACTTCGAGCCGGTGAGCATGATTGAGCGGACACTGGATGGAATGGCGGTGGTGAAGCTCAATGTTTTTCACTGGCATTTGAGCGACGATCAAGGGTTTAGGGCAGAGAGCAAGAGATTTCCGAAGCTGACCGGTATGGGGTCGAACGGTCAGTTTTATACGCAGGAGCAGATGCGCGAAGTTGTGGCCTATGCCCGGGCGCGGGGGATTCGGGTGGTGCCGGAGTTCGATATGCCGGGGCACTCGGTGAGCTGGCTGATCGGGTATCCGGAGTACGGCAGCTCGGCGGCACCGACGCAGTTGCCTGTGGCCTTCGGCATTCATGATGAGTCGCTCGATCCGACTGAGGACAAGACGTATAAGTTCCTTGATGCGCTGATTGAGGAGATGGGACAGATCTTTCCCGATCCCTACTTCCACATTGGCGGCGATGAGAATACGGGGAAGGCCTGGCGCGAGAATCCTAAGATCGCCGCGTTCATGAAGGCCAAGGGCATCAAGGATACGGATGCGCTGCAGGCTTACTTCAATCAGCGGCTGCTCCCGATTTTGACCAAGCATGGGAAGCACATGATTGGGTGGGACGAGGTGCTCACCCCTGGGCTGCCGAAGGACGTGATCGTGCAGTCGTGGCGTGGCGGCGATTCGCTGGCTAAGGGTGCACGACAGGGTTATACGGGCATTCTCTCTGCTCCTTATTATCTGGATGGAATGAAGACAGCCGAGGAACATTATCTGGCTGATCCGATTCCAGCGGGTGTTTCGCTGACCGAGGAGGAGAAGGCTCGCATCCTTGGCGGCGAAGTTTGCATGTGGTCCGAACACCTGAACGAGCGGACGATCGACTCGCGCATATGGCCGCGGACGGCAGCGATCGCGGAGCGGTTCTGGTCGCCTGCTTCTGTGCGCGATGTGGCGGACATGTACCGCCGACTCTGGCCGACTTCGCTGGAGCTGGAATCGGTGGGGTTGACTCATATCTCTGGTCCGCAGCGGGCTCTGCGGAGTTTGGCGGCTTCGCAGAATCCAGTTGCTTTGGCGACGTTCGCTTCGGTGCTGGAGCCGGTGAGCTTCAGCGATCGCTACGATGCGCAGCATACGGATGCTACGACTCCGCTGAGCGGTTTGGTGGATGCTGTGGTGCCTGATCCTCCGTCGCGGTTTGAGATTCGCACGCAGGTGGATGCCGTGGTGAATGGTGGGCCTGGGGCGGAAGAGAGCAGCGGTGCTTTGGCGTTGCGGTTCCAATCGTGGCGGGAGGCCACACCGGCGCTTACTGCGCTGGTGGAGCGATCTCCGAGGATGCCTGGTGCATTGGTCCGTGTGGGGCAACTGGAGCGGCTTTCGAAGGTTGGGACGGAGGCGCTTGGGTACTTGCGGTCAGGGGGGAAACCTTCTAGGGCTTGGAGCGATCAGCAGTTGCAGCTTGTTAGTGAGGCGGAGAAACCCGCGGCGTTGGTGCGGTTTACGTTTTTGCCGTCTTTACGGAAGCTTATCGAGGCAGCTGGTAAGTAATTCTGGGTGTTAATTGTTTGGTACCCCCTACCCCCCTGCCGGGGTGGGGGTATTTTTTGTGCCATCGTATTTGTTTTGTGGTGTTTATGGGTGACGTATGTTTGTAAAATATTCTATTCAAATGGGTTAGCTGCAAATTATTGTGGATCAATGGTTACGGCTTGGTTTCTCATTAAAAGTGAAAGCCCCGGTTTTTGGCCGAGGCTTTTTTATGTCTAGTTCTATTGTAGTGGATTGAAGATAACTCCCACGCAATTGGGATGTGGTTTGTTTTGTTTGGGTTATAGTTTTTTGGGCTTGACATGATATTTTATTGGGGAATTTGAGGGTGGTGGCGCTAAGCCTCTGGTTTGTCGTGGCTTAGGGTGGGAAGGTATAGCCCAGGGGCTAAAGAGGTGTGCTGAAAAGTCTGACTTGGCAAGCAAAGAGAAGGCCCTTGCGCTCCCACCCAAAAGCAACGGCAAAAGCGGCAAGGCCGGCTAGGAAGAGGGTTACATTCCCACCCATCGCGATGAGACTGCGATGGATGGGGCACCCCGTGCTTTATTGGTCAGGATGGAAAGAACAGGCAACGGCAAAAACAGGCAACGGCAAAAATAGAAGCAGATTCCTACGGAATGACAAACAAGAAGGGCAACGACAACTGCAAAGGCAAAGGCAAGGACAACAGCAACAGCAACAGCAACAGCGAAATGCGGGTTTCTTCGCTACGCTCAGAATGACAGGCCAAAAACAACTTCGGCTTTATTGGCTGGTCTTTCTTCAAATTCAATGGCCAGTTTCTTCAGCCTCGATGGCCAGTTTCGTCGGTTTCAATGGCTAGTCGGTTTTCAATGATTAGTTTTCGTCGGGGTTGTCGCCTTCTTCGATGAGGGAGGAGGTGCCGAGGACGTCGAAGGTGATGGGGTCGCCGCCGGTGGGTTGGAGGGTGACGCGGATGGGGAGGCGGTCCCATTTTGCTGGTTGGCAGACGGGAATGAAGTGGTCAGGTTGTGGCCATTTGCCGATCAGCTTTTGCACGACAGCGCGACGGCCGCCGAGTTGGGCGACGATGGCGAAGAGGCCTCCCTTGGCGGTGTTGGCGGTGCCGCAGTAGGCGGCGTAGTCGCGGAACCAGATGGCGTTGGAGACGACAGGGTCGAAGTCGGGGAGGTGGAGGGCGGTGATGTGGCCGGAGACGCGGTCGACGGTGATCCAGGGGCCGGGCTGCCAGACCCAGCGCTGAGAGGTTTCGGAGGGGAGTGAGTCGTTGATGTGGAGCGCGCGGCGGATGGCGAAGGTGCGGTCGGTGATGTCGTGGAGCTCGCCCATGGTCCACTCTTTCTGGCGGTCGTCGACGAAGAGAGGGCGGACTTTGAGGGTGGAGGTCTCGTCGGATTTGGTGTCGGGTGTGGCGTCGGGTTGGGTGTAGGGGACTTTGCGGATGGGGCCGAGGGTGACTGTGTGGACTTTGGGGGTGGCGGCGAAGAGTGGAGGAGCTGCTGTGATGGCGAGGAGAAGGAGAGCGGGGAGACGGCGTGGATTCAAGATGGGGCTCGCTGGGGAGGATTCTGTGTGGCTATGCTATCGGACGATTGAGGCTTTCGGGTGAGAGGGTGATTGCACTTTCGGGGAGTGGAATAAAAGGGATTACCTGGGGTAGAAATTGCGGAGAGGAAGGAAAGGTCTTCCGGGGGTATATGAAAAGGCACAATGCTGTGGAATAGATTGTGAATCGTGCGAGCAGCGCAGCAAAGTGCAGCGTAGTATCGTGGAAAGAATGCGTGCTGTCGTAGGTGGCGGCGCGTGCGAGCAGCCGAGAGCGGCGCTATTTGAGCAGCGAAGAGACGAAAGGAAATTAACGAATATGTGGAAACCGAATCAGCCCGGAAGCAATAGCCCCTCAACTCCTGAACCGGTACGCCCGACGCCGCCGGCCAGTTTCGAGGCCAGCCCGACTCGGTCAGCGACGGTCGGCAGTTCGACTGCGGCTGCTGTGCCGTCGGGCGAGCAGGCGACGATTGGCAAGTCTCTGATCGTAAAAGGTGAACTGACAGGCTCTGAGTCGCTGTACATCGACGGCAAGGTGGAGGGCGCGATCAACCTGCCCGGCAACCGCGTGACTGTGGGCCGGAATGGCCAGGTTGCGGCCAACATCGTAGCGCGTGAGATTGTGGTGCTTGGCAAGGTGCGTGGAAACTGCCAGGCGAGTGACCGCGTGGACATTCGCAGCGAAGGATCGCTGACGGGTGACGTGATTGCAGCGCGCATCTCGATTGAAGACGGCGCGTTCTTCAAGGGCGGCATCGATATTCGCAAGCCCGGCGGAACGGACTTGAAGGGCGGTTCTGCTACGCCTGTCAGTGAGCCGGTCGCAGTCGAAGTGTAAGTTTCGATTTGTTGTCCAGCGGAAAGGCCTCGGCATGATGCCGGGGCCTTCTGCGTTTTGGTGGGGTGGGATTTGTTATGGGTGGGAAGGCCGGGGCTAAAGAGGTATTAGAGCTGTGACAGGGAGAGTCCCTCAGTGGCTAAAGCCGCGACTGATGCCACTGTTCTTGCGGCACAGCTAAAGCCGTGCCCTTAACAAAACAAGACTTCCAGCAGGCTCTTAGTCGTACTCCATTCCTTTTAGTGCCTGGGTTACCGGTCAGATCGGCCTCAGAAGCGATAGCGTGGTTCATCGGAGGGTGTTCTGGTAGCGGAGGGTCTGCTTCAGATCGTTAACTTGATTGAGCTTGTATTGGAAGTAGATGCCGCCAAAGAAGAAGGTGAGGACGCCGCTGAGGCGGACGCCGAGAGGCTCGGGGCCGTTGAAGTGCTGCTCGATATCTTCGCGCAGGATGAAGCGGGCGATGAGACGGACGACCCAGCTGGCGATACCGATGAGGCTGCTGAAGACGTTATGGTGGGGATGCTGGTGATGGCCGATGGCGATGAGAACGCCATAGGAGCCGCCAAAGTTTACTAAGACCAGTACGGTTCCGATGACGTAGTACATGAGAGCTTTGCTGGCGGGCTGTACGCGCTTGGCCCATGTGGCGATGACGAAGTTCCAGACCATGACGAAGAGGCCGAAGGTAAAGAAGCCAAGAAGGAGCTCGAGGCCCCAGTTGAGATTTGGCGGGTCGGGGTAGGGGACGCCGGTGGGCTGGGGGTAGGGGGTTACTGCTGGCGGAATATAGGCTGGCGGCGGCGTAGGGGGCGTTCCGAGGATCTGGGAGATGGGGAGCCAGTCGGGCATTTCGTCACTTTTGGCCAGGTCGGACGAAAGGATATTGCCGGAGGCTACGTAGCGCTGGAGATCTTCGAGGGTGTAGGGGCCATAGGTCTGGCCGTTGCGGGAGACGGTGTAAGGCATGGTTTGGTCCTCTGGTGCGATGCGCGTCCGCGAATCAGTCCAGACGATGAAAACACGGACGCAGCTTCAGCACAATCAGAGAATTTTACCGTCAGCGCGGTCGAGGCGGGTGTCGGGTGCGGCGCGGCTGAGGAGGATGCGGAGGTCGGCGACGTTGTTGAGGTGGAACGCGGCGGGGCCGGTGGGAGAGGTGACGGCGATGAAGTCGGCGCGGGTGACGTCGTCAAGGAAAAAGGATGGGCGGGGGTCGGGCGCGATGGAGGCGACTTCGACGTGACTTAGTTCGAGGTTGCGCATGTGCCGAAGGAAGAAGCCTTGCGAGGGCATGGGGCCGAACATGCCGGGGTCGGGGTACTTGTTTTCGTTTTCGGGTGGGCGGATGGCGAGGGAGTCTGCGGAGCTGCCGCCTTTGTGCTGCTGATAGATGTTCGAGAGCTTGACGTCTTCGATGGCGTAGTTGGGGATGCCGCTGAGGATGGAGCAGAGGCGCGATTCGGCGTTGTGGCTGACGATGTTGTTGACGAGGATGCGGCGGAGGACGCCGACTTTTGTGGTGTCTTTGGGGCCGCGCAGACGGGAGCCGAGGCGGAAGAAGAGCGGCGCGGTGCGGATGTTGCGCATGGTGATGTTGGAGATGGTGATGTCTTCGCAGAGGGCGCCGTCTTCGCTCTCGAGGGCGAGGCCGTCGCAGCCGTCGAAGACGCAGTTGGAGATGGTGATGTTTTTGAAGCCGCCGTTGGATTCGGTACCGCACTTGATACGGCCGGTGCGGGGGACGTGGGCGTCGGGGGCGAAGAGTTTGAAGGTGCCGTCGAGGAGGGTGCCGAGCTCGTAGGCGCCGGTGACGTAGCAGTTGGAGATGGTGAGGTTTTCGGTAGCGCGGGCGTAGCCGAGGGCGAAGCTGCTCTTGGGGCAGATGGCGTCGTCCCAGGGGGAGTTGACGGTGCAGTTGGAGACGCGGACGTTGCGGCAGCAGTCGATATCCATGCCGTCGCGGTCGGTGTCGATCTTTAGGTTGTCGATGGTGAGGTTGTCGACGCCGGTGAGGAGAAGGCCGAAGTGGCCGCCTTTGAGGATGGAGAAATCGCGGAAGATGACGTTGCGGCAGTTTTTAAGGGCGATGGCTTTGTTGGCTACGCCGGGTTGCTCGGCTTTGTAGATTGGGTAAGCGCCACGGGCGGTGCGTTCGGCACCGAAGCTTAGGCCTTTGCCGTAGATGAGGCCGGGGCCGGTGATGCTGAGGTCGTTGATGTTTTCGCCCCAGAGAAGGGAGTTGTGCCAGTGGTTGTGGCCATAGTCCTGGTAGGCGTCCCAGGCGGTGTTGGGTTCGGCTGCGTCGTAGGTGCCGCCGTTGTAGCCGGTGGATTGGTCGGGGCGAGGGGACTCTGCGGCGAGGATGGTGGCGCCTTGCGAGAGGTAGAGGTCGACGTGGCTTTTGAGGTGGATGGAGAAGCAGAGCCATGTGCCGGCGGGGAAGAAGACGGTGCCTCCGCCTGCGGCTGCAGCGGCTTCGATGGCTTTGTTGATGGCGGGGGTGTCGAGGGTTTTGCCGTCGCCTGCGGCGCCGTAGGTGCGGATGTCGAAGATGTTTGGGGAGGGGTTTGATGTTTGTGCGGAGGCGTAGGCGGCGGGCATGGTTGTCGCTGCTACGGCGGCGAGACCCATGCCGCCTCGTTTCAATAGTTCGCGGCGGGCGGAGTTGAAGGATTCCATAGGGAAGCCATGCTAGCAGAGCATGGCTTCGACGAGAAATAGTTTCTGGTTTGGAAGATATGTATTTGGAGTTGTCTAAAGACTGAAAGACTTGCCGCGGATCTGTGGGGAAGAGACGGATTTAAGAACAGACAAAAGCAAGAGCGAGGACGGAATACAGGGATCCTTCACTACGTTCAGGATGACGACGTGGAGCGAACAGCAGCAAAATCTTTCCCACACCTCGTTCAGGACGGCTTGAAGGAACAACAGCAGAATCCTTCTTGCGTCATTTTCAATGACGGTTGTGGGACAAGTTCTAATGTGATGTCGGTAGTGGGGCGGTGTGGTCGAGGTCGAGGTTGAGTTCGAGCACGTTGACGCGGGGTTCGCCGAGGAAGCCTAGCTGGCGGCCTTCGGTGTGGCGAGCGATGAGTTGGTGGACGGCGGTGTCAGTGAGGTTACGTTCGTGTGCTATGCGGGTGGCCTGGAATTCGGCGGCGGCGGGTGTGATGTGGGGGTCGAGGCCGGAGCCGGATGCGGTGACGAGATCGATGGGGATGGCGGTGTTGGGGTGGTCTTGTTCGAGGGCGGTGACGTCGGTGATTACACGGTCGATTAGTTTTTTGTTGGTGGGGGCGTAGTTGGAGCCGCTGGAGTTGGCGGCGTCGTATCCCGTGCCTGCGGAGGAGGGGCGCGAGTGGAAGTAGGCTGCGCCGGTGAAGGACTGGCCGATGATGCGGGAGCCGATGAGTTGGCCGTTCTGATTACCGGACGCCTTTTCATAGAGGAGTTGGCCGTTGGCTTTGTCTTTGAAGATGACCTGCGCGATGCCGGTGATGACGAAGGGATAGATGAGACCGAAGATGACGGTGGTGACGATGGTGTAGAGGGCGGCGGTGATGATGTTGCGACGCATAGTTGTTTCCTTAGAGCGATGGAAGTCTTTGCCGGGGATAAGAACCGCAGGTCCTTCGACTGCGCTGATCGCGGTGAGACCGTGATCAACTTCGCTCAGGATGACATTTTTGGTGTTGAGCATTGAGGACTCCTTCAGGCTAGATGAATTGCAGTGATGATGATGTCGATGAGCTTGATGCCGAGGAATGGGACGATAATGCCGCCGATGCCGTAGAGGATCAGGTTGCGGCGGAGGAGTGCTTCGGCGGACATGGCCTTGTAGCCTACGCCACGAAGGGCGAGGGGGATGAGGCCGACGATGATGAGTGCGTTGAAGATGACGGCGGAGAGGATTGCCGACTGAGGCGTTTTGAGATGCATGATGTTGAGCGCTGCGAGTACGGGGAAGGTGGCGGCGAACATGGCCGGAATGATGGCGAAGTATTTGGCGACGTCGTTGGCGATAGAGAAGGTGGTGAGCGCGCCGCGGGTCATGAGGAGCTGCTTGCCGATCTCGACGATCTCGATGAGCTTGGTGGGATTGGAATCGAGGTCGACCATGTTGCCAGCTTCTTTGGCGGCTTGGGTGCCGGTGTTCATGGCTACGCCTACGTCTGCCTGTGCGAGCGCTGGGGCGTCGTTGGTGCCGTCGCCGGTCATGGCTACGAGCTTGCCCTCGGCCTGCTCGCGCTTGATGAGATCCATCTTGTCTTTGGGTTTGGCTTCGGCGAGGAAGTCATCTACGCCAGCCTCGCGTGCGATGGCGGCGGCAGTGAGAGGGTTGTCGCCGGTAATCATGATGGTCTTGATGCCCATGGAGCGGAGTTGGGCGAAGCGCTCTTTCATGCCGCCTTTGACGATGTCCTTGAGATGGATGACGCCGAGAGCTTTGCGGTTTTCTGCGACGACGAGAGGTGTGCCTCCGCTGCGTGCGACGACTTCGACGGCGGCGCGAACTTCGTCGGGGAGGGTGCCCCCGTTTTCGGTAAGGAACTTGGCGATGGCGTCGGTTGAACCTTTGCGGATGATACGGCCGTCGAGATTTACGCCTGACATACGTGTGACCGCGGAGAAGGGAACGAACTCGGCGTTGAGTTCGTGGAGTTCGCGGCCACGGAGGCCGTAGATCTCTTTGGCGAGGACGACGATGCTGCGCCCTTCGGGGGTTTCGTCGGGTAAGGATGAGAGCTGGGCGGCGTCGGCGAGTTGGTCTTTGGTGACGCCGGGTGCGGGGATGAACTCGGATGCCTGGCGGTTGCCGAGGGTGATTGTGCCGGTCTTATCGAGCAGAAGGGTGTTGACGTCGCCTGCGGCTTCTACGGCGCGGCCTGACATGGCGAGGACGTTGTGCTGGACGAGGCGATCCATGCCTGCGATGCCGATGGCAGAGAGCAGGCCGCCGATGGTGGTGGGGATGAGGCAGACGAGAAGTGAGATTAAGACGAAGACGGTTTGTGGGGCTGCGGAGTAGATGGCGATGGGTTGGAGGGTGACGACGGCGAGAAGGAAGATGATGGTGAGGCCAGCGAGGAGGATGTTGAGCGCGATTTCGTTGGGAGTCTTCTGACGCTCGGCGCCTTCGACGAGAGCGATCATGCGGTCGAGGAAGGTTTCGCCGGGGTTGGAGGTGATGCGGACTTTGATCTGGTCGGAGAGGACGCGGGTTCCTCCGGTGACGGCGGAACGATCGCCGCCGGCTTCGCGGATGACGGGCGCGGACTCGCCAGTGATGGCGGACTCGTCGACGGAGGCTACGCCTTCGATGACTTCGCCGTCGCCGGGGATCATGTGGCTGGCGATGACGATGCAGACGTCGCCGCTGCGGAGGTCCGAGCTGGGGACGTCTTCGGTGGTGCCGTCGATACGGAGACGGACGGCGGTGGTTTCGGACTTGGCGCGGCGGAGGGCGTCAGCCTGGGCTTTGCCGCGGCCTTCGGCCATGGCTTCGGCGAAGTTGGCGAAGAGGACGGTGAACCAGAGCCAGAGGGTGATCTGGAGATCGAAGCGTACGGTCTGATGATGCGCGGCGATGTTGCGAAAGAGATAGATGGTGGTGATGAGGCTGCCAGTCTCGACGACGAACATGACGGGATTTTTCATCATGGTGCGCGGGTTGAGTTTAACCAGTGCGTCGATGAGGGCACGGCGGACGATCTTTGTGTCCCAGAGAGAGCGTTTGCGGGTGTTTGCCATGTGAGGTGTCTCTTTTTCTTTTGTGGCTTAGAAGGTTTTGCCGGCGTGCATGAGGAGGTGCTCGAGGATAGGGCCGAGCGAGAGCGCGGGGAAGAAGGTGAGCGCGCCGACGATGAGAATGACTCCGATGAGCAGCACGGTGAACAGTGGCGTGTGTACGGGGAAGGTGCCGGGCGACGGGGGCACTAGTTTTTTCTTTGCGAGGTTGCCTGCGACGGCAAGCATGGGCACGATCATGAAGAAGCGGCCGACGAGCATGGCCGTGGCGAGCGATAAGTTGTACCAGTGAGTGTTGGCGCCGATGCCAGCGAAGGCGGAGCCGTTGTTGCCGGTGGCGGAGGTGTAGGCGTAGAGGATCTGCGAGAGGCCGTGCGGGCCGGGATTCGTAATGCCAGCGAGTCCAAGGCTCGGTGTCATGAGCGCGACAGCGGAGAAGCCGAGGATGGAGAGCGGGAAGATGAGCACGTAAAGCATAGCCATCTTGACGTCGAAGGATTCGATTTTTTTGCCGAGGTACTCTGGCGTTCGGCCGACCATGAGGCCGGCGATGAAGACGGCGAGCACGACGAAGATGAGCATGCCGTAGAGGCCTGCGCCTACGCCGCCGAAGATGACTTCGCCGAGCATGATGTTGACCATGGGAACGAGGCCGCCGAGGGGCATGAAGGAGTCGTGCATGGAGTTGACGGCGCCGCAGCTTGCGTCGGTGGTGACGGTGGCGAAGAGGGCGGAGTTGGCGATGCCGAAGCGGACTTCCTTGCCTTCCATGTTGCCGCCAGACTGGAGCGGCGATGCGTGCTGGTCTATATGCATTCCTGAAGCGTGGAGGAGGGGGTTGGGTTGAGCTTCGGAGTAATACGCGACGAAGACGCCGACGAAGAAGAGTGCGGCCATGGCGGCGAAGACGGCCCAGCCGTGTTTGGGTGCGCGGGTCATGCGTCCGAGTGTGACGGTGAGGGCCGCGGGGATGAGGAAGATGGAGAACATCTCGAGAAGGTTCGAGAGGGGCGTGGGGTTTTCGAAGGGGTGGGCGCTATTGGTGTTGAAGAAGCCGCCGCCGTTGGTGCCGAGCATCTTAATGGCTTCCTGCGAGGCTACGGGGCCTTGGGCGATGCTCTGGGTCGTGGTGGTTTGAGCGGTCGGCTTGCCATCTGTGCCTGTGGTGGTTACAGATTGTGGCTGGATGAGTTTTGCCTGATCGTAGGGGCGGAAGTTTTGTACCACTCCTTGCGAGACCAGGAGGAGGGCGTAAATGAGGCAGGTGGGTAGGAGGACCCAGAGGGAGGCGCGGGTGGTGTCGACCCAGAAGTTGCCGAGGGTCTTCGATTCCTTGCGAGAGATGCCACGGATCAACGCGACTGCGAGGGCCATGCCTACGGCTGCAGAGAAGAAGTTGTGGTAGGCGAGGGTGAGCATCTGGGTGAGATAGCTCATCGTTGTTTCGGGCACGTAGGACTGCCAGTTGGTGTTGGTGGTGAAGGAGGCCGCGGTATTGAGGGCGAGATCGGGTGCGACTGCGGCGAGATGCTGTGGATTGAGAGGCAGGAGGCCTTGCAGGCGCTCAATGGCGTAGGTTGCGAGCATCGTTACGACACTGAACAGGAGCATGACGATGGCGTACTCGGTCCAGGGCATCTCGTGGGTCTCGTCGATGCCGGTGAGGCGATAGATGAGGCGCTCGATAGGGCGGAAGATGCGGTCGGCGAAGGTGCGCTCGCGCTCGAAGACGCGGGCCATGTAGAGGCCGAGAGGCTTCGCGCAGACGAGGACGAGCGCGAAGAAGAAGCAGATTTGAAACCAGCCGTTGGCGGTCATTGTTGCGGTTTTTCCTTTTAGAAGTTGGCTAAAAATTTTCCGGGCGAAGGAGCGCGTAGACGAGATAGACGAGAAGCGCGACGGTGACGAGTCCGAGCAGAAGAGTCTCAAGCATCAGTTGGCTTCCTTCGTGCCGAGCCTATTGCAGCCGGCGATGTATGCGATGGCCAGGATGAAGAAGGCCACGCTTGCTGTAATGCATCCGATGTCCCACATGGGTGTGCTCTCCTTCGTTAGAGGTGATGGGCGGTCTTGATGTAAGGGGATTTAGACAGGGGCGATAAAGAGATAAGCGGCATGAGAGATCAGCGCCGCTTCCTTTGCGAACGGCGCTAATCCTTATGGAATGCTTTTAGACGTAAAGTATGGGTGCGAAAGTCGTAAAGAATTCGTAAAGGTGCTAGAGCTCTTCGTGTCCGCTGGGGTAGAAACGATAGCCGATCCAGGGTTCGGTGACGATGTAGCGGGGCTCTTCGGAGGTTTCGATTTTTTTGCGGAGCTGGCCGATGTGGACGCGGAGGTATTCGGGTTGATCGGCGTTGGTGCCCCATACGGCATGCAGGAGGGCGCGGTGGGTGAGGACCTGTCCGGCATGTTCGGCGAGGACGACGAGGAGGTCGAACTGCTTTGGGGTGAGGTGGGTTTCCTGGCCGCGGACGAGGACTTTGTGCTGCGGGATGTCGATGACGAAGTCTCCGAGCGTGATGATTTGCTGGGGCTCGGGAGTGGTTGCGGTGCGGCGGCGGAGCTGGGCGCGGACGCGGGCCTGGAGCTCCTGGATGCTGAAGGGCTTGGTGACGTAGTCGTCAGCACCGGCGTCGAGCGCGGCTACTTTGACGGCCTCCTGATCGCGGACGGAGAGGACGATGATGGGTGTGGCGCTGGTGGAGCGGATCTGGTGGCAGAGCTCGATGCCGCTCATCTCGTGCATGGAGAGGTCGGTGATGACGACGTCGGGATTCCACTCGCGAAAGGCGATGAGGCCGTCAAGGCCGTTGGGCGAGGTGCGGATGGAGTAGCCCTGGGTGGAGAGGGCGGTTTTGAGGACGCGGGTGATCTGGGGTTCATCGTCGACGATGAGGATCTTTGCCGGCTGGTCGTTAGGCTTCATTCACGCTCCGAGTGTTGGGTGACGATGTGGACGTCGACGTTGGGGGCTTCGCGGAGGAAGTGCTGAATCGCCCAATAATACAGGTACTTTCGAAGACCGGTGACGGCGGTGCGGCCGAAGACGATGTGGGTGATGCGTTTTTCGCGAACGAATTGGGCGGCGGTGTGGGCGATATTTTTGCCTTTGATGACGAAGACCTGGGCGTCGAGGTTGCGGGCAAACTGAATGTTGGCGGCGAGGGTACTCTGGTTTTCTTCGATATGCTCGCGCTCCGTTTCAATATGTAACACAAAGAGTTCGCCGCCTACGCCTTCGGCTACGCGGGCTCCACGGGCGATCAACATCTGAGAGGCGCTGTTGGAGCTGATGCAGACGGCTACGCGCTCGCGCACGGCCCAGTTGGCCTGGATGCGCTTGGAGTCCATGTAGGCGGTGAGGTTGCGGTCGACGGCCTTGGTGACGTGCTGGAGGGCGAGCTCGCGTAGGGCGATGAGGTTGCCGCGGCGGAAGAAGTTAGCCAGGGCTTTTTCTGCGCGATCGACGCCGTAGATATCGCCGCGACGCATGCGAGTTTGGAGGGCTTCGGGGGTGAGGTCGGCCATGACGATTTCGTCGGCGCGCTGGAGGAACCAGTCGGGGACGGTCTCGCGGATGGAGATGCCGGTGACGCTTTGTACGGTGGGGGCGACGCTTTCGATGTGCTGGACGTTCATGGTGGCGAGCACGTCGATGTTGGCGGCGAGGAGGTCGAGGACGTCTTCGTAGCGCTTGCGGTGCTTGCTGCCTTCGATGTTGGTGTGGGCGAGCTCGTCGATGAGGACGATCTGCGGGTGGCGCAGGAGGATTCCGTCGAGGTCCATTTCCTCGAAGGCGACGCCTTTGTATTCGATGCGGCGGCGGGGGATCTGTTCGAGTTGAGCGGCTAGCTCAGCGGTGCGAGGGCGGCCGTGGGTTTCGACAACGCCAATGACGATATCTTCGCCGCGCTGGTGGCGGCGGATGGCTTCGCTGAGCATGTTGTAGGTTTTGCCTACGCCGGGCGCATAGCCGAGGAAGAGTTTGAAGGTGCCACGAGTTTTTTCGGGGGCAACTTTTTCGAGCCACTCTTCGGGGCTCTTCAATGCGGGCATGGATGGGTCGCGCGTAGCCATAGGGATAAGATATGTGAGTGCGACGATCCGCTTCGCGAAGTGCAATCCGCTATGCAGTGTCGACAGGCACTCTCGCTGTCATTGTAGCGGTGTACTTCCGCTGGGCGCACGCGAACGAGATGACGGTGGCGTTAACGATGATCATCGCCATTCTGATCGTGGCGGCGAACTGGGGGCTGCGGCACTCGATTTATTTGTCGATTCTTTCGTCGGCGGCGTTCAACTTCTTCTTTCTGCCGCCAGTGCTTACGTTTACGATTCGCGATGGGCGCAACTGGGTGGCCCTGCTGGCGTTTCTTGTTACTGGAATTGTTGCGAGCCAGTTGGCGGAGAGAGCGCGGCGTGAGGCGAAGAGCTCACGGCGGCGGCAGCGGGAGGCGGAGCGATTGTATGAGTTCAGCCAGCAGATGCTGGTGAAGGGCGATGTGATCGATTTGCTGAATGTGCTGCCGCATATGATTGCGGCGACATTCAATCTTGCGGGGGCAGCGGTTTATCTACGGGAACGGGATCGGGTGTATCGGTCGAGCCCGGACTATATGGATGTCACTGCGGCTGAGCTTCGTGATGCTGCGTTCTCGCGGGATCATCGTCGCGATGAGGCGCGTGGTGTGACGCTGGTGCCGATTTTGCTGGGGACGCGACCTATTGGCGCGGTAGGAATCACGGGGTCGGGAACTTCGCCTGAGGCGTTGGATGCGGTGTGCGGGCTGGCGGCGATTGCGATTGAGCGAGCGGGGGCGGTAGAGACGCTGGCGCGAGTGGAGGCTTCGCGGGAGAGCGAGCGGTTGAGGAATGCACTGCTTGATTCTGTTGCGCATGAGCTAAGGACGCCGCTGACTTCGATTACGGCGGCGATCACAAGTCTGCGTAACGATCCGCTTGATGGGGGACAGCGCGGGGAGATGATGGAGGTGATCGAAGAGGAGGCGGCGCGGCTGAACCGGCTGGTGGGGCAGGCTATGGAGATGGCTGACCTTGATGCGCACGACATCAAGCTCGATCTGCGGCCGCATCCGATTCGCGAGGCGGTCGATCTGGCGTTGGAGGCGGTGCAGGTGAAGAATCATCCGATCGAGATACGTTTGCCGGAGACGCTGCCGATGGTGGAGATGGATCTGGAACGGATTGCGAAGGTGCTGCAGCATTTGATTGAGAATGCGGCGAAGTATTCGGCTGAGGGCAGTCCGATTTTTATCAGCGCGGAGGTGGCTCGTGGGGAGCTGGTTACAAGCGTGGCGGATCGTGGCGTGGGCGTGGACGATTTTGAACGGATGATGATCTTCGACAAGTTCTATCGAGGGCAGGGGCAACGGTACCGGGTGCAGGGAACGGGCATGGGACTGGCGATTGCGAAGGCGATTGTAGAGGCGCATGGGGGATCGATTGAGGTGACGAGCCAGCCGGCGCAGGGGTCGGTGTTTTCGTTTCGTCTGCCGCTGCATGCAGACAGCGGACGATAGTCGATTAGGCAGATTCGTGGGTTTTGGTAGATAATTCGCGGCATGGTCAGACCTTGCTTTCTTGTAATCGACCGGGAGTTTCCGGGCAGCATATCGACACGCAAGCTGGTGATCGAATCTGCCAAGTTCAACGTGCTTACTGCCTATAGCGGCAAAGAGGCGATGGAGATCTTCAAGCGTTTTCCTGCGCTCGATGGCGTTGTACTGGATGGGGGTATCGAAGACGTCTCAGCGGAAGAGTTGACCGATGAGCTGAAGACTCTCCAGCCAAAGATTCCGGTTATTGTCATTGCCGTGCCGGGGTTCGATGGATGTCCCGCTGCCGACTTTCAGTTGGAATCATTTAATCCGGCGAAGCTGCTGGAGATTCTTCGTGGGTTGAAGCCGAAGGAGTCTGCCAAGATCGAGAGGCATGATGAGGACTTGAGTCGAGAGAATCTCAGTTGATCTTGTGAATTGCTGGCCAACCGGTTCTTCATAAATACAGCTACAAGGAAACAGAATGAAGGCAGTCATTGCAGTTGTTGCGTTCGCCGCTATAGCGCTTGGAAGCGAGCGGTTCGCGTTCAGTCAAGGCGGCGGTCCATCTGCTGCAACGTTTCATAATCCGCTGAAATCGAGTGGGCCGGACCCGTGGGTGATTCAGCGGGACGGATTTTTCTATTACATGAACAGCACCGGATCGAATCTGACGATATGGAAGACGAAGAACATCGTCGATCTCGAGAATGCTGAGAAGAAGGTTGTGTGGGTACCTCCTGCGATGGGTTCCTACTCGAAGGAGCTGTGGGCGCCGGAGCTGCATTTTCTTGAGGGGAAGTGGTACATCTACTTTGCGGCGGATGAGGGTCACAACGAGAACCATCGCATTTATGTGGTTGAGAATTCGTCTCGCGATCCGCTGCAGGGTGAGTGGACTTTCAAAGGAAAGCTGGCTGATGCTTCGGACAAGTGGGCTATCGATGCGACTGTCTTTGAGGCGCAGGGGAAGACTTTTGCGGTGTGGTCGGGATGGGAAGGCGATAGCAACGGAGTTCAGGGGCTATACATTGCACGCATGAAGAATCCGTGGACGATTGAAGGGTCGCGCGTGCGTTTGTCGGAGCCGGACCATCCGTGGGAGAAGGTGGGGGACTTCGAATCTCGGGGCCAGGTACTTGCGCTGCCGCACGTCGACGTAAATGAGGGGCCTGAGATTCTTCAGCATGGAGGCAAGGTGTTTCTTGTTTATTCGGCGAGTGGGTGCTGGACGGACTACTACTCGCTTGGAATGCTTGAGGCGTCTGAGTCGAGCGACTTGATGGATCCTTCTTCGTGGAGGAAGTCTGAACGTCCGGTCTTCTGGCAGAACCCCGAGGGGTCGGCCTACGGGACGGGGCATAATACGTTCTTCAAGTCGTTGGATGGCAAGCAGGACTGGATTCTCTATCACGCGAATCCAAAGCCAGGGCAGGGCTGCGGCGGACAGCGGTCTCCGCGAGCACAGCCGTTTACATGGAAGCCGGATGGAACTCCTGATTTCGGGCGGCCTATTCCGTTGGAGCAGGCTATTGCTGTGCCTTCGGGGTCAGAGTAGGCGTCGCGATCAGGCTTTGGTTTCCAGGGGCCTTCTGGCGAAGTAGTAGAGCGAGAAGGCCAGAAGACCGAACATGATGACGCTTACCCAATCGTGATGGAGAGGGTTGTGGTCGCTGAAGCGTGGCATCTGACTGTCGGTGGTTGACTCGTAGAGCCTGACGGCCACTCCAAGGAGGCCGACGATGCCGCCAGCGGCGATGAGTCCTGAGGCGTAGAGCGAACCGGAGCTGATTTCACCGTCCTCGATTCCGAAGGCCTCGGTAGCGATGATGCAGGTAGGCACGGGCAGACCGGTAGCGGGATCGAGATGCTCTGGATTTTTGGGATCAAAACCTTTGAAGGGGATCAGGTCAGGATTGGCTTCGAGGAAGGCGGCGTAATCGTTAGTGGCGTTGAAGTAGTTGGCATCAAGTTCTGCGTTTTCGACTGAGCTGGTGGCGATGGGTGATCGATTGGTAAGCCAAAGCGCGCGTGCGGACTTCCAGCGGTCATAGAGTGCGGCACGGGCAGCTTCAGCCTGAAGGTCGGCGTGATGTTTCATGGCGCGGTCGACCATCCAGCGGATGACACCGCCTACGAAGATGGCGAGCGTGGTGCCGATGGAGAGGTACGCACCGACGGCGAGGGTGAGGGAGCGGACGCCGAGTAGTTCGACCATGATGACGAGAGCGACTCCCAAGAGGACGAGGGACCAAGGGAGTTTGCGGCTGAGGATGCCGTTGATGACGGTGGCCATGAGGCGGCCTTGCGGGGCGGCGGCTTTTTCGCTGCCGATGCCCTGGGTCCACTGGACCTCGATTTGGCTGGTGGCGGGGTTGTAGAGGTATTTGCCGTCGGCGAGGGTGGTGGAACCGATAGCGTTGAGGAGGATGAGCTGGCGGGTATTGTTGAGTTCGCTGTGGGTGGTGGAGGAGGTGGCGGGATTGGTGAGGGAGATGCGATCGCGGGTGAAGTTGCCGTTGTTCTGGACGCCGTCAGGGAGCTGGTTCAGTGAGAAGGTGATGGGGTGAGGGAGGAGTTGGAAGGCTTCAAGGCCTTTGTTCATGGCGTTGAGGGTGGTGCCGATGGAGAAGACCGAGATGACGACGCCGATCATGATGGCGAGCTGCTGCTTCCAGGGAGTGGCTCCGATGATGTAGCCGGTCTTGAGATCTTGCGCGGTGTCGCCGGCGTTGGAGGCGGCGATACAGACGATGCCGCCGATGGTGATGGCGAGAGCACCGAAGGCGGGGGCGGTCCAGCCTTTGACGAGGAAGATGGCGGCGGTGGCCATGAGAGTGGCTATGGTCATGCCGGAGACGGGGGATGCTGATGAGCCGACGATGCCTACGATGCGGGCGGAGACGGTAACGAAGAGGAAACCGAAGAGGACTACAAGGAAGGCGGCTGCGAGGTTGGCGAAGGCGCCGACCTGGGCTCCGGGAACGGGTTTGAACTGGAGGAAGAACCAGAGAAGGATGACGAGGAGAACGCTGCCGCCGAGGACGACGGACCAGGGGAGGTCGTGCTCGGTGCGTATGGGAGTGGATTCATTGTCAGTCTCAACCGCAGGTCCCTCCACTCCGCTGCGCTCCGGTCGGGATGACACATCTTTTTTGGCGGAGCCTTTATTTTTGCCGATGGATTTGATGCCCTCGGAGAGAGCGGCGAGGATGGTGGGGGCGGTACGGAGAAGGGTGATGAGACCGCTACAGGCTACGGCTCCGGCGCCCATGGGACGGACATAGGTGGACCAGAGCTGGGAGGGGCTCATGTCGTGGATGGGGACGGTGCCGGGATAGAGAGGGGTGCCGAGTTTTGAGCCGAAGAAGTAGATGGCCGGCATGAGGACGAGCCAGGAGAAGACTCCACCGGCGAACATGATTGCGGCGACGCGCATGCCGATGATGTATCCGACGCCGAGGTATTCGGCGGTGACGTCGGCGCGGATGGCTCCGCCTTTGAGGAGGTGCTGGTCGCCGAGGTCGGGAGAGAAGTTGGGGGTTCCGGGGAAGAGGCCGAAGAGGTTCTCGTTTTGAAAGAGGGTGTAGAGGCTGCCGAGACCGAGACCAAGGAAAACTCGGGATGCGAAGGAGCCGCCACGTTCGCCGGCCATGAGGACGTCGGCGCAGGCGGTGCCTTCGGGGTAGGTGAGGGTGCCGTGCTCTTCGACGATGAGTTGGCGGCGAAGAGGGATCATAAAGAGGACGCCGAGCCATCCGCCGAAGAGAGCAAGGGCGAAAATGCGGGTGGATTCGAGGTCGAAGCCGAGGAAGATGAGTGCGGGGAGGGTGAAGATGACTCCGGAGGCGATGGACTGGCCGGCGTTTCCGGTGGTCTGGACGACGTTGTTTTCGAGGATGCTGGCTTTGCCGAAGGCTCGGAGGATGGAGATGGAGAGGACGGAGATGGGGATGCTGGCGGCGACGGTAAGCCCTGCGCGGAGACCGACGTAGACGGTGACAGCACCGAAGAGAACGCCGAAGAAGGCTCCGAGGATGAGGGCGCGTGCGGTGAGCTCGGGGCGTGATTCGGTTGGTAGCACAAATGGCCGGAAGTTAGAGGTTGCTGCCATAAATATGTGTCTCCGCTGTGACGAGCTGCTGGTTTGTGGCTGCGAAGGAGTGTAACAGCGGGAGTTAGGAGAAGCACGATGCATCTGATTTGGTGCAGAATTGTTGACGGCAGGCTATGGGGAGGGCTTATACTGCGGGCAATGGCACGAGATTTGCTTGTGCTGCGAGTGAGGTGAGTCTTCAGCGAATGCTTGAATGACAATGCGCTCGGAGATACTACTGGGGCTCCGCCCGGTAGTCCCCCTGGAGGGGTGGTGGAATGGCGCGCTGTTTCGCGCGTCTTAAGAAGTCCGGGCAGGGTAGCGCGGGCGGTTGTGGATGATCTGGTAACTACCTTTTTTCCAGCGGATTGCAAGGCCTGTGGGGGCGCTTTGCTGAGAGCTGGCCTGATTCCTGTTTGCGATGAATGTATTGGCGGGGTGAAACCCCAGTCGGCGACCTTGTGCGTGCGTTGCGGGGAGATGCTGGACATGGAAGGGGTTCGGTACGCGGGGCAGTTCCCGGCGGAGGGCCTGCTGTGTTCGCCCTGTCGGATGGTGGAGCCGGCGTTTGCGCGGGCGGTGGCCTATGGGGTCTATGAAGATGAGCTGCGAGAGATGGTGCATCTGCTGAAGTACGAGGGGATGCGAGGAGTGGCGCGGCCGTTGGGCAGGATGCTGGCTCGAGCGATAGAGACATTAAAGGATGAGGCGGGATCGGAGCTGATTGTGGTCGCGGTGCCGCTGTTTCCAGCGAAGGAGCGGCAACGGGGTTACAACCAGGCGGTGCTGCTGGCGGATGCGGCGATGAAGGAATTGAAGAGAAGCGCGCCGGAGTGGAAGCTGCGGACTGCGCATGGCGTGATTCGACGAGTGAAGGATACGCAGAGTCAGTTTGAACTGACGCCAAGTGGGCGCAGGAGAAATCTGCAGGGGGCGTTTGCGGTGAGTGAGACTGCGGGTTTGGCGGGGCGGGAGGTATTGCTGGTGGATGACATATATACGACCGGGGCAACGGCTCGGGCGTGTTCCTCGGCGCTGCGGCGGGCCGGGGCAAGCAGGGTCTGGGTGGCGACGGTGTCGCGGGCGCAGAAAGAGATGGTTGCGATGTGGGATTCGGATTGAGGCGAACAAGCTTGGCGGAGTGCGAATACTAATTGGACCGGAGGGTTTAGCGATGCAATCGGGGAAGATGCGGAAGCAAGGGCTAAGTGGGAAACGACACATGGGGCACGCCAGCGGACACTCCGCTGGACGTGCGCTGAGCGAAGTGGATGTAAGGGTGGGAGTGTTTCGTCAGCCGGCGATGCAGACTCCTGTTCTGGTTCTGAATGCGTCGTATGAGCCGATCAATATTTGCGGGGCGAGGCGTGCGCTGGTGCTGGTGCTGAAGGGAGTGGCTCGGACCGAGGAAGAACAGGGCGCGACGCTGCATGCGGCACGGATGCATATTGCTATGCCGAGCGTGATCCGGTTGCTGGAGTATCGGAGGATTCCGCACCAGACTCGGGCGTTGTCGCGAAAGAATATTTTGTTACGCGATCGTAATTGCTGCCAGTACTGCAGCGTTGTGCTGACCGCTGGGGAGTTGACGCTGGACCATGTGATTCCGCGGTCTCGAGGTGGGTTGTCGACGTGGGAAAACCTGGTAGCGTGTTGCCATAACTGCAATCGGCGGAAGGGAAATCAGATGCTGCACGAGATGACGGAGATGCGGTTGCTGCGCGAGCCGAGGCCGTTCTCGCTGCATACGTCGCGACACATTATGCGGATGATTGGGAGTGCGGATGCGGCGTGGCGGAAGTATCTTTATTTTGAGGCTGAGCCGGCGGCTTAAGATTGCTGTTGCTATTGGTGGGAGCCAGGATGACGATCGTTCCGAAGGTGGCCTGGGGAGCGTAGTGGGTATGGATGTAATCGTCCAGCGCGGTGACGCCGCTTGAGAAGCGGCTGCCGTTTGGTTCAACAACATCGTCCCAGGCGGAGTTGAGGATGATGAACTTTGGGGAATACTGCTGCATCGACGCGATGATCTGTTTTTGAATGGGAAGCGTCGTCTGAACTCCGGGATCGAACTCCTGCCATTTCGTAATGGCGCCGCGGCCAGAGACAAAATAGAAGCGAATATCGTTGGTGTTGATTCTGTCCTGCCTGCCATCGCCAACAAAGATTTTGTCTTGCGGGGAGGTACGCTGTTCGACATACTCGATTGCGGCTTCGGGAAGCGGGTTGAGGATAAGGCAGCGTACGCGTTCGAGGCCAACGGGTGGGTGGCACGTGCTGGCGAATGAGGTGGGCCGGCTGGGGTGGATGAGATCGAGAAAGTTGGTATGGGTGAATACGAAAAATCCGAGTATGACAGGAGCGCTACAGGCCAGGAAGACAAAGGCGCAGGCGCCGATCATGATGGAATAGGCGCGACTCAGTTTAGGGATACGGCTGAGCAGGATGACGAGCAGAATGATTCCGACGACGATGCATTGAACCATTTGCAATGCGCTTACGCGTATCAGACCCTTGATGAAGAAGAGTGAGCCAAGGATGGTGAGCAGACCAAAGATCTGGCGTTGACGGGTGCTGCTAAAGAGGCCGGAGTGTGGCTTACGCGAGAGGAAGAGGATAACCGCGGAAGCGATGCAAGCCAGTATGGGGAAGAAGACGATGGCTTCCTGAAGCTCGAACCGATTGCTCCAGCTAAAGGGATGACGAAGCAGGCGGGGGATGGCGAAGGTCCTGAATGGCAGACCGCGCATTTTGGGATAAACCTTTGCTGGAAGGTAAAAGAGATCGAAGGCGATATCGTTGTGCGGAATCGCCCACAAGAGAAGGAGGGCGACGGGGACAACGACTATGGTGATGCCAGAGATGTAGACGAGTGCGGGGCGTCGAAGCGTATAGAAGCTGCTGCGCATGGTGACACCGAACTCTCTGGTGGACAGATTGCTCCAGGCAAGAGTGATGAGCTGGGTAAGGCAGAGATAGAAGCCGAAGTCGTGACGAAAACAGACGGAGAGGCCGACGAGTATGCCGGTAATAAAGAGGGGCCGGGTTCGCGAAGGATCGCTGAGGTAGCGGGAAAAGAAGATGCAACTGACGAGCGAGAGAAGAAGGGCGGGGAAAGCTGAGTAGTTATAGGCGGCGTCATCGATGCAAGTGAGCCAGATTAGAACGGCGGCGAAGGCCATGATGGCATATTTGCGGCTTGCGAGACGGGTAACGAGGACAAAGCTGGCACAGGCAATTCCAGCTCTGATAACAGCATCATAGACACGTCCTACAAGGGCGCTGACGCCGAAGATCTTGAAGCAGAGAGCGAGCAGGTAAAACTGCGCGGGGCCGTATAGCGTGAGGAAATCGCGATATGGCCTTCCTCCGTGCAGAACACGGTCCGCACCGTAGAGGGCAAGGCACTCATCATAGGGACCGATGACGCGTCGGGCGGCGATAAGCTGTGCGACGAGCGCTATGCCGAACAGAAGGAAGAGGAGCGACGACTTCGAAGTTAGACCGAAAGATCGTTGTGTGGTCAATGTCGTTTCCTGCTCAACAGTAGAAGCGGTCATATTAAGGCTGCTCCTTAACGACTATGATATGGCTCGCGCCATCGAACGGCCCAGGCGGACACTTTCTGCGACTCCGCGGTCTTCGGGATAGTAAAAACAGGTATCGGCGATCTGCAGACCTTCGATGGGAGTTTGAACAGGAGGGATCTTGGCGGCGAACCCGGGTTCACAGATGGGTTGGCCGTGCTTGAGACGGGCGACTTTGGTAGCGACTATGTCGTCTTTTGTGAGCTGTGGATTGAGGAGCTGAAGGCAGCTGAAGGCCTCGGCGAGAAGACTAGCATCGTCCCAGCAGAATTTTTTGTTGGTGATGGGCATGTAGTACGGGACGTAAACGACGTTATTGCCCATGCCCTTGCGAAGATTGGAGAGCTCGATTACTCCGGGGATCCCCAGGTTGGGGGCGGCGACGTTAACCCAGAAGTGCGGCGTGACCGGACGCTTCAGTTTGAAGATGACGCAGATGACACCGATGTTGTGAATGGCGCGGTAGCGGTCCTTCCAGTCTTCGGGAAGATCCGGAACCATGGCGGGCACGTAGGGTGTCGGCGTCGTGGAGATGACGTAGTCTGCGTCGAAATGTCCGGAGGCGGTATCGACTCCAGTGACGCGATTGTTTTCTGTGGTGACGGAGAGCACGGGTGCGGAGAGATGAACGCGTCCGCCGCGAGATTCGATGGCCTGGATGAGCGTGTCCACGAGAGTTTTGGAGCCACCTTCGATGTAGCCGAGCTCTTCCTGCATGATGCTTTTGCGGGAGCGGCCGATGCGGTGGATGCGGGTCCATATCCATGCGGCCGAGATATTTTCCGTATATTCGTAGAACTTGAAATCGAAGAGCGGCTTCCAGAACTGCCGATATCCATCTTCTCCGCACCAGCGGATGATCCAGTCCTTGGCGGACTCGTTCTCAAGGGCGTCCCATTTGTTGCGGCGGACGGAGACGAAGGCGAGCAGGCCGTATCGGATTTTGGAGATGAGGCTGACGCCGGGAAGCGTGAGCAGTGCCAGCGGCTGCCCCCAGGGGTTGAGTTTGCCATGGGTGTAGAAGCCCATGGTTGTGGGCTCCCAGCGCATGAGATGTGCAATGCCGAGCTCCTGCATGAGATCGAAGGTTGGATAGTCGGTGTGGCAGACGAAGTGATAGAAGCGCTCGATGGAGTCGCCATCGAAATCGAAGTGTCCAGCCATGCCTCCGGGTTCTGGTGCAGCTTCGACAAGATCTACTTCATGCCCATCGGTGACAGCCTGATACGCAGCTGCCAAGCCCATAACCCCTGCTCCAATAACAAGTACTCGCGCCATAGATAAAAGATCCTTGATCCATCCTAAAGGGTGGCGAACGCTATTACGAATGAGGGTGAGTAGTGTGAGTAGACTGGTTAGATAATTGTACTGGTTCTAGCTTCTGATGCTATATGGAGCTGTTAGGTTTTCTCTAGTTTGGAGCAGTGTAGAGATTACTGGGCGATTAATTGTTGGGGGAATTGCGCGTAAGTTCAATGCGAAGAACACTTCAATACGAATATGCTGATGTGATATTTCAGCGCAGGGAGAGACGGGAATGTCTTATAGCGAGAGTTATCAGTGTGACGTATGCGGCGATACGAAGGGCGTAGGTGGGGATTGGTGGTTGGCCTGGGTCGATTGCTTTCAAGGAGAGAATCCTGGAGAGGACCAGCCGCTCATCAAGATGACTCGCTGGCAGGTAAAGCACGCACACTCCGCCGGTGTTAAGCACCTGTGCGGAGCTCGCTGCGCCGGAACGCTGATGGACCGGTGGATGTCGGAGCAGTATGCCGACCCCGATGCGCATTGCCAGACTGCTTAGCGAGACAGTCCCTTCATGACTTAAAGGGGCTGTCTCTTACTGGCTATTTTGCAGCGACTTTCTTGGCGTGCGGGATGCGGGTGACTCCGCCGTCGGGCATGACGATGTACTTATCGCCGGTCGATTCCTCAATGTAGGAGTTCTTGCTCCCGGCAATGAGAGTGACTTCGCGAGCATCTGTCTGGCCAGGGGCAGTGAGGACGAAGTGCTTGCCGTCGCCTTCATCCTGAACGGGGGATTTTGGAGACGCCGGCGCGGGTGTAGCTACGGGAGCGGCTGCTGCAGCGGCAACGGCCGCAGGAGCGGGTGTCGAACCTCCTGTTATCTGACCGGTCTGACGAAAGTGAACATACTCCGGACCCTTGATGCCGTTGACACACTGCTGGTAGGCATCGACACCAACGGTCTGGCTGGTGGCGGTGGTGCTGGCGACGGCTTGGCTGTTGCGGTCGGTGCGCTGGGTGGCTCCCGTAGCGGCTGCGGTCTGGGCGCCGTTATTGTTGCCGTAGCCCCACCATCCACCACCTTTGCGCGAGATGGCGCTGGTAGCAGCGCCGGTGACGCCGGTGATGGTGCCCTGCGCCATCTTGTCCTTGTCCTGACCGTGTTCACGGTCGTGCAAGGTCTTCTGCTCGTCTGTAAGCTGGCTGGACGCCTGTTGACGACACTGGGTGAGTTGATCCTGGGTGATGGGCATCATGTCCATCGTGATGCCGTCGGCGGGCGCGGCGGCCTGTTGCGGCACCTGAGACAGAGCCGAACCCAGGACTATTCCAGTGATGCATGTGGTATTGAGAATGAGTTTGACTATCATGTTCCCCTCCTGAGACTGAGCTTTCGTTCCCGGCAAAGCACAATGCGGGGGGCCCAGATTAGAAGAACGGGAACAGGGACATCCTACTGGCACGATGGACGACAGGCAAGGCTATCTCTGGTAACCAATTAAAATATGGCGCCAGCCAACGTGTTTTGTTGCTCTGGCGCCGGGGAAATCATGGCTTCTTAGGTGGGGGAGGCGTGGACTGTGGCTGGGTCGTGTCCTTGTTGTTGGTGATGTCTTCGCCGTTGTAGATGACTCTGCTGGTGGCGTGGAACTGCTTGTAATCCGTGTACTTTACGACGTTGCGGATGTGGACGTCCTGAGAGAGAGAGCCGTTGGCTGCGGCGAAGTGCAGGTCGCCTTCGGCCTTGGTGTAGGTGGGGAACCAGTATTTGCCGTCGACCTGCTCGTAGTACGTGGTGAAGGGCGGCTGAAGGTCTTCGTGGCCTCTGCGCGTATCCTGCGGAACGGTTTTGCCGTTGATGAGGACGATCTGAAGGTCCTGCTGATCGACCCAGACCTTGCCCTGAAAGTAGTGCTTGCCTTTCTCGAGGACTTTGGGGCCGGCGGAGAAGACGTAGGTATCGAGCTCATCGACCTTTTGACGACCGAGGTAGGTGATGTCGTATTTGGGAAGGTCTTCGGTGGTGAGGATGAAGGGGAGGCGATGCTCGATCTCGTCGAAGTCGGCGGGACTCATGATGACTCGTTCGAGGGTATTTTGGGGGGCAAAGACGACGTGCTCTTCTCGCCTGCCGTCCTTGTTGAAGGTAATGTCGGTGACTTGCTGGTACTCTCCGTCGACACGGTTGGTGTCTTCGTTGAGGGTGTCGACTTTGACGGTCTGGCGGAAGGTATAGTTTTCGCGGGCCTGTTTGAACAAGGACTCGCGGGCGGCAAATTTATCGATGATTTGTTCGGGTGTGGTGCCGGCGGGGGGAGTGGGATCGAGGGGACCGAAGCCGGCGGGATCCTGGGCGTCCGAAATTGCGACAGCGGTGAGGGTGTGGGCCGGTCTGGCCGATAGCAGGAGAAGAGAAAGTGCGAGAAGGCCGGTTGAGATCGGTTTCATTGGGGAAGGCTCTCCATGGCAAGACGGAGCGGTTATACGGCACGACCGCTCTACCAAGAATAGACGCTAAAAGTGGAGGTTAAGTCATGTTGGCTGGGTTGAGCGAGGCTTGGAGGCTGGTGGGGGAGCACTGGGTGTGTGCGCCGGTGACGTTGGGTCTTGGAGGCGCGGTATGGCTGCAGCGGTTGCGGGAGCGGGTGCAGGCAGAGGAGAGACGGCGTGATCGACGGATTCGCGAGGAGATAGAGGCATATGCGCGTCTGGATGCACGTCTGTCGCCTGACGGGGATATAGGCGCTTTCAGCCGAACGGTTTGCGAGGTGGTGGCGGAGAAGAGTCCTTTTCATAGAGTTGCGATGCTGGCGCGCGATGCCGAAGGCGAGCTGTATGTGGCAGGAAGCGCTGGCATGGATGATGCTACGGTGGCGGCACTTCGTCAATGGGGTGAGGGTGTTGCGAGGGAGGAGTGTAAGGGTGGGGAAGGCGCCAATCGAGGAGATGCCGACCTGGGAGTGCGGGTGGGGACGAAGAGTTTTGCGGTGGTTCTGGGCGCAAGCGAGAGGAGTGCAGGGAACGGGCGGGCGATTGTGTTTCCACTGCGACATTCGGGTGGCCGGATGGTGGGGGCGCTGGCTGTGTGCGCGGACACGATGATGAGCCTGCGGCGGCGAGTAGTGTTTGAGGCTGTGGGGCCGTTGGAAGCGCTGTCGGTAAAGCTGGGGCGGTCGATGGAAAATGCCGCGCTGGCGGAGCGATTATTGCGAACGGAGAAGCTGGCGGGACTGGGTTTGCTGGCTGGTGGAGTGGCCCATGCATTGAATAATCCGCTGACGGCAGTGCTGGGTTTTGCGGAGCTGATTGCAGAGACGACGGAGGAGTCGAGGGTGCAGGAGGATGCGGCGACGATCGTACGCGAGGCGCTACGGATGCGGGAGACGGTGGAGCGGCTGCTGAATTTCTGGCGGCCTTCCGTGCAGCGGGAAGAGCAGGTGGAGTTGCCGGGGATGTTGAGGGAGCTGGCGACGGCTTGCGAGAAAAAGCTGAAGGAGCGCGGGGTTCGGCTGGTGATACAGGTGGGAGACGATGTACCGATGGTGCGAGGAAATGGGGATCGTTTGCGGCAGGTGATGGAGCATTTGTTGAATAATGCGGCGCAGGCGATTGCGTCTTCGAGCAGGAAAGACAGGGGTTTGGAGGCTGCGATCCGGGTTTCGGTGGGGCATGACGATCGCGGAGTGCAGGTGATTGTGAGCGATACGGGGCCGGGGTTTCGGGAGCCGGGGCGGGCGTTCGATCCGTTCTATACGACGCGGGAGCCGGGTGAGGGAACGGGGCTGGGGCTCAGTATCTGCTATGGGATTGTGCGGGAGCATGGTGGTGAAATCAGTGCGTTTAACCTGCATCCGCATGGGGCGGCGGTGGTGGTGGAGCTGCCTTTTGGACAGAAAAAATTTAGCGAGTATGAGGCGGTCGTGCGGGAGGTGGCTTGAGCGGTATGTGATTGGTGATAGGTGGGTTGCGCTGCAAGTTTTGTGGTGCAGCTGATGGAAAAATGCGCGGGAAGTGTGGTTTTAAGATGATTTTTGTGTGGTAGATTTTGCTGCTCGAAGTTGATGCAGAATCTTCGGGAAGATTTTTTGCGATGGTTTGGGCGGAGCCATGAGGCTTAGACTGGCGCGATGAGATTGAGTGCGGGCTTGTTGCTGGGGTTTGCTTTGGGTGGAGTTGCTTTGGGACAGAGGACGGCTGCTTCGCCGGGGAAGCGGCCGATGACGTTTGAGGATCTGCAGCGGATAAAGCGAATCAGCGATCCGCAGGTGTCGCCGAGCGGGAGGTGGGTGATGTTCTCGGCGGTGGATGTGGATTTGGCGGCTAATACGAAGACGTCGCATCTGTGGGTTGTGTCGGCTGCTGGAAAAGGTGTCGAACGGCAGATCTCAGTATGGAAAGAGGGTGAAGCGGGTGGAAGGTTTTCGCCGGATGGGAAGCGAGTTTTGTTTACGGCGACAGAGAGCGCGACGGGGCTGGAGCAGATCTTTCTGGCGGACTGGGATGAGGCGGCGGGAAAGATTGGGACGCCGCGGCAGTTGACGCATGTGAGCACGGAGGCGGATGGGGCAATCTGGTCGCCGGACTCGCAGAGGATTCTGTTTATATCGCGGGTGTATCCGGAGTGCAGCACGCAGGACTCGTGGCTGCATGAAGACCAGTGCAACAAACGGAAGGACGACGAGGCGGCGAAGAACCCGGTGAAGGCGATGGTCTTCGACCAGTTGTTGTACCGGCACTGGAACAGCTATGTAGGACCGAAGCGGAGTCATGTGCTGGTGGTATCGGCTGCGGATGGAAATGCGGTGAGAGACCTGACGCCGGGGCAGGATGTTACGGATGCAGAGGTGCCGACATTTTCGCTGGGTGGGCCACTGGGATATACGTGGGCTCCTGACTCGAAGGAGATTGCATATGTAACTAATCTTGATCTTGTTCCTGCGGCTAGCACAAATAACGATATCTATACGCTGCGTCTGGATGAGCCGGGGGCGAGGCCGGTGAAGATTTCGACGAGTCCGGGGAGCGATGATGGGCCGGCTTATTCGCCGGATGGGAGGTGGATTGCGTTTCGATCGCAGGCTCGGGCGGGGTATGAGAGCGATCGATTTCGGCTGATGTTGTTTGATCGCGCTTCGAAAGAGACGAAGGAGTTATTGCCTAAGTTTGATCGATGGGTGGATGAGTTTGTTTGGACCAGCAGGTCGATCCTTTATTTCACAAGTGGAAATGCAGGCGAGGAGAAGATTTTTTACACAACGACGTCCGGTCATCCTTTTGAAGCCGTTCAAGGAAACGGCGAGTACAGCGATTTAACCGTGAGGAGCGATGTGGGGTTGCCAGGTTCTTACATAATCGCCTCGAAGATGAAAGTAGACATGCCAACGACCATCGTCAGACTGGAGCTATCGGATGTCTCGTCACACGAAATGAACGCACCTGCATATGTGTACGCTGGAGCGGAAGGAGAGAACGCTGCTCACGAGTCGATTCTGGTTCAAATGAATAAAGCGATCCTTTCCGGCATTGAACTGCCAAAGATGGAGTCATTTTGGTTTGAGGGCGCGGCAGGAACGAAGGTTCAAGGATTTATCATTCGGCCGCCGAACTTTGATCCGACGAAGAAGTATCCGATGAAGTTTTTGATTCATGGGGGGCCGCAGGGGGCTTGGGGGGATGCGTGGAGTTATCGGTGGAATCCTGAGTTGATGGCGGCTGGCGGCTATGTGGTGGTGATGGTGAATCCGCGTGGGTCGACGGGATATGGGCAGGCGTTTATCGATGGTGTGAATGGGGATTGGGGTGGGAAGGCGTATGTCGATCTGATGAAGGGGTTGGATGCGGCGGAGGCTCAGTATCCGTTCATCGACAGGATGCGGGAGTGTGCGCTGGGCGGGAGCTATGGCGGGTTTATGGCGAACTGGATTCTGACGCATACGAATCGGTTTGCCTGCATCGTGACGCATGATGGGATGTTCAATCCGCAGAGTGCGTATGGGACGACGGAGGAGCTTTGGTTTAACGAGTGGGAGTTCAAGCCGACTGGTATTGGAACAAGAGGGAGGGCGGCGTTGGCGGCGAATGGGCCGGCGCAGCCATGGAACTACTCGGATGGGCCGGTGGATGCCGATCCTTTCCGGAAGTGGTCGCCGATGTTGTCGATCAAGAATGCGAAGACGCCGACGCTGGTGATCCATTCGCAGAAGGACTATCGGTTGGATGTGAGTGAGGGGTTCCAGTTGTTTACGGCGCTGCAACGGCTGGGCGTGCCTTCGCGGATGCTTTATTTTCCTGATGAAGGGCATTGGGTTTTGAAGCCGCAGAACTCGAAGCTTTGGTATGACGAGGTGGGGGCGTGGTGCGACCGGTGGACGAAGCCGGGGAGTGCTTTTTTGAAGGCTTATGCTCCGGTTCCGGCTCCTAGTGCGGCTAAGGTGCAGGAGGTGCCTGTGCCTGCGAAGGTGAAGACGCAGGAGCAGGGAGCGGTGAATACGAAGGTTCCAGCTGTGCCGAAGGCGGTGACAGCGTTGCCGGAGGTGGCTGCGAAGAATGTGCCGCCACCGGCTGCTCCGAAGAGTTCGGCTACGGTGCAACAGACGTTGCAGGCTGGGACGAGCGGAGGGACGTTTTCGATTGCGATCCGCGCACCGGAAGATGAGGTGCAGGTTGGGTCGGATGTGAGGGTGACGATTACGCTGAAGAACCTTTCCACGAAGCAGGTGTTGATTGCTCGGCATACGGGCACGGACAGTCCGGAGTTTTCTTACAGGATTGTGGTGAGGAATGCGGAGGGCCGCGAGGTGGAGGAGTCGACGTACGCCCAGGGGATAAGGAGCGAGGGCGCACAGGCGGCGGGGCGGAGTGTGGTGGACTATGTGCAGCTGGATGGGATTGAGGTGCAGACGGCTCATGTTGCGAAGCTGGTTAATTTGAGGCGGCCGGGGCGGTATACGGTGCAGGTTTCGCGGAAGGATCCGGCTAGTGGTGTGACGGTGAAGTCGAATGAGATTACGCTGAATATTGTTCCTTGAGTGTTGGACTCGGATCGCTTCGCTCAGAATGACAAGCAACGGCAACGGCAACAGCAACGGCAACGGCAACAGCAAGAGCTGGCTAGGAAGAGGATTACATTCCCACCCATCGCGATGAGACTGCGATGGATGGGGCACCCCGTGCTGGATTGGTCAGGATGGGAGAACAGGCAACTGCAACTGCAAAGGCAAATACAGGGATCCTTCGACTTGGCGGCTGCGCCGCCTTCGCTCAGGATGACGACTTAAAAACAACGGCTACAGGGAGAGTGGATGGCGTTTGTTAGGGCTAAGAAGCGGGAGCCGGTGGGTGAGGCGGGGTTGTTTGAGTATGCGGTGGGGGCGTTGTCGCGGAGGATGCGGACGGAGCGGGATCTGCGGCGGTTGATGAAGCCCAGGGCTGAAGAGGGTGAGGCGGGGGTGCGGGCGATGGATGCGGTGGTGGTGCGGTTGAAGGAGCTGAAGTATCTGAGCGACACGCGGTTTGCGGAGGACTACACGCGGGTTCGGAAGGAGCATGAGAAGTTTGGGCGGCGGAGGGTGCAGCAGGATTTGGCGCAGAAGGGCGTGGAAAAGGAGCTGATCGCGTCGACGCTGGCGACGGCGTATGAGGATGTCGATGAGGTGGTGCTGGCTCGGCAGTATGTTGCGCGGAAGCGAATGAAGCAGCCGAGTGGGGAGAACAAGCAGAAGGAGACGGTGCGAGCGATGAATCGGCTGATGCGGGCGGGGTTTAGTTCGCGGGCGATCTTTAAGGTGCTGCGCGAGTGGGAGGTTGAGGTGGAAGAGGTGGATTTGGAGGATGGGGTGGAGGAGCGTGAGTAGCTGAGAATAAATCGTAGGTTCATGCAATTGCGCTTCGAAGAAAGACAGAAGGAGCAGCAGGTTTAGTTCGGCTTCGCTCAGGATGACACTTCCTGGGTTCCTGAAGTGAAAGACAAAGCAACCGCAAAAACAAAAGAAGAAGCAGATCCCTACAGGATGACAAACAAGAAAGACAGCTTCACCTGCAACTTCAACTGATGGCAGTTCTACAAATTAGATCGCGCGGATGGCGCGGGCGGGGAGGGAGAAGAGGGCGGCGATGAGCTCAAATACGCTGCCTACGACCAGGCCTACGAGGCGGAAGGGCAACAGGATGAGCCAGATGAGCGGATAGAGGAAGAGCGCAGCCAGGGCGACGGGCCAGCAGACGACGAGAAGAAGACAGAAGAGCAGGAGCTTGAGCATTGGTTCCTCCAATGTAATTAACGCACAGGCGATGGGAAAAGTTCCGGCGGGTGACAGGATGAGAGAGGCTGGTTTGCAGCGCGTGGTGGCGGTGGATTGGAGCGGAAGGGTGGATGTGGCCGGGCAGCGGCGGCATATATGGGCGGGGGTTTGGACGGCTTCGGATGGTGGGGGACGGTTTTCGTTGGAGGCGGGGCGGACTCGTGAGGAGCTGGTGGGGTGGCTGGTGGAGATGGCGCGGGAGACGCCGCGGATGGTGGTGAGTTTGGATTGCTGCTTCAGTTTTCCGGCTTGGTTTCTGGCGGAGCATGGGTGTAAGACTGTGTTCGATTTCTGGCGGAAAGTGGCGGCGGGACAGGGGGAGCGGTGGCTGGCTCGGGAGTGCGAGGAGGTGGCGCGGGATGAGCGGTTTTGGGGGAAGCCGCATAAGAGGCCGGAGCAGTTTTGTGGGGCAGGGCTGCATCGGTCGATGCGGTTTACGGATATGGATAACAAGATAACGCCGAAGCTGGAGGGCGGCGATGTGGAGCGGGCGGCGAAGATGAAGGGGATAACGCCGAAGTCGCCGTTTCAGATTGGAGGGAGCGGGAGTGTGGGGACGGGGAGTTTGAGGGCAATGCCGTTTTTGCTGGCGCTGTGGGAGGGCGGGTTTCGGGTTTGGCCTTATGAAGATTCGGGGGTGGGTGGGAAGAGGCCAAAGCCGCTGCTGGTGGAGATGTATACGCGGCTGATGACGGGGGCGGTGGCTAAGAGTAATGAGGGAGCTCGGAGAGGGTATTTGGCGGCGAAGCGGAAGGGGGATGATTTATATGGAGGGATCTCGCGTGGGGTGCTGGCGAAGGCTTATGCGAGTGAGGATGCTTTCGATGCGTTGGTGAGTGTGGTGGAGATGGTGCGGTACAAGGGAGAGTTTGCGGGGTTGAAGGCTACGACGGATGAGGGGCTGCGGTTGGAGGGGATTACTTGGCGGCCTGGGGTGATGGGATGAGGGTGGCTCGGGCTGTTCCCTGGGGATTGATTGGGTTGCGGGTGTTGGGGTGTCCGTTGATTGTGCTGGGTGCTCGGCGGGGATGGAGCGGAGGGTGGCTGGGGGCGATTGTTGTGGTGGCGCTGCTGTCGGATATATATGACGGCGTGTTGGCGAGGCGGTGGGGTGGGGAGACTCCGGCGCTGCGGTTGTGGGATTCTGCGGCGGATACGATTTTTTATCTGGGCGTGGTGGTGGCGCTTTGGCTGCGTGAGCCCGAGGTGTTGCGGGGGAACTGGAAGTTGTTTGGTGTGTTGTTTGCGCTGGAGGGTGTGCGGTATGTGTTCGACTTCTGGAAGTTTGGGAAGGCGGCTAGCTATCACTCGTATATGGCGAAGGCCTGGGGTTTGTTGATTGCAGTGAGCGTGGTGGGGGTATTCAGCTTTGATGGGCTGCGGTGGTTGATTGTGGTGGCGTTGGTTTGGGGGATTGCGGTGAATGTGGAAGGGTTGGCGATGAGCTTGATGCTGCCTCGGTGGAAGAATGATGTGAAGACGCTGGGGCGGGCCTGGGAGATGCGGAAGTCGATGATGGCTGAGTAAATCGGGCTGCGCTGATAAACTTAATACTTATGATCAATCGTTCGGGCAGCCAGATTCGGGAAGATTTTCTGCGGTTTTTTGAGGGCAAGGGGCATCGGCGGGTGCACTCTTCTTCGTTGGTGCCGGCGAATGATCCTACTCTGCTGTTTACCAATGCCGGGATGAACCAGTTTAAGGATGTTTTCCTGGGCGCGGAGAAGCGGGATTACTCGCGTGCGGCTAGCTCGCAGAAGTGCGTGCGGGCGGGTGGGAAGCATAACGATCTGGAGAATGTTGGGTTTACGCGGCGGCACCATACCTTCTTCGAGATGCTGGGGAACTTCAGCTTTGGCGACTACTTCAAGAAAGATGCGATTGCGTTTGCGTGGGAGCTGCTGACTTCGAAGGAGTGGTTTGGGATTGATCCTTCGCGGCTGTATTGCACGATCTTTGAGGGTGATGAGGGTGTGCCGCGGGATGCGGAGGCTTATCAGTATTGGCTGGATGTTGGGGTTCCGGCGGAGCGGATCTTTGAGCTGGGGGCGAAGGATAACTTCTGGGCGATGGGGGATACGGGGCCTTGTGGGCCTTGCTCGGAGATTTATTACGACCTTGGAGTGGAGGCAAGTGAGTTTGGGAAGGACCTGCCGTTTGGTGAGGATGAGCAGCGGTATGTCGAGATCTGGAATCTTGTGTTCATGCAGTTCGATCGGGCGGTGACGGCTGGTGGGCCGGTGCTGACTCCGCTGCCGAAGCCTTCGATCGATACGGGCATGGGGCTGGAGCGGATTGCTTGTGTACTGCAGGGCGTGCTGAGCAACTTTGAGACGGATTTGTTTACTCCTCTTATTAAGAGAGCGGAGGAGTTGACGGGGCACAAGGTGGAGGCGGATCACGAGGTGGATGATCGCTCACGGGCTTCGCTGCGGATTATTGCGGATCATGCGAGGGCGGCTACGTTTTTGATCTCGGATGGAGTGAATCCAGCGAATGAGGGGCGTGGGTATGTGCTGCGGAAGATTCTGCGGCGCGGGATTCGGCATGGACGGCTGCTGGGGCAGGAGAAACCGTTTATGCATGAGATGGTGTTTGCGGTTCGGGATGAGATGGGAGTGGCTTATCCGGAGTTAAAGGAGTCGGCGGAGCGCGTGGCGAAGGTTGTGTTGGCGGAGGAGGAGCAGTTTGCTCGCACGCTGGAGCTTGGGCTGAAGCAGATGAATGAAGAGACGCTGCGCTCGGGTGCGCTGGCGTTCCGGTTGTATGAGACGTTCGGTATGCCTTTGGACTTTATGGTGGATGCTGCTCGTGATGCTGGAATTCCATTTGATATGGATGGATTTGAGCGTGCGAAGGAAGAGGAGCAGGCTCGGGCTCGGGCTAGTTGGAAGGGTGGATCGCAGAAGACGGCGGCGCCGGTTTATCGGGAGTTGGCGAAGACGGAGTTTGAAGGGTACTCGGCGCTGCGGGTGGATGGGGCGCGGGTGTTGGCGTTGGTGAAAGACGGCGTTGGTGTGCCGGAGTTGAAGGGTGGCGAGCTGGGTGAGGTTGTGCTTGATGCGACGAGCTTCTATGCAGACTCGGGCGGGCAGGTTGGGGATGAGGGGTGGTTGTATTCGGAGGATCATAACTCGGTTGTCGCTGAGGTGAGTGGGGCGACCAAGCCGGTGCAGGGTGTGTTTGCGCATAAGGTGAGGGCGAACCAGACGATTGCGGTGGGCGATACCGTCGATACGGTTGTCGATGCGGGGAATCGGCGCGCTACGGAACGGAATCATACGGGGACGCATATGTTGCATGCGGCGTTGCGTGAGGTTCTGGGTAAGCATGTGAAGCAGGCGGGGTCGCTGGTGGATGCTTCGCGGTTGCGGTTTGATTTTTCGCACTTCACGGGTGTCGCGGAAGAAGAGTTGCAAGAGATTGAGGACATTGTGAACCGGCAGGTGCTGGAGAATACTCCGGTGCAGACGATGGTGGATGTGCCGATTGATGTAGCGGTGAATGAGCTGGGCGCGATGGCTCTGTTTGGCGAGAAGTATGGCGAGCGTGTGCGCGTGGTGAAGATTGGTGACTTCTCGACGGAGCTTTGCGGTGGAACGCATACTGGAGCTACGGGTGAGATTGGCTTGATCAAGCTCGTGGGGGAGGGATCGGTTTCGAGCGGCGTTCGGCGTGTTGAGGCTGTGAGTGGAACGGGCGCTTTGAGTGAGTTCCGGCGTGGGTTCGATGTGGCTCGTGTGGTGGGAACGCTGGTGGGTTCTTCTGAGGGAGTAACGCCTGCGGAGGCTTTGCGGCATAAGATCGCGGCGCAGGCAGAGGAGATGAAGAAGCTGCGGCGGGAGCTGGATCAGGTTAGGATGAAGGCGGCTTCTTCTTCTGTTGCTGATGCGGCGGGTTCGGCTGTTGAAGTGAAGGGTGTGAAGGTGCTGGCTCAGCGGGTGGATGGTATTGAGAAGACGCAGATGCGGGAGCTGGTGGATCAGCTTCGCGGAAAGCTGGGCTCGGGTGTGGTTGTGCTTGGGGCTGCGGTGGATGGCAAGGTTTCGTTGATTGTGGGTGTGACGAAGGATCTTACTTCGCGGGTGCAGGCTGGGAAGGTTGTTGGGACTCTGGCCGGGTTGGTTGGGGGTAAGGGTGGTGGGCGGCCTGATTTGGCGGAGGCTGGTGGGAGTGAGGTTGGGGCTTTGGATGGGGCTTTGGGTAAGGCTGCTTCGGTAGTGGAAGGTTTGCTGGGTTAGCGGGTGGTTTGGGAGCGGACAGTGAGGGCAATAAATACAGTCGTTCGCCCTGCGGGCTTCACTCCGGCCTTCGGCAGAGCGGTGGCCGCTTCGCGCCGGTTTTAGACGCGGGGCTGAAGCCCCGCTCTACCTTAGAGGCAACGGCAAAAACAAAGACAACAGCAACCACAGGTCCTTCGACTGCGCAACTCGCAAAGGTGCGAGTTACTTCGCTCAGGATGACAATTCTGGTTTGATGAGGCTCGCGATCAGCTGGGTACCTCGGCTTGGCGGCCCTTGGCAGGCCTTGGCGTGGTGAAGAGAAGCGCGGGTCGGAGATGTTATGTTGAAGAAGATTTCAGGAGGCGATTTTGGACGTTCATGCTCCGCACGAGCCGATTCATGGGGTGAAGGATTTTTTGCTGCATCTGCTGACGATCTCGGTGGGCTTGCTGATCGCGGTGGGTATTGAAGGCTGCGTGGAGATGCATCGCGAGCACAAGCTGGTGAAGGAAGCCCGCGCGACCATGCACGAGGAGATTGAGCATAACTCGAAGCAGATGGACGATGCGGTGGGAGAGCTGGATCAACAGAAGACCTCGATCACGAAGAATATGGAGATATTGACACGGATCGAGGAGAATCCGAAGGACGAGGATGCGCAGAAGAAGGCTACGTCGCTCAACGCGAACTTTTCCAATATTGGATTGCGGGATACGGCATGGAAGACGGCGCAGGCAACAGGTGCGCTGGCGTTTATGCCTTACGCGGATGCGCAGCGGTATTCCGATGTGTATGACTCGCAACAGGAATTTTTGAACCAGCAGAATAAGATCCTTGAAGATGAGGCGCAGTTTCTCGGCGTGATTGCGGAGACGGACTTTGGCCATGGCGATGTCACGAAGCAACAGGCGAGCGAGACTTTGGAGCGGTTTGGAGTGTGGCGGGGGCATCTGGCTTACCTTGAGCTGATGGCGAAGGTGACGGCGGCGACCGACAAGGCGTTTCTTGAGGGGAAAGAAGGGCCGCATGAGATGCATGAAGAGCTGGGTGGGGGTAAGAAGTAGCGTCTGGGAGCAACAATAAAGTTGTTGCTGCGACGCTACATCTTTGGTGGGTATCGAGCGCTGGATGGGGCGCTTGCCAAGGTTGCTTCTGTTGTCGAGGGCTTGCTGTAGGGGCGAGAGACTTATATGACGGTAAATCGCGCCCGGTAGGTATTGGGTGCGAGATTGACTCGCTGCCTGAAGTGATGACGGAGGATCGCGGCTGACCCAAAGCCGCAGCGGGCGGCGATCTCTTCGATGGAGAGGCCGGTGAGCTCCAGCAGGTCCTTTGCTCTTCTTATCCTGAGACCGGTGATCCAATCGCCGGGCGATGCTCCTGTAGCCGACACGAACTTTCGTGCGAAGGTCCGGGGGCTCATTCGCGATTGTTGCGCCAGGTGCTTGATCGACAGGTTTTTGTGAAGGCGTGTCTGCACCCAATCGAAGAGAAGCGAGAGCCACGGCGTAGCGGCGTCGCCTACCGGTGCATCGACGAACTGTGCCTGGCCGCCCTCGCGATGTGGCGGAATTACCAGACGGCGTGCGACCTGATTCGCGACTTTGGGGCCGAGGTCTTTCCGGATGATGTGGAGACAGAGGTCCATGCCCGCAGCGCTTCCTGCGGAGGTGAGGATGGTCTCCTCGTCGACGTAGAGGACATCGGGTTTGACCGTGATGGAAGGGAATCTCTGCGCGAGTTGATCGGTGTAGCGCCAGTGCGTGGTCGCACTCTTGCCGTCCAGCAGACCGGTGGCCGCTACAACGAAGACGCCGGAGCAGATGGAGACGAGGCGTGCTCCGCGTTCGTGGGCCTTTCGCAGCGCGTTGACTAGTTGCCTGGGTGGCTGTGCCTCGGCGCCGCGCCAGCCCGGTATGAGGATAGTATCTGCGGCTTCGAGTGCGCGGGTTCCGCGTCGAGCAGGGATGACTTTCAATCCGCCGATTGCCTGAAGTGGACCCTTGTCGAGAGAGCAGACTTCGAAGGTGTACCACTGCTCGAGCTCGGGCCGGGGCAGACCAAACATCTCCACGGCGATGCCGAACTCGAAGGTGCATAGACCTTCATAAGCAAGAACGACGACATGATGCCGGAATTTTGAGGTTGGCATGATATGTACGGTAATTGTCTTTTCTGCCACTCGCAAATCAGTGTCTGCACGCGCGAGACTTATGCAGTGCCAGATCAGTGCACAGGAGGAAACATACGTGACTCTTACTTTGACAGAGACCCCAGCAAATTATCGGCAAAAGACCAAGAGCCGCGTACTTGAGACGGCTACCGCAACTTCAGAGGATGCGCTGGAACATTTTAGCCGTCGGCTCGGATTCGAAACCGACTGCTCCGATGTTTATGCGGCGTTCTATTCGAAGACAGTCGACTTCGTCCTTCTGGACGTTCGTGGCGCGGTTCTTTTTGCGAAGGGCCATGTTCCCGGGGCTCTGAACGTGCCCACCGCTACGATCACGCCGGAGAGGCTGGCAGAGTATCCGGCCGATACGACGTTCGTCGTCTACTGCGCAGGATCGCACTGCAATGGAGCGAATAAGGCGGCGATTCGGTTGGCGCAGATGGGCAGGCCGGTGAAGGAGATGCTCGGCGGCGTGAGGGGGTGGCTCGATGAGGGCTTTACGTTGGCCGAGGGGCGGGAATGAGCGAAGAGGTTACAGTGCGGAGGGCGTGTCCTGAAGATGGGGCGGCCCTCCTTTCGATGTTGAGCAGGCTCGCGGAGCATGAAGGTGCTGCGGAGCCGCCTCGCCTCAACGAGAATGATCTGGCGAGAGATGTGTTTGGACTGCAGCCTCGATTGCATATTGCAGTTGCAATCAATGAGGACGACGTGCCGATTGGATTTATCTCGGCGTTTGAAAATTATTCGAGCTGGGAGGGAAAAACTGGACTGCATATCTGTGATCTGTGGGTCGAGGCGCAGGCGCGAGATAACGGCGTGGGAGTGGCGTTGGTCGATCTGATGAGAGCGTGGTTTCCCAACCGGCGGATCGATGCGTATGTCGTTCGAACTAACGAGGCGCGAGGCTTCTACGAACGATACGGGTTCGCGCACGAGTCGGGATGGTGCCTTTACAGACTCCCTTCTGCCTGAATGGGTGAGACGTAATTATTTCGTTCGGTAAAGTCGCTGCGACTTTGGTGGGGGTATCGGGGGGAGTACCGGGGGGCTTTTCACAGTCGGGAGGTGGGTGGCGGCTCTTAAACTGAGATGGTGATGGCTGCGTGCAAAAAGATGCAGGGACGATGGGTGTGGTGTGCCGTTTGCGCGGCAGGGCTGGGTTGTGGGGTCGTGGCAGGGGCTTCGACGGCTAAGGCTAAGAGCGCTTCGGGGCAGAGGCGTGTCGTGGAGATGTCTCCGTGGGAGCAGGCTACGCAGGGGCGCGAGGAGTTGGAGGCCATGCCTGAGGGGTCGCGGACGAAGGCTGATTATGCGAAGGCGATGGATGGATATCGGGGGATCTATCATGATGCGCCGCAGAGCAAGTATGCGGCGGCGGCGGTGAATGCCGTCGCGGAGTTGCTGGCGGAGCAGGGGCGCGGTTTGCAGGATGCGAAGAGCATGAAGGCTGCGGTGGGGCAGTATGAATTTTTGCGGACGCAGTATCCGGGGAGTTCGCTGCGGGTAGGGGCGCTGCTGGCTGAGGCGCAGATCTATGAGAATGATCTGCATGATACGGCGTTGGCGAAGGAGAAGTATGCGCTGCTGGTGAAGCAGTATCCGAAGAGTGCGCAGGCGGAGGAGGCTCGGGCGGGCCGGGATTCTTTGAAGCAGGGAGAAGGGAAGAGGGAAGAGGGAAGAGGGAAAGGCGAGGCGGTTGTGGTGGTGGAGAGCGCGGACCGGACGCGCGGAGTTGATGGCAGAACGAATTCGGGTGCGGCGTTACCTGTTGCTCGGGACGGCGTGAGTACGTTTGCTCCCATGCCGGTGACTCGTAGTGCTGGCTCATTGACTGCGCTGGGTTCTGTGTCGGCTTCTTCGAAGCCTGCGCCGGTGAGTGAGGCGGGTGCGATGGCACGGAGAGGGACGGCGGCTCCGGTGGATGAGGTTCCGGACGGTGCGGAGCAGAGTGTAGGTGCTGGACTGGCGCATGTGGCGAAGACTTCGGGCGTGAAGCGGAAGGATGGGCTGGCGCAGGTGACGGGAATTCGGCACTGGTCGACGCCGAACTATACAAGGGTGGCGATCGACCTGGGCGACGATGTGACATATGAGGCGGCAAGGGTGCCGAATCCGGATCGGATTTATTTCGATCTGCATGGAACCCGACTGGCGCAGGAGCTGGTGGGAAAGAATTTTGCGGTTACCGATGATGGGTTTTTGAAGAAGATTCGGGCGGCACAGTTTTCGAACGATATGACGCGGGTGGTTCTGGATGTGAATGATGTGACGGAATATTCGGCGTTTCTACTGCCGAATCCCTACCGGCTGATCATTGATATTCATGGCGGAGCTCCGCTACAGGTGGCGACGAAGGACCAGGGTGCAGCTCCACAGGTGACGAACACGGATGAGGTTCCTGCTCCGCGAACGGCTGCCGTTGGAAAGACAACGCCGGGGAAGCCGGTTCCGAATACGGTGGCGACGAAGAATGCGAGCACAACGACTGACGTTGCGGCGTTGAGTGAACAGCCGGGTAAGGTGGAGGCGACGAGTGTGCCGACCTCGCGGCCGATCTCAGCGATAGTGCCGGTGACAGGGAGTAGGGAAGAGGGAGTAGGGAGCAGAGAACAGGGCAGTACCGATATTGCTGTTGCGGGTGGGATGGGTTCGACCGGGAAGAGGTCGAAGAAGGGGAAGACGTCGGTTGATCCGGCGGTGCCGGCTCGAGCGGCGGTGCCTACGGCGGATGGACAGACGTCGCTGGTGAGGGCGCTGGGGCTGAAGATTGGGCGGATTGTGATCGATGCCGGGCATGGTGGGCATGACTCGGGCACGCTGGGCGTCGATGGGTTGGAAGAAAAAGATGTGGTGCTGGATGTGGCACTACGGCTGGGCAAGATACTGCATGACCGGTTAGGCGCGGAGATTATTTATACCCGGTCGGATGATACGTTTATTCCTCTGGAGACGCGTACCGCAATTGCGAACAAGGCGCAGGCGGATTTGTTTTTGAGTATTCACGCGAACTCTTCGAATGATCCGACGGCACGCGGAGTGGAGACGTACTATCTGAACTTTACGTCGTCGCCGGATGCCTTGGAAACTGCAGCTCGCGAAAATGCCGTATCGGATCAATCGATTAACCAGTTGAGTGATCTGGTGAAGAAGATTGCGCTGAAGGAGAAGATCGATGAGTCGCGGGAGTTTGCCAGCGATGTGGAGGCCGGTCTTTATAGCGGATTGCAGAAGGGCAATGCAGGGTTGAAGAATCGTGGAGTGAAGAAGGCTCCATTTGTGGTGCTGATTGGAGCGAATATGCCTTCGATTCTGGCAGAGATCTCGTTTGTTACCAATCCGAAGGACGCGGGGCAGTTGCGCCTGCCGGAGTATCGGCAGAGGGTTGCGGAGAGTCTTTATAAGGGCGTGGCGAAGTATGCCGGCGGGTTGAGCGGGACGAGACAGCCGACCGAGAGGGCGAGCAGTAAGTAGGTGGGCTGGGCTTACTTTATCGTGCTGGTGTAGTCTGACCGAAGTATGGGTTTTTCGGTACGGTTTCGGATGGGGTTGCGGGCGCTGCTGGGTGTAGCGCTTTTGGGGGCTCCTGCTGTTTTGCTGCAAGCTCAAGGTGCGCATACGACGCTGGTGGAACCGGCTGCTCCACTGCTGCCGGCGAAGTTTGGGCCGTGGCAGATGGAGGGGACAGCTCCACCGTGTTCTGACTGCTTCCATCCGGATGGAGCTGTGGCTGCTGTGCTGAAGGAAAACGGGCTGATGCGTGCCAGCCAGCAGACCTATCGTCATCCGAATGGGGCGGAGACACTCAAGCTTGAGGCGTTTCAGTTTGTTGATGCGACAGGGGCGTATAGCGCGTTTACCTATCTGCGTGGGCCGTCAATGAAAGACTTGCCCGTGGATAAGCGAATTGGCAAGGGAACGGCTTCGACGGGCGGCGGCGAATTTCTGGTGCTAAGCGGAACGACGGTGGTGAGGGCGACGGCAAGTAAATCTCGTTCGACGACGATTGAGGAGTTGCGAGAGATGGCGGTGACGCTGCCGAAGGTTGGCGGGCCGAAAGGGCTGTCTCCGCTGTTGCCGACGTATCTGCCGGAGAAAGGATTGCTGGCGGATTCGGTGAAGTATGCGCTGGGGCCGATTGGCTTTCAGGCGATGGGTGGAGTGGTACCGGGAGAGATAGTAGGGTTCGACAAGGCCGCCGAAGTAGTGATGGCGAAGTATGCGGGTAAGGGAATGCTGACGCTGCTGCTGTATCCGACACCGCAGATTGCAGGAGAGCACGGACGGGCGATTGAGGCGGAGATGAATCGGCAGGGAGCAGCTGGGGGAACGGTGAAGCTGCGGCGTGAAGGCCCAATGGTCCTGATGACGACCGGCGCGTGGGGCATCGCAGAGGCGAAGCAGATGGTTGAGGGTATCCACCTGCGAAATGAGTTGACCTGGAACAAGGCGGTTCCACCGGAGTTTCATACCGAGATTCAGAAGACCTACAGCCTGCTGACGAGCATTGCGGTTTTCTGCGGGGTGGGGGCGTTGGCGGCGTTGATCCTGGGACTGTTTCTCGGGGGAGGCCGGGCGGCGATTCGAGTACTGCAGGGCAAGCCGGCGGCGAGTGAGCCCGAATTTCTCAGGATCGATCTGAGCGGTCAGGCAACAAGAATTCATTCTGAGGGACCGGTAGCTGGACCGCAAGGTTGAATAGAAGTGGAATTTGGATGCACAGGGGATGGTGCAGAGAAAAGGCTAAGCGGCTGATTTGATAGCGGTTTGGAAGTTAAGGCACCTGCCCTAAGCGAAAGAATAGCGAATATATTTATGCTGTTATCGTGGAAGTAACCCCTGTAACTAACTCCTAAATAATGACTTATGAGAGGCAAGTTTTAGCCTTGACACGTCATTTTGCCAAACTTAGTATTTCGCCAGAAAGTTCTGATGGCTTTGCCTCCGTTGGAACTATTCTCCCTAAAGAAGAGGCTGCCCTGTTGCCGGGTGGCCTCTTCGCGTTTGCGGTGGGTTACTAAAGTAGGTCTGGGGCAAGGCGGGGATATGACGCTCATGGGTGGAAGCCGATAGATGAGGTGTCGGCAGAGCGCGCCATGCTCGCCGCGGGAGGCGTCGCAATGGTCGGAGTTTTGGTGATTGTCGGGTTTGTTGTGCTGTTGGTGGCACCGTGTCTTGTGGCGGCGAGTATCGACCTGGATGAGGAAGACGCGAATTAGAGGTTGGCGATGGGTATTTCGGCAGGAGATTTTGCGCGATGCGGCTGCACCCGCTAGAATAACTTTATACGCCGATGTAGCTCAGCTGGTAGAGCAACTGATTCGTAATCAGTAGGTCAGCGGTTCAAATCCGCTCATCGGCTCCATTCATAAAAAAGGCCTAGCCGATCATCTGGCCAGTGCGTCGAAGTGTGGGTGTGACCATTCCTGATGGTCGCACTTTTTTTGCGGTCTCGTGAATCTGCTACTGTCCCTCGTTCCAGAAAAGCGGCGTCTGGTTTTCGCAGTAAAATCATTTCCAAGCGGAAAGTTCGTGCTGCTGTGGATCTTCGCTGTACTTGATGTCCATCTTTGTAAATGAGGGCCCGATGGCGAAACATGAGTCTGATGCAGAAGTCGATCGAGTAACTAACGAACAATCTGCCGTGGGCATTGACGAGACGAAGCCTCTCTTTGGCCGTGTCAGCAGAAGGTCCTTTCTTTCGCACCTGGGAGCGGCCGGCATCGCAGCTACGGCACCCCCACTTCTTGGTGCAACGTCTTCGCCGCCGGCTCTTGCTATGCAGGATACCGCTTCTTCTGTCGAAGGAACCGTTCCCGTCAAACTGCGGATTAATGGAGAGGACCATCAGCTTCAGCTCGATCCTCGCACTACGCTTCTCGACTGCCTGCGCGAAAATCTTAACCTTCCCGGCACGAAAAAAGGTTGTGATCACGGGCAATGTGGTGCGTGTACGGTTCATGTCAACGGCCGCCGAGTGAACTCCTGCCTCTCGTTCGCGGTGATGCATCCGAACGACGAGATTACGACTATCGAAGGGATCGGCCAGCCGGGTCATCTGCACCCAATGCAGGCGGCTTTTGTCGAGCACGACGGCTATCAGTGCGGCTACTGTACCTCCGGTCAGATCATGTCCGCTGTCGCACTTTTGAAGGAACCAGTTGGGCCGACCGATGACGACGTGAAACAGGCAATGTACGGCAATATCTGCCGGTGCGGCGCTTACCCCAACATCGTCGCGGCGGTACAGCACGCGCGCAGACAAGCTTAACCAGACAGGCGGAGCAGAACGTTATGGATGCATTCAGGTTCAATCGAGCCACTACTGTCGATCAGGCCATTCAGTCGGGAGCGCACTCTACTACAGCTCAGCAGGGCGCCGAAGTGCGCTTCGTTGCTGGAGGTACGACTCTCATCGACCTTATGAAGCTCACCGTCGAGCGGCCTAAGGAGATCGTGGATATTAATGGCCTTGCTCTCGATAGGATCGAGTCAACGCCGAGTGACGGGCTTGTTATCGGTGCGCTCGCACGCAATGCTGATGTCGCACACCATCCTACGGTGCAGCGCGATTATGCGGTTCTTTCGCAGGCTTTGCTTTCAGGAGCTTCGCCCCAACTGCGCAATATGGCGACCACGGGGGGAAACCTACTTCAGCGAACTCGTTGCGTGTACTTTCGCGATACCGCGCATGCTTGCAACAAGCGCGAACCGGGAACCGGATGTTCGGCGATCGACGGACACAATCGGATGCTTGCGATTCTTGGAACGAGCAAAGACTGTATTGCAACGAATCCTTCCGATCAAAATGTTGCTCTTACCGCTCTAGAGGCCACTATCCAGATACAGGGGCCGAAGGGCAGGCGCAGCGTTCCTATAAATACTTTCTACCTGCTTCCCGGATCGACGCCACAGCGCGAGACGGTGCTTGAGCCTGGAGATATCATCACCAGCGTCACGCTTCCCGCGCCTGCGCCAGGAACTCGATCTCTCTATCTCAAACTTCGCGACCGTGCTGCCTATGAGTTTGCGCTTGCTTCTGCCGCTATCGTTATTAAGGTAGACGGCGGAAAGATCCATCATGCGCGGGTTGCTCTTGGTGGAGTTGGAACCCGGCCGTGGCGCTCGCTGGAAGCCGAAGCAGAGTTGCAAGGCCACGCCGTGGATGCTGCTACCTTTCGCAAAGCCGCGGAGGCAGCACTAAAGAATGCGCATCCCGCTAGCGAAAACGGCTTCAAAGTAGAACTCTCCAAACGATGTCTGGTTAGAGCACTGACCATGTCTGTCAAACCTGTTTGATAGAAGTCGGCGAACGGCGATGTTGTAAGTGCACCAGGAGATTGACCCTATGATGTTCAGCGAATTTCTCGAGTTCATTCAGTCCGGCCAGAACCATCAGAGCTCGGAGACGGCCAAAGTATTTGCTACACCCTCCGCCATTATCGGTTCCGATATCGCTCGCATCGACGGTCCTCTGAAAACCACCGGCTCTGCTAATTATGCGGCGGATTACAACTTTCCACATATGGTTTACGCTGTGCCTGTTTGCGCGACTGTCGCCAGCGGCAAGATCCGAAGTATCGATACGACCACAGCGGAGAAGATGCCCGGCGTTCTTCTTGTGCTTCACCACGACAACATCGCTCCGCTCTTTCGCAATGCTTCAGGTGGTAGAAACAGCGAGAGCCGTCCGCCATTTGAAGATAAGACGATCTACTACTGGGGCCAGTACGTCGCTGTTGCTGTCGGCGAGACGTTCCAGCAGGCGCAGGCTGCAGCCGCAGCCATACACGTCCAATATGACGTCGATAAATTCAACGTGTCTACTACGCTCGATGATGCCATGCCTGCTGTTGGAGCTCCAGGTGGGCCTCGCGTCGCCAGCAAGCGTGGAGATGCCGAGGCCGAGTTTGATTCCGCGCCGATCAAGATTGATGCAACCTACGTAACGCCTGTCGAGACTCACAACCCTATGGAGATGCACGCTACCGTAGCGGTTTGGGATGGCAAGAAGTTTACCCTTTATGAGTCATCTCAAGGTGTCGTTAACCACCACACTGTTATGGCCCAAGTGCTTGGCGTTCCAAATGAAAATATCGAGATCATATCCAGGTTTATTGGGTCAGGTTTCGGCGGAAAGCTCTTTCCATGGCCTCATTCTGCGCTAGCCGCCGTAGCTGCACGTCAACTTAATCGTCCTGTGAAGCTCACCGTCTCTCGTAAGATGATGTTCTCGACCGTAGGTCATCGTCCGCGCACGCAGCAGAGGATGAGGCTTGGGGCAACCGCTGAAGGCAAGCTTATTTCTCTTCAGCAGGACTACCGAAACCATACCTCGCTCATCGACGACATTCGTGAAAACTGCGGTGAGGCAACACCTTTTCTCTATAGTGTCGCCAATCTTCAGGTCACCTCCGCGCTTGTTAAACGCAATGTTGGTACACCAACGCCGATGCGGGGTCCGGGGGCAGTTCCGGGTCTCTTTGCCGTCGAGTCTGCGATGGACGAGCTTGCGATCAAGCTCAAGAAAGATCCGGTTGAACTTCGTCTGGCGCATGACACGCTTATTGATGAAGAGAAAAACAAACCCTTTTCCTCGCGCCATCTGAAGGAGTGTCTTCAGGTTGGCGCCACGAAATTCGGATGGTCTCGTCGCACCCCCGAGGTTGGGTCGATGCGCAAGGGCGATCTTATTTTGGGCTGGGGCGTCGCTGTTGCATCGTGGGGTGCTGGGCGTGGCAATAGTGAAGCCTCTGTCAGTCTCCGTAGTGATGGGAGTGCGCGCGTAAGCTCGGCTACTCAGGATATTGGTACGGGCACGTACACTGTTCTTGCGCAAATTGTCAGTGACAAGACTGGAATTCCAGTCGACAAGATAGAGGTAGTACTTGGCGACAGCACTCTCGTCCCAGGACCTATGTCCGGCGGCTCGACCGCCACGGCCACTGTGATACCGGCCGTCGCAGATGCATCGAACGCTGCCATCAAGATCATTCTGACCACGGCGACACGCGCAAATGGATCACCGTTTCTTCAGAAAGATCCTGCGACGCTTGCCATGACTGCTGGCCGTGTTCACGCCAAAGGTGAGGCGCCCGAGAGCGGCGTCCCTTTTCAGGAACTGCTTCGCATGGCCAATCTTGCCAGCGCCAATGGTGATGGAAAATCAGGCGGCCTTGGTTCGGATACCAAGGCACACGACTACTCTACCCATTCCTTTGGCGCCCAGTTTGTTGAAGTCGAATGGGATCCGGGAATTGCGAAGCTACGCGTAAGCCGCGTTGTCAGCGTTATCGACGGTGGACGCATCATCAACAAGAAGACGGCTACCAACCAGATTGCCGGGGCGATTGTGATGGGAGTTGGTATGGGCTTGCTTGAACAGACGACATACGACCCTCGCAACGGTCATCCCATTAACGATAACTTCGCTGATTATCTTGTTCCGACCAGCGCCGACTCGCCGGATATCGACGTTACGTTCCTTGATATTCCCGATCCAATGATGGGAGAGTATGGAGCACGCGGCATTGGAGAGATCGGTCTGGCCGGTATAGCGCCTGCTATTACGGCGGCTGTCTACCATGCGACGGGTGTTCGCGTCCGCGAGCTCCCGATTCGCGTCGAGGATCTTCTTACTTCTCGCGTCTCAATCTAAGCGAAGCAACAGTCGCAATGCGATCGAACTACCTGCGATGTGTGAGAGTGTCGCGCAGCGTATCGACCATAAAGTCGAGGTTTTCTCTGCTGCTAACAAATGGGGGAGAGAGGAGCGCGGAGTTGCCAGTGGTCTTGAGGTGTAGACCGCGATCGAACAGATTTTTCTGCAGCTCATAGCCGTTCATGCCAATTATGTTTGGGTCAATGTCGACACCGGCCAGCATGCCGTAGCCTCGAATGTCGAGGACTCCTGTCACATCTGCAAGGCTAAAAACTTTTTCGAGAAAATATTGCGAGAGTGATGCGGCGCGTTCAAAGAGATTTTCTGCCTGGTAGATATCAAGCGTGGCGAGCGATGCCGCGCATGCCACTGGATTACCCGACCAGGTGTAACCATGGAAAAACTCGATGTTGTGTTCAGGCGATGCGTTCATGATTGTGTCGTGAATGTCCTGATGGATGGCAACTGCGCCCATCGGAATATTTCCGTTGGTGATCGCTTTGGCCATGGTGATCATGTCGGGCGAAACTCCAAAGCTTTGTGTTGCAAAGGGCTGTCCGGTTCTGCCGAACCCGCAAATGACTTCATCGAAGACCAACAGGATTTTATGGGCCGTGCAAATTTCGCGCAGTCGTTCGAGATATCCGACAGGTGGGATGAGAGCACCGGTCGAACCTGCGATCGGCTCGACAAAGCAAGCTGCGATATTTTCCGCGCCGTGAAGTTCGATGAGACGCAACAGATCCTCGGCTAGTTCTGCGCCATGTGTAGGTTGGCCTGGGGTGAATTTATTGGATTCCAACCAGGTATGCCGCATATGGACAACTGGAACCGCGGACACTCCGAAGGTGCGACGGTTGTTCACAAGTCCGCTTAGTGCGACTCCGCCGAGATTGACTCCGTGGTAGCTGCGCTCTCTCGAAACTAATATTGTTCGAGAGCCATCGCCTCGTGCTCGATGATAAGCGAGAGAAATTTTGATGGCTGTATCGACGGACTCGGAACCTGAGTTTGTGAAGAAAAGCTTGTTCAGCTTATCCGGTAATAAAGCGGCGAGACGATCCGCTACGAGGAACGATTTTTTATGGGAGCGGTAAAAGCTGGACGTGAAATCGAGTTCCATTATCTGGTCGTGGACAGCGTCTGCTATTTCAATACGCGCGTGACCGGCGGGCGTTGTGAATAGACCGGAAGAGCCGTCGAATATCTCTTTGCCGTCCTCGCTGTAGTAATAAACTCCACGGGCTGCGGAGAAAATGCGGGGATCTTTTTTGAAATCTCGGTTGGGTGTAAAGGGCAGCCATTGATGTTCCATGAGAATGTCCGACTCAGTTTGTAGCGATCCGTTCTTTAACTCATGAACCAGATTCGTCATAGTCTCTCCCTGGGCCTGGTGATTCGTTACTCGGATAAGGGCCGTTAGTTTGTCGTGCCATTTAAATCCATGGCGAATTCATTTGTCTTTCTGCTTCGCCGAAATACTTTCCGGAACCAGCTGTGTTCGCGGGAGTCGGTGCGGTAGACGATGATTGCAGGAACTCGCAGATCGATCTGTGTGCCACCGCCATTTCCTCGTCCGATATGCAGGTCGCTATGAATTTTGCTTGAGCGTTCTCGCATGCCAGCCAAACCCCAATGATCGCTGCGGTAGCCTGCCTTCAACACTTCATTTTCTATGCCGCGGCCGTTGTCGTATATGCGCAGATGTAGGTTGTCAGAGTTGTAGGACACATTCACTACGATAGTCTGTGCGTAGGAGTGCGTGAAGGCATTTGTTAGCGCCTCTCGTCCAATCAACACAATCTCATCTTGAATGAGGGCATCCAGTGGGCGGGGCTGTCCTTCAACAGATAACTTGAATTCGGCGGAATGAATCGCTCGAAGCTGGTGGCCAAATCCTTCAAGCGCATCAGCCAAGCTTGTGATTTCAGTATGGCTGGCGCGGAGATTGCGCACCCGTTCGCGACCTTCACGCATTATCTCTTCAGATTGGTTCAGAGCATCGTCAAGAGCCTTCCGTGCAGGATCGTCGGTAGGCAAGCGATCGGCAGCAGATTGGAAGCGAAGCATCAACCCGAATAAACTTTGGAGCACGGTGTCATGTAACTCACGTGCAATACGCTCTCGTTCAGCAAGCCGCTCAGCGAGCCGCTCTTGAAGTTGCCGCGTTACGCTCCCGATACGGAGCCGGACCAACCACCAGAGCAATGAGACAGCTATGAACCCCAGAAGTGCCTTGAACCATGACGTCTGGTAAAAGGCAGGCGTGAGTGCAACACCCAGGTTTGCTCCGGACTCGTTCCACAGACCATCGTTGTTGGATGCAATTACCCGAAAGCGATAGTGGCCGGGAGGCAGGCTGTTGTAGAACGCCTGCCTGCGTGTCCCAGCCTCTTGCCACTGATTATCAATGCCTTCGAGCTTGTAGCGAAAATGCACGCGCTCAGGGATGGCGAGGCTGAGGGCGGTGTAGTCGATCTCAAGATTCTGGGTGTGCGCGGGAAGAGTCAGGTCATGAGAACCCGCGTAGGTTTTTCCGTTTGAGATAACGGATTCAATCATTACCGGTGGTGATATACGGTTGCGTGCTTTTTCGAGCGTCGCTGGATCGAGCCACGCGATGCCCTTTGTTGTTGCGAACCAAAGTCGTCCCTCGGGAGACTCAACAACCGACGGTTCGGGCAGCCTCTCTCCTGAGAGGCCAGGAAGTCCGTCGAGTGCATCGAGATGTTCAGCTGAGACAACGGAGAGCGGATCGTGAAGCCACCTCTTCAGCTCGTCAGCAGAGACATGAGTGAGGCCTGAGAACCCATTTATCCAGAGGCCGCCGGTAACAGTCTCTACGATGCCGGAAACTCTGCCGGGCAGTTCAGAATCTTTCCACCGCATCAGGTAAAAATGACCGTGCGTAAATAAATCGACGCCGCCACGCCCTGCAAGCCACACGTGGTCACCTCGAACTGCCATGGTGCTGACCGACACATTGAGTGAGCCATCGGGGAAAGAGAATTTTTGATAAGAACTTCCATCCCATTGCACCAGCTTGTTTGAAAAGCCAAACCATACGTTCCCTGCATCGTCATCTGTCATGGCGCCGAGGGTGCGCGGCTTTTTGCCAAGGATGTCGTTCTGGTTGATCCACTTGTCATGAATGAGTTGATACGTTCCGTTCCCTGGAATCGAAATCCACGGATCGTTGTTGCGATCAACGGCGAGTGAAACGACAGAGTCCACTTTTTCGTCCGGAACATGCAATGGCACAAACCCCGTCGCAGAGGACCGCCAAAGATGGATATCACCCTCTCCGGTGGCGGCCCATATAGTCCCAGTGTGATCGCGTCGTATGCAGAGGATGTGTCGGATTTTGGGGAACGCTGTTGTTATGCCGTCGGCGGCTACATGAGTAAGAGGAAGGGTGTTATTACCTGTCCATACGGAGCCTTGATCTCCCGCAGCAACGCCAAACTCATGCTCTTGCGAGTGTGGTAGTGCGACTGTGGAAAGGGAGGTGCGTCGAAGCCGATCAAGACCGGAGTTCGTCGCTACCCACGCAGTGCCTTCTCGATCGATAAATACTTTCCATACAGCATCTGAGCTAAGTCCCTGTTGTGGGGTAAAACTTTCTCCAGACGTCGCTTCATCTATCAGTGGCGTCTGTAATTGGTCTGCACGGTCGAACCGTTTTATCCCCTTTGCGGTGACGGCCCACAGCGAGCCGTCGGCCGCGAAAGTGAAGTCATGGAATGGAGCATCGTCTCCGCGATTCTTGCCGGGTCGGGGCAAGTCTGAAGGAGCACCGTCGTTCTTTGTCAATCGGCGCAGTCCACTCCTGTCCGAAAGCCAGATGGAGCCATCGGGTCCATCATGCATAAAGGTCACACCTGGTGCTGGATCAGCTGTGTATCGAGTGCGCTGAAATTTGGACTGACCATGTGGGAGAAAGAGAAGGGCGCCGGAGGAAGCCTGCACCCAAACGGTTCCTTCATGGTCAACGAGGATGCTTGCAGGAAATCCCCCCGGATATCCCTGTTGCTTCCCAATCTGTTCACACATAGACCTTCGTAGATGAAAGAGGCCAGCCGATCCCTGTATCCATAATGAACCGTCGTGGTCTTCAAACACACCTCCCATTTGCGAAGCGGGGCTACAGCCTCTGTCTTTGAAGGTGGTTAATCGGAGGTCTTTCCAGAGAAGAAGTCCGGTGTTCCGAGTCGAAAGCCACACGTCTCCGGAAGCTGCAAGGAAAACAGAGAAGATGTCATCATTGTGCGCCGCCCCCCTTGTTACTTCGTCCACAGATTGAAAGTGAACTCCGTCGAAGCGAAAGACACCCCTTGATGTCGTGAGCCATAAATAGCCATTGGGTGCCTGCTGGATATCGAAAACAGCACCCAAACCGTTGTCTGAAGTCCAGGCTGTGTGATGAAAAGCTTTTAGTTTGAGATCGGAGGTCTGCGCGGCGACTCCATGCACGTAGATGATCGATGTCAGCATGATGATGACACCGACTAACCATCTGGTGTTCTGTGAAAAACGCGACATAAGCGGCCTTTGGCGATTCGACTGAGTGTTTTTTAACACACACGGCAAAACGCAGACCATAACATGTCGGCCGATTGCCATAATCAATGATTATGGCTTGATCTTACTGTAGCGAGCCGATTTCGTCTTGGGTCTTAGGCTGAGAAGAGGCCCACGAAAAATAATTGTCGATGGATAGCCCCTACTCTCGCATATCGGACATGCGCGTGCTAGTTGTTTCGTTTTCGGTCAATGCAAGTCGAAGCGAGTTTCTAGCTCGGAGCAGGCGAGATTTTGCGGCAGCAATCGAAATTCCTGAGAGTGTTGCAACTTCATCGAGTGAAGCTTCTTGCGCATATCGGATCACGGTGACATCTCGGAGCAGAGGAGGCAGGCTTCGCACGGCTTGGCGCAAGACACGCTTTTTCTCGCGTGCGAAAAAGCAGCGCTCCGGATTCAGAGAAGGATCGGGAATCTGAAAATAGCACCAGGTATCGTCATCGAAAGAGGTTTCAGGGTGGCCCCTTTTCTTGCGGAGAATCATCAACGCAGAATTAATTGCTATGCGCGTAAGCCAGGTAGAAAATGCCGATCGTCCATCAAAGGTATTCAGATGCGTGAAAGCCCTGAGCAAGGAGTCCTGTAATGCATCCTCTGAATCTTCCTTGTTACGTGTGATGCGGCTAATCGTACGAAACGCCATAGCCGAGTGACGCCTGCAAAGCTCGACATAAGCGAGATGCTCACCACGCTTTGCCAGGCTTACCAGAGATTCGTCAGTCATGACTGTTAGCGAATCTTCTGGGAGAAGCTCAGTTTCTCTATAATTTTGATTCATAGAATTCCTCCATCATGGCGAATCACGCATGTATTTCGACGAGGCAGTCTGCTTCATCATGCTGAAGTTGGCTACAACAACATCCAGCAAATTTTGAATTAAAAGAATGCACCTACTGGGTAGGGATACATTTTCGATAAAACGGGTTTTTAGTCTTGTATGTTGAACTGTCGTGATTATTCGATAGGAATACGGTGAGCGTAAGCCCAGATGTGGGTGAATTGAGCACACTATTTAGGGGTGCATCCATCTAGGCTTACGAGACTAAGTTTGATTGATGATTGTTATCGGGGATGAATTTAGGACTTAATCGCGTCAGGAATCAAAACAATCTTTCCGTGCCCGCTGGAGCGTTTGATGTTACCCGCATAAGCTGCCGGAGCTTCTTCGAACGAGATTTTTGCACCGACAAAAGGGCGAAGTGATCCACCATCGATAAGAACGCCAATATCGCTTAACTGTTGACGCTTTGGTTCGACAATGAAGAATGCATTTTTTATGCGTTCATTGTTCGCCCCCTCACTGTTCGCTGCGATTGTAACGGCTCGACCATTCGGGCTCAGCATATTCCATGAACGTGCAAGGGTGTCGCCGCCGACACAATCGAACAATACCTCTACTTTTCCGACGGCAGTTTCAAATGCTGTTTCCTCATAGTCAATCACCTCATCGGCGCCGAGAGAGATGACGAACTCCTTATTGCGCGTGGACGCAGTGGCGATTACATCGGCTCCATGCAGCTTAGCCAGTTGGATCACGAATGCTCCCACAGCACCTGATCCTCCATGTACCAGGACTCGCTCGCTGCTTTGCAGCCTGGCACGATCAAATAATCCCTGCCACGCGGTAAGGGCTCCGATAGGAACAGTCGCTGCCTCCGAATGCGATAGCTTATCTGGCTTTCGAGCGATACTTGAAGGTGTTGTGATGCAGTACTCTGCAGCGGCACCCTGTGCAAACCAGTCATTCATTCCATAGACTTCATCGCCGATTTCAAAGCACTCTACATTATTGCCAAGACCAGCGATCACACCTGAAAATTCGTGGCTTGGAATTGCGTGAATACGCTTATGTCCGTCCTTGGTATTGAAGGTTGGATACCATAACAACTCTGTTGGTGTAACTCCAGCTGCGTGGACCCTAATAAGAAGCTCACCTTCACCGGGAATTGGATTCGGTATATCCACCTCGGTGAGTTTTGGAATTTGCTGGTTGTCTAGTAGCTGAATGGCTTTCATTAGCTCACCTACGACTGCTAAATATGGAGAGAGGAACTTCTTAATAGAAGCCAAGGACGCCCGAGGCTCTGGCTACTCCAGTAATCGAAGTTCAAACTATATTGTGCGAAAACTATGAGATTAAAATTTCGCTTGGTTGCTGTACAGACAGTATCAAGAAGCTGATTAGCTGAAAACCTCAAAGTGGGTAAATGATCGTAGCTCTTTAGGGTTGGTTTGGGCGTCGTGTTCCAGCGAGGTCGCGACAAATTGCGATGAAGGTATCACGTTGATCGTCACGTTTTTCCTAGCTGTCCAGAAAGCCTCTTTTCATTGCGATTGTTACGGCGTGAGTTCTGTCATTGGCGCCTAACTTTTGGAGAATATTTTTCATATGGCCTTTGACTGTCTCTTCGGCAATGCCGAAGTGAGAGGCGACGGCCTTGTTTGAATTCCCTTTCGCTACACTTCGAAGAACTTCGACCTCTCGCGCTGTCAGGTCGTTTTCGCTGATATACCCCAGGATGTCGGCGGCGATTTCGGCTGGGATGCGGCGTTGTCCTGAATGGACAGCCAAAATGGTTTCGATTAGCTCTTTACGCAGTAGACCCTTTAAAAGATATCCCGAGGCCCCCGCCTTAAGAGCTCGTACAACTTGCGCGTCGCCCGAATAGGTGGTGAGAACGATGATCTTCGCTTTGGGGTCGTGGTGGCGCATGGCGATGATTGTGTCGATGCCATTCATGCGGGGCATTTGTAGATCTACCAGGACGATATTGGGGCGTATTTTCAGGAAGATTTCAAGGCCATCTTTACCATCTTCGGCCTCGCCGACGACACGCATATCCTTACGGGCTTGTAGAGCGAATGCAATCCCGTCACGCAATAGGGGATGATCGTCGATCACAAGGACTGTGATTGGTTCAATCTCGACCATGGACGATGTTGGCATGATTCCTCGGGATAACTCGGCTTCATTTGCGAAATTCAAATTTACGCAGGAGATTGCAAAAGACTTATAGATAGCGTAGATAGCGTACAAAAAATGAGGATCGTGTCGCATCCCTCAGGAAGGGTGATGTATGGCCCCTCTTCTGAGGGGTGGCTATCTGCCGTTGTACTCCTTCGTATAAAAGTGTGCAAAGTATTCGAAACAGAGCAGATGGGATTTGTACTTTGGGATTTGTTCTAGGTGTGAATATAAGGCATCGAATTTTTGTGTTTGCTTACATAAGTATGCCAATGGCATCAAGTGATACGGTTTACAGTCGCACTATGATGTTGGGGGGACTGACAAGGAGGCGATTTGCTATGAGGGGAATGTCGAAACAGGTTCTGATTGGAGCAGGGGTTCTATCGTTTAGCGCTCTTGCGGGTGCGAGCGATCTGACGATTCGCCTGAACGGTTCGCAACCAATCTCGCGAAACACCGTGAAGTACAAGTGCGATGCGCAGGGGGCTAAGATGGGGTTGCCCGGAGGGGTTTTCTCTGTGGAGTACATCAACGGTGCGGGGAATAGCCTGGCTATTGTTCCTGTTGGTGGAAATTCGCTGATTTTTGCGAATGTTGTCTCGGGTTCAGGGGCACGGTATGCGTCGGGTGAGTACATCTGGTGGGATGCGGGCGGCAGGGGGACTACGTTGTCGTCAGATTCGCTTGCGGGGAAGGTGTCGTCGGATTGTCGGCGTGTTCAGTGAAATTCGTATTGATTATGGTGTAGATGTGGCTTCGACGCGGACGACTTTGCACTCGACTTGTTTGCTTTGTGGGGTTTTGATCTTGGTTTTGTTGCCGTCGATTTCGTAGTTGATCTGGGTGCCTACGACGAAGTCTGTTGCATTCATGGACTTACCGGAGTCGGTGCGGCAGGTGTAGCTTTTGCCCTGGGCGTCGAAGGAGAGGTCGTAGGCTTGGTGTTTGTGTTCTTTGTCTTTGACGCCGGTGGGCTGGGAGTCTTTGAGGGTGGTGGAACCCTTGATTTTGGCGGCGAATGCGGGGAGTGTGGCCAGAATGCAGGCGAGGCCGAGGGTTGCGGCGGTGGTCACTTTGCGCATGGGGTTACCTCGGGGTAATTCTAATCGCAAATTAGCGGAAAAATTTGGGTGGGTTGGAAGAAGTTGTTTTTGTGTTTTTGCTGGGGTTTTTGAGAAAAGTGGGGTGCAGAACGTGGTTTTTTTGTGGTCAATGTGTGGTGAATTGTGTGGCAAAGGTGGTTATCAGACGGACGGTTTTTGGAGGGCGAAAATTATGCAGGGATTTCGGATTTATTTTTGGGTGGGTCCGGCTGTTTGATTTTCGGCTTTGGTGGGATGATACGTTTTCGCCGGGAGGGGCACTACTGTGTATGAGATTTGGCTCGGGAGGGCTGGAGCTCTGGACTCTTGAGGAGGAACAGTATGCTGGACGATCTCTCTATCGCGGTTATTGCATTTGTCATCGTTGCGTCTGCCTTTTCGTGCACGTGTTGCTTCGATGTGCTTCGTGTGCGTAACCATCGCCGAGCGTCAGAGGCGCAGGTTCCGGGACGAACGGTTGTCCGTAATGGGCCTCCGTCGCGGGTTGCGGAGTAGCGACGGGTTGGGATGGTCTTGAGTGATGGTTCACGCTACGCGTGGAACGTTATTCGTTGGCAATCATCTCGCGGAGCTCGGTGATGTGCTGCTTGAGTCTGGCGATTTTTTCGGGCCAGGAGCCTCCGGTGTGGTCCGGGTAGGGGAGGCCTGCGGCGTACTCGCGTTCGGCTTCGGCGAGGCCTTCGAGCAGGTGGTTGAGACGTTGTTGTAGGGTGGGGCCGGGCATAAGAAAGCCTATCACTGGATGCAGGGATCGGGAGCGGTTCGCGCGCAGCGCGAATGCCCCTTCATGCGATGAGACGGCATGATGGGGCAGACGGCATTCGGATAGCGGTGGAGTGGATGTATGGGTCAGCCGCCTTCGTCGTCGTGCTATGTTTGTCGTGTCGTTTGGGCCAGCTAACTCATTCCGTTGTTTAGAGGAACCAAATGCTCATACGCTCACGATTCTTCGCTGTTTGTGCCTTCTCGGCGGTACTCTTCGCATTCACAGTTCCATTTGCCCAGGCCCAGAAGCCTGCCCTGACCAAGAGTGTCGACGAGCCCGGGAGATCACCTTACTTCGACCAGGGAAAAGGAACATGCGACCAACTCTGTTTTGTGACGTTCAAGGCAGTCCCTGCAGGTTTTCGCCTTGTGGTCACGCATGCTTCTGTCGTGTTTTATAGTTTTGCGGGTTCAGAAAAGTTTGTGTTCCTGCAGCAGAATCCCCTCACCTACCAGCAGTTCCTGCCTGCACCGGGGCTAACCGGCGGTTTTGATGGCACGGCATATTCGTATGTCGCGAGCAGTCCTGTTACGTTTTACGTCGAGGCGGGCGCGACGCCTCAGCTGGGCGTCAACAGGACGGCTCTCAACTCGAGTGCGTTCGGTTCTATCTCCGGCTATCTCGTGGCGATCCCATAGTTGGGAAGGTGTGCGTCCGAAGTGATGGAGTTGGCCGGTGGTCTGGCGGCGTTCGAGGCCTAGTGGCATGATTGGATTTTAGCCGGCGTTTGGGAAAGCGGTTCGAGCTTCGCTCGAATGCCCACTCATGCGATGAGACCGCATGAATGGGGCACCCGAGGTAGTGGTGGGTTTCTATGTATGGGCCACCCGCCGACGGATTTGTGACGCGATTGCCAGAGCACCGATGCCGAACATGCTGAGGGTAGATGGCTCCGGAGTCGGAGAGTCGCCCAGATCCTTAATTTCCAGGGTCGCGTACCCGTATTGTTCGTAGTCGGCCACGAATGTTGTTGGAGTTGCTTCAAGAAGCGATGTACTTGTGGCAGGACCATTCGGTGCTCCGTAGAGCGAGAAACCATAATAATTACTGAGTGGATCGTAAGTGATCTCTATCTGTGAGACAGGTGAACCGTCCGGAACAGTGAAATCCGACGCGTAGATGTATGAGTATCCGGGAAACGGTGGATTAGTGAAGCCGGGTCCATAGATGAACGTCTCACCGGTTAGTTCCGACGGCACGGTAAAGGTGTAGGTACCTTTGAACGATGAAAGGTTAATAGGGCCGAGGAGAGAGAGCTCATCGACGATTGTGTATTGGAACGAATCGGCGTGAGCAGTAAGTGGCAGGGAAAAGCACAAAGCCAGGATAAAGACAGCAAAGATGCCGCGCAAATTGTATCTCCCAAGGTGACAAAAGTTGATTCAGCGTATCGGGCTTGGCGCGTGATCTCAACATAAATACAGGAGAACTGACACGAAAGTTGTAGTAGGGAAGTATGAATGGGTACCCGAGCTTTTGGGTTGGTAAGAATGTAAGGTTTACATTCCCACCCTTCGCAAAAGCGCGAAGGACGGGCACCCGAGGGAGGGATGGGTTTGATGTATGGGTCAACTGTCCATCAAACAGATCAAAGGGATAGACCGAAAAGATGGACACGCACGAAAAGAAGGATGAGGAATGAGACTACGCTAACCAACATCGCCGTCTTGCGTGCGCTGCGGTAGTCGGAATCGGTTGCCTTGATGCGACCGTACTTAATCCACCAACGAATGATCATGACGGGGAGCGCATACTTAATAAAGACAAACCCTACTAGTCCGGCGAGGCCCAGGAAAGGGAAGAAGATTATTGCTCCAAACGGTATCAGAATACTGAGCATGATCTTGAGATAGCTGGCATCGCTGCAGGCCTGACTTATCCTGGCGGTCGCGTCTGCGGACGCTTCGGCCGCGGTGTGGTCGATCGGAGTGGAGCAGAAGGTGCATTGTTGCATTGATGTGTTGATTGTCTCGTTGCAGTTTGGGCATGGGAATACCTGAACTGCCGAGGAAAGGCTGAAGCCCTCCGCCATGTTTTACCTCTTTTGAATCTTTGATTAGTACGGAAAGATTAGCATGAGCCAGTTCGCGCTACGAGGCCCAAAGTGGCATGGTTGGATTTTAGCCGGTGCTGTGGGGAAGCGGTTCGAGCTTCGCTCGAATGCCCACTCATGCGATGAGACCGCATGACTGGGGCACCCGATGTATAGGTGGGTTTTTATGTATGGGCCACCCACCACCCGATGTATGGGTGGTCTTTGTGTATGGGCCAACTGTCTCCGATTCGAACAGACTGCTAAACTAGCCGACACTCCACTTTCTATGGTTATCTAGGTAGAAATTGAAATGTCCCATCTCGTTTCTTCATTCCTGTTGGCCTTAAAATTTGGTTTTATTGACCCGAGCCGGAGCCTCCTTGAGGCGAGAGATGAACTCTGGTTTCGATGGCTGTTATTTTCTGGCTTAGCTGTGGCCATTGGGTGCGCCCTGGAAATAGGCGAGACATATAAAAGCATCAAAGAATGGCGACGAGAGAAGAAGGAAAGGTCTTTCGAACGCCGGATGGACTGCTCCCATAGCTGCTCTAGGACTGTTCTTTGTGATTATCGGAGTGATTGGGGAAGGGATCTTCGAAACACTGGCTTCCCGAACAGACACTGAGCTAAGGCAACGCTTCTCTGACGAATTAGCGGCCGCCGAAATCCAGGCCGGTCAAGCAAATGAACGCGCCTCTAAGGCACAGCAAGACGCTGCGGAATTACGTGTGGTGGCAGATCAACTGGAAGAACATAACCTGGATACAGGGCCCCGCCAACTCCTACTGTACGGAAAGCGTATGGATAATTTCGTCAGTGCAATTCAGGCTTTTAGGGATCAAAAAGTGGAGATTAGGAAGTGCCAGTTCAATAGTAAGGAAATTGCTGATACGGCCGAGCGTCTTACTACGCTCTTTGAACGTGCAAAATGGAATGTTTCCCCACATAGTCCCCAATGGGGAGAATCAAACTGCTTGTTTCCAGATCCTCTAGCAGCTTTTGGGATTTGGGTAGGAACTCCGAATCCCAATCCTAAAGCGATCGCCAGAGAGAGAGCTCAACAGTTAGTAAAGTTACTCAATCGAATACCTCTAACAGCTTCTATGCATTCCGTTAGGGTGGAGACTGCAAGAGCAGAATCGGGTCAATCAGAAGCCGCGACATATGGCGATCCAGATGCGATTGTAGTCGTTGTGCTTTCGCACAACTGATTAAGATTCCCGTAGCAATGAGAGAATAGGTTGAATTCCATTTTGGCTGGAAACCTGTTGAATTCGATCTCGTTCTCGGCGTGAGAAGCCATTATTCCACCGTCACGCTCTTCGCCAGATTTCTAGGTTGGTCTACGTCGCAGCCTCTTCTTACGGCTATGTGGTAGGCGAGGAGTTGTAGGGGGACTACTTCGAGGATGGGTAGAAGGAGTTCGGGGGCTGGGGGGATGTAGATGGTGTGTTCCACGAGGTTGCAGATCTCGTCGTCGCCCTGGGTGGCGATGGCGATGACGCGGCCGCTGCGGGCGGTGACCTCCTGAATGTTGCTGAGGGTCTTTTCGTATTTCAGGACGCTGGATGGGTCGTTGGGGTCTTTGGTGGCGATGCAGACTACGGGGAGGGACTCGTCGATGAGGGCGTTGGGGCCGTGCTTCATCTCGCCGGCGGGGTAGCCTTCGGCGTGGATGTAGGAGATCTCCTTGAGCTTGAGGGCGCCTTCGAGGGCGATGGGGTAGTGGATGCCGCGGCCGAGGAAGAGGAAGTCGTTGGCGGTGTGGAAGAGCTTGGCGAGGTACTGGCAGTGCTCGTCGAGGGAGAGGCGCGGGGCGCGGCGTCGTTCGGAGCCTGTCCAGAGGTGGGGGGAGAGCGCGGACTCCTCGAGTGCGCCCTTGCGGGCTGTGCCGGAGGAGAGGGGTGAGGGTGCGGCGACGCCCTCGGACATGCCGGTGAGGGTGGAGGAGTTGAGGGAGAGCATGGACTCGAGCTTGGAGGGAAGGCGGGAGAGCTCGTTGGCGAGGCGGAGGGATTCGGCGTCGGTGATGGTGCTGCGGACCTGGGCGAGGTGGAGGGCGAGGACAAAGAGGGCGGTGAGCTGGGCAGTGAAGGCCTTGGTGGAGGCGACGCCGATCTCGGGGCCGGCGTTGGTGGTGATGGTGCCGTGGGCTTCGCGGGTGACGGCGGCGCCGACGACGTTGCAGATGGCGAGGGTCTTGGAGCCTTTGGCGATGAGCTCGCGCTGGGCGGCGATGGTGTCGGCGGTTTCGCCGGATTGGGTGATGAGGAGGCCGATGGCGTGGGGGTCGGAGATGGGGTCGCGGTAGCGGTACTCGGAGGCGTAGTCGACGTCGACGGGGAGGCGGGCGAGGCGCTCGATCATGAACTTGCCGGCGAGGCCAGCGTGCCAGGAGGTTCCGCAGGCGGCGATGGTGATCTGGGTGGCGGCGCGGAACTCGTCGTCGGAGATGTCGAGATTGTCGAGGAAGACGCGGCCGGTTTCGAGTGAGACGCGGCCCAGGGTGGTGTCGCGGATGGCGCGGGGCTGCTCGTTGATCTCCTTGAGCATGAAGTGCTTGTAGCCGGCCTTTTCGGCCATGATGGGGTCCCAGGTGATGCGCTGGACTTTTAAGGGGAGGGCTGCGCCCTCAAAGTTCGTAAGGGTGACGCCGCTGGGCGTGAGGACGGCTAGTTCGCCGTCGGCGAGGAAGTGGATGTTGCGGGTGTGGTGGAGGATGCCGGGGACGTCGGAGGCGAGGAAGTATTCGCCGTCGCCGATGCCGATGACGGCGGGCGGGCCCATGCGGGCGGCGACGAGCTTGTTGGGCTCGTGGGCGGAGAGGACGCCGATGGCGAAGGCTCCGGTGAGGCGGTGGACGGCGCGGCGGACGGCTTCTTCAAGGGGGAGCCGCACGAGTGTCGAGCCTTCGGAGTGGCTGTCCTGATGGTTGAGGAGCTCTTGTTCGATGAGGTGGGCGATGATCTCGGTGTCGGTTTCGGTGACGAAGGTGTGGCCAGCGGCGGTGAGCTCTCTTTTGAGGGCGATGTAGTTTTCGACGATGCCGTTGTGGACGACGACGAGGGTGCCGGTGCAGTCGCGGTGAGGGTGGGCATTTTCTTCGGTGGGGCGGCCGTGGGTTGCCCAGCGGGTGTGGCCGATGCCGAAGGTGCCGTCGATGGGGTTAGCGGCGATGACGGCCTCGAGGTTGCGGAGCTTGCCGGGAGCGCGGCGGAGCTCGAGGGAGGTGGGGCCTCCGGCTACGGCGATGCCGGCGGAGTCGTAGCCGCGATACTCGAGGCGGCGCAGGCCTTCAATGATGACGGGGACGACGGGCTGGGGGCCAATGTAACCAACGATTCCACACATGTATTTGAGTGTAGATGGAGGCGGGAGATTTTGTGGCGGTGGGGGTGGGACTTTTGTGGGAGGGGGAGAGAGGTTTAGGGTGGGAGGATGAAGTTTTTGCGGAGACTCTCGATTGCGGTGCCGGCGTTGGTGCTGGTGGTGTGTCTGGTGGCGAGTTACTTGACGCGTGGAGCGATGGCGAATTTGCCGTTCCTGAAGGCGCGAAGGCCGGGTGCGGCCGGTGGAGGAGTAACTGGGTTGGTGGATCAACGGCCGTGGCAGACGGTCCAGGCGCTTGCTCCGCTTGCGGTGTCGGCCGAGGAGAGGAGATTTGCTCGGGATGCGGAGCGGCTGGCTGACCATGAAGTGGATCAGGCGTTTGCGCAGGCTCTGCGGCAGGCTTCGATGGATATCCAGACGAGGAACCTTGCAGGGGAGGCGCTCGCACTGCAGCAGAAAATCACGATGCTGCAAGGGGTGATGAAGGACGATCAGGGCAAGGTGGACAGCCTGACGGCGGCGGCAAAGGGAGTGAATCCGCCGGGAACGGACGATCTTGATATTGCAAAGGCGCAGGTGCAGCTCGATAACGATGAGCTGAACGATGCGACAGAGGATTTGGCGCGGGTAAGTGGGGATAAGCGCGGTCAGATTCAGCAGGAGCTGACGACGCGCGAAGCCGCGATGAAGAAGTTCGATGAGCAGGCCGATACGGGTGGGCCGACGGCGGTGCAGTCGGCGAAGAACTATGGGACGCTGGCGGGACGGGTGTCAGCGTGGTTCGATCAGCGGTCACGGATGGACCTGCTTGAGCAGGCGAAGGCGCAGGCAGATGCAGATGTGGCGACACTGACGGCGCAGCATAACGACATAGAGAAAAGGCTGGCGGCAGGTGGAACAGATGCCGGAGCGCAGGATGGGGGCGGGACGAAGGGAAGAGTAGCTCGCCTGGCGCAGATGCACTCGCTGGCGCAGATTCATGGAATTCTGGACGACCGGATCGAGACGCAGAAGCAGCTTTCTGCGGTGTACGGGAAATGGCTGGATCAGGTGAAGCTGCAACACAGAATTGTGGTGCACCTGATGCTGCAGTCGATAGCGGCGATTGCGTTTCTGGCTTTGTGCGGAGCGTTGATTGGGGCTGGGGTGAGGAAGCTGCTGGAGCGCCTGACGGTTGATAAGCGCAGCCTGCACACGTTGCAGACGGTGAGCAGCCTGGGGATCCAACTGGTGACGCTGGTGCTGATATTACTCACGATATTTGGCACGCCGAGCCAGATGCCTACGATCCTGGGACTGGCAGCGGCGGGATTGACGGTCGTGTTTCAAGACTTCATCCTGGCGTTCTTCGGATGGTTTGTGTTGATGGGCAAGAATGGCATCCGCGTGGGCGACTGGGTGGAGATCAACGGCGTGGGCGGCGAGGTGGTTGATATGGGGCTGTTCCGGACGTCGCTACTGGAGACGGGGAACTGGACGGGCAATGGGCATCCTACGGGGCGGCGTGTGACGTTCATCAATAACTTTGCGATCTCCGGGCAGTATTTCAACTTCTCGACGACCGGCCAATGGATGTGGGATGAGATCGTGGTGAATATTCCGGCGGGACCGAATAGTCAAAGGGTAATTGAGGCAATTCATACGGCGGTGCAGCAGGAGACGGAAAAAGATGCGAAGCTGGCTGAGGAGGAATGGCAGCGAGCGACCAAGGAGCGCGGACTGAGCCACTTCAGCGCGGAGCCCTCGGTGGATATGCGACCAGCGGCAGCGGGAGTTGATTTGATTGTGCGGTACGTGACCCGGGCAACCGATAGGTTTGATATGAGGAACCGGTTGTACCAGGCTGTGATTGCACTGTTGCATAAGAAAGATGAGAAGGTGCTCGACGATCGCCCGGCGAGTTGAGGCGATTCCGGTACGTTGATTGTCATTTCCTTCGTAGGGGTGCGGATGCATCTTCTGGTGATTAATAGCGGGTCGTCATCGATCAAGTTTTCGGTGTTCGCTTCGGAGGATAAAGATACGGGTGCTTTGCCGGTGTCTTTGTTTGAGGGCGAGGTGAGCGGAATTGGAAGTGGGAAGGCTTCGTTCCAATTTCGCGATACTGAAGGGGGGGATTTGAGTGGGGGAGCTTCTTCTGCAAAGGCCGAGAGCTCGATGGAGGCGATCGGGCTTGTAGTAGAGGCTGTGAGCAGGGCGGGGATGCCGCGGGTGGACGCGGTGGGATATCGAGTGGTGCATCCGGGGGCGAAGCTGGATCGTCATGTGCGGATTACCGATGAGGTGATGCGGGATCTGAAAGATGCGGTGGTGTTTGCCCCGCTGCATGATCCATCTGCGATTGAGATGATTCGCGAGATGATGGAAAAGCTGCCGGACGTGCCGCACTATGCGTGCTTCGATACGGTGTTCCACGAGACGATGCCGGAGGCGGCGACGGCCTATGCGATTCCGCTGGAGTACCGCGAACGGGGCGTGAGGCGGTATGGGTTTCATGGGCTGAGCTGTGAGTCGATTGTGCGGCAGCTGCGTGAGGCTGGGATTCGTCTGCCACAACGAATGTTGATTGCGCACCTGGGTAGTGGATGCAGCGTGACGGCACTGTTGGCGGGGCGCTCGATTGATACGACGATGGGACTGACGCCCACGGGGGGCGTGGTGATGGGGACGCGGCCGGGAGATCTCGATCCGGGACTGGTGCTTTATCTGCTGCGACAGGCAAGGGAAGAGGGAAGAGGGAAGAGGGAAGAGAATGCGGTGGACTGGGTTGGTTCGGTGGAGACGATGTTGAACCGGGAGTCGGGCATGGTGGCTTTGTCTGGACTGTCAAACGATATGCGAGAGGTGCGGAAGGCAGCGGCAGATGGAAACAAACGGGCAGTGCTGACGCTTGAGATCTTTACACGGAGTGTGAAGAAGGCCATGGGTAGCTTTATTGCGTTGATGGGCGGAGTGGATGCGATTGTGTTTGCCGGTGGGATTGGGGAGCATGACGCGCAGTCGCGTGTTGCGATTCTGGAGGGACTGGATGCGATGGGGGTCCTCGTGAACAAGGAATTAAATGATGCAAAGGAGAGTCGTTTGCGTCGAATCGATGCATCTGAATCAAAAGCGATAGTTCTCGTCGTTCCAACCAAAGAAGATTTGATGATTGCAATGCATGTGGACCGGATGGTCCGGTCGGGCTCGTAAGGAATCGCCAACACAAGTTACCCAGCAGAGGAGATGGCTATGAGTAAGGTCGCTACGCCGGTAGTGGAGAAGAAGCCAAAGAGCGGGACCGCCCAGACATTGACTGCCGATGAGATGCGCAGGATGGATGCTTACTGGAGAGCATGCAACTACCTTAGCGTAGGGATGCTTTATCTGAAGAAGAATCCTCTGTTGCGCGAGTCTTTGAAGCCGGAACACATCAAGGACCGGCTGCTTGGTCACTGGGGCTCGGATGCGGGGCAGAGCTTTACGTGGGTGCATTTGAACCGGCTGATCAAGAAGTACGATCTGGATTTGATCTTTCTGTCGGGGCCGGGACATGGGGCGCCTGCTACGCTGGCGAACTGCTATCTCGAAGGAGTGTATTCGGAGGTTTATCCGGATAAGAGCGAAGATGAAGCGGGGATGCAGAAGTTCTTCAAGCAGTTTTCGTTTCCAGGAGGGATTGGAAGCCACTGCACGCCTGAGACTCCGGGGTCGATTCATGAAGGCGGTGAGCTGGGGTATAGCCTTTCACATGGGTTTGGCGCGGCATTTGATAATCCAAACCTGATTGTGACGGTGATGGTGGGAGATGGTGAGGCGGAGACAGGGCCGCTGGCTACGAGCTGGCACTCGAATAAATTTCTGAATCCTGTGCGTGATGGCGCGGTGCTTCCGGTACTGCACCTGAACGGTTACAAAATAGCGAATCCTACTGTGTTGGCGCGGATTTCGGCGGAGGAGCTGGAGTGGTTGTTCAAGGGATATGGGTGGACTCCTTATGTTGTGGAAGGGCATGATCCGGCGCTGATGCATCAGCAGATGGCTGAGGTGACGGAGAAGTGTGTGCTGGATATCAGGGAGATCCAGAAGAAGGCGCGGAGTGCGAAGGCGGGAACTGTGCCGGAGAGGCCACGGTGGCCGATGATTATTCTGCGGTCTCCGAAGGGATGGACGGGGCCGAAGGAACTGGATGGGCACAAGGTGGAAGGCTTCTGGCGTGCGCACCAGATTCCGATTCTCGATCCGCAGACGAGTCCGCCGCACTTAAAGCTGGTGGAGAAGTGGCTGAAGAGTTATAAGCCGGAGGAGCTGTTCGACAAGACGGGGCGGCTGGTGGCGGAGTTGAAGGAGTTGGCTCCTGTGGGGGTGAAGCGGATTAGTGGGAATCCGCATGCCAATGGTGGGTTGCTGCGCAAGCCGCTGGAGATGCCGGACTTTACGGAATATGCGGTTGATGTGAAGAAGCCGGGACAGATTGAAGTTTCGTCTACCTATGTGCTGGGTGGATTTCTGCGCGATGTAATGAAGAAGAACATGACGAGCTTCCGGGTGTTCGGGCCGGATGAGACAGCTTCGAACAAGCTGCAGGTGATCTACGAGGCGAGCAAGAAGACGTGGATGGCTGAGATTCTGCCGGAGGATTCCGATGGCACAGAGATTTCCGCCGATGGGCGCGTGATGGAGATGCTGAGTGAGCATACGCTTGAAGGGTGGTTCGAAGGGTATGTGCTTACGGGGCGGCATGGGTTTTTCTCAACCTACGAAGCCTTTGTGCATATCATCGACTCGATGTTCAACCAGCATGCGAAGTGGCTGGAGAAGAGCAAGCTGGAGCTGCGGTGGCGTGCGCCGATCTCGTCGATCAATCTGTTGATTACGTCGCTGGTATGGCGGCAGGACCACAACGGATTTACACACCAGGACCCGGGATTTCTGGATGTGGTGACGAACAAGAGTCCACATGTGGTGCGAATCTATCTGCCGCCGGACGCGAACTGCCTGCTGAGTGTGGCCAATCATTGTCTGCGGAGTACGAATTACGTGAATGTGATTGTGGCCGACAAGGCTCCCCATCTGCAGTACCTCAATATGGACGAAGCGATTAAGCATTGCACGAAGGGGATCGGAATCTGGGATTTTGCCAGCAATGACCAGGGCGAGGAGCCGGATGTGGTGATAGCGTGCGCGGGCGATATTCCTACGTCAGAGGCTTTGGCTGCGGTGGCAATTCTGCGTGAGCGGTGCGTGGATTTGAAGATTCGATTTGTGAACGTGGTGGATCTATTTCGGTTGATGCCCGAGACGGAGCATCCGCATGGATTGTCAGAGAAGGAGTTCGACAGCTTGTTTACGAAAGATAAGCCTGTGATCTTCAACTTCCATGCATATGCTTCGCTGATTCACAAGTTTACGTATAAGCGAAACAACCATGACAACATCCATGTGCGTGGATACAAGGAGCAAGGGAATATCAACACGCCGCTGGAGCTGGCGATTCTGAATCAGGTGGACCGGTTCAACATAGCGATGGATGTGATCGACAGAGTGCCACGGTTGCAGGCTACTGCAGCGCATACGAAGGAATGGCTGAAAGACCAGATCATCGACAGCATTAACTTTGCGCATGAGAACGGGATCGACCGCGAGGAGATTCGAGATTGGAAGTGGCCGGTGTAGGGCTGCGGCAGTACGTTGGTGCTATAGTTGCGAGGTCAGCTTTTCAATTGAAATTTGAGACGGGGGATATTGTGCGAATAGTTACTTCGTTACTGGCTTTTGGTCTATTGGCTACATCTGCGCTGGCTGAAACAAAGACATTCAACGATGTTTCGGTTGTAGATGTGGCCTGCTCGAAAAAAGTGGCGGCTAATGCGGATTCGCATACGCGAGACTGTGCTCTCAAGTGTAAGGAAAGCGGTTTCGCCGTTGTTACAGCCGATAATCAGGTTCTGAAGCTCGACGCGGACGGTAATGCGAAGGTCCTCCAACAGTTGAAAGCATCGGATAAGGCGGATCACCTGAGAGTGAACGTCAGCGGCGATGTGGAGGGTGACACGCTGAAAGTTACTTCCATAAAGCTGCTATAACGCTCGCGCGCTCAGGCGGTGATACCGCGAGGAATTCGCTGTGTCCTCGAAAAGAAGCCCCACCTTTTCAGGTGGGGCTTTTTGTAGGGAAGGGCTGAAGTTAGAAAAGCACTTTGAGGGCGAATTGCGTATTGAAGGGTTCGCCAGCGCCTATGCCGGGGGCTCCGTTGTAGTCGCCGATGGTGTCGTTGAGAGTGAAGTTGCCGCCGACGGAGACATAGCCGCTGCCGGGAGGTGCGAAGTTATTTCGGTTGAAGAGGTTGAACATCTCTGCGCGGAACTGAACGGTGACACGTTCTTTGATCTTCGTGTTTTTGAAGACAGAGAGATCGACGTCAGAGTAGCCAGGACCGTAGTATCCATTGCGTCGCGTTGTACCAAAGGTGCCCTCAGCAGGATCGACAAAGGCAGCTGGATCTAACCAGCTGGAGTTAGGCTTCTGTCCCTGGAAGGCCTTTCTGACGGGGCCAACCTGGATAGCGCGGTCATTGCCTTCATTCGTTCCGCTCAGGTCGCCTGATGCGTGAACGGTGAATGGCTGCCCACCGTGGAAGCTGAGGAGTGAGTTGATCTCCCAGCCGTGCGTGAGTTCCTTTGGTCCCCAGGAGGCACCGGGAATGTCATAGGTAACCTGGCTGACAAAGGTATTGCGAGTATCGAAGTCAGAGTTGCTGTAGTCCCCTTTGAAATTGAAATTGTCCTGAGGGAGAACTCCGCGATAGTTAGTGACCTGGTCGAACGCATGGCTCCAGGTGTAGATGATGGAAGAGGTGAGACCATGCCAGTTTTGAAGACGAAGCTGAGTCTGGAGTGAATTGTAGTTGGAGGTTCCGATGCTTTCGATCTGGTTGATGTTTCCGTATTGCGGGTACTGGTTGTAGTAAGGACGCGCGGCTTGACGCTCGGTGTTGCTGGCATAGATGCCAGGAGAGGCTTGATTGATGTCGCGCAGGCTAAGCAGGCGTCGTCCCTGGCTGCCTACATAACCAATTTGCGCGATAACGTTTGAAGCGACCGTATGCTCCATATTGAGGCTGTAGTTCATGTTGTAGGCTGAGCGGAAGTTGTTGCTGACGGAGAATACGCCGCAAGGTGAGGCGGTTGAGCAGGTTCCTGCGCTAAAGATTGGCTGATTCTTCACGATGGCGACTTCGCCGGCGTCAAGGGTAAAGACTGGATCGGGTCCACCCGGATTGCCCTGAACTCCATTGGGAGCTGCGTTGCCAGGACGGTTGTCGAGGAAGGGATTCAGGTTAGGCGTATCGAAGAAAAAGCCGAAGCCTGCGCGTAGGACGGTGTTTGGATCGGCTGCATAACTTGCACCAACTCGAGGGCTGACACTCTTCCAGTATTTCGGATAGAGCGATGAAATTTGTGCACCTTGAAATGCCAGTCCATTGGTGGTGGTCATCTCGGGACGGAAGGTAGACATGTTCTGGTAGCTGTTATGGAGTGGACCCTCATAGTCGTAGCGGAGGCCATAGTTGAGGTTGAGTTTCGGGCTGAACTGCCAGGAATCACCGGCGTTGAGGAACCAAGTATTGACGAAGACCTGACGCTTCTGATCTCCCTGAATGATGGAAGCATCTGAAGTTCGTCCGGCGAGAAAATCAGCGAGAGAATAGCGAAAGCCATCGAGTCCATCTGGATTAGGAGTGGGACGGTTGTCGGATGAAACGACCTGACTGCCATCGAAGGTAAAGGAGCCGACGACGTGACGCTGATAGAAGGCATCAAGTTGTGCCTGACGGTATTCGCCGCCAAAGCGCATCTGATGCTTTCCTTTGGTCCAGGAGAGCTGGTCTGTGAGGTGGCCAGTGATGTCGTTGCGTCCCTCTGGAGGTGTCAGGCCAACGGGATCAAAATTTTTGATGCTGATGTTCGGGGCATTGGGGAGAGTAGCGCCGGTGATGAAGCCAAGGCTCTGGACATCGTAATTGGTTTTGTTGTCGTTGAAGACCTGGTTGAAGTAGTTGACGCCAGCAAGGAGCTGGTTAGTCATGCGGGACGAGATGACGCGGTCATAGACGATAGCGATGTTCTGCACGTGTATGGGAGCGACTTCATAGAAGGCGAGTAGCTGTGAGCCAACGGGAGCGACCTGATTGCCTTGACCGACGAACCAGTGGACGCTGAGATTGTCCTTGTCGGTCATGCGCCAATCGACCTTGCCTAGACCGTTCCAGCTATAGCCGTACTCCGGATCGTTCGAGTGAAAGTTGTTCTTGACGCCGATTGTGTCCTGCGCGAGAACGTCCGCTCCCCACAGGGTGTTCAGCATATCCTGCATGACGGGATTAACTGGAATGCCTTGCTGGGCGAGGATAGCCTTCGCCTGGTTTTGCCAGCCAACGGATGGCTGCGTGGCTGTCCCGGATTCGCCGATAACGAAGCGCTGGTGCTCAAAGGTGAGGAAGCCGAATAGCCTGTCCTTGAGGAAGGGACCGCCGACGGAAAAACCAGTGTTGTAGTTGCGAACCTTCTGCTTGGTATCGGAGAAGGGACTTTTTGCGCCGAAGAGCTCGTTGCGGTTGAAGTAGTAAACAGAGCCGTGAAGCTGATTGGTGCCGGCACGGAGAGTGACGTTGATGGTGCCGCCGGGATTGCGCCCGCCTTCGGGACCGGCCTGGGTCTGCGCGGAGAACTGGTCTACGGCATCGAGGGGAAGGATGATTCCCGCGATACCGGAGACGCCGCCCTGATTGACGGCAGGAATGTTGTGCCAGAGATCGTTGTTATCGACGCCGTCGATCTGCCAATTCATCTGGTTGGCGCGTGTTCCGTTAAGGGAACCATAACCGCCGCCGGTGTAGCCTGCGAAACCAGGAGTTAGCTGCACCATCTGGGTGAAGTCGCGACCATTGAGGGGAAGATTCGATACTGTCCTGGCATCGAGGACTGTGGTCTGCGTTGTGGTGGTGGTGTCAAGCGTTACGCCAGCGGCGTTAACCTCAATTGTGACGGAAGAACTGGAGAGCTGGAGGACGATGGGGAGGGTGTAAATGATGCCGGCGGAGACCATGATTTTATCGGTCTTGACGGTTTGGAATCCGGAAAAAGAGGCGGTGACACTGTAATTGCCGAGAGGAAGATCCTGAAAGAGAAACTCGCCGCCGCTGGAACTGACTGTGGTGTGAGTGAGGCCGGTGTCGGTTTGGATAGCGATGACAGTGGCGTTGGCGATGGCTGCGCCGGTGCGGTCAGTGACGGTGCCGTTGATTCCTCCGCGGAAGGTTTGTGCGTTGCCAGAGAGGACGCACAGGATGGTTAGGGTGAAGGCGATGACGCTGTATAGGGCTGTTAGAAATGGTTTTCTGGTTATTTGTTGCATACAACCTCCGCAAAGAAAAAGGGGTTCCCTACCCGCCTTGAGGCGGATTTTTTTGAAATAAATGTAGAAATGCCTGCGCCGCAGTAAAAGAAGACTGCGGATACGTCACGGTGTTCCAAGGGCCTAACGGCGAATAGAAAAGTGGCGAAACGGCTATTTAAAAATTAGGAAGTGAATGGCTTAAGAATTAAGAGATGAAGTGAAACCAACGTATCGGCTCACTTTTGCATTTGCAAGAATTTTCGATAGGAAGAGAAGGATTCTATGTGTGGTATTTGATTGTTCTATACATAAAGATGAATTGGAATAAGCGGTGTTTTCACAGGTTTAAGCCTGTTTGCGCTCAAGATCCTTAGTCTTCAACACGATGAGGTATTCGTAAAAAGATTGAAGAGTGGAATAGGTAAGGCCGGCGGAGCCATCGAGGATGGCTCGGCGGATGAACATCATGTAGAGCCATTTGATGAGGGGGCGGCCAGGGAGCGTGTAGAAGATGGCTTTCTGATGGAGGCGACGCTCGTGGAAGTCTCTGGAGGTTAGAGCCGTTGCCAGAGATGGATTTTGCAGGCCCTGCTGGCGGTGGATGAGCTCGGCTTCCATGGTGGAGTACTGATTGTGTTTGGCGACCCAGTGGGCGATGCCTTTGGAGAAAGGGTAGTGATTGAGCGGATGGGTGAGGTCGACGATGGGGCCTTCGACTTCGATGACTTCGTTGATGGCGCGGTTGTAGCGGGCGCGCTGGGGGCGGACGAGGCGGATGTAGAAGGGTGAGATCTGGGCGTGTTTGAGCCATGTGCCGAAGAGGAAGTCGCGGCGACGGAGGCGGAATCCGCTGATTTCATCGGGTGCGGAGAGGGCAAGGTGCTGCATCTCCGCTGATAGCGCGGGTGTGGGGCGCTCGTCGGCGTCGAGGAGGAAGACCCAGGGGTGCTTGAAGGGAGTGGTGGAGAGGGCAGCGTTGCGGTGGGTGGCGTAGTCGTCGAAGGTGCGCTGGTGGGTGTGGGCTCCGGCGGCGTGGGCGATGGCTATGGTGTTGTCGGTGGAGAAAGAGTCGAAGACGTGGATGTCGTCGGACCAGGAGACGGAGGCGAGAGCTGCGGGTAAGTCGCGCTCTTCGTTGCGGGTAAGGATGAGGACGGAGATCATCTTTGCGTATGTTAGCGGGGATTTTTTTGTTTGTGGTGGATTGTATTTTTTGCGGGGGTTTTTGGAGATTTTGGTTCGTAGATGCGGCTTTTTTGTGGACAGAGTGTGGTGGATTGAGTGGGTAAGGTGGTTTGCGGATGTGCGGTTTTTGGGTGAGGAAATTTATGCAGACTTTTGAGATTTATTTTGGGTTGGAATTGGAGCGCGAGTCTTCCGCTTCGCGTTCATGGATGATGCTTGACATATATTCCTATATGGATATATATAGATTGGAATGATCAGAGCGGCGATGACTACGACAGGAGATCTTTCCGCATGAAGAACCTCTTTGAAGCAGCGAGGGTGGACGAAGTGAAGGAGCGGATGGCTCAGCTAAGGCCGGACAGCGAGCGGATGTGGGGCAAGATGAATCCAGCGCAGGCGCTGGCACATTGCACGGCAGCGATAGAGATGGCAGAGGGGAAGATATCTCCGCGGCGGATCCTGATGGGGCGGCTGTTCGGCCCTGTGGCGAAGAATTCGCTGATCGTGAAAGGGGAGCCGATGCGCCGGAATGCGATGAGCGAGAAGAGCTGCGTGGTGGAGGATCAACGGGACTTCGTGGTGGAGAGGGAACGGCTCCGCGAATCGATCGATCGCTTTGCGACGGGTGGGCCTGCGAGATGCACGAAGCATCCGCACTTCTTTTTTGGACCGCTGACTCCGGTGGAATGGGCGGCGTTGATGTATCAGCATCTGGATCATCATCTGCGGCAGTTTCAGGTTTAGGAGTTTCAGCTGAGCAGATACCTGAGATGCGCCTATTGAGTCGATGGTAAACGGCACTCGGGTCGCTCTCCTTCCCTCGGGCAATGCGGCTCCTGGCAGCGCTCAGATTTAGGTAAGTGAGAAGGCGATTCGCACTCAGCGAGATAGTAACAGCCTGGATTTAGCCCACTTCCTGGTTGCCGACAACTATGGGAAAAGTGGTCGACGCTTGCGAGCCGCTAGGGCTTTGCAGGCTGCGGTTTTGGAATGCGGAGTGTCCACGAAAAGCCGAACACGAAAGTGCGTCCCTGCGGACGAGCCTTGGCCGAATACTCGTCGTAGTACTTGAAGAAGGCTGCCAGATCCTTCGCCGGGAGGATGAAATTGGACTGAACACCGATACCATGAACTGAATAGTACGGAATTGTGCTCGCAGGGACAGGGATGCCGGCAACGATTACCGTCCCGCCGTTACTCGTAACCTGCCATTGGTCATACCCAACCAAACCGAGTTGGAGCAGTCTGCTCATGTCTTTCTTCAGGGGAAGGACCTGCCCGACTCCCCACTCCATAGTGAATGCCTGTCCGGGCGTTTTGTTGCTGAACTGCCCCGCCGGTACGCTGGCGTTTTGTCTTTGCCCGTGGATTTCCCAGGCGGTGGTCAGGTTTGCGGTGGTTCCCTTGTTTTTGGTGATGTAGTACGTGGTGCCGCTCGTTATATTGTTACCCCAATAGCCGGAACCCACGTTGTTGCTCGCTCCAGCGGTGTAGCGGCCCGTAGGAGCGGTGAAAGCGTATCCGACGTTAACATCAGCTCGCTTCAAGTGCCAGCCGAGGTTCACTGGCTGGACGAACATATCGGCAAAACCTGATCCACCACCGCCGGCACTGAGGTTAGTCGATGTCAGGGGAAGGTCAGCCACCACGGAACCGGACGCGTAGTTGAGTGCAACGTAGGGCATGAAATACCCGCCGAGGAACTTTTGTTTCGGAACGTAGTAGAGGATGTTCTCATTTACCCAGAACGAATAAGTTCCCGTGACATTCTGAGTAAGGCGGTTTCCGTCGGAGTCATTCAATCGGCTGGCCGAGTAATTGAGCGACTGGTTGGCATAGGTGATGCCGGGGGCAGGAATCACACCGGCGTTGAGACCAAACTGTCCCGGGACCCATTGCCCCTTCTGTTGAGCCAACGCGGATGAGGCGCCTCCCAAAAACACGCAAGCAAGGACAGCGGTTTCAAGCTTGATGCGGAATCGCATTCTTATGCTCCTTTCGTTTCGAGCGAGTGTGCCGAGCCTAATCAACGGGGACCTCGATCGGTTCAGGTTCGGACTTCTTTCTACGCGAGGGATCATACGGGTCCGGCGTGCCGGGTGGGATGGGCGGCTCCTTATGGAGCGTGATCATGTGATCGAGCAAGATCTGACTCGCTGGGTAACGGACCCACAGGTTCTCGGGGACTCGGGGGTCAAGTGGGTGCTCCTCTTTCGGGTCGACGTACAGGTCGTAGAAGCGCGGGATTCCGTAGGTATTCACGGGGCCAGCCGCGTCGTCGAGTCCCTTGAGCATCATCTTCCAGTTACGCCATTTCACGCCGAAGAGCTCGTTACCTACGTAAATGACGACTGATTCGCGGTTGGATTTCTCCTGCTTCCCGAGGAAGAAGTCGGTCTCGTCGACACCGTCGATGATCCGGTCCTTCGGGATTTTGCCACCGGCGATCTGCGCGAACGTTGGGAATAGATCCGTCTCATGCACGATCTCATTGTTGACCACCCCAGCGGGCACTTTGCCTGGCCACCGAATAATGAACGGGACACGCATTGAAGCTTCCCACGCAGTGAAGTATGTGCCGTGCCAAGGTCCACTGAAACCCCAGTATCCTGTCGAAAACTCGGGCCCGTTATCCGAGGTGAAGATGAAGATCGTATTGTCGCGGATTCCAAGCTTGTCCACCGCGTCGAGCAACTGACCGACGTGCGCGTCCATCTCGGCGAGAACATCGGCGAAATCACCGTTATGGGTCTTGTTCTGGAAGTCCGGGGATGGGACCGTTGGCATGTGCGGCTGCGTGAAGGGTATGTAGGCGAAGAACGGTTTCTTCGCCGCCGTCTGCCGACCCATAAAATCGATCGCACGCTTGGTTAACTCGGTGTCTATGAGCCGGCGTTCCTCAAGGTTGTAGATGCGGACGTTTGTGGGGGCTGCGCCCTTATGGCCCTCCATAATGTACTCGGGCCGCGCGAAGGGGTTCGAGTCCGGGCGGAAACGCGGATTGTCCGGCCAAAACGCCTCGTCGGTGGAGTTGGGAATTCCATACCACTCATCGAATCCCTGATCTGTCGGAAACCGCCCTTTAGTGTGGCCCAGGTGCCACTTGCCAAAAGCTCCGGTAGCGTAACCGGCGTCCGAGAGCATCTCGGCCATTGTGATCTCCCACTGCACGAGTCCATAGACAGGAGTATCGACCGGCACTGAGCCGTTCCCCGTTCGGATGGCGTACCGCCCAGTCATCAAGGCCGCACGGCTTGGGGTGCATTGCGCCTCGACGTTGAAGTTGAGCAGGCGCATCCCCTCTGCGGCCAAGTGGTCGATTCGCGGAGTAGGCGCGCCGCGCAGGATCCCGCCGCCATACACGCCGGGTTCTCCCCAACCAAGGTTGTCCATCAGCACGACAACGATATTTGGCTGCTTATCGGCCGGGCCGCGCCCGGGTGCCCGCGGAGTGCCCTGCTGTGCAAGAGCCAGCCCGGCGACAAACATTGGTGCTGCCACAAGAAACCCAAGGGCTCCCAGCATCGGCTTTCGAACAACGTTTCCAAGAGCCGTCCTTTGTTCTCCTGCAAGGATTTTGGCTCGCCTCGACCCTGGACGATTGCGTTGGGTCGACCCGAGATCGAATAATCTGGATGTAATGATCACTTGGATCATGTCCTTTTCCCATACGTACACGTGACGAGTCTATAAGCGCCGTTCCGCGCCTACGACTAGCAAAACTGCCAGCCCACGCGAGAAATTGTCTGAGCCTCTCGGTTGGTCCCGGATCACATTGTTCTGGTACGGATACCCAGACGCAGCCGCCGTTAAGAGGTTAGAAGCGGCGCAGGGCGAGGACGGCGTTGAGGCCGCCGAAGGCGAGGGAGTTGGAGAGGGCGATGTTTTGCGTGGAGTGGCGGGGGGTGTTGAGGATTACGTCGAGGTTGAGGGTGGGATCTAGTTCGGTGACTCCGGCGTTGGCGGGGAGCTGCTGCTCGTGGAGGGCGAGGATGGTGGCCAGGGCTTCGATGGCTCCGGTGGCTCCGATGGAGTGGCCGTGGAGGGACTTGGTGGAGCTGATGGGGATGTGTGGGGCGAGGGAGCCGAAGAGCTGGTGGATGGCGGCGGCTTCGGTGGCGTCGTTGGCCTGGGTGCCGGTGCCGTGGGCGTTGATGTAGGTGACTTGATCCAAAATGTCGGCGGACCCGTCGATTGAAGCGCGGGCGTCTTTGAGGGCTTTGCGCATGGCGTTGGTGGCGCCTTCGGGAGCAGGCTGGGTGATGTGGTGGGCGTCGGCGGACATGCCGAAGCCGACGATTTCGGCGTAGATGGGTGCGTTGCGGGCCTGGGCGGATTCGAGGGTTTCGATGACGAGCATGGCGCCGCCTTCGCCGAGGGTCATGCCGTCGCGGTTGGCGGCGAAGGGTTGGCACTGGGTGGGGGAGACGACACGCATGGAGTCCCAGGCGCGGAGAAAGCCGAAGGTGAGTGGGGCTTCGTGGCCTCCGGTGATGGCGGCTGTGACTTGTCCGTGGCGAACCATGTGGAAGGCCTGTCCGATGGCGTGGGTGGCGGAGGAGCAGGCGGTGGAGATGTTGAGGACGGGGCCGGTGATGCCGAGGTCGATGGAGATGTGGCTGGCTCCGGCGGAGGCCATGGTGCGGGTGACGGTGAGCGGATGGACGCGGGCGTCACGGCCGTAGAGCTTGATGGTCTCGGTCTCTTCGGACTGGCGGCCGGCGCAGGCACAGCCGACGATGATGGCGATGTTGTCTTTGTCGTGGTGGTCGAGGAAGCCGCTTTGCTGGGCGGCCTGGCGGGCGGCGACGATGGCGAAGTGGGCGGTGCGGTCGGTGGCGGCGATGATGCCGGAGGCGAGGTGCTCGGCGGGATCGAAGTCCTTGACGGCGGCTGTTTGGGTGAAGCGGAGGCCCTGGGTGGGGCCGGGAGCTTCCGGGTAGGGCGGGAAGGGGGCGATACCGGTGGCGCCGGTGAAGAGGGAGCTGCGGAAGGCTTCGATGGTGTTGCCGATGGGGGTGATGCAGCCCAGGCCTGTGACGACGACACGGTTCACACGTTCTCCGATGGTCTAGGGTGTGGTGATGGAGGGGGAGGATTTTGCAGCGACGAGCTTTTTCACTCCGTCGACCATGTCGCTTACGGTTTTGATGGAGCCGAGGGCGTCGTCAGGGATCTCGATGGCGAAGGCCTCCTCGACCTCGAAGGAGATGTTGATCTTGTCGAGAGAATCGGCGTTGAGCTGGTCGAAGGTACTCTCGAGGGTGATAGTGTCCTCGGGAATGGCTTTGGCTTTGGCGATGATCTCGATACAGCGCTTGGCGATGTCTTCCATGGTGGTGCCGCCTTCTTGTCGTTTAGCTCAACTTACAGGGATGCATAGATGAGTGTAAAGGCAGTCTCGGGCAGAGAGGAGCGTGTGAATGTGAAACGTCAATGGAGGTGTTGGAAACCCAGCTTGGGGTGTATGGGAGCGATCATGCACTGAGAGGCGTGTGGTCGCGAGGCTAATACTCTCAGTTTTGAGACGAATCCCGTGCAGGGGGTAGATCGCCGGGCCGGGGAATGGGTACGCGGAGCCTGCCACAGAGATTGGAGAACTTTTTCCAGTAAATCCCGCGTTCGTGTAACTTCTCTCTCACGATGACAGCATTGTGGACGAGATTATCAAGTCGATATCGATATGCATCGCTAAATTCCTTTTCGTCCAGCAAGCCATGAGTGAGCAAGGTCTCACAGTATTCGAACATTCCCATATAGAGCTCTAACCTTGCCCACTCCGCAGCGTCTTGTGGTCCTTGTAACGAATACTTTTCGGCTAGAGGCACTCCCCAAATTCCTTCTGGTCTGAGTTTTGCATGCACGTCGTCGTAGTTCGCTAACACGCCCCGAACCATGACCCAAAACTGTGCTCGCGCAATTTCTGCTCCGGCCCTCAATGTCTTGACGGCGTAGCCGATACCGACGCCAGCAATCAATACACCTATGCCGGTGAGGATGAGTGTTAATAGAGCGATGGCGTGGTCAGTCATGACAAAGGCCCACGAACAGCAAACTTATTATCGACTAATTTCAGAGTTCGGCTGAATCCAGACGTTGATTGGTGGGGAAAAGCGAGATTGATTTCGGCGCCGGAAGGAGAGGATTTTCCAGATGCCTTAGCTTGTAAGGAGGCAGAGGAGGGAGGCCAGGATGCCGGTGGCGCCCATGAGGCGGGGGCGGGCCTGGCCGATGTGGATCTGGAGGAGATGGGAGAAGAGGTCGGGTTTGCGTTGGAGGGTGGTGAGGGCGCGGGTCATGAGGGCGGGGGAGCGGTCCATCAGGAGCATGGTGCGGGACATGAAGTGAGGCAGGCGGTGGAGGCGGGCGTGGGCGCGCTCGTATTGGGTGAGGTCTTCGGCGCGGAGGGCATGGGCCAGCTCGAAGGCCTGGCGGAAGCAGAGGGCGAGGCCCTCGCCGGTGATGGCGTCGACCGATCCTGAGGCGTCGCCGATGAGTGCGATGTTGCCGGAGGTGACGTGACGGAGACGCCGGCTCATGGTGATGGCTCCCCGGGGCTTGTCGCTGGGGTGGGCGAGGGCGAGGCGATGTTGCAGCGAAGGGAAGAGTCTGAGCGCGTGCTGAATGCCGGCGAATTTCGATGAGGCAATGAAGGCGACGCAGACTTCGGTGGGAGAGACGGGAGTGACGTAGGCCTGGGCGTGATTGGTCCAGTAGACTTCGACGAAGTCGGTCCAGGGAGCGATGCTGAAGTGCTGGCGGGAGGCAATGCGGCGGGGGCCAGTGGAGGCTTTTTCGAGGTTGGCGATGGTGCGGATTCGAGATTGATGGCCGTCGGCGCCGACGATCCAGCGGGTATGGAAGGTCTCTTTGCTGGTGTGGACCTGATGGCCGTGAATGCCTTTGACGACTGTCTGCCAGTGGAAACGGACACCGAGTGCGAGGGCACGATCGAAGAGAAGATGATGCAGCACGGGGCGGGGAAGGCCGCGTCCGTCGCCGTTGGGAAAGGTGGCTTCGGAGGTGTGGGAGCTGCCGATGAAACGAATGCCGCGGAGGGGGTAGCTTGAGGCTTGAAGGATTTCCTGCGTGGAGGGGTGATCGAGGTGGATGCCGAGCTGGGCGAGAGCAGCGAGGGTGTCGGGCATGAGGCCTTCGCCGCAGGCTTTGTCGATCGGGGGCTTTCTGCCGTCTGCAACTTCGACATGAAAGCCCTGACCGGCTGCGGCGATGGCACAGGCTAAACCGGCAGGTCCCGCTCCGGCTATGAAGACATCAACGGCACGATCGGTACTGCCAACGTTCATGGGGCCTGCTGACGCGGGTGCTGCCTACCACTGGAGCAGAACGAGCTCCGAGCAGAAGGCTGGACCCATGGCGGCGAGGATGCTGTAGCAGCCGGGGGTCCCGGGGTGATTGAGGAGATAGTCCTCCATGACAGCGAGGACAGAGGCTGCGGACAGATTGCCGACTTCGCGGAGGCTCTTCCATGAGGGAGCGAGGGCGTTGGGCGGGAGGTTGAGGGTGGTTTCCATGGCTTCGAGGACTTTGGGGCCGCCGCTGTGAAAGATGTAGCTACAGATACGATCCATGGTTAGACCGCTGTCGGCGAGAAAGGTTTCGACGTTGCCGCGGAGGTGTTCGTTGACGACCTTGGGGACGTCGGGGGAGAGGACGATTTTGAAGCCGGTGTCACCGATATCCCAGCCCATGATGTGCTCGGTGTGACGGTAGAAGGTGGAGCGGGTGGAGACGACCCTGGGTGCGGGTTGTTCGATGCTGGTCTGGCGCTTGCCGATGGGGGTGTCGGCGCCGGCGATGATGACGGCGGCGGCGCCGTCGCCGAAGAGGCCGCAGGAGATGAGGTTGGCGATGGACTGGTCGTTGTCCTGCCAGGTGAGAGAGCAGAGCTCGACGGAGAGGAGAAGGGCGTATTGGTCGGGGAAGGCTCGGACGTAGTCGGCGGCGCGGGCGATGCCTGCGGCTCCGGCGACGCAGCCGAGGCCGAAGATGGGGGTGCGCTTGACGGTGGTGGGGAAGGGCATCCGGTTGATGAGGCGGGCGTCGATGGTGGGGCTGGCAATGCCGGTGACGGAGGCGAAGAAGATGGCGGAGATGTCGGCCGCAGTGAGGCCCACGCGTTCGAGGGCGGTGGTGATGGCCTGCTCGCCGAGCTCGACGGCGGCTTTGATCCAGGCGTCGTTGGTGGGGCCGAAGCCGGAGAGGTTTTCGTAGACGTCGAGGGGAAAGACGAGGTTGCGGAACTCGACGCCGCAGTTGGCGTGGAGACGATTGAGGAGGCGGGGCTCTTCCATTCGGTCTTCCCAACGGTTACGGAGGGCTTCGGTGATGGTTGCCTGGGAGTAGCGATGGGGTGGATATGCCGTGCCAACTGATGCGATACGCATGCTTATAGGAGCCCTTTATAGTTGCCCGTGGATCGTTGGATTGACTACGAGACTTTCGGCTGGGTTAGCCCGGTTGAACGCTCGCGGAGTCCTGAGCGCGACATTATGGATGCATTCCAGCGTACACGCAGAACATGGATGTGGCATTGAATTTCGATTTTTGGGGATGTTAGTGGATGCGGGCGAGTTCATGGGCGTACATGGTGTTCTGGGGATACTCCTTCGAAAGTTCGGTAAGAATGCTGCGGGCTTCGTCGGGGTGATTGTCGCGGAGGGCGGCGACGGCGAGCATCATGCGAGCGAAGGGAGCGAGGTAGTGGCCTTGAGCGGCGGTGAGGCGCAGGAGACGGATGCCCTCTTCGCGGTTGGTGGCCGCGCCGGTCATGCCGAGGATCCAGCGGATGGGCGCGGATTTGAGGCTGAGCATGTAGTTCTCGACGCCAGAGGCGAGGTAGGCGTCGAAGCGGGTGGGGTCGCTAGCGAGGACCTGTTTGGAGAAGGCGCTGGCTTCCTTGCTGTAGTTGAGAGCGGAGATGTCGCGCTTGTCGATCATGAGGGCATAGTCGGAGCGCATGCCGGAGACGAGGGTTTTGACGTAGAGGGCGGTAGCGTCTTTGGGATTGCGCTGGAGGGCCTGGTCGGCGAGGGTTGAAGCTTTTGCGGTCTGTTCGTCGAAGCTCTTACGGACGCTGGGGTCTGGGGTGAGGCGCTGGCGGTTGTCGAAGCGGGACTGGTCGGCGAAGAGCTGGACGTCGATGATGTGGAGGCGGTCGAATTCGCCGAAGAGCCACGCGGCGGCGTCGGAGACGGGGCCCATGGGGTCCTGGGGGTGCTCCTGCATCCACTGCTGGAATTTGAGGTGGGCGGCCAGGAATTGCAGGTTGTACATATCGTGGTAGCCGGCGTCGAGGGGATTGTTGCCCAGGGGAGTGGCTGCCGGAAGCCGAAAGGGGAGCAGAAAAAGAACCAAAATGAGGAGGTGTGGGAGGAAGCGCGTGGATGTTCGTCGATTGCGGGTGGAGATTACTGGCATTCTTTCACGACCTCGTCAGGGCTTCCCCCGGTTGGACGGTTTATGGACGAAAAGGAGACTTGCGGGATGTTATCTGAGTGTTGAGATGCAAGAAAGAGTTCGTCGAGCAATGATCGGTTTTAGGAAAATATAGTCTTCGTGGATTGCAAAGTTGTGCATGTTGAAAAAGATAAACGTTTCCAAATTATTGAAACAGAAGATAGATGTTCGGGCGCTCAGTTGCTCTTAGGAGCACAAGAAAAGCTGACAATTCTGCTGGCCTAACTAAGGAAGTCTGAAGTTACAAGTCGGTGCCTCTCTCCTCGCACACTCCTGTAAACGCACTTCAGTACGATCCGCTCCATGCGGAATTTAGGAGGATCAAATGCAGCGTTACTCTAAGCTCTCGGCCGTAGGGGCGGTGCTTGTTCTATCGGCCGCTTTCGCATCCGCCACCACGATTACAATCGGAAGCTATGCCACGGGCGTTGCCGCCGGTACCCTCAGTAACAGTTCTGTCGCTTTCGTCTCAGGACCAGTTGGATTGGCTCCCGTGACGTATGCGCTTACGAACGTGACTCCAACCTGGCATGCAGCACTTGGCTCCTCGGAGTGGGTTGGCAGCACTGCAACTTCCGGCCCGGATGGCACGATCGATCCACCGAAGGGTACTTATATTTACTCGACGGCCTTCTTCGCCAATTCAACATTCTCCGGTACGATTGACGTTCTTGCTGATGACACGACCAGCGTTCTGCTAAATGGTGTTCAGATCGCTGGGCCGGGTTCGGGTACTGATGGTCACTGCGAGTCCGTTGGCATCAACTGCTTGATCCCTGTAACGATTCCAATCGGTTCATTCGCTGACGGCCTCAACATTCTGTCGTTCCATGTGCTGCAGGCAGGGCAAGAAGATCCTGGACTCGATCCCACCGGCCTGGACTTCAATGGATCGATCTCGGATGGTGCAGGCACCCTCACTCCCGAGCCAAGCACGCTACTGCTGCTTGGAACCGGCTTGATTGGTTCAGCAGGGGCCTTATTCCGCCGTATGAAGGCTTCTCGATAGATTGCGCGAGATCCTAAGCGGTTCTTCTAAATGATGCAGGGTATGAGAGCGAAGCTTTCTTCCTGCATCATTTTGCGTTCGGAAGGATTATTTTTCGATACCAGAACCGGCTTTCCTTTTTGCCCTGCATTGCATTGCACATTTCCTATGTGACGCACTTCTAAGTTGTTGAAATGCCGCGCGCGAAGTTTGGCCATAGAGTTGCATTTTACTGGCGCAAGAAGCCTGCAGCAGTAAGAGAACCCCGGCCCTCTAAGTAAAGGACTGGAGTTCATGGAAGAGTTTACAGGCACTCTTGCACGCGCCGTACGGGCCCGCACTTCAGTACGACCCGCTCCATGCGGAAATTTAGGAGGATTCAATGAAATTGTACTCTAAACTCTCTGCTCTGGGAGCGGTCCTTGTACTATCGGCCGCTTTCGCGTCTGCTACTACTATTTCAATCAATAGTAACGCTGGTTCTACGGTTTATGCTGCTTATGCTCCAAGTGGTGCGCCTGGAACAAACCATGGAGTTCTCGGCACCCAATACAATTTGAGCGGTGTAACGCCGACCTGGGCTGCCCCAATTGGGTCTTCGTCCTGGGTAGGAGTTACCGCCACCGCGGGTCCCGGTGGTGTAAATCCCGATAAGGGTAATTACACCTTCACGTATGCCCTGGGTTCGAATCTGATTGGCTATGGCGGGACGCTCAGTGTTCTGGCGGACGACACAACGAGCGTTTACCTAAACGGCACATTGCTCGTGCCGCAGGCGGGCGGTACGGATGGTCACTGCGAGTCGGGTCTACCTAACTGCCTGGAGGTATTTGACGTCGGGCTGCCGGGTGGCGCGTCGTTCTCTGCTGGCGCTAACACCCTGAAGTTCATTGTGCTCCAAGCTGGTACCGGTACCGGTGGCGGATCTGGCGATCCTTCTGGTCTGGATTTCTCCGGCTCCATCACTAATACACCAGAGCCCAGCACGCTGTTGTTGTTTGGAACTGGTCTGATTGGTTCTGCAGGCGCATTGCTCCGCAGGATGCGTGCTAGCAGCAGCAAGTAAGGTAATTCGGCAAACCTGAGCTAAGTGCTCACAGGACGGATGATGCAGGATGGAGAAGCGCAATTCTCCACCTGCATCATCTGCATTTTGGGTTATATTTTGACCTAAAAATGGGATTGTTTTTCTGTTTAACATGCAAAACGTTGCGCATTACCAAAGATACGGATTTTATAAGTCGATGAAACGTCGCACGCGAAGTTTGGCTACACAGTTGCATTTATGAATCGCAAGAAAGCCTGCTGCAGTAAAGGAACCTCGGCCCCTAAATAAGGACTGGAGTTCAACGGAAGAGTTTACAGGCACTCTTGCACGCGCCCCTTAAGGCACGCACTTCCAGTACGACCCGCTTCACGCGGATTAGGAGGATTCAATGCATCTATATTCCAAACTCTCTGCCCTGGGAGCGGTGCTTGTTTTGTCGACCGCTTTCGCCTCTGCCGACACGATTTCCAGCTCCTCCACAACAGTAACTTTTGGAGGGTTCACCTTAGCGGCTCCTAACCCTGCCTCCCTTCCAAGCGGGAGTGGGCCTACATTTAACCTTGATCCGGGCACTACCTGGTTCGGACCAATTGGAACTTCAAGCTGGGTAGGTTCAACCCTACACTCCGGCCCGGTTGGGACTGTTGATCCACCTCGTGGCTATTACACCTACAACTACGCGCTAGACCCGGTGGGCGGTGCGGGATCATATGCACTCGCTCTCCAGGTACTGGCTGACGATACGACTGAAGTTGTTCTGAACGGTGCGGTCATCATACCGTTCGGCGGTCTAGGCGGCGACCATCACTGCGCATCGAATGCACCGGGTTGCGACGCGGGCACTCTCTACACTTTGCCTTCTACTACTGAGATCCTGGGTGCTACGAACACACTTTCGTTCGTAGTGCGGCAGGCCGGTACTGAGGCGCCTGGTTTAGATCCCGAAGGCGTTGATTTCAGCGGTTCGGTTACGAAAGGAACATCCAGTCTTACTCCTGAGCCCAGCACGTTGCTGTTGCTTGGAACTGGACTGGTTGGATCTGCGGGCGCCCTGTTCCGCAGGATGCGCGCAGCAACAAAGTAATACAGAACCAAAACTACCAAGCCCCACCTGAAGCGCCGGGAGCGCGTCAGGTGGGCTTTTTTGTATGTGGGTAGTTTTCTGGCTATATAGGAAATGTTTTGCACTGTAAGGATTGAGAAGTTTTAGTAAGTGTCTGATAAATATGGGATTTAGTTTGGCACCAAAGTTGCAATATATGTCATGCAAGAGAGTAGCAGCAGTAAAAGGAGAGCCGAACAGGGCTCAAACCTTTGGTTCTAAAAGCCAGTTCGGCTGTTGCAACTGTCATCACGCTAATTCCAGAATTACCCCGCTTTATGCGGATACCTCGGGAGGACTTAATGAATTTTTGCAGCAAACTATCTACCTTGGGAGCGGCCCTTGTACTGACGACCGCTTTCGCTTCGGCTGACACATTTCAGATTTCCAGCTTTGATACGGCGACTTCTGCTGCCTCGATCGGTGCTTACAATACGGCAACTGCATTTGCGGGGTCGCCTTCGACGACCTATGCTGTCGATCCAGGCAATCCGACGACTGGCTGGGCTCCTGCTATTGGCACTTCGCAGTGGGTTTCCTACAACGCTGGCACGGGTCCCACGGGAAGTGTTACTTCTCTCAATGGCACCTACACCTACACCACGACATTCTCGCTGGATACGGTCGGCAACTCCTACACCGGTTTCCTGAATGTGCTTGCTGACGATACGACCGACGTTCTGTTGAACGGTCACTCGATCCAGTCGATTTCCGCGCCTGGCACGGATGGACACTGCCAGCAGAACACGCCTAACTGCACCACACCCCGGACCGTAACGCTGGATCCCACCTGGTTCGTCAACGGTGAGAACACGCTGACCTTTGATGTTCAGCAGACTGGCCACGGCGCTCAGGGTCTCGACTTTGACGGCACGATCTCTGGATCGTCGGTCAAGGGCGGTATCCCTGCGACACCGGAGCCGAGCTCACTGCTTCTGCTTGGTACCGGCCTGATCGGTTCTGCGGGTGCGTTGTTCCGCCGGATGCGTGCATAAATTCACGATTGAGTGCTGCGGGAGGCTGAACGAAAACTCCCGCAGGACACATTTTTGTTCCCTTTTTCAAACGGTGAGTGCGACGGAGTCTGTTCGCACTCATTTTTTTTTGGCAAAAATTAAATTTTTTCATAGCCGATTCGATCGTGGGACGGATCACGCTAAGCCATGCATGGTGAGAAGTTAAGTTCTTCCAAGGCTATCTCTGCTGCCGAGATGTGGGTAGATCGGTGCGTTTATCGCCGCCTGCAATGGGACTTGTCGGTCCCTGGAGATGCAATAATTGCTCAACCCACTCCCCCGGGCACGGGTAACGATGCACAAGGGTGACAGAACCTCTTGCGAGGTTCATAGTCCGCTTGTGGTCTTTCTCCATGCAGTGCGTTCCAGCGATGGAGCGTGCGATCCGGTCTTGAGCAGGCGCAGGCCTTATGGGCGAGATGCAATTGTTCGCGAGCTTCAATGCAGTGCGATTGCATACGTTTCCCTTTGTGACACTTCTCTCTGCCACTTTTGAGCAATGTTGCCGCGCTACTTTCGGGCAATGTTGCAGTTTGGATGCGCGGTCTAGACTCGCATCCATAGGTGGTACCTGGCTTGATTCAATCGGTGGGCGAAGGCATAGACCCACGCAAAGATGTTCGATCTCCAATGTGGTAAGTGTGGTGCGTGCAGGACTGTCAGTACTCGGCTTGGTTGGCTCAGGTTACTAGTAAGCCTCCTCGTGAAGTAGCGAGAAGGTGCAACCACCAAGGGCTTTGTTCGGGTACGAGTCAGGCAGTCGTCTCCAGAAGGGTATGTCTGCAGATGCTGAACGAAGACCCAAGGACAGTTCGGCCCCAGCGAACTTATCGCATGAAGGAGATAGTTGTGAACGTATTCGCTATATTTTTGGCCGCGATGTTTGTCATGCATCCCGGCGGCTACACCAAAGCTTCTGAAGCAGTAACGCCTAGCGGTCCAGTGAGCATCACGGTAGGGGAACCGTACTATCACTTCAATGTGATTCCGAATTCGACGCGGCGCATCTTTGCCACTGTTACAAACGGGGCATCGAATCAAGTGACATGGCGCGTGAAATCCGGTTCGGCGACGCTCGGTTCGACAAGCGGCTTGTGGGTCGACGTGACGGCAGGTACCAAAGGATCGACCTGTTCGTATACTCCTGCAAATGCCCAAGGACAGTATGGCGTGACTTCGAGTACAACGTTCACGATTGAAGCGACAGCGACGGATGACGTTACAAAGGTGTCGGACGTCACATTCAATGTCTGCAATCCGTCCGTGTCGGTCAGCGTGGTTCCTTTCTACCGTGCTCTTTATGTCAATCAACCGGCAGATGTGCAGAGCTTCATTCTGGGAGCAGTCGATCAGACGGTTCACTGGGCGATTACTTCGCAGCCGAAGGGCGGCGACGGCAAACTGTCGGATTCGACATTGCGCGACACGGTTTTTAACGCGACAGTTGCAGGGCGTTACATTCTAACTGCTACAAGTAATGCGGATCCGAGTAAGAGCTCGACCGCGATTATGTATGTGACCGGCAACAGGATGGCGCAGAAGGTGAGGCCAAACCAGACGGAGCCGGTAGATTGCACTGTCGATCCGGCGATGCTGGGCACGGTGTATGAAGTTGGCCCATCGCAGGCCTTCAAGACACTGGCCTCCGTGCCGTTTCCGACGATGGTGCCGGGTTCGACCGTGCGGGTCCACAACGAAGATAAGACGGGTCTGCATCCGACTGAGTATCACGAGTATGTGCAGATTTCACAGCAAGCAACACAGGATCAGCCTTTCCGTATGTGCGGTGTGCCTGATGAGGCGGGGAATCTTCCGGTCATCGATGCGGCGAATGCGAAGGGACGATCGGACACGAGTGCTTATGCTCCGCCGTACGGAGTCATTACACTTCATAGTTCGTCGAACTGGAACTACTGGCCAAACTACACGGCAGCTGCCAATGTGGTGGTCGAGGGCTTTCACATTCGCAATGCAAGGACAGGAACCAGCTATGTGGCGCCAGATGGAACGACGGCTCAGTGGCAGGATTATTCCGCGGGTCTGCGCATAAACCAGGGCCACAATACGGTGTTCGTAGGCAATGACGTTGAGAATTGCGGCCAAGGCGGATTCTCTGCTTTCAACGAAGGCGCTTCCTATGGCGATACGGACTTCAATGTTCTGTGGGAAGGAAACCATTTCCACAGTAACGGCGCGGTTGGATCGTATCTCTCGCACCAGTTGTACCTGCAAAGCTGGGGACAGGTTATACAGTTCAACCGGATTGACGATTACGAGGCGGGAGCGCAGGGGTCCAACCTGAAGTCGCGCGGCATCCAGGACGTTATTCGATACAACTACATGGGACCGGGCGCACAGCGCCAGATGGACCTGGTCGATGTGTCGGACGCGACGGGCGAGATGTCGTTCGCAGGCTTCCTTTGGGATGGTCCAACTTCGGCTCACGCACTCTACCCGAATGATTTATATCCGGCGGATCTTATTGCTGCCGAACAAGAGGCATATCACTCGCACTTTGTTTACGGGAATATCTACCTGGATAAGTCGGGCGTACCGATTCACTTCAGTGAAGATCAGGATGGAGGCGAAGGATCGCGGAAGGGTTCTCTGTACTGGTACAACAATACGTTTCATTACATGCTTTGCGCTGAGTGCACGGGGCAGAGTTGGACGCTGTTTGACACATCCTCCGGTGGAGGAAACTTCTCTCCGCATGTGGAGTATCAGACGATTCAGCTCTTCAACAACATCATCTGGATGGATGATCCGACGAAGCCGATATTCGAGTGGAATAACTTCACTGCCTTTATTGGGGTCGCAGGAAAAAACCTCATCAATTCAAACTGGGGTTCCAACAACCAGACTGCAGGCGCTGGCCTCGGAAGCGGATGGAACACGAATGTGAACTCCTTGGCATACCAGGGAGCGACCAATATCGGTACGCATCTAACCGGCTTCAACAGTACGAACCTGGTGCCGATTACGTCGATGCCGTTCGATGCGAATACCTACATCCTGAACAGCACGCAGGCGGCCAGTACGGCTGTGCCATCGGCGGTCTGCGAGATGCCTGTTCGGTTCACCTACCTGCCGAGTCTTAGCTATGCGGTTCCCCGCATGGCTACGCCAAATATCGGTGCGACAGACACATCAGCTCAGACGGCGACCGAGATGAATCTGGTGGCTGGAACAGGACGGTACAGCTCACGCTACTCAAACTGCCGTTGAGTCGGGTTCCAGGCGTTTGGTGAGCATATCGAACGCACGATTCATAGGACCAGCGAGGGCCCGGGGACAAGCAGCCGAGATGATTTTGAATCGGCTGCTGTCCTCGGGCTCGAGTATTTTGAAGGTGTAAGCGAGCAGAAAGAACGTGACCGTAGCAGCGGTTCCACCTACGATGAGTGCCCAGACGGGAGCGAGCCTGAAGGAGACGGCATAGGCGGCCAAGGATGCGGCGATGCTGATCATTGTTACTTTGGCGAGGAAGCGCCATGGAAGAACGATCTTGTCGCGGTAGATTCCTATGGCCCACATGAGGCTGATGGCTGTGAACTGCGCGGCTCCGCTGCCGATGCAGGCTCCGAGCGCGCCGAGCGACGGAATGAGATACCAGGCGACGCCGATATCGATGAATGAAGCGAATATGGTTGTTGCGATGAAATACTTTTGGCGTTCGGTGCTCTCAAAGAGGCTCTGGATAGGACCGAGAAATGCCTTGGGAAGGCAGAGCAGCGGAGAGACCGAAGCGACGACGAATGCTCCAGCGTACTTGGCTCCGTACAAAGTAAGAAGGGCAGGGCCGGCGAGAGAGACAGCGATGATGTGCAGAGGAATGGAGATCAGCGCGAGATAGCGGACCGAAGAGGCGGTCATGGCGGGAAGCCGGGATGGATCTCTGCCGTACTGCGCGAAGACGCTTGCGCCGGATGCCGAGGCGAAGACAGATGGAAAGATGAGGAGGCGCTCGGCGAGATTGAAAGCTATGGAGTAGAAGGCGAGTTGGCGGATGTCGGGCGAGAGATGCTTAAGGAGAAAGAGTTCTGAGCGGTCCCAGACGATGAGGGTAAGAAGGAGGCCCATGACGCTTTGCAGTGCGAAACGCATCATGCGCGGGCGGAGATCGGGTGGGGTGCGGATATTGTCTGAAGGCCATGCCAAGAGCCGGCGCATGGTTGGGATCAGACGGACGATGAAATCGGCCATGCGCATGCCGAGCATGGCTGATGCTATGCCGATGACGCCCCACTTGAAGACGATCGTCAGAACAGTCATGACGAAGAAGACGACGGTGGAGGCTACGGAGCCCGGAAGATTTGCAGAGAGCTGTTCTGCAGCAACGTTAGCCTGGGCAGGGATGTAGTTGATCATCGCCGGCAAGATGCTCAAGACGAGGAGCAGAGAGGCGATGAGGTACTCCGGCGGAGCATCGTGAAATACCCAGGCGGCGGCCAGCAAAGTGGCAGCTGTCGCCATAATTGTCTGGATGGTGAGAGTACGAAGGAAGATGAATCGCGCGGTTGCGCGATCGCCGCTGCCAAGAAACTCCGCCATGTATTTGCGGGTGGTCGCCGGGATGCCTACGCTGCCCAGAGTGCTGGCAATGCCAACGAGCCAGGTGACGTAGATGAGATAACCCATCTTCGACGGCCCGAGCGTGCGGGCTATGGCGATGGAAGTAATCAGCGAGCTGACGAAGCCGATTACGTTTTCAAGGCCATACCAGGCAGTATTACGAGCGATCGTTTTGGTGTTCACGACATCCTTGTATATCTATCGATCGGACGAGAGAAAAGCGCCCGGCCTTAGCTGAGGCTGCTAAGCGCTTTCTCCGCGTCCTTTGCGGTCTGGGTATTGGGGGCCAGGGCGGCGGCCTTCTTCAAATGAAGTGTGGCGTCGGCGGTGTTGGCCAGCTTGCTGTAGGTCATACCCAGGTGATAGTGGATCGAGGCGTCGTTGGGAGCCGTCTTAAGAGCGTCTTCCAGCAGACTGCGCGCCGAAGTGTAGTTGCCCTTCTGATAGTAGACCCATGCCAGGGTGTCGGCGGTGCTGCTTGAATCCGGCAATGCGCGGCGGGCGATCTGGGCGAGCGAGAGAGCAACGTCGCTGTTCTGGCCAGTCTCGACCATCAGGTAGGCGAGGTTGTTAGCTGCGACGGGCTGTTCGGGTTGAATCTGCAGCGCCTTCTTGTAGGAGTCCATCGCCTGATCGCGGTTGCCCTGCGCTTCCTGAAGAGAGCCGAGGAGGGTGTAGGCCTGCGCATCGCCGGGATGATTCTTGATCCACTGCTGCCATGTTTCGATGGCCTTGTTGGTATCGCCCTGGCTAATCTGTGCACGGGTATAAGCCATGGTGGCGTTCGGGTCAGAGGGATTGAGCTCCATGGCCTTCTGGGCCGAGGCGAGCGAACCCTTGGGGTCACCGGTCTGGATCTGCAGATCGGCGAGCAGGTCGTACATATCGGCGTTGTTGGGGGCTTTGGCGATCTGTTCCTGCACGCGGCTGATGGCTTTGGCTGGCTGCTTCTGGAACAGATAGGTCGAAGCCAGAATGCGAAGAGCGCGGGAGGAGGCTGGGTTGAGAGCGAGGGACTGCTCGAGCAGGGACTGGCCCTCCGGAATGTGCTGTTGCAAGAGGCGGAGCTGGGCCATTTCTAGATAGGCGGCCGAGTTTTTGGGATCGTTTTTAATTGCGGTGTTGAAGTCCGCTTCAGCCCGGGCGTAGTCCTTCTGGCTGCCTTCTGCCATGCCGCGCCAGAGGTAAGGCTGAGGAGACTGTGGGGCAATCTTCATGGCTGCCTCAGCTGTTTGTGAGAGGCCGCTGAAGTCGCGAAGGTCGATGGCAGTCTGGGCGAGGCCCTCCTGAGCTTCCATGCTCTGAGGGTTTAGCCTGGTGGCGTCACGGAAGGCCAGCTGGGCAGCGGGCAGATCGCCGTTGGCACGAGCGGCCCGGCCCAACCAGAGCTTGAGCTGCATATTATCCGGATTGGCCTTTGCTGCCTTCTGAAGATCCTCGAAGGCTTCCTTGTTCTTGCCGTCGTTCAACAAAATCAGGCTGTTGAGAAGGGCGACGTTGGGAGCGGAGCTATCGGTCTTCTCGAGATCGGCGATGATGGCCCGGGCCTTAGGAAGGTCTTTCTTGAGGATCAGAATGCGCGCGTAAGCAACTTTGAGCGGTGTGCTCTTGGGATGCTTCGAGATGAGGTCGGCATAGACGGCCTCGGCGTGATCAAGCTGCCGGGCGCGAATGAGATAGTTCGCGAGCATATCGGCGCCGCCGGTGGTGTCGTTGATCTCGTCCGATGCCTGGTGCAACGTCTCCTCGGCTTTCGCTGCGTTGCCTTGGCGCTGGTACAGGTCAGCGAGCGTTACCCGGGCGAGCTCGCTCTTGGGATCGGCTGCAATGGCTGCTTTCAGATTTTCTTCGGCACCTGCCAGGTCACCTTTCTTCTGAAGAAGAGAGGCGAGAACGAGACGGGAGGTGATGCTCTTTCCGTCGAGAGCTACAGCCTTGCGCAGTTGATCTTCTCCGGCGGCAATCGTAGCTGGGTCGCTGGCCTGAATGTACCCAAGGACGGCGTGGAAGTTCGCCCGGTTCGGGTCGAGAGAGAGTGCGTGTTGAATCTGGGTAAGGGCTCCGGCGCGGTCTCCCTTGCGGGCTGCGATGTCGGCGAGTAGGGCGAAGGCATCGGGGTTGTTGGCCTGGATGGCGAGGATAGCGTTAGCCTGTTCGATGGCGCGGTCAGGCTCATTGGCGGCTACCAGCATATTGCCAAGATCGATGCGCGCCTGGATGTTGGAAGGCTGCAGATCGACGGTTCGCATGAGCTCGGCATAAGCCGGCAGAACCGATCCCTGCTTGAGATAGACCTTGGAGAGCTCATAATGAGCGGCGGCGAAGTTATGGTCTACCTTGAGCGCGTTGGAGAACTGGATCGAGGCTTCCTTCAGCTTACCTTCGTCGGCATAGCGCTTGCCGCTCTCGAGATACTTCTGCTTCTGCTTATTGGGATCGCGGTGGCAGCCTGTAGTGAAAGTCAATGCAAGCGAAAGGGCCAGAACCGTGGAAGTCCGAAGCGCCAGTGGTGTTCTCATCGTGTGTTCCTCGTGATCCTTCTTGGAATAAGCTGTTGCATTCGTAGTGTTACTTTGTGCCACTGCGTATCGCGAGCCGGCAGGTTTTTCAATCTTTCGTACAGCTACCGGATATTAGTTCGGAATGAACTGCGGTAAATAGGGCGCCATTTGGCTGGCAAAGAGCACGGCCCGTTCTCGTGCGCTGCTTACCGGCTCGGACGTCGAGATGGGAGTGATGACCCTCACCAGGGCCCCGTCAGTCCTGTTGGTACGAATTGCGTCGGTGACCATGCGGAGCCGCGCCTTGTACTCGTTGGCGATGCTGCGGCCGTGGGCCTGATACCAGTAAATTACGAACTGTTTTGATTCGCCGTTATTGATGACGTATTCGCCGACCTGATAGTTATTTCCCTTGATATCGCGCAGATTGGTGTATTGGGAGGATTCAAAGGTCCACCCAGCCCCCGGCAGGCAATGCTGAGGAGAGTGGATCGTCTGTCCGGTACGCTGCGTGGGAAAGTAGCCGATGAAGAGACCGACGGGCGCGAGCGGGTTGGACACGGCTCCAACCTGGGCCGAAACGGGATGGGCCAATGTGGTGGTGCCAAAATAGCTGCGATTGAGGAAGTCGCCTTCTCCGAGTACAGCGAGGGTTTCGGCGTCCATCGGTATGTCGTGCGAGGTCCAGCCGCCGATGGTCTGAGGCATATTGCTCAGAGGCTCACGCGGAGGAATGTAGTCCTTGTCTCCGCGGCTGTGAAGAACCACGGCGGTAGCCGTAAGGAGAAGAACAACGGTCCAGAACCGTAGGGATTTCATATAGTTTGCCTGTCAGCCGTGGGGAAAAGACGCATGATGCGGTGAATGAGGTAGAGGCAGCCGAGCGAGATGACAAACATGACCCAGCCGGAGAACTCATGGAAGAAGCCAAGCGCCTTTTGGGGATCCCAATACTGCACGCAAAGGCCTGTGCCGACGATTCTAGCGACGTTGGCCGCAACGGCGATGGGGATGCTGGCAAGGGCCAGAATCACACGGCGTGTCGTGGTCTTCTCTAGGAAGTAGCCGTAGAAGACTGAGAGAGTAAAGAGACTCATGAGGGAGCGGATGCCGCTACAGGCTTCCGCGACCTCAAGCTTCATGACCGGCAGCTGGATAACGTTGCCCTCTTGCAGCACGGGGACGCCGAGCACAGGCAGAATCTGGCTGGCCAGTCGCGAGGCCATCAGTTGAAGCGGAAACGTGATCTGGTTGAAGATGATGGCCGGAAAGGGGATGGCGAGCAGAAGGACGAGCAGGGGAAATCGCAGCTCGCGAAGCATGGCCGTACCGAAGAAGGTCCATACGAGGCCGCACAGCATAAGGACGAAGGAGAACCGGGACGTGAAGAGGTCGACTCCATAAACGCCGAGAATGAGGACGGCGATGGCGAGAACGATAAGGGCAATGCCGCTCCAGGACTGCTCGACTTTGATGGTACTGAGGGTCTTTCTCTTGTCCCAGACGAGAAAGATTGCAAAAAGGGGAACAAGAAACCCGTGGGAATAGTCGGGAATGCTGTACCAGTCTATGAAGAGCTTGATCGCGATGCGGAAATAGACGGCGATAAGCAGAGCGGAGATGATGGTGAAGGGAACGAGATTCTCCCGTGCGAAGAGTCCTCGAGCGAGTGAGCCGACAGATGTCTGTTCCTCGTCGTTCGTAAGGAGTGTTGTAGGGGATATCTCGGATTGCATTCTGGCCGCCGTCATTCGTTAGACGTTATACTTCACAAATTACATGTATGCAATTTGCATGCCGTTGGATAAAGCTAATTTGCAATCGTTACAAACGTATGTCCCACGAAAGTGGAAGGTAACAACCCAGGGAAAGGGAAAAACATTTCCTATATGTGCTGCTAATCTGCACATTACAGGAGTACGCTGATTGGGGCAATCTATCTGCCTTCCAGTGAGGATTCAGCCCGAGGGGTGCTGCAAGCCAGTCTACATGTCTACACATTGGGGTGACACTGGAAATATTTACCCGAAACAGCGTTTTGGCACTCGTCGTGCAGGTTGTGAGTATGTCCTAAGATGAGCCTCATGTGGCTGTATGCAAGTGGGGAGCAGATTCGGTGGCGATGCAAGGGTTACACCCATCTATATAGACATATCGATGTAGAGGTAGAGTAGATGGTTTTGCGGCGGCCGGAGGTCGATGCTGGCTTAGCCGAACAGTCTGAGGAGGCTGCAAAGCAAGTGGAATCAGCAGTTTTACAAACAAGAGCCCGAGGAAAGCGGCATGAGTCCTGGCTTCAGGCAGCATTGATTGCCGGGCTGCTGGGTATACCGGCTATCGGAGTCGCGCAGAGTGCACAGGCACCGGCAAAGCCGGGCCAAAGCACAACGCCGCAGGCAGCCACCACGCCTGCTGCAGACGCAGCGCAGCCCGCGAAGGATGGCGGTGCTACATCAGTGGTCCTACCGCCCGCAGGAGCGCAGGCCAACACTGGAGAAGCGCAGAGCAAGGACGCCGCGCACTACATTATTGGGCCTGAAGATGCGCTGCAGGTAACGGTATGGAAGGAGCCGACGCTCTCGGGTACGTTTCCGGTCCGTCCCGATGGGATGATCTCGCTGGTTCTGGTGGGCGACCTGCCGGCAGCGGGACGCACCCCGATGCAGTTGAGCGATGATATTTCTCTCAGGTTGAAGAAATATCTACAGGACCCGAGCGTGACTGTGCTGGTGATGGCAGTAAACAGCCAGCGCATCTACATGATAGGCGAGGTAGGGCACGTGGGGCCGATTCCTCTGGCCGCTGGCATGTCTCCCTTACAGGCCATCGCAGCTGCAGGCGGGCTCAGTCCGTTCGCCAACTCGAAGAAGATTTATATACTTCGGGGAGAGGCAGGCAAGCAGCAGAAGATACCGTTCAATTACAAGCAGGCACTGAAGGGCGACAGCACGCAGGATATCAAGCTGCAGCCAGGAGACACGATCGTCATCCCATGAGATGCCTTATGAAGATGTGGATTTCAGTGTCGATGATGCTAGCGGCGAGCGCTGCCTCGTACGGACAAGCTGTGCCCACGGCAGAGGCTTCGACCGGCGCCGGACCGCACCTGTCGTGGATTGATGGAACGATTCATTATTCCCTGAGTGCCTCCGAGTTGGTGCAGGACGGTCTGTATGGTTCGGGCAATGTGACGGGAGCGACCAACCTTGGCGGAAACGCCGGATATGCTTCGACAAGCAAGGATAAGCCGTTCTCGCTGATCTACGCGGGCGGCATCATGTTTGGGTGGGGCGGCGGACAGGGCACAACAACGTATCAGAACATCTTTGCCTCCCAAAGCCTGATGAGAGGAAAGTGGATCTTTAATGTTACCAACTCATTCAGCTATCTGCCGCAGTCGCCAACGACGGGATATTCAGGTATCTCCGGTGTGGGCGATTTAGGGACGACGCCGATCTCCGGCCCGTCGAGCGGACCTGCGGGAGGAGTGCTGACATACTCGGGAAACCGTATCAGCAATGGGCTGTCAGGCTCTGTTGAACGGCGCCTGACTGGCTCGACCTCAGTGAACGGTTCGGGCAGTTGGTCGGTGCTGCATTTTCTGGATCAGAATGCCGGATTGAATACAACGCAGATCACGGGCGACGTTGGCCTGAATCACCGAATCGATGTCCGCAATTCGGCGGGAGTCTCTGCTGACTACTCGACCTACACCACGGATTCGAACAGCTCCTTAGGTCAGCTCAGCAGTCCTTCGTTTCAGACGAAGGGCGTGAATTTCACGTATACGCGACTGTGGACGCGGGCTCTTTCGATGGATGCATCCGTGGGCCCACAATGGATCAACAGCTCGGGTGGAACGGTGCTTCCGGCGCGGGTCAACGTCGCGGCCAGCGTCAACGTTTACTACAACCGAAAGCAGACCAGCATGGGCGCACATTATTTTCGCGGAGTCAACGCCGGATCCGGAGTGCTGACAGGTGCTCTGTCCGATAGCATCAACGGATCGATAGGACATCCGCTGGGACGGGCCTGGATGGGCTCGGCCAGCGTCAGCTATACGCGCACCTCTCAACTGCTATCTTTCCAGCCGTTGCCTGGAGTAATCGTCAGTGAGAATCAATCCTACAAAACATTTTTTACCGGAGCGCAGCTTACGCGTTCGTTGGGGCGAGCCTGGTCCTGCTTCCTGAGCTACGGAGCTCAGAATCAATCCATCAATAACGGGCTCGTCGGTCAGAACGCATTCAACGGATTTTCGCAGACATTCGGTGCAGGAATTACGTTCGCGCCGAGATCGACACGCCTCGGCGAGTTTTAAGGAGTCAATTATGCTTGGTCATCGCACATTAACGATGGAAGATTACGGCGCCATTCTGAAGCGGAGATGGTGGATTATCGTTATTCCGATGGTGGTGCTGCCGATCATCGCGGTTGCGATCTCTTTAGTCATCCCTCCGGAGTATCTTTCGCAGACGCTTGTCCTGGTTGAGCAGCAGAAGGTTCCGGACGAGTATGTAAAGCCTGTCGTCTCGGAGGACCTGACGGGACGGCTGGCGTCGATGAAAGAACAGATATTGAGCCGCGCGCGACTGACGCCGATCATTGAGCGGTTCAATCTGTTTGGCACGGGAAAGACGTCGATGGACGACCGGATCGATATGACGCGGAAGAACATCGACATTAAACCGATTCGCTCGGAGATGACGCGGACGGGCGGTCTGCCGGGATTCTTCATCTCGTTCAAAGCCTCGGATGCACGCACGGCGCAACTGGTGACCGGCGAGATTACATCGCTGTTCGTCAATGAGAACCTCAAGTCGCGGGCGACTTCGGTGGAAGGAACGCAGGATTTTCTAAGGGGACAGCTGACGGATGCGAAGCAGAAGTTGGACGACCAGGATGCCAAGCTCGCGGCCTTTCAGCAGAAGTATGTCGGCAGGCTGCCGGGCGAAGAAGCTCCCAACATGAACATGCTGACAAGTCTGAATACACAGCTTGATGCTGTGACTCAGGCGATTGCACGCATGGAGCAGGACAAGAGCTATGAAGAAGCGATGCTGGCGCAGCAGCAGAGCCTGAGCGCGCAGGTATCGGAGCGCGGAGGTGCAGCTCCGCAGGCGCAGCAGTCTGATCTGCAGGCGCTTCTAGGTGAGGAAGCTGACCTGACGAAACGTTACACGGATGATTATCCGGACGTGGTTGCCGTGCGGCGGAAGATCAAGGAGCTGCGTAAGGAGATGGCAGCAGCACCGCCTGCTCCCGCGCCGGCTCCTGTCTCCACGCCGAACCGGGGCGACTCGGTCGCCGTGCAGCAGCTGCGCGCACAGATTCGTGCTCTCGAGCAAGGTATTACACAGAAGAAGCATGATCAGGGAATGATCCAGGGTCAGATCCGGATGTATCAGGACCGCATCTCGTCGAGCCCCCTGGTGCAGGAAGAGTACAAGGCTCTGACGAGGGATTACACCACGGCGCAGTCGTTCTACGACGATCTGTTGAAGAAGATGAACGACTCCAAGATGGCGACGGATCTGGAGAAGCGTCAACAGGGTGAGCAGTTCCGTGTGATGGATGAGCCAAACCTGCCGGATGGACCTTCGTTCCCCAAACGCGGCGTTTTTGTGGCGGCTGGACTGGCTGCGGGACTTTGCCTGGGACTGATGATCGTCGCGTTGATCGAGTATAAGGACACGTCCATGCGGAACGAACGCGACATATGGGCTTTTACGAAGCTGCCGACCCTGTCTGTGATTGCCTTTGCAGGCGAGCCGGAGCGGGTAAAGGCAAAACGAGGATGGAAGTTCTGGCAGCGCAAACCGAACCTGGCAGCGGCAGGTAAGCCGCTGGTGAATACGGGCGGATAACGATGTATAAAGCTTTCTTCAAGTTGCAGCACAATCCGTTCGGTACAAGCCCGGATCCGCGATTTCTCTACATGATGCCGCATACGCGGGAGGCTTTGGCCTGCCTGGAGTACGGCATATCGTCGCGAAAGGGTTTTACTGTGCTGACGGGCGAGGTTGGAACAGGCAAGACGACTCTGCTGAAGCGTGCGCTTGGTTCATTTAGCGGCAGGCGTGTTTCGACAGCGTTCGTATTCAATCCTCGGCTGGATGTTCTGGACTTTCTGGAGTTTGTGTTAACCGATTTCGGTTTGGTGCCAGCGAATCGGACCAAGTCGGGCATGCTGCTGCAGCTCAATCGCTGGTTGATTGAGCGGTATCGCATGGATGAGACCTGTGTCGTGGTAGTCGATGAGGCTCAAAATTGCTCCTGGGATCTGTTGGAAGAGATTCGGCTGCTGACGAATCTTGAGACTTCTTCGGAAAAATTATTGCAGATTGTGCTTTCAGGACAGCCGGAGCTTGAAGAGAAATTAAGGCAGCCCAGTGTGCGGCAGCTTCGACAGCGAGTTGCACTGTGGTGCCGTACGCAGCCTCTGACCGAGAGCCAAACCCATGCGTACGTTGCGGAACGCCTACGCATCGCCGGAGCTACGTGGCAGATCTTCTCGCTCGACGCGCTTGATCTGGTGCACCGGTACAGCCGGGGCATACCGCGCGTCATCAACCTGCTGTGCGAGAACTCGTTGATCGTGGCTTATGTGGAACAGGTACAGCAGGTAACGGCAGCGATTGTGGAAGGCGTGGCGATCGAACTGGAGTTGGAGAATCAGCCGTTTCTGATCTCTTCTGCAGGGATGGGCAGCGGAGGGTCACAGTTGTCCCGCGGCGTCGGCGGCGATGCCACTAACTTCATGGCAGCCATTAATGGTGAAACTACGGGAAGGCAAGACCGATGAGCCGCATATACGAAGCACTCCAAAAGGCAGAGTCCGAGCGACAACAGGAGCGGCAGCAACGCGAGCCGGAACCACCGGAGCACCCGGTTGACGTTGCGCCGCAGATGCGTGTCGCAACAGCGCTGGCTGAGTATGACGCCGCGGCCGTTGCACCGATGGTATCCGAGGTTTATGCTCCGCCCACAACTCCGGAGAATCTCGGCGGGATCAATCTCGGCGCGATCGTAAAGCGTCCATGGATTCTGTCTATAGAGCACCTGCCAGCGCTGCAGGAACGTGGGCCTTCGGTGGAACAGTTTCGAAGCCTGCGTTCAAGAATCTTCGAACTGCGCGACATCAAGCCGCTGAAGTCGATTCTGGTGACCAGCGGCTTGCCACAGGAAGGGAAGAGCTTCATCTCGACCAATCTGGCGATTAGCCTGGCGCGACACAAGAACAGTAAAGTGCTGTTGATCGATGGCGATATGCGCCGCTATAGTCTGCACGAGTTGCTGGGATGCGAGTCTCATCCAGGCTTGGCGGACTACCTGGCGGGCAAGGCGAGTATTGAAGAGATCATGCAGCAGCAGGCTGCTCCACCGGCGGATGAAACCGGGCCACGAGCGACATTTCTGCAGAACCTTACCTTTATTGCGGGGGGAAACGGCGGAGATAAGGCTGCCGATCTCTCCGGCAATCCTCGGTTTGGCGAGCTTATGAGACTGGCGGCTCCTCATTTCGACTGGATCATTGTGGACTCGTCGCCGGTGCTTCCCGTATCGGATGCGGTAAACCTTGCACGGTCCTGCGATGGTGTGCTGCTGGTCGCTCGGGGAGGAGTTACGAAGTATCCCGTCGCGCAACGTGCCACAGCTGAATTGAGAGCCGCGAATGTTCTGGGCTTTGTACTCAACGCTGTACTGGATCAGCCCCAGGTTGGCAGCTACTACGGATACGACGCCACCAAGGACTGAATCAGGAGCCTCTGACGCGATGATACGGCTATTCAACGTGTACTACCCAACACGTACCATTGTTCTGCTGCTGTGTGAGGCTCTGATTGTAAGTGGCTCATTTCTGCTGGCAGCAGTGTTGCTGCTTGGGCCGGATACGTATCTCGTACTCAACTATGAATATGGCGCACTGAAGATCATTTGTCTTACCGTTCTCACGTTGCTTTGCTCGTACTACTTCGATTTATATGAGCCCCAGCGCATCTCCGCGCGCTGGGAGATTTACTTTCGCCTGCTTCTGGTACTTGGATTCTTATCGTTTTTTCTCTCCGCGGTGATCTATCTGTTTCCTGAGGTCGACATCGCTCACTATGTTTTGCTGCTGGGTCTTACGTTTTTGACGGCTGCGTTGGTGCTTTGGCGACGTGCCTATGAGTGGATTATCGGCAGAGAGGTGTTTCGAGAGCGCGTCTACGTTCTTGGCTCCGGAGAGCGTGCGCGAATGGTCGTGGACATACTCGAAACCCGCAGAGATGCCGGGATGAGAGTGGTCGGCTATGATGGCGTCCCTCTCGAAAAGGCAGAACGTAAAGAAGTTTTTTCGCTCGCCCTCGAATCCTTTCGTGGGCCGAGACCGGCTGTTGATCGCGTGATTGTTGCAATTGAAGATCGTCGCGGAGAGCTGCCCCTGCGTGAACTGCTGAAGCTGCGGTTCGACGGTGTGGTGATTGAAGAGGCTGGTACGCTGTTGGAGAGGCTGACCGGCAAGCTTTATCTGGATGGTCTTCGTCCGAGCAGTTTTATCTACAGCGAAGGGTTTCGTGTGCGTCCGTCACAACAGATTGCGCGGCGCCTGGTATCGACGCTTACGGCTGCTGTTGGGCTGTTGTTATTTTTGCCGTTCTTCCCGATCGTTATGCTCTTGGTGCGACTGTCTTCCCCGGGCCCAATCTTTTTTCGCCAGACGCGTGTGGGTCTTGGTGGCCGGAACTTTACGGTCTATAAGTTCCGCACGATGCGGACCGATGCTGAGGTTGCCGGTGCCAAATGGGCGACCAAAGACGATCCACGTGTAACTCGCGTGGGCATGTTCATGCGAAAGACGCGGCTGGATGAAGTTCCACAACTATGGAATGTGCTGCGCGGAGACATGGGTTTTGTGGGGCCTCGTCCAGAGCGTCCTGAGTTTGTGCCATGGCTCTCCGAACAAATTCCTTATTTCGACCTTCGCCACATGATTCGACCTGGACTCACAGGTTGGGCGCAGGTTCGGTATGGATATGGCGCGACGCTGGCGGAGAGCCGCGAGAAGCTTGAATATGATCTTTATTACATCAAGCATATGTCGCTCGGGTTGGACCTGCTGATCATGTTTGAGACGGTCAAGACGATTCTTCGACGGAGAGGCGCGCAATGAAAGCGGCGTTCTGGATCTCGCTGGCGGTGATCGGCTACACCTATGCGGGGTATCCGTTGATCGTATTTCTGTTGGCTCGTCTGCGCCCACGCAGGTGGAAGCGGGAACCTGTCGATGCTTTGGTCAGCGTAGTGATGGCTGTGCACAATGGCGCTCATTTGCTTCGAGGACAGATCGAGCATTTGACGACGCTTGACCCTGCTACTGTGCGCGAGGTGATCCTTGTCTCAGATGGATCGGATGATGGGACAACAGAGATACTTCGCCAGGTGAACGACTCGCGCGTGCGAACGATCATCCTTGAAGAGCAGGTTGGAAAGGCAGCTGCTTTGAATCAGGGAATTGCCGCGGCTACGAGCGAGATTCTGCTGTTCGTCGATATTCGTCCGAAGATAGCGCCTGGAGCTTTGAAGGCTCTCCTCAGCAACTTTGCGGATCCTTCTGTAGGTTGTGTGGCTGGGGAGTTGGTATTGAATACCGTAGGCCATGATGCAGCCGCATCAGCGGTGAGTGGGGTTTATTGGAAGTACGAGCAATGGATTCGCAACTGCGAGGCTGCGTGGGATTCTCCCGTGGGCGTCTATGGAGGTTTCTACGCGGCACGGCGTTCGCTGGTGACGGCTTTTCCGGCAGGAATCATTCTCGATGATATGTTCCAGCCGCTGGCGATTATTCGTCAGGGATACAGGAGCGTGCTTGATCGTACAGCGTTTGTGACCGATACATGGCCTGGCAAGGTTGCGGGAGAGTTTCAGCGGAAAGTGCGGACTCTGGCGGGGAATTATCAACTGGTTTCTCTGGAGCCGTGGGTTTTAAGTTTCAGGAATCGCGTTCTCTTTCAATTGGTGTCGCATAAATTGCTGCGGCTTGTAGTTCCATACTTCTTCGCGTTATTGCTGGTAAGTTCAACATGGATGGGCCTGGATTCTGCACAATGGCGAGCGATAGCTGCACTGCAGTGGATCTTCTGGATTGCGGCGATGCTCGCGTTGAAGATTCATATTCCGATCGTTCATCGCTTTGCGGCTGCGGGTAGTGCACTGCTGGTCTTGAATGTGGCGGCTGTAGCTGGTCTTTACAAATTTTTATTTACTGCGGGGCCGCTCTGGAAGATATGGTCGGTTGGCGGACGCGTCACTGAATCATCCGTTCCATTGGAAGCGGGACGGGGGCGCGCATGAAGAACTCTATGAATGCAGAGCGCTTCAGAAAGCAGCTTGAACAGCATCTTTCGCAGTTTTCTGAAAAGGTTCTGCTGCGGATCGTCGATGCGCAGGGACAGCCCATTGAGTTGACCGGCGCCCAAATCGTGGAGCGAAGCAGGGCGCTTGCGGAAGAACACTCTGGTCCGGCAGCTGCTGGCAGCGTCGTGCTGATTCTTCTACCGCACTCGGTTGAACTTTTCCTGTTACATATTGGACTTGTTCTCCAAGGCTATGTGCCCGCTATTCTTGCGTGGCCTACAAGCCGAGTCGATGCCGCGAAGTATCAACGAAACCTCCTACACCAACTGCGTAACCTTCCTGCGGAACGGTTAATTACGATTCCTGCGCTGGCGGAAAATCTTGCGCATACACTTCCTTATCAGGCTGTTGCATGTCCTATTGCGGGCGCGGAGCGATGGGAAGAAGTCTTTGCAGCTAAGGTAAATCTGGATGACGGCGAGCGCGTGGTGAGTGAGGCTGTACCGTTGCCCGCGGAGTCAGGTGCCCTCTTTTTGCAGTTCTCCGGAGGTACAACGGGAGCGCAGAAAGCCGTGGTGATTACAGCGGAGATTCTTTCGGCGCAATTGGAGCGACTGGCCCATACACTCGAATTTACCGAGGAGGACTCGGTGGTGTCGTGGCTGCCGATGTATCACGACATGGGGTTGATTGCCTGCCTGTGGCTTCCGTTGTGGAGTAGTGCGCAATCGCTGCACTTTGCGGCGAGCGACTGGCTGCTGAATCCGGGTGTGCTCTTCGATTACATCGAAAGGTACAAGGGGACGTTTACCTGGCTACCAAACTTTGCGTTTAGCTATTTAGCGGCGCAGCAGGAGCGTGTGGGACAGCCTCGAGCGCTAAACTCGATGCGAGCCTGGATCAACTGTTCTGAGCCGGTGCGAAACCGTTCGATCAATGACTTTGCCGAGCGATATGGCAACTGGGGTGTCGCAAAGAACACGCTACATGCTTGCTATGCCATGGCAGAAAATGTCTTTGCCGTAACGCAGACCGTTCTTGGCGAAGAAGTCCCGGTTTATTCGCGGTCGCTGTTGCGCGGATCAAATGGAGCAGAGAGCACCGCCGGCCGCTTGTTCGATCTTGGCGATGAGGTGTATGTAAGCAGTGGCCGAGCTCTTCACAATATGGAGATTCGCATTCTTGCTCCTGGAACCGAAGAACCATGCGCGGAACGAACCCCCGGCGAGATCCATTTGCGGACACCGTCGTTATTTCGAGGCTACTGGGGAAGCGATGGTCTGCGTACAAGTTCCTTCGACAGAGATGGCTGGTACAACACTGGCGATTACGGATTTCTGGATGGTGAGGAACTGTACGTCATTGGCCGTTATAAAGATGTGATCATCGTCGCTGGACAAAATGTTTTTCCCGAGGATGTGGAACTCGCGGCGAATACAGTCGAAGGTGTGTATCCGGGTCGCGTGGTTGCGTTTGGTGTGGCCAATGAGCAACAGCAGACCGAGAGCGTGATTGTGATCGCGGAACTGCGTGGTGACTTTGATCCGGTGCGGAAGCGGAATACGGAGCGGGCGATCTATCAGACGGTGCTGACGAGTATCGGAATTGCACCGCGGCAGGTTGCGGTCGTGCCGGAGCGATGGATCGTGAAGAGTACTGCTGGAAAGATATCGCGCACGGAGACAAGGGCGCGATTTATGGCAGAGTTATCTAATCAGGTGTCTAACCCGGCGCAGCGGAGTGCTGTGCTGCAAGAAAAATAAGGAAGCTCGATGATTGACTCGATAGATGCTGACAAGGTGCGGGCAGCAGCTCGCAAGGTTGTGGAGAAGCAGTTGGGCTATAGCGTCGCCGATGACGATACACTGGTGTCTTCCGGATTGATTGACTCGCTCTCGGTGGTGCAGTTGATCGCCGCGCTGGAGAAGGAACTGAATGTGCAGTTGCCGGCGGCGACGTTGCAGCCGGACGACTTCGACACGATCGACTATACGGTCGAGACGGTGATGAGGGTAGCGCGATAGCAATGCCTAAGCCCGTCCAAGCTGCCATTACCCTTGGCTGCACTGTTGTTCTTCTTCTACTCCTGCTCATGGCTCGTCCCTTCCTGGTGGCGAGCGAGGCTCTGGACGCGCTGTTCGGCGTGCCTCCAAAGTGGACGCAGGTGGAAGATGTCTACAAGAACAGCTACACGCAGGAGGTAACGCGTGGAGACGATCCGGTAGGTTCGCTGCAGGTATTGGCAGGCTTTTGGGGGTCGCGTCCCAACGATACGCGCGTCTTGTTCGTTGGAAATTCGCAGATGCATGTGATCTCGCTGGCGAGGGGTGAGGCGAGGCCGACTGGAATCGAGAAGACATACGTGGATCAGATTGCGGACCGACTTACGATGGACTCGCCGCAGATACGCACGTACAGATTCTCGACCAGTGGTATGAGCTATCCCGAGGTGCTGTGGGAGCTGCTTTACATGACGGGTAAGCCGGAACTGCATCCGGATGCGATGGTGTTGCAGTTAAACTACCAGGCATTCTGGACCGGTGGAATTCGCGAAAGCCTCCTCGGCTTGTTGGACGATGAGGCGTTTCGGAGGCGGATAGAAACTGCAGCTAGTGCGAATAAAGCTTACTCTGCGGAGTTTCAGGATGCGCTGCATCGTTATGAGGATAGCAAGAGCACTCGCGTTGCTGCACGCACAGCCAACAACGGAGTTGCCGCTACGTTCAGTGCGTCGGCTACACCGGGATATGCCATTGAGACCGCCGTTCGTAGTGTTCTCGACCGAAGCGTTTTATTTCGCGGACGCCGCGACCATAAAAATGATATTGCGGACTTTCTCTATCGCTGCCGACTCTATTTTCTGCGGTTGAAGCCAAGTACCGCACGGTCCGTCACTGGTGCGAGGCTGTTTATCTCTCGCGCCGCGGTCGAGGACGTTGTGAAGCTGGCTCACGAAGAGAAAGTGCAGTTATTTCTGTTTAGCGCTCCGGTCAACCCCTTGGTTTCGCTCTATCGAACGCCTGATGACAGAGCCTCCTATCAGGAATTCGTGGCGAAGGTGGCCGCGGAAAATGGAGGGCCTCTGTATGACTTTGAGGACACCATCACCGCTGATCACTGGGGCAACCTGCTGAATGGGCCTGATCCACTGCACATGGGCAGAGCGGCGCATGCCCTCATGGCGCAGGAGATGTACGCAAAAATCCCTTTGAACCAGATAAAGGGGACACGCTAAGCCATGCAATTCAACTCTTATTCGTATCTGCTGCTGCTCTTGATCGTGGTGCCGGTGTGTTGGGCGCTGCCGATAAAAGCTCGCCGATGGTATGTTCTGGCGATCAGCATTCTGTTCTATGCTTCGTGGAGCCCTGTCTTTCTGCTGGCTCCTCTTGCCCTGTGTGTGGGGGTGTTTCTGGCTGCTATACGAATTGCAGCGGGTGGACGCAGAGAACGGATATGGTTTCTTGGCGCGCTGACGTACGCGCTTGGTTTTCTGGTCTTCTTCCGCTACCAGGCACTCTGGTGGCCTGTGGTGGCGGCATTGCTGCGTGGCTTCGGCCATGCTCCGGCACGGACCGCGTTGCAGATTGCGGTTCCGCTGGGTATCTCGTTCTATTCGTTTGAGGCGATCAGCTATCTGATTGATATTCGGCAGCGCAGGGTACAGCCGACGCGATTCTCGGATCTGTTTCTTTTTGTGATGTTCTGGCCACACCTGATCGCCGGTCCGATCGTACGGTTTCGCGAGCTCGTGCCTCAGTTCGCCTTCAAGAAGCAGTTCGACATGGCGATGATGATGCGCGGGATGGATAGGTTGATCCTAGGCATCGTGCAGAAGAATCTGCTTGCCGACCCACTTGGCAGCTGGGTCGATGATGGATTCGCGACGCAGTTGGCGCAGGCCAACACCTCAGTGGACAACTGGTTTTTGGCGATAGGCTTTGGCCTTCAAATCTATTTCGACTTTGCTTCATACTCGAACATGGCGATTGGCGTCGCGCAGTTGATAGGAATCCAACTGCCGGAAAACTTCCGGTTTCCGTATCACGCATCAACTCCGGCCGACTTTTGGCAACGATGGCATATGACGCTGTCACGCTGGATTCGCGATTACCTGTTTTTCCCAATTAATGTTCGTTTCCAGGGAGCGCCGATCCCGTTGTATCTTTCTCTGCTTGGCGTGATGGCGCTCGTCGGTCTGTGGCATGGAGCCGGTTATGGCTTTGTGCTGTGGGGCGTTCTGCATGGCTGCTATCTCGTCTTTTATCGCATCTATGAAGGCCTGCAGAAGAAGCATTGGTCAACACTGGAACACTCGCGGATTACGGGTGGTTTCTGGAAAGTATTTACGCTGGTAGCTGTGATGGCCGCATGGGTTCCCTTCCGTGCGACTGGATACGATCAGGCGACGGCGATGCTTAGGTCAATGTTCGCGCGCTTTACATTTGGGATCACGCAGCCGCTGAACTTCTATCTTGTGGTGTTGCTGGCTTGCATCTTTACGGCGATTGAACCGTTTCTCGACTCAGTCTTTACCAGGTGGGACGCTTGGGCTGGCCAGACGGCCACAAGAACAAATCTGCGGATGTATCTGTTGCGTCCGGCGATCTATGCGTTTGGACTGCTGTTGTTTCTGGCGTTCGATGAGCGAAACACTCAGTTCATCTACTTCCAGTTTTAGGCGTTTCGGGGTTTGCGGTAGAGGGCCATGTAGGCTGCTTCCATCTGATCGAGGGTAAAGTTTTCGTTATAAGCTATCTTGGCGTTGCTGGCGAAGACTGCTCTTCGTTCCGCGTTCGAGGCAAGTTCGACGATGGCTTCGGCCATGGCGATGCTGTCGCCGACAGGCGTGTAAAGCCCGCAATGGGCGTTGCGCACGACCTCGGCCATTCCGCCTACGTTCGTCACCAGTGCTGGGAGGCCGACAGACATCGCCTGAAGAAGTGACATGGGTAAGCCTTCGGAGACAGACGACATGGCGTAGACGTCTGCGGCGGAGAAGAAGTGAGCTACATCAAGCCGCTCTCCCCAGAATACGACGTTGTCAGCGATTCCGAGTTTATTGGTAAGAGCTTCCAACGGTTCGCGCATGATCCCGTGGCCCACGATCCAGAGCTGAAGGTTGGGAATTCTGCGGATGGCGAGAGCAACGGCTTTGACCATCGTTGGAAGATCTTTAATCTCGACGAGGCGACCAACGAAGAGAAGAGTGAAGCCGCGTTTCTCAGGGTGATCTTCCGGCGGCATCAGTGCGAGCCTATCGACACCGTTGTAGACGCGGGCGATGCGATCGCGCTGAGCCAGGGGAGTATGGCACAGGTTCTCGCGAGTAGCATCACAGATGGCTACAACCCAATCGCAGACGAGTGATACGAGGTTGTAAGTGATCTCGGCTCTGGTCTCAAACGGCGGAGCGACGAGACTATGGCGCGTGGAGACGATAGTGCCCACCCCGGCGAGACGGGCAGCAACGGCGGCCTGGATAGTCGGTGCCGGATTGTGGCAGTGGACTACATCTGGCTGCACATCGCGAAAAATACGAAAAAAACGCATGGCGGTGCGAACAACGGGCCCCTCGCCGATGATGTGGACCTGAAAGCCTTCCGCACGAAGTACTTTGAGCAGCGGCCCAAGACTCGTATAGACGCAGACAGAGACATCGTGTCCCTTGGAGCGTTGCACACGGCAGAGCTGGACAACAAGTATCTCCGCACCTCCCATCTCAAGACTGTAGACAACGTGGACTATTTTCATGGGTCTGAGGAGTGGTTACTGCTGGAGAGAAGATACGCGGCAGGAGCAACTGTTATCGAATTTACAGGAAACTTCCCCACGAGGAAAACCAGAACGCAAGCAGACTTAGTGATGGGTAAGGTTTTGGACGCGAAGCATAATGTAGACCAGCGCGACCAGCGCAACTCCGCCAATAGCTGAGAGACGCAATACTCGCGGAAGCTTCATGCCTTCCGGAACAAGCCCTTGATCGAGAGCCATGCGGTAGAGGACTTGCACTATGCCGCCATAGATGAACAGTGTCATGACGTAGGCTCTGGAGAGAAACCAGCCGGCAACCAGATATCCAGACAGGCAGATCACCATCAGCCGCGCGAGACGGCGTATCTCTGTCTCAGGAAGCTCATTGCTGGCTTCTTCATACATAAAGTATGGGGTTGCCACCGCGGTGGCGGCAGGCTGCATATTGCCTGAACGGGAAGAGAGGGCAGGAGTTTCGCCAGGCTTTGATTGAAGGTATGTCAGATTTCTCTCTGCGAGGGCAGAATGAGTTCGCTCGAATGGAAGCCTATCTTCTTCTTCCTTAGCTAATTGTTCGTTGCTCTTGCCGGTTCCACTCGCGACCACAGCGTCCCTGACGGATGGGATAAGAAACATGACCCAGAAGAACAGACCGAAGACACCGAGTTCCGTCGCACAAACAACGACGGTATTGTGTGCTGTGATGATGTAGTACTCAGCAAATCGCTGAAATCCAACGCCAAAAAGAGGGTGAGACTTGATGAGCTGGAGTCCGGTCGCCCACGCTTCCATGCGGTCTGCACCCGAGCCGGCGGAGATATCCCGGCCTCCAGACCAGCCGATTACGGTGGCGACCACAAACATGATTCCTGCAAGGATCACAGATGGAATGGTTCCAATCTTGCGTCGTCCGGCAACGGTAACGACGGCAAGAAAAGCAATGATACCGCCGCGCGAGTGGCTCAAAAACATTCCGTACAAAAGAAGCCCGGCTGGAACGAGGACGAAGAGAAAGTTTCTCGGAAACTTTTTAGGCACCCAAAAGAAGAACAGGCACGGAATGAGGCTGACGAGGAACTGCGAGAAGTCGTTTGGGTCGTTGATGAATGCGAGACCACGCAATCTAGGGAAAGGAACCGCCGCATCGCGAGCCGTAATAAGGTACGGGGAGTCTAGGTTACCTGCCGACAGGGCAACCTGACCCTTGTATATGGTGAAGAGGCCCGCGCACAGAAGCACGAAGATAATCATCTGGAGATGACGCTTGGTCTTGCAGTTTAACAGAACAAAGAAAAAAGTGAAGGCGTTGGGCAGAAAATCGAAGATGGCAGCGGGGGCCAGCCGGACGAGTCCGTTGAAAACGAACGACATCAGAACAGCGATGCACATGCCGATTAAGGCGTAGGTTTGAGGGAGGCGGCTTACCCTGATTTGTTGCAGCGACGGTATAGAGGCAACCAGTGCCAGCACCGCGATGATCAGCTGGATGTGGTACTCCGCAAGTGGGCCGTAGAGAGTTTCGGGACCGAGATAGGCGCCGAGGATGTAAAGTAGCGTGAAGAAAAGTCCCATACAATGTTGGAGTGCCGCAGATGCCATAGTATTGCATCTGCAATCTCTACAAGCGGAGCAGGCCCTGCAAAGCATGAGTTTTCAGCATTTCCGCGCGTACGCGGTGGAAGCTTTACCGGTCGCCCATAAGGTATTTCTCAAGCAATATGGGGCAAACAGGCCTTTTTCCCGAGTGAAAGGCCTATCGTGAAGTTACCTCGCAGGGCAGAAATATGGTTGCCTGGCTATGTGCGCGATCGGGCGCGGCATCTGTTCGGCCGTACGAAGCCTGTACGTCTGTGGGTTGCCATTACAGACCACTACGAGCCCTTGGGAGGGAAGGTATCCAGTGAAACAGCCCAGTGCCGTGTGAGCCGGTGGCAAGAGGCTTGGCCCCGAATTGCAGACGCTGCCCCTCAGGATGCCAGCGGGAAGAAGCCCTGCTACAGTTTTTTTTACCCGCAGGAAGAGTACCGGGCTGAATTGCTTGCTCCGCTTGCAGAGATGACACGCTATGGCATCGGCGACGTGGAGGTGCATATCCACCACGATAAGGAGACGCCGGCGGGTTTTATTGAAAAGATGAGCACTTTTTGCCGCACGCTGCGCGAGACACATGGCTTGCTGCACGACCACAATGGACGAATGGTCTTTGGCTTCATCCACGGAAACTGGGCGTTGGACAACTCGCGTCCCGATGGTCTGTGGTGCGGGCTCGCGGGCGAGATTGAGCTTCTACGAGACCTTGGCTGCTACGCTGACTTCACCATGCCGTCCGTTCCTTCGCCGACCCAGGGACGAGTGATCAATCAGGTTTACTGGTGCACTGGAACGCCCGGGCGTTCGAAGGCTTTTGACCGTGGCATCGAGGCGACGGTTGGCGGCGGGACCCAGGGCGACCTGCTGATGATCACAGGTCCGCTCGGTCTGCGCTACTCTGGCCGTCTTATCCCGCGGATGGAGATGGGCGAGCTTGCGGTCTACGATCCTCCGACTGAATATCGTGTAAAGCGCTGGCTGGACCTCGCCCCTCGCATCGGAGAAGATATCTTTTTGAAGCTCTACACACACGGTGCCCGGGATGACAATGCAGACATGCTGCTTGGCACTGCGACGAAGCCGAGCGGGCTGCTACAGATGTTCCAGTGGCTGCACGAGGCCGCGCAGGAACGGCAGATCGAGTTGCACTGGGCCAGTGCGTACGACATGTTTTGTGCCGTAGAAGCTCTAACTCACCAAACCGACGCAGGTTCTCCGCAGAGGAGTCAGCTAAGTTGAACGTTTTGCTGATCACCTTTTCGTTCCCGCCGGCTGGCGGGGTTGGAGTACTGCGCGCTCTCAGCCTGGCGAAATACCTGCCGGAGAATGGCATCCGTGTGGATGTGTTGACCGCCCGAAATGCGCCGGCAGTCGGCAAGGATTTGGCGCTTCTGCGCCAGGTGCCGGAAAACGTTACCGTGCATCGCACATGGACGCTGGATCTTCCTTTCTGGCTACGAAAGACGGTTAAGAAGGTTATCTCCGGTGGAGCGGGCAAGGCGAGGGCTACAGCTAACCCTCAGGCCTCTGTGACGGGTGGAAATGCGCTGAAGCAGTTCATAGGGAATCTTCTTCTGCCCGATCCGCAGGTAGGCTGGCTTCCATTTGCCTTGCCGGCGGCTGAGAAGATCATCCGCGATCGCAAGATCGACGTTGTGGTGATTACAGTTCCTCCATTTTCCTCGGTGCGGCTGGCGACAAGGCTGCGAAAAGTCTTTCCGTCGCTACCCGTCGTGGTCGACTTCCGCGATGAGTGGCTGACCACGACAATCGACCTTGTGAGCTTCAACAACAACAGCCGTGCCCGCATGGTGGCGCACAAGGCCGAGGCTGAAGCTGTGCGCGATGCAACAGCCGTTGTACTGGTGACGGAGGCTGCGCGTCGAGAGTTGCAGCGACGCTATCCCGGAGTACCGGTCGGAAAGTTTCACTGCATCCCCAATGGATTTGACCGCGCGACACCCGTACCCGAGGCTTCGGCCCCTGCGCCGACTTCGGAGCCGCAGAAAACAGTTCTCACCTACATCGGCACTGTGTATGGGTCAACCGATCCGGGGACATTCGTTCAGGCCATTCAGGCTCTTCCGTCGGAGGTGCGCTCCCGTCTTCGGGTTCGCTTTATCGGTCATATCGAGGCTCCGGCGTATCGCGAAGCTCTAATGAGCCTCGGCGATACGATTGACCTTAAAGGATTTATTCCTCAGGCTGAAGCTCTACGGGCGATTCAAGACACAACGTATCTTCTGCTGATTACGCACGACCGGATCAATGTTGCGGCCAAGTTCTACGACTATCTCGGCGGTGGCAAGCCAATTCTTGGGGCGGTACATCCGGACGGCGACGTGCGCCGGTTGCTCGAAGAGACAGGCGCGGGCTGGTGGGCCGACGTCGCCGATGTGGAAGCGATTCGGCGCATGTTGATCGACGCAGTCGAGAGGCAGGCGACGCTGGACCAGGCCTTTCGACCTGACCAGGAGCGTATTGCTGCTTATCACCGAAGGCCGTTGGCGCAGCGATATGCTGCCTTGTTGCGCGAAACGGTGCCTCACCAGGATCAGTAGATTCGCGTTCGAGACGAGAGCGCCGGCCGCAGCGTTCGCTCCTCGGTCTTCTTGGTCATATTAGGAACGCGGATAGGCCTCGGAGGAACCTCCGGCATTCCTACCTCGCTCAACTTATAGAGCAGAGATCGGTAGCTGATCTGCAACCATTTCGCCGTCTTCTGACGATTCCAGCTATTGGCTTGCAGAACTTTAAGGATGATCTGCCGCTCAAGATCGTGGGTCGCCTGTTTGGTGATGTTCTTGAGCGAAACAGGTTCGCTGAGATCGATCTCAGTGGTAATGCCGCCCCGCGGCGTGGTGTCCGGCATCAGTTCCGCCACCAGCGCTTCCTCGCTGCCGATGAGGACATAGCTGCGAATCAGATTCTCCAACTGGCGGATGTTGCCGGGCCAGTGATAGTTCTGCATCAGGCGAACGGCGCTCTTCGAGAGAAGGTCCGGCGTATGGTGGAAAGTTTTTGCATAGTGGGCAATAAAGTGATCAATCAAAAGCGGAAGATCGGCAATCCGCTGCCGTAGCGGCGGCAGATTGATGGTGACCGCATTGATTCGGAAGAGGAAATCCAGACGGAAAGTCCCATCCTCTACCTGAGTGCGCAGGTCGGTATTTGCGGCCGAAACCAGACGAGTCGTAATGCTGCGTGGCTCGTGGCCGCCAACCCGGACGAAGGTTCCATCTTGTAACACTTGCAGTAGCTTGGATTGAACTCCGAGATCGAGACTTCCCACTTCGTCGAGGAAGAGTGTACCCATGTGAGCCTGCTCGACCCGGCCGAGCTTAGTCGCCATAGCCCCTGTAAATGCGCCCTTTTCGTAGCCAAACAGCTCCGTTTCGAGCAACGAATGAGGAATGGCTGGACAGCTTACCTTTACCAGAGAACCCTTTGCCCGCATCGAGAGAGCGTGCAGCAGACGGACACAGATCTCCTTGCCGGTTCCGCTTTCGCCTTGAATCAGGACGGGAACGTCGGTTTCGGCCACTCGCTCCAGCTTGGTTCGAACTGCCTGCATGGCCGCAGTTTTCCCAAAGATAATGTCCAGCGGCGGAAGGTTTAGCGCGGCGACGGACTCAGTGTCGTGAATCAAGGTCATCTTTTCCTATCGGGGAAGCAGTCCGACAACTCTGCAATGTCCTTCACATTGCACGTCGAGCGCCAAATTCTTCGGGGCGATAGGAGGTATCTGAGGACAACTAGGAGAATGCAGCTCAGGGATATACGAAGTGAGCTCGTTATAGGATTGCAACAGGCATATTTATCAGTAAATACACGGTTACCAGTCTTTTATGCACTAAAGTAACCTGCCCAAAAAATAACCTTTTTTCCCCTTTAGAGCCCGTCTGTAACATGTAAGCTAGAGCAATTGGAGATCAAGGAGTGGAAAACCTTTATCTCTTTTATCGGCAAAATTATTAACATTTTTCTATCAAAGTACTTGGTATCCAGTCTAGAATTCGCTGTGAAGGTCGAGTGATCTCTCCCCATCTCTCGGCTGGTTCGAAACAAAGGTTAGTGACGAGCTCATAAGAAGGTTGTTGGAGTTCGCAGACTTGGCAAGGTTTGGGCGATAGACACCAAACCGGCAAAATAGGGGTGTTGTATGTCCGCTTCGTTGTCATATCCGGTTTCCGCCATCAGGTCCAGTGCAAAGGCCCGGCCAAAGGTTCTTATTTTGGAACCTGATCTGGCGGTACTTGACTATCTCCGGTTGACGCTTGGAAATCAGTATTCTCTCAATCTGTTTTCGGAAGAGCAGTCCCTGCTCGATAGACTCGAGCAGCAGGACGAGCCTGATCTGCTGTTGCTTGCGCTCCATACCAACCGCGATCCAATCCCGCTATTGACGCACATCCGCTGCACCAAGCCGCATCTGCCGGTTATCGTGTTGTCGTGCTCGGCGGAGCTCCGCGATCTCGAGATGGTAATCCGGCTTGGCGTCCGCGCGATTGTAATGAAACCGTTTATCGGAAGCGATATCGAGCAGGCTATCGAGGAACATCTGCAGTCCTCGGAGAAGAAAATCTCGATTGCCGATACGCCACGCGAGATTCCGCTCAATGAATCCCACTCTTTTGTCCGTTCGAGCAAAAGAATGCGCGATCTCGAAGCGCAGGCGGCACTGGTCGCCCGCGCAGATATCCCGCTCCTGATCCTGGGCGAGAGCGGCACCGGCAAAGAGATTCTGGCACTCTACACCCATATGATGTCGGCTCGCAGTCAGCGTATCTTCCTGAAAGTGAATTGCGCCGCTGTTCCTGCGGACTTGCTGGAGAGTGAGTTGTTCGGCTACGAACAGGGTGCCTTTACCGGTGCGGTAAAGACCAAGCCCGGAAAGTTCGAGATCTGCTCGGGTGGAACGATCTTCCTGGATGAGATTGGTGAGATGCCCGCGATCCTGCAAGCCAAACTGTTGCAGGTGTTGCAGGATGGAACGTTCTCTCGTCTGGGCAGCCGCTCTCCAATGAAGGTGGATGTGCGCGTGATCGCTGCGACCAACATCAACATGAAGGAAGCGATGGCGAACAAGACCTTCCGCGAGGATCTCTACTACCGGTTGAACGGGTTTACGCTAAGCATTCCTCCGCTTCGCGAGCGCAAGGAAGAGATTCCCGTGCTGTCGGAGTACTTCATGCGTAAGGGCGCCAAACGGTATGGCCGCGAACCGCTTGCGTTCTCTTCGACCCTGTTGCACACGCTGACCGAGCATTCCTGGCCCGGCAATCTGCGGGAGCTGGAGAATGTCATCAATCGTTATCTCGTGCTTGGTGACGAGAAAGCCATCATCGATGAGCTTGCGCCCACGGCTGCTTATCAGGGAGCTGCGGGTACAGTTGCAGAGGCGTCAAATGGCGCTGGTCTGAAGGCCATGGTAAAGAGTCTCAAGGGTGATGCGGAGTCTACGGCGATCGCGCAGGTACTGGAGGGAGTTGGATGGAACCGGAAGGCAGCCGCAAACGACCTGCAGATAAGCTACAAGGCTCTGCTGTACAAGATCAAACAGTACGACCTGTCTCCCCCGCGGACATAGCCAATATGAACGATGATGCGGAATCGACCAGCTCTTACAGGGTTGTAGTTCGCTATGAAGATCGAGCGGTCCGAGGGTTCGCAGATATAGACGAGCTCGGATCGATCGATCAACTGTTGCGGAACGATTCCCAGTATCCTCTTGATTCGATTCGGCTTAAATTGCTGGATTCAGAGACGGTCGAGGAGGTTCCGACGAAGGATGCCAAGGCGGTGTTCTTCGTTAAGACCTTCGATGGCGATCTGCGGCATAGAGCCCTGCATTTTCATGAACATGCACCGATTGTTCCGGGGCTGTGGGTTCGAGTTTATTTCTACGATAATGAGATGATCGAGGGGATTATCAGCAATACGCGGGATTTTGTGCTGGAGGATGGGTTCTTTCTGCGGCCAACAGATCCGAACGGGAACAATAAGCTGGTCTATGTTTTGAAGGGCGGCCTCAAGGATTTTCACGTTCTTGGGATGAGGAATCCTCCGAAGAACATGAGTTAGCCGCCAATTTTTTTGGCGCTTTGTGTCGACGAGAATGTCCGTTTTTCCTAGGGGTTTTGGGAAAAGCGGTGTTTCGGCGCGGCATTTTTGTGGACAAGTTGTGGTGGATTGTGTGGCTAACGTGGAAGGCCGAACTGGTATTTTTCAGCCCTGAAAATTATGCAGTCTTCTCAACTTTATTTTGAGTGAGTCGAACTGGACAGAGAGTGTGCCCAAGCCGAAACTTCCGGAGGCAATCAAAAGCCCCGCAATGAGCGGGGCTTTTGATTGAAGCGGACGAACAGCGTTTAGGGCTGGAGGATCTGAGTTGCGTGCGAACCGTTTGCCACAGCCACGACGCCAGTAGGAAGGCCGGTGGCAGGGAACGGAGTGTTCTGGACCGCCTTGAGCGCGCCATTGTGCGGATCGAGCTGCTGACCCGAGATGGTTCCGTCGAGGTTGTTCGCCACGAAGAGGTAGATACCCAGAGCAGGCTCGATAGCCAGGGCTGTGGGCGCTGTGCCCACAGGGGTGGCGCCGGAGCCAACCGTTCCTGCGGGGGTACCACTGGCCTGGTTGATCGCATAGGCGCTTACCGTGTTGGCGTTATAGTTGGCGACGTAGAGGTAGAGGCCGCGCGGATCGACGGTAACCGCGACAGGAAAGAGGCCGGTGCTGAACGGTCCGTTGACCATAGGGACGAGAGCTCCGCCATCCTGTACGACGTAACCGATCAACTGGTTTGCAGCCTTGTCGGTGACGTAGACGAAGTGGCCTCTGGGATCTTCCGCGATGGCGCTGGGCGTAACGCCTGCAGGAAAGCCCTTGGCGACCGTAGGACCGCCGGGGACCGCAGGTCCGACTGTAGTTCCGGGAACCGGGGTGAGCGCGCCTGTGGACGCATCCCGCGCGAATCCGAGCACTGCTGCGCTTGGCGTGGCTTCCTGATCGACGATGTAGACGTAGTTGTTGAAGCCGTTGGTGACGACCGCGACCGGGTTAATGCCGACGTTCTGGTTTAGAGGCGTCCCGAGACTGTTGTCCGCGTTGACGGGGAAGATGGAGACACCGCCTGGACCGGGATTCGTTGCCGAGTAGCCCGTCTGGTAGGTATAGGTAACGTAGAGGAACTTCCCGGAGGGATCGACGTTGGCTCCGGTGGGGAAGATGCCCGTTATCGGATACGTATTCTTCGAGGTAAGCTTGCCGTCGCTACCGATGGCGAACTCCTGCACGGTCGAATCGTCGTGGTTCAGCACGTAGATAAAGAGTCCGTTCGGCGCGGCAACGAGACCGGTCGGGTTGTTACCTGCAGCTACCGGCGTGGCAGTAAGGCCAACCAGCGAGCCGGACTGGTAGTCGACGCCATATTGGGCGACACCGCCGCCCTGACCGTTCTTCGGAGCGGTGGTCGCATATACGTACGCCACGGTGTAGTCGCGGGTGCAGGCTGTAAGGCCAAAACCCATCGCCAGGGACATCATTGCGGCTGCTGCTCCGCGGCCTATCTTGGTCAAACTCATGTGCTTCCTTCATCCCGGGAGCTTTCGCCACCCGTTAAATTCTATCTACAACATTTAGACCGCGCTGTTTCTAGCGCGGTATAGCCGGCACCGTCACCAGGCAGGTCGGCAGGGTGCTTGCGGTAAAGGGCGTGTTTTGAATCTGCCGCAGGCTCCCGTCTGTTGGATCCAACTGCATTCCCGAAATCGTATTGCTGAGGGCATTCGACGTATACAAATAGACGGCATGTGCTGCAGTGGCGGCAGGAGATCCAATGACCGTAATGCAGGTTGGCCCCGAGCCTGCCTGTACGCTGGCTGCAACAGTGGAGAGAACCGGCTCGCCGTTCGCGCCAAGGGTATAGCCGCTGATCGTTCCACCAGTGTAATTCGCTACATAAAGGAACTTCCCGGTCAGGTCGAAGCTCATGCCCAGGGGACCAGCGTCGGTTCGGGCGGCTCCGTTGGGAACCAGGGTGGGAGTGCCGTCGGCGCCAATCGAGTAAGCCGTCACGGTATTTGCCACCTGATCGGTGAGATACAGATGAGACGAGCTCGAGTCCTCGATGATTCCGCTGGGGCTGCTGCCCGAGGGGAATCCGGTGGAAGATACGTTGCCCGGGTTGATCGTAACGCCAGGCAGCGGGGTCAGCAGACCGGTCGTTGGGTCGGCGGAGAAGCCGAGGAGGTTTGCCGTTGATTCCGCATCCTGCTCGATGACGTAAACCTTGTTATTTCTGGCGGTGATACCGATCGGATTACGGCCTACATTCTGGTTCTGCGCCGCAGGCAGGGGAACCAGCGAGCCATCGGCATTGATGGAGAAGATGGATATGCCGCCCGGGCCCGGGTTGGCCGGCGTGTAGAGTTGGCTGTTATCCGGATTGTTCTGATACGTGAAGGTGACGTAGAGGAACTTGCCGGCGGAATCGATGGCTGCCGCCGTGGCAAAGCTGCCGCGAATATTGTAGGTGGCCTGGGGATACAGCTTGCCGTCGGTACCAATGGCGAAGAAGACCAAGGACGAGTCGTCGCGATGGATGGAGTAGACGGCTTTGTTGCCTGGCCCCGCTACAATCGTTACGGGGTTTCTGCCGCCCGAAGGGATCGGCGAGTCCGCGAGCAGCGTGAGCGTGCCGGACTGGTAATCGACCTTATAGCCGTTTATCAGTCCAGGGTTGGCCTTGGCGGTCGTAGCGTAGAGGTAGGCCACCGTATAGTCGTTGCTGCATGCCGTCAGGCCAAGCCCCATCGCCACAGACAGGATCGATGCTACAGAGGCTTTTGCCGCGCGGCGGCCCATCGTATTCAACGTCATGCGCTTCCTAACTCCGGTGCGACGTACTGCTCACCACTGATATGAATCAAAAATAAAGTTGTATAGCTGTTACATCCTGGCTATCCAGCCGTAGCTGGATAGCCGCAGTGGTGCTGATTAGCTCACGTTGCCGCTGACGGCCAGGCACGTCGCCTGTCCAGTCGCTGGGAACTTCGATCCTCGTTGCAGATCGGAGAGCTGACCGGTTTTCTTGTTGATCTGCTTTCCAGTCACGGTTCCGTCGATGTTATTGGACGTATAGATGTACTGGAAGGAAGGGTCTTCCACCATGCAGGTGGGGCCGGCTCCGACAGCATAAGGATTCTCGGTGCTGCCCGCGGTAATCGGCTGCAGCTTGCCGGTTGTGGTATCGACGATGCTGAATGCGGAGATCGAGCTGGTCGCCGGGCTGGTCGAAGTGGTCGAGGACTTGTTGACGACGTACAGGAACAGGCCCTGGCTGTCGGTCATCGAGTAGACCGGGTTGGAGGTTCCGGGCAGGTTCGCCACGGCTCCGCCGGTGACGGTATTGAGCGCGCATCCCGTGCCGCTGGTGTAGGGCAGGATGAAGCCACCGGGGCTGTCAGTCGTCGGACCGGCATCGGTAAGGTAGACGAAGTTGCCGTTAGAGCTGATCGAGGTCAGCTGCTTGGCGCCGGTGGTGATGGTGGAGTTTGTGGTCAGGGACAACTGTCCGGCTGTGCCCACCGAGTACGGGAACACAGTCTGGTCGCCCGTGTTGATGGTGTAGAGGCAGCCTGCGCCGGAGAAGCGCATCATCGTTGGCTGGGGCCCCACGGGGAAGTAGGTGAGCTGGGTACCGTTGACATCCTTGACCTGCTGGTTGGGAACCAACTGCAGGCGGCCCGTCGTGGAGTCGATGGCAAAGACGGTAATGGAGCCATTGCCCGATCCATCGGGAGCAACCTGGTCGAGCACATAAAGGAAATTGCCGGCGGAGTCGGTGACGGCCCAGACTGGCGTGGAACCCTGGCTAGAGTAGGACTGCTGGAAGGTAAGGACGCCATCGTTGCCTACGCTGAATGCGGCGATGTTGCCGGCTACGGCAGGCGTTGTTGTACCTACGGCAGGAGCGCCCTGGTTGACGACGTAGACAAAGCGTCCGCCGCTCTTCACAGCGATCGACACCGGATTGGTGCCGCCTGAGGGAAACGGAGTCTTTGGAATTGCCGTTAGATTGCCTGTGTTGTGGTCAATCTTGAAGCCAGCGATCTGGTTGTACTGCGTACCCAGAACCCACATGAAACCGATCGTGCCTTGACCGCACGCCGTCATGCCTAGACCTATCGCCACGGATACTACGAAGGCCAAAGAAACCCGGCCGAACCTGCTCAACTTCATGCGCTTCCTTAATCCTCGCCAGTGATCTGCCTTCGACCGCCTGTTTACTGCGAGCAACTCTGTAGGGATACGAATCCTCCGCTAATTGTAGAAGCACTCGCGACTTTATGCCACTTTCGGGGAAGGGAATCGACAAACCGGAAGTCACCGGCGGTCTTCTGTTGGGCCGACATTAAAAGGCAAAGGCCCAGGCCGAAGCCCGAGCCTTCGTGTTCCGTGTTGCGGTTTACCAGACGCGGCAGGCGTTATCCGGCATCATCGGCTGGCCGACTTTGCAGCCAAAGGCCTTGCCGAAGGCGTCGAAGTTCTGCACGCTTCCGTTGGCGCGCCAGCGGCCCGCAGAGTGAGGATCGGTTTTGGCGCGCAGACGTGCAGCCTCTTCACGGGTGTTCTCGCACCACACCTGGCCGAAGCCGATGAAGAAGCGTTGCGCCGCGGTGAAGCCGTCGACCTTGGCTGCCGGGTCGGTGCCTTCCTTGGCCAGTGTCGACATCAGGGCGGCGTAGGCGATGTGAAGGCCTCCGTTGTCGGCGGTGTTCTCGCCGAGTGTCAGCTTGCCGTTGATGTTCTGGCCGGGAGCGACCTCAAACCCGCTGTACTCCTTCACCTCGCAGTCGGTGCGCTCGTCGAACTTCTTCTTGTCCTCTGGTGTCCACCAGCTGCGTACGTTGCCCTTGGGGTCGTACTGGCTGCCTTCGTCGTCGAAGCCGTGGGTCATCTCGTGGCCGATTACGACGCCGATGCCGCCGAAGTTGACTGCGGGATCGATCTTGAAGTCGTAGAACGGCGGCTGCAGAATTCCGGCGGGGAAGTTGATGTCGTTCATCGCCGGGTTGTAGTAAGCGTTCACCGTGGGCGGCGTCATACCCCACTCCTTCTCGTCGACGGGCTTGCCGATCTTGTTCAGGTCGCGGCGCTGGTTGAACAGGAACGACTGCTGCGCATTTTCCACGGGATCGTCGCGCTTGACGGTCATCGTTGAGTAGTCACGCCACGTCTCGGGATAGCCGATCTTGTCGCGGAAGGCATCCAGCTTCTTCTTCGCTTCGATCTTGGTGGTGTCGCTCATCCAGTCCAGTTGCTTGATGTCCTCATCGAGCGCGACCTCGAGCGCATGGACCAGCTTCTCCATGTTTTCTTTGGCGGCGGGTGGGAAGTTGCGGGCGACCCAGTCCTGTCCTACGGCCTCACCCAGTGCACGATCGGTCGCGGCGGTGCAGCGCTTCCAGCGGGCGGTCAGCTCTTTCTGGCCGGTCAGCGTGGCGCCGTAGAAGTTGAAGTTCTCATTGACGAACGCATCGCTCAGGTTCGGTGCGAAACGGTGCACGGTATGCCAGCGCAGGTAGCTTCTCAGAGCGCCGATGTCAGCGGTCTCAAGCTGCTGGTTCATCGCCTTGAAGAAGTTCGGCGTGGCGACGTTCAGAGTCTTCAGCCCGTCCTGCTTGTGCGACGCGAGAAAGACGTTCCAGTCGAAGTTCGGCGTCATCGCCTGAAGGTCAGCGATGGTCGTAACGTGGTAAACGTTGGCCGGGGTACGGCGATCGACGCGCGGCATGGAGCCCTCTGCGAGCGCCGTCTCGATGGCCATGACGTTCTTGGCCTCGACAGCGGCCTGCTCCGGAGTATCACCCAGCAGCACGAACATCTTCGTCATGTGCTCGATGTACTGAGCGCGAAGCTTCTTCGACCGCTCGTCGTTGTTCAGGTAGTAGTCGCGATCAGGCAGACCGAGCCCGGCCTGATCGATCTCGCCGATCTGCAGGGTCGAATCCTTCTGGTCCTGGGTCGAGTCGAAGCCGAAGAAAAACTGCAGCGCGAACTTCGAGTTCATCTGGCTGATCAGCGTAGCTACCGTCTTCTTGTCGTTCCATTCGGCGATCGTCTTCAGAGCGGGCTCAATCGGCGTTGCGCCCAGCTTGTTGGCCAGGTCGGTGTTCATGCAGGCGGCAAAGTAGTCGCCGTACTTCTTCTGCAGGGGAGTCTTCGGCGCGTCGGCTGCTGCCTTCAGATCGCTGTAGAGCAGATAGTTGTTGTGCTCGGCCAGCTCGTTGAAGCGACCCCATCGTGTTTGGTCAGCCGGGATTGGATTGTTCTTCTTCCAGTTACCGCAGGCAAACTGGTAGAAGTCCGTGCAGGGATCGACTGTTTTATCGATCGCCGACAGGTCGAAGCTGACCGGCGTCTTCGGCACCGAGGTCGGTGCGCTGGGTGCATCGGCGGCGATAAACGATTGCCCCAGGCAGATACCGCCCGACAGCACTAGAAATGAAGCGATGGACTTGAAGATCATGGTTGTTCCTTTTTTCTTGAGCGAAATGAGGATGACGAAGGGCCTCTGAAACGAAGATAACCGTACTTCCGCCGGGAGCAAAGAGAAAGAGTGCTTTGCCATCACGGCCGGCAGGATGAAAGTCTAAGCCACACCAGCGCAAAAAAGCGGGTCCAGGCTGAAACCTGAACCCGCTCGTCACTTTTCTCTTTGTTTTAAGGCCTTAGAAGATCTTCAGATGGATGGTCAGATACTTCTTCGGGTCTTTCCGGATAGTCGTTACCAGGTTCGTGCTCTCGGTCAGCAGAGCATTCAGGTTCGTGTAGGCGGCGTCATCCGTGGTGAACTTGCCCAGCGTACCCTTGCCCGCATTGATATTCGAGACCAGCGTATTGATCTGCGTCAGGGTGCTGCTGAGATCGTCGCGGAACTTCGGATCCTTCAGCATCAGGCCCAGCCCGCCCTTGCCCGCGTCCGCCTCGGCGAGGATGTTGTTCGCATGCACAAGCGTGGAGTTCAGATTGTTGTACAGGGTCTCGTCCTTCAGCAGCTTTCCGGCCGTTCCTCTGCCGCTGTTCAGGTCGTTCGCCACGGTCTGCAGTGTGCCTGCAGCGCTGTTCAGGCGGTTGAACAGCGTGTCATCGGTCATCAGCTTGCCGATCGTTCCGCGTCCATTGTTCAGATTCTTCTCAAGCGTCAGCAGGGCATCAACCGCGTTATTCGCCTTGTTGTAGAGGTCGGGATTATTGATCAGCTGACCGATCGATCCCTTACCAGACTGCAGATTGTCCACGATGACGTTCATCTTGGCCAGAATCACGTTCAGGCTCTCGATGGTGCCCTGGCTCGCCTTCACCACATCGGTCAGGCTCGGAGTCTCGGTGGTCTTCAGTTCATCGCCATCCTGCAACTGAGGGCCGACGGCGAACTGGCTGTTGATGTCGACGACCGTATCCCCCAGCACGCCGACTGTCGTCAGCGAGGCCTTGGAGTCTTTCTTCAAGTCGGCGGCAAATTTCTCGTTCAGCTTCATTACGACGCGCACAGGCGTCAGCTTGCGCTCCGGCGTATTCACAACGGTCACGCTCTTCACCGTTCCAATAGTGACGCCCTGCAGATTGACCGCCGCCCCTACCTTCAGGCCGGCCGAGTTCTCAAAGTATGTTGTGATCGTCAGCTTATGTGCCAGGATCCCCAGCCCCGATGAGCTGGTCATAAGGAACAGCAGCGTCACCAGGATGATGCTTGCGACTACGACAACGATGCCCACTTTCAACTGTGACCATCGGACCTCCTGCTGGCTGGGCATAGCTCTCCTTCAAATCTCTCGGAAATACATCAGCACGGCATCTGTTATCCGCCTGTGCCTGCTTTTGACACAACGCAGCAGGGGTGTCTGGTAGAGAGAGGATACATCACGGCGCCGCTGTTTCCCCACTCTGGTTTCAAACACCCCGGCAAGTCAAAAGTGCTTTATCTTCAATGGATGCCGAAAGGTGGCCTTTGGTTTCAATACCCCGTTTGGGTCATCAAGGCTAATCCTCCACCGAGACGACCGCCATGGCTACCTCACGGCTGTGCGTCAGACTCAACTGAACATTGCGCACGCCCATCGAATGAGCCCGTTCCGCCGCCCTCCCGGAGAGGTGCAGCGTGGGACGCTCCCCCGGCTGCCGGCGAACCTCGATCTCCTTCCAGCTCACTCCCCGACTGATGCCTGTTCCCAGGGCCTTCGCCCCGGCCTCCTTGGCGGCAAAACGCGCGGCAAAGCTCTCCGCCGAGTGCTTTTTCTTCCGCAGGCAGAAGGCGATCTCGCCCTCGGTGAAGACGCGGTTCAGGAACCGGTCCCCAAACTGGTCGATGCTCGCCTGTATGCGTTCGATCTCGATCAGATCCGTCCCCAACCCAAGTATCATCCTGCCGCACCTCGCTCTCACTATCCTCCTACAGATCGAAGGACAGGGGAGATAGGCAAGGAGATAGATCGGAAAGATGATCGGCGGTTTGGCGAGAGGTAACCACTAGTCACTCCTCCGGTCACATGACTACCGTGCCGCCAGGCCATCACGATTCCACCCTTAGTCTCCGATGAAGGTCCTATCGGCAGATGTACCCAGCCGCGGTGCCAGACCACGCAAATGCAACCTCTCGACATACAGGGCTTCAGTTACGAAGAACGCCACGGCCTGCTCCCTATGCTGACCACGGCCTTTGCCGATTGCGGCGGCTGGATCCTCGACCGCAAGACGCTCTCGCCCAGCATGATGGAGTTCCGGGTGGAGATTCAGCTCCGCGCCGCGGTCGATCTCTACGCTTCCATTGTCGCCTCCGGCCTCGAACTCACCCGCGCCGGGCACCTCGCGCTCACCGATCTCTGCGCCTGCCGTCGCCACCAGGCCGAGACCGCCGACCTGAGCGACGTCGTCTCCATCCGGATCGAGATCAGCTTCCTCGACGACATGACGCTGCACTCTCTGCTGATGACCGGAGCACCGCTGGCTTGATGCTTTCGGCATCTAACGTTGCATGTTCCGGAACCGCCAGCACGCCGGCGAACTCCTCGCTTCTCTCCTCTCCGGCTACCGTAGCCAGCCAAAGGCGATCGTCCTCGCCCTTCCCCGTGGAGGCGTTCCTGTCGGCGCTGTTCTGGCTCGCGAGCTTGGCCTTCCTCTCGATGTCTTTCCGGTTCGCAAGCTGGGCGCGCCCGGCCAGCCGGAGTTCGCCATGGGAGCCATCGCCGTCAATGGCCTCGTCGTCCTTCACCAGAACGCCATCGCCAACCTCCACGTCTCGCAATCGACGCTCGATGCCGTAATCGCCCGCGAGCACGAAGAACTTCTACGCCAGGAACGGGAATACCGCGAGTCCCGCCCGCCCCTCATCCTCGCCGGCAAAATTGCCATCCTCGTCGACGACGGCCTCGCCACTGGCTACACCATGCTGGCTGCCATCCGCTCCGTGCGGGAGCAGCATCCCGCGCGCATCGTCGTCGCGGTTCCGGTCGCTCCGTCCGAGACGCTCGATCTCCTCCGACCGGAAGCCGAGGAAGTCGTCTGCGCGCATACGCCGCATCAGCTTTTTGCCATCGGCCAGTTCTACCAGGACTTCTCCCAGACCACCGACGATCAGGTTCGCGACGCGCTGCACGAGCTCGCTATCGGCCCAGCGGCACCGTAGTCGGCCTGTGCAGCAGGCTGTCCGGGTCGCCAATCACAAGCCATCCCGGCTGCCATCGTCCGTGTGTCAGCACCAGGGCGAGTCCCGATGCATCCTTTGCCACTTTGAATACTGGCTCACTCGTCACCGTCGAGCCAGCAGGCACCGCGGTCGTCAGCCGCACGCTGGAGATTCCTATCGACTCCTCCCACCGTCGCCCCTGCGCATCGATGAGGTAGGCCCGAACGCGTTTGTCGCTCTGGGTCTTGCCGTGCCCACGGTTCGAAATCCGCATCGACACTCGAACCAGCCGGCTGCCATCGTGAATCAGAAACCCCGGCACCTCTTCTACGCCGGTCACCGCAAAGCACACATCGCCGAAGCACTGATCCCGGCCCATGTCGACAATCTTTTGCCGCTGCATCACCGAAGTTCCCATCAGCAGGGCCATATAACCAGCCCAGATTCCGAAGATCCAGCCCAGATGCCGCAGCGCCGTCGCCCGTTCTCCAAGGAACAGTGAGATCGATACCCCGATCGCTCCCAGCACCGTCCATGCCACCAGCGCCAGAAGCAAAAGATCCCAAAAACTCATACTGCAACCCCACTCACGATAAACTCAAAGTAACTCATGGCACCCATCATTCTCGCGCAGGACCTCGGCAAAACCTATCGTTCCGGCAAACTTGAAGTTCCTGCCCTCCGCAAAGTCAGCTTTGAAGTCGATCCCGGCGAGTTCGTCGCCATCGTTGGCCCCTCCGGTTCCGGCAAATCGACCCTCTTTTACATCCTCGGCGGCCTCACCCAGGCCACCAGCGGTTCGGTATTGATCGGCGGCACCGATTTCGCGAAGCTCTCCGACGGAGAGCGCACCAAGATGCGTCGCGCCAAGATCGGCTTCGTCTTCCAGCGCTTCAACCTTCTGCCGACGCTCTCCGCCATGGGAAACATCGAGATCGCCCACGACATCGCCAACCTCGGCGCGAAAGATCCCAAGCCGCTCGACAAGCCGCTGCTCGATCACCTCACCGACATGCTGGGAATCAAGGGACGGCTGGAACACCGGCCCAACGAGCTCTCCGGCGGCGAGCAGCAGCGCGTCGCTATCGCCCGCGCGCTCATCAGTCGTCCGGCCATCGTGCTGGCCGATGAGCCTACCGGCAACCTCGACACCAAAAACTCCGATGCCGTCCTGCAGATGCTGCGCAGTTCCAGCCGCGAGCTCAACCAGACGGTTCTAATGATCACCCACAACCCCGAGGCCGCCCAGATCGCCGATCGCGTCCTCCACATGCGCGACGGCGAAATCACTCACATCGAAAACGGCAAGGGCTGACACCCGTTCTTCCTCGCGGCTGTCGTTCCCTACTGCTGCAAAGAGAAATTCACCGTCATCGTAGTGAGTACGACCACCGGTTGCCCATTCAACTGATAAGGCTTGTACGTCCACTGCTTGACCGCCGCCAGAGCTGCATCGCGCAGCACACCCGGTCCGGAGATCGCCTTTAAGTCGGCAACATTCCCCTGTCGGTCTACCTTGGCCATCAATACCACGGCACCGCTTATCTTCTTGTCTTTCGCCTCTTGAGGATACTCAGGATCGACCTTGTTCAATATCAGGCTCGCCATCACCGCGCCTGATACCCGCACCGGATTGTCTTCGCTTCCCATGGTCCCGTTCGAGGTCGCTTGTGCAACAGCATGGCGTTGCAGTATCCCCGCTGATCCGCACACCATCAAACCTGCCAGCACCAACGACAAAAGAATTCGTCTTCTCATCTGCCCTCCGTGGCAATTGATACCACACGCAAATACTAGAGCAACATCATCGGTCAACGATGTGCCAATCTCGTCTGCTACCATCGCGAGGCATGGCGGATGCCTTCCATCACGGCTCTGAACTTTCTTCGCGGGCCTTTGCCATCCATATCCAAACCAAATCCATACTCCGACCACATAATCCCAAGGAACATTAATGAAGATCCTGCAAACTGTCTCCCTGCTCCTCCTTCTCGCCCCCGTTTCACAAGCCCAAATACCCAAGGGCTACAAAGGCAAGCCGTTCCAGGACGCATTCCACATGTCCGGCCCGCAGGTCATCCCCGGTCGTCTCCAGACCGTCCTCTATGATCTTGGAGGCGAAGGCGTCGCCTACCACGACACCGACAAGATCAACCACGGCAGCGGCGAGCTCAACTACACCAAGGGCCACTGCGAAGACGGCGTCCTCGCCTACATCTGCCACTTCCGCGAAAACGAAGGCGTCGACATCTCCTACGTCAAAAAAGGTGCCGACCTCAACCATCCCAGCCTCGTCTTCCCCGAGTGGCAGCAGCTCTACCTCGGCTGGGAAGAGACCGGCGAATGGGTGAACTACACCGTCAACGTCAAAAAAGCCGGCCGCTACAAGATCACCGCGATGTACGCCCACATCCCCAACACCGTCCAGTTCTCGCTCAACAATCAGCCCGCCGCCGACTGCAAGCTCCCCGTCGATCCCTGGACCCAGTTCCCCGACCGCCACGATCCCGACTGGATGATGTTCCACGCCTGGAACCGCGCCGAATGTGGTGAGATCGACTTCCCCAAAGCCGGCCTCCAGCTCCTCACTCTGCACTACAAGACCGGCAACAATCTAGCCTGGTTCGACTTCGTCCCCGTAGAGATCAAGTAAGCAAAGAAAAAGCCGCCAGCCCGAAACATCCGGACCGGCGGCTTTTCCATTCAGCCCTACTCTGCAGACTTCGAGTTATTGCTGCGATCGTCGTCCGGCAGCACATGATCCGGATCGATCACCACCGAAGCAATCGGCTTCTTGTCATCCGACGACCATACATACTCACCCTTGTTCAGCCACGTCTCAACCGGCAGCTTCGTCCGGACAGACGTACCATCCGTGAACTTCACCTCCACGGTCGCAGGCAGCAGCAGCTGTCCCTTGTTCACAATTGTCAGCGTGGCCCCGTCGATCTTCTGCACGCCCAGGTCGAACTTCCAGTTGTTCATGTACCATCCGCGCCAGAACCAACCCAGGTCTTCGCCGCCTTCGCTCTGCATCGAGCGGAAGAAGTCTGAAGGCGAAGGATGCTTGAACGCCCAGTCGCGAATGTATTTGCGGAACGCCCAGTCGAACCGCTCCGGCCCCAGAATCTGTTCGCGCAGCAACACCATGCCATACGCTCCCTTGAAGTAGCTCACCGGATGCCCAAGCCTTCCCGGATAGCCATCGGCAGGGAAGAGAATCGGCGGCGCCGCAGGGTCGTCGAGTACCTTCAAAATCGTGTCTGGAGGATTGCCGCCGGCCGAGTACTCCGAGTCGCGCTTCGGCCCATACTTGCCGCCCGCATACTCGTCCGACTCGAAGATGTCGATGAACGTGTTGAAACCCTCGTCCATAAACGCATTCCGCCGCTCGTTCGATCCCACGATCATCGGGAACCAGTCGTGCCCGATCTCATGCGCCGTCACCCAGAACAGGAAGGCGCCCTTGTCCGGAATCCCATCGAACACAATCCCCGGATACTCCATGCCCGTCGAAAATCCAGCCACACTGACTGCTGCCGGATACGGATACGGAAACCACCGCTTCGAAAAGTTCTCGACCGAGTTCTTCACATACTCCGTCGATTTGTTCCACGCATCCTCGCCCACGCTCTCCGGCGGATACACACTCATCGCCAGCGACTTCTTCCCGTCCGGCAGGTTGATCTTCGCCGCATCCCACACAAACACCGGAGATGCGCTCCACGCCACATCGCGTGTGTGGTCCATATGGAAGTGCCACGTCAGCGTTCCTCCCTGCTTCGGCCTGCTCGCCGGATCGCTTACCTCGGCAGGTGTTCGAATCAGCACTGTCTTATCGCTGTTCTTCGCCTGCTCATAGCGGTCAAGCTCCGTCTTCGTCAGCACGTCCTTTGGGTTCATCAGCTCGCCCGAGCCCGCAACGATCATCTCCGAAGGGACCGTCACGTAGTAATCGAAGTGTCCGTACTCCAGGTAAAACTCGCTGCCGATATAAGGTAGCGTGTCCCATCCGCGCAGGTCGTCGTACACGCACATCCGCGGATACCACTGCGCCATGTCGTAGATTTCGCCCTTCTCCGACTTACCCCACGACGTCCTTCCGCCCCACACACCGGGAATCTGGTAGTGGTACTTGATGTGGATCTTCGCCTGGGCGCCGTGCCCCTTCAGCGGTTCAGGCAGCCGAATCTGCATACGCGTATCGGCGATCACATACTCCGCCTTCACCGTCGTCTTGCCGACCTCTACCTCTACCGAATCAAAGCTGTAGCCCTCCGAAAAAGGCCGCGCTCCCGTCTCCTCCCCACCGCGCCGTCCCCGCGCAGCCGCTCCGCTGCCAAGCCGCGAGCGCGAGTCCTTCCGGTAGATGTTCTGTTCCACATGCAGCCACAGGCTGGGCAGCACATCCGGGCTATTGTTCGTGTAGGTAATTACCTCGGTCGCTTTCAGCTGTTTGGCAGTTGTATCCAGCTCGGGACGCAGATCGTAATCGGCCTCGTTCTGCCAATAGTTCGGTCCCGGTGCTCCATTGCCGGAGCGGTACATGTTCACCGGATCGGGCAACGTCAGCGGCGCAAATGTCTTCACCGGGTCGTAAGGAGACGGGCTCTGCGCCCACGCGAATGGCAGATTTAAAGCAGCCAAAAGAAACACAAAGGGACGTACACGGCACCAGCTATGCATCAGGTGAAAATCCTCATTCCAGAATTGTGGTGAGCTTTAGCGCTATAGACGTTCCACCAGCAGAAGTAGACTCGCTACTTTAAGTCTTTCTGGCCGGCCAGCGAAGTTTCTATAAAGCATCAATATCGTATTTATTATCAGGTGCTTGAGAGAAATAATTCCGATTTTCCCGGCAAAATTCGCTGTCAAGCCCCAAAACCATGCAAGTAAAAGTAAATAAAAGAGATATACATTGCAAAAGAGTTCCATCTAATCAGCTAAACTAAATACAGAGTCAAAAAGCCTCGGTCCAAACCGGGGCCTTTTCCGTTAACGGCGTAACCCTTTTAGAAAGAGGATTTTACCTGTAAATCATTTAGAATGACGATTTTGCAGGTACTCGTTTCTGTAAGTAACTGAATCTAAATAATTTACAAGACTATACCTGGGGGGGGGTATATCAAAGCTACGAGAAGTACCATGTTCCACAGGAGGGAAGGCCAATGCCGATGCCGATCTGGTTGCCGCCGTCTCCAAACTTATCGCCGCACTCCCTGGCGTCACTGAAGTGAAGACCCCAATCCACGCCACTTTTCTCACCGGCAAGAAGATCTTTGCCTTCACCCACCACGGCGGAGGCATGGCCCTCAAGCTTCCAAGAGAGCGGATCGCCGAGCTGATTCAGCTGGATGATTTCGCTCCCCTCATCATGGGCAAACGGACCATGAAAGAGTGGATCTTCATCGATCACAAGAGTCCGGCAGACTATAAAAAAGACCTTGGCCTCTTCCGCGAGGCCATAACGTTCGTTACAGCGGAAAAGAAAAAAGCAGAAGCAAAGAAAAATAAGGACACCCTATGCCCTGGTACCAACTCGAAGACGCAAACGATCCCAAGCTCGACGAACTGGCCAGGCAATACAACCTGCATCCGCTCCACATCGAGGACGCCCGCAGCAGAGATGAAAACGTAAAGGTCGATACCGGCGCACGCTATACCTTCGCCGTCTTCAAGCCTGTCTCCCTTAAACCCGATCCTGGCGCTCCGTCTGAGTCCATGCCTATCTTCACTGCCATCGACATCTTCGCCGGCAAAGACTTCCTCATCACTATCTCCGATCCCACCTGCCCCGCCAGCAGTGAAGCATTGCAACGCGCCCGTCGCGAAGGCGACGACGACCAGCCCGGAAAGCTCGTCTATCTCATCCTCGATACCATCGTGGATCTTTACTTTCCCGCCATCGACCACTTTGACGATCGCATCGATGCCCTTGAGGACGCAGTCTTCGATTCACCCACGCCCAAGATCCTCCAACAGGTCTTCGCCATCAAGCGCGAGCTCATCGACCTGCGCCGCGTCCTCGTCAACACCCGCGACGCCGCGCTTCATCTCCAGCGCGATCCCAACACCATCATCGACACCGAGCATCAGCTCTACGTTCGCGACACCTACGACCACGTCGCCCGCCTGCTCGACTCAGTCGAAACCCAGCGCGACCTGCTTAACAACACGCTCGACATCTATCTCTCAAGCGTAGCCAACCGCACCAACGAAGTCATGAAGGTCCTCACCGTGCTTGGCACCATCGCCCTTCCGGCGCTTGCCATCTCGGGCATCTACGGCATGAATCTCAAAGGCCTCCCCTTTGAAAACTCGCCGCACGGCGCAATTTACGTTGGTTTCCTTACCGTCTTCTCCACCTTTTTGCTGCTTTATATCCTCCGCAAAATGAAGTGGTTTTAGTCGCCGCTGTCTTCCACGAACAATTCGCCCACAATCTTTCGCAAGGTAAAAACCCGCTCTCAGGCGAGCGCCACAACGCTCGTCCGCAGCGCATCTTACCCACAAGGAGTAAATCACTCATGACCGACTATCGCGTAACGCAGGGCGAAGTTCAAGAAGACCAGATAACCGCCGCTATCGAGAAAGTGACCTCGCAGATTCCTTCCAGCGTCTACCTAGCTGCTGCACTCGCTTCCATGGTTGCCTCGCTCAGCTTCAAAGCGGCAAAGAGAGAGCATGAAGCTCTTTTCATCGGCCAATGGGCCGCGCCGTTTCTTATCCTCGGCATCTACAACAAGCTCGTAAAGCTTCACGGTTCAGACGGGACGACTCACGCTTGAATCGGGAGACGCCGTGACGGCTCTACCAAAACAGACCCTTCAATGGCGGTTCGGCCACAGGCAAAACTGTCTCTCCCAATAGCTGACGCAGGTTGACCTCGATCGTATGCGTGATCGAGGTCAACGGCACATCGTTAGGATTGTTCTCGAATGGATCTTCGAGGTCGCGGCCAATCTTGTCCAGTGCCAGAAAGATGAAGCCCACCAGCGTCGATCCCAGCGGTGTATACCACCCCATCGACGCTATTAGCGCAAGCGGCAGCAAGAGGCAATAGATATGCACGAAGAGTTCCGGAAAGTAGTAGTACTGCCTTGGCATCGGCGTGTTTTTGATGCGCTCCGCTCCGCCTTGTGCATCCGCAAGATCGTTCAGGCTTCCGTCCATGGCCATCCACTGCCATCCTTCGATCCAGCCGCGATCCCTGCAGTCCTGCAGCATATCCGCCATTCGACGTTGCAATGTGAGCGGAATGTTTTTCTCGTTGCGAAGCGCACTCAACTCCGACTCCGTAAGCATCGAAGTCAGCTCTTCCCAGGGTTCGAGTTGCCGAAGATGCTGCCGCAGCGCATGAGCATAGGCGATCTGGTGATAAACCATTTGCCGCTGCATCGTAGCGAGTTCAGCTGAGTCCGCGCGATCCGGGGCTCGCATGGCGACCACCTGCCGCGCCCAGCTCCGCGAGTTGTTGACGATGGATCCCCAAAGCGTCCGCGCCTCCCACCATCGTCCATAGCACGACTGGTTTCTGAAACTCAGGACTACGCCGATGGCGGAGCCATACAGAGCCAACGGAATATGAGGCAGAGACACCCAATTCCAGTGTCCCAGCTTGTACAGAAGCACGACGGCCTGGTCGTAAATCGCCAGCACCATCAGCGGCTTGCCGACGTACTTCAGCATCAGCCATATCTGCCGCGAGCGGTAGACGATCATGAGACATCGCCTTCGATAAGAACCGGGTGAAATCCTCGATCGCCGTTCTCCGAGATCCTCACCTCGCCCGTGGCGATATCGTAGACCCAGCCGGAGATTGACAGCTCCCCCCGCGCCATCGCTCCTGCAACAGAAGGATGCGTGCGGAGATGCTGAAGCTGCAGAAGGACATTCTCTTCGGTCAGCCGCTTCAGCCGCTCGCTTGGCTTCTCATCCGGCGTGGAGAGAGACGTTGCGACGCTGAGCGCTGCCTGCGCGTTCCTCAGCCAACTCTTCACGGTCGGCATTGAGTCCATCGACTCAGGCTTGAGCAGCGCCTTCATCGCCCCGCAATCTGTATGTCCGCAGACGACGACATGCTTGACCTTGAGCGCACTGACAGCATATTCGACAACAGCACTGACACCGCCGAGCATCTCGCCGTACGCTGGAACAAGATTGCCGATGTTGCGCGTCACGAATAGCTCGCCCGGACCTGACTGGGTGATCAGTTCAGGATCGATCCGCGAGTCGGCACAGGCCACGATCAACGCTGCCGGTCGTTGCGGCTCGCTGGCTGCCCTCTCATACGTCTCAGCTTGAGCCGGATAAACCTTTGTCCGGAACTGCCGAATTCCCGCCTTCAACAGGTCTAGTTCGTCTTCCATTGTCTACTCCAGATTTCCACTTAGCCAGCTTCTATTGCTTCCATTTGATGTTGCAGCCAATGGCGAACCGCTGGTTCGGATCGGGTCGCTTGCCCGCGATTACAGCATCCATAGCCGCACGGAGGTCCTTGCCAGTCACAGGAATTTCATTGCCTGAGTCGCCACGTCGCGGTCGACTGTCGTCCAGTTGTCCGCGATAGACGAGCTTCATCTCGCTATCGAAGAGGAAGATGTCCGGAGTGCAGGCCGCATCGTAGGACCGTGCCACTTCCTGAGTCTCGTCGAACAGGTAAGGAAACCTAAATCCTAGCCGCTCGGCCTGCTTCTTCATCTCCTCAGGCGCATCCTGGGAAAACTCAACAATATCGTTCGAGGAAACTGCCACGATCCCGATCTTGCCTTCGTAGTCGTGCCCGATTCGCGCTAGCTCTTCCTCGACATGCTTCACGTAAGGGCAATGAACGCAGATAAACATCACCAGCATCCCTTGCCGGTCTTCGGCGATGTCGTCGCGACCAATCGCCTTGCCGGTTACAACATCTTCCAACTCGAACGCTGGCGCCACAGTCCCGAGCGTCACCATTGTTGATTGCGTCCTGGACATAACTCTCTTCTCCTGGATAGTTCGTTCGTCTCATTCTATGCGGAGCTGTATTTGCGAGTAGATTACCGGATTGATACCTCTTCCTGATCCTATTGATACTGATTACGCGGTTTGACCTACTCTAATAGAGCCGGACTGTGTCCTGAGAAACCAATGCTCGTTCCCCGTACTTTGCCAGGTGGGCGCACTACGCGACAAGCCCTCCCCAAAGGCCCAAACGGCCTGCCGCTTTGCCGTTGGTGCGAGCTCGAAATTCTCGCAAAGCGCCGGCGCACCTTTTGCAGCGACTACTGCGTCCACCAGTGGCGTCTTCGGACTAATCCGGGCTATCTGCGCGACCAGGTCTTTGCTCGCGACCGGGGATGTTGTGCGGCCTGCCAGATCGATACCGTGGCTGTGTATGCTGCACTCAAACGCGTCCGCGGAAGAGCAAAGGTTGCGGGACTTCGCCTCTATGGCATGAAGACCATCGCTAGCCGCAGGAGTCTCTGGGACGCTGACCATATCCTCCCCGTGAGCGAAGGTGGTGGTCAGTGCGATTTGGACAATATCCGTACCCTCTGTCTGCTCTGTCATCGTGAAGCCACACGTGTCCTGCGCGGTCGCCTCCGGCTCAAACGCGAAACGGCCTGAGTCGCATTGCGATTTTGGTCAACTATTGTCGCTTGCCTTCGCCGTCATCTGTGCGTATGGTTTCTTTCATTCCGGGCTCTACTAAAACAAAGACCTGAAGCACCCTTTGATCTGTGGGGCTAAGCCCACAGACTTGCGAGCAACGCCAGATTGAAGCCATAGCAGCAGGCGTATTTCATCCGGGGAGATAGCTCTCTTTATGCCTTCATTGGATCCGATAGGCTGGCCATTGAGCTCAGCCGCGCAGTATTGCAAGCGGCTTGCAGTTATCTCGCGGCCGTTTTTGTGCGGCCTTTCGGATGCGGACAGGAAACTTCTTCCTGAGTCGTTCATCAAGGCCATTCAGGAAAGCCAGGACAAGGACAATTTGAGCGGTGATGACATCGCTCTTGCGCTTTACAAGTCTCCGCCATTGCAGGCTCGTCTTGCAGTTATCACGCAATACACCACTAGTAAATGGCTGCTCGAACAGGAGTTAAAGGCGCGCGGCAAGTGGTCAAAAAAAGACGATGGCACCTACCGCTATGGCAGTGATGATGACGCTTATCTCATCGCCGCAAACCCAGAGTATTCGACAGTTGGTCTTTGCCTGTCCGGAGGTGGTATTCGCAGCGCTACCTTTGCCCTCGGAGTACTTCAGGGACTCGCCCGGGTAAAGCTTCTTTCAAAATTTGACTATCTCTCCAGTGTGTCGGGCGGGGGATATATCCATCAGTTTCTTGCAGCCTGGATCTATCGCAAAGGCAGTCTCAATGCAGTGCAAGAGATGATGGATCCTCTGCCGAACTGTGTCCATGGAGGGGGCGCACCGGATTCCAAATACGCTACTGTTCAGCCGGAACCTATTCGATGGCTACGCCGTTACAGCAACTATCTGGCGCCGCAGAAAGGACTTTTCTCCGCTGATACCTGGACGTTGGTGGCCATTATTGTTCGTAATGCGGGTCTTAATCTCTTTACCCTCATCTCCATGCTTCTCGCCATACTGATTCTTCCTCATGTGGTTATTTCACAGAAGGTTATCGATTTTGTCCGTAATCGCCACCTACTCGCGCAGACTTATTTCTCCCCTTGGCGATCCTTTGAAATAGCTCTACTTGTTGCGGCCCTTCTTGTTGCCAGCGTGTCGGCAGCACGTTTCTTCTGGCCTACCGCGAACTTCGCGAGAAGTCTTGAAGGAAAGCAGCGGACTTATGGTTCGACGCCCATTCTGAGTTTTGTTCTTGTGCCGCTTATTCTGGCTGTCGCGATGGTTACTCCTGCTGCTTATCGCTCGGTTGTTAGCTATCAGCCTTACACCGCACATAATGCTCCGGAGATTTTCTCTCACGAACGGGACGCGCTTCTTACGGTAGATCGTGAAATTCATAGCGTAGATAAAAGCTATATCGTCCATACCGTGGAGCACCCACCCAACACTACATTCGAACGGCTCGCCACTTCTTGGGATACAAAAAAGCCACCATTTCCGGTCAATCTCCGCTTCTGGCAGTTTCTGGTCGAGCGGCGTTTGCCGCATTTCATTCATGCTCTGGATGTTGTATTTGTGCTTCTGGCATCTTTTGGTTTTAGTCTGGCGATCTGTCTTTCTCTGCCGCCGGTACGGCAGAGGATGCTCCGATCATGGATGATTCTGCCAATCCTTCTTTTTGCCGTTCCGGTCTGTGCGACCATCCTTCTCTATTGCCTGCGACTGTTCATGTTCAGCCTCCTCTTTTTTGTCGACCCCGAGCTGATAATTGATGTCTCTGCTGTGTTGATCCCCCTGCTTCTTCTCGGTATCCCTTGTGTTGTCTTCGAGATAGTTATTGGCTTGGTCGGCAGCGAAATGGAGGATGCTCAGCGTGAGTGGCTGGCCCGCCTGCGTGCCTTTACCTTTCTTTCCGGAATGCTATGGCTGGGCTTCGGTGGCTTCTCGCTCCTCGGGCCCTGGATCGTTTCCTGGATCGCAACGATGGCTATCGCGAAGTACGCGCTCCTTGGAACATGGGCTACTACAACAATTGGTGGAGTCCTTGCGGGCAAAAGCTCAAAGACCGATGGCAAACACCCAGAGAGAGATTCAACCAAAGATGCATTGGTGGAACGGCTTGCAATCATCGCTCCGCCAGTCTTCGCGTGTGGGCTCCTTCTTTTACTCTCCGCAGTCGCTAATTCACTTCTTGCTAGCGTAAGCAAGACCAGCATCTCTCTGCCTCTACTAACCACCACAGTCGTCGCGCTCGCCGTTGCGATGCTCTTCGGCTGGCGTGTCGATATCAATGACTTTTCGATGCAACCGTTCTACCGTGACCGACTGGCGCGTTGTTATGCCGGGGCTTCGGACCCAGCTCGTGCTCCGGACAAATTCAGCGGGTTTAGTGGTGCCGATCGCAGCCTTCGTGTCGCCGATCTTCTACCATGCAACTTCCAGGATTCGGACAAGACTTTGTGGAAGAGGCATAGCGACGGAAACCCCAAGGAGCCAAGCTACGAGGGGCCCTTTCCGATCTTTTGCACCGCCATCAACCTGACTATGGGCGAGGATCTCGCCTATCAGGAGCGCAAGGCGGCCAGTTTCGCCTTTACCCCGCTCTACTCGGGCTACAGCGTTGGCTGGACCGAGTCCACGGACGCAACGCAGCAATTCAACGGCTTTGTTCCAACGACTCAGTGGGCTTACGCACCAGGCGGCGGAATTGCTATGGCAACGGCCGTGGCCACCTCAGGCGCGGCTGTCAGCCCCAACTCCGGCTATCACACTAATCCTGCCGTTGCCTTCCTTCTCACCATGTTCAATGTGCGCCTTGGCTGGTGGATTCGGAATCCGCGCCGACAGTTTTCCAATCCGATAACCGCGCCCTCCTCGCCGGTATTTGGAATTATTCGTCTCGTGATGGAGCTTTGTGGAGCTGTCAATGATACGGCGCGTTATGTCTACCTCACGGACGGCGGCCATTTCGACAACATGGGTCTTTACGAGCTTGTACGTCGTCGATGCCGCACCATCGTCATCTGCGACGGTGAACAGGATACGTATCTTCAATTCGATGGTCTCGGTCAGTCCACCCGCAAAATACGCCTCGACTTTGGCGTCGAGATCGATCTCAAAGACGTTCGCCACATGAAGAACGACAATACCAGCCCGGGTCATGTCGTCATTGGCTCTATTACTTATCCTGAAGATCCCGCCCATCCCGGTACAGTCATCTACATCAAAACCTCTCTCGATGGCGATGAGCCTGTCGACATCGTTAACTACAAGAGAGAAGACCCATCCTTCCCTCAGGACACAACCCTCAACCAATTTTTTACCGAGTCGAAGTTTGAAAGCTATCGTGCGCTCGGATCACACATTGCGACACACCCAACAATCGTTTCCAAGCTTAAGCAATATTTGGATAAGGATGGTTCGTAGATTTGCTGTGCGGGCAGAGCATGGGACAATGAGAAACGATGTTTGATCCCCATACAGTAAGTCTTGCGGAGCTGCAGAACTCGGCTTATGTACGTTTCTCCGTGCTGGCGCTGAGCTCGATCTTCTTTCTAGTGGATCCGTTTGCAGCATTGCCAACCTTCCTGGCGGTAACGGCAGGTGCGGACGCACATCGGCGGAAGCAGATGGCGTGGAAGGCTTCGCTGACAGCACTGGTTGTGCTGACCTCATTTGCGATTGCGGGCCAATTTATCTTTCGTATGTTCGGAATTACGCTTCCAGCGTTCGAGATCGCGGGCGGAATCATCTTGCTGCTGATCGGATTGGATATGCTCGAAGCGAAGCGATCGGCGACGCAGGAGTCGAGCGAAGAGGCGACCGAGGCACAGATGAAGGAAGATGCCGGAATCGTTCCGCTCGGCATACCGATGCTAGCGGGGCCGGGGTCGATTACGAGTGTGATGGTGTTAGTGGGACAGGCGCAGACCAGATGGCAGATGGTTGCGATTCTGGCATCGATCGCGATTACCGCGGCGATTTGCTACCTGGTACTGGGCAACTCGGACCGGGTAGCGAGGGCAATGGGGGAGGCGGGTGTACGAATACTGGTAAGAATTATGGGACTGCTTCTGGTGGCTCTTGCAGTGCAGTATTTCGTGAATGGCATGGTGGATTTAGGTGTGATTTCAAAGCGATAGGGCTTCTTTGTCGGCGGGCGAGCTAATGTAGAAAAGACTCACATCGATCTGAACTGATGGTGCCGATCAGTGGACGAGAAGAGCTGAGGCGGCGACCAGTACGCCGCCTGTTCCGAGGATGATGCCAAGGAAAAAGTAGGTGCGGTTGCGGGTGAAGAGGGTGATGGAAGAGAGGACGACAGCGATCTGGAGGAGGGCCTCGCCGAGGTCATAGCGGGAAGCTTTAGCCTCTGCGCGGGCGACCTCCCTCTCGAACTCATGGGCCTTGTCCTGCTCTTCGGCGAGATCGGACTTCCATTTTTCAATGTGGGCTTTATATTCGCTGATTTTAGTTTTGACAGCGACTTGATCGGCGGTGGGCTGCATGGCCAGGACGTCAACGGTAACGGCGAGATTGTCCATGCGAATCTTCTTGGCCTGATATTCGTTCCATTGATCGCTGGCGCGGGCTTCCATGAGTACAGCTTCAGTGTGGGTACGATGGCCGATAACGGTGACCATTGCGACCAGCACGGCAAGGATGGAAATGGCGAGTGAGATGCTTTTGAGCGATTCGCCGCCGGACTCGCCGGATTCCTTCATCTGATTGGCGAACTCCTGTACTTCCTGAGGCTCCATGATGGAATGATTTTAGCCTGCGGAAGCGGTCGATGCATGGGGCAGCGGCCGATGGGGGCGCTGTGAAAATAAGGGTACGGCTCAGTTCCGTTTTGTTGACACCGCTATTATTCGTTGCAATGATCGCAAATGCCAATCGATCAAGCGGTGGAGCTAACGAAAACCGTTCTACATTGGCGGACGTTCTAAAAACAGAAAACTACGTTGAAGCCGGGGATTATCTTATCCATGCAGCTCGATGTCATTATCCCAACCTACAACCGGTGTCTGTCGCTGGAACGTGCGGTGAAGAGCCTTCTGGCCGCTCCTGTGCCGGAGGGAAATCAAATCCGGGTGTTGGTGGTAGATAATCGCTCGACCGACGCAACGCGATCGATGGTAGAGCGACTCTCGAATAAATCAGATGGGCGAGTTCAGTATGTTGCGGAGAGTCGAGATCAGGGACGGTCTTTTGCGTTGAATGCTGGGATCGCCCATTCGACGGCAGAACTGGTCGGCTTTATAGACGACGATGAAGAGATCGACGAGAGTTGGTTTCGAACGATCTTTGCAGCCTTTACTGATCCTTCAGTTGATTACATCGGTGGGCCGTATTATCCGCAATGGCCTATGACTCCACCAGCCTGGTTGAATCATCCGCATACGCGATGCGCTATTGGATGGGCAGATTTCGGAGATGTTCGGCGACAGTTTGAGGACGAGTTCGATGCGCTATTAATGGGCGGCAATAGTGTCTTGCGGCGAACCTGCTTTGACAAGGTTGGAGTCTACTCGACATCACTCGGCCGAACGGCGAAACGGCTTCTCGCGGGTGAAGATACCGATATGCATGCACGGCTCATCGCTGCAGGGCTGAAAGGCTTTTATCATCCGGAGCTGATTATTTACCATCACATCTCCGCTGACCGAATGAAGAAAAGCTATATGCGAAGATGGGCGTTCTGGGCTTCTGCTTCGGATGGATATGGATCGCGAGTCTCTAAACCGATCGGCCCTCATTTTTTCGGTCTTCCTCGATATGCCTACGTGAAGACCTTAGGAGCCCCTTTGAGATGGGCTAAAGCGTGGGTTTCTCATGATGGTGCGGCTAATGCCTTTCATGAGGAGCTGACTCTTTGGCGGTTCGTCGGGAAATTTTATGGAAGGAACTTCATGTCCCAGCGCATCATTTCGGGGTGATGGCATTTTCGGCCTCCGAACAGGGGAAAGAATTTTACAGGCACGTATTTATTGGGCAAAACCGCTTTTTCTACAGAAAATGTCGGTTATCCACAGATCAAAAAGTTGCACTGCTTGATGAAGGTTGATACTCTCAGGAAGTCGCAGTGAGCTGCACTGGCTACGACAAGAAGTAAGGCAAGAAAGACAGATGTACGGCTTGCGCGAAAGTGAAAAGCACGGTACTCTAGATAAGTAAGAGAAATAAGCTTCTCGCCTTGGCTCTAAAGTTAGAGAGTGAATGATTATAAGGTCGACGGAGCGCAGTCCAAGCGTTTGATAGCGGTTGAGAGCCTAAGGCCTACCGACAATCCAAACCCAAGCTACTGCAGTTTATAGCAATACTAAGAGCTAAGTGCTCTGCGGCCAGTTTCGGTCGTTACGGTGTTTTGAGATTTTGTGCTGTGCGAGCAAGTTGGCTTGAAACTGATTGAGAAAGAAATAAAATCTCAAAAAGCAAAAAAACAAGTTGACACGAGATCAAAAGTTCGATAATCTCAGAAAGTTCGCTAAAACGTCACGCGCTGCTAAGCGGTACTCGAAGGCCTGAAGTTGAGGCCGAAATAAGTAAAACGAGAGCCATAGAAAGCAGTAAATACAGACGGAAATCAGCGCATCAAGTTCGAGGACACAACTCTGGCAATGCCGAGTTCGTCCTTGATCCAAAGCTGCCCGCTAAGGCGGATGCGGTTAGGATCTTTGACAACATAGTTGAACGTGCCAGTCGTGAGATGATACGAAATTTGGTTTAGTCATTCTCACTAGTTATATCCTTCGCTCCTTTCGAGCGAGCGGAGGTGCTTGATCCATCCCGACCCCTGTCGATGGGTGGCAAGCAAACCAAGATTAAACGAGAGTTTGATCCTGGCTCAGAATCAACGCTGGCGGCGTGCCTAACACATGCAAGTCGCACGAGAAAGGGGCTTCGGCCCTGAGTAAAGTGGCGCACGGGTGAGTAACACGTGAATCATCTACCTTCGAGTGGGGAATAACTGGGAGAAATCTCAGCTAATACCGCATAATACCTACGGGTCAAAGCAGTAATGCGCTTGAAGAGGAGTTCGCGGCAGATTAGTTAGTTGGCGGGGTAATGGCCCACCAAGACGATGATCTGTATCCGGCCTGAGAGGGCGCACGGACACACTGGAACTGAAACACGGTCCAGACTCCTACGGGAGGCAGCAGTGGGGAATTTTGCGCAATGGGGGAAACCCTGACGCAGCAACGCCGCGTGGAGGAT